>Ga0224528_1000045_pt1 | contig 97135 bp, 89 predicted proteins | sample CBST25metaG_2_FD_179888 | JGI IMG/M metagenome (GOLD analysis project Ga0224528, IMG submission 179888) | Peat soil microbial communities from Stordalen Mire, Sweden - C.B.S.T25 | ecosystem: Environmental > Terrestrial > Soil > Wetlands > Peat | place: Sweden: Norrbotten County, Stordalen Mire...
CAGATTCGATCCACGCTTCCTCCCCACAATCGGTCGCCCTCATGCAGTTGCGCTTCACTTCACTCACTGTGACCAGCTTGTGACGGGACTTGCACCCGTAAGAGTGCGCCCATGCTGGGCGCACAACGAAAACCGCCGGACAGCGTTGAGCTGTCCGGCGGTTTGGCTAGGAGCTAAAAGCTAGCGGCTAGAAGCTGCCTTTAGACGTTCTTCTTGCTCTCTTCGACGGTGGTGGGGTCGAGGAAGGGCATCAGGGCACGAAGCTCCTTGCCCACGACCTCGACCGGAATCTTGGACTCGGCTTCGCGGAAGGCCAGGAATTCCTTGCGGCCGGAGTTCTGGTCGGCGAGGAAGCGCTTGGCGAATGCGCCGTTCTGGATTTCGGTGAGGATTTCCTTCATGGCCTTGCGGCTCTCGGCGTTGATGACGCGGGGACCGGAGACGTAGTCGCCCCACTCGGCGGTGTCGGAGATGGAGTAGCGCATGTAGGAGAGGCCGCCGCGGTAGATCAAATCGACGATCAGCTTGAGCTCGTGCAGGCACTCGAAGTAGGCGCTTTCCGGCTGGTAGCCGGCTTCGACCAGGGTGTCAAAGCCTGCCTTGATCAGAGCGCTGACGCCGCCGCAGAGCACGGCCTGCTCGCCGAAGAGATCGGTCTCGGTCTCGTCCTTGAAGGTGGTTTCCAGAACTCCGGCGCGGGTGCAGCCGATGCCCTTGAGGTAGCTGAGGCTGAGCTCGTGCGCGTGGCCCGTCGCATCCTGAAAAACAGCGATCAATCCGGGGACGCCGCCGCCCTCGGGGAAGATTTCGCGGACGCGATGGCCCGGAGCCTTCGGAGCGGCCATGCCTACGTCAATGCCCTTGGCGGGCACGATGGTCTTGTAGTGGATGTTGAAGCCGTGGGCGAACATGAGCAGGCTGCCGGGCTTCAGGTTCGGACCGATCTCTTCGGCATAGAGCTTGGCCGCGGTCTGATCGGGGACCAGGACCATCACTACATCGGCCCACTTGGTGACGTCCGCCACGGAGCCCACTTCAAGACCGGCCTTCTGGGCCTTGGCGATGGACTTGGAGCCGGCCGCGAGGCCTACCTTCACGTGAACGCCGGAGTCCTTCAGGTTGAGGGCATGGGCATGCCCCTGGGAACCGTAGCCGATGATGGCAACTTTTTTGCCTTGGATGAGGGAGAGGTCGGCATCTTTGTCGTAATAAGTCTTCGCCATGTTTTTCTCTTTTTCCTTTGCTTGCGGGTTTAAGTTCGGTGCGATGGGCTTGTAGGCTTATGGGCTGCGGCCAGCGGGCGGGACTATTCCGGCTCGACGGCAGCGCCTTCATCAAGATTTTCCAGCGGCAGGCCGGCCAGTTCGGGCGCTTCGGTCTCGCCCACTTCCATGGCCCTCAGCACGCGGCTGGTGTGATGTCCGCGGCGCATGGTCATTTTGCCGCTCCGGCAGATCTCCAGAATCCTGCCCTCGTCTTCATTGAGCATCTGGATGAGCCCTTCGATCTTGCTCTCCACGCCGGTGATTTCAATCATCAGCGATTCATGGGCCAGATCGACAATGCGGGCGCGAAAGGTTTCGACCAACTGGAAGATGTAGGAGCGCTCACTGGGCGCGGCAGCGATCTTGATCAGCGCCAATTCGCGGGTGACCGAAGGCAGTTGGCCAATCTCGTCCACTTCGATGACATTCTCCAGTTTATACAAGCTGGCCCGGATGCGGTTGCCGGCTTCGGCGGAGGCCTCGGCCACCATGGTCATGCGCGATTGCCCAGCGCGCTCGCTGCGACCCACGGTGAGCGAGATGATGTTGATGTTCAAACGGCGGAACAGCGAAGCCACGCGCGTCAGAACGCCGGGCTTGTCTTCAACGTAGGCGACGAATGTGTGTAGCATAAAGGCCTTTCAGGGATCAGAGATCAGGGATCTGAGATCAGGTTGCCACGACCCTATTTCTTAATCGATTCCAGGATTGCGTATAGCATCTTCCCGACTCCGTGGGATAAACCTTCTGCTTTATCGAGCAACTTGACATTTCCCATCTCGAGTGCGCGAGCTATTTCCAATTGTGTTTGCAGCTCAAAGTTTGAACCGCGGGCGACGCCCAGGAACTGCCGGTATTCGCCTGAGTTCAGCCTTCCGTGTCCTTCCGCAATGTTGCTCGGCACAGAAACTGCCGCGCGCCTGATTTGGCTAGTGAGCCCGTAGATCTCCTCGTGCGGGAACCCCTGGGTCACACGATAGATCGCAACCGTCAACTGCATCGCTCTCTGCCAAACCACTAAATCGCGAAACGAATGTGCCATGTCGTCCAATTCCCAACTGATCTCTGATCTCTGACCCCTGATCTCTGTCTTACTTGTCGTCCGGCGTTTCCAGCAGCGGGCTAATGCCGGGGCGGCGGATCATTTCGTGCAGGGCCGAACCGACAGGAATCATCGGGTAGACCGAGTCTTCCTGTTCGACCATGAAATTGAGTAGATAAGCGCCGGGAGCGGTGCGGGCGACGTTGACGGCTTGCTCCAGTTCGGCGCGAGTGCGCACGGTCTTTCCTGCAATGCCGTGAGCGTCGGCCAGCTTGACGAAGTCCGGACTGAGCAGCGGGGTGCATTCGTAATTCTTGTCGTAAAAGAACTCCTGCCACTGGCGGACCATGCCGAGGAAGCCATTGTTGATGATGGCAATGTTGATCTTGATGCCTTCCTGGGCGATGGTGGAGAGTTCCGACGAGGTCATCTGGAAGCCGCCGTCGCCAACGATCACCCAGACTTCTTTGTCGGGACAGGCGGTTTTCGCCCCGATGGCCGCGGGCAGCGCGAATCCCATGGTGCCCAGGCCGCCGGAGGTAATCAGCGTGCGCGGCTGCTCATGGTGGAAATACTGTGCCTCCCACATCTGGTGCTGGCCCACGTCGGTAACTACGATAGCGTTGCCGCCGGTGATGCGCCAGATGTCGTGGATCACATGGGCCGCATAGAGATGGCCGTCGTCGGGCAGGTTCTTGATGTCGCGAACCGCTGAAGCGCCCTTGATGGTGTCGATGGTCTTGAGCCAGGCGGCGCCGTTGTGGCCCGGGATGCGGGGAAGCAGCTGCTCCAGCACCTCGCGCAGGTCGCCGACCAGGGCCACATCGATCTTGACGTTCTTGTTGATCTCTGCCGGGTCCACTTCGATGTGGATCTTTTTAGCTTTGAGCGCGTAAGTGGCGAGGGTGCCGGTGACCCGATCATCGAACCTCATGCCGCAGGCGATGAGCAGGTCGGATTCCTGGATGGCGTGGTTGACCCATGACTCGCCGTGCATGCCCATCATGCCCAGGTTGAGCGGGTGGGAGGCAGGGAAGGCGCCCAAGCCCAGCAGGGTGAGGGCCACGGGAATCTGCGCGCGCTCGGCCAGGGTGCGCAACTGCTCCATCGCACCCGATTCGATGACGCCATGGCCGGCCAGGATCACCGGCCGCTTGGTACTGCGGATCAACTCCGCGGCCTGCTCCAGCCCGGCATCGTCCACGTGCAGCATGGGGTGGGGCCGATAGGGGCGCGGCTTGGCGGCAGCAAAGTCGAAGATGGCCGTGGCTTGCTGCGCGTCCTTGGTAATGTCCACCAGCACCGGGCCGGGACGGCCGGACTTGGCGATCTGGAAGGCGTAGCGGATAGCCGGCGCAATCTCCTCGGCGCGGCTGATGATGAAGTTGTGCTTGGTCACCGGCAGGGTGATGCCGGTAATGTCCACTTCCTGAAAAGCGTCGGTGCCCAGCACCTTGCTGGAGACCTGGCCGGTGATACAAACCATGGGAATGGAATCCAGCATGGCGGTGGCGATGCCGGTGACCAGGTTGGTGGCGCCGGGGCCACTGGTGGCCACACAGACGCCCACCTTGCCCGAGGCCCGAGCATAGCCGTCCGCCATGTGCGAGGCGCCCTGCTCGTGGCGCACCAGGGTGTGGTGAATGGGAAACTTGCGCAGCGCGTCATAGACGGGCAGGATGGCCCCGCCAGGATAGCCGAAGACGTCCGTAACGCCCTCGCCTACCAGCGTGGCCCAAACGATCTCAGCGCCGGTGAGGCGGGTGGGTTCGATCAGATGGCCGTTCGATGTTTGCGGGTTTGCGTTGGTTCCCATGAGTGGACTCCTTTGTAAGAGATCAGAGATCAGGGGGCAGGGATCAATTGCCCCAGCCCGCCGGTCATCGTCTCCCGGCCTCAGTCGGAGGCCGGGGAAACGGTGGCTGCATTTACGTTGTTGCGCCCTCCGAGGCGGAGCTTACGCGGTCAACGTACTTGCGGAAGACGCCGCGCGGCCAGCGCAACGGGGGCGGCGTGAAGCCTTTCAGGCGCGCCGTGATTTCTTCGTCGCTGACTTCGAGGGTCAGCTTGCGGTTCTTGATGTCGAAGTGGATCATGTCGCCTTCGCGAACGGCGGCGATGGGTCCGCCGACAAAGGCTTCGGGAGCCACGTGGCCGGCCGTAAATCCTCTCGTCGCACCAGAAAAGCGGCCGTCAGTGAGCAGGGCCACGGTGGGGCTGAGTTCGGCATTGCCGCTGACGGCAGCCGTGACTTGCAACATCTCCCTCATGCCGGGTCCGCCCTTGGGTCCTTCATAGCGGATGACCAGAACATCGTTGGGCTTGATGTGTCCGGACTGCACGGCGGCGAAGCAATCTTCTTCGCAATCGAAGACGCGCGCCGGGCCACGGTGCTCGTAGCGGTTGGCGGCCGCGATCTTCATCACGCAGCCCTCCGGCGCCAGGTTGCCCTTCAGGATCACCAGACCGCCGACGGGCTTGATGGGCTTCTCGAAGGTGTGAATCACCACCTGGCCTGGGGTCTCCTGGGCCAGCGCAGCTTCCTCGGCCAGCGTCTTGCCGCTGATGGAGAGCGTGGAACCGTCCGCATAGCCGGCGTCGATCAGGCGCTTGGCCAGCAGCCGTGTGCCACCCGCGGCCTGGAAGTCCGAGGCCATGTACTTGCCGGCGGGCACCATGTCGCAGATGTAGGGCGTGCGCTTGCTGATGATGTCGAAATCGTCGATGGTGAGCGGAATGTTCATCTCCCGCGCAATGGCGATCAGGTGCAGAACTGCATTGGTCGAGCCGCCGCTGGCGGCCACGCTGGCGATGGCGTTCTCAATCGACGTGCGGGTGATGAGCTGGGAGGGGCGGCGATTGGCGCGCACCGCGTCCATCAGGATGCGGCCGGCTTCGCGGGTGGCAGCGTACTTTTCCTTGTCGGTGGCCGGAACGCCGGAGAGCTGAATGGGCGAAATGCCCAGGATTTCGCCGCTCATGGCCATGGTGTTGGCGGTGAACTGGCCGCCGCAGGCGCCGGCGCCCGGACAGGCGTTGGCTTCCAGCGCCTCCAGAGCCGCGTCGTCGATGTTGCCGGCGGCGTGCGCGCCGATGCCCTCGAAGACGTTCTGGATGGTAATGTCTACGCCGTTCAGCTTGCCCGGCGCAATGGAGCCGCCGTAGAGCATCATGCCCGGAATGTCGAGCCGACAGAGCGCCATGATGATGCCCGGCATGTTCTTGTCGCAGCCGCCAATGCCCACCAGGCCGTCGAAGAGATTGCCGCGCGCAACCAGCTCGATGGAGTCGGCGATGACTTCGCGCGAGACCAGCGAAGCCTTCATGCCGTGGGTGCCCATGGTGATGCCGTCGGAGATGGTGATGGTGTTGAACTCCATCGGCGTTCCGCCGGCCTCGCGAATGCCTTCCTTCAGAGCTTCGGCGATTTCACGCAGGTGCATGTTGCAGGTGCCGATCTCGGTCCAGGTGTTTGCGATACCAATGATGGGCTTGTGCAGGTCCTCCTTCGAGAAACCGGAACCGCGCAGATAAGAGCGGGAGGCCGCCCGGTCGGGTCCTTCGGTCAACGGAATGCTTTGGCGCTTGCCTTCGATGGTCATTGTCTTCCTTATCGCGGAGTTAACGGAGTTGGAACACTTCCTCCGCAAACTCCGCTGTTATTTTGCCTTGAGCCAGCCGGCATGGTCGTGCGTTGCTTCAAAAGCGTCAAGTGCCGCAGCGTGCCGAAGTGTGAGGCCGATGTCGTCGAGGCCTTCGAGGAGGCAGAACTTGCGGAAGGGATCGATCTCGAAGGTGGCGCGGAAGCCATGAATGTCGGTGACGGTCTGCTCCTGGAGCGAGACCGTCAATTCGTAGCCGGGAACGGTCTTGGCGTTGTCCAGCAGTTCGGCGACCTGCTCCTCGCTCAGCTTGACCAGCACGATGCCGTTCTTGCCTGCGTTGGAGAAGAAGATATCGGCAAAGGTGGGCGCGATGACGGCACGGAAGCCGTAGTCCGAGAGCGCCCAGGCGGCGTGCTCGCGGCTCGATCCGCAGGCAAAGTTCTTGCCCGCAATCAGGATCTTCGCGTCCTGGTAACGCGGGTCGTTGAGCACAAACGCGGGGTCAGGCTCGCCGGATGCCGTGCGACGCCAGTCGAAGAAGAGAAAGTCGCCGTAGCCGGTTCGCTCGATGCGCTTGAGAAACTGCTTGGGAATGATCTGGTCGGTGTCGACGTTGGTGCGATCCAGAGGCGCGACCAGCGCGGTGAGTGTGCGAAAGGGTTCCATTATGCCTTTACCTCCGCCGTAGCCAATTCGTTTACTTTCCAGCCGCGGATGTCGACGAAGTGCCCCGCTATGGCGGCTGCGGCGGCCATCTCCGGCGAGACCAGGTGGGTGCGTCCGCCGCGTCCCTGGCGGCCTTCAAAGTTGCGGTTGCTGGTGGAAGCGCAGCGCTCACCGGGCAAAAGAATATCGGGATTCATGCCCAGGCACATGGAACAGCCGGGCTCGCGCCAGTCGAAGCCGGCCTCACGGAAAATGCGGTCGAGACCTTCGGCTTCAGCCTGCGCCTTCACAGCCTGCGAGCCGGGAACCACCATGGCGCTCACGTGCGTGGAAACCTTGTAGCCAGCGGCGATGCGGGCAGCGGCGCGCATATCTTCAATGCGGCCGTTGGTACAGGAACCGATAAAGACGCGGTCGATCAAAACTTCTTCAAGCGGCGTTCCGGCCTTCAAATCCATGTATTCGAGGGCACGCTGGAAACCGTTGCGTTCCTGCTCGCTGGCTGCGGCGGCGGGGTCGGGCACGGTGGAGGTGATGGGCGCGACCATGCCGGGGCTGGTGCCCCAACTCACATAGGGAACCAGAGTAGCTGCGTTGATGACCAGCTCGCGGTCGAACTTGGCTTCGGGATCGGTAGGCAACTTGCTCCACTCGCGAACAGCCTCATCCCACGCGGCGCCCTTGGGTGCAAAGCGGCGGCCCTTCAGGTATGCGAAGGTGGTTTCATCGGGAGCGATCAGGCCAGCGCGCGCGCCGGCTTCGATGCTCATGTTGCAGACCGTCATGCGGCCTTCCATCGAAAGGGCGCGAATGGCGGAGCCCGCGTACTCGATGACACAGCCAGTGGCGCCGTCTGTGCCGATTTTGCCGATGATGGCGAGAATGATGTCCTTGGCCGTGACGCCCTGCGGCAGCGTGCCCTCAACCGCGATGCGGAAGGTCTTGGGTTTGGATTGCGGCAGCGTCTGCGTAGCCAGTACATGCTCCACTTCGCTAGTGCCGATGCCGAAAGCGAGGGCTCCGAATGCGCCGTGGGTGCTGGTGTGCGAGTCGCCGCAGACGATGGTCATGCCTGGCTTGGTGATGCCGAGCTCCGGTCCGATCACGTGCACAATGCCCTGATCACGCGAGTCCACATCGTAGAGCTCGACGCCGAACTCCGCGCAGTTGGCGCGCAGTGTGGCGATCTGCCGGGCCGCAATCTGATCCACAATGTTGAGCCGGCCCTCGAGGGTGGTCGGCACGTTGTGGTCCACGGTGGCAATCGAGCGATCAGGGCGGCGCACTGTGCGGCCGGTGAGCCGCAGTCCTTCAAAGGCCTGCGGCGAGGTCACTTCGTGGAGCAGTTGCAGGTCAATGTAGAGCAGGGTGGGTTCGCCCTTGGGCTCAACCACGACGTGCTGCTCCCAGACCTTTTCAAATAACGTCTTCGGCTCGGAACTCATGCGACTCCTTTGTTTCAGGTTCCAGGTTCTAGGTTCCAGGTTCTAGCCACTAGCTTGGTCTTGCTGTGCTCTCTTGGTCCTTCAAAATGCCTGTGCTGTCTGGCGCAACTCGAAGAGCTGAAAGCTAGCGGCTAGCAGCTAGAAGCTGCTTTACCGTTTCACGGACTTTGGCGCCCATGTCTTTGGTCGAGAGCACCGGGAAGCCCTGCGGATTGGCGCGGGCCAGATCCGCCGTGCGGAAGCCTTGTTCTAGCACCTTGCGGACGGCCGTCTCAATGATTGCAGCCTCAGCCTCAAGGCCGGCGGAGTGGCGCAGAATCAGCGCGCCGGACAAAATCGCGCCCAGCGGATTGGCCAATCCCTTGCCCGCGATGTCAGGCGCGGAACCGTGGACCGGCTCGTAAAGATTGACCTTGCCGCCCAGAGTGGCCGAAGGCAGCATGCCCAGGGAGCCGGTGATCACGGAGGACTCGTCGGTGAGAATGTCGCCGAAGAGGTTCTCCGTCAAGACCACGTCGAAGTCGCGCGGACGGTTCATGAGGTGCATGGACATGGCGTCGACATACTGGTGCTCAACGGCCACGTCGGGGAATTCAGCGGCCACTTCGTTCACCGTGGCGCGCCAAAGCTGCGAAACTTCAAGGACGTTGGCCTTGTCCACGCTTGTCAGCTTCTTGCGGCGCTTCCGGGAAAGCTGGAAGGCGACGCGGGCCACGCGGACGACTTCGTCGCGGGTGTAGCGCATGGTGTTCCAGGCTTCTTTGGTTTCGCGATTCCACTCGCGCGGCTGGCCGAAGTAGAGGCCACCCAGTAGCTCGCGGACAAACAGAATGTCGGCGCCATCGATGACTTCAGGCCGCAGGGGGCTGTTGACCGCAAGCTCCTTGAAGGCAAAGGCGGGGCGCAGATTGGCGAAGCCGCCCAGGGCAGAGCGAATCTGCAGCAGGCCGGCCTCGGGGCGCTTATCCGGGGGCAGGGAATTGAACTCGTTGCCGCCTACGGCGCCCAACAGAACCGCGTCGGAGTCAAGCGCTGCGGCAATGGTATCAGCCGGGAGCGGTGTGCCATCGGCAACAATCGCCACGCCGCCAATGCGGCGCTCGGAAAAGGTGAAGGTGTGGCCACCCAAGGCCGCCACTTCGCGCAGGATCGCAACAGATTCGTTGGTGACTTCGGGACCGATGCCGTCGCCGGCTGTAACCAGGATCTTTAGCTTCATTCGTCTCTCTTTGGTGAGCAGTAGTCAGTGAACAGTGGACAGAAACAAGAAAACGTCATGTTGTTGTGAGTCTAGTCGAGTTCGGAAACCTTTTCTGGCCGGCGGTCGCGGATCGGGTCGGGCAGCAGGCCGATCAGGTCCTGGTCGTAGATGTTTTTCTTGCGGTCGGCCAGGGCAACAAAGCGGTAGTAGGTCTGCTGCAGTTCTTCGCGGCTGACGGTGAAGCCGAGCTGCTCCAGCCGGTGGCGAAGGGCGGCGCGGCCGGAGTGCTTGCCCAGCACCAGGTGGGTTTTGGCCACGCCCACCAGGGCGGGAGTCATGATCTCGTAGCAGAGGGGGTTGGCCAACATGCCGTGTTGGTGAATGCCGGACTCGTGGGCAAAGGCGTTCTCGCCCACCACTGCCTTATTGGGCGAGGGCTTGAACGTGATGATCTGGCCCAGCACCTGACTGGTGGGATAGAGGTTTTCAAGTTTGATTCCGGTGGAGACACCGTAGCGGTCGGCGCGCACGTAGAGGGCAGCGGCAAGCTCTTCCAGAGCCGCGTTGCCGGCTCGCTCGCCGATGCCGTTGATGGTGCATTCCACCTGGCGGGCACCGTTGGAGATGGCGGCCAGCGAGTTGGCGACGGCCAGTCCCAGGTCGTCGTGGCAATGTGAGGAGAGAATCACGCCCTGCTCGTCGATGGCGGGAATGCGCTCGCGTACCTCGGCGAACATGCGTCCGTATTCCTCGGGGGTCGTGTAGCCGACGGTGTCGGGCATATTAATGGTGGTGGCGCCGGCTTCGACGGCAATGCGTACCATTTCTACCAGGAAGTCGCGGTCTGAGCGGGTAGCGTCCTCGGGGGAAAACTCGACGTCGTCCACCAGCGAACGGGCCAAACGCACCGATTCGCCGGTCAGGTCGAGCGCCTGGGCGCGGCTGATCTTCAGCTTGTACTCGAGATGTAGGTCGCTGGCAGCTAGAAAAACGTGGATGCGGCCGCGGTCGGCGAACTGGATGGCGCGGGCGGCCATCTCGATGTCTTCAGTCTTGGCGCGGGCCAGCGAGGCGATGCGCGGCTTGCGGACCGCCTGGGTGATGGTGGCGATGGCGGCAAAATCGCCCTCCGAGGCCATGGCGAATCCGGCCTCGATGATGTCAACGCCCAAGTCCTCCAAGGCGTGCGCCATAGTGAGCTTCTCCTGCGTGGTCATGCTGCAGCCGGGGGATTGTTCGCCGTCGCGGAGAGTGGTATCGAAGAAGAAAACCTGATTTGAGATCATCTGCCTGCCGGGTGAGCCAATTGCTCTTGATGCAAGTGTCGCGCACGGGGGCTTCATAACGCAAAGTTATTCTTTTTGGGTAAGCGATTAGAATTACTTATGATGAAGAGGCAGCCTCTAGCCGTTAGCGCATCGCGGAACGTGGGACAGCAAGGAACTCGCGCCAGGGCTCTTTCTGGTCTGACCGATGCCGGTCTCGTTCTGCCGGATGCAGACGAAGACGTGTTCAACGGCTGCGGTTCGAGGCTAGAAGCTAGCGGTTCGAGGCTAGAAGCTGCCTTCGGAGGCATTCCTTGGAACTGAATCAACTCGAAACTTTTCTGGCGGTGGCCGAGGAGCACAGCTTTTCGCGCGCGGCGGTGCGCATGCATCGGACCCAGCCGGCGGTGAGCCAGGTGATCCGCAAGTTGGAGGCGTCGGTGGGCGAGACGCTCTTCGACCGCGCGGCGCGCGACGGGTCGCTAACCGCTGCCGGGGTTCTGCTGCGCGACTATGCCCTGCGCCTGCTGGCGCTACGCCGCGAGGCCACAAGCGCCCTGGACGAACTGAAGAGCCTGGAGCGCGGGCGGTTGCAACTGGCCGCCAACGAGTACACCTGCATGTACCTGCTGCAGGCCATCGACCGGTTCCGCAAGGAGTTTCCCCTCGTCGGGGTCACCGTGCACCGGATGCTGGCCAGCCAGATCCCGGATGAGCTGAACTTGCGGACTTTCGAGATCGGCGTGATCTCCTACCGCCCTGATCCGGAGGAATTTCGCACCATCGCGGTCTATAACGACAGCCTGGCACTGGTGGTCAGCCCCGGCCACCCGCTGGCCAAGGCGGGACGGGTCTCAATCAACGATTTGGGCACGGAGAATTTTATCGCCCATAATGTCACTTCGCCGCTGAGAAAAAAGGTGATCGAGGCCTTTCAGCGCTATCGGACCCCGTTAAACATGGGGATCGATCTGCCGACGATCGAAGCCATCAAGCGATTTGTGGCCATGGGTAACGGGGTAGCCCTGGTGCCGCACCTGACGGTGGCGCGGGAGTTGGAGATCGGGGAACTGGTCCGGGTCACGGTGGACGAGTTGGAGATGAAGCGGGTTCTGCGGCTGGTGCACCGCCGCCGAGCCACACTCTCCTATGCCGGGAAGGCGTTTTTGCGGACCGTGCGCGCGCTGGCCCAGGAGCAGGGGCCGCCGTTTTACTACCATTTGGAGCGGGCCGGCTAAAGAAGCTTTCTCGGGCCAGCGCCGGCGGGGAAGAGCCGCTGTTTACGCGGCTTTCAGCTTCCAGGAGAGCCGGAATTGCTCTTCCTGCGTCTAAAGTCCCAGCGCTTCCGAAGCCACCGCTTCCGCCACGGACCGCCCCGGCCAGTTACAATGCTGAGAGCGGGGCCCGGCTCGAAACCGGAGCTTCCGAATCGACAAGCTGGTTGCCAGCCGGACGGTTGAGCAGTCGTGAGGTTCAGGACCGAATGAAGAAGATCGCCATCATTGCATTTCTGCTGACCGTATGTGTGGCAGCAGGCCGCGCTCAGGAAAGCCGCCAGGACATCAGCCTCAGTGGAACGGGGCTTATTGAGCCGTTCATCGCTTCGTCCACTGACGTTCAGGTGCACTCGAACCGCGCCTTCGGCGCTTTGCTCAGCTACCGTTTCATGTTGACCCCATCGAGCGCGCTCGAGGCCAACTACGGCATGACGTATGAGAACACCATTCACTACTACGCCAACCCCAACAGCTACAACGTGCTGACCCGCACGCAGGAAATTTCGGCCGCCTATGTGCGCTCCTTCACTTACCACAAGCTCAATCCATTCGTCGAGGCGGGGCCGGCGGCCTTCATCTTCCTGCCGATCCGCAACTCTGGCACACAGAATATCGATGCCAAGCAGCAGACCCAGATGGGTGCCATCTACGGAGCTGGCATCGCTTACGAAATCAGCCCCAGCTTCGACATTCGCGCCGAATACCGCGGCATGGTCACCAAGGTGCCGACCTTCGGCCTCACCTACCTCAGTACCAACAAGTGGTACAACATCTACAACCCGACGCTGGGCGTGGCTTACCACTTCTAGAGCGATCGATGTTACTGGATGCAAAAAGGGATGGGCCTCAGGCTCATCCCTTTTGCATTGGCGTTGTGAAGCTCGGCAGACCGGCTGCCTTGCGAGGCCGGAGCCGCTTCAGCCTTGGGCTTCCGGATAGCGGCCCAGTTCCTTGACCATTGCACAATGGGGCGCCAGGGCTTCAAGCGCGCGCTGACCCTCTTCAGACGAGTGGAGTTGGCAATCCACATAGAAGATGTACTCCCAGGGCTTGCCCTGGACCGGGCGGGACTCGACCTTGGTCAAGTTGGTGCCCAACGCGGCCAGTTCGGAGAGCGCGGCAACCAGCGAGCCGGGACGATTCTCCAGGGAAAAGGCCAGGCTGAGCTTGTTGGCATCCGGGGCGGTAACGGCGTCCGAACTGCGCCGGACCAGGAAAAAGCGCGTGAAGTTCTCTGGATTGTCCTCAATGCCGGCGCAGAGGATTTGGGCGCCATAGTACTGGGCGGCCGCCGCGCTGGCGATGGCTGCGGCGTGCCCGTCGCGCAATTCCACCAGCTGCTTCACGCTGCCCGCAGTGTCGTAAAACGCGAAAGACTCCATCTTGGGGTGGTCGGCCAGGAAACGCCGGCACTGCGCCAGGGCCACCGGGTGCGAGAAGACGCGGTCGATATCGCCGATGGCAGTGCCGGGGAGAGCGATCAGGTTGTGGCGAATGCGCAGAAGGGTTTCCCGCTCCACCTTCACATCGTGAGCCAGCAGCAGGTCGAAGTGCTCTGAAACCGAACCGGCGAGGCTGTTTTCAATGGGAATCACGGCGGCGTCCGCGCTTCCTTCGGCGACGGCCGCAAAGACGTCGGCGGAGAGCGCGCAGGGAACGATCACCGCGCCGGTGACCAGCTTCATGGCGGCTTCGTGGCTGAACGAGCCGGGTTCTCCCTGGATTGCGACCTTCATGCCTGCGCCTGACTTCGCTGCCGGTCGATTCGGGGCGGGCGCCGCAGAAGCGTCTTGCGTTTTTTGCTTTACCGCACCATACCACTGGTGCAGCGCGGATTCCTTGGGGTCTCCATCAAAGGGCATCGAATTCAACTCCGCAGCCAGAGATCAGCTGCCACAAAAGCGAGAAAGACGGTAGCAATGACGCCGTTCATGGTGAAAAAGGCGGCGTTCAGGCGGCGCAGGTCGCGCGGTGAAACCAGGGAGTGTTCATAGGCCAGCAGCAGTCCTACGGCGCCGATCCCCAGCCAGCCGGGGGCGCGAAAGCTGAAGAGCACGCCAAACCACGCCAGAAGGCACAGCATAAGCAGGTGCATGAGCCGCGCGGTCCAGAAAGCCGCTGGAATGCCGACTGCCTGGGGCAGGCTATGCAGTCCAGCGGCGCGATCGTGCTCAAAGTCCTGGCAGGCATAGAGCACGTCGAAGCCCCCTGCCCATAAAATGACCGCGGCGGTTAGTACCAGGATGCGGGTGTCCAGGCTGCCGCGCACCGCAATCCAGGCGGCCGACGGCGCCAGCCCCAGCGCCAGGCCCAGGACCAGGTGCGACCAGCGGGTCAGACGCTTCATGTAGCTGTAGCTGAAGAGCACTGCCAGTACCACCGGAGAAAGCAGCAGCGTGAGCCGGTTGAGTTCGGCCGAGGCCAGGACGAACAGCCCGGCCATCAGCACGGTGAAGCCCAGAACGAACTGGCGCGAGAGCAGGCCGGCGGGAATGGCGCGGTTCTTTGTGCGGGGATTGGCGGCGTCCAGATCGGCGTCGGCCCAGCGGTTGAAGGCCATCGCCGCCGAGCGGGCCGCGACCATGGCCAGCAGAATCCAGCCCAGCGTCCGCCAAGTGGGTAGTCCGTTAGCGGCCAGCAGAGTGGCCGTGAGGGCAAAGGGCAGGGCAAAGATCGAGTGTTCCCACTTGATCATCTCCAGCGTTGTCCGCGTTTTGGCCCAAAGGGTCGGCATGATTGGCTCCAAATTCCAGTGTACTTGCTGCATTCTGTGAGAGGGCACCTGCGCAAACTGCTGGAGAGTGTGGATCGTCGCCCAGTTGTAGGAGAATAGACCCATGGATTCCGTGCGCATGGACAAGTGGCTGTGGGCCGCGCGCTTCTTCAAGACTCGCGCGCTGGCGTCGAAGGCCTGCGATCTGGGCCGCATCGTCGCCGGCGACCGCGAGGCCAAGCCTTCCCGCGAGGTTCGCCTTGGTGAGATGCTGCATGTAAAAAACGAGGGCGGCGAGTTTGAAATCGAGGTTCTGAAGTTGAGCGAGATGCGCGGCCCGGCAGCGCTGGCGCAGACGCTCTACCGCGAGACCGAGGCCAGCAAGGCACTGCGTCTGAAAGTGGCTGCCGAGCGCAAGGCGATGCAGGAGTTCGCGCCCTTGCCCGAGCACCGGCCCAGCAAGCGCGACCGGCGCAAGATCATCCAGTTTCGCGGCGGTGCGTAACGCCCCTACTCCCAGTGGCCGGTCAGCAACAGGCTGGCAGTTCCCGGCGTCTCCACGGTGGAGCTGCTGGCGCCCACGTAGAAGTTGTGCATGATGAGCGTGACCCTGGTTCCTCCGGCTATGGGAATGTGTACGGACTCGGAGAGCACGTAGTGGGGGTTGGGCGTGGAAGAGCCGACGTGCTCGGCCGCAAAGCCGGTTATGGCTTCATATCCTCCAACCACTGTATCCAGGTACCATTCAGCAGGAAACGGCAAGACTAGGTCGTAGTCCGCCTCGGCGAAGAGATGGTCGATGACAAAGGTCCTGCCCGGCGGAATAGCGATGCACAGGTAGCCCTTGCTGGCTGGCTGCGGAAAGCTGTCGAAGGTCTGGTACTGTTCGTAGCCCATCAGACCGCTCTGCGGCGCAAAGCACCACTGCGCCTGGTCCGGGGGAATCTGCAACTGTGGGTCGTTGGCGGGTGAGTTGGGGGCGTGGGAGTGGCGCGGGTGGTGGAGTTGCGCGGCCAGCGGAAGCGCGGCCAGTAGTACGCCGGCAAGAATCAAGCAGGAAAGATGGTTGCGCATGAAAGTTCGTCCTGTAGCCGAGTTTAACAGCGGCTACGTAGACTGGACGCGGAACTAGACGTCATCGCTCCGGGTATGTGCTCTCCGGGGCAACTTTAGTAGACTCAACGGCAGAATGTTTGTCCCAAGCCTCACACTTCGCCGCTTCCGTCCCGCATCGAGCTTAGCCGCACTGATTTCGGCCCTGCTGGGTGTGGTTGCCGCTTCCTCCGCCCCGGTGCTGGCCCAGGGAACGCACCTGTGGGCCCAGTCGCGAATCGAGGAATTCGAGAAGGGCACGCCGCAGGGCGTCTCGATCTGGAGCGACGGACATCTGCGCGCCGGGCGGGCTCTGACCGGGGAGTTGATCACGCCTTCGAGTTACGTCTGGTCGGTGGCTGCGGATAAAAACGGCACGGCTTATCTGGGAACCGCTTCTCCTGCAGCGGTGCTGCGCATGGAAATGAAAAAGGATGAGAAGTCTTTTACGCTCTTCGAGACCAAAGACCTGTCTGTGCAGGTGGTGCGCCTGGGTCCGGATGGCGCTCTCTACGCCGCCACGTTGCCCAGCGGGAAGGTGTACCGGCTGAATGCCGATGCGACGGCGAAGCAGGAAGAAGCCGACGCCACGGTGGTCTTCGACCTCTCCAGGCAAAACAGCGACAGCAGGGTCCCGGAGAAAGCGGGTGACGACAAATCCGGCAAGAAGCCACACTACATCTGGGACATGACCTTCGACTCCGCCGGCAGGCTCTACATTGCGACCGGGGGGCCGGGCATTGTCTATCGCGTCGATCCAACCAAAGCCGGTGCAAGGCCGGAGGCTTTTTTCAAGAGCGACGAGCAGCACATTCGCGCCCTGGCCTGGGACGGAAAGGGAAATCTGATTGCCGGGACCGATGGCTCGGGCCTGGTCTATCGCATCGACCCCCAGGGCAAAGGCTATGTGCTCTTCGAGGCGCCGCGGCGCGAGATTACTTCAGTGTCTGTGGCCGCCAACGGCACCATCTACGCCGCCAGCGTGGGCGACAAGAGCCATAATCCTCTGCCGCCTCTGCCGGTGCAGGGAATCGGGACGTCCATCATCACTTTCATGCAGCCGGGTTCGTTGCAGGCGGCCAACGCCAGTGCTTCGGTGCCCGAGGGAACCGAGATTTACGCGCTGACCGAGGGGCAGGCACCGCGAAAGTTATGGTCGGGCAAGGACGAGATCGTCTACGCCCTGGTAGCGCGCAAGGAAGGACTGTTGGCGCTCACCGGCAACCGCGGCCGCGTCCTGCAGATCGGCGACGACGGCAGCTATGCCGACCTCGCCCACCTGGATGCGCAGCAGGGTTTGAGTCTCGCCGAGACACGGAATGCGGAGGGAATGAGCGGCGTGCTCATCGCCACAGGCAATACCGGCAAGCTCGTTTGCCTCTGCGCCGCGGAAAAACGCGAATACGCCAGCGATGTGCTGGATGCAGGCGCGTTGGCACGCTTCGGACGCGTCGAAGTACAGCCCGGCTCCCTGGGCTATGAACTCTGGACCCGCACCGGAAATGTCGAGCAGCCCGCGCGCGGCCATTCCGACTGGGGCTGGTCCAACTGGCGGCCGCTCAAGGACGGCGCAGTGGCGTCGCCAGCGGGCCGCTTTTTGCAGTGGAAGGCCGTGCTGAACGTGCAAGGAGCTTTGGGCAGCGTAGGCGTGAACTACCTTCCCGTGAATGCCGCGCCGGTTGTAGACGAAGTGGTGGTCGTGCCCGGCGCACGGATCAACGCCATGAACCCGCAGGGCGCGCAGTCGCAAACCGTCAACATCGCCTTCCCCTCGGCCGGCCAGAATCCCGGAATTGCATTTGACAGCGGGACAACCGGACCGCTGCAAGCCGCCAAGGACCGCGGCGCCGTCACCGCCCGCTGGGCGGCACACGACGAGAACGGCGACGAGTTGACCTATTCGATCTTCCTGCGCGGAGACGGCGAAACCGTCTGGCGACTGCTCAAGAACAACCTCAATGACAAGGTGTACAGCTTCGACGCCACTTTGATTCCCGACGGAGGCTACCAGATCAAGGTGGTCGCCTCCGATGCGCCTTCCCACACACCAGGCGAATCTCTAACCGGCGCCAAAGAGAGCGAACGCTTCGAGGTGGACACGACGCCGCCGGTTGTCTCCGCGCTAAGAGCTACCGCGGAGGCCGCAGTCTGTGAGGGATCGCACTGCCGTCGACCAATTCGCGTGGTTTTCGATGCCGATGACGCCTTCTCGCCCATCGCTCACGCCGAATACTCGCTGGACGCCGGCCTCTGGCAATACATCGAGCCAGTGGGCGGGCTTTCCGATTCCCGCCGCGAGCACTATGAGCTAAAAATCCCGATGGACGAAGCTGTTGGCAAGAGCAGCGATCACCTCATCACTGTGCGCGTCTACGACCGGCACGAGAACGTGGGCGTAGCCAAAACGGTGCTTGCCGCCGAAGAGAAGTCCCCTGCAAAAACAGGACAGGAGAAGTAGCCCCTTGCGATTTGAACTCTATATAGCGGCGCGGTACTTGAAGGCCAAGCGGCGGCAGGCCGTGGTGGGTGTGGTTACCGCCATCTCGGTCACTGGAGTGGCAGCCGGAGTAGCCGCGCTGATTATCGCCCTGGCCATCACAAACGGAATGCGCCGCGATTTGCAGGACCGTCTTCTCGGAGCCTCGGCACAGGTGGATTTGATGCGCGTCGAGGCGGATGGCATCAGCAATTGGCGTCCAGTTCTCGACCGCATGAGGCGAGTTCCGCACGTCACGGCCGCCGCTCCGGGGATCTACGGCCAGGTGCTGGTCTCGCGCGGACCGCGGGCCGGTTTCGCGATGATCAAAGGGATCATTCCCGCAGAAGAACGGACGGTCAGCAGCCTGCTCGACACCATCACTGCTGGTTCTGCCGCGGACCTGGCGCCGGGAACCGCAGACAAGACCGCACGCGTGGAATCCAACGTGAATTCGCAATCGGCCGCCATCGACACACCGTACCCGCCGGTGGTCCTGGGCAAGGACATCGCCGAGCAGATCGGCGCGCAGGTGGGCGACAGCGTGCTGGTCACCAGCCCGCAGGGCGAGCTGACTCCGCTGGGCCTGGCGCCCAAGTACCAGCGCTTTCGTGTGGCCGCCATCTTCCACTCCGGCTTCTACCAGTACGACGCGGCCATGGCCTTCATGCGCCTTTCCGACGCGCAGAGCCTCTTCAGCGAACCCGACCTGCTCTCGGTCATCAGCTTCAAAGTGGACGAGATGGACCGAGCTCCGCAGATCGGCCAGGCCATCGAGAAAGCGGCCGGCAAAGGCTACATGACCAGCAACTGGATGGAACAGAACCGCGAGCTCTTCCGCGCCCTCAAGCTCGAACAGGTGGTCACCTTTATCGTCATCGCGCTTATTGTGATGGTGGCCGCGCTGAATATTCTGATTGCACTGACCATGATGGTGATGGAGAAGACGCGTGACATCGCCGTAATGATGAGCTTTGGCGTTGAGCCTGCGCAGGTGCGCCGTATCTTCCTGCTGCAAGGGCTCTTGATTAGCCTCATTGGCACCGCGCTGGGCCTGGTGGTCGGTTATCTGGCTGCCTGGGCAGGTGGATATTACCACTTCATCCACCTCTCGGCAGAGGTCTATTCGATCGATACGCTGCCCTTTGCGCCGCGTCCGCTGGATGGGTTGATTGTAGCCGTTGTTTCCATCGGAGTTTCGCTGCTGGCTACGCTCTATCCCTCGTCGGCAGCAGCAAGCGTACTGCCCGCCGAGGCGCTCCGGTACGAGTAACCGGGCGGGCAGCTGTCAGGACTGAAGCCTGTAGGGCCGCCCGCGGTACATGCCTACCTGCTCGACCGCGCGGACGCGGATGACTTGCGCCGTGGTGTTGTCGCCGCCATCGATCTCGACGGCCCGCGCCACCAGTTCGGCGGCGACTTCTTCGATTTTCTTGTTCTGCGAGACGATTCTTGCGAGTTCAGTCTCGCTCATCTCGTCATGCAGGCCATCCGTGCATAAAACCAGCACATCGCCTGCCAGCAGAGTCAGCACCGTAGTGTCCGGCGAGACGAACATCTCCGGCCCCAGCGAACGGATGAGAATGTGGCGGGATTCGGACTCCGAGGCTTCCTGCACAGAGAGCAGCCCCATCTTTCTCTGCTCGTTGACCCAGGTGTGGTCCTGGGTGATCTGACGAGCCTCGCCGTTACGCACCAGGTAGCAGCGCGAGTCGCCCACGTGCGACACGACAGCTTGATCGTGACGCAGCGCACAGGCCACCAGCGTGGTCGCCATTCTCTTGCCGCGGAACTGCTGGGCCAGGGTGCAATCGTGCACCGCTGCATTGGCGTGCTGAATAAGGCGAGGGAGCAGGGCGGTCAACATGCTGCCGGAACTGGCCTGGGGAAACTCTTTGGTCAGAACCGAGACTGCGGTGGCAGAAGCGACTTCGCCTAGATCCATTCCGCCCACGCCGTCGGCAACAGCAAACAGGTAGCCGTGCGAGCGGGCCTGATGGCGGGATGCGGGAAGGAACGACCCCATCGCGTCTTCGTTGTTGGTCCGTACTTTGCCGAAATCGCTTGCCTGGCCGAAGACCACATCCAACATGAGCGCCGCTACCTGGAGACGGATTTGAACCGGAACTGCAAAGATGCTTCAAGCATTGTGAAGCATCTGGCTTGAAAGCACCACTGGGTGGAACTCCGCGGCTCGTCCCCCCTAAGAAACGAGCCCGGATACCACCCAGCGATCTCGGGTTAAATGGATGAATCGTTACGCTTCCCGTGACTCAAGCAGAATCGCCTTGCCCTTGGCCTTCGACGTGCGCACGAAGTAGATGGCTCCGTAGATGCCCCAGACGGCCGAGATGCCGATTGCCAGCAACGGTTCCTTGAAAGTCCCCAGACCGAAGACCGGGCTGATGAGATAGAAGGCCATCAGGGTCAGGTTGGCGAGGAGGCCGAAACCGGGAATGATCAGATGCAGGATCGGGTTATAGTCGGGGCGACCGTGGAAAGCCACAATGCACAGGAAGCAACTGAGCGCATAGAGAATGAAGGTGCCGAAGTTGGAAGTGAGCGTGATGGTCAGCAGCGAGTTGGGCAACGCGGCCATTTGCTCGTGTGTCGTGTAGCCGAAACTCGACAAGATGCCATGGGGCAACGCCGCAATGGCTGCGTCGGTGGGCGCACCGGCATCGGCAAAGACCAGCGAGACTGCGACTACGCCGATGACGGCGGAGATGATCGCCAGCGTCCAGATCGCCCTGCGGGGGGTTAGCGACTGGGCGTGCAACATACCGAAGTGTGATGCGACTTCCTCATCCTTGCCCATGGCGTAGGTGACGCGGGCGCCGGTATTCATGCAGCTCAGGGTGGTGCCAATCAGCGCCAGGAAAACGGTAAAGGCCTCGGCCAGCATGAAGTACTTGCCGTGTCCCTGGCCCAGCAGAGCGTCGCCCACGATGATCATCATGTCCCCGACGGGAGCCGCCGAGCTTGCCGCGCTTTGCATGGTATAGCCCGAATTAAGGAAGTAGTTGGCCGCGAAATACTCTATCAGGTAACACACCAAGCCTTGTATGAGCAGCGAGGCGATGACGGCGATCGGTATGTGTTTGGTGGGGTTCTTGGCCTCGCCTCCCATTGAGGTAACCGACTCGAAGCCGACCAGAATCAGGATCGCGACGGTGGCCTGGATAAACAGGAAGCTGAATTTGTGCGGCGCAATCACCGAAGCAGCAGAGGTGTGGGTGAGGAAGTTGCCGCTTGCATCTTTCTCGGGATAATCGATGGTGAATGGAACCGGCTTGCCTGCCGGATCAAGCAGGGGCAGCGGCGCACCGGCGGCATCGCGAATAGTCGAACCGTCCTTGGGATTGGTGGCGAACTGGTATGTGTAGGTCGACAGGGTCTGCGAGTCGTACTGGAATGCGGGCGTGCCTGCCGGATGGCTGGTGCGATATCCGAGCGCCAGCACGCTGAAAACCAGCAGTGCGGAAATCTGCACGATGTTGATGGCCAGGTTGACGGCCGTCGAAGCGCCCGCTCCCTTCTGGGCGATCCATGCGACAAAGAAGGAGAAGACAACAGCCACCAGAGCCATGAAGATGGGGCCTGGGTTTGCTCCGCTGATGAACCCCGGATAGAGGAAGCCGACGACATACCCGATAAAGATGCCGGTCGTGGCCACCATCACGCCGGGATAAACCCAGTAATAGAGGTGTGAGCCCCAGCCAACGATGAACTTGGCCACACGCGCATACCTAAAGGCCTTGTCTTTCGACAGCATGGCCTGCTCGGCGTAGTAATAACTGGAGCCGGTGCCTGGATAGAGTTTGGAAATCTCGGCGTAGGCAACGGCGGTAGCCAGACAGAGCAGCAGAGCACCAAAAATGCCCAACCACATGGCTGGCGCCGTGGTGCCGGTAGTGGCCTGGATGTAGAACGTCAGCCAAAGAAATGCGCCGGGGGCGATGAGAGCCATTGCGTTGCTGGTCAACCCGGTGAGTCCCAGCGTGGCCTGCATCTGAGGTGCTTTCTGTTCTGCCATGAGCATTCTCCTCGAAATTGAGTTTCGTAACTCTGTTCCCGGCCGTGAATTGCCGGGTGCTTCGTAAGGCTAGCCACAACTCGGACTTCTCTTCGGGCTGTAAGAATCAAGTGGAATCGTTGGGTTGAATACTAGAACCGGCGCGATAAGGATGGAATGAAGAACCTGCAATCAGCTTTGCATCTCGCGAACCGCAAACAATCTGGCCCGCAATCCTCTGAGTCTGAGAGCCCGGCCGGCCCCATCCTCGGTCGTTCCAGCCGAAACCTCGGTAACGCCATCAACCCCATGGCTATCGTTAACTGAGTTTGCAGCGTACCTAGCGGCAGCAAAGCACTGACTTCGATTCACGCTGCCACCGCTCCGCGGAGCGGTAGCAGCGGCTCCGCTATTTCTCGCTGAGGTTTTTGCCGAAGATGAATCCGAATTCGAGTACAGTCCGGAATTGGTTCGCGTCCGTTCCTGTCTTGCCGAAGGCAGCGCCCGCCGTGTAGTCCGTTGCGTGAACCACTGCAAGATCGCCGCGAAGGTACATGCCTCCCTTTTGGTAGGTTGGCGTCGCAGTAAAGGTAACGCCTCCGCTGCCCGCTCCAAAGCCCACCATGTTGACCGATCCATCGGTTGTACTACCCGAACTGGTGAGAGATTCAAAGCGCACCGGAAGAGAGAAGCCGCTCTTAAAGGCATAGCTGACGTTGATCGCGCCGCCGGTTGCAGATGTACCCTTGGCCACGCCTACCTTTGCGTTGGCCGGCAGCTTGCCGTATTGGAAGTACGGCGAAACGATCCATGGTCCCTTGGTGTACGTGTAGATCACCGCGTGCATATAGCCATTGTTCTGAACCGGCGTGGCCAGATGGGAGGACTGCCCGGCATAGGCGGTCTGTCCGAGGTTCCCCATTCCGTCGTACAGCAGGCTGTGATGCCCCTTGGTGAGAGTCGCCGAGCCCGAGAGCCACGAGTAGCGGTTGGAATAGTAGCCGTCGTTCCAACTGATCGCGGCGGACAGGTACTTGCCCAGGGTTTGGTTCACCTGAATGCCGCGATTGATGGCGTTTTCCTGGTTCCAGACAATGCCGCGCTCAATGTTGAAGTTCTGATAGGTAAAGGTGGACTCGGCGCCCATCAGGGTGGGAAGAGAGCCGATAAGGAACTGCGTGTTCTTAGCAGCCTGCAACTTAAGATAGGCGACCGGAACAGGCCCGTAGAAATCGCTCACCGTGTGTTGGGCGTCAAGAAACGGCACGCTGAGCGTGGGCATGGTGTAGACGCCCGCCTGGATGTAGTACTGAAGCTTGCCGTCCGCCTTTTGAATGAAAACTTGTCCATTGCTCAAAGTGGCCTGCGCGTTGTCATCTCCCGGCACGGAATTGTTCTGGAACACCGAAAAACCAGTGACGATGCCGTTGACGGAGAGCTTGCCCAACGGTCCGGCATCAAAGGTCGCCGGCGGCAGCCATTGCAGCGGACCCGTGAGGACGAATGTGGAGAGCGGAGCGGGAGCTGCGGGCTGATCGGTTGCCGCCGGGGCGGGGGCTGGAGTCGTTGTGGGAGCAGGCGGAACCGGTTCTTGCGCGCCTGCCACCAGAGCCATCGCCAGGGTAGTTGCAGCCATCATTTGCAGGATGCGATTCGGGTTCATATTCATCGGCACTCTTCCTCCAAGGAAATGTTCTTCGTTGTATCACCAGGAATGAATTCCGCCAAAGGCGAGGGCAACAAGCGGCACCCTTTAAGGCGCTCTCTCTGTGCTGGCCTGGCCTTCTGTGCCACACGAAATAACTGGTTGTGTGGGCGCTCAAGAGAATGGGTTGCAAATGCTCTGTGCTGCTTCCCTTAGGTGGTCCGACGGTTGCGGACTAACATTAGTAATGCAAACATTGCATAAAGAACAAATGAGGATTAAAAAAAGAAATTCTGAAGACCTGGAACCGCAGCCGGCGCCCGGACTTTCGGAAAGACTGGTTCAGAGTGAGCCCTTCAGCCGTAAGTGAGGGGTTTGGATTCCTCCCGCCGTGAGATCGAAATGAGGAACCTGTTAAGATTTCTTCACGTTTCAAAGCATCGTGGGCCGGCAAAAGCAAATGAAGCCGGCATTTCTACGATCCCGCAACCAGGAAATAGTGGGTGCCCGCTTGGCAGGAAACCACATCCCGTTTCGTTCCGCCTTTGAGGCTGCGCGTCCGCGCGGTTCGGGATTGGCAGCACTTCTGTTCATTCTGGAGTGCGCTTTGGGGGTGGTGGCCGTGCTTCTGGTGGCGGCTCTGGCGCATTGGGCCGGATGGCTGCTGCCCGTGGCGGTGCTTCTCTACTTGCTCATTGTGGTTCCCATTGCCTTGCTGTGCGGGTTCTGGCAGGCGGTAATCGTCTCCCTGTGGGCGGTCCTGGTACACGGCTACTTTACCGCGCACGAGTCTCAGGTGAAACTTGCTACCAGCGCCACCAACACCGTGACGCTGCTGGCCTTCGTGTTGGTGGCGCTGGTAGTCAGCCGCCTTTCTGCGCGGGTCAATGACCATGCACGGGAAGCGGAGTCCTGGGGCGGGCAGATGCACGACCTCTACGAGTTCACCCGGCGCACGCTGCAGATGAACCTTCATCTCGAGCCGGGGCCGCAACTGGCTGAACTGGTGCATGAAACATTTGCCCTGGAAGCTGTCGCGGTTTTCGACGCAGATCTACACCAGGTTTATCAGGCAGGCTACTGGAACGTGGATCCGCTGGAGCTGGCGCAGAATGTTTACTACTTTGAGACCACTGACGACGATCCAGCGAGCGGGCTGGGAAGACGTGTGGTTCGGCTGGGAACGGTGCCCATCGGCAGCCTGGTGGTCCGCGGCGACACCAGCCCGCTGACCAACAACGCCATCGCATCGCTGATCGCCATTACCTTCGACCGCTACCGGGCCTTCGCCAACGAGAGCCGTATCGAGACCGAGCGCCGCACCGAGCAGTTGCGCTCCACCGTGCTCGACAGCTTGGCGCACGCTTACAAGACGCCGTTGACCGCCATTCGCGCCGCCTCGACTGGCTTGGGCGAGATGGGCCAACTCTCAGAGGCGCAGACGGAACTGTTGGCCCTGATCGACGAGCAGGCCGGCCTGCTGGGCAGCCTGACTACCCGCCTGCTCACCACGGCGCGTCTGGACGCAGGGGAAGTGACGGTTCATGCCACGCCCGTGGGTGTTGCGGCGTTGATCGAAGAAGTAGTGGTGAGCCTCCGTGATCGGCTGGCCAGCATGAAGGTGACGATCGAGATCGAGGATGACGAGATGGTCCTCTGCTGCGATCGCCAGTTGATGGTCATGCTGCTCACGCAGTACATTGACAACGCCTGCAAGTATTCGATCTTCGGCACCACCATCACCATCCGTGCCGAGCAGGGGCGCGCGGAGATCATCTTTTCGGTACACAGCCATGGCACGGTCATTCCCATCGCCGACCGCGAACGAATTTTCGACCGTTATTACCGCTCCACGACTCACGGCAGTGCCCATTCGCAACGGACCGACGGCACAGGGATCGGCCTCTCTGTCGCCAAGCGCGTTGCGACCGTCCACGGCGGATACGTCTGGGTCACCAGCGACGAAGTTGAGGGAACGACTTTCTACGCGGCCATTCCGGCCACGGCAAACAAGAGGTGCTCATGATCAAGCAGCCTGAAATTCGCATTCTTCTGGTGGACGACGAATCGGCCATTCGCAGGGCGTTGCGGCCCACGCTGATGGGTCTCGGCTTTCACGTGGCTGAAGCCTCGCGCGGCGAAGAGGCATTGCAACTGCTGCGCAGCTCGCCCTTCGATGTGGTCCTGCTCGACAGCAATATGCCGGGCATCGGCGGCGTTGAGACGCTACGCCGTATCCGTGCCTTTGCGGCCCGCCTTCCCATTCTGATGCTGACCGTCCGCGACGCGGAAGAGGAGAAGGTGGAGGCGCTCGAACTGGGGGCAGACGATTATGTCACCAAGCCCTTCAGCACCCGCGAACTGATCGCGCGCATCCGCACCGCGGTTCGCCGCGTCCAGGCCCCGGCCCGCGCCGAAGACGCGCCCATCGAGATCGGCGAGATTCGCCTGGATCCGGTCAAGCGCATTGTGACCCGGCGCGAACAGCCGGTGCACCTCACCCGCAAGGAATTCGATATTCTCCACTGCCTGATGAGCCGCGCCGGCCGCGTCGTCACCTATGCCAAGCTGCTCACCGCGGTGTGGGGAGCAGACTGCCGCGAAGAGGTCGAATACCTGCGCACCTTCGTCCGCCAGCTGCGCAAGAAGATCGAAGATGACCCTTCGAACCCGATCTACCTGCTCACCGATGTCTACGTGGGGTACCGCTTTGCCGACGCGCCCATGCTCGCCGAACAGAGCGAGGACGCTACACACTTGCTCGGCACGCCACAACAGTCTCTCTGAAGACGCGGCAGCTTTCTACTCGTCGTAATGCAGCAAGCTGAAGACGTCCTGATCCGGGAAACGGTCGCGGCCCTTCAGAAAATCCAGTTCGATGGCGAAGGCCAGTCCGGCGATTTCGCCGCCCAGCTGCTTCACCAGCTTCAGGGTCGCTTCCATCGTGCCGCCGGTGGCCAGCAGGTCATCCACCAGGAGCACCCTCTGCCCGGGTTGGATCGCGTCCAGGTGAATCTCCAGGGTGTCGGAGCCGTACTCCAGGTCATAGGTCACGCGCGCCACCGGAGCAGGCAGTTTGTGCGGCTTGCGCACCGGCACAAAGCCGGCGTTCAACCGGTAGGCAAGCGCCGGTCCGAAGATGAATCCCCGCGCCTCGATGCCCAAAACCAGGTCGATCTTGCGCTCGATGTAGTGAGCCGCCAGAGCGTCGATCAGCTGGGCAAAACCGGTTTTGTCCTTCAATAGCGTTGTGATGTCGTAAAACAATATCCCCGGTTTGGGGAAATCAGGCACAGTGCGCACCAGCGCCTTCAGGGCTTCCACATTGATCTGCTTGACTGCTTCGGGCATTGACTGGTCCGCTCCTCGATTGGGTTTCAAGCCGAGACTTGAGAAAAACTGCAGGAAGGGAACGGGCGGGGATGCGGTTCGTCTTCCCTAAAGATTATACGGGGTGGAAGAACAGGGATCAGAGGTCAGAGATCAGGGATCAGGAAAACACTGACGTTGAGCGACCTTGAGCGCAGAGGCGAGTCAGGAACGGGTTGAGACAGTTGAGTGGGTCTCATACCTGGCAGCCAAGATAAAGACGCGCCAGAATACGCACCCCACGGGCCATCTGATCCCTGCCTTTACCACGCTCCCTCGATGCGGAACGAACTCAAACCTTCGGCCTCGGCTTCGTCGAGGTAGTGCTCGACCAGGCGATCCACGCGGCTGCCGCGCGGTCCGCGGCGCAGACTCGCGCGCAGCTCGGCCAGATCTTCGTCGGTGCCTGATGCCACCACTTCCACTTCGCCTTCTTCGGTGTTGCGCACCCAGCCGCGCAGGTCCAGTTCACTGGCCTCCCGATGGACAAACCAGCGGAAGCCTACCCCCTGCACGCGACCTTGTACCAGAAAATGAAGAACCATGATTGGGACCATGGCCAGTTTTGCAGATTGAAGCGGGGCGCGCAACTGGCTGCTCTACCTTGACCCATCGCCGCCCGCGCTACACTGGACACACCATGGTCTTTGTCCTCGACAACTACGACTCCTTTACCTACAACCTTGTCCAATACCTGGGGGAACTGGGCGCCGAGGTCGAAGTGCATCGCAACGACGAGCTGACGGTCGAAGAGGTAGAAGCGCTTCATCCCGACCGCATTCTGCTCTCGCCCGGTCCCTGCACCCCTTCGGAAGCCGGGATTCTGGTGCCCCTGATTCGCCACATGGCGGGCAAGACGCCCATCTTCGGCGTCTGCCTGGGCCATCAGGCCATCGGCCAGGCCTTCGGCGGCCAGGTCGTACGCGCCAGCCATCTGATGCACGGCAAGACCAGCCCCGTGGAGCACGACGGCAAAGGCATCTTTGCCGGCCTGCCCAGCCCGCTGACCTGCACCCGCTACCACTCGCTGATCGTGGCCGAGGACTCGCTCCCCGCCGACCTGATCGTTACGGCCCGCACTCCCTCCACGGACGGCTCGGGCTCGGTCGTCATGGGCCTGCGTCATCGCACGCTGCCCATCGAGGGCGTGCAATTCCATCCCGAGAGCGTTTTGACAGAGAGCGGCCACGAGATGATTCGCAATTTTCTAAGCATGTAGAGGCGATGGAAGGTTCAATGCGCCGCATAAACCCGACCGTTCGTTCGCATCTCAATGGGCTGCTGACACTGGCTCTGTTGGCGGCGTCTTCGGCCGGCGCTCAAACACCGCCCACCGCTGTGGCCTCCCGCGCTTCCAGCCCCATCGCCATTGTGCCCCTGGACAGCAGGAACGGCGACGCTGCGGCCAAGGTCACAGGCGCGCTCGAAGTTTCGCAGGGCAAGGCCGTCATTGCTGTCAGCGGCACCGTCGCCTCCGGCAGCCAGACCACGGAAGTCGTCCTGCCCCATCGCGGCGTGCTGCGCGTTTGCGCTTCCACCACCGTCAACCTCGCCGCCGACTCCAGCGTTCCCGTCGGCGAGGTCCCAGGGCTCATGATGGCTATGGACCATGGCGCGGTGGAGGCCAGCTTCGCCACCGGGCGCAATGCCGACGTTCTGCTCACTCCCGACTTCCGCATCCTCATCGGCGGCCCTGGCGCGGCCGAGGTAAAAATACGTCTTGGCCAACACGGCGATACGTGTGTCGACAATGCAGGCGTCAACGCGCCTTACGTGCTGGTGACAAGCGTCTTCGATGGCGGCAATTACCGCGTTCAGTCCGGCCAGCGAGTCATGTTTCAGCACGGCAGTCTGCACGAGGTGGTGGATCAGGAGAAAGAGTCCTGCGGCTGCCCACCTGCGCCCAAAGGCGGTAATGAATTCCCGTTGGCGCAGAGTGAAGGCCTGGCTCCCACCCCCACGCCCGCTCCTGTTCCGCCCGGAGTTCACGGCGTGCCCCCGGAGACAGTCGGTACCCTGGCCTACAACGCCGCCGAGCACGCCCCGCAATCCGCTGCAGGCGCAAAACCGCCCGGCGCAGCCAACCCGGCCGCCAGTGCGCCAGCAAACCCGCCCGCAGCCAAGAAGAAGTCCAGCCTCTTCAGCAGCATTGGCCACTTTTTCCGCCGCATCTTCGGCGCGGAATCCTAGCAGCACGGTTCCGCGTCGAAGATGAGGAGCCCCGCTTCGCTCAAGCCGATGCGCTGACCAGTGAGCCGGAGGAAAGACTGGACAGAAAGTTGTCCAGCGCCGTCTGCGCCGTACTGACGTCACCGGAGCCAAGCGCCGAACCGATCTCCTTGAGCAGGCTCGTAAACGATGCAGAGGTCGACGAGGAACTGCTCGACGTGCTGCTCGACGAGGAACTGTTCGACGTGCTGCTCGACGAGGAACTGTTCGACGTGCTGCTTGATGGCGAATTGGATGAGTCCAGCAGGCTCGTCACTTTGTCGTACGCAGTCTGCGCGCTACTCAGATCACCCGAGTTGATGGCGCTGAAGAGGCTCAGCATATCCTGTGTGAGAACGTTGCCGGTGGAGTCGCTGCTACTGCCGCTGGTCGACGACGTGTCGGTTGTCGAGCTGGCTGATGTGGTGCTTGGAGTAGCGTAGGTTTCCAGGGTGGTCAGTGCACTTTGCGCCCCGGCGATGTTGTTGTCGGAGAGCGCCGTGGAAACGCTGGACAGAAACTCGCCCAGCGGACTGTCCGAGTTGGTGTTTGAGTCGGTGTTCGAGGAGGACAGCTTCTCCACCTCGGTCAGATACTTCTTGGCGTCGGTTGTGTCCCCTGACTTGATGGCGGACATCAGGCTGGTGAGCGCGCTGTCAAAGCTGTCTTGGCTGCTCGCCGAGGAACTCGAAGTCGATGAGGTTGATGACGTTGCGAGCTCGGAGAAAAGGGAACTGCTTTGCAAACTCGAAATCTGCATATAGGTCAATCCTTTCGCACGGATTCCTCAAAGCAGCGCCTGCCCGCAGGTAGATGCGGCTCAGAGTTACTAGAGTTGACGTGATCTGGAGAAAGGTTGAGGACCTGCGGAGTACAAACGAAACCGGCCGATTCCGCAATGGAACCGGCCGGCAATACTGTCCAAAAATGGAACGTTCTTACAACTCCCGCGCCCGTTCGATCGCCCGGATCACGGCCTGCGCCTTGTTGATCGCTTCCTGGTATTCGAGTTCCGGCACCGAGTCGGCCACAATCCCGGCGCCAGACTGCACATAGCCCTTGCCGCCCATCGCCAGCATCGACCGAATCGCGATGCAGGAGTCAAGATTGCCGGAGAAATCGGCATAGAGCACTGCACCGCCATAGGTTCCGCGTCGCGCCGGTTCCAACTCTTCGATGATCTCCATCGCCCGAACCTTGGGCGCGCCGCTCAGCGTGCCGGCTGGGAAGCACGCACGCAGAGCATCTACGGCCGTCAGCTCCGGCTTGAGCCGACCCTCAATCGAACTGACAATGTGCATCACGTGCGAGTAGCGCTCGATGAACATCAGCCGGTCCACCTTCACCGAGCCGAAAGTGCTTACCCGGCCCACGTCGTTGCGGCCCAGGTCCACCAGCATCACATGCTCGGCGCGTTCTTTTTCGTCGTGGATCATCTCGTCGGCCAGCGCCTGGTCTTCCTGCTCTGTGGCGCCGCGGGGCCGGGTTCCGGCGATGGGCCGGTACTCTACCTTGCCCTGGTGCACCCGCACCAGCAGTTCCGGCGACGAGCCTGCCAATTCGACCACTTGCGCGGCAGGAGACTTCTTCTTTTTGAAGAATCTTCCCGGCTTCTCCGGCACACCGCCCAGCGGGCCGTCTGGCGAAAAGCGCAGGAAGTACATGTAGGGACTGGGATTGACTGTCCGCAGCGTGCGATAAACCTGGAAGCTGTCGGCCTCCGGTTCCACATCGAAGCGCTGCGAAAGCACGGCCTGAAAAATATCGCCGGCCCCGATGTACTCCTTGGTGCGATCCACCGCAGCCAGAAAGTCCTTCTTCGCGGTCCGGTGCTGTACCTTGAGCTTGCCTTTTGCCTTATATTCCGGCAGTTTGGGCAGCGGCTGGGCCAGCCGCTTTTCAAATTTGTCGAGCCGCACGATGGCCTTGTCGTAGGCGTCGCCCGGCTTACCTCGTGTCACGTCGGCCGTTACCACTAGCCAGATCTCCTTGCGCACATGGTCAAAAGCCAGCACCTCATCGAAAAACAGCATGCAAGCGTCGGGAACGCCCAGTTCGTCGGCCGCCAGCTCGGGCAGTCGCTCGACCTGTCGCACCGCATCATAGGAGAAGAATCCTACCGCCCCCGCTGTAAACGGTGGCAGCCCTGGCAGGCGAGCTGGCTTGTGTCCGCTCAGCGCCCGGCGCAGCACGGCAAAAATGTCGCCCTCGATCTCGACAACTTTTTTACCTTCGGTGATGGTGATATCCCGGCCGCGCGCCACAATCCGCTTGAACGGGGCCAAGCCAATAAAGGTGTAGCGGCCCACCTGCTCGCCGTTCTCGACCGACTCGAGCAGAAAACACTCCCGCTCCGGCCACGCCGCGCGCAGAAAGGCGGAAACTGGCGTCTCCAGATCGGCCATCAGGATACGGCATACGGGAACCAGGGTGTGCTCTTTGGCCAGAGCGACAAATTCCTTGCGACTGGGCTGGACAGAATGGAAAGATGCTTTCACAGCCCCAGTGTAATTCCTCTGGAGCAGGTGCTTTATCGGATTGCGCTGCTCCATCCCTCGCCAACCGCGCAGTGCGCTCGGTGATTTGCCTCTCGGGTGGGGGTTCCAAGGCTGCACAACAGCGCAGAGTCGGAGTTCAAATTGACCCGCCGCTCCGTTTCCCGTAGACTAGGAGACTGCGAGGGATGCGGCTCGAGTTGCAGTCTGACCCCGCATCATTCCCAGGATTAAGGAAGAACAATGGCTAATCATGTATCGTCTCTGAAGCGTGCCCGCCAGACCGTGACCCGCACCGCCGTTAACCGCGCCAACCGCAGCCGTGTGCGCACTAGCCTGCGGGCCTTGCGCGAGGCGCTGGCCAAGGGGGACGTGGCAACCGCACAGACGCAGTATCGCGAGACTGCCTCCGCCCTCGACAAGAGTGTACAGAAGGGCATTCTCCACGACAACACCGCCTCCCGCTACAAGAGCCGCCTGAATGCGCGCGTGAAGGCTCTGGTACTCGCCAAGGCGTAGCGCAAGCCTCAACCAAGCTTGAACAGACAGCGATAGCCGGGGAGTATCCCCGGCTATCGCTGTCTTTGTCTGCGGTTGCGGAGTCGGAACAAGCAATTCTTTTATTTAATTCCTAAAGTTTTAGTTGACAACCTCCAGGCCGCAGCGCATACTCCTAAGTCATTAGGAGATGGACATGAAGCTGCAACGCAAAATTCAGAAACAACTGACTCCGCTGGAGCTGCGCATCATGCAGGTGCTGTGGTCGGGCGGGGCGATGACGGTGCAGGCCGTGCAGCAGGGGATGTACAAAGAGCTGGCTTACACGACAGTTCAGACCATGTTGAACGTACTGGAGCGCAAAGGGCATGTGAAGCGCAAGCTGGAAGGCCGCGCATTTGTCTACAGTCCGCTGCAATCGAGGGAGAGCGCCAGCAAAAGCGCGGTACGCGATCTGCTGGACCGCACATTTGAAGGATCGGTTGAGAACCTGTTGATGAACCTGGTCAACACACGGCAGCTCGACGCAGCGCAATTGGCAAAGCTGGCGCAGAGAGTCGCTGAAGCGGAAGGACAAGAGGATGCGGACGTTCGCTGACTTTCTTTTCTCTGCAATTCTGAATGCACTCTGGATGACGCCCCTGCTGGTGGTGGCGGTGGAAGCAGGAACGCGGCTCTTCGGTCAACTGCGCGGGCGCGTGCTCTACCGAATCTGGATGGCGTCGTTTTTTCTGGTGCTACTGCTTCCCGTGCTGCCCGCGATCAGCGTGCATTGGCCAGAGAGGGAGACGGAGGCTATCGCGGTAGAACCCCCCGGCATAGCTCGACAAGAAGCTCCGCGATCGGCGATGCAGAAGGTTGAAAGCGATGTAGCTGCGATTTATCCCCAGCAAGCGGCGCCGGTATGGGATGAGAGTGGAGTGGAGACTCTCTGCTGCCTGTTCTATGGCGCGTGTTTTCTGCTGGCGCTTTTGCGCTTGCAGATCGGACTTGCGCATACGAATCGCGTGGTTGGCGATGCAGGGGCAGCGCTACTGAGCGAGGGCGCGGATAACGAGTGGCGGCAGACGGTCGCGCATTATCAGCTACCGCCGGTCGATCTGCTGAGCTCGCGCTTTCTGGATTCCCCGGCCGCTGTTCACTGGCCGCGAGCGATGGTGATTTTGCCGAAGACCTTCGAGGGCGGTAACGCGGAGGAACTGCGCACCGTTTTCTCGCATGAGCTGGCGCATGTCAGCCGGGGAGATTTCTTTGCCAACCTGGTTGTCGAACTGCTCGGCTCGGTTCTGTTCTTTCATCCGGCACTGCACTGGATCAAGAGGCGGATTGTCGAGAGCCGCGAACTGGCTACGGACGAACTGGCCGCGGAGGCAATGCCGAGCCGGACTGCATACGCACGGAGCCTGGTGCGGCTGGCCCAACGCTTCCACTCAAAAAGCATCATTCAACCGATCTGCTCTCTTGGAATTTTCGAGGGCGGGACTCTGGAGAACCGAATCATGCAACTGACGGAGAAGAAGTTTTCCATGCGCCAGATGGCGATTGCGGTGTTTTCAACTGCCTTACTGGTCTTTGCCGTATGCATCTTCAGCGCGCGGATGGGAGCAAATCCGCTGCGATTAAAACTGCTTCAACCGGAGCAGTCCAAACAGCCACAGCAAGCATCAGGCAACGCGAAAATCACCTGGGATATTCCGCCCGAAGTCGATTGGATCATCAGGGGAACGAGGCCGGGACGGTCTGGTTCGCAAGTTATTAAAATGAATTTTGACAAGGCAAACTCGTATAAAGGCCAGCCGACGTACTCTTTTCAATATATCGGAAATAAAGAGGACTATCACGGCTCGGTGGCCGAACGGTTTATTGACGCAAAACCCTATCGGGGAAAGCGCGTACACGTGCAAACCATGCTCAGGACTTCAGGAACCCTGAATTACCCGACCTATCTTAGTCTGACGACGCCAACCAATGAACTCTTTGAAAGCGATCTCAATTCCGGTGAGAATTACCAGAAAGCCACGAACTGGACCAGCGTTGACTACATCGTTGATGTTCCCCGGAATGCAAGGAGCATCTGTCTGGGACTATCGACGGGCGGAAGATTCAAAATCTGGGTCACCGAACCGCATGTGGAGATTATGAAGACCGGCGCATAGTGAGAAGGCTGGCTGCCCACAGTGCGCTTGCGTAATTGAATTAAAGAGAGCGACCCGGATCGGGTCGCTCAGCATTGGCAGAGCTCGGCGGCCCAATGGCGGAGGGCCGCGGGGCTGAGGGGTTGGCCATTGGATTCCGTGGCGGCTAACTGGACGGCGAAATTTCCGATGGTGGAGCTTTCCGGGTGGCCGGATGTGACGGGCAGGCCGGTGCGCTGGGCGGTGAGGGCGGTGAGAAGCTGGTTGCGACTGGCGCCGCCAAGGATGGCGATGCGCTCAAGCTTGTGGCCGAGCATCTCTTCGAGTTGAGTGAGAGCTGTGGCGTAACGGGCGGCCAGGCTCTCAAAGATGAGGCGGGCAAAGAGGGGCTCGTTGCCCGCGATGTCGGGAATGGGCGGGAGGCCTTGGCGGGTCAACTGGGCGTTGATGCGGGCGGGCATTTCTCCGTCGAGTAGAAGCGGTTCAGCGTCCACATTGAGAATTCCTGGAACCGGCTGGCAGGCGGCAGCCTCCTGAACCAGCGATTCGATAGTCCATGGGCGTCCCTGAGCGGCCCAGGCGTTCCTGCACTGCGCGATGAGCCACATGCCGTTGACGTTGGTGTGGAAGCAGAACCCGCCGGCGGCCGCGCCCTGATTGGTATAGCGCGCTGCCATGGCCTTCGGGGTGGTGATGGGTGTCTGAATCAGTGAGCCGACAAGCGACCAGGTTCCGGAACAGATGTAGGCAGCGGAGTCGAGACTGGAGGGAATGCCTGCGATGGCGGAGGCCGTGTCATGACAGGCCGGGGCGATGAGCTGGGTCGAGCGGAAGGCGTCCAGGCCGGCAAGAGGACCTTGCAGGGGGCCGAGGATCGAGCCGGCGGGGACGATGGGCGGCGCCGCTTCTATAGGAATCTCGAGAAGGGAGAAGAGTTCGCAGTCCCAGTCGCCGGTGGCGGGATCGACGAGCCCGGTATGCGTGGCGTTGGTGTATTCGGCGACACGGGGCGCGCCCAGCCAGTGGAGAATATACTCCGGGAGGCAAACCCAGGGGGCGAGAGGGTCGAGGCCGGAAGTTGCGTCGGCCAGAAGCTGGTAGACGGTGTTGATGCGAAGAGGCTGAGCGCCGGTGCGGCGGAAGATCTGGTCCGGTGGGAGAATGGCGTCGGCGGCTTCCTTGGCTGCGATGGTGCGCTCATCTCGGTAACAGAAGGGGTCGCCGAGAGGATTGCCGTCTGCGGCGAGGCGAACATAGTCCACGGCCCAGCCATCAACAGCAATGGAGGCAATGCCCTCAGGAGCGGCCGCGGCGGCTTTGCGCAGGCCTTCTTCAAGACCGGCAAGGATGGTTTGAAGGGGCCAGCGCAGGGATGCACCGCGATGGACGGGGCCATTGGGGATGCGGTGGACGAGTTCGATGCGCGGCGAGCCCCCACTCCAGCGAAGCAGGGAAACGCGGCAGCTTTCGGCGCCCAGGTCGATGGCGATCCGGGCAGGTTGTTGAGCAGGAGGAGTGGGGCGCGTGTTTGCGTTCAGCGCACGAGTGGAGTTCACCGCGGAAATGCCTCCGTTGGAATGGACAATCGCAAAGCCAAGCCAAGACGCCAAAGCTGATTGGCAATAGGGAATTAGTTTACTATGCGAATGTCACGATGTCCTTCAGGCGCAATCAGGCATCGTTTTCGGCGCTGATGGTTTCCGGCGTTATGGCGCGATGGCGCACATAGTTGTAGGGTGGCACGGTGTAGCCGCGAAGCAGTGCGATGCCGAGTTGAATGAGGCGGGGACCGTAAGTTCCGGCCTCATGCGAAACCGAACCGACGATGGCGCTCTTGCCCGAGCGCATCTCCTCAATGACTTCGGGAATGCAATCCTGACCGGCGATGGCGAGATCGGCTTCCCGTCCAGCTTCCCGTCCGGCGTCGAGAGCGCCGAGAGCGCTCAAGTCGGTGGCGGCAACCACGAGAACCCGCTGGCCGGCGGGACGAGTGCGCAGAAACTCGCTGACGGCGCGATGGCTAGGCTCCCTCATGCCGCGACCCTCGACCTGCACGAAGCAGTCGGGAGAGATGTCCTTGATGCGTTCGCGGATGGCGTCGAATGCGCCAGAGATGCGGCTCTGGACGAAACTGCCAGCCTCGGCAAGACCGATGCCGAGCACCCAGTCCGCGTGGCCCTTCCAGTTCCTCAGGGCGTGCTGTGCGAGCAGGCTGCCGGCTTCGTAGCCCACTTCGAAGTTATCCACGCCGAAGTAGGTGGAGTTGGGGTGCGGCACGTCGATGGCGACAAGAGGAATCTCGGCCTTTTTCAGAATGTGAGAGATGCGCGGCCCGGCGTGTTCCTCCACCTGGAATTCAAGCACTAGATCCACGCGCTTCTCCACAAACTCCTGCGCGTTCTGGATAGCGATATCCGGATCGTAGCGGTTGTCGAGCAGCAGAAGTTCCACACCGGCCCCAGCCGCTGCGGTAGCAACACTCTCGGCCACAGCCACGGAAAAGGGCATCTCGGCGCTCTGTATTGCCAGACCGAAATGAAGCCGCTTGGGGCGAGAGACGAGCCGGTACTGGCCGTTCTGCGCCTGGGCGACGTAGCCGCGATGAACCAGCGTCTTGAGAATGCGATAAACGCTGGTCTTGGAGATCTTGGTTTTGCGATAGACGTCTTCCAACGTGACGGGAACGTGGTCCTGTTCTAGCAACTCGAGAACATCGAGGGCTTTGGAGAGAATGGGGATCAGGTAGAGCCGTTTGATCTTTGCTTTGGGCATGGTTGCGCTTTCCTTGAACCCCATATTTAATCGCAGACTTTGAATCAGAATAACTCTCTTCAGGCGTAGCTGCTCACGGCGGAGACACGGCTACCTCTCTCGCCCGCGATGCGCTCGACGTAGCCTGAGTCCCGCAGGGCCGCCAGCGGATCGGCGGCAAGACCGCGGGCCTCGCGCCAGGCTGCGGCCAGGGGCCGGACATCGCTCCAGAAGGCGCCGCGGAAGAGTTCCTCGGAAGCGACCAGTTCGCAGGAGTTCTGCAGCGCGGCCAACTGCTCGCGATCTATGAGAGCGGCCTTGAGCCAAAGCTCCTGCGCCGTCACCACGGTCTGGACGGTGGCTTCCATCTTGCCCTTGAGGTTGTGGCTCTGATCGATCATGAAGGCCACTTCGTGAGCCAGGCCGTCCGCGATACCGGAATGAATCTCATGGAAGATGCGGAAGACCCGGTAGGGATCGATGGAGCCGATGGTCAGATCGTCGTCGGCGTAATGGCGGTCGTTGAAGTGGAAGCCGCCCAGCAGTCCCGTGTGCAGCAGCCAGGCAACAATCTGCTCGATGTTCTGCGAAGAATAGTGGTGGCCGGTGTCGACCAGAACGCGTGCCTGCGGACCGGCGGCACGTGCCAGCTCTGAAGACATGCCCCAGTCGGCGATATCCGTGTGATAGAAAGCCGGCTCGAAGGGCTTGTACTCGATGAGCAGCCGCTGGTCCGGGGCAAGCTGGGCGTGGGCGGCTTTGAGCGCCTCTTCCAGCCAGCCGATGCGGTTGCGAATGCTCTGCGTGCCGGGATAGTTGGAACCGTCGGGCAGCCACATCGAGAGGTCGCGGCTGCCAAGCTGCTTGGCAATCTCGATGGACTCGAGAACATGGCCGAGGGCCTTTTCACGAATCTCAGAGAAAGGGTTGCAAAGCGAGCCGAACTTATAGTCCTGCGCCTCGAAGAGGTTGGGATTGATGGAGCCAGCGCGGATGCCGTAGCGGGACTCCAACTCCTTCACCTTCGGCACGTCGGACAGGCCGTTGGGCAAGTCCCAAAGAACGTGAAGCGCCAGGGTCGGCGTGACGCCAGTGAGGTGGTTCACCTGGGCTGCGTCGGCAAACTTTTCTTCGAGCGTGGATGCGGCAGCCGCCTGCACAAACTTGCCGAAGCGGGTGCCGGTGTTGGCGAATCCCCAGGAAGGAATCTCAATCTGGAAGGCGTCGAGGGCCCGGACGGTCTGGTCGAAGAGCGTGGAATCGGAAGGTTTCATAGGTCGTTTGCCTGGCTGAACCGCTCTGTAACGGCCTCAGGCTTCCTTTCGTCGCGCACCAGGACGACATGGAGAAAACGCGGTCCATGGACGCCCTTGATGCGAGTCATTTCAATGTCTGCGGTGGCGCTGGGTCCGGAGATCCAGGTGGCCAGCCGCGGAGGCTGCTGAACACGGCTGAAGTACTCCGGCAGTGTCTCGACAACCTGGCTGGCGTAGAGGATGCAAAGGTGCCAGTCGGGCAAGAGAGAGAGAATGCGGCGGCCTTCGCCAGGCGAGTGGTGCAGGGCAATGGTTCCGGAGTCGGCGATGCCGGCAGAAGATGCCGTGACCACGCCCTCCGTCGCTTCGATTTCCTGGATTGTGAGGTTGTAGTCAACCCTCCAATCAAAGCCAGGGATAAACCACGCGGCGGGCAGGCCGGCGGGGGCGGCAAAAATGCGTTTGCCGCTGGCCGCGAGTTGAGCGGCGATGGTGGTGGTCAGCTCTTCCGGTGAGGACTCGACGACTTCGGCGCCGTACTCGCGAAGCCGCTCGACCATCAGGGTAAGCAGGGCTTCCGAGCTGAGCGTGCCGCGGTGGTTGTAGGACCGAGGCAAAGCCGCATAGGCGTCAGCGAGTTTGGTTCCGCTCAGGGCAACCGATTCGGTGGCGCTGCGGATGCTGTCGAGAATCTGTTGGCGGGATTCGGCTGGCGAGATCATTTCGCCTCCTTGTCGCGGGCTGCCCACCACTCATGAAACGTCAGGCGAGGAAAGCCGCGCAGGTCACGGGTCTGGGTCCATTTGCCGCCGATGCCGGGCAACGAGTGGATCCAACCGTCCTTGCGTGTGAAGAGGCGGATGCCAATTCGTCCCAGGCGCTGGGCCAGATGGAAGCGCCAGGCGCGAGCAAAGAGCAGGTTGGCAACACGCAAGCCCAGGTACATCGGGTCAAGGAAGCGTGCGGCCTGGTGTCGCTCCTGGTTGGTTACCTGAGAGCGCAGCTCAAGCAGCACCTGGGGAATATTGATCTTGACCGGGCAAACTTCATAACAAGCGCCGCACAGCGAAGAGGCGTAGGGCAGCGTCTGGGCGTGTTTAAGGTGCATCAGTTGCGGGGTCAGAATGGCGCCGATGGGTCCGGGATACACCGAGCCGTAGGCGTGGCCTCCGGTCTGGCGATACACCGGGCAGGCATTCATGCAGGCTGCGCAACGAATGCATTTCAGGGTCTGCCGCTCAACCGGCCGGCGCAGCATGGCGGAGCGGCCGTTGTCCAGCAGAACCACATGGAAACGCTGCGGCCCGTCGCCGGGAGTGATGCCGGTCCAGAGCGAAGTGTAGGGATTCATGCGCTCTCCGGTGGCCGAGCGGGCCAGCAGTTGCAGCATGACTTCCAGGTCGTCAAATCGAGGCAGAACCTTCTCAATGCCGGCCAGCGTAATCATGGCGCGCGGCAACGTGAGGCACATGCGGCCGTTGCCTTCGGATTCCACCACCGCCACCGCGCCGGTTTCAGCCACCAGGAAGTTGGCGCCGCTGATCGCCGTGGGGATGGTCAGGAACTTCTGCCGCAGATAGGTTCGCGCCGCAGCCGTAAGCGCCTGCGGGTCGTCGGAGAGGTGTTCCAGGCCCATGCGCCGCGCAAAAATCTCCCGCACCTGCGCACGGTTCACGTGCAGGGCGGGAACCACGATGTGTGAGGGTTCCTCATCGCCCAGTTGCAGAATGATCTCTGCCAGATCGGTCTCGTAGGTCTTGATGCCATGGGCTTCGAGAAACGGATTCAACTGAATCTCGGCCGAAGTCATGGTCTTGATCTTGATGACTTGCCGCGCGCCTTCCTGGCGAAGCAGCTCGAGGATGATCTGGCGGGCCTGACGGGCATCGGCAGCCCAATGAACCTGACCTCCCGCGGCTGTGCAACGGGCCTCAAACTCTTCGAGGTAGGTGTCGAGATTTTCAAGCACATGGGCACGAAGAGCCGATGCCGCCGTGCGCAATTCCTGCCAGTCGGTCTTTTCATCCACCAGCTTGCCGCGTTTGGACTGAATCACGTCGATGGCGTGGGCCACGTTTTTGCGCAGTTGGGGATTGCGCAGCACATTCAGCGCTGCCTGCGGAAACGGCGGAGCAAAGCGCGGGTCGAGGACTGCATGGCCTGAAGCGGGTTGCGTCATGCCAGCGCCTCCACGGGACAGCTCTCTGTAGCGGCCAGAATCTGGGCCAGATGGACGGTCTTCATGGCCGCGTACTGGCGGTGCATGGCCCCGCCCAGGTGCATCAGGCAGCTATTGTCGAGGGCTGTACAGTATTCGGCTCCGGTGGAAACCACGTCCTGCAGCTTTGCCGCCATCATGGCGGAGGAAACTTCGGCGTTCTTCACGGAAAACGTCCCGCCGAAGCCGCAGCAGCGCTCGACGTTGGGCAGCGTTGCCAGGTCGAGGCCGCGGACCTTGCCCAGCAGGCGGTAGGGACGCTCACCCAGATGCAGAGCGCGCACGCCATGGCAACTGGCGTGATAAACCACGCGATGGGGAAAATAAGCGCCTACGTCGTCGATGCCGAGCCGGTCGATAAGGAACTCGCTGAGTTCAAAGACCCTGGGCAAAAGCGCTGCGAAGTCGTGGCGGAGGGTTTCGTTGCCAAGTTCGTCAAAGAGACCGGGGTACTGATCACGGATCATGGCCACGCAAGAGGAGGAGGGAATAACAACGGTTTCAGTGTCGTGATAAAGCTGGACGAAGCGCTTGGCTTGGGAGAAGGCTTCGCCGCGAAAGCCGGTGTTGGCGTGCATCTGGCCGCAACAGGTCTGTTTGGGGTGGAAATCCAGCTGAACGCCCAATCGTTCGAGCAAGGTGACCACGGCACGCCCGGTCTCGGGGTAGAGCGTGTCGTTGTAGCAGGTGATAAAGAGCGAAGCGCGCATGGTGAGGATCGCCCCTCTTGGCGAAACCATAGCCGAAAAGAGGTATGGTATTCGATAGAGAGACGAGTTGTCTATTGCAATATCGATTTTCCGGGGGCTTGCGCGGCAAAAGGGGAAAGCCAAAGCCCTCCCCCCCTCTAGTCGTTGCGGGGAAGCCGCGCACGGATCTATTTGCCGAGCTTGTCGAGGTCGAGGTTGAGGGCTAGGACATTGACCCTGGGTTCGCCGAGCAGACCTAACTGGCGCGTGGCGATGTGTTGCTCCACGAGCTTCTGCACCTGGGCGTCGATGAGGTTGCGGGCCTTGGCAACGCGGGGAATCTGAAAGGTCGCGGCGTCGGGGGTGATGTCCGGATCGAGGCCGGAGGCTGAAGTGGTCACCAGGTCGATGGGCACAGGCTTGCCGGGGTTCTCCTTGGCCAGCTTGTCGATGGAGCCCTGGATGCGGTCAATCAGAGTCTTCGAGGACTGGGCCAGGTTGGAGCCGCCGGAGGCAGAGGCGTCGTAGCCCGCGCCGGCCGCCGAGGGGCGGGGATGAAAGTAGCGGTCGGAGGTGAAGCTCTGCGCCAGCAGTTCCGAGCCGATCACCTGGCCGTCTTTGAGAATGAGGCTGCCAGCGGCTTTGTGAGGAAAGAGCAGAGCGGCAATGCCGGTGACCACGAGCGGATAGCCCAGGCCCAAGAGAACCGTGGTGATAAGCGTAAAGCGGATCGATGTCTTCCAGACGGAATGCACGTTGAATCTCCTTGCGGGGCTTCGGGCCCCTCGTCCCCAAAACTGTTACGCCAGGTGCAGGGCTACCAGGAACATATCGATAGCCTTGATGCCGATGAACGGGACAATGATGCCGCCCACTCCGTAAACGAGCAGATTGTTGCGAAGCAGCACATCGGCGGCCTTGGGTTCGTATTTGACGCCCTTCAGAGCCAATGGGATGAGCGCGACGATGATGATGGCGTTGAAGATCACCGCCGACAGAATCGCCGATTGGGGCGAATGCAAGTACATGATATTGAGCGCGTTGAGCACCGGGAAGACGCCCGCGAACATGGCGGGGATGATGGCGAAGTACTTGGCCACGTCGTTGGAGATGGAGAAGGTGGTCAACGCGCCGCGCGTCATCAGCAATTGCTTGCCGATTTCCACGATCTCGATGAGCTTGGTGGGGTTGGAGTCCAGATCCACCATGTTGCCGGCTTCCTTGGCGGCCTGCGTGCCGGAGTTCATCGCTACGCCCACGTCGGCCTGCGCCAGTGCGGGAGCGTCGTTGGTGCCGTCGCCGGTCATGGCGACAAGCTTGCCTTTGGCCTGCTCGCGCTTGATCAGGTCCATCTTGTCTTTGGGCTTGGCCTCGGCCAGAAAATCATCCACACCGGCCTCGCGCGCAATCACTGCGGCGGTGAGCGGATTGTCGCCGGTAATCATGATGGTGCGGATGCCCATGGCGCGCAGCCGGGCCAGGCGCTCGCTGAGTCCGCCCTTGACAATGTCCTTCAGGTAGATGACGCCGAGTGCCGTGGAGTTTTCAGCCACCACCAGCGGCGTGCCTCCCAGGCGGGCTACTTCCTCGACATTTTCGAGGACCTTGCGCGGCAGCGAGGAGCCCTGTTCCTCAAGAAATCGGGTAATAGCGTCCACAGAGCCCTTGCGGATGCGCACGCCGGAGAGGTTGACGCCGCTCATGCGCGTCTGGGCGGAGAAGGGAACGAACTCGGCGTGGATGCTGCCCAGATCGCGTCCGCGGAGGTTGTACTTCTCCTTGGCCAGCACGACGATGGAGCGGCCTTCGGGGGTTTCGTCGGAGAGCGAGGAAAGCTGCGCGGCGTCTGCCAGACGCTCGGGGCTCACATCGGGAGCGGGGATGAACTCGGCGGCCTGGCGGTTGCCCAGGGTGATGGTTCCGGTTTTGTCGAGTAGCAGGGTGTTCACGTCGCCGGCGGCTTCCACGGCGCGCCCGCTCATGGCGAGCACGTTGTATTGCACCAGACGGTCCATGCCGGCGATGCCGATTGCCGAGAGCAGTCCGCCGATGGTGGTGGGGATGAGGCAGACCAACAGAGAGACCAGCACAAATACCGTCTGCGGAGCCTTGGAATAGATGGCGAAGGGCTGCAGCGTGACCACTGCCAGAAGAAAGACGATGGTGAGGCCGGAGAGCAGAATACTCAACGCAATTTCGTTGGGCGTCTTCTGGCGGCTGGCACCCTCGACCAGGGCGATCATGCGGTCGAGGAAGGTTTCGCCGGGGTTGGAGGTGATCTTTACCTTGATCCAGTCCGACAGGACCTTGGTGCCTCCAGTGACGGCCGAGCGGTCGCCGCCGGCTTCGCGGATGACCGGTGCCGATTCGCCAGTGATGGCCGACTCGTCCACCGAAGCCACGCCTTCGATCACCTCGCCGTCGCCGGCGATGTAGCGGTTGGCTTCAACGTAGATCACGTCTCCGGCGCGGAGCAGGCCGCTGGCGACCTGTTCAAAGCTGCCGTCGGCCTTGTACCGCTGGGCGATGGTCTCGCCCTTGGCCTTGCGCAGGGTGTCAGCCTGGGCCTTGCCGCGGCCCTCGGCCATGGCTTCGGCGAAGTTGGCGAAGACCACCGTGAACCACAGCCAGAGAGTGATCTGCAGGTTGAAACCGAATTCAGGGCGGTGGTGGATGGTGTTGTCGATCAGGATCGCGGTGGTGAGCACGCTGCCGACCTCGACAACGAACATCACCGGGTTCTTGACCATGCCGCGGGGATCGAGCTTGCGCACCGAGTCGACAAGCGCCTGGGCAATGAGTTCGCTATTCCAAAGACTCTTTTTGTGACTCTTCTTATCAGCCATGTCAGTCCGTTTCATCCGGTCTTGATGCGGTGATGTTTAGAAAACCTGACCAGCCTTGAGCAGCAGGTGTTCGAGGATAGGGCCAAGGCTCAATGCTGGGAAGAAGGTGAGCGCGCCCAGAATGAGAATCACGCCGATCAGCAGCACGGTGAAGAGGGCGGAGTTCACTGGGAAGGTTCCCGGCGAAGGGGGAATGCTCTTTTTCTGGGCCAGGTTGCCGGCCAGGGCCAGCACTGGAATCAACATCAGCAAGCGGCCGCCCAGCATGGTCCAGCCCAGGGCCACGTTGTACCACCAGGTATTGGCGTTCAGTCCGGCAAAGGCCGAGCCGTTATTGCCTGCTCCGGAAGTGAAGGCATACAGGATTTCTGTCAGCCCGTGCGGACCCTGGTTGTTGAGACTCGACAAGCCGATGGTGGGCGAGAGGATGAAGATGGCTGTGAGGGTGAGGATGATGAGCGGGAAGATGAGCACGTAGAGCATGGTCATCTTGATGTCGTACGACTCGATCTTCTTCCCGAGGTATTCGGGGGTGCGGCCCACCATGAGGCCGGCGATAAAGACCGCCTGCACCACGAAGATGAGGATGCCATAGAGGCCCGAGCCAACGCCGCCGAAGATCACCTCGCCAAGCATGATATTGGTGAGCACAACCATGCCGCCCAGAGGAGTGAGCGAGTCATGCATTGTGTTGACGGCGCCGCAACTTGCATCGGTCGTGACGGTAGCGAACAGCGAAGACTGGGAGACGCCGAAGCGGACCTCCTTGCCTTCCATGTTGCCGGCTGGAGCGGTCGCGCTGCCTGTTTGGGCGGCCCTGTGGATCAGCAGATGGGGCTGCGACTCAGCCCAGTAAACGGTAGTGAACCCGACTGCGAAGAGCACAAACATGGCGGCTAGCACGGCCCAGCCGTGGCCCGGCGAGCCTGTCATCCTGCCCAGCGTATACGTGAGCCCGGCGGGGATGATGAAGATGGAGAGCATTTGCAGCAGATTCGAGAACGGGGTTGGGTTCTCAAACGGGTGGGCGCTATTTGCGTTGAAGAATCCGCCGCCGTTGGTGCCCAGCATCTTGATCGCTTCCTGCGAGGCCACCGGTCCTTGTGCAATCGTCTGCGTCTGTGTGGGCTGTTCCAGCGTGTGGGCTGTGGTGTAGCCGTGCAGATTCTGCGGCACTCCCTGCGCCACCAGCAGCAACGCGTAGAGGAACGAACCTGGCAGCAGCACATAGAGCAGCGTGCGCGTGGTGTCCACCCAGAAGTTACCGATCGTGCCCGAACTGGTCCGCTTGATGCCGCGGATCAGAGCCACCGCCACCACGATCCCGACTGCAGCGGAGAAGAAATTGTGCGTCGCCAGACCGGCCATCTCCGTGAGATAGCTCATGGTGGTCTCGGGCGAGTACGACTGCCAGTTGGTATTGGTCGTGAAGCTGGCGGCGGTATTCCAGGCCAGGTCCGGTCCCACGTTGGCGAGACCCTGCGGGTTGAACGGCAAAACGGCTTGCAACCGTTCAATGGCGTAGGTCAGCAACATGCTGACGGCGGAGAAGCCCAAGACCGCGAAGGCGTACTCGCGCCAGTTCATCTCCTCTTTGGCATTGACGCTGCAGAGCTTGTAGATGAGTCTCTCGATGGGGCGAAGCAACGGATCGAGCCAGGTCCGCTGGCCCTCCAGCACACGGGCCAGATAAAGGCCCACTGGACGGACGCTTGCCAGCAAAATCAGGCAGAAGATGACGAACTGCAACCAGCCATTGGCGGACATGTCAGAATTTCTCCGGAAAGAGCAGCGTGAGAGCCAGGTAGCCAAACAACAGAATGGCCAGAATCAGCGCAACGACAGTGATGAAGTCAGCTTGCATCGGGCTACCTCAGCTTCCGGCAGGCCACGACGTATAAGAACGCCATGGCGAAGAAAACGACCGTGAACAGCAACATCAGAGCATCTTGCATGGCGGGTCTCGCAGTCCCTTGGGTTAAGTGTTTCCCGGATCGACCGGCTGCGCTACGACCGGTTCGAATTCCAGCTTGGCGGTTTGATCCAGCGCTTTGTGTTCTACTCAAGTGTCATTGTGGCGAACTACTTATATGAGTATGCGAAAGGATTCCTAAATAAAGCGTAAGGGAGGTACTGCAGGAAGGAAATGCCGGAGATTTGAGGCGGGAGCGGTGGAGACCGCTCGCCTACTCCTCGTTGCCGCTCCATCCCTCGGGCATAAAGCGGTATCCCACCCAGGGCTCGGTCTGGATGTACTGCTTTCCTGTTTCAGCTTCGAGTTTTTTGCGTAACTGGCCGATAAAGACGCGCAGATACTCCGGCTGATGGGCGGACTGTGCGCCCCATACGGCGGTCAGAAGAGCGCGATGCGTAATCACCTTGCCGGCGTGTCGGGTGAGGTGGAGCAACAGGTCGAACTCCTTGGGGGTGAGATGAATCGGCTTGCCCAGAACGGTAATAGAGTGCGCGGTGGCGTCCACCACGAAGTCGCCGGCCTCGATAGCGGCGGTGGTGCGCTCCGGGGCGCGGCGGAGATGTGCGCGAATGCGGGCCAGCAGTTCCTGAATTCCGAAGGGCTTGGTCACGTAATCGTCGGCGCCGGCGTCCAGAGCCTCCACCTTGGAGCGTTCATGGTCCCGTACCGAGAGGACCAGAATCGGAATCGCGGAGTGGGAACGTATGGCGCGGCAGACTTCCACGCCGCTCAGTCCAGGCATCATCAGGTCGGTCACCACCAGGTCGGGGAGCCAATCGCGGAAGAGAAGAAGCCCCTCTTCGGGGTCATTGGCGGTGCGTACGTCGAAGCCCTGCGCGGAAAGTGCTGCGCGGAGTACACGGGTAATTTGCGGTTCATCATCAATGATCAGGATTCTGTCTGGCATGTAACCCTGCTTTCTTCGGAAGCTTACATCATACGGGTGGGCAGGTATGATTCCGGAGATGGAGAATCTGGAAATGTCTTCCTATTCGTGGAACGCCGTTCGATGGTTTGGAGCCACGCTGTTAGCCGCGCTTGCCACAGGCTTATTGGCAGGCACGGGCGCCAACTCGACGACGGCGGGAATGGCCTTCCTGGTGCTGGTGGTGTGGTTCGCCGCCCAAACCGGGATCAGGTTGTCTCTCTATATCGCCATTCTTTGCGCACTCTCTTTCGATTACTTTTTTCTGCCGCCGTTCCGGACCTTGCGGATTGTAGGGATTCAGGGATGGGTGGCCATGATCTCCTTCGTGGTGAGTTGCGCCGTGGTGGGCCGCGTGGCGGAGATGGCGCGCCGTCAGGCTCGCCATGCCAACGAAAGGCGTGAAGACCTGGAGCGTCTTTATACGCTCAGCCAGGAGATGATGTTGCAGGAAGACGCCGCCGGGCTGATCCGCGATCTGCCGCGCATGATCGGCCGCATCTTCGCCCTGGAGGGGGTGGCGCTTTATGTTCGCGACCTGGACCAGTTCTACGCATCGACCACCGAACTGCCGATCAGCATCCAGGCCAGCATGCGCGCGATGACTGAGGGCAATCATCCGACGCTAATCATCCCTGGGGGATTTAGCGCGACGACCTTGATGCTGGGATTGCGGCCGGTAGGGGCTTTGGGATTGCGGCCGGCGGTGCTCCCGCATGAGGTGGCCACAGCGGTCAGCGCGCAGGTAGCCATTGCATTGACCCGCGCCACCGCAATCGAAGCCTCGGCACGGATGGAAGCGGCGCGCGAAGGGGAGCGGCTGCGTGCGGCCTTGATCGACTCGGTGACGCATGAATTGCGCACGCCCCTGACTGCGATTCGAGCCGCTGCCACCACGCTGCGCGAAGGCGAGGGGCTGGACGAGGCTACGCGAGTTGACCTGGCCGCGATTGTGGATGAGGAAAGCGCGCGGCTCGACGTTCTGATCGGCGAAGCGGTAGAGATGGCGGAGATCGACGCCAACGTCCTGCAAGTTCACCTGGCGCCACAGCATCCCCGAGCGGTTCTGGAACAGGCGGTCGAGGAGTCGCGCAAGACGCTGGCCGCGCATCGCGTTCTGATCGCCGTTGAGGAGCAGGACGGGGAAGGCAAGCCGGCCTGGTTCGATGCGCAGCTTTTGGGCAGGGTTCTGCGTCATCTGCTCGAAAATGCGGCGCGGTTTTCACCGCTCGGCGGGCGCATTGCCCTTCGCAGTCGTCGCGTGGAAGACCGGTTGGAGTTCGAGGTCGAAGACGACGGACCGGGGATCGATGCGGTCGATCTGCCGTTCATCTTCGAGAAGTTTTACCGGGGCAAGAAAGGCGCTGCAAAGAGGAAGGGAACCGGGATGGGGTTGGCCATCGCCCGTGCCATTCTGAGGGCGCACAGCGGGGGAATCGAGGTGGCGAAGGGGACCGGCCAAGGGGCCTGCTTCCGCTTTTGGGTGCCGCTGGTGGACAAGGAGCCGTCGAACCCAGAGCCGGGTAAACGTCGCTCGAAGTGATCCGCTCCTCGATTTTCCGGCTATTCCGGTTCGTCGCTCCAGTTGCAGGGGATTTCACGCCGCTTTTCCGAGCTCTCCGTAGCCCATTCCAGCAGGCGCGCGGCGCGCCAGGCGTCCTGTGCCGTCGCCGGCGCAGCCGATTTGCCCAGCAATGCATCGCGAACTCCGGCGTAATATAGGCGGTAATCGCCGGGGATGGGCGCAACCGGACGGGTGACCATGCCGCTATCCACATCCACGCACAGGGTACCCCAGTTGGCGGCGGGTTCCTGCCCCCAGTGAGGATCGGCGATGCGGGTGACCTTGTTGAGGGCCGCCTCCTGCGCATCCACGCCCCATTTCCAGTAGTTTCCCCTGGTTCCCCGCAGATGGAACCGTGGCCGTTCCAACGAGGAGAGATTGTTGCCGGCAAGAGTGACGGCTAGCCGTGGATAACGCAGCCGCAAGGTGAAGAAATCGTCCGCGCCCTCGCCGTCGCGTTCGCGCTTGATCTCCGCGCCCACCGCCTCCGGCTTGCCGAAGAGCGCAAGAGCGAGGTAGGCGAGATGCGTTCCGAGGTCGAGCAGGATACCGCCGCCTTGGGCTGGATCGTCTTTCCAGGGAGCGCGCGTGGAGCCGGGACGCCAGCGGTCCATGGTGGATTCCAAGGAGACGAGGCGCCCTAGAGAACCTTCATGCAATAGTTTCTGAATTGTCAGGAAGTCACTGTCCCATAGCCGGTTATGAAACGGGACGAGAAGAGTGTTGTGAGTTTTGGCCAGTGCGATGAGTTCAGCAATCTCGGTCGAGGTGACAGACATCGGCTTATCGACGATCAGGTTCTTTCCGGCCTGAAGAAGCTGGCGGGCGACCTCAAAGTGGTTTCCGCTGGTGACGGCGATGACGAACAGGCCAAGCGAAGCGTCTTCGATCATCGCTTCCAGCGAGCGGTAGGTGACGATGCCAGGGTAGCGCTCGGCAGCCGCGTCCGTGTGGCGCTCGACTACGGCGGCTAGCTCCAGGCCTTCGACCGAGGAAATCAGCGGCGCATGAAAAACCCGCGCACCCATTCCGAAACCCACCAAGCCGACTCGAATCATGCGTTCCTCCCGGAGCCTGGTATCGTGTCGACCGGCCCCTGTTAGCTCTCCAGTCTATACGCAACTTTCAGGCTCTCGATGTACAGAATGCATGGATGCAAAAAGAATGAGCCACACAGCCTGAAGTGGCTGTGTGGCCCGGTGATGCCATTGGTCGGACTATTTCGTTGTGGGTGCGAAAGAGGGAGGCGCGTCGGATTCGCTCGTGCCCCAGCTCTTGTCAGGCGTGCGCGAGAGTTGAAACTCCAGCGTGCCGCCGTGGTTCAAGAATTCCTCTCCGAGCCACGTCTTGGTGGTGGGCTTGCCATTCACGGTGAGGCGATGAACGTAGGGCGCATTGGTGTCTGCACCGTTGGCCTTGATCACGATGTCGCCACCGGGGCGTTGAATGCGTGCTTCCGGAAACAGGGGACTGCCGAGAACCAGTTCGGCGCGTCCCGGGATCTCCGGGTACATTCCCAGCGCGGACCAGACGTACCACGACGACATTTCACCCAGGTCGTCATTGCCCGGCATGCCCTTGGGCGTGTTGGTCCAGATGGTGTTCAGCACCTGGCGCACCGTCTCCTGCGTCTTCCACGGCTGGCCGGAGAAGTCGAAGAGCCACGGCGACTCGATCGACGGCTCGTTGTTCAATTCCGCGTGCAAATCACCGGATTCGGTGACCGCCCATGCACCATCTGGCTTATGGAAGAAGGCGTCCAGCCGTGCGTTGGCCTTCTCTCTGCCGCCCATCATCTCGAAGAGGCCGCGGACGTTGAACGGCACCATCCACACATACTGAGCAGCGCTGCCCTCCACGAATCCATCGTCGGAGGCGGGATCGAACTTGGGCCATGAGCCGTCTGCGTTGCGGTTCTGAATGTAGCCCGCATCTGCGGTGGCTTTCGGATTGTAGAGGTTCTTCCAGTACTGCGCTCTTTCCAGGAAGAGCCTATGATTCGCTTCGTCGTGCAGCCGGCGGGCCAGCTCAGAGACGGCAAAATCCGCGGTTACGTCTTCGAGCGTGTCTGCCGCACCACCCCAGGCGATGCCGTCGGTGGGAATGTAGTGCAGCTTCATCCAGAGATCGAGCGAAGGCCGTTGCCCGACACACGCCACTTCGCAGCCGCTGCGGTTCAGGTCGTTCGCCGTGGGAACGGTTGCGGCTTTCAGCAGCGATGCGTACGCGGCCTTGACGTCGAAGCGGTTTCCGCCAAAGGCTAGAATGTCGGCAATGGCGGGCGCTGCCGGATCGCCGTTCATCACGTGCGTCTCGCCGGAGTTGTGCGTCCACCGGTCCCATTCGCCGCCATTCTGGTCGGCCTGATTCAGGAGAGACTGCGCAATGTCGCTGCCGATATTGGGAGCCAGCAGCGTGACCAGTTGAAGCTGCGAACGATAGACATCCCAGCCGGAGAAGGTTGCATACTGGGCCTGCTGCAGGGCAGAGATTTTGTGGACCTTCTGGTCCATGCCGAAGTACTCTCCATTCACGTCGCTATAGAGGTTTTCGCCCATCATGGCGTGGTAGAGTGCGGTATAGAAGACGGTTCGCTGGTCGCTGGTGCCGCCGGTGATGGTGGCGCGGCCCAGCATTTTGTTCCATGCCGCGTGCCCCTGTTCGCGTACCGCGTCGAATTTGGTCCCTCGCGGATTCTCTGCAACCAGGTTCGCTTCGGCATTTTGCTCGCTGACATACGAGATTCCTACCCGCACATTCACGGAAGGCGAGGCCGCGGTGTCCAGCGTGACCCACGCACCTGAGCCTTTTCCGAACACAGGAAAACCCTTGCTCCCATAGGTTGTGCCGCCCGAGGCTTCCTTGGTGTCTGGACGCAGGGCTGAGTCCTGCCAGGTGCCGGTCGCGGTGAACGGCTGGTCGAAGTGAGCCACAAAGTAGAGCGTGTAGTAGCTGCGGCGGTCCTCGGTTCCCAGATAACCGCAGAAGTTGCCGCTGGTCACGGAACCTGAAATGGTTCGCGCGGCCACATCGATCTTCACTTTGGCATCGCTGCTGCCAATTTCAGAATCGGAGGTGCGGACCAGCATCACAGCAGGTGAGCCAACCGGATAAGTAAAGCGTCCCGCACCAGAGCGTGGCGTCGCCGCCAACTCAACCACGACGCCGTTCTCCAGCTTCACTTTGTAGTAGCCGGGGGTCGCAGTCTCGTCGCTATGCGAGAAGCTGCTGGCGTAGATCGCACTCTGGTTGTCGTCCGCGGGCGAACTGGAGACAGCGCCGACAAACGGCATGAAGGGTACGTCACCGCTGGCGCCCGCGCAACCCGTGCCCATCAGATGCGTCAGCGCGAAGCCGCGAATCTTGGTTGCTGAGTATTCGTAGCCGCCAGGAGCCGCGGTACGGACGAGGTCGTCCTTCTTGGAGACGGGTGCGCCTTCAACCTTGGGACGGGGCTTGAGATAAGGTTCTTCCGGACTCCACGCCAGCATGCCAAACGGCATTACGGCGCCCGGGTAATCGTTGCCGCCATTCGTGGTGCCAATCAGAGGATTGACGGTCGAGGCGGGGTCTTTTGCTTGTGCCGAGGCTCTCATGGCGAAGCTGCACACGACGACGACGGTCAGCGAAAGCGCAAGCTGCCGACCGATTTTGGTCCAAGTGAATTTCTGTTTTGCGGTCAAGATTACTCCAATGTTGTGTCCAAAGGTCCAGGACTACCGACACCGGATTTTAGCATTCGAGAGCGGCGGTCCCATTTGCCTGCTGCACGCGAGACAGCGGAGTGTCAGCCTTCGAGTTTGTAGCGGGTTTCGGCTAGTCGATAGAGACGGCGCCAGACAAGGCGATTCATCGAGACCACCATGATCGAGATCAGCAGTGTTGCCAGCAACAGCATGGAGAAGCGTCCGCTGTCGGTGGCGGCGTCAATCTGCGCGCCAAGGCCAATGGTCTCAAGGGTATGACCCTTGACGCGAGAATACTCGGCCATGACCGAAGCGTTCCATGCCCCGCCGGAAGCCGTCACCATGCCGGTGATGAGGTAAGGAAAGATTCCCGGAAGAATGAGCTTGGTCCAGCGCTGCCAGCGATTGAAGTGGTAGAGCGAGGAGACTTCGCGCAGGTCGGAGGGGATGGACATAGCTCCGGCGATGACATTGAAGAGGATGTACCACTGGGTGCCAAGGAGCATGAGGGCCACCGAGCCGATGCCCAGGCCGCCGCCAATACTTACCAGTCCCATCAGCAGGATGGGGAAGAAGGCCGTGGCCGGGACCGAGGCCAGAATCTGCGCCAGCGGCTGCACAATGCGGGCCAGCCGCGGATTGAAGCCGATGGCCACGCCTACCGGAATGGTCCAGAGTGCGGAGATGAGCAGGGAAGCGTTGACGCGGAGGAAGGTTGCGCCCGCGCCTTCCAGAAGCAGGCGCAGGTCCGGCCAGGTCACGTCCCGCAGCATGAAGACCGCCTGCACACCGGCACAGCACACAACGGCGGTTGCTCCCACCGCCAGCATCCACAACCCAAACGATCCTTTGCGGCGCGTCGGGTCCACATCCAGCGGCTGGACGATGCGGCAATCCTTGGTGTGCGCCATGCGGCGGTAGATGGGCTCCTCGATGCGCGCGAAGATGCGACCGGGGATGGAACTGAACAGCGTGGACCTGCGCAGCAGTTCAAGAATGGGGGAGGAGACCCGGTCGGCGGACTCGACCTGCTCGAATTTGAACTTATCGCTCCAGGCGATCAGCGGACGCCACAATAGCTGATCGGTGGCCACGACAATCAGAATGACCGCGGCGATGCCTGCAAGCAGAGCGTGCACGTTGCCGGCATAGGTAGCCGTTGAAATGTAACTGCCCAGGCCGGGTAACTGGAAGTTGCGCTCGCCCATGGTAAAGGTTTCGCAGAAGATGAGGGCGAACCATCCGCCGGCAACCGAAACGATGGAGTTCCAGACCAGGCCGATAGTGGCGTACGGCATCTCAAGCTGCCAGAAGCGCTGCCAGGCGGAGTAGCGGTAGATACGCGAGGCCTCGATCATCTCTTTGGGGATGCTCTTGAGCGAGGAATAGAAGCTGAAGGCGAGATTCCATACTTGTCCGGTGAAGATGAGCAGGATGACGCCCATCTCGATGCCCATCTGATGGCCCGGAATCAGCGCCACCATCGCCAGCACTACCGGAGGCAGGAAGCTGAGCACGGGGATGGATTGCAGAATGTCCAGGACCGCAACCATCCAGGGCTCGACACGCGGATTGTAGGCGGCGGTGTAGCCGTAGGCGATGGCAAAGAGCAGGCTCAACAGATAGGCGATCGCCATCCGCACCAGGGAATAGAAGGCATAGACAGGCAGCGCCGAGATGGAACTGGAGATAGGCACCACGGGGATAGGTTTGCCCAGCCAATAGACGCCGGTGCTGATGATGGCCGTGAAGACTGCGAGAACGCAGACGGCCACTCCCAGATCGATAAGAAACGGCCAGGTGCGCGTGGGGACGAGTTGGCGTCCGAGGGTGTACTGGATCTTCACTCGGCCTCCTCGCTGGCGGCAATTTCCTCATCCTGGGCGTCGGGGAGCACAAAGCGCCGGCGTCCGGCGTCGAAGTCGAAGAGTTCGGCGTAGCGGCCCCAGGCCACGGCCGTCTCCATCTGGCGCAGGCACTCTTCTTCGCTGAATTGCTCGTCGAGCATGTCCAGGAAGAAGTCCTCGGGAACGGTATGGTCGCTTTTGGATTCGAGAGCGCGGCGAATCTGGCGCAGCAGCAGAACATTGGCCACCGCGGCGTCGCGGAAGAGTTCCTTCTGGCGGAGAATCTCGGAGTTGGCGAACTGGGAGCCGCTCTCGGTGATGGCCGCGTCGCCCTCCTCGATCTGGAGGAAGCCGAGCAACTGGGCAGCGTCGACAATGGGCAGTAGGTCGTCGATTTCGAAGGCCAGATCGTCGGCCAGGCGGTAAATGTCGTCTCGTCCGCCCTTGTCCAAAAGAAGCTCCAGCAGTCCGGCCATGCCGCCGGGGCGCGCGTGGGGCAGCATCTGGTAGTGCATCTGGCGCTGGTCGCGGATGCGCGGACCCGTCAACTGTCCCGGTGCCTCGGCGGGCGCCACGTCGGGCTTGGTGAGCACCTTGTAGATGTAATCCACCAACTGGGTGAAGGGCTCGGCCTTGCGGTCGCGGGGCTGGGTCAACTGCACCCGGAAGTCGGTGCGGATGTGGCCGGGGTTGCGGCCGAGAACGATGATGCGGTCGGCCAGAAGAACCGCTTCCTCGATGTTGTGGGTGACCAGAAAAACGGCCTTGGTGGGCATGGTCTTATTGGCCCAGAGTTCCAGCAGTTCACTGCGCAGGTTCTCGGCGGTCAGTACATCGAGCGCGGAGAAAGGCTCGTCCATGAAGAGAACTTCGGGCTCGACAACCAGGGCTCGGGCAAAGCCGACGCGCTGCTTCATGCCTCCGGACAATTCCTTGGGATAAGCAGCCTCAAAGCCGTCCAGACCTACCGTATCCAGCATCTTCATACTGCGGTCGCGGCGCTCGTCGGGCGAAATGCCGCGCGCCTGCAGCGGGGCTTCGACGTTTTCAAGCACTGTGAGCCAGGGAAAGAGCGCGAAGCTCTGGAAGACGATGGAGACATTGATCTCGGCATCGGCAATGGGCTTTTCGTGCCAATAGACCTGGCCGGCCGAAGGCGTGGAGAGGCCAGTAAGCATACGCAGCATGGTGGACTTACCGGAACCGGAGGGGCCCAGCAAGGCTACGATCTCGCCGGGAACGATGGCCAGGTCGGTCGCCGAGATGACCTGAATACGGTTCTCGCTCGGTTGCGCGTAGTACTTTTCGATCTTTTCCGCACGAATAATTGGTTCGATCTTGGGGGGCTGAGGTACGGTTGGGGTAGCCGCTTCCTGCATGAGGTTCCTCCGGTTGAGGTCCGCTTGCCTAGGCCGCGGCCACTTGTTGTTGCCAGTGTAATTTGCGCCGGTTGCTCCCGGATGAAACGCGACCGCAAGGGATGCTTGCCCAATCCGAGCGTATCATTCCAACAAAGGGCACCGCCAGCGGAGCAAGAGCAGCGAGCGCCCAGCAATGCATGAGCGTCCAGGAGAGTATGCCGGAGAATTCTGCCAAACCGAAGGTTCTGATTGCCGACGACGAACGAGTCATTGCCGACACCCTGGCGATGATTCTGAATCAGAGCGGCTTTGAGACGCGTGCTGTCTATTCGGGCGAAAAGGCCGTCGAAATGGCCACGACTTTCAGGCCGGATATGCTGATCTCCGACGTGATCATGACCGGCCTGAACGGAATCGATGCGGCTCTGCGCATTCGCGAGTTGCTGCCCGGTGTGAAGATCCTGCTCTTCAGCGGGCAGGCCGCCACGGCCGATCTGCTGGAAGACGCGCGCGCCCAGGGCTATGAGTTCGAGATTCTGGCCAAGCCGGTACACCCGCGGGATCTGTTGAACAGGCTGCGCGCGTAAGTAGGATTCCGGCTCCAACCTCCCGCCGTTTGTCAGCGAGCAGCCTAGAGATCCCTACGCCCTTCCATCGCCCGCGCCATCGTGACTTCGTCTGCGTATTCAATGTCGCTGCCGGCAGGAACGCCGGTGGCGATGCGGGTGATGCGCACCGGGAATCGGCGCAGCGCGTCGGCTAGCCAATTGGCGGTCGCCTCGCCCTCAAGCGTAGGGCTGGTGGCCAGAATCACTTCATCCACTTCGCCGCATTCGACGCGGCGAACCAACGTGAGGGCACGGAGCTGGTCGGGACCTATGCCGTGCAGGGGCGAGAGCGTGCCATGCAGGACGTGGTAGACGCCCTGGTAACCGCGGGTGCGTTCTACGGATTCGATATTGGTGGGCTCTTCGACAACGCAGACCAATCGGTGATTGCGCGCAGGGTTGGCGCAGTAGGCACAGGGGTCCACATCGGTGACGTTGTTGCAGACCGAGCACAGGCGCAAGCTGGCCTTGAGCCCGCGCACGGCTTCAGCCAGGGCTGCGGCATCCTCGTCGCTGGAACGGAGAATGTGGAAGGCAAAGCGCTGTGCGCTCTTGGCCCCCACTCCGGGCAGTTTCTTCAACTCTTCAATGAGCCGCGACAACGGCTCGGCATAGCGTGACACCGCGCGCGCCTCCTAGAATCTCCGCTTCACTCGCTCCGAACATTGCGCCCTCGACCATGCGATCAGCCGAGCTCCGGCAGGTTGAGGCCGCCGAGCATGCCTTTTACGCTGGATTGCATGGCCTCATCGGCTTTGCGCCCCGCTTCATTCACAGCGGCGACAACCAGATCTTCGAGCATCTCGACGTCGGGCTGGCTGCCGCCCAGGCCTACGACCGCCGCAGGATCGATGCGAATTTTGAGAAGTTGCTTCTTGCCATTCATGGAGGCTGTAACGGCGCCACCTCCGCTGGTTCCCTCGACCAAAACCTGGTCGAGCTTGCGCTGGACCTCTTCTTGCATCTGGTTGGCCTGGGAAATCATCTCGGAAATCTTGAGCGGATTGAGCATGGCTTGTTTACCTCGCGGTCTGAAACCTGCATTACTTTTGACGAAGGTCGATGACGCTGCGGACCTCAGCTTTGAATATTTCTTTTGCGCGCTGCACCATCGGATGGGCGAGTGCTGCTTCCTGAACGCTCCCGGCCAGGGGCGCGGCAACGGGCGCGGATCCCTTTGCGGGGCCATCGCCTGGAACCACCATGAAGCGGGTGGGCGCGCCCAACTGCTGCAACTGCTGGCGAATGATCTTCTCCGCTCCGGCGTTGACCGTCAAGGCCAGCATCTTCTTGCCCATTCCGGAGACTTCGATGCGCAGGCTGGCGGTATCGAGCGTCCACTCCGCGGCGCCCAGCAACTGTGCGGCGGAGACGTGGCCGCCCTCAACCAGAGCCATGCCGATGGCGTGGCGAATGGCCTCTAAGCTGGGGGCTCCGGAACCCGCCAACGCTTGCTCGGGGGACTTGGCCAGTGCGCCTTCTGTAAGCGGTGCGGCGTACCCGACCGTGGAAACAGCGGCGGCAGGAAAAGGCGTAACGGCCAAGAACGGGCTTGGGGAGGCTTCAGCCGCGGCTGCTGGAGCCGGACGCTCCATGGTGACGACGGGCGCGGCATGTGATACGGGCTTGAGCCCGGAATCCATCTTCGGACCAGAATCCCAGCCGCCACCCGACGAGCCAAAAGGTGAAAGAGGTGGCGCTGCAGGCGCAGTTGCGGGCGATGAAGCCGGACGAGCAGGGCTCGAAGCAGGCCGCGGAGCCGAAGCGGGAGCGGCTGAACGGAGGCCACCTCCCGAAGAGATGCCGCTCAGGAATTCTTCCAGAGGCAGCAGGCGCTGGGCGTGGATCAGCTTGAGCAGGCCCAGTTCCAGGTGGAAGCGTTGCTCCTGGCGGTAGTTCAGATCGTCGAAGGTCCGCAGAACAATCTGCAGATTACGCGTCAATTCCTCTTCGGTGAAGAGCAGGGCAGTGCGGACAGCCCGTGCGCGCTCGTCTGCTGAGACCTGCAACAGTTCGGTCTGCTCGCCGCCCAGCTTGGCCATGAGAGTATTGCGCAGATAACGGGCCATCTGGCGGGCCAGCGAAGAGGGACTGTGGCCTGCGTTCACCAACAGGTTCAACTCTTGCATCAGTTCGGCGCTCTGGCCAGCGGCCACGGCCTCCAGCAGGCGCTCGAAGACGGCGTTGGGCACCGAGCCCATCAACTCGCGAATCTGCACGGACGAGAGCACCGCACGACCATTTTCCAGCGGTGCCGAGGCGATGGCCTGGTCCATGATGGAAAGCGCATCGCGCATGGAGCCGTCGCCGGCCTCGGCCAGCAGGGCCAGGGCCGCGTCCTCGGCCACCACGTCTTCCTGGCCGGCGATCATCTTCAACTGGGCCAGAATGTCGTCGAATTTGACGGCGTGAAAACTGAAGTGCTGGCAACGGGAGCGGATGGTCTGGGGAATGTTCTCGGGCTCGGTCGTCGCCATCATGAAGATCACGTGCGAGGGAGGCTCTTCCAGAGTCTTGAGCAGGGCGTTGAAGGCCGCTTCGGTAATCTGGTGGGCTTCGTCCAGGATGTAGATCTTGTAGCGGTCGCGGGAGGGTGCGTACCGGGCTGCGTCGCGCAGTTCGCGAATCTCGTCGATGCCGCGGTTGGTGGCGGCGTCGATCTCGATCACGTCCACGGCATTGCCCTGCCGGATCTCCACGCAGGAGTCGCAAACGCCGCAAGGCTCGGGAGTGGGGCGCGCCTCCGTACCGATTTCGGTGCGGCAGTTTAAGGCCTGAGCCACGATGCGGGCGATGGTGGTTTTGCCGATGCCGCGATGGCCGGAGAAGATGTAGCCGTGCGCGATGCGGTTCTGGCTGAGCGCATTGAGCAGGGTCCGGGTCACATGATCCTGGCCGGCGACGTCGGCGAAGCGCTGCGGACGATATTTTCTGGCCAAAACCTGATAACCCATGGGTAGGCTGCTCCTTGTGGCCGCTCTTCGACGATCCGGTGGCCTAGGTGGGATTGTATCGTTCCGGGGCGGGGAAGCGCGCGCGTGGAAAACCGCTCCGGTGCAGACCCATCCCGATTTCAGGCTGGCCTATGCTCGTGCCGCTTTGGACTTTTTTCCGCCTTTTTCCTTGACGAGCTTCTTTTTCGCATGCAATTCGATAGCCTTTTTGGCGGCGGATTTGCGGCGGCGGATTTCTTCCTTGGAGTACATGGTGCCGCGGCAGTTTTTTGCGCCGCAGTTGCAGAGCGCCTCGTCTTCGCCGCCGTCGTAGAGACAGTAGTCGTAGGTGATCTCCGAGCCGGCCGGGATGTTCTTGATGGCAGCGATCCAGACACGGCCGTCCTCCTCGCAGGTTTCACAATTGGCATCGCAACTGTGGTTGATAAACATGGCCGTAGCGTGGCCGTCGATGACGATGTCGCCCTTCCCAAGTCCAAAGAGGTAGGTGATGGGCGAGGTCTCGTAGGCGATGTCGGCTTCGGCTTTGGTGAGGCGGTGGCCGGTGTACTCGGCCACGCGCTTCCCCTTGCGGATGGCGGTGGTGGTATAGCAACCGGCGGCGTGGATGGCGGAAGAACGGATGATAAGTCCCATGCGAGTGTGCGATGCTTTCCTTTGGATGCTCTGTATTGCCGCATCCTACCATTTCGGGCATGAGGCGGAAAGATGAAGCGGTTTCTTTCAGTTGCGCTGGTGCTGGTCGGCTGTCTTTGGATGGCGCCGCGGTTCTATGCGCAGGCGCCTGCGGATGCGCCGCAACCGGGCCAGAAACCGGCAAGCGGCACGGCACAGCCGGCGACGAGTTCGCCGCCGGACTCCAATCCATTTCCTGGGGATACGAGTACGGTTCCTGTCTTGCCGACGCAGGAGACACCGGCGTCGCCGGAATGGACGCACAACGGCGCGGACAATGCCGGAGTTCCTCTTCCTGGCAACGATGCCGATCCGGCGCGTAGCCCGGACGATCCTGAGCCAGCCGCGAATAATGGGCAAGAGGAGGAGTCCAGTTCCAGCCTCAAGGGAATGGACAAGTTCCTCCCCCAGCCGGACGTTGATCAGCCGGGAAAACACAGAAAAATGCCCGCCAAGGAACCCACCCACCAGGAAGCCGCCTCGAAGGACATCGAAGTGGGCGGATATTACCTAGAAACGAAGAACTGGAGGGCGGCTCACTCGCGCTTCGAGTCGGCTTTGATTCTTGACCCGGAAAACCCAGACGTCTATTGGGGACTGGCTGAGGCGGAGCGCCACCTGGGCGACCTTGCCGGTGCTAAGGCGAACTATCTGAAGGTGTTGGACTACGACCCGGACGGACCGCACGGCAAAGAGGCGCGCAAGGTGTTGAAAGACCCGGCCGTGGCAAATGCGAAAGGCGCCGCTCCGGTTCAGCCGGGAGCCGAGGCGCCGAAGTAGAGACTAGAAGCCAGCCCAGCGCAGATAAGCGGCGATGATCCGCTCTCCCCACTGGCTGCTGACGATGCCGCCTATGCAAAGAAACGTGCCCAGCGGCAGTTTGCTCATGGCCCAAGAATCGGAGTCATGCCGCGCCGAGGGAATCGCCAGCAAAACCACGGCGGCCACTGCTCCGAGCACAACGCCCAGCCCAAAGGCCAGCAGAGCGCCGGGAAATCCGAGCCACGCGCCTAGCAGCGCCATCAGCTTGGCGTCCCCCAGGCCAATGCCTTCCCGGCGGCGGATCAGCCAATAAACCCAGCGGATGAGCAAAATGATCCCGGCGGCAGCCAGAATGCTGAAGGCGCTGCCAAGGAGTACGCTCATAGGCGGTCGATGTGACTCCGCAGTCGCAAATACGCTCCCACTGAGCACAGTGAAGACCACGCCGAGCACGATCCCCGGCAAGGTGACCGCGTCCGGCAGCCAGAGGTGCTCCGCATCCAGGGCCGCAAGCCCCACCAGCAGCCAATAGAAGATGGCAAGCCCGACGATCTTCAAGCCCGCAGCCGCCAGTGCGCCCGTGGAATCATCAAACATCGCAGGTGTGGCGAATTCATACCAGCAGCCTGCCCACAACGCGCCCACCGCCAGTTCCACCACCGGATACCGCCAGCCGATCCAAACCCGGCAGGTGCGGCAGCGCCCACGCAATGCGAGCCAACTGAGCAACGGCACATTCTCCCACCACGTGAGAGTGCGGCCGCACTGGCGACAGTGGGAGCGCGGCAGGGCGATGCTTTCCCCCTCCGGCCAGCGGCTCAGGCACACGTTCAGAAAGCTGCCAAAAGCCAGCCCCAGAAGGCCCGCAAAGATTGTCCCTAGAATGAGAATCATGTGCGAGGTTGAGTATACGGCCACCCGCGTCGGGGCTGAACATTTGCATCAAGGCTTTGGTACTTGGTTCGGCGCATCGGGTTACACTGTTGAGGATGGACGTTGCCCGAAACGCAGACAGTCCAGAACTCTCTCGACCCGCACTCGGCATCGCCGAGCCATCCGATCCGGCGCGGGCAGCGGCCCTGTTTGGGCAATCGGTGGCCATCATGGCCCGCTTGCGCGCTCCGCAAGGCTGCCCCTGGGACCGCGAACAATCCTTCGATTCGATCCGTAAATACACGTTGGAAGAGGTTTACGAGGTCTTCGACGCCATTGAGCGGCGGGATTTTCCGCATTTGGCCGAGGAACTGGGCGACCTTCTCCTGCAAGTGCTCTTTTATGCGGAAATGGCGGCCAACGAGGGCCATTTCACCATCGCCGATGTAGTCGACCATCTGAACCGCAAGCTGGTGCGCCGGCATCCGCATGTCTTTGGCGAAGAAGCATCGCGCGCGGCAGGCAACCGGGCTAACGTGGACGCGGCAGTGGAAGGCTCATCCGCGGCGGTCCTGCGGAATTGGGATCAGATCAAAGCCGTGGAGAAACGCTCCGGGGTTCTAGAAGAAAATACCGGGCCGGTCTCCCGTTTGGACAGCGTGCAACGCGCTATGCCGGCGCTGGCCGAAGCTGCCAAGCTGGGAGCAAAGGCCAAAAAGGCCGGATTCGACTGGACCAACTGGCGCGATTTGCTGCCCAAGCTGGTCGAGGAAACAGCCGAATTGGAGGCCGAAGCCGCATCGGGAGACCCCGAACGCCAACCGGCGGTCGAGGCGGAGTTGGGAGACCTGCTCTTTACCGTGGTGAACCTGGGCCGGCACCTGAATGTGGATGCAGAGATGGCCCTGCGCGGCTGCAACCGGCGCTTCCGGCAGCGGTTTCGCGAAATGGAACTGGCCGCAGACAAGCCGCTCGAAGAGCTATCTGCACCCGAGCTTGAGGATTTGTGGGCGGGGGCGAAGCGCAAGCTGGCCGCAGCAGCATCCGGGCCGGAGGAACGGCCATGATCGTCATCCGCGCCTGCTCGGGTTGGGACGAACTGGAGGCTTGCGTTCAGCTCCAGATCGAGACCTGGGGATACGACGTAGGCGACGTGATTCCGCGCAAAGCTTTTTTGGTGGCGCAAAAGATCGGCGGGCAGGTAGTCGGCGCTTTCGATACGGCACTCAGTGGTGTTTCAAAAGAGGGAGATCCAGAGTCGCTGGTAGGTTTTGCGATGTCGTGGCCCGGTGTGAAGACCGATAAGGACGCGCCGCTGCCCTATCTCCACTCCCACATGCTTGCGGTGCGGAAGAATTATCGCAACCGGGGATTGGGGGCGCGGTTGAAACTGGAGCAGCGCCGGGATGCACTCGAGCGCGGCATTCGGCTGATGGAATGGACCTTTGATCCGCTGGAAATCAAGAACGCCTTTCTCAACATTCACAAGCTGGGAGCTACTGCTTCCAAGTATGAAGTGAATTTCTATGGTGTATCCTCATCTCGACTGCAGGGGGGGCTCCCGACGGACCGTATAGTTGCCGAGTGGCAGCTCGACTCGCCCAGGGTGGAAGACCTTGTCGCAGGCCGCCCTCCAGCACCATACGCCATAGAGGAACAAATCCTGGTTCCGGCCCCCATTTACCAGTGGAAGGCCTCCGAATCCGGTCAGGAACACGCTCTCGCCGTTCAGTTGGAGAACCGCCGCAAGTTTCAACAGGCTTTTTCCCAGGGTTTGGCTGTACTTGGCTTCATCCGGGATGCTGAAGGAAATGGAGTCTTCGAACTGGGGCTCAGTTCTCAGACAAAGCAGGCTGAAACCCCCAAGGACCGTGAAAATTTATGAGAATCGATGCGATTATTCTACGCGAACTAAACCTGCCTCTGGTACGTCCCTTTGAGACCAGCTTTGGCGTCACACGCAACCGCAGAGTCCTGCTGGCGGAGATTCAGTCGGAAGGGTTGACCGGCTGGGGTGAGTGCACGGCAGGGGAGCGGCCGTTTTTCTCCCCGGAGTCGACCGACACCGCATGGCAGATGCTTGTCCAGGAGTTGGGTCCAATGCTGGCCGCGGAGCCGCCGCAGCATGGCGGAGAGTGCCCGTGGATCTTCCGCAAGGTGCGCGGCAACCGGATGGCCAAGGCGACCCTTGAAAACGCGATTTGGGACCTTGAGGCGCAGCGCGAGGGTGTCTCTCTGGCGCAGTTGATTGGCGGCGTCCGCGAGACGATCCCATGCGGTGTTTCATTGGGCATTCAGTCCTCGATCGAGGAATTGATGGAGATGATCGAACGGGAACTTGCGGCCGGCTATCAGCGGATCAAGTTGAAGTGCAAACCAGGCTGGGACGTTGAAGTCTTCGAGAAGGTGCGAAGCCGTTGGCCGGAGATCATGCTCAGTTGCGACGCCAACTCGGCATACAAGCTGAAGGATGCCGACCATCTGGTCAGCTTCGACGCCTTCGATCTACTAATGATCGAGCAGCCTCTTTGGCACGACGACTTCTACTTCCATTCCATGCTGCAGAAGCGCATTGAGACACCCATCTGCCTGGATGAGTCGATCCGCAACCGCCGCGACGCGCTGGCGGCTATCGAGATGGAGTCCTGCAGGATCATCAACCTCAAGTTGGGACGTGTAGGCGGATTCTCCGAGGCCATCGCAATCCACAATGCGACTTTGGAGCGGGGCATTCCGGTCTGGTGCGGAGGCATGCTCGAAACCGGCATCGGACGCGCCCATAACATCGCTCTCTCTTCCCTTGAAAACTTCTCTCTGCCAGGCGACGTTTCCGCCTCGGCACGCTATTGGGCCGAAGACATCGTCGAGCCGGAAGTTACCGTTTCTTCCGTGGGCGAGATCGTTATTCCGGACACTCCCGGACGCGGCTACGAGGTGCGAACCGAGTTGGTGGAGCGGTTGACCGTGCGCAAGGAAATGATTCGCGATTTCGAATTGGTCAGCTAAGACACGGCGGCAAAGTTCGACCCGCAGATCAGGCGAATCTCCGTAGCGCCTTCAAGAGGCGATACGAATTTCCTTCTGTGCGCGCGGTCCGGTTCGAGTTCGTGACTTGTTCCTTTCCATTTGACTCCGATTTGCCAGAAGCCGTATCGATTGGGTAGAACTGGTTGAGCGATTCTTCGAGGATTTGGCGTAGCTGAATCTGAAAGCGTTTACCACGGCGCATAAGGACGCGGAAACAATGAGCACTTTAGAAGGGTGAGTCCACTTTGAGTATTTCGGCTGGTTTAATTGACCCCGAACATCGACATTCGTTGCAGGAAGACCCAAGAGCGCCTCTGGTTCCGGCCGGACGCATGTTGCCGTTCATCCTGGTAACCGTCCTTTTCTTTCTCTGGGGCATTCCCAACAATCTCAACGACATTCTCATTCGCCAGTTCATGAAGTCGTTTGAGATTAACCGCCTGCAGGCAGGTCTGGTGCAGTCGGCCTTTTACATGGGCTACTTTCTGCTGGCTCTGCCCGCCGGACAATTGATGCGGCGTGCCGGCTACAAAGCAGGGATTCTTATCGGCCTCTGCCTTTACGGCGCCGGCTGCATCCTCTTTTGGCCGGCCGCCATCGTAGGCCAGTACTGGTTTTTCCTGATGGCCCTGTTTGTCATCGCCAGCGGCCTGGCTTTTCTTGAGACTGCTGCCAGCCCCTTCATTGTGCAGGTGGGGCCACCGGAGAGCGCAGCCCAAAGGCTTAACCTCTCCCAGGCCTTCAATCCATTGGGAAGCGTCTCCGCTGTGTTGATCGGGTCGCGGTTTATCTTCTCCGGCGTGGAGTTGAACAAGCCGCAGGTCGCGGCCATGCAATTGGCCGGCACGTATCAGCCCTATCTGCGCGCCGAGACCCTGCGCGTGGTCATGCCCTACATCGTCCTGGGCGCGATCGTGCTGTTCTGGGCCATCCTGATTGCGCGCACGCCTTTCCCCCATGTAGGCCTGGATTATTCCACACAGTCGGACACAAACCCCTACGGCCCTTCGCTCTTCAAGAGAAAGCATTTTGTCTTTGCCGTACTCGCCCAGTTCCTGTATGTGGGTGCGCAGGTGGGCGCTTGGAGCTACATGATCGCCTATGCGCAAAGCTACGCCCGACTGGCCGAGCGCGCCGCCGGACTCTGGCTCACCGCTGCCTTGGTGGCGTTTACTGCGGGCCGCTTTGTCTCTACCTGGCTTCTGCGCTTCATTCCCGCTGCTCCGTTGCTGGCCATCTTTGCGCTGGCCAATGCCGTCATCTGCACCACAGCCGTGGTGCGACCTGGCTGGCTGGGCCTGGGTTGCCTGATCGCCGTCAGCTTCTTCATGTCGATGATGTATCCCACCATCTTTGCGTTGGGCGTCAAAGGACTCGGCGCGCGCACCAAGACCGGCGGGGCCATGATCGTGATGGCCATTATCGGCGGAGCCGCTTTGACGCCGGTCATGGGCAAGATCGCGGACACAGGCGGAGTGGCGCACGCCTACATGGTGCCGGTGTGCTGCTTCCTTGGGGTTGCTCTCTATGCCTTGTTCGGCTCCAAGCCTGAGCCGGAGGAAGTGGTGGACTGAGATACCGGTAGACAAACACAAAAAGGGGACAGGGATGGCGTTGTTGCACGAAGACAGGCTTTTTCCGGCGGAAGAGAGAACACGCGCGATTGCGAGGCGGCTCTATCAGGGGATTCGCACGCTTCCTATCGTGAGCCCGCATGGCCACACGCAGGCCGCATGGTTTGCGCGCAATGAGCGTTTTCCCGACCCCGTGGCTCTTCTCGTGCAGCCCGACCACTACGTCTTCCGCATGCTCTATAGCCAGGGAATCTCATTTGAAGATCTGGAGATCGGCAAGACGCCGATTGCCGCGCCGCGCAAGGTTTGGCGAATCTTCGCGAGCCATTACCATCTCTTTCGCGGCACCCCTACCCGTCTATGGATGGACTATGTTTTTCAGGAGGTCTTCGGACTCACGGAGCGGCTTTCTGCGGCGAATGCCGACCAGTATTACGATGCCATCGAGACCAAATTGGACACGGCGGATTTCTTGCCCCGCGCCCTCTACGAACGCTTTGGAATCGAAGTGCTTGCCACCACCGATTCGCCTCTCGACTCACTTAAGGATCATGCGGCAATTCAGGATTCCGGTTGGAAAGGAAGAATTGTGCCCACCTTCCGTCCAGATTCGGTGGTCGATCCTTCCTTCGACGGCTTCAAGTCCAATATCGAGGCCCTGGGAACATTGACCGGCGAGGACACGGCCACTTGGAAGGGCTACTTGCGGGCTCTGACCGCACGAAGGCACTTCTTCAAAGCGCTGGGTGGCACAGCGACCGATCACGGGCATTTGACGGCGCAGACCGCGGACCTAAGCGACGCTGAAGCGGAACGGCTCTTCGTCTCGGTGCTGGACGGGACAGCCGGCGCGGCGGAACAGGAGCTTTTTCGGGCGCAGATGCTCACCGAGATGGCCTGGATGAGCCTGAAAGACGGCTTGGTGATGCAGATTCACCCCGGCTCGGTGCGCAACCATAACGCGCAGTTCTATACCCGCTACGGGCGCGACATGGGGGCAGACATTCCTCAACCGACGGACTACGTGAAGGCGCTCAAGCCTCTGCTCGACCGCTTCGGCAACCAGACGGGTTTGACCATTATTCTCTTCACACTTGATGAGACGGCCTACAGCAGGGAACTGGCGCCTCTGGCCGGACACTATCCCTGCTTGAAGCTGGGTCCCCCGTGGTGGTTCCACGACAGCCCTGAGGGAATGCGGCGCTTCCGCGAACAGGCGACGGAGACAGCCGGCTTCTACAACACTGTGGGCTTCAACGACGACACGCGCGCCTTTCTATCGATTCCTGCTCGACACGACGTCGCCCGCCGCATGGACGCTAGTTTCCTGGCCCGTCTGGTAGCCGAGCATCGAATGGATGAAGATGAGGCTGCGGAGTTGGCGCGGGAACTCAGCTATGAGTTGGTCAGGAAGGCCTACAAACTCTGAGGAGGTTTTTCATCAGCCTGTTTCAGTGTACAGAATATCCGTTATCAGACACGATGGAGCTTTTTGGACGCTATACCTCATCGGCACCTATAGATATCACTGCGGTTCGCGCAGCGCGGACAGGCTGTAGTTTGCGATCTGACGATCCTTGTGACGCAACATACCCACCGAAGCACTAGTTCTGAATTCCGGCCAGCAGGCTCTCGATCTCCGCCTTCTCTTCGGCGGTAATCGGCAACAACGGAGCGCGGGTGCGCCCTCCATAGTAACCGTTGAAGTCGCAGGCATATTTAACGCCTGCAATCCCCAATCCATCGACAATGCGCTGGCTGGGTCTGGAAATCCGTTCCTGCTTCTCTTTGGCCAAACTCTGGTCGTGATCTTTCCAGGCAAGGTAAACCTCCTGGCAGGCCTGGGGAGCACAGGCGCAAAAGCCCAGAATCGCGCCGGCCGCGCCCGCCTCAAGAGACTCGAGCAGCGTCCCGGTCGATCCGGTCAGCACCTGAAAGCCGACTTCCCTGCTGCGGGTTTTGATCGATGCAGCCATAGGCTTGACCGCCACGGCAACGCCGCTGCCAAGATCGTCTGTGGAGATGAGAGCCTCGCCGGTCCCGGCTCTGGGCGCCAACATGCGCGCCGTGACCGCCTGAAAGACAGGCGTCACCGTCTCCGCCCTTCGCGGTGCCGAAGCCGTCGATTCCACAAGGCCACGAATTCTCTCCACACTGCCGCTGGAATCCTTGATCCCGATAATGTTGGGATGCTGGGCCAGCTCGGCCACCAGTTCAAGGGGAATGTTGTACGGAACACATCGCGGAATGTTGTAAAGCACCACCGGCAGTGGCGAACGGTCGGCGACGCTCCGAAAGTAGTTTAGAACCGCGGCCGGCGTCATCTGGCCAGAGTAGTAAGTCGGCGTACGGACAAGAATCGCGTCGTAGCGGAATCCGGCAGCCGCCTCCGCCAACCCTACAGCGCCCCTCACACTCTCGCCTCCCACCCCTGCAATTAACACCTTCTCCGGCGCAGAGGCTTCCGCGGCGATGCGCAAAACCTCGCGGGACTCGGAATCGCTCAACAGAACTGCTTCGCCTGTGGACCCCAAGACCAGCATTCCAGAGAGCAGGCTGCGCGAGTAGCGCGCCATGTTGGCTTCCAATTTGCGAAAATATACCCGTTCATCCGGGTAAAAAGGTGTGGAAACTGCGGCAAAGACGCCCTCGATCAGCATGAATTCATTGTAGAACCAAGCCCGCCGATCACAGGCCACCGCCGGCCGCGATCCGCGAAGGAAACAAGGGCGACTGCGATTCGTAATTGTTCACGCAGAGCGGTCGCCTGCATGTTGTATCTTTAGTATTCAGTAGACTGCCGGGGAAGCCATTCAAGGATCCAGATCCATGCAGACCATGTTGCACGCCGACGAAGCAAAGGGCTCGTCCAGGCTCTTTGGGCAGGCCATTTCCTTTTTCATGCATACGCTCCTGGCCCTGGGTTCCTGGCTGGCCCTCATGTTCGCTGGCTATTCGTTGAATCCGGCGGGGATTTCCCAATTCCTCATTCTCATTCTGTCGATGATGGTTCCGCTTGTTGTCGGTAACATCGTCACACGTTTCCGCCAGGATGAAATGGCGACGCTGGTGTGGCTCGTCGGTCTGATCTGGATACTCATTATCAGTCTCTGGATTCTGGACATGCCCACCGGCCCCAACGCATGTTTCCAATGCGACGCCACAGATAAGCTCACGCGAACGTTCTTCAGCCTGCCCCAGCCCAGCGGGCTGATCGACGACGACGGACCGGTTCTGGGCACATGGCCCGCCGCGGCCCTGATCGGTTACGCCCTCGGAGCACGCCTAGCCCTCAAGCGCCGCCCGCCCGCGGACGAATAGTCCATTTTCCAAAGCCATCTTTGCCGGCTACGCGACCTTTTGCTCCATGGCCAGCTCGTCTTCGCGCTGGCGATTCCCTGTCGGCGCTGCCGCGGACGTTTCTACCCAGGTACATACAAGCCCCCTCTCGGAGAGCTTCCACGCGCACTCCAGGGAACGACGAACTTTCTGCTGCATGGTGAACATAGCTCCTCCTTCCTGACCGCAGGCGGCCAGCAAACAAACAGGCAATCCGGAAAATAGACATCGACCAACTCCGCAACCGGCGACAGCGCTTTTCAGACCGAAAAGCAGCTGCGCGTTCCTTGCGAGAAGGAGCGTGTGTGTTTCCAGAAATGCCAATGAGGCTTGAATGCAGAAGGAATGAACCCGGAACTTTGGACCGGGACCTTCTCGCTCTTCTCACACTCGGGTTGAACTCCCGACGGTGTGAGCAAGGCGAGGTCGAGCTGGGAGGCTCAACGCAAGGGACTGCTCACAACGCCACATGGTCCCGACTGTCCTGGGGCCGCGTCGCTCGATAATTTTGCCGGTGTCATCCGTGTCTTCCAATCCCGGTGGTTGAAGAACTCCGGGGTTGCACGTTCGTTTCCGTTGCGAAAGAGCCCTTTGTCAGGCATTGAAACCCGCGCAGGAGCTCTCTCGATTCGCTGCTGATTTATTGAATGTAACACAATATTCACAATTCATTCGCAATATCTGCCCCTGGGGCAATAAAAAACGACGACTCGCGAGCATGCACACAGCACGCGACCTGCTCGTCCAGGGAAAATGTGGCTATACTGCCCGCATGAGCCCCCAGAAACGCGAGTTTTCAGAGATGGAGCCCACACGCTACTCCAAAGCCGCGAGCGCCTATTGGCGAAACACCTCCGATGGCTGGAAGATCCTCTTCCATCAGGGGACCATCGTACTCGACACCTGAGGCGCCGCGGCGTGCAACTGCTGCAGGGCGTAGACCGTTGTGTGGCGCTGCTGCATGGCGGCAATTCCCTCCACTGCGGCCTGCGCGGCGGCAATGGTCGTGATGGTCGGAATCCGCGCCAACACCGCAGCACGCCGAATCGCCTTCTCGTCGAAGAAAGTGTCCTGCCCGCGCGGCGTATTCACGATCAACTGAATGCGGTCGCCCTTGATCAGGTCAACAACGTTCGGGCGGCCCTCCTTCACTTTGAAGACCCGCTCCACCGTCAACCCGGCCTTCTCCAGCACATTTGCCGTACCTTCGGTGGCCACAATCTTGAAGCCGAGATGGATGTAGCGCCGAACCAGGTCCACCGCCGCAGGCTTGTCGTGGTCGTTGACACTGAAGAAGATCGTGCCTTGAGTGGGCAAAACCTGTCCAGCCGAAAGCTGCGCCTTGGCAAATGCCTCCCCAAAAGTTGCGGCCACGCCCATGACCTCGCCCGTCGACTTCATCTCCGGCCCCAAAACCGTGTCCACTCCGGCAAACTTCGACCAGGGGAAAACCGGCGACTTCACGTAATAGTACGTACCGGTTTCCAAATCCTTGCCGGAGGCAAGCTGTTCCGGCAGCAGATCGCGAAGTTTGCGGCCGGTCATCAGCCGCGCTGCCATCTTAGCCAAGGGAATTCCGGTGGCCTTTGAAACATAGGGCACAGTGCGGGAGGCGCGAGGGTTCACTTCGATAACGAAAACATGGTCCTTGCCGGAGGCATCGCGCTGAATGGCGAACTGCAAATTCACGAGTCCGATCACCTTCAATGCCAGCGCAAGCTTGCGCGTATAGGTGCGCAGCACATCCAGGGTCTCGGGCCGGATGCCCACCGCGGGCAGCACGCAGGAGGAGTCGCCGGAGTGAATGCCGGCCTCTTCAATGTGCTGCATGATGCCAGCGATGATGACGTCTTTTGAGTCGCACAACGCGTCCACGTCGACTTCGATGGCGTTTTCCAGGAAGTGATCGACAAGCACCGGCCGTTCCTGCGAGTATTCAACCGCCTGCTTCATGTACTGTGCCACGGCCTCGGCGTCGTACGCGATGACCATGGCACGGCCGCCCAGAACATAGCTGGGACGAACCAGCACCGGGTAGCCAATTCGCTGGCCCACGGCCAATGCTTCTTCCACGCTGGTAGCCGTGCCGCCGGCAGGCTGGGGAATCTCCAGCTCTTCCAGCAGCTTGCCGAAGCGCTTGCGGTCTTCTGCCAGGTCGATGGATTCGGGCGACGTACCGATGATGGGAACCCCGGCCGTGAGCAAACGCTTGGCCAGGTTCAGCGGCGTTTGCCCGCCGAACTGCACAATCATGCCGATTTCTGCGCCCGATTGCGCCTCGTGGTTGTAAACCGCCAGCACATCTTCCAGCGTCAACGGTTCAAAGTAGAGCCTGTCGCTGGTGTCGTAGTCGGTTGAGACCGTCTCGGGGTTGCAGTTCACCATGATGGTTTCGTAGCCGTCTTCCTTCAGCGCGAAGGCCGCATGGCAGCAACAGTAATCGAACTCGATACCTTGGCCGATGCGGTTCGGTCCCGAGCCCAAAATGATGATCTTGTGGGTCTTGGTCGGTGGCGCTTCGTCCTCTTCGTCGTAGGTCGAGTAGAGGTAAGGCGTCATGGATTCGAACTCGGCGGCGCAGGTGTCCACCAGTTTGAAGACGGGCTTAATGCCCTTCCCTTCGCGCAATTCCCTCACCTGCTGGGTCCCCGCGTGGCCCTCCAACTTCCATTCCGTGGCGATGCGCTCGTCGCTCAGTCCGAGGCGCTTGAGCCTGCGGAGTTCCTCCGTGGGGATCGTCTCCGGCTTGGTTCCGGTAATCGCTGCTTGCGCCAGCGTGATTTCGCGAACCTGGTGCAGGAACCAGGGGTCCATCCCAGTGAGCCGCGCTACTTCACGCACGCTCATGCCGCGCTCGAAGGCGAAGCGAATGTAGCCTAGCCGCTCCGGCTTGGGCGTCACCAGCATCTGCGTCAGCCGGCGAGGCTCCAGAACCTCTGCGCCGGTCTTTTTCCCGGTCTCCAAGGCCCGCCACGCTTTCATGAGCGCTTCCTTGAAGGTGCGACCAATGGCCATCACCTCACCCACCGACTTCATCTGCGGGCCCAGCGTGTCGTCGGAGCCGGGGAACTTCTCAAATTGCCACTTGGGAATCTTCACCACCACGTAATCGATGGTCGGCTCAAAGCAGGCCGGCGTCTTGCGCGTGATGTCGTTGGGAATCTCGTCGAGCGTGTAACCCACGGCCAGCTTGGCTGCGATCTTGGCGATGGGGAAACCGGTCGCCTTCGAGGCCAGTGCCGAAGAGCGCGAAACGCGCGGATTCATCTCAATCACCGTCATGCGGCCGTCGACGGGATTCACGGCAAACTGCACATTCGATCCGCCGGTCTCGACGCCAATCTCGCGCATGACCGCAATCGCGGCGTCGCGCATCTTCTGGTACTCGCGATCGGTGAGCGTCTGCGCCGGGGCTACGGTAATCGAGTCGCCGGTGTGCACGCCCATGGGATCGAAATTCTCAATCGAACAGATGATGATGACGTTGTCCGCCAAATCCCTCATCACCTCGAGTTCGTACTCTTTCCAGCCAAGAACGCTCTCTTCAATCAGGCACTCGTGAACCGGCGAGAGGTCGAGGCCGCGCGCCAGAATCTCCAGCAGTTCTTCGCGGTTGTAGGCGATGCCGCCGCCTGTGCCGCCGAGTGTGAAGCTGGGGCGAATCAGCACGGGAAAGCCCAACTTGGCGGCAAAATCCAGACCGTCGCGCAGGTTGTTCACCAGTGCCGACTTGGACACGTCGAGGCCGATGCGGATCATCGCATCCTTGAAAAGCAGCCGGTCTTCGGCCTTCTTGATGGCCTCCAACTTGGCGCCGATCAGCTCGACGTTGAAACGGTCCAGAATGCCCGCATCGGCCAGCTCAACAGCCAGATTGAGAGCCGTCTGCCCGCCCACCGTCGGCAGCAAAGCGAATTTGCCCGATCCGGGTTGCGCTTTCAGCATCTCCGTCTCGATGCGGATGATCTCTTCGACGTACTCGGGGGTCAGCGGCTCAATATAAGTGCGGTCGGCCAACTCGGGATCGGTCATGATGGTGGCCGGGTTCGAGTTCACCAGCACCACCTCATAGCCCTCCTGCTTGAGCGCCTTACAGGCCTGCGTCCCCGAGTAGTCAAACTCCGCCGACTGCCCGATCACAATCGGCCCCGAGCCGATCACCAAAATCTTCTGTATGTCATTTCTGCGTGGCATGGTCTTTTTCGACTTCCTGAATTTCTCTGCTCTTCAAGTTTTGAGAGGGCCCGACTCAAGCCCTGCCCTTTCAAAACCAATTATTTCTGTGCGGCGCTTATCGATGACTTCCTGACTTAGTGTCTACTGTTCTTACGAATCGCCTTTTCAAACTCCCGTTTGCTGGTAAACACCGACGAACAGGCATCCATGCACGCACCGGGGCCAACGACCACATACAGCTTCTTGCGCTCCAGGTGGGTCACAATCTCGTCCGTAATGAGCACATCCTGCGCCGCCGGCGCATATTCAGTTCTTCCCACTCGGAATATGTAGTGTCCAAGCGCGTGCTCCATCTGGAAGGCCCCATCTGCGCTGGTGCGGGTGCTGTATTCCACTTTGTCGTCCCGAACCAGTGTGACCTCTGCATTCGCGACAGGCTTTCCATTGGTATTCACCACGAAGCCCTCGACATGTGTGATGCGGATCGGCCCTGGCATCTCCAACTGCGCATTCAATGAAACACACGCAACAAGGCACATGACAAAGACGCCCAACGTCCCACTCAAGAAACAGCGGAGCCGGGGCCACGGATGGAAATAAGCGCGAGGCTCCCGCGTGTCAGAGGTGACGAAAAAAGTCTGCGCGCTGCTCGTTACATGCTTGGTTGCTGTTTTCAAAACCATCCCTCGGGGGCTAAAGCCCGGTGGTTCTTTGCGCTCTGACGGCACGGCTAAAGCCGTGCCCTTTCAAAGCCTCAAGCTCCGCTCTCATGTTCGTCAAATTCTGATGCTCAAAAAACAGCGGAGCCTCAGCTCCGCTGTTGGTGCCATTCGTACAGTTCGATACTTGGACCAAAGTACTCATCCCTTCCACTCCTCCATCATCTTGCGGAAGTCGCGGAAGAGATAATGCGAGTCGTGCGGACCCGGCGCTGCTTCCGGGTGGTACTGCACGCTGAACAGGGGCAGCGTCTTGTGCCGCAAGCCCTCCAGCGTCTGGTCGTTCAGGTCCACATGGCTCAGTTCCACTTCATTCGCGTTGATCGAGTCCGGATCGACCGCGAAGTTGTGGTTGTGCGCCGTGATCTCCACCTTGCCCGTCGCATTGTTGCGAACTGGATGGTTGCCGCCGTGGTGACCGAATTTCAGCTTGTAGGTTTTGCCGCCCAGCGCCAAACCGGTGAGTTGATGGCCCAGGCAGATTCCGAAAACCGGTACATGCCCTAGGAATTTGCGGATGGCTTGCACGGCGTACTCGACAGGTTCCGGATCGCCGGGGCCGTTCGAAAGGAAGACGCCGTCGGGTTTCAAGCTAAAGACATCTTCCGCGCTGGTCTCGGCCGGAACCACCGTCACGCGGCAGCCTTCCCTGGTCAACATGCGGAGAATGTTCTGCTTGATGCCAAAGTCGTACGCCACCACATGGAGGCGCTCGCGCGTTTCTTCCTTTTGGATGAAGCCATCGACCAGATAACGATCATCGCTCTGATTGCGGCTGTCGTTCTCGTCGAAGGTGTACATCGACTTCGTCGAGACCACGCGTGCCAAGTCGGTTCCATCCATCTTGCGTATGCTCTTGGCTCTTTCGACCAGAACGGCAGGATCGACGTCCTTGGTCGAAATTACGCCGCGCATCACGCCGAATGTGCGCAAGTGGCGCACCAGGGCGCGCGTGTCGATCTCCGCCAGCACCGGAACGCTGTACCGCTCCATGTACTCGTCAGTGACTTGTTCTGACCGCCAATTCGAGCTGATCGGCGAGAATTCGCGGACGATCAAACCCTCGATATAGGGCTTAGCCGACTCGTTGTCTGCCTGATTGGTGCCGTAATTCCCGATCTGAGGGTTGGTGAGTACGACGATCTGGCCAGCGTAGGACGGATCGGTTGCGATTTCCTGGTAGCCAGTCAGGGAAGTATTGAAAACGACTTCGCCCTGGCATTCACTTGGGTGCCCATAGCCTTGGCCACGGAATATGCGCCCGTCTTCGAGCGCTAAAATTGCCTGCATCGTCACTCCGAGGAGTAGATTCGTTTGATTTTAACAGCTTTTTCCGGTGGATATTTGTGCAATCGCCGTCTGCCTAATGCACGACCCCTGCGTCCCGGGCTGGCCAGTAGACGAAAACGGCTTTTCCGTAGATCAGCGAGCGCTCGACCGGCCCAAATTCGCGGCTGTCCGAGGAGATGGAGCGATGGTCGCCCATCATGAAGTAGTAGCCCTCGGGAACCACAGTTTCATCGAACGAACGGTTGTCGCGATACTCATCCGGAACGTAGCTCTCCGGTTGCGGCTTGTCGTTGAGCCAAACCAGCCCGTGGTCGATCCGCAAACGGTCGCCGGGCAGCGCGATGACGCGCTTGATGTAGCTCTTCTCCGGGTCGCGCGGATAGTGGAAGACCACCACATCGCCGCGTTCAATCGCAGAAATGTGATAAACAAACTTGTTGATGAACAGCCGATCCCGGTCTTCCAGGCGCGGCAACATGCTGGTGCCTTCCACCCGAACCGGCTGGTAAAGGAAGGTAATAATCAGCACAGAAGCCGCCGCCGAAACCAGCAGATCGCGCAGCCAAAGCCCGATCCCTCCCGATTTCGACGGAGTTTCTGACGCAGGAGGCAGGGCGGATTGAAGGTCATCGCGTCCTGATGAACCGGGCACCTCGGGGTTGGGAAGGCTGGGGGGAGTCGTTTCCATCTCTCTTCTAGACTAAATTACTCGCACCCCAGCCCTCCTGCCGGGCACAGGACACGCGCCCGGTTCGGCTTGGAGATCGGCCGGGGTTGATTGGCGGCGGGCGTCAACCCAGGAGCCATGCCTGGAGAGGTAATCCCGCTCAGATTCTCCTCTTCAAGGATCAGCGACCTTTGTAGAACCATCTCGACGGGTGTACCGCTCTCGATGTTGATGTCGTCGCCTCGTGTGAACAGGGCCACTGCTGCGCCCACCGCAACGCCGCCCAGTCCGCCAATCGCCGCGCCCTCCAGCGGGTGACCGGTGGCCGACCCGCCGATTGCGCCTATCCCGGCACCTTCCAAGCCAATCTCGGCAGCACGCGCCACGTCGTGCCCCTTGTTGCCCTGTTCTTCAACGGTGCCTTCGTCGCCTTTCACGGTGCGGTCCTTGGCGCCCGGCAGGCTGTTGATGATCCCAGGAATCTCCACCACCGTGCCGTTGGGGAAGATGATCGAAGTGAAGTGCATGTCCAACTGCGCCCTGCCCTTCACGTGCCCGGCGCGCGTCACACGGTCCACAACACCCTGCACATACACGCCCGCGGGAATCATCACGCGGCTTCCCACCACCACCGGAAAGGTCGAAGCCAGGTAGACGCCGTCGCCCGGCTTCGCGCTTCTGGTGTTGACCGCGCTGCGCAACTGGAGCAAAACCTTGGTCCCGGCTGGAACGGTGAAGGTTTTCTTGGCCGGAACCGCCGAAGGAGCATCGGCGGGCTGCGCCACCGCATCTGGCGCCGCTGCCGCGACCGGTCCCTGGCCGGGTGAAGTTGCCGCGGCCTCCGGCTCGCCCGGCGCCTGAGAAAGACCAAACCCGCAAGCTGAAAACGAGAGGCCCAGCACCATTGCAGCCGCCATTGTTCCGCGTCCCAAACGCATACATCCTCCCTCTCCGCCCTGTCTTGATAGACGGCGGCACCGCCTCCAAAGATAGCCTCTATTCCAACCGTAACCACGAAAAACACGATAGTCGGCCGAACAGGCTTCGGTTGTTGGTAGGATTCAACTCAGTGATGAGCCCCGAAGCAGCAAATTCGTTCACCCCACCTTCCTCTCCCGACCACAGGTTTGCCCACGCAACCCACATCTTGGAGCAGGCCATGGCAGACCGCGCTTTTCCCGGCTGCGCTTTTGGTGTACTAGCCGGCGGAAAGACCATTCTCCTTGATGCGCGAGGGCGATTTACCTATGGGTACGATGCTCCCGTCGTTGCCGCTGAGACCGTCTTTGACATCGCCAGTATCACCAAGGTCCTCGCAACAACGGCCATGGCCATGCTGCTCCATCAGCGCGGTCAACTCGACCTGGAGACACCTTTGGGCGAATTGCTGCCCGGCTTCGTTTCGGGGCGCGCCCACGGAGATGGAGCCCACCTGGTGACGCTGCACCATTTGCTGGCCCACAACTCGGGCCTGCCGGCGTACGTCCAGTTCTTTCGGACCGCCGCCACGCCGGCCGCGCTCCTTGACGCATGTTTGGAAATGCTTCTGGAAGCTGAACCGGGCGAGCGGTCCGAGTACTCCGACCCCGGTTTCACACTCCTCGGCAAGGCACTCGAAGCGGTCGTAGGGGAGTCCTTGGCCAGTTGGCTCACTCGCGAGATTTTTCGGCCCCTGGGGCTGAAGGCCACTGGCTTTTGCCCCGCACCCGCCGCGAGATCCGCAATTCCGCCAACTGAGATGGACACAACCTTCCGAATGCGTCGCATTCAAGGCGAAGTGCAGGATGAAAATGCCTGGGTGCTTGAAGGGGTCGCCGGCCACGCGGGACTCTTCTCCAACGTGCCCGATCTGCTGCGTTTTTCCGGAGAAATCATCGAGGCTGCAGCCAATTCGGGAAGGGCGAGCCTCTTCAGTGCTGCAACGGTTGAGTTGTTTGCCTCCCGGCAGGGTCCTCACGGCTCCTCGCGCGCGCTGGGTTGGGATACGCCTTCAGAGAATTCCTCCGCGGGCCGGCATTTTTCACACCGATCCATTGGGCACCTGGGGTTCAGCGGCTGCTCTCTCTGGCTCGATCTGGACGCACAACTCGCCGTCGCGCTTCTGACCAACCGCACTTGGCCGGATCGCCAGAATCATCTGATTCGTCATGTGCGGCAATCCTTCCACGATGCCGTCCGCGAGGCGTTGTAGCCTCGGGGTGGAAGCTTCCGTGCTCCGCTCCGGGGTGTGGCACTTCAGGTACGGCTGAGACTTCGGTCGCCTTGTTTTGCGTGTCGGCCCTGGATCGAACGCGCGGTGATAAAACTACCTGTTCCGTTGGTAACGTTTCCATCCGGTCCCTGCCAACTTTCCTCCGGCCAGCTTCATTCACGGCTGGAGATCTTTGAGAATTCGAGCTTGATCGCTTTACTAGAGCGGTGCAGCTATCCAACTGGTACGAAATAGCTTGCCTTTGCCCCTCTCCGCACCGCCCTCCGCTATGCCGGCAAAGGCGCCGTGGAGAATTCTCGCGGAAGTTGCCCGCATTTCCAGATACAATGGAAATTGGGGACAGACGCGATGGTTACCAGCACGACGATGCAGGAAACGGCCGGCACCCAAGCAGATACCAGAAAAGACCAGGCCTCCCTGCTCCAAGAACTCACAACTGAGAGTCAAAACGAAGCGTCTCAGGGCTTCGACACAAAATCCGCCATTGAGATTGCTCGCATCATCAATCATGAAGACGCCAAGGTTTCGGCAGCGGTCAAAAAGGCACTTCCAGAGATAGCCGATGTCATCGACCAGGTGGCGCGCAGTATGCGTGACGGCGGTCGGCTCATCTACATTGGCGCCGGCTCCAGTGGCAGGATTGCCGCCCTGGATGCCTCGGAATGCACGCCAACCTACTCTACTGCTCCCGGACAGGTGCAGTACATCATGGCCGGCGGACCCAAGGCCTTGGCTTCGGCCGTCGAAGTGAATGAAGATTCCGAAGAACTGGGCCAGCGGGACATTGCCCGCCGCCGCCCCACCCGCAAGGATGTGGTGATCGGACTCTCCGCCTCAGGCCGCACCCCCTACGTGGTAGCAGCCGTCGCATATGCTCGTGCCCGCGGAGCCTACACCGCCGCCATTACCTGCAACCACGGAACCCCGCTGGCTGCAGCCGCGGAAACTCCCATCATTGCCGATGTGGGGCCCGAGGTCATCTCCGGCTCCACGCGCATGAAGGCCGGCACCGCCCAAAAGATGATCCTGAACATGATCACCACCGGCGCCATGACCCGCTTGGGCTATGTGTACGAGAACCTCATGGTTAACGTGCACATGCAGAACTCCAAGCTGGTCGAGCGCGGCATCCGCATCCTGATGTGCGCCTGCGGCATCGACCGCGCCACCGCAGTCGAGACCATCAAGAGCGCCGGCCGCAGCGTTCCCGTTGCCCTGGTGATGCTCAAGGCCAAAGTCGACAAGCCCGAAGCCGTTCGCCGCCTGGCCAAGTCCGACGGCAATGTCCGCCTGGCGATTGAAGACAACATTCTCGAACTCTAGCAGACACCGCCATACATCGCGGTGCCTGCATATTGAAGTTGGCTGGCGTTGCCAATACTCCAAGGAAACTCGGTTTATGCCGGTCACTGTTCCGTTTGGTTTGGCCCTCATGCCGAGCTAAATGGTGGAAGAGAATATGCCTCCGATCATGCGGCGTACCGAAAGATACGGCCCTCTCAAATTCCAAGAGGGAGATTTGTTTCTCCCCGATGGCCCCCATCTTCCCGTGGTCTGCCTGCTTCACGGCGGATTCTGGCGAATGCCTAATGGCCGAGACCAGATGTCTGCCATTGCTGAGGATCTGGCTCTTCGGGGTTTCGCCGTCTGGAACCTGGAGTATCGCCGTCTGGGGGCACCTGGCGGCGGTTGGCCGAGAACCTGCGACGACGTGCTTATGGGGATCGAGCACCTGGCGCGCATGGCGGCAGGCGGCGTAGATCTCGATCTGACCCGCGTCGCAGCGATTGGCCACTCTGCGGGAGGTCAACTGGCGCTATGGGCCACGGCCCGCCAACATGTTGATTCGCCAGATTGCACAGGAGCGTGCGTCCGAATCGCCGCGGTGGCCGGACTGGCTGCCGTTGCGGATCTCGTATGTGCCTATGATCTGAAATTAGGGGGCAACGTTGTCGCCGATTTCATGGGCGGCACTCCGGCAGACCAGCCCGCGCGGTACGCGTCCGCATCTCCCCGTGCCCTGCTACCGCTGGGAATCCCCCAGCTTCTTCTCCATGGCACTTCCGACGATGTCGTTCCAATCGAGATGGCGCGCGCCTATGCCCAAGCTGCCCGAGAGGCTGGCGACAGTATCGAGTTACTGGAGTTGGCCGGCACGGGACACATGGATTACCTCGATCCTTCCAGCCAAGCCCACGCCGCCCTCTGCGTCTGGCTGTGCCGCCTTCGCTGCCAGGCTTCTTGACCACGAAGTGTCTGACCTTTTCTTCGCCTTCTGTCGGGTTAGGTGGGACTTCCGCAAACTTCTCGGCCTTGACACGATACGATCCGGTCTATAAGCTTGAGTCGTTTTCGTCTTTCCCCCCTTTTTCGAGCCTTCCATTACGACGGAGCTTTCGGTGAGTAATACAGCCCCACCAGCAGGAACCGCTTTGGCATCTTCGCAGCCAAAAGGCCGCCTTCTGCGGATCCTTGGGGTGGGTTTCGGGATTGCTGTGATCGTCGGAGATATGATCGGGTCTGACATCCTGCGTACGCCAGGCGAGGTTGCGGGCTATCTGGGAAGCCGCACGTTGATCATCGGGATCTGGCTAATAGGAGCCCTATTTGCCCTTTTCCGCACCCTTTCCGTTACAGAACTCGGAACAATGCTTCCATTTGCCGGCGGGTGGTACGTGCATTGGCGTCGTGCTATGGGAGATTTCGCGGGATTCGTGGTCGGGTGCAGCGACTTGGTGATGCAGACAGCAACGACGGCTTATGCTGGTGGGACTGTCAAAAGCGACCTTGGGACTCATGACCTGTACCCTGCTCTCGAAGTTCTCTTCCAAAACATCCGGTGCGAGAGTTCAGCTCCGGAAACCGGCCCCGTCAGGAGATTTATGAAGCTGATGTGCTGTTGGTTCGCACTTGCTGCGAGTCTGCTCGTAACCTGGCCAGCTTGGGCGCAGTCCAAGCCGCCGGCAACGGACCAGATCCTCCCGCTGCTCACCGAGCAACTGGTTGCCGCCAATGCGCATGACACGGACCGTTTTCTCGCCACCTATCTTCACAGCCCGGAGCTTATCTTTATTGCCAACGGCCAGATCTTCCGCGGTTGGGACAACCTGCGCGACCAGCAACTCAAATGGTGGAAAAACGGCAAGAGCGATGTGGTCTATACCCAGCAATTACAGCCCGAAGTCACTGTTCTCGATTCGCAAACGGTTCTCGTCACCCAACAGATGACCTCGCGCCGCACACTGCCAGACGGAAAACCCACCGATGGCACATTCATCATTTCGTCCATCTGGCGGAAATTGCCCGTAGGCTGGCGCGTCACATACGGGCACGAATCCGTTGCACGATGAGCAGCCTCCAACGCCACTGACTTGCTTCTTCGGCCGGTTTCGAAACAACAATGAGGGGACGGTATACTCCAAGCCATGAAACCAGAAAGAACGTCCTTCTCCCGTCGAAGATTCGTGTTATTCGCGGGAATTTCGTCCTTCATCGGCGGCTTTCTGCGGCTGTCTGCTCAGAGCAAGCCTGGTTTTCCGGATAGCTACGACGCGGTCGAGGCGGCTCCCGAGAGCCACAAGGTCCTCTTTGAAAACGCCTCCGTGCGTGTACTCGAGGTCCAGGTTCCTCCGGGAGTGAAAGAACCAACGCATCATCATCGCTGGCCGAGCATTTTTCTCAATTGGGATGCCGGTGGCCGCACTCCGCACCAGCGTATCTATCATGCTGACGGCAGCGTCCATGACATTCCGAGCCAAGAGAGACCGGTTGTGCCAGGCATCTGGCGCGTGAAGTGGCTGGAGCCGGAACCCATGCATTCGGTCGAGAATCTTGAAACTCCCGAGAGTGCTAAATCCCTCCCCCAGCGCCCGCCCACAGTGCGCGTCGAATTCAAATTCCTCGGGTGACGACTTGGGCTTACTTTTTCCCAAGTTATGAAGTCGAGTTGCTGATAGCGAGAGCGAAAATGTTGAAACGAATGCCGACGTTGATTGCCGTATGTGTGTTTTGCGTTGCAACAGCTTTTTCGCAACCGGCGACTGATTCTGACCAGAAGCTTGCTTCCGATTTCTGGGCCTGGCGCGCCCAAACCGGTCAGTACACGGGCGACGACGTAACTCGCATGGAGCGCCCGCTTGGCGTGATGCGCAACTGGTCGACCGCAAGCGTCGAAAAGCAGCGAAAGGAATTGTCAGCTTTCGAGGAGCGCTGGAGGAAGCAGAACAATCCTAGCGCTTCTGTCTCGCAACAGGTAGATCATCGCCTGATCGGGTCAGCCCTGGCGCGGGTGCGTTGGGAACTGGACATCCTGAAGCGGTGGCGGCGCGATCCGAACTTCTACATTGAGCAGACGCTGACGCCAGTGGGTGAGGCGCTGACGGTTCCTGGACCGTATGACGCGCTCGAGAGCCGGGAGATATTGGCGCGGCTGAACGCCATCCCCGCGATTCTGGACCAGGCGAAGCAGAATCTGGTCTCACCGCCAGGGCCATATGCAAGGATGGCGATTGACTCGCTGGCAGGGATTCGGCCGAAGATGGAACAGTTGGCGCGAACACTTCCGCCCGAAACGTCAATTCCCTCCGCGGAGTGGCAGGCCGCAGCCGAGCAGGCGGCAACTTCCCTGGAACAATACCGGGCGTGGTTGCAGAAGATCTTGCCAACGCTGCCAGCCCAGTCGGCGATTGGACGCGAGAATTATCTATGGTTCTTACGAAATGTGGCCCTCATGCCGTACACGCCGGAAGAACTTGTGTCTCGATCCGAGCAAGAATGGCGGCGGGCTGTAGCTTTCGAAGGAATCGAGGAGAACCGGAACCGTTCGATCCCGCCGCTGGTGATGGCGGCGACCGCCGAGGAGTGGATCGCACGCAATCAGAAGGCAGAGTTGGCAGTCCGTGATTTCTTGGAGCGCAAAGGGATTCGGACGTTGGCACCCGGGTTGCAGCACTTCACGCTCCGGGCAGTGCCGCCATACTTGGCCGCGCTCGGCGACTTTCTGGAGATGGATGACTTCACGTCTCCTTCGCGGCTGGACAAGAACAGCATTCGCTATGTGGATCCGCCTTCGCCCACCGCCGGTTATTTCTGGATCGCCGACGCGAAAGATCCGCGGATTCAGATTGTGCATGAGGGCACGGTTGGGCACTACGGGCAGCTTTGCGCATCCTGGCAGAATCCCGACCCGATACGCCGGCACTACTACGACTCTGGCTCAATTGAAGGCATCGGGTTTTACTCCGAAGAAATGATGTTGCAGTCGGGGCTGTATGACGACAGTCCGCACTCACGAGAGATCGTGTATGGCCAGATGCGGCTGCGCGCATTACGCGTCGTCGCGGACGTGCAACTGGCACTGGGCGCCCTGACGCCGGAAGCCGCTGCCGATTTTTTGCAGCACAACGTGCCGATGAGCGCCGAGGACGCGCGGACAGAGGTCGTTGAAATGGGTGAGACGCCAGGCCAGAAAATCTCATACCAGGTCGGAAAATTGCAGATCATGCAAATGCTCGATGATGCGTGGCAGCAGCAAGGTGAGCAGTTCAGCTTGCGAAGATTCCATAATTACGTGTGGCTAAACGGAAACGTCCCGATCGTGCTGCTGCGTTGGGAGTATCTGGGAATAGGCGATGACGTCAGCAAGCTCGATAGCATCGGAGATGCTGCGCCGTGACGCCCTCGCGCTCAACTCTCAGATATCGCCGAGTCGCTCATCGCCCGCGATTAGTCCTCGAATGTCGGCATGGCGGCTAGGATATCGCGTCCTCATCTCAACTGAGGGTTCCCGTAACAAAAGGCGTTATCGTTCCCGATCCTCACGCATGAGTCGAGGTTTCACGGCCCCAGAGCAAACTCAAACCGGGTTCTCAGGGCCGGTTCGCCGCACACTTTCTACGAAGCGTTGAGCATGGTTTGCTGCTTCGTCATCAGGCAAGTGGAACGTTTGGACAAAAGTTCAAATATCGGAGGTGTATCACGTGGGAACTTTACGATCCAATTCCCTCTACCCCCAAGAAAGTGGCGCAATCCATTTGATAGGCGTATCTTGCCTCTGCTTCTTGGCGGGCATGGCGTTTCAAGCGCGCCACACACGCACTCAACCGGTCGAGGCGGCATCTGGACACCTCTATCAGTTGATGGTCTACCACGCGCTGCCAGGGAAGGCTCCTGCCTTGAAATCCATCTTTCAGGATGTATCCAAGCTCCAGGCCAAGCATGGTCTCAATGCCGTTGGGTATTGGATCCCGCAGGATGATAGTCCTGCGTGGAAGGATACCTTTGTGTATCTGGTCGTCCATTCCGATCAATCGATTGCAGAGGCCAATTGGAAAGCATTGCATGCCGATCCGGCCTTTCCTCCCTACCGCGAGGCCGCGGCTCCGTTGATTCAGCAGAAGGATGGGGATTATCAGGTTGACGAGGTTTATATGCGCCCTACTGACTATTCCCAAGCAAAGTAATCATGGAGAGCAGGATGGTTTCTTCTTACTGTTGGGCAAACGCCTCGACCAAGGTGATTCTTGCCGCATCTCTGTTCTTGCTCTCGCATTGCGCGATGGATCGCGACTTGGGCGACCAGTGCCGAGGCAGCAGATGCAGGTCCAGACAAACGTGTGCTGAACCTGGATAATCAAACGGTGCGGGAACGTGCCCGCGTCACGCTCGACGGCCCACAAATACGGATTCGGCTCACCAATGAAAACAGCAGCTCGCCTTCGGCGCTAACGAAGAAAGATCCACTTGTGCTTGTTTAAAGTGACCACACCAGGAACACGCAGTGGCGAGGGCAAAAAGGAGCAAAGCGTTATCCACGCCGAAGGCGTGCTGGGTTTGGCCTGGCGTCATCCATGCCGAAGGCATGTTTAGCGCTTAGCCGACAGGAAAAGTGCTGGGAACAGCCCAGAATGCCCTTCTCGTACTGCTTGGCGCGCGCCAAGTCTGGCCAAAGGGTTCCCATCTGCCCTCGAAGAACGTTGACCGCCACGACGCCTGAAACAAGAGGATGGGTCACTTTTGACGAGCAAACCCGTCTCAATTCTCGCGAGCGCCAAAGCTTAATTTAGGCGTAGAACCGCTCGTTTGCGCAACTGAGGGGCCTCCCGTCGCATACTCCGTCCGGCTTTTGAACATTCCCAGTAAAGCTGAATCTCGTTATGGCACAAGCCGAAAAGATCTGAGCTTGCTGATTAGCTCGGCGGTGTCAATAGGCTTGAATAGATAAGCGTCACAAAGCTGCTGGAACGACTGAATTATCTCCTTCATGTCGGTTGAAACCGTCGTCATGATGATCTTCACGCCAAGGGTGGAATTAACACCGAGAGTTTCCTCCACAGCCCGTATCTGTTTGACTGCCTGCTTGCCATCCATCTCTGGCATGATGATGTCCATGCAGATCAGGTCGAAAGGCAATCCATTTTCGGCGGCCCTCCGAAATGCATCCACAGCTTCCCTTCCGTTCACAGCGACCTGACATTCACCATATCGGGAAAGGACAGTCTGTAGAATCAGCCGACTGGTAGATTCGTCTTCAACAATTAGCGTATTCATAGTGTTCCTTGATTGGGCTAGCCCCATTCTGCGTGCTGCAGTGTGCTGTTGAGCAGCTTAGGTTTTTAATCGCTCGAGGTGAATGCGTGCCAAAGCGGCCGCACTGTCAAAATAGGGGATCACGTTGCGGCAGAAGATCCAGTCTGCGTGCTCAGGCTGATTGAATGAAGTGCTCCCCCTCGCCCCCGTGAGTTTGGCTTGTCGGCCTACTGGAAAGCGGTCAAGACTGCGAGAGCTCCATACTTAGAACAATTCAATTGCCGGATGCCCATTGTCGCCTTTCATTCCGTCGCCGGCTACCGCAAGATGAGTGGCAGTCTGGCTCGCCATCCGATATCTGGTCAGATGCGAGGCAAGCATATCCTTGAAGTTCAAATCGAGTTCGCCATCCCAATCGGGGGCTTCCTGCCTTTTGCCGAGTTCCAGCAGATGCTCGCGCATTTCCTTCAGAGCTTCCTGCGCGTGTTCCATCCTCTGTCGCATAATGTCCTGGAATTGGATGTGTCCTAATGCCTTTGAGAGCCGGAGAACGCTGTCCCCATAGTTCCCGTAAACTCCGGCGATGATCGTAAGAAGCATTTCGCTGTTTCTTGAGAAATGCTGCTGCATCTCACCAACCTCGCCGATCAGATGATTCATCGCTTCGTTTGATTCGTGCTTGCGAAGTGCGTTCTGAGCATCGGATATCTCATTGTCCACTTTCTCGCAAACCGAGGCGATCTTATTGGAAATGTCGGCGGCAGCCTTGTCGGTAAGCAAAGCCAACTCCTTGACCTCAGAAGCAACCACGTCAAATCCACGTCCAGCATCGCCTGCCAGCGCCGCCTCAATTTTCGCATTCAGCGCGAGGAGCTTGGTCTGATGGGCGATCGCAGTTATCGCATTGATGAGCGGCGTCAAGGCTGAAATCTCGTCGGCCAGGCCCTGGATGCGAATCAGGTTGGACCGCATCTCGTTGGTCTGTTCCTGCAACTGCGCTTCAATCCCCGAAATGGACTCTTTATTCTTTTCAACCTGTATCCGGGTGCTTTCCGTAATATCCCGGCCGCTCTTGACCGAATGCGAGATGTCCTCCTTACGCTTGCCGAACTGCTCTATCATGCAACTGATCTGCTCAATGGCTGACAGTACCTCGCGCTCCGATTCAGCAAGTGAATCGCCAATTTGCCCATTCACAACGTCGATGTACAACCGGGAATCCATGAGCTCTTTTCTCGTTGTCGCGCGCCCGGACATCATGTGCGCCAAATCTGAATCGCTCATGTTTCGAAGATCTCCGAGTTCGTACGCGATGCTGGAGTTTCCCTTTTGGTCCTGATCCATGAATTACGCTCCCGGCAGAACCTGTTTAATCACCTTGACAAGGTCATCGCCGGCAATCGGTTTGACCAGCCATCCCGTCGCACCGAGACGCTTTCCCTCATTGCGCTTTGATGCCTCGCTCTCCGTAGTCAGCGTCAAAATAGGAGTGAAACGAAAACCGGGAAGCGCGCGCACCTTGCCGATCAGTTCCAAGCCCCCCATAACCGGCATATTGATGTCTGTCAGAATCAGGTCGGGTTTGATGCCAGCTTTCAATTTGTCCAGCGCCAACTGGCCGTTATTCGCTGTTTCAACCTGAAACCCGTTCATGGCCAATGTGGTCTTCAGACTCATTACCATTGTGGCCGAGTCATCGACTATGAGAATCGTCATTGCCATTCAAAGATCCTTCCAACGCAGGTTCCAACGCGGCCTTTAGCCAAGCTCGCAATTCGATATTTTCCGGCCAAACGGCGATTACCGGCCTTGCCGCCATCAACACCTGGAGGTTGGCGGTGTGGAGATGAGTACATGCGGCCAGATTGATTTTTGCTTGCGGCGTCGTCTGCAACCATTCGAGAAGCGATTCTGCTTCTTCGACACTCGCTATATCTCGAAAGATCACTTGATCTGTCGTGAATTCGATCGGCATTAGACAAGCTCCCGAATATTTAGAATCATTAGTACTGAACCATCCCCCATGAGCGCCGAGCCGGAGTAAGCAGACAGCCCAGACAGAAAACCACCCAGCGGTTTCTGAATTACGCCGATCGTCTCGCGGAAACTGTCCACGACCAGGCCCAGCACTTCGCCTCCCACTTGAACAAGCAGCACAGCAAATTCGTCGTCTGCATTCGCCTTGGCGTGAGCAGATATTCCAAGCAGTCCATTGATGGCCTTCAAGGGAACGACGCGCCCCCGCAAAACTGCCGTCATGCTCTGCTTGATGAATCGGATGGCAGTCTTGGCAACACGGACCGTTTCGATCACATGGTCCAATGGGATGCCGAATAACTGCCGATCGCTTTCAACAATCATCACTTGCGTTACCGCCATTGAGAGAGGCAGAGAAATCCGGATCTTCGTACCCTTTCCCAGCTCGCTATTCACCATCACGGTGCCGTTCATCTTATCCACCGCGCTGCGAACCACATCCATCCCCACGCCGCGGCCGGACAGGTCTGAAACCACTGCCGCCGTAGACAAGCCAGCGGCAAAAATCAAGTTGACGGCCTCCTGGTCGTCGATCCGTTCCAACGTCGCCTCGTCGATCAGCCCTTTCTCGTAGGCTTTCCGCTTGATGACTATCGGATCGATTCCCTTGCCATCGTCGATGATCTCGATCACTACCCGGTCGGCTTCCTGCGCCGCCCGAATGGTAAGCGTTCCGGCTTCCGGCTTGCCAGAAGCGCGCCGCACTTCCGGAGTCTCCAACCCATGGTCCAAGCTGTTGCGAACGATATGGATCAGCGGATCAGCCAGAGATTCGATGATGTTCTTATCGGCTTCTGTCTGCTCCCCTTCCAGTACCAATTGCACTTCCTTTCCGAGTTTCCGGGAAATATCCCGAACTAGCCGCGGAAATCGCTGAAAAACAACGGATACCGCCATCATGCGAACCTGCATAATCGCATATTGCATCTCGTCTGCAATGCGGTTGATCACGGAATACTTGGCCTTGATCTCCCGCGAGAGCTCGCGCACGCCGTATTGTGCCTCGGCCCGCTGAGCCAAATAGGGAAGCGCATTCTTTTCGACCACAAGCTCGCCGATCAGGTTCATCAGCAGGTCGATCTTGGCTTGATCCACCTTCAGACTGCGGGGACCATTGACGGCATCCTCGGCGCGCCGGCCAAACTTGATGGACTCGTCTGCGGCAGGCGTGGCTGTCTCTCCGGCAGGCATGGAACTTGTCGCAGCCTCCTGTGCCGGCAGTCCATTGCTCGTCATTGCCGACTCAGATTGCTTTGGGCTGTGCGCCAGGTTCTCTCGGTGCTTCTCCATCCATTGAAGGAGCGGCGCGCCATGGCCCGCGGCCAGCGATGCGGACAGAGCCTCTTCGATATCGCTCGCGGCTGCTTCCAGGCCGAGGCCTTGCGACAGATTCCTCAGCACCGCCGCCACCGCTCTCGTCCGCCCGGCCTTCCAGGCTGGCTGATCATCCAGGCCTAGAATCTGGCGCTGCGCTGACAAAATCGCCTCCAACGCAGAAGATTCCTCTTCGGAGACAATGGAGGGAATCTCAATTGGTTCTACCTTCGCAGCGCAAGCCGGGCCGTCTTCTGGAATCGCCCGCCACAGCAGATCGACTTTCACGATCTTGACCTGATCGGACACATAGCGGAAGAGTTCGGCGAGTTCCTCGCCCGAGGCGGTCGCCAGCAGATGGAACTCCAATGCACAACTGTAGGTATCCAATTCGGCGAGCGGCGGCATGGGCTGCGTGGGTCGCACAGTGCCCCATAGCAGGCCTGGAACCTGACGGGCCATGTGAAGTGGATCGTCTCCCTGAAAGAAACATTCTTTGACCGGAGTGTAAGCGATCCAGTACACCGGGTCTCCAACCTCGATGTGGCGAAGTGCTTCCATCCGCGTGGCTATCGGAACTCCAGCAAGAGGAAGCAAGACGTCTGGACCCGTTGCAAAGGTCACGCGATCCGCCTTGGCGGCCGTGTCAGTCGCTGCGGTGTCAGGCAACGCAGGCATCAGCGCTAGCAACGCATCGGTTATTCGCTCCGTGGCCTGTGAGTGGTGACTCGAAATCACCCCAGTCTCTTCTATTTCCTCACACAGAGCCATGACGAAATCCATTGCGTCGAGGAGACAATCAGCAAGTTTCCGAGAATACGCGATCCGTTCGTCCCGGACCATCCCCAATAGATCTTCGCCAGCATGAAGTACGCGCGTCATTTCAGGAAAGGTGAATAGTCCGCTGTTGCCCTTCAGGGTATGTACCAGCCGAAACAACTCGTTGATAGCATCCTGGTCGCTCGGTTCGTTCTCAAGCTGCATCAACTTATTGCCGATGCCTTCGGAGAACTCACGTGCTTCAGATAGAAACTGCTCCAGCAAGGGGTTCATTTTAGCGCCTCCCCCAACATCAACCGAACATTCATGAGCAACCGCGGCGCCTGCACTGGCTTGATCAGGTAGCCATTCGCGCCCGCCCGGTAAGCCGCTATCTCATCACGCTCAGCCTCTTCAGTGGACACCATGATCGCCGGCTGCTGGGGAATATCCTGCTGCCGGAGTTCACGCAAGAAACCATAGCCATCGAGCTTCGGCATGTTGACGTCCACAAGATAGAGATCAAAGGACGACTCGAGCGCCTTCTCCAATGCCTCTATGCCGTTCCATGCTTCTTCCACCGAGTAGCCCGATGATTCCAGAATGCCGCGATGGTACATGCGCACAGTCGCCGCATCGTCAACAACCAGGATGCGCTTCATTTTGACTCCAGACTTTTTTGATAAACGATTGCGTCGGGAAACTTAATCACCTTGAACAGCGAGGATGTGCGGCTCATTGACTCGGCATGACCGAGACAAATGTAGCCGCCCGGATTTAGCGCTTCATAAAACGTATCTGTCGCCGATTTGCGCGACACGTCGTCAAAGTAGATCAGCAAGTTACGGCAGAAGATGATATCGAATTCTCTGTACTTGATGGTATCGCCACTCTCGGAGAGATTGACCCTTGTAAACTCCACTGCATGGCGTATATCGTCGCAGAGTTGATATTCATCTCCCACCTTCGTGAAATATCTTTGCAGCCATCGCCCTGGCAGCTTATCGATCGATCGGGCAGAATAGCGCCCTTTCCGCGCGCGGCGCAGCATATTTGTATCAATGTCCGATGAGACGATCTCTACATCCCACTGGTTGATCCCCTGCCAATGTTCAAGCAGATACATCGCGATCGAATACGGCTCTTCTCCTGAAGAAGAGGGAATGCACCAGATGCGGATCGGCTTTGTATCGGATTTATGGCCAATAATACTCGGCAGGATAGAATCAACCAGACAGCTGAACTGGTATTCTTCACGCAAAAAGTAGGTCTCATTCACCGTCATCACGTTGGTCAGGTGCTGCAACTCCTCTCCTGATGCCTGAAAGCGCAGGAAGGTAAAGTAGCTGCGGAACGTGCCGGTGGATGTGGCTTCAATGCGGCCTAACAAGCGCTTGTCCACAAAGTAACGCTTGGAAGGCTCGAAGTTTATACCCGTCCTGCGATAGAAGTACTCTTTGAACTTCAGAAAGTCTTCATCACTAATCACAGGGCTGGCTCCGGGGTGTTGTGTATACTCGCTCAAGACCGGCTCATATCTCGCGAATTCGCTTGAGCGCTAGGTCGGCGGCAAACTGGATATAGGTTTCGTTCGCAAAGCGGCTTTTGAGCCGGAGGATCGGGTCAAGAGCCGCTTCAGTGCCCACTTCGCACAGGATGTCAATCGCGGTGGCGCAGACATTCACATGCTTGTCCTGTTCAATCACCTCAATGAGCCAACTCTCCAGATCTGGATTGCGCCTCGATTCGAGGATATTGACGGCAAAGATGCGAAGATCGGGATCAGGATCGGCCAGAAGAGACTTCAGCACCGGAGACATATCGAAGGTCAACTGTTTGAGGGCCTCAATCGCTTCGCTGCGCAGGGCTGCATCATCGTTGCGCAAGCAATCGACCAGCGCGTTAGCCACTTCGGAATTGTTAATCTGGCCCATGCTGACCAAGATCGCCTCGCGCACGGCAACATCCTTTTCAAGTTTGAGCTGGGCGACGAGCGCATCGACGGCTTCCGGGCAGTGAGATAATTTCTGTGCCGAGTGCCGCCGGATTGTTTCATCGGAATCACCGAGACCTGCCTTCAGCTCCTCACAACTGATCTGCTTTGGCTTTCCCGGCGATTTTGTCTTCTTCCCTTTGACTAATCCCATGGTTCTTCCTTACCTGCCAACCCAGGCAGAAACCTGTGCCGCAATCTCTTCCACCGGCAGGACCACGCTCGCGCCACCCTTGGCGACCAGTTCCGCTGGCATTCCGTATACAACTGCCGAATCTTCCGATTCGGCGATTGTGCGCCCTCCCCGCTTTTTGATCTCCGTGAAGGCGTCCGATCCGTCATTCCCCATGCCGGTCAATAACACCGCCATAACGTGCTTCGAGTCGCAGTGCTCCAGTACTGAGCGACCCATCAACTCGACCGAAGGATGCCAAAGAAACTTGGGATTCTCCGGGGATGGCATCACCGTGAGCCTACCCGCCCGGTTGGCGACGATCGTGTCCGCGCCACCTCGTCCTATATAGACCTTGCCTGGTTCCAGTGGCAGTGCACTTGCCGCTTCCGTCACCGTCAGCGCACAGCAGTTGTTTAGCCGATCGGCAAATGACTTTGTAAACGCCGCCGGCATATGTTGCGCCACCATGACCGGCCAGGGAAAGTCCGCCGGCAACCCGGACAGCACTATCTCCAATGCGCGTGGTCCGCCCGTTGAGGCGCCAATCACCAGAAGCCCCTTTGTGTCGGCACTGGAGTCCTGTCTCGTGGACGATGCAAGTCGGGAAGACAGGTCTGCCGCATTTTTGCGCTCCGCCTGCAGCCGTCGCGCTATGACGGCCGTCGTCGAAGTTTTCCCGCGCGGCATAGCCCGGGCTGCGCCTCGCACCTTTTGAACCAGCTCTTTTGTGATTCTGTCGATCGACAGAGAGATGGTTCCGCCTGGCTTGGCCACGTAATCTACGGCACCCAGATTCAGCGCCTCGAAGGTGGCCAGCGCCCCCTGCTCGGTGAGTGAGGAGACCATCACAACCGCGACAGGTCTCTCAGCCATGATCAGGGAAAGCGCGGTAAGCCCGTCCATCTCCGGCATGTTGATGTCCAGCGTCACAACATCCGGCAGAAACTCCCTGTTTTCCTTTACTGCTTCAAGACCGTTCCTGGCTTGGCGGATCTCGAAGTCGCCCGCGGCCTGAAACAGCATCATCAATTGCCGCCGCATCAGTGCAGAGTCGTCGACAATTAGCAGCTTGACCATCAATTTATCCGGTCACCAAAGCCAAAGCTGCAAGTTCTTCCGATGCCATCAAGTGCGGCGGATCAAGCAACTGCACCATGCGCTTCTGCTTTTGCAGGTTTGCCATTCGACTTAACAGCAGACTCTGTCCGGCGGACAACTGCGGCGAAGGCTCAATGGCCGACTTGGGAATTCGCAGCACCTCGGCCACTTGATCGACGATGAAGCCAGTGCGCACCCCGGAGATCAGGAAGACCATGATTCGCTGCCTGTCGCTCCGCTCCACCTCGGTTAGACCCAGTCGGCGGCGAAGATCGATTACCGGCAGGACCGTTCCCCGCAGATTGATAACACCTTCGACAAAAGACGGAGCCTGTGGAACTCTGATCAGATTCTCCGGAACCCGCACGATCTCCTGCACGCTGGCAATCGGAGCTCCAAACTCTTCCTTGTCTAGGCGGAAGATAACCATTTGCTCGTCGTCATCGAGTTGGTCATCGACATCCACAGCTTCCCGATTGACTTCCTGCTCGCTCTCGGTCACGGCGTTCAGTGCCTCCTTGATCGCGGAATTGTCGAAGAGATTGCGCGCAGTCATGATCGACACCATACGCTTCCCGTTGTCGAGCCTGCAGATTGAAGTGATCTCAGCCATGTTGCCTTCGCGGACCAGCAACGGCGGCAGTGGGTCAACACCAGACTTCGACACCCGGAGCACTTCGCTGACTGAATCCACGACCACGCCTACGGAGATACCCCCTAGCGTTAGCACAACAATGCGGCTCTTGTCATCGAGTTCGCATGTGGGCAACCCAAACATGCTTCGCAGAATCACCAGCGGCAACAAACGGCTCCGGAGGGTCATAACTCCCAGAACATGCGAGTCCGAATGCGGTACATGAATTACCGCTTCCGGTACTTGCACAATCTCCTGCACATCATCGATTGCGATGCCATACTCCTGGCCGTCCACGTCGAAGCTGACGAGTTGCAATTCATCGCTGGAGTCTTCTTCTTCGCTCTGTGCGCTGGGTTGCTCGGCACCGCCCAAACCGGTCTTCTGGGAAATGGCGGCTATCTGCGCAAATTCCCGTTCGATCAGCTTAGCGAAATCCAACACCATGATCGTGGGGTGACCTCCCACATCCTTGATGAGGCTCGACAGCACCTCGGTGTTCATGGTCGTGCTCAGTTGTCCGACGGCTTCGATTTGACTTGAATCTACGCCGACTACGCTCGAGACCCTATCCACCACGAAACCCAAGGGCTGGCCCACGTCTATCACCAGTGCCCTGGTGGAATCACTATTCGCCAACTCAGGAAAGCCGAACAGATGGCGCAATGAGATGATCGGTAACACCTTGCCGCGCAGATTTGCGAGGCCTTCCAGCGCAGGCGGGGCAAGTGGCACGCGCACCACCTCAGGGACTCGGATGATCTCTCTCACCGGAGACATTTCGGCCGCGAAGATTTCATTGCCCGAAAAGAACGTGACAAACTGTTGTGTGGTTGATGCGTCCTCGCCGATTTCGCTCCCGTCGCCACGCGCTTCGTCCGTCTTTGCCTCAGGGCCTCGCTGGTCGAGGTTGTTCTCCTCGGCGCCCGCCCCACTCGTGCCGTGCTCCATCGATTCTGAATTCATGATTGTGTCCCCTTACGCTGCGCTCTGAAGTTCATCTGCCAGGGATGAGATTTCCTCGATGGCGGAGGACAGATCCTCGGCAACCTTGGATTGTTGCTGCGCCGCACTCGCTGCTTCGGTAGCAGCTTTGTCTGCCTCCTGGGCTGCGGACGAGATCTGCTCGATGCCCTTCTTGACCTGCAGAATGGCGGTGGCAATTTCTCCGGCTGCGGAGAGAATCTCTTGCGCTCCCTGTTCCACAACCACGATGTCGCCTTCGATAACGGCCAAGTCGCTATTCGTAGCTTTTGCCTTCTCAACCTCGGCGAGCGCTGTTGTTACAATCTCGGTAAGATCGCGGCCTACTACGCCGATCTGATCCTGCACTGCTTTGACCAGGTCCTTGATTCGATCGGCGTTCTCTGACGAGTCGTGCGCCAGGTTGCGGATATCGGTCGCCACCACCACAAAGCCCTTGCCGAACTCTCCGGCACGCGCAGCTTCAATCGCTCCGTTCACGGCCAACATGTTGGTCTGGATCGACACGGTGCTGATTGCTTCCACGATCTTGTCAATCCGTCTGGACACCAGCTCCAGGCCATTCATCTGCTTGATGCTGGCCCGGGATGCTTCCGCAGAGGAGGAAAGACCCGCAACCAGCGCATTTACGGCAGCTTTGTTTTCGCCCAGCAGTTGCTTGATCGCCGCTGCCTTCTCAGCGCCGGCAGCTGCGCGCTTCTGAGCAATCTCGGTTCCCTTTTCAATCTGGTTCGCGGCGGCGGAAGATTCCTCCGAGGCTGCTGACTGCACCTCGGCGCCTTTGCGGATTTGAGCCAACGCCGTCATAATCTGCGCGCTGGAGCGATTGATCTCCTGTACCGCCGATGACAACTGCTCGGCAGAAGAGGCCACTTGCTCTGCGCTTTTTGCCACGTCGGTCGAGTTCTTCAGTTCCTCGGCCAACTCCGACAGGGCCTGTGCCGTCTGCTCACATTCGCCTAGCGCCCTGGTCTGTTCGGCTACAGTCTTTGCGGACTCTTCGGATGCGGCCGACTGTTCCTCAGCTGCGGAGGCGATGCTCTGCGAACCTTTCAGTGCCTGCTGAGAGGCAACGTTGGACTGCGCTGCATTTGATGCTATTTCCTGGATGCCCTTCACGATTTCAATCGCATCCGTGCGGATTTGTTCGAGTTGGACGGTGATGAGCTTGCCCTTTTCGACTTCTTCCTCGATAGTCTTCGCCGACGTGTTGATGCCCTCGGCAATGGTCTTCACGTCCTGCTGGATCTGTCCCACCAACTCCTGAATCTGTTTCGCGCTCTTCTCCGAGGTCTCAGCCAGGGTCCGCACTTCATCGGCCACCACGGCAAAGCCCTTGCCGTGTTTGCCGGCACGCGCCGCCTCAATGGCCGCATTCAAGGCCAGCAGGTTGGTCTGGTCGGCGATTCGTGCCACGGCCTTGACGATCTCGCCGATCGTAGCGGCCTGCTTCTCCAACTCAGAAACCATTTGCACCGAGGCCAATTGCCTCTGCGCAGCTACTGCAACATTGGTGATCAACTTGGCCACATCGGCACTGGTTCGAACGATCAACAACTGACACGCTTCGCCTTTGGCGCTGCTCGCATCGGCATTCTGCAACTGCCGGGTAATCGAAACGCCCACCTGCGTGAACGCTGACAGAGATTCCTGTGCCGCAGTTGACGCTTCCTCGGCTCCGGCAGCGATTTGATCGCTGGCGCGCTTCAGCTCTTCGGCTGCCGACGACGCTTCAGCGATGCCCGAAGCCAACTGGCCTGTGGCGGCCGCAACTCGTTCTGCGGCTTGTTGTTGTTTGGCGAGGGTCCTCGCCTTCTTGCGCTGCGCTTCGGCTTCACGGGCAACAACCGCCGAGCTCTTTCCTTCGGTTGCAGTGGAATCAGCGGTTTGGGCCGAGAACTTCCTTATAAGTGCCATTGAAACTTCCTCTCAGTTGAGTAAGTGCGAGAACCCGCAGCGCTTCCCTGGAGGGATTCGGTTGGACGATTTGGATGTGTCGGGAGTCAGCTCGGGATAAGCTCGCTCGGGGGGAGATCCTTTGTCAATGAGTAGGCCTTTCCATAGCAAATTACAAGGTGAATCTCCAGCAGTTCTAAATGGCAGGAGGAATCCAAGTAGCTATTTTCTTTGGCGCGGGACTGTGCTTTGTTGAGGTATGGAGATATTCGAGTCGCTCTTGCAGGGATTGCGCACTGTTTGCGCTGGCTT
>Ga0224528_1000046_pt1 | contig 96121 bp, 68 predicted proteins | sample CBST25metaG_2_FD_179888 | JGI IMG/M metagenome (GOLD analysis project Ga0224528, IMG submission 179888) | Peat soil microbial communities from Stordalen Mire, Sweden - C.B.S.T25 | ecosystem: Environmental > Terrestrial > Soil > Wetlands > Peat | place: Sweden: Norrbotten County, Stordalen Mire...
CGGCAACCTCAACCAACAACTTACCGAAGAAGCCCGCAACCTCACCACAGCCCTCCGCGGCTCCTCCAAAGCCCAGGGCGACTGGGGTGAACTCATCGTCCGCAATCTCCTCGAAAAAGCCGGCCTCCGCGAAGGCGAGCAGTTCCGCATTCAAGAAACCTTTGATAGCGCCGCCCCCGACCCCGACGACCGCCAGCGCAAAGCCCGCCCCGACGTCATCGTCAACCTCCCCGGCGGCCGCCATCTCGTCATCGATTCCAAGGTCTCGCTCAACGCCTACACCGACTCCGTCAACGCCGTCGCCGACCAGGACCGCGCCGCCGCCATCAAGCGCCACCTATCCAGCGTGCGCGCCCACATCGACGGCCTCGCCCTCCGCCGCTACCACAAACTAGATGCCCTTGAATCGCCCGATTTCGTCGTCATGTTCATCCCCATCGAGCCCGCCTTCCTCACCGCCCTTCATGAGGATGAATCCCTCTGGCGCTACGCCTACGACAAGGAAGTCTTATTAGTCGGCCCCACAACTTTGCTCTTTGTCATCCGCATCGTCGATAACCTATGGCAGCAGGACTTACAAGATCGCAATGCGCAAGAGATCAAGAATCGCGCCACCGCCCTCTACGAAAAATTCGTCGGCTTTGTGACTGATCTTGAAGCTGTCGGCAAGAGTCTCCGCAACGCCACCAGTTGTTACGACGGTGCCATGAGCAAGCTCTCCACGGGGCGCGATAACCTCATCCGCCAAGTCGAGAAGATGAAGAAGCTAGGCATCCGCCCGACGAAGTCAATCCCCCGCAACCTACTCGACACCGCCGGCGCGGATGAACCCACCGAAGAAGAAGCGAGCCTCACCCTCGCCGCCCAAGCCGACACGACGAGCCCCGTATCGTCGTGACCGTCTATTGATCCGCTCCCAAAATACTGACGCTGGGTGCCCCATCCATTCCGCGTTTTGTGCGGAATGGGTGGGAGACGGCGACACTATTTGAAGGCCGAATCACCAGATCGTGCCTTGGAAAGCTCGAAGCCAGCGGTAATGCAGTTGATGAACTGACTCCGGAGGGAGCACGCCAGTAAAGCGACGCGCGGCGTCAATAGCTTCCGGTACTGCAACTGCTGAATGGATTCCGGAGGGAGCAGGGGCCTTCAGGCCCCTGAAAAAACGCCTAATTCAGATGGCCTTTAGGCCCGGATCGAACTATTGCAACGGACTGCAACTGCACTACTACCCCGCCACAGCCAGCTTTCGCGCCGGCCGCCGCGTATTCGCCGATTTTCTCACTCTCGCGGGTCGGCTCCGCCCTTCTATCGGCCGTACTTCGATACTCGTCTGCAAATGCAACCGGTCGGCATACCGCAACAGCTTCTCGATGCTCACCTGCGAAATCCGCCCCTTGAGCAGGTTGCTCACCGACGGCTGGTACTCATCCAGAATGTCGACAAGCTCTACCTGCGTGTAGCCCTTGGCCCGCACATGTGCCAGGATGGCGGACAGAATCTCAGCCTTGATTTTCAGCGCACTGGCTTCCGACGCGGAAAAGCCCAGCGCATCGAAGATGTTTCCCTTCACGATATGAGTCGGCTTATTTCCCGCTGCGCTTTTCATGTACTCTCTGCTCCTGCAATCTTTTATACAAGATCTACTATGGATAGCCGGGTGCCCCGCCCTTGATCAGCCAGTAATCAGTGGGTGCCCCATCCATCGAGCGTCTTTTGCTCGATGGGTGGGATTCCACGAACGCCGATCCGGCATTGTCGCCGGGTGCCCCGCCCTTGATCAGCCTGTAATCAGTGGGTGCCCCATCCATCGAGCGTCTTTTGCTCGATGGGTGGGATTCCACGAACGCCGATCCGGCATTGTCGCCGGGTGCCCCGCCCTTGATCAGCCTGTAATCAGTGGGTGCCCCATCCATCGAGCGTCTTTTGCTCGATGGGTGGGATACCACGAACGCCGATCCGGCATTGTCGCCCTAGCTCACTCAGCCCTCACTTCACTTCCAACCCCTCGCGATCCCAATCCGCGCAATCCGCCGCCGCCTCATACGTACTCTGCAAAAACCGGAGCAGCGCCTGGTCGGGATCGGCCGATAACCGCATCGCCTCATACGGCAGCACAAACTCCCCAAACGTCGTATCCCACTTCGCCGTCTCCGGCCGAATGAAATACTCCGCATACCCCGCCGGCGCGGGATACGCATAGCTATAAAACATCGCCTCCACGCCCGGCGCACCCGGCCAAAATCCGCAACTGCTCACCTCATGCGAATAAGCATCCCGCGTCACCCGGTCCGGCAGCCCCGGCATGCTCGGATGTTCCGGAGCCGTCCGCCCCGAGAACCGCGTGCACGCCAGATCCATCGCCCCCCAGAACAAGTGCACCGGGCTCACCTTCCCCTGAAATCGCGCGCGAAACACCGTGAAAACCCGCGTCGCCTGAAGTAAAATCTGCCAGAAACGCTGCGCATATTCCGGGTCATACTGGCAGTGCACCGTGTCCCGCTCAAACGGAATCGGCTCGTTGACTTCCATCGGCATATGCCAGATCTTGACCTCGATCCCCAGGCTCTCAAGCCCGCCCCTGAACTCCGCATAAAACTCGGCCACCGACATCGGCTTCAGCGCAATAGTCCGCCGTTCGCCCTCCGCCGTCGCGATCACAAGCTGGTGCTCCAAAAAATCAAAATCAATCTGCACCATACGGCTGCCATACGCCATCGGCGAGGTCGTCAACCCCCGGATCGTCGGGTAGAACGTCACGTTCCATGTGTGGTTGATCTTCGGTGTCAGCGCCAGCCTGACCTTGCCCACAATCTGCATCCAGAGTTGCAAGGTGGCGCAGGTTTCGCTCCAGGCGCCCTGCGGCAGCGCCGGCCAAACTTCAGGAAATGCCATAGGGGAAACGACCTCCCTGGGACTCAAAATTTCGCTACAAAAAAGCTTTCAAAGCACTCAATTTTGGCCTTATTTCACTTCATTTCGCATCGAAAACGACCCGCTTTTGACCCATTTTCAACGCGCAAACTCACTTTTTATCATTCTTTTTTTTGCGTGCTTTTTCGGAACAAATCGCGCATCCGCCGCCACGTCGTCTCCAAATCCTCTGGTAACACACGGGTTTCGGCCACTGTCGTCATAAAATTGGTGTCTCCGGCCCACCGCGGAAGTGCATGCATATGGAGATGCCCAGCAACCCCCGCTCCCGCCGCCTGCCCCAGATTTAACCCGAAATTAAATCCGTGCGGATTATATAAATCTTGCAAGACCTCTTCAGTCTGCTGCGTTAAGTCGATCAATTCATGAGCAGTGTCAGTGGGCAGCTTAGCCAGCCTGTCAAGATGGGCATAAGGCATCACCATTACGTGCCCCGCCGTGTATGGAAACGCGTTCATGCAGATAAGACAGGACTTACCCCTCAAAATGATGCCGCCCGCGCCCTCCGCTTCCTCGAGATCCATCCCTTTTTCGATCGCATAATCAACCGAACCCACCAAATTACAGAAAACGCAGCCCTTATCCCCCGGCCACGCCTCCAGGCTCTTCGGCACCCCCGGCCGCGGAGCCCCATCCGCCGAAGTAATGTACGCAAATCGCCAAGGAGTCCAAAGAATATCCATAATAGGAATTCCAAGTATAAAGCCTCTATACGCATAAACTCGCAACCCAAGCTATTGCCCCACATAGCCCTCATTCCAGACCAAACAAGTCCAAAACAAAACAGGAATTCCTGCCCCAAATCAGGTCGTTTTTGTCCCAGAATCATTAATATTTAATTGCATTTCACTTTGCAATGCGGTACGCCCAACCCATTGCATTGACGCAGGAAAGCCACGTTGCTACACTTGAAAGCGTAGCTTCCTGCGCGGATTCCAGCAGTGAGCTGCGGCCGCCCTCCAGCCAACCGTTGCCTGCCGGGTGTTTCCCAAGGAGACAATTCGCTTTCCAAGCCAGCTTAATCGGCTGGGAGCGTCGTCCCTGCGATAACCCACGGATTACAAGCACGATAGCAGTGAGGGAGTACAGGCCACCGGCATCCCACGTTGACGGCAATCGCGGCGCAGGTGCCATACCGGCATAGTTCGAGCAGCCGGCGCACGGAATCCTGGAGCTAGCAGTGATGGCAAACGTCCTCAATCCCGAACCCGAGAGCATAACCCTGAACACCGAACTGGAAACCCCAACTTTCGAGCCTGCGACGGAGCTAGAACAGCCGTCGTACGAATCCACGTCCAACCCCGAGACCGCCGAAACAACTGAAGCAGTCGACCTTTCCGCGCTGGACGCCGATGCCACAACCGTGCCTGTTGCCGAAGCACCGCCGGTCGAAGTGACCGCCGCGTATGTCGAGCCAACAGTGGAAGTTCCGGCCGAAGTCGAGCCGGCAGCCACGGTTGAACCTGCGCAAGCAGCAGCAGCGACAGAAGTCGACGCACCCGTTTCCGCACCCCCCGAAAAGCCAGCCCATTATCCGGAGCACGGCACGGAATCCATGGACGATTTCTCTGCCGCACTCGAAGCTTTTGAGCGCGAGCAGGCCGCCGAGGCTGCCGCCGTTGAAGCTTATGGCGACAAGGTCGTTTCCGGAACGGTTATCAAGCACACCGACAAGCACTTGGTAGTCGACGTGGGCTTGAAATCCGAGGGTCTGGTACCGATCGAGCAGGTTGTCGATCATACCGGAGCGGTAAAGTTTCAGCCGGGCGACGTGATCGAGGTTGTGATCGAGCGCGAGGAGCCGGAGGGCGGCTATCTCGTCAGTTACGAGAAGGCGCAGCGCCTCCGTGTCTGGGACGTGATCGAAAAGGCAGCCAACGACAAGACCCCGATGATCGGCACAGTTATCAGCCGTGTCAAGGGTGGCCTGACTGTCGACATCGGCATGAAGGCATTCCTGCCCGGTTCGCAGCTCGAGATTCGCCCGGTGCGTAATCTGGACGGCTATCTCGGTCAGCAGATTGAAGTTCGGGTCATCAAGCTGAATAAGAAACGCGGCAACGTGGTTGTCAGCCGCAAAGAGATCCTCGAAGAAGAGCAGACCGCAAAGCGCTCCACCACGCTCGAGCAGTTGGGCGAAGGAGCCATTCTAACCGGCACAGTCAAGAATCTCACCGATTACGGTGCGTTTGTTGACCTGGGTGGCATTGACGGGCTTCTCCACATTACCGACATGAGCTGGGGCCGCCTTACGCACCCCCGCGATTTGGTCAATGTGGGCGATGAGATCCAGGTCAAGGTTCTCAAGTTCGACAAGGATAAGCAGCGGGTTTCATTGGGCTTCAAGCAATTGACGCCCGATCCTTGGCTCGACGCCGCCGAGCGTTATCCGGTTGGCGCACGCGTCAAGGGCCGTGTTCTTTCGGTCACCGACTACGGCTCGTTTGTGGAACTGGAGCAAGGCATCGAAGGCTTGGTTCACCTCTCCGAGATGACTTGGTCGAAGCGCCTCAAGCACCCCTCGAAGCTGGTCAAGCCGGGCGATGAAGTTGAGACGGTCGTTCTCAGCGTCAACCCTGCCGATCGCCGCATCTCGCTGGGCATGAAGCAGTTGCTTGAGAATCCCTGGGAGCATCTGACGGAACGTTATCCGGCCGGAACCGTGGTTGAAGGCCGCGTCCGCAACCTCACCGACTTTGGCGCCTTCATTGAGATTGAAGACGGCATCGACGGCCTGGTACATGTCTCGAACCTGAGCTGGACCAAGCGCGTCAAGCACCCGTCGGAGATCGTCAAGAAGGGCGAAAAGGTCAAGGCTGTTGTTCTCGGTGTTGAGCCGCAGAATCGCCGCCTCTCGCTTGGAATCAAGCAGTTGCAGCCCGACGTATGGGAGAGCTTCTTTGCCCAGCATCGTGTGGGTGACGTGGTTCACGGCAAGGTTCTCCGCACCGCGCAGTTCGGCGCGTTTGTCGAAATCGCCGAGGGTGTCGAGGGTCTTTGCCACATCTCTGAAGCAGTGGGAGATGACGGTTCCGCGGCCAAGCTCGAACAAGGTCAGGAAAACGAGTTCAAGATCATCAAGATCAATGTGGAAGAGAAGAAGGTGGGCTTGAGCCTGCGTTCGGTGGGCCATGAAGCCAGCCGCGCGACGGTGGAGAGCTACAAGCAGCCTGTCTCCAGTTCCACAACGACTCTTGGCGACCTGCTCAACTGGCGCAAAAACGAGCGGTAAGCAATTCGGTAAATTTCATCGCCAGCGGCCGCCCTTCGGGGTGGCCGTTGTTGTTTGAGAGTGCTTTCACATGGTGCTACTGAGCTCGTTTTTATTACCGATAAGTTGTATGAGCGAACGAGCCGTAGAAACGATGGTAGTTATGCTCATGTATGCGGAATGGTAGAATCCTCACGAAAGATACACCTAGAATTTTCGATATCTTTGGACGCAGTAATCGATATTTAGGAGACACCCTCCTAGATGGGTACTGTGTCAGAGAATCTCTGGTCGAGCCCGGATTAGCGCGGGAGAATCTACTTGGACGAAACAAAGCTTAGACGGCCGTCAGAAAAATATCGCGCCGACATCGACGGCCTGCGCGCCGTGGCCATTCTAGGTGTCTTGGCTTGGCATTTGAATCTAAGTCAGATGTCGGGCGGCTTCGTTGGCGTTGACGTATTCTTTGTGATCTCTGGTTATCTCATCAGTTCCATCATTTTTGCAGAGATCGCGGAATCTCAATTCTCCGTTGTTCGCTTTTATGAGCGTCGTATCCGTCGAATTTTTCCCGCCCTTTTTGGCATGTTATTGGCTGTTTCAGCCTTTGCCGTTTACTGCCTCCTGCCGACCGACCTCGTCGCCTATTGCAAGTCCCTACTGGCAGCCACGTTTTCTGCATCTAACCTCTGGTTTTGGAAACAGTCTGACTATTTTGATTCGCCGCTTTCCAGTCCTCTCATACACACTTGGTCGCTGGCCGTAGAAGAGCAATTCTATATATTGTTTCCGATCTTCCTAGTGATCACTCGCAGATTCTTTCCGCGCAAACTCCGCACTGCCGTCATCATCCTGTTCATAGTTTCTCTTCTCTCGAGCGGAGTAATCGTTCATTTTAACAGGATGACTGCTTTTTATATGCCCTATACCCGTGCATGGGAACTGCTGATGGGAACCTTGCTCAGTCTCAAACTATTCCCGCGATTGCCGCGCGTATGGCAACGGAACTTGGTTTCGACAATTGGCGCCGTCCTGGTCTTATACCCAATGTTGCGTTACACTCCCACGACGACTTTTCCAGGATTCGCAGCACTTGTACCTTGCTTAGGGTCCGCTTTGATTATCGGTACCGGTGAATCTGGAGGATCGGTTTTTGGATCTGTTCTGTCGTGGCGTCCAGTTGTGTTTGTCGGACTAATTTCCTATTCGCTCTATCTGTGGCATTGGCCCATTATCATCGTTTATCACTTCGCATTGGTGTTTGGAAAAGGGATAGTTCTCCCGCTTTGGGCCTCTCAGTTATACACAGGTCATCAGTATCGCTATGATGTGCTTTTGGAAGTACTGCTTTCCTTTATCGCGGCAATTCTATCCTGGCGATTTGTCGAGCGACCTTTTCGTAGCGGAAGCCTTCGTCTCAAGGGACGACCACTTTTTGCCGTGGCTGCAGTAACAATGGGCGTTTTTGCAGCGCTGTCTCTTTGGGGTCTAACAGCATCGGGATTTACAGGTCGCTTCTCCCCGGAAAGTCTACAGCTCGCCTCATATGAAGATAGCCATGAGAGCCAAACAGCCATGCGGAGCGGAACCTGTTTTATTTCTTTTGAACAGCGCTTTGAAGACTACGATCGAGGCAGGTGCCTTCAGCAGAAGGCGGGCGGCAAAAATTATCTCCTGGTAGGGGACAGTCATTCAGCGATGCTTTGGTATGCCCTGTCCTCCAGTCTCCCTACTGTCAATGTCATGCAAGCGAATGCCCCAGGCTGCAAGCCGGTTATTCATCCGACTGGTTATTCTGAATGCGCAAAATTAATGAACTTTATCTACTATGACTATCTCGCACGACATAAGGTGGATGAGTTGTTGTTGGAAGCTCGATGGTTTCCAGAAGATTTAAACGGTTTGGCCGAAACCATTTTGTGGGCCAAGAACCACGGAGTGCCAGTGACTCTTTTCGGTCCTGTGCCCGAGTGGGATACGGACCTGCCGCGGCTCGAGGCCTATTCGGTCGCCTGGAGCCGCCCAAAGCTCGCTAGTAGGCACCGTGTCATGAAACAAGAGATCCTGGATGCAAAACTGAGCGTCTTAGCGGCAAACGCCTGGCAAATTCCCTATGTTTCGGTGTACCAGGCCATTTGTCCAGGCGAGAATTGTGATGAATTTGTCGATCGAGATGGCAAAATACCAATCGCGTTTGATACGGACCATCTTTCCAAAGCAGGGTCATTAATGGTAGTTCGTCGCCTCATCAATAGGCGCGAATTGAATTAGGGCCCTCGATGTGTGAACCTCCTAACGCCGCTCTGAATCATCAAAAGAAAACACGCGCCTAGATCTTGCTGTCGGAAAGAATCACAGTCACGCCGGAAATTTCGCCGATGTCTTTTCACACCGGAAAAACAAATCGGGTTTATGATTAGATCTTCCCCTGGGAAGGCAGTTCCGATGAAGTTCCAAACGTCTCGACGCGAGTTTGTATCCGCGGGGTTGATGCTTCCAGTCGTTAGCGCCACCTCTAAGTTGGATTTTCTGCAACCCTCCGACAAGCCCACCGAAAAAGCTCCTGTCGCACCAGTCAAATTGGATTACCGAACCCTCGGCCGCACCGGTCTCAAGGTCACGACCGTCGGCTTTGGCTGCATGATCACGTCCGACCCAAGCGTGATCACCCGCGCCGCCGACCTGGGCATCAACTACTTCGACACCGCGCGCGGTTATCAGCACGGCAACAACGAGCGCATGGTGGGAGCGGCATTGGCGGGCAAGCGCAAGGAGATTGTGCTCTCGACCAAGTCTCCGGCCGGCGATAAAGCCAGCCTTTTGAAGGATCTCGACACCAGTCTCGGCGAGCTCAAGACGGATTACGTCGACATTTGGTATCTCCACGCCAAGAGCAAGCCGGACGAGATTCACGACGACATGATCGAGGCGCAGCAGATTGCCAAGCAGCAGGGCAAGATCCGCTTCGCGGGCGTCAGCACGCACGGCGGCCAGCAGATATTGGCCCCATGGATGGTGCAAAAGGGTGCGTTCGACGTGCTGCTGGCGGCCTATAACTTCTCGATGGACGCGAGCATGGACCAGGCCGTTCAACTAGCGTCAAAAGCCGGTATCGGCGTCGTTGGGATGAAGGTGATGGCGGGCGGATTCCGCAGCGTCAAGCCGACCGACCCGATCTTTGACAAACTGCATCGCGATGGTGCGTTGCTGGCCGCGCTGAAGTGGGTGATCCAGAAGCCCGGCGTCTCGACCACCATCCCCAGCATGACGGATATGGACCAGTTGGACGAGAACCTCAAGGCGATGGGGAACACGTTTTCAAATACGGACGAAAAGCTGCTGGCTCAGCATCTTGAGCAAATCAACCCGCTCTATTGCCGGCTGTGCGGCAAGTGCGAAGGAACCTGCCAGAAGGGCTTGCCGATCGCCGATACACTGCGCATCCTCACTTATGCCGACGGCTATCGCCAGTTCGCCTTGGCGAGGGAGAGATACCAGGAATTGCCCGCGCAGCATGTGGCGGTGCGGTGCGGCGATTGCAAAGAATGCACCGTCGATTGCCCCTATGGCGTACACGTTTCAGACCGCATGACCCGCGCGCAGGAACTGTTCGCATGAAGCTTTGTTGTCTGCTGTTTGCGTTGGTGATGAGTGCGGGAACTGCCGGGGCTCAGGACTACCTTAACTGCCAGCTTGTGGCGGGGTGGGAACAGACCGGTGCGAAGCGCAATTATGCGGCCGATAACCTCTACGACTATAAAGATGGAGGCGCGGAAGGGTACCTGGTTTACAGCTTTGCGCGCATGCAGGGCGTCGATTGCAAGTCGGGCGCGGTGACGCTGGCTATCGATGTTTCTGAAATGGGCGACGCCGATCTGGCGTATGGCATGTTCGCTGCGAATCGCGATCCCAATCTGCCGATTGCCAAGATCGGAATGGGCGGGCAGGTGCAGCCGCAGAGTCTGAGTTTTGCCAAGGGCAAGTATTTCGTCGAGATTGTCGAGACCGACGGCAATCCGACGAGCAATCAGACCGCTGCGCTCGAGGCTTTCGCGGGCAAAATGGAGCCCCTGATCGAGGGACGCAGCACGCCGCCGGAAGCTCTGGATTGGTTCGTTAAAGACGACCTGGAGTCGGCACGGCTGGTGCCTGAAAGCGTGCTGGGGCTGCGTTTGCTCAAGCACGGATACATTGCCAAGTATAAGCAAGGACAGGCGTTTATTGTTTTGGAGACTTCGCCTGAGTCAGCCGCCGAAGTGATGAAGAAGCTGCGCGAGCGATTTGATGGCGCGGTTGCCGCTCAGTTGGGTGACGAGGCGTTTCAGGTGAAAGCGCCGTATCTCGACGGGCTTTGCGTCTTCCGCAAGGGTCGCTACATTGCCGGGTATGCGAATCTTCCTGATGCACAGCAGGCGGTGGCAATGTCCACCAAGTTGGCTGCGCGGATTCCGTAGCATCAGCTCGCGGCGGTGGTGTTGATGCCGACGTGCGCGGATTTGGCGCTTAGTACGAAAACGATGCCCAAGGCAATGACGACGCAGACCAGCGCGAAACCGAAGACGCTGGCGTACCCGAAGGCTCCGATCACGGCGCCGGCGGCTGGTCCCACCAGGAAGAACGAGACGTCGGCAAAGACGGTGTAGACGCCGAGGGCTGTGCCCCGGTTCTCGGCTGACACGCGCTTGACTGCTTCCACGCCAAGTGCTGGAAACACCAGCGAATAGCCGAAGCCTGCGATCGCAGCGCCGGCGAAAGCCATCAGAGGCGAGCGTGCCGACCAGAGCAGAACGACTCCCACCGACTCCACCAACAAGGACGCCTTCGACACGGGAAAGCCGCCAAATCGATCGATGGTGCGGATGAACAACAGCCGAGCAGCGACGAAAGCCACGCCAAATCCGGTGAGGCAGAGCGCCGCGCCGTTCCAATGGCGGCTGGCGTAAAACAGGGTCACAAAGGTGGCCAGCACGCTGTATCCGACTCCGCCGAGCGCCAGGCCCATGCCGTGCGGGGCGACGCGGCCGAGCACATCGCGGAAAGACAGATGACGGCCGGGGGCGACGGCGACTGGAGCTTTGCGAACGGCGAGCAACATGCTGATGGCGCAGAGTGCGACCGTGAGCCAGCCGATGACGGCAAGCCCCCACTGCTGTTCCAGGACCACGCCCAGAGGCGCGCCCAGCGCCAACGCTCCATAGGTGCTTACTCCATTGAAAGAAATGACTTTGGCGGTGTGTTCAGGGCCGACGCTGCTGATGCCCCACAACGTCGCACCGGTAGAACCCAGGCTTTCGCCGACTCCCAGAGCAAGACGGCTGGCAATCAAACTCAGGAAGCTCAACCACGGTAAGCGATGGAACGCGACAGCCGTCAGCAGAAATACGCCGCTGAGCGAGCCGGCAGCCATGCCCCAGATGACTGCTACTTTGGCTCCGGCACGATCGCTGATGCGCCCTGCCCACGGACGGCTGAGGAAAGTCGCGATATATTGAATGCTGATGACGAGGCCCGCCAACACCGCGCTAAACCCCATGCGCAGATGAACATAGGCAGGCAGGATGGCTAGGGGCAGGCCGATCGAGAGATAGCAGATAAAGGTGAAATACGTGAAGGTAAGAATGGTGCGGGTGGCCGCATCGCCAGTCGTCGGCGCGGGGTGGTAGCCGGGATCGGTTGCCCTCATGGGCTGGGGGAACAATCTGCGCAAAAAGGCGGTCAAACTCTAGTATATCGGAGCAGATTTTCTCTTTTCCGGTGTTTTCCCGCAGTCCAACGGAACAAAACTCATCTTAAACTGGAAAGATGAGTCTCGCCTTCCATATTGAAAACTTCGGCTGTCGAGCGGCGCGAGCCGATGGCGAAGCAGTGGGCGAGCGGCTCCGTGCGGCGGGCCTCAGTGAAGACCAGGCAAGCCCGGATGTAGTCGTGGTCAACACCTGCAGCGTGACCGCCGAAGCCGATCGCGCTGCCCGCGCATTTATTCGCAGAGCGCACCGACTAAACCCTGCAGCGCGGATTGTGGTCACAGGCTGCTATGCCCAACGCGCGCCGGAAGATCTCGCCGCTCTGTCAGGAGTGGCCGCAGTGGTCGGCAACAGCTATAAAGCGCTGGCCCCTGAGATTGCGTTAGGTTTGGCGAGGAACAACGAGAAGGTGCATTTCGCAACATCCAATCTCGTTCCCGTCCAATCGCTGCTCGCCCCGATCTGGGCCGACGACCGGTTTGCTCATTCTTTTATTGAGGACGTTCAGCTCGTCGCCGGCGCACAGACGCGTCCTAACCTTAAGATTCAAGAGGGTTGCGGCAACCGCTGCACGTTTTGCGTCATCCCGCAAACACGCGGTCCGTCCCGGAGCTTGCCGACCGAAGCGATTCTCAAACAGATAGACGCGTTTGTCTCTGCCGGAGGAAATGAACTCGTTCTTTCCGGCATCAACCTGGGCCGTTGGGGGCGCGACCTGAGTGAGAACGGCGCGGTCATGCCTTCGTTGCCAAAGCTCGTGCACAAGATCTTCGATCAGACTTCCCTGCCGAGGCTGCGGCTCAGTTCGATTGAACCCATGGACTGGGACGCCGAAATGATTGCGCTTTTGCGCGAGTATGGCGGGTCGCGGCTGGCACGGCACGTCCATCTTCCCCTGCAATCGGGATCAGATACGGTGCTCCGCCGGATGCATCGCCGTTACCGTCCGTGGCACTACGCCGAAAAGGTCGCGGCGCTCGTCGACGCTGCGGGGCCAGACCTCACGCTGGGAGCAGACGTAATGGTCGGCTTCCCTGGAGAGTCGGATCGCGAATTTGATGAGTCGGTCGAATTTTTGCACACCCTTCCATTCGGCTATCTGCACCTGTTTCCTTTTTCGCCACGTCCTGGAACGCCCGGATGGGCGCTTCATGCCACATCGCCGGTTTCGGGCAAGGTAGTGGAAGAACGCATGGCGCGCCTGCGAACTCTGAACGCACAAAAGAGCGCAAGTCACCGCAAGCAGTTTATCGGCCACGAGGTGGAGGTCATTACACTGCACACACCGCCAGCGCTCGAATCGCGAACGCGAACCAGCGCGCTCACCGAGAACTTTGTTCCAGTGGAAGTCGTTGGCCGCTTCGCGGCGAATCGCTTGATGCGGGTGCGGGTCTTCGCATTGAACGAGTCATTGGCGCTCGAGGCAAGCGCGTTGAACCCGTCCTAGCGATCTGGCATTCATGGAGATGCCACCGATTCAGTAAGGGAGCGAAGATCGTTCGCTCGAAGGGGTATGATACTGGGACTATTACTAGTCCTACACTGTCTTACACGACCGAAAATGACTGCCAGAGCGGCTTTTGAGATCGCGCGGACGGCTATTTTGGCACCGGTGGAAAAGTACCTTGACACTCTTCGGAAAGCAGCGCAGGATAAGGCCATCCGGTGTCCGAGTCGGCGGAATTCTTAGTCAGTGATCAGCACCGATTGTTGTAACTGTAAGCTCGTCCTGATTTGATCCCCCCTTCCCAGACTGACCTCAATTCCATCCCCCTGAGGTGAGTTCATGGTTGTCAACACGCAATGTACCCGGCACGAAGTTATTGGTTTGTGCATAGGCGCAACCAACGTCCGACGCCATTTTTCTCGAGGTACGGGTTGGGTAGAACTGCATCTCGATCACCTGGAAATCCAGTGCCGGTTACCTCCAGACTTTTGGCTGGATACACCGGAAATCCGCGATCGCCGGCTGTGCGAATGGCTCAATTTCAAGATTTGCCATGAATCCTGGAATCGGCGCCCGACCAAGATGGAAATGGAGCAAACAGGCACAAATTGCTTCACCATTCATTCGCGAGCGTTTCAAGGTTTCCGTCAGTCTGACGCAACGGTCGATTCGGTACCGCAGTTCGAATCGATTTACGCGCGCGGCATGGTCGTCGTACCTGAAGTTGAGCATAGAACTGCAGCGCTGATCGCTAGCTAACCTCACTACGTGCCAGCGATGCCGTGGCGCAGTTGCCGCCAGGTACGGAAGTTTCTGAACAGACAACGTCGCGGGTCGCTCAACAGTTCGACGCGCTCACATGACCGGACCGATGCTATACTCAATCAGCGTTCGTGTGCCTGCGGCGAGAATCGGGAACACCCCGAAGGCGGCTCGCGAACCCCCGTGGAGGAGTACCATCGCATTCGATAAACGTGCAGCTAAGTCTTTTATTCGCATCAACGACCGCATCCGCGCGCGCGAAATCCGCGTTATCGACGAGAACGGCGAACAAATGGGTATCTTGCCCCCTTTTGAGGCATTGAAGATCGCCCGCGAACGTGGGCTCGATCTGGTGGAGGTTTCACCAAACGCCGTACCTCCGGTCTGCCGCATCCAGGACTATGGCCGTTTTCTCTATGAAAAGGACAAGAGCGAGCGGGCCGCGCGTAAGAAGCAAAAGGTCATCACCATCAAGGAAGTCAAGTTCTCGGTTACCGTGGATGAACATGACTACCAGACCAAGAAAAACCAGGCTGTCCGGTTCCTCAATGACGGCGATAAGGTGAAGGCCAGCTTGCGCTTCCGTGGCCGCCAGATGGCGCATCGCGAACTGGGCTACGCCATTATCAATCGGCTGATCCAGGACATCGGCGACACTGGCGTCGTGGAGTTTATGCCGCGCATGGAAGGCACGATTTTGCACGCCATCATTGCGCCGTCGAAGAAACAGGAAGCTCCCAAGCCCAAGCCTGCAGCGCCCGCGCCTCCACAGGCAGCGACGCCTCAGCCCCCCGTTCCGCAAGCGCAGTAACGAGCAAATTCCTAACATCCGGTTTCAGATCCAAAAAGGCTGCCCATTCCGGGCAGCCTTTTTGTTGTCCGAAAATCGCCTCGCTTAGTCCTCTTCTCTTGACTATCTAGATGAAGGAGTGTACATCTAGATAGTCAAGAGGAGAGACACGCGTGAGCCAGGGAGATGTAGTCCAGGGAACCCTTGAAATGCTGATTCTAAAGACGCTGGCGCTGCAGCCGATGCATGGTTATGGCATGGCTTTGCGCATCGAGCAGGTGAGCGAGGGTGTGTTCCGGGTCAATCCCGGTTCCCTGCTGCCGGCGCTGGCCCGCATGGAGCGCGCGGGGCGCGTAAAGAGCGAGTGGCGAGCAACGGAAAACAATCGCCGCGCCAAGTATTACATGCTCACGACGCAGGGCCGCAAAGCTCTTCACGAGGAAGCGGCATCGTGGAATCGTCAGGTCTCGGCCATCGCACGAATCATGGAAGCCTGAAACTCAAGCATCAACCCAACTACCTGCCAGGGGGAATCGCATGGGGCTGCTCAAGAATATCGCCAGTGGAGTGCGTGCGTTGCGCCACAAAGAGTCGGCGGAACACGAGATGGACGACGAACTCAACAGCTTTCTGGCTGCCTCAACGGCTGAAAAACTGCGCCGCGGTATGACTGCCGAGCAGGCCGCGCAAGCTGCTCGCATCGAAATGGGCAGCGCCAATGCGGTCAAGCATCACATCCGTTCGGCGGGTTGGGAGTCTTCGCTGGAAGGTTTAATCCAAGATACCCGCATCAGCATCCGCATGCTGGCTAAAAGTCCGATGTTCACGTGTGTTGCCGTGGTTTCCCTGGCGCTCGGCATCGGCGCCAATACGGCCATCTTTACTCTTATCAATGACGTGCTGCTGAAGCAGTTGCCGGTTCGCGCGCCCAAGGAACTTGTTTCCTTTGGCAAATCGCTCAGCGGAGGCGTGCTCGGAGGCGTGGACATGGGAACCGCCGATTTGTACCCCTACGACTTTGCGCGCGAATTGGAAAAGCAGCCGGGGCCATTAGAAGCGATCTTCTCTTATAACAGCAGGATGCGCCGACTGGGCGTACAGCGCGGCGAGCATCCCACGGGACAGGCGACGCAGGTGCTGGCTCACCTCGTCTCCGGCAACTACTTCGATGTGCTGGGCGCGCCGATGTTGATGGGGCGCGCCATTCAGCCCAGCGACGCCGAAGCCCCGGGCCACAACGCCGTCGTGGTGGTCAGCTATCACTTTTGGCGCGAGACCATGGATGCAGATCCGTCAGCTGTCGGAAAAATACTCACCATCAACGGCGTGCCCTGCACCGTGGTGGGCGTTGCCCCTATCGATTTTTACGGTATCGTGCTGGGTACGGAACCGCCCGCTCTTTGGGCGCCGCTTACCATGCAGGCAGAACTGATACGGGAGCCTTCGCTGCTGGGAGCGAATGGGCCATATTGGCTGCACGTCGGTGCCAGACGCGCTGCCGGATCCAACCTGCCGCAGCAACAGCAATGGCTGAATACCCAGATCCGGTCGTATATCCTGGCGCACGAAGGCGGCCAAGTGACCGCAGAACGGCGCAAAGAGATCGAACGCGTCGCCACCACCCTGGTCAGCGCTGCCGGAGGCGTGTCTTCGATGCGCTTCAATTTCGAGGGGCCGCTCTTGATTCTCATGGGCGTTGTCATTCTGGTGCTGCTGGTGGCCTGTGCCAACCTGGCTAATTTTCTGCTTGCCAAAGCCGCAGCGCGCGAACGCGAAATCTCAACCCGCCTGGCACTTGGATCGAGCCGCAAGCGCATCGTATTCCAGATACTTACCGAGGCCCTGTTGCTGTCTATTGCCGGTGGCGTAGGCGGTCTGGCGCTGGCCTGGATCGCAACCCGCGCACTCATCAACTTCGTGGCCGCGGGCGCTGCCTACACCTCGCTCGATGCTCGTCCGGATCTTCCTGTTCTCGCCTTTACGCTGGGTGTTTCGTTGCTGACCGGTTTGTTGTTCGGCCTCGCTCCCGCCTTGCGCATCGCGCGCAGCGATGCCGCTCCTGCCCTCAACGCCAATGTGCGGACGGCCTCGGCCAGCGGCGGCAGGGCAGAACACTGGCTGCCCCGAGCACTGGTCGTGGCGCAGGTAACGGTTTCCGTTGTGCTCCTGGCCGGCGCGGGTCTTTTCCTTCGCTCCCTCAATAATCTCGAACGCCAGGAACTAGGATTCAATCGCTCCCATCTGCTTCTTGTCAACCTCGGAGACAAGTTCGGGGGCGTCAAGCCGGAGCAGCTCGCCGGCTTTTATCAAAAGGTTCTGGATCGCATGAAGGCGCTGCCGGGAGTGAACGGCGCGGCTTTCTCCAGTGCTGCGCCCATGAGTCATAGCGCCTGGACTTCGACGATGAAAGTCCAAGGCCATGTGGCCGGCCCCAAAGAAGACACCTCGGCAATCCTCGAGCGAGTGACGCCTGGCTACTTTGGCACAACCGGCATCCGCATCGTCCAAGGCCGCGCACTGGACACGGAGGATACTCCCGCCGGCCTCAAGGCAGTGGTGGTCAATCGCATCTTTGCCAATCACTTCTTCCCCCGCAATGACGCCGTTGGCCACCAGATCACGCTCGACGACGATACCAATGCCGGCCCATGGCAAATCGTTGGCGTCGCTGCCGATACGCGCTATTCCGGACCCCGCGAAGAGCCCCAGAGGCAGATCTATTTCCCCGTGCAGCAGTTAGCCGTTGGCGAGAACAGCTACGCAGAGTGGCTGCAGTTGAAAACATCCGGCGATCCGGCCAAGATGACAAGCGCGGTGCGCGCTGCGCTGGCGGAAATCGATCCCAACCTTCCCGTGTTGCGCATTCAAAGCATCGGCGAACTGACAGATCGTTTCATCGCCAACGAGGCACTCATCTCCCGGCTCTCAGAGATCTTTTCTGCGCTGGCTGTGCTGCTGGCCGGTATTGGGCTTTACGGGGTCATCAGCTACGGCGTGGTGCGTCGCACAAACGAGATCGGCGTGCGTATAGCCCTGGGAGCGCAAACCGGAAACGTGCTCTGGATGGTATTACGCGAGTCGCTGCTCCTTCTCGCGATAGGCTTGGCTCTCGGTCTTCCATTGTCGTTGAGCGGTCTCCATCTGTTGCAATCGCAGCTTTACCAGCTCAGCGCCACTGACCCAATTACACTGGCAGGCTCCGTGTTGATTATCGCCACTGTGACGCTGTCAGCGGCCTGGCTACCCGCCTATAGGGCGACCAAGGTCGACCCCATGGTGGCCTTGCGCTGCGAATGAGGCCATGTATGCTGTTCGCATGCGTCTCAGCCGATTTGCCATTTTTTGCTTTCTGTCGTGTGCCTTGTTGGCGGCTGTCTCCCCCGTCCGCGCCGCCGACGAGCCCCACTTTCCCACTACCGATGACTTGCGGCACTTGAAGGGATTAGGCAGTCCGCTGCTCTCGCCCGACGGCAAGATGGTGCTCTTCACGGTAACCGACGCAACCGCCGATGGCGCCAAGACCCACATTTGGATCGTGCCCGCTGCCGGTTCAGAAAAATCGCGACAGCTTACATACTCTCCACCGGCTGACAAGCGCGGCGAACGCAACGCGCAATGGGCTCCTGACGGGTCTGCAATCTTTTTTCTGGCGCATCGCGGCGAGCACACACAGCTTTTCCGACTCGACCTGCGTGGTGGAGAAGCTTCTCCGTACGACTTGAAAATATTGCCGCCCGTTGATGAGTCGAAAGAGAAAAACGCGATCCCGCCACCGGGATCCGACAAGACTGCCGAGAAGAAAGACGCCTCCAAGCCCGCCGACAAAAAGGAAGACGGCAAGTCTGATGAGAAGAAGCCGGACGCAGACGGCGCGCTGCCCGTCGACGTCAGCGGATATACGCTTTCAGCCGACGGAAAATGGCTGGCAGTGTGGGCCAAAGATCCTGAAACTCCCGGCGAAAAGAAGCAAAAAGATGCCAAGGCGGACGCGACCTGGGTAAACCACGACGTGCATGGCACGCGGCTTTATCTCGCCGCGCTCAAGACAGACGGTTCCGTGGATGGCGGGTTGAAGCCGGTCGCCGTAGCCCCCGATGTGCATGGCGCAGTTTGGTCACCCGCTGCGGATCGCCTGCTGGTCTTCGCGGAACCGCCCAACGAAGTATCCGATCTGGGGCCTGCAGGAACTGCCTGGGTGGTGGATGCCGCCAGCCCCGACAAGCCGGCCAAACTGGACGCAGTTCCGCCCACCATCGGCGGCGGAGCCTGGAGCGCCGACGGCAGCAAGATAGTCTTTGCCGCCGCGACGCCGGAAGATGCGCCTCCCGGCTATGACGAGTTGTACGCGCTATTCGTGGGAAGCGCCGACGCCAAGCCGATCCGCTTGTCTGCTGGTTTTGCGGGACAGTTGAATGCTGCGGCTCTCTACTTTCCCCCGGATGGCTCAGTCCTCTCTCAAGCTGGCATTGGGACGCGTTCCTCGGTAGTCCGTCTGACTCTTGATGGCAAGACTGCGCCGGCGCCGATCGACCTCGGCGTCCCCATCGTCACTGGCCTCAACACCAATCGCAATCACACCGGCTGGGTATGGCTGGCTGAGAGCGGCGTCCAACCTGTAAAGCTCTGCTATGCACCAAAGCTCGGCGATGCTTGCACGACGTTGCCCACGCCCGACCTCGCGCCCGCCAATCTGCGTTACGTCGAACCGCAACCGGTTCGCTGGCAGAGTGGCGGCCTCACCATCGAGGGCCTGCTTTACCTGCCTCCGGAGGCAAGCAAAGCCAAGGTCCCGCTGGTGGTCGACGTACATGGCGGCCCGTTCGGCGCATTCCTCGATCGCAACGACCCATTTGCAGCCTTCCTGGTGGGCCATGGCTGGGCGGTTCTGCGGCCCAATCCGCGCGGCTCCTCCAACTACGGAGTGAAATTTGCCGCCGCCAACAAAAACGACCTCGGCGGCGGCGACTATCTCGACGTGATGTCCGGAGTCGATGCGGTGCTGGCTAAATACCCGCTCGATTCGAGCCGCATGGCATTGATGGGTTATAGCTACGGCGGTGAAATGGCAGGCTTTGTCGAGGGAAAAACCGACCGCTTCAAGGCCATCATCAGCGGCGCTCCCGTCATCGACCAGTTCAGCGAATACGGAACCGAGCGTGGCTCCTGGTACGACCGTTGGTACTTCGGCAAGCCCTGGGAGCACATGGAGGATGCCTGGAAGCAAAGTCCGCTTTCTGGCGCCGCGCATGCCAAGACGCCGTTTCTGCTGCTTCAAGGCGAAAGCGACTCGACGGACCCGGTAGGGCAGGCAGAGGAGATGTATCGAGCTTTGCGCCAGGAGGGAGTGCCTGTCGAATTAGTGACTTATCCGCGCGAAGACCACGGCCCGTTAGCGACAGGAATTTTCGGCCGTCCCGTAGCCGAGCCATGGCATGGATTCGATGGACGCCAGCGCATCGTCGAGTTTATTGATAAGGCGTTTGGCACTGCGCCGGGCAAGGCCGACGCAGCAAAATGACAGCCGGCTGGTTAGCTCGATCAGTTCATCCAGCGCAAGCCTGAAGTTCGCTTTGGCGCCACCGGCAAAACGATGTATCCCTCGCGCCAGTGTCCGTCTTCACGGCGCGGCGCATCACCCACGATGCGGGCTCCGGCAGCATCGCGCTCTTCGAGGGCCAAACCCGGCAGACCGCCGACGATGGCCTGCAGTTGGTCGTGGTTGGGAGGGCGATTCACGGTAAACGGGACTACAGTCTTTAATGACGAATAGGCCTCGGCCAGATCGCTGACCCGCGCCTTGCGTTTAGCCGGCAACGGCTTGATTCCGAGCGACTTCCACGCGGCGCAAGGATAGCTCTCGACCAGGATCCGCTCACCGGATGCGGTGGGCTGTTCGCTGGTAGCCAGGCGCTTCCAGCCGCGCCGACAGAGGGCGTCGTAAACGTCTAAGCAAAACTCGGCAAAGGCCCGGTAGGTAATGGGTTTGACCATGCCGGGAAGCCCGGTTTTGGCAGCGGTGTTCAATTGCCGCTCACTCACACGCGCATGCTTGAGACCGTTGTCGTGCGACTTCCAGGCCTGGGGTCCATCGAGCATCAGCACCCGGATTCCACGCGAAATACAAAGATGATTAAGCCGACCAGCCAGGATTTCAGGGTCAATTGGACCGCGACGCAGATTCTCGTCGAGGTCGGAGCCGTTCCAAGCAATGATCTCGCAAGCAACTACGGTCTCTACGGTTTCGCGAATAACGAGAGGGCCAATTGCCTGCCGGGACGGCAAATTCTTAGGCTTGGCACGGTCTAAGATCACGATCCCCAGATCGGACCAGCGACGAGTAGCGAGATCGACGGAAAGAATGGACATGTTCCAACTCCATGGGTCAAACGCTACTCCTCTACCGATCGAAAACAGCACAGTTAAAGGCGAAAACCAGGAGAAGAATCCCGCTTCGGTTTGCATTCCCGCAGCGATCCTGAAATGGGAATCTAGTAGAAAAAGGTCGGAATATCAGCTCCAAAACGTCAAATTGCTGCCGTTTTGTGACGTATCTCAGGCTTGCATGGCAGCGAAATCGGCCTTGCGGTATACTGATTGAAGCCTCAACGACGCGGGGAAACCCCTGTCTCACGGCTACTTGGATTCGGTCATTAACCCATCCAAAACGAGAAGAAAATGCCCAAGTTAAAGACCCATACGGGCGCGAAAAAGCGCTTCAGCAAGACTGGTACCGGCAAAATCAAGCGCGGCCAGACGAAGACGCGGCACATCCTTACTTCGAAATCGCCAAAGTCAAAGCGCAAGTTGGGCAGAACCCTGCTTGTCTCCGACGGCGACTACAAGAAGGTAGCGCGCATGATCCCTTACGCCTGATCGTTGCTCCGGCTCCCATTAAAGGAGCTGAGTGCTTCAGGGCCCCGGTGGTGGGGTCCCCGGCAACCGGACAGATAAAGACAAGTCCGCTGCCGAGAGATTAAGGCTTGAACGAGCGAGTGAAGAGGTTGAATGCTTTGCCCATCATGGGTTTGGCCCTCCTGCCTCCAGCCGCGTAGACCACGTAACCAAAACGGAGATATACCATGCCTCGCGTAAAACGCAGTACCAAGCGGAATGACCGCCGCAAGAAGATTCTTGAACGGGCAAGCGGCTACTTCCTCACAAAATCGAAGCTCTATCAGGCTGCCCAGGAAGCTGTCGAGCGCGGACTCAAGTTCGCTTACACCGGCCGCAAGCAGAAGAAGCGCCAGTTCCGTTCGCTATGGATCGTGCGCATCTCGGCTGCCTGCAAGTTGAATGGAACCAGCTACTCGCAATTCATCAACGGCCTCAAGAAGGCCGGCATCGAGCTCGATCGCAAGATCCTCTCCGATATCGCCATTCATGATGCTGCAAACTTTACCAAGCTGGTCGAGCAGGCCAAGTCTGCCCTGACCCCGAAGGCCGCCTGAAGCCGACTCCGCATCTTTTGAAGTCACGACGGCCTGAAGCTCAGCTTCGGGCCGTTCTCATTTACGAGCCGCCAAGTAAAGCCCGGCCCTGCCGAATCATTTATCCTGCTCTTTACGCATGATGAACGATGAGATTCCCAATCTGACGGCTTTTGACGACGCCGCGCTTGAAGAGGCCTTCGCTAAATTGGCCAAGCAGGCCGCCGAGGCTGCGGCCGTGCTCGATGGTCCCGAGGCGGTAGAAGCCTTCCGCCTGCAATGGGTTGGCAGCAAACAGGGGCGCTTGAAAGAGATTTCCGGGCGCTGGCTCAAGGCCGCTCCCCCCGAAGCCAAGAAGTCGCTGGGCCAACGATTTAACGCGCTTAAGGCGCTGGTGGAGACGCTGCTCGACCAAGCGGCTGGTACCGGGCCGAGCGATGCCGCATTGGCCGCTGAAGCCATTGACATTACGCTGCCGGGGACGCGCCGTCTGATTGGCGCCGAACACCCCATTACGCGCACGCTGAACGAGATTACGCAGGTTTTCGCCGCGCTGGGCTATTCGGTGGGAGTCGGACCTGAGGTTGAGACCGATTACTACAACTTCGAAAGCATGAATTTTCCGCCCGGCCACCCGGCACGCGACACGCAGGATACGCTGGTGATCGCGAATCAGGAACGGCGACCTTTGCGCGATCGCCTGCTGCTGCGCACGCATACATCGCCGGTGCAGATGCGGACCATGGAATCGCAGCCACCGCCGGTGCGGATCATTATTCCCGGCAAAGTGCACCGCAATGACGCGGCCGACGCCACGCATTCCCCTATTTTTCATCAAGTTGAGGGACTGTGCGTCGATACCAACATCACGTTCAGCGACTTGAAGGGCACGCTCGACCACGCCATGAAGGCGCTGTTCGGGTCGGCGGTGAAAACGCGGTTTTTCCCGTCGTTTTTTCCGTTCACCGAGCCCAGCGCCGACGTGCAAATTAGTTGCATTTTCTGCGGAGGAAAAGGCTGCCGTAAGTGCAAGCAGTCAGGCTGGATAGAGCTGCTGGGATGCGGAATGGTCGATCCTGCCGTGTTCGCTTTTGCGGCCGAAAAACAACCTGCGTATGACCCGAAAAAAATCTCCGGATTCGCGTTTGGCATGGGGGTCGAACGCATTGCGATGATGAAGTACGGGATCAGCGAAATCGGTCAATTTTATGCCGGAGATATGCGGTTTCTGGGGCACTTTGCATGAAAATACTCACGAAATGGCTCAGAAATTACGTTCCCGACCTGCCCGACGACGACTCTAAACTGGGCGAAGACCTGACCCTGCGCGGAATTGCCGTCGAGGGCATCTTTGACCTGGGTGCCGGTAACGGTTCAGTGTTCGAGATGGACATCACGACCAACCGCGTCGACGCCATGAACCACTACGGCGTGGCGAGGGAGGCGGCGGCGATCTACGGACTCGAACTTGCCCCGCTGTCTTACGCGCTTCCGGATGTAAGACAGACCACTAAACCTTTTGCTGTCAGCATCGAAGCCCAAGATGCATGTGGCAGGTTCACGGCCCGTGTCTTACGCGGTATTACCATCGGCAACTCGCGCGATTGGTTCGCCGGCGGTGAAGTTACCACCTATTTCAACCTGCTCGAACAGAAGCAGATTTCGAGCGCCGTCGACGCGACGAATTTCGCGTGGCTGGCCATGGGGCAACCGACCCATGCGTTCGATCTCGACAAGATCGAAGGCGGGATTGTCGTCCGGCGGGCGCGCAAAGGTGAGCGCCTCAAAACACTGGATGGCATCGAACGCGTTCTCGATCCGGAAGACCTGATCGTCGCCGACCACGTGAAGCCGCTGGGACTCGCGGGCGTAATGGGCGGGTGGGACACGATGATTACGCCGTCGACGACGAACGTGCTGGTCGAGGCGGCATGGTTCGAGCAGACGGCTGTGCGCCGCACGGCGAGACGCCACGGGCTGCATACCGATGCCAGTCACCGCTTTGAGCGCGGGGCTGATTTCAATGCCGCACCTGTCGCTTCGGCGCTGGTCAGTCGCATCATCCTGGCCAATGGCGGATACATCGAAGGCGACTTGGTGGACGTACGGGTTCCGGCCCTGGAGGCGCGCACAGCTCAGCGCCAGCCCGCCGCACTGGCGCTGAGCGAGGTGCACCGCATCCTCGGAACCACGATCGAGAAAGACGGTATTACGGCGACGACCGTTGAGACGGTGCTGGCCGCCCTTGGTTGCGGGTTATCGCGAACGCAGGAGACCGAGTGGCAAGTGAGCTTGCCGAGTTGGCGCCTGGATCTCGAACGCGAAATCGATCTGATCGAAGAAGTTGCGCGGGTGTATGGGTACAATCGCTTCGCCAACACCCTGCCGGCGTTTGGCGAGGGCGTGAGAACGCTGCCGTGGGCGGAGAGCGAAGCGGCTGTTCATCGCGCCATGCTGGACGCGGGATTTCACGAAGCCATTGCCAGTACTTTTTGTTCTGCTGCAGACGCTGCGCTCTCGGCGCCGCAGCCCGGCCTGGTTGTGCCGCTGGGCAATCCGCTGAGCGAAGAAGCGGGCGTATTGCGGCCCTCGCTCGTGCCGGGCATGTTGACGATGATCGCCGGCAATCTGCATCGCGACGTGAGCGACGTGCGCTTGTTCGAACTGGGCACGGTCTTCAGCGGCACGACGGAGAAGGTCGAGGAGCGGGCGGCTCTGGCATTCGGCGCGGCAGGCACGCTGGCTGAACTGGGAGCGCTGCATCCTGCGCGCCCGATCGAGTTTCACGATGTGAAGGGCGCGGTCGAGCAGGTGTTGGCGCGTTTTCAAAGCACTTCAACTTGCTTCGATCGCTTCCCTGCCGATGCCGGTCTGACACCGGAATGGCTGCATCCGTATCGAGCGGCGAGAGTTGCCGTAGAGGGCGCAACGGTCGGTTGGTTCGGGCAATTGCATCCGTGCGAGGCTGCGAAGCGCAAGCTCAAGGACACGGTGTATGTCGGCGAGGTCTATCTCGACCGGCTGTATAAACTGGCGCTGCGCAAGCCTGTCGCCCGCGACATCTCGCGATTCCAGCCGGTGCGCCGCGATTTTTCTTTGGTGCTGAACGAAAACATCGCGTGGGAACGAATCGACCAGGCTCTTGCAGGATTGCAAATTCCTGAAGTGGTGGAATGGCGCGCACGCGAGGTCTTCCGCGATCCGAAGCTCGGTAAAAACGAGTATGCTCTGTTGCTGGGCGTGACTTTTCAAGCCACGGATCGGACTTTGCGCGAAGAGGAGTTGCAAGACTTCCAGGCGCGCGTGATTGCGGCGGTTGGCATTGCAGGTGCAAGACTCCGAAGCTGAAGATGGAAATTCACAAACAGGCGATATACTGGCTCGAAGAGCGGAGGTTCTTTCCCAATGTCAGAGTTTGCATTTGAGCCCGCGGTCGAGGAGCACAACTCGCACGATCATCAACACGAAAACGGTCACGGCCAGGCAGAGACGCTGGCGCTGAGCGTGGACGACTTCTCGGCGTTGGAAGAGCGGATTTTGCGCGCGGTGGAACTGGTTAAGCGCGAACGGTCGGGACGCATAGCCGCGGAGGAACGCGCGACGCAGGCTGAGGCCCGGCTCCAGGACCAGGAACCTGTAACCGAGAATCTGCAAAAGGAAGTCAATGCATTGCGCGTAGAGCGCGACCAGGTTCGGCAGCGCGTGGAGCGACTCCTGGCGCAGCTTGATGCGCTCGAGCTGTGAGGCCGTTCATGGATGAAACTCCCATCACCTATGTGACTGTTGAGATCTATGGCCAGATTTATCATCTGTCTGGTCAAGACGCAGAACATATCCGCGAGATCGCGGAGCAAGTCGACAGCAAGATGCGCGCGGTGGCGGCCCAGGGCCGTACTGTGGACTCGCTGCGCGTAGCCGTGCTGGCGGCTGTCAACCTGGCAGACGAATTGTCGCAGGCCAACCAGAGCAGCGCCGGTGCGCATGTGAGCCGTGCCCGTGCCGCGAGTCTGCGTGGGCTGCTCGATGAAGTGCTTGAAGACGAGCTTAAAACAGGTTCGTAGTGTTCCAAGCATCGAATTTCTATGCGCCGGTCCTCGAGATTTCTTATTCTCGCCGCCGAAAGCGACAACCATTCACTGGAGAGAATCTGTATCCCAGTCCTGGGCCACCTAGCTGTGAGGCCCAGCGGAAATCGTGCCTGCACCGCTCAAGATGACAGTGCACCTATAGCGTGAAACCTAGATTCAAAACCTTCGACTACTCCTCTGATTCCGCCCCTCGCCATAAGACATTACCAATGTTTCTGATGGATCGCGAATTATGCGCATCATTGGTGAAGTCTCATTGGTGATCACCGATGAACGGATCAGATCATTGGGCGGATCACAGTCACATCCTTAACTGCAGTCGATGTAGGCGCTTGAGCGAACTTGTGCTTAAGCGCAAGGCGCGACCTCGCAGATCCGCCCTTCTTTGAAAGAGGAAGCCATGAAACGTTCGACTCTGGCGACGGCCGTGCTGTCGCTTACGGCCTTGCCCGCCCTTTTCGCACAGACTGCGGCCAAGTCATCGGCCATAATTCCAGCCAATCCGGGAGTGTCGACTCAGACGCTCCTTTCCGGAGCAGGCAGAGTGGTGATTCCGCAGTCGAGCATTGCCCACACATTCGACGCGGGACTGCGTGCGCACACGCATTTCAAGATACTGGTGCCGTCGGGGCAGACCGAGGGTGTTTCTGGATTCAGCGCGGCCGAATCTGCGAGCAAAATTGGCAAACTGGCGACGCAGCCGGTGAGCGGATACTACGCCGAGACGCCGGCCTCGCTGGCTTGTCTTTACAACGTGGTCACGGTCACCAGCGGGTGCAACATGGCGTCGGTCACGACGGTGGCCACAGGCGGTTCGAGAGCCATTGCGATTGTGGATGCTTACCACTATCCAACGGCTCTTGCTGATTTGACAGTTTATTCCAGGCAGTTCGGGCTTCCCGCACCGACGGCGTCTACATTCACGGTGGCGTACCAGGGCTCGACCATGCCGAGCGTCGATCCCGACTGCTCCTACTATGGCGGCTGGGATTGCTGGGCGGCGGAGGCGGCACTCGATATCGAGATGGCGCACGCAATGGCTCCATCGGCACATGTCTACCTTGTCGAAGCCAACTCCAGTTCGAACTCCGACCTGTTTGCGGCGGTCACGAAAGCGGTCACGCTGGTGCAGGCAGCGGGCGGCGGCGAGGTGTCGATGAGCTGGGGCGGCAGCGAATTCTATGGGGAAGCCGCTTATGATTCGAAGCTCACCGGCAGCAACGTTGTTTTCTTTGCATCGACCGGCGACAGTGAGGGCACGAACTACCCATCGGTTTCGCCGAATGTGGTAGCTGTGGGCGGAACTACGCTTTCGCGCAATCCATCGACGTTGAGTTTCGAGGGCGAAACGGCATGGGAAGACACGGGCGGCGGTTACAGCATCTATGAGGCGCGGCCAGCATTCCAGAGCTCCATATCTGCGCTGGTCAGCACACATCGCGGCGTGCCGGATGTGTCCGCGGTGGGCAATCCCAGAACCGGTGTGTGGGTTTATATGAGCTACGACAACACCAGCGAGGGAACGCTCTATGCGTGGAATATTTTTGGCGGCACCAGCGTGGCAGCGCCCTTGTGGGCGGGCATCGTAAATCACGCCGGCCACTTCAGCGCGTCGACAGCCACTGAACAGACGCTCATTTATGCCAATGCCAAGACGACCACCGCGTATCGCGACGTCAGCTATGGCACGTGCGGATACTACGAGGGCTGGTCGGCGGTGTCGGGCTGGGATCCTTGCAGCGGCAATGGGGCTCCGCTGGGTACGGTGGGCAAATAGGGGTTTAGTCATCGCTCAAGAGAAACAATGCCCCGTCGGTTCGGCAGTCTTGGTATCCCGTGTTTGAAAATCCAGACATGGGGTACCCGTTCAAGGACCGACGATCGAGGGTAAGCCTTTGCGGTTTGTAATTTTCATGGTTTCCAGGTGGTCTGAACGGTCCGTTTCCGGCTTGCTTAGGGTGGGTACGGACCTTTCAGTTCTTCCCGAAATTACCTGCGGAATCTCCTAGCACACTGGCCCAACACCGCACAAGACTTGCATTTCTGCGCGCAGACTCATACTATCCGCAATAGAAACCGGCCTGCAAAGCAGGTGGGTAATCAACGCTGGTTGAACCAACATTCATTGAACAGGGGCTCGACTCGACAATCGGTTCTGTGTGCCGTGTCCGCCAGTCCGGAATGCCTAATGAACCGCGGAGAGCTCCACCGTCTTAGGACGGGTTCACCAGCACATTGCTCACGGCCCAGTGGGTCGGATTCTACTCTTTTGGAATACACTCGTCCCTGCCGGAATCTTCCCCAAAGCAGTTCCATCTGGAAACGAGCGACAAAATGAGTGAGAACGTTTCAGACCTCCATCGTCAGCAAAAGCTCTATTGGGATCAGATGTTTGAATTGAAGAGGGCAGCTTCTTATATTCGCTTCTATAGAGATTCTCTTGGCAGGCGGGTGACTGGGCTTGGAGCGCTTAAGGCAGTCGCATCCTGTGCTGGGATTGGGGCTTGGGTCGTTTGGAAAGAGTATGCATTCCTTTGGGGCGCGATCATTGCCGCATCCCAAGTCGCGGACGCGCTAAAGGACGTTTTCCCCTTTGCCAAAAAGCATAAAGCCGCTTGCGAACACGCCGTGACGCTAGCCAACCTCTTCATTGATGTTCAATTGGAGTGGGAGGACGTTTTCGCCGGGCGCTATACAAACGACGAGATTATGAAGCGCTTGCATCTGCTAAGGAAGATGCAGCTTGATGCAGAGAGCCACAACTTTCCCGACGGGTTGGCGGAGCGGGCTGTTCTGCTTGATCGCGCCAAAAAAGATGCCACGGAGTATCTCGCGACAACGTATGGTGTAAACTAGGAGCGGAGGGGTCCCATGTCAGAAGAGCAGATTGCGAAAATTGCAGATTTTGGCGACCTTCAGAAAAGCCTGATCATGCCACGTGCGGTCAATCCTCTACCCATGCCTGCGGGTGCGGTGGTCCCGCGTGCTCCCCAATCGCAGACTGCCTCGATTCCCCAGGTAGAGCCGGCGAAACCGGCCGCAGCGCAATCCAGATAATACTTTCGACGCATCAACCACGGCACCTTGGGCCAATTCTATTTCACGCGGAATCGCGGCAGCTACGCCTGTAGCTCGATGCCGTATTCTGGGACTAGTGCATCCCGTCCTCTTTCACATCGGAGCCCTTCTCATCCCCAGCTATGGCGCACTGGCAGCGCTCGGCGTGCTGATCGCGCTGATGCTGGCGCAGCGCACGGCTCGCATCGCCGGCATTGCCGCAGGACATGTGTGGAACCTGTGCGTGATTGCGCTGTTTGCGGCTCTGGTAGGCTCGCGGTTTCTGCTGGTGATCATGAACTGGCGCGACTTGCAGCAGCATCCGTTGTGGATGCTGGGGCTGGCTACGATTCATCATCCGTTGCTGGCCGCTGCGGGAGTGCTTATCGGCGGGCTGGCGGCGTTGGGCTATGCGCGCTGGCAAAAGATGCCTCTGGCCTCGACTGCAGACGCGCTGGCCGCGCCGTTCACCATGGGACTGGCGTTCGAACAGGTCGGAGCATTGTTGGCCGGCTCGGGGTATGGCACGGATACGTCGGTGCCGTGGGCGGTAGTTTACACAAGCCCGCTGGCGGCTCTCTGGAGTGGTGCGCCGATTGCCGTGCCGGTGCATCCGGTGCAGGCTTATGCGGCGGTCGCGTATCTGACCCTGTCGCTGCTCTTGCTGGTGTGGCTGCCGGCCAGACGCCAGTTTGGCGATGTGGCGGGACTGGCATTGATGGGGACCGGAGTGGCACTTTTTATTACCGAATTCTGGCGCGATCCCGAGGGCCGCGGCTCCGTTCTTAAAGGCGCAATCGATGCCCCGCAGATCGCCGGCGTTGTGCTGGTGGCGGCGGGCGCATTCGTGCTGCGAGACCGACCGAGCCAACGCGTCACATCGGCACACGCGGCGGGACACCAATCAGGACACGAAGCCGCGCACCAATCGGGAGCTCGAAATGAATGAAACGCGAATTATCATCGTGCCACCCGAGGCGGCAGGACAGCGTCTCGACATGTTTGTTGCCGCACAACTGGAAGGGGTAAGCCGGTCGCGTGTGCAACTGCTGCTCGAACAGGGCGGCGTAGTGATCGATGGGGAGTCCCCCAAGGCTTCGCTCAAGCTGCGCGGCGGCGAATCGATATCCGTTATCGGCGAGGCAAAGCCGGAACCCTTGAAGGCGATGGCGGAAGATATTCCGCTCAGCGTGGTCTTTGAAGATAGCGACCTGGCCGTGGTCGATAAGCCGGCGGGCATGATGGTGCATGCGGGCGCGGGGCAAAACGAGGACGCGCGCAATCGAGGCACGCTCGTGAATGCGCTGCTGTTTCGTTTCCGGAAGCTCTCTGCGTCGAGCGGCGAGCTGCGGCCCGGTATCGTGCACAGGCTCGACAAAGACACGAGCGGCCTGATCATTGTGGCCAAGAACGACCGCACCCACGCGGCGCTGGCGGAACTGTTTTCAAGCCGGCAGATCAAGAAGACTTATGTTGCGCTGGTGCAAGGCGACGTCGAGCGACCCAAGGGAACGATCAATGCATCGGTAGGTCGCGATCCGATCCGCCGCACCCGCATGACGACCAAGCCGGGGGACGATGCCCGCACCGCGGTTTCGCATTATGAAGTGGTACGAAGGATAACGACGCGGTTCGGGAAATTCACACTGGTCAAAGTGCGCATTGAGACGGGACGCACCCACCAGATCCGCGTGCACATGTCTTCGATTGGACATCCGGTGGTGGGCGATACGCTCTACGGCGGCTCCGGCCAGCTTACAGACCAGATAGCTGCGCAGCTTCCCACATCGAAAGCGGCGCGGCGGAAGTCGCAACCGGAACGTCTGCGCCTGGGCCGTAACTTTTTGCATGCGGCGGAGCTCGAATTTACGCATCCCAAGACGGGCAAGGTTTTGCAACTGAGCGCGCCGCTGCCGGCGGAGTTGGACGCATTTTTAGCACTCCTTGAAGCAGGCGCGCCGGGGACAGTTGCGGACGTAGGTACCGGCAAAGCGATCAAGGGACAGCGACCTACACATAGCGTTGGTAAAATGAGGAAGTCATGAATCGAAAGCTTTTGAGTCTCCTGCTCGCGGCGGCATTTCCTGCGTGTGTCGTCACGGCGCAGCAACCGTCCGCATTGCCTTCCGCTCCGTCTCCGCAGACCTCGCCGGCCCCGACCAGCCAGACGCCGACAAACCAGGCGCCGGCCACTCAGCAACCGGCCACTCAGCAGTCCGGGGGACAAGCGCCGGACCAATCCCCAGACACCGGTCCGATCCTGCGGTTGAATGCCAATGAGGTCAACCTCATCTTCACGGTGACCGACAGGCATGGCCACTACGTTCCCAATCTCAAGCAGAGCGATTTTGCACTGCTCGACGACCAGAAGGCTCCGGCCAAGGTGACGTCGTTCCGGCAGCAGATCAACCTGCCGTTGCGGGTCGGCATTGTGATCGATGCCAGTACGTCGATTCGCACGCGCTTTCAATTTGAGCAGCAGTCTGCCACGGAATTCCTTCTCGATATTCTCAAGACCCGCAGCGACCGCGCCTTTGTCATGGGATTTGATGTGACGCCCACGGTGACTGCAGACTGGTCAAACAATCTCGACGCATTGGAGGCCGGCGTCAACCGCCTGCGTCCCGGTGGCGGCACGGCGCTGTTTGACGCTGTCTACACCGCTTGCCGCGACAAGCTATTGAGCGATCGCAGCCCTGATCCGGTTCGCAAGGCCATGGTGCTCATCTCCGACGGCGACGATAACCAGAGCCGCGTGCGGCCCGACGAAGCCATCAAAATGTGTGAGCGCGCGGACACGATTATCTACGCCATCAGCACCAACTGGACGCCGAGCCGCGGCAAAGGCGACCAAGTTTTGACGCAACTTTCAGAGACCACCGGCGGCCGCGTTTTCTTTCCGCCTTCGGTCGAGGAGATGGCCAACAGCTTCCACGAGATTGAAGCGGAACTGCGCAGTCAATATGCGCTGACCTACACGCCTGCGGACTTCCAATATAACGGCGCCTTCCGGCCTATCTATCTCTATTGCAACGATCGCCGCTACTCGGTGAGGGCCAAGAAGGGTTACTTCGCCCCGCTGCAGTAACGCAAGTTGGCGAAATCTGAAACAGGACAGCCGGCGAATCCTAAGCGCCGGCTGTTCTATTTAGCGACACTCGGGACGGATTTTCTTCCACAACTGTCCGTTTTTTACTGTTTGACGATGAAGCAAACGAGGGCATTTCCAATCACTCCTTGATCAGCTAAACAAGGATTCGGCTAAGCAAGGATTCGGCTCAACAAGCTTCTGGCGGATTGTCCACGCGAAGGCCGAATAGGATTGGAACTGCCTGAGTTCGCAGCAACGCTCTACGGACAGGGGGAAACGCGGTGATCCGGCAGGCCATATCATGCGATATATGTGGAGCGGAGAAGAAGCAGACCAACCATTGGTTTGTGGCCTATAACCAGGCTGGCGAACTCCGTGTAAGTGGATGGAATTCCCGCAACCGACTGCGCGCGGAATCAAAACATCTGTGCGGTCAAACCTGCCTTCACAAGCTCGTGGACGAGTTTTTTGCTCGAACTGTTGCCAATCGCAGCACTGTAGCGGTCAGCGACAATGTCGAGGTAGACGACCACAATTCAATTGTGGCCAGCGGCCTTACGGAAAATTTAGCGTACGAAGAAGTTGAGTCGTCGGCCAGAGTGGTTCCGGCGCCGGCACCGGTTACGCAGCCGCGCCCGTTGATTGCTCAGCCAGCGGCGATCGCACCTTCGTCCGTGGTCTCCATGCCGACACGCCTGGTGTCTTCGGAGCCGAGACCGGTAAGTACACCACCAGTGATCGAGCAACCCTCGACTTATTCCTCACGCCATTTGCGAGCAGAGGCCTGGGAGCGCGAACGTGAGCGGGAGATGCGCGCTCTCGAACGTCGTCCCGACCTGGCGCGGCGTCGGAAAAGCTCGTGAAAGACAGACGCTAGGACTGAGGATCGGGTCCGCTTGCGAGTAACGCCAGCAGGCCCGCTTCGTCGAGCACTGGAATCTTGAGTTCCAGCGCCTTATCGAGTTTCGAACCTGCCTCTTCCCCGGCCACCACGTAGCTGGTCTTTTTGCTCACTGATCCTGAGACCTTGCCACCCGCCGCTTCGATCCTCTCCTTGGCTTCTTCGCGCGTCAGTGCAGGTAGAGTGCCGGTCAAGACGAATGTCAGTCCTTCGAGCTGTTTGGACTTCTGCTTTTTCTCGGCCGTCATCTTTACGCCGGCGGCATGAAGATGCTCGATCAACTCGCGGTTTGCAGGGCGTGCAAAAAAATCGGTGATGGCCTGCGAAATCCGAGGCCCCACTTCCTCCACGCGCTCCAGTTCCTCCGCGCCCGCATTCATGATGACGTCAATCGATCCAAACTCCTGCGCCAGCGCTTCGGCTGTTCGTTCGCCTACGAAGCGGATGCCGAGGCCCATGAGCACGCGCTCGAGCCCGGCGTGCTTGGAACGTTCGATCTCTTTGAGCAGCGTGTCGGCCGACTTCTTTCCAAAGCGGTCCAGCGAGAGCAATTGTTCCTCGGTCAATTTGTAGAGATCGGCTACGCTACGCACTAATTCACGCTCGCGCAACTGGGCCACGGCCGCTTCGCCGAGCCCTTCGATATTCATTACGCCGCGGCTTCCCCAATGCTCAAGGGTGGCGCGCAAAAGCGCTGGACAATCGACGTTGACACAGCGATAGTCGGCCTCACCCTCTTCGCGGACTACTGCATTGCCACACTCCGGGCACACCGTGGGATACACAAATTCATGCGTTCCGCGCGGATGCTCTGCATCTTCGACGATGCCGGCGACCTTGGGAATAACATCGCCGCCGCGCTCCACCTTCACCCAATCCCCGATCCTCAAACCCATGCGCTCGATCCAATCGGCATTGTGCAGCGTGGCGGCTCTGATTGTGGCTCCGCCGACGAACACCGGATTGAGCATTGCGGTCGGAGTCAGCTTTCCGCTGCGACCCACAGTGATGAGAATGTCGTGCATCTGCGTAATGGCTTGTTCGGCGGTGAACTTATAAGCCAGAGCCCAGCGCGGCGCACGCCCCGTGTAACCGAGCCGCAACCGAGTCGCTTGTGCATCGACCTTGAAGACCACTCCGTCGATGTCATACCCGAGAGTCGCGCGACGCTTCCCTGCGTTGTCGATAAATTTGAGCATCTCTTCCACGGTATGCATGCTGCCGCGGTGCGGATTGACGCGAAAGCCCAAGGCCGTGAGCGCGTCGAGCGTAGCGCTTTGTCCGGCTTCGATGTACTCTCCGTTGACCAGGAGAAAATACGCGTACACATCGAGCCGTCGCTGCGCCACAATGCTTGGTTCCATGGTTCGCAGCGTACCGGCAGCCGCGTTGCGCGGATTAACTGCGGGCGCGAGTCCCTGCGCCTCACGCTCGGCATTCATGCGCTCGAATGCGGACTGCGGCATCACCACTTCGCCGCGCACTTCGAATGACTGTGGCACGCCTGCCTGCTTGAGGCGTTCGGCAGACATCGACAGCGGAACGCTGCGAATGGTGCGCACGTTCGAAGTAACATCCTCGCCGACCTGGCCATCGCCCCTGGTCAACCCATAAGCCAGCCGCGCGCCACCGTTGTCAGTCGGCTCATATTGCAGCGCGACACTCAGGCCATCGAGTTTGAGCTCAGAGGTGTACTCGACGGGAAGCTTGCCGGCCAACTCATGCACGCGGCGATCCCAGTCGCGCAACTCTTCAGCGGAATAGGCGTTGTCGAGGCTCAGCATGGGCCGCGAATGCCGCATCTTCTTGAAGCCATCGGCCGGCTTGCCGCCCACGCGCTGCGTCGGCGAGTCAGGTGTCAACAAACTGGGATGCTCAGCCTCAAGTTGCTTCAGCTCGCGCATCAGCGCATCGTACTCCGCGTCAGAGATGACCGGTGCATCCATCACGTAGTACAAGTGCTCGTGTTTGCGCAGTGCGGCGCGAAGTTCTTCCACGCGGGCCGCTGCCTTCGATTCGTCTTTTTCTTTTCCGTCCACGGGTAGGATTATAGGATGCCGGTCGCCCTGTTCGCGTCTACGAAAAGAGGCGGGCTCAGTGGGATGCCGTAGTATGGTGGGCAGTAACGCATGGAGCCCATCACCCACTTTCTAACAGGAGCCTGCATCGGCCGCGCGGGTCTGAACCGCAAGACTGCCTATGCCACGGTAGCTGCGACGCTGGCCGCGGAAGCTGCCGATCTCGACATCTTCTGGATGCTGAGCGGGCCAGTCGACGAGCTCAAACATCATCGCGGCATCACGCATACGCTTATTGGCGCGCCCGTGGTTGCGGGCGTCACGGTCGGCGCGGTGTGGCTCTACTATCATTGGCGCGAAGGCCGACGAAGACGAAAGATCGCCGTCGCGAAACTCGAGCCAGGCGCGCCGATTCCCTATCGGCTGCAGCCCAAGGTTGTGAGCTGGAGATGGCTCTATCTCACCGCGCTCATCGCCGCGCTCAGCCACATTCTTCTCGACTGGACAAACAATTATGGAGTGCGTCCATTCTTTCCATTCAATCCGCGCTGGTATGCGGGTAGTTTCATGTTCATTGCTGAGCCGATACTGTGGGGATTGTTTGCGACGGCGCTGATTTTGCCCGCGCTTTTTGGCTTGACGGATCGTGAAATCGGCGTGCGCAGGACGGCGTTTCGCGGCCGTGGCTGGGCCATCTTCGCGCTCACGGGCATGGTGCTGCTCTGGTGCTGGCGCTGGGCAGAACACGCGCAGGCGCAGGCCCTCATCGCCAACACGCAGGTCACTGCCGCGCCGGTGAGCCGAATCGCCGTCGAGCCCTATCCCATCAATCCTTTTCGGTGGCATGCAATCTTGGAGACGCCTGGTTTCTACCAGACTGCCGAGGTGGACACCCGCACTGGGGCGATCGATACAGACCCGCAATCGGATGTTTTATACAAGCCTGCCGATACCCCCGCCGTTGAAGCGGCCAAGCGCACGCCACTTGGTCAGGTCTATCTCGATTGGGGCACGTGGACTGTCATTCGCGACCTGGGACAGCGACCGTTTGCCGCGGTTGCGCCGCCGCAACTGCCAGCTAACCGCGCATGGACGACCGTCGAATTTCAGGATTTGCGCTTCGCTTATTCGTTTCGCGGCGGGTTCGACATGGCAACGCCGTCCGGACTCACCGGCTGGGTTTACATCGTCGATGGACGCGATGACGCCGGCGAAGCGATCGGCGGCCGCGAACAAAAATAAAGCGGCCTTGGCTTGCGGTTGGCTACTTCGCCAGGGCAATCGCATGAATCCATTCTGGCGGCTAGACTGGTTCCGATCTCAACCGCGACGGAGGCGCAATGGAAGTTAGCCCCGCGCTTAAGCGTGGGGAAACGGGTAGGTAAGAGTCGGTCAGCCCCTGTAGGGGCGGCGCAAACAGCGGATTTGTCGTCAAGCCAAAGTTCATGCATTTGCCCTGGCTACTTCGCGTCTTCGTCCGCGGGTATTTCTTCAATCTGATCTTCTGCCAGCCGCTCCAGCTGATTGCGCCAGTTGAGCGATTCGACAAAGTGCTTTGACTCGCGCCAGCCGGGCTCGACGATCACGTGTAACTCAAGATAAACGCGGGTGCCAAGCAAAGATTCAATCTGCCTGCGCGCGCCGGTTCCAATCTCCTTCAGCTTCGATCCGCCCTTGCCGATCAGAATGGCCTTTTGGCCGTCGCGCTCGCAGTAGATGGCGGCGGCAATGCGGGTGAGCGGTGAACGAATCGGCTTGCCCTGCTTGTTCAGTTTGATCGGCTCCGGCTCCTCGAACTGCTCGATCACCACCGCCGCGGCGTAGGGCACCTCTTCGCCCGTTTCAACCAATATGCGCTCGCGAATCAACTCGGCCACCATGAAGCGCTGCGGCTGGTCGGTGTACTGATCCTTGGGGTAATAGCGTTCGCCGGTAGGCAGCACCTCAACGATCTTGCGGAGGAGAATGTCGAGTCCGTCCCGCTTGCGCGCGCTTACCGGAATCACCTGCGCAAAACTGAACTGCTTGGTGAGCGTGTCGATCAGAGGCAGCAAGTGGTCTTTGCCGACCAGGTCGATCTTGGTCAGGATCAGGAATACCGGGCAATCCACTTTGCGGATGAGGCCGAACAGAAATTCGTCCTCGCTCGCCCAATTCGGCGCGGCGTTCTTCGGCTTCTCGGTCGCGGCCTCGGGTGCCGCCGCCGCTTCCAACTGCACCCTGCGCGTCGCATCCATCAGGACCAGAACCAGGTCGCGCGTTTCAAGCGCTTCGTAGACTTCCTGCAGCATGCGGCGATCGAGGTGCGAGCCGGGCTTATGTACCCCCGGCGTATCGACAAACACGATCTGCGCGGCCGGGTGCACGCCCTTGAGCGCCGCCACCTCAACTACGCCGGCGACGCGGTTGCGGGTGGTCTGCGGTTTGGGCGAGACGATGGCGACTTTTTCGCCGGTCAAGGCGTTCAATAGCGTACTTTTGCCGGCGTTGGGCCGGCCTAAAATGGCAACAAATCCTGATCGCAAAGGCGTGAAGCTCCTAAGGCAAGTTTACGGCATTTGGACTTTCAGGATATTTGGCGTTGAAATGCGACAGCTTTTCGGCGATTTTTCAGCCTTCCCAGCCCTCGGCACGGGTCAGTTTTTCGTGCGCTTCATTGTTCGCGAGGCCGGCGGGCGGAAAGACCCGCAGGCGCTCAACTTTGCGATCGGTGGAGGCGACAATCTCGATGCGCAAAGCAGCGTGCTCAAGCAGCACGACTTCTCCAGCCAGCGGGATGCGGCCCTCAACCTCGCTCACCAGCCCGCCGATGGTCGTGGCCTCGTAGCCTTCGCCCACGTCGACCGGCGCGGCAAAGAGTTCCTGGAGTTCATCTACCGGAAAGCTGCCGGGCACGAGCCACGACCCGCCCGGTTCCGACTGCGGAGATTCAATGGGAGCTTCTTCGTCGTGTTCGTCGCGGATCTCGCCGACGATCTGCTCCAGCAGGTCCTCGATGGTCACGAGTCCGGCAACGCCGCCGTATTCGTCGATCACGATACGCATGTGCTGCTTTTCGCGCTGCATCTCGCGGAGCAGCTCGTAACCGCGTTTGGTTTCAGGAACAAAGACCGCCTGGCGCTGGATGCTGGCAACCGTGCGCGTGTGCGCTTCGGCGTCGCTGATCTGCAACAGGTCGTGTGAAAAAGCGATACCGGTCACGTTGTCGAGCGAACCTGAATAAACCGGCACACGGGAGAAGTTGTGCTGACGCAGTTGCTCAAGGAAATGCTCGAGAGTGGTCGATTCACGCACCGCGAACATGCGCGGCCGCGGCGTCATTACCTCACGGACCAGCTTGTCACCGAATTCAACGGCGGAACGCACCAGGTCGCGGTCTGTTTCCTCGAGAATGCCCTCTTCTTCTCCAGCTTCGAGCAGCGCTTCCACATCGACAGCGGCTTCTTCCTCAGGGCTCGTCGGCGTTTCTGCCAGCGCCACAACGGAAAAGAAAAAACGGACCAGCACCGTAATCGGAGTCATCATCCAGAGCAGCAGGCGGATGGGCCACATGAGGCGCACCGCCCACAAACCGCGCGTGCGATTAAACAACAACCATGGAATGACCTGGTTGCAGAAGACTACAACCAGAACCCCTCCGAGTACAGCTTGGGCGATTTCAGGGTAGGTTGGGCGAGCGAGCTGAGGGGCGCGGTCAAAGAGGACCGCTCCAAACTCGAGGGCGATGGCGCACAGGGCCAATTGCTGCAGCATGGCCGCAGACATGGCGGCGTGATCGCGCGTGAGCCCGAGGTGAGGCTCGATTTGTTCTTCCCAGATGTCGAGATTCTCCTGCACTTCGCGGGAGAGGATTTTGCCGAATTCGGCATAGACGCGGCTGATGTAGGACGCCAACGTCTCGATGAGCGCGAGCAAAACCACCATGCAGAGGGCTATCGCACTCATGGTCGTGGACCTTTGGAGCGAGTCTTGGGTCGGGGCTTGGACGAGGCTTGCTTGATCTTTTTGCTCACGGAAGCCTGCCTGACCGATCGCTTGGTTGGCGCGACGGAAGTGCGCTCAATGAGACCCTGGGGAAGATTGAGACGACTGCGCAACAAGGCCTCCCGGCGACGCATTTGGCCGTTGTCTATTTCATGATCGTATCCGGCGAGATGGAGCAAGCCATGCAAAATGAGCACCTTGATCTCGGTGATCAGGCGATGTCCCTGCTCGCGAGCCTGATTTTGCGCGGTGGGAACACTGATCGCCAGATCGCCGGCTATGCCGTCCGCCGCCGGACCGTCGGCTGGAAACGAAAGCACGTCGGTCGACTTGTTTTTACCCCGAAAACGGCGATTAAGCTGACGAATCGACTCATCTGTCGTCAATAGAACTGTCACCTGGCCGCGCAATCGAGTCGCAGCCTGCGCCTCAGTTAGAAAGCGGCTTAAGGTGCGCGCAGAGGGAATCCGGTCTTGCTTCGAGGCGGCCACGTGGTTTCGCACCGCCGATGCGGTGAGGGGCGGGTCCGCCGCAGCGGAAAGGGCTAAGTCTGGATCGAGGATGATCATCGTACCCGGGGCACTCCGCAGTTGCGGATGCCCCGGTTCACCTTCAATTCTACGCGAACCGCAAATTTACTGCGGTTTGGCAACGTGCAGAGGAGGGACAGCGGAGCGGGTTTCGGGTCCCTGCTGCCGAACCTCCATCGAATCGCCCAGGCCCAGGGGCAGTTCCTGCTGCTGCGGCTTGGCCGACTCATAGGCCCGCACGATGCGCTGTACAAGGGCGTGGCGCACCACATCAGAGTCTTCAAAGTGGCAGAATTTAATGCCTTCAACCCCTTCAAGGACGTTGATCGCATCGAGCAGCCCCGACTTGCGCGGGTTGGGCAAATCGATCTGCGTGATGTCGCCTGTAATCACAGCTTTAGAGTTGGCGCCCATACGCGTGAGGAACATCTTCATCTGCTCGATGGTGGTGTTCTGCGCTTCGTCCATGATGATGAAGGCGTCGTTGAGCGTACGGCCGCGCATAAATGCCAGCGGAGCGACCTCAATGACGTTCTTTTCGAGCATTTTATCGACCTTTTCGGGCTCCAGCAGGTCATAAAGTGCGTCGTAAAGGGGGCGAAGATAGGGATCGACCTTTTCCTGCAAAGAGCCGGGCAGGAAGCCCAGCTTTTCGCCCGCCTCAACAGCCGGGCGCACCAGGACGATGCGGCTCACTTTCTTGGCGTTCATGGCCGCAACTGCCATGGCCACCGCGAGATAGGTCTTGCCGGTGCCGGCAGGTCCCACCCCGAAGGTCATGTCGTTCTGTTCGATCGCCTCGACATATTTGCGCTGGTTGATCGACCGCGGCTGCACGGTCCGTTTCACGCCCGCCGAGCGTTGCTTGCCAGAGTCGGCTAGCGAACGCAGCGTGGTCGCCGGATCGGCAACGACCAGGCGCAGCATCCCGTTCAATTCCCCGTTGTGCGGATTAATGCCCTGGCGGCGCAATGCCTCGAAGTCCTGAAAAACCTTCTGGACTCGAGTCACGCCGTCTCCCGGCCCCTCCACGTGCACGGCATCGGAACGAAGATCGATCCTGACGCCGAGTGTATCTTCCATCAACCTGAGGTTTTCATCGCGGGTCCCGAACAGGGGCTCAAGGTTTGGCGTGATCTCCAGAGCGATCTTCAAAGGTTTCGATGGCCTCCCATGTGCCTGATTGAGTTGGTTGAGCGGTCGCCCCTGGCTTCCCGCCTTTGTCCCGACTTGCGACATACATCGGCAAAGGAATCGGCAGCCTCTAGGGCCAATAGAAATTTGGATGCGGAGGAAAGGAGCGCGGCTTGCGTCGGTGCAAATTCTCTCATGGAATTTGACCGAAGCGCCGATGTGCAGGAATGAAAGACGTAGATACTCGACAGAGCCGAGCCGGAGTGATTATCTTCCGGTATCAACCGCGGGTTGGCGATGGCGACCAAATCGGGTATCTGGGCTAGAGAGTAGCGCCAGCGGAGGCCGCCGTCAATCCCCTTCTCGTCAAAGATCGGATAAAAGAACCACCTTGAAGCTGGCGTCCTCCGCAACTCTAACAATCGATGACGTTCAGAAACCAAGTTCAATTTCCCGCCTTTGCCAAAGTCAGGTCGCCTGGCAAACCGGGCGCGGTCATAGAACGGCTCATCTGCAACTGCCTGCGTTCAAGGCGATGTTTGTTTCTGTTGGCCCGGAATCTCACCAAAAGATGCTTCTGGTCGAAGGTGATGGCGAAGTCTTGTAGAGGGATGGCTCCCACGCTGGCAACCGGGAGAGCCTCGCCGATCAAGACAAACGGATCTTTGAAAACGTGTGATCCGAGCAGGATCTGCCCTTTCATTTCGCCGCCGCGAAGAAAGTAGCTGCTGGTTTGAGTCCGTGCCTCCTCAAGAATCTCCGTGCTTTTCACGAATTCAACGTGGAGGGCAAAGCTGCGAGGCAGGTTCAGACCTGCCCCCCCTGAATCAATGAGCGCCGTGACAGGCTGGCCGCCGACGGTCAGGGTAACCATCGGAATGTTGCGAGGGGCCACGAACGGCAGCACGTCGGAATCTCTCGATTCCAACAGGTCTCCATCGGAGAGCGCCATGCAGCGTTGCGGGAAATCGAGGGTCAATAAAGTGTTCCGGAAGAGCGAGAAACCGAGGACGCCGTCATAAGCGCCCTCTGACGTCAAGGACTTGTGAACCAAGGCGCGAACGCCATGGAATTGATGGCCGGCAATGGAAATCGTGTCGATTGCGACCTCATCCACACGAGTCCGGTTTTGGCCAGTCAGATCGACCATCGAGATTTGATCCACGACCGGCAAACCAAGCGCTTTGGCCAATTGCGGAGATACGATTGCTTCTTTGTTCGTACCCGTATCCACGATGAAGGTGAACGGTCCGCTGCCGTTGACCATGAGGCGCACGAAGGGGACGCCGTTGCGCAGTTCGAGCGGAATGGTGCAGAAATCCGGCCGCGCTTCCACGTGGATCGAAGTGAAGAGCACCGAGGCCAAAATGAGAGGAAGTTTCAGTTGGGACTTGCTCATCGCGCAGCCTTTCGCGAACGCTGGAATCGAGGTATTCGTGATACCTTCGCCCTAGCGTAGACAGGCTGCAGCTTGCTGAGACCCTTTTGTTTAATGGGGAAGCGTGGATATTCCTGAACTGAAACAGGGTCGGTTTCAAGTTGCATTTTGGGACGCAGCTTGAAATCTTTTTGGGGCAATTAGCGACGCTCAATACCCCGCTTCAGACGGACGCGGGTTTAGAAACTGGACCCAAAGCGGTTGACCCCGCACCAAGCTTCCGATAGACTAAGAAATTGCGAGGGATGCGGCTGTGTTTGCATTCTAGCCCGCATCAACTCTGAGAATTTAAGGACAAGTAATGGCAAACCACGTATCTTCGCTGAAACGCGCCCGTCAGACCGTTACCCGCACCGCCGTCAATCGCGCCAACCGCAGCCGCGTTCGCGGCAGCCTGCGCCTGTTGCGCGAGGCACTGGCCAAGGGCGATGTGATCGCCGCCCAGGCGCAGTATCGCGAGACCGTCTCTGCCCTCGATAAGAGTGTGCAGAAGGGTATTCTGCATGGCAATACCGTCTCCCGCTACAAGAGCCGCTTGAATGCGCGGTTGAAGGCCCTGGTAATCGCCAAGGCGTAGCACGCAAGACCCAAAGCATCCTCTGAGGGGCTTGTAATCCAGAATTGATACAGCCCGCTGCCAGCCTCAAAACTGGTAGCGGGCTGTTGTTCTTGGAAGCAGCCCCGTCTGAAGAAATCTCAGAACGTCGATCGCGCTCATTCCGGCATGTCGACCAGCGTCCACTTGCTTTTGGTATAGAAGTGGTAAACGACGCGATGATCGATCACTGAGTCAGCAAGTGCATCGTGATCCAACAGCGGTGGGTGATGTTCCATGCTGCTCTGGGCTTGACGAACCGCCTGCGGCGAAGCTGGATCGATGCCCCAGTTAAATCCTAAAGTTCCCGAGCCATCGTGCTGTTGCAGGCGATCGGTTTCCGCAGAATGGGCTAGCTCCGTGGGATCTCCCTGTGCGCTGCCGAAGAAGACCAGCAGAGAAACCGTTCCATGCGACGAACAGAGCACGACCCAGTCAGATGAACCGACGTACTCGAGACTGGCGTGAACCACATTCTCAGGACGGTGCGCCTCGTAGGTTTGCGGGATCAGGCATTCGCGCTGGTTGAGCGTGTCGGCAACCGCGGCCGGCAGTTCAGGAAAAGACGTTACCGGTAAGCGGCGAATGCGATAAGGCACCGAACGGCCGTCGAGATTGACTTGTCCCGACTCGATCAGGTGCGATGAAACCTGCGCTGGTTGCTGGGCGGAAGCGACGCCGCCGAGACAAACCAATCCGGTCCATATCCAGCTTCGCGTACCCATCCAACTCGTTCTTGACCCGGCAACGAACATGCAGCACTTTCACGGGAGTGATTGGCCAACGCAATCGAACGGCTATCCCGGCCCTGCACAATATTACTCAATTTCCCGCCCGCCCGTTCACGACCGGGTTTGACTCCCTTAGGCGCGCACACTAGCTTTGAAAGGGAAACGGTCAATCGTTCGCGACCCGGTCGAAGGAGTTTGGATGACTTTGAGTTCACATTGGAAGAGAGCGTTGGTAATGCTCGTGGTGACGGCAGCCTGGCAGGCAGTCACTGCGCAGGACCTGAAGAGCTTCGAGCAGCGCATCACGACTAAAGTGCTGCCCAACGGCCTGACGCTGATGATCTGCGAGCGGCCGGAAGCGCCGGTTTTCAGCTATACCACTTTTATTGATGCCGGCGACGTGAACGATCCGTCGGGCGAGAGTGGCCTGGCGCACATGTTTGAACACCTGGCGTTCAAGGGCACCTCCGAGATCGGCACGACAGACTATGCTGCGGAAAAGGTCGCTCTCGAAAAGGTGGAAGCGGCCAACAATGCCTACGAGGCCGAGTATCTGAGGCCGGTTGGCAAAGACCCGGCCAAGCTGGCGGAGTTGAAAAAGGCATTTCTCGCGGCCCAGGCCGAGGCGCATAAATATGTCGTTCCCAACCAGTTCACCGAAGTGGCGGAACGCAATGGCGCATCGGGGTTGAATGCGGAGACGGGGCTCGACGACACCAAGTATTTCTGGTCGATGCCGGAAAATCGTTTGGAGCTTTGGGCATGGCTTGAAAGCGGACGACTTTCTGATACGGTTCCACGGGAGTTTTACAAGGAACGCGATGTCGTGGTCGAGGAACGCCGCATGCGTACGGATTCAAACCCCGAGGGACGGCTCCTCGAGCAGTTTGCGGCGACCGCGTATGTGGCCCACCCTTATGGGCGCAGCGGCGTCGGCTGGCCTAGCGAAGTTAGCCAGATCACGGCCACCGAGGCCATGGATTTTCATAAAAAGTATTATGTCGGATCAAACATCGTGGTTGTGGTGGTGGGCGATGTGAAGGCAGCCGAGGCCATACCGCTGCTGGAGAAATACTTCAGCAAAGTGCCTGCGGGGCCGAAGCCCGAAAACATGACAACGGTCGAACCCAAGCAGTTTGCCGAGAAGACCGTTGCGATTCGCGAGGCTACGCAACCGATCTACCTAGAGGGCTACCACCGACCCAATTATCGCGACCCCGACGATGCAGTTTACGACGCCATCAGCGACATATTGTCGAACGGGCGCGTATCGCGGCTTTATCGCAGCCTGGTGCGCGATCAACAGATTGCCGCCGAAGCCGTTGGCGTAAGTCCATTTCCCGGCGACAAGTATCCCAGCCTGTTTTGCTTCTTTGCGGTTCCGCTGCCGGGGCATACGCCGGAGCAGATGGGAGACGCGATCAGCAAAGAGATTGAGAAGCTGAAGACCGCGGATGTGACCGATGACGAATTGAAGATGTACAAGACGCGGACGCGTGCCGACCTGCTGCGCGGCCTCGCCGACAACGAGGGTCTGGCCAACGCTCTGGCCGAATATCAAACGCGATACGGCGATTGGCGTGAGTTGTTCAAGCAGCTTGATCGCGTGGACAAGGTCACCAAGGCGGATATTCGCCGCGTGGCCAGCCAGGTATTTGTACCCAGCAATCGCACCAAGGCATGGATCGAAACCGCTCCTCCTGCGGCACCGAGCGACAAGACTCCCGCGGGCAACGGTGGAGGCGCGCAATGAAAGATTTTTCGATGAAAACTTCTCAATTGATTTTGACCGGCTCCGTTTTCCTAGCCTTGTTGTCTCCGCTGGCCGTGCAGGCCCAGCAAGCCAAGCCGTGGGACAAGATTCCTATTCCGCCGCTGCATGAGTTCAAGCCGCAACAACCTAAGCGCATCGAGCTCAAGAATGGCATCGTGCTTTTCCTGCAGGAAGATCACGAGCTGCCGTTTGTTTCAGGCTCAGTATTGATTCCCGGCGGAGCACGCGATGAAGACGCGGCGAAGGCCGGGCTCGTTGACCTCTATGGACAGACGTGGCGTACCAGCGGCACCGCCAAGTTGAATGGCGACGCCATGGACGACCTGCTCGAAGCCAAGGCTGCGCACATTGAAACAGGCGGCGAAGTGGGTTCTACTTCCCTTTCGTGGGACTCGCTGAAGGGCGATGCGGACCAGGTGTTTTCGCTGGCTATTGACTTGCTGCTGCATCCAAAGTTCGACCCCGAAAAACTGCAATTGGCGCAGCAGCAGGAGGCCACGGGCATCGTGCGGCGCAACGACGACGAGTCTGAGATCGCCGGCCGTGAAGCGGCCAAATTAGTTTACGGTCCTCACAGTCCCTATACGCGCCAGCCTGAGCTAGCCACCATCGGCGCAGTTACGCTCGGCGATCTGCAGGCGTGGCATGACCGCACCATTCGCGGCAAACTGATCGTGGCGATTAGCGGAGACTTCGATTCCGCAGCAATGGAAACCAAGCTGCGGTCGGCTTTTGAGAGCTTGCCCGCGGTGCAGCCGACTCCGGTGCGCCATGACACATTTCACGAACCCAAACAAAGCGTCTACTTCATCGACAAGGATGACGTGAACCAATCGGATGTGCAGATCGTGGGGCTCGGCACCGACCGCCACAATCCTGACGTTCCGACGCTGGCCATCATGAACGACATTCTGGGCGGCGGATTTGCCAGCCGGTTGTTCCAGAAAGTTCGCACCGAGCTGGGACTGGCCTATGCCGTCGGCGGCGGCTATGGATTCTCCTACGATCATCCAGCCACGTTTACCGTTGGCGTGATGACCAAGAGCGCCACTACCGTCGAAGCCACAAAAGCAGCCCTGGCCGAAATTGAAGGCATGAATTCGAAGCCCTTTACCGAAGTGGAGCTCAAGCGGGCACAGGACAACATTCTGAACTCATTCCTGTTCCGCTACGACACCAAGGACAAGGTGCTCGCGGAGCGGGTGAGGCTGGAATTTTATGGCTACCCGGCCGACTATCTTGAAACCTACGAAGCCGCGATCAAGAAAGTCACGGTCGCCGATTTGACGGCTGCCGCCAAGAAGTACATTCACCCCGATCAGCTAGCGATCTTGGTCGTCGGCAATGGGTCAGAGATTAAACCTGGGCTGGACGAGTTGAAGCTGGGTCCGGTGCACACGATCGACATCACGATTCCGCAACCGAGTGGGCCCGCAGGCAAAGCTGGCCCGGCGGAGAACTAGCGGCGAGCGAGGAAAAAGCAAGCATGGCAAAGAACGATCCGAAATTAGCAGTGGTGATCATGGCGGCAGGCAAAGGCACGAGACTTAGGTCGCGCCGGCCCAAGGTGCTGCACTCGATTGGCGGCAGACCGCTGCTGGCCCACGTCATCGCCGCTGCGAGCAGCATTGTCGATCCCGCTGATATTTACACGGTTGTTGGCCACCAGGCTGAGCGGGTGCGGGCAGCGGTCGCCTCGACAGGCGTGCAGTTTGTGGAACAGACGGAACAGCGAGGGACCGGTCACGCTATTCAATGCGCCAGCGAATTCATCGCCAACTACGAAAACCTACTTGTGCTCTCGGGCGACGCGCCGCTCATTCGGCCAGAAACCTTGAAGCGACTCTGTCAATTCCACGACGCTCAGCACGCCGCCATGACCATCTTGACCGCGTCCCCGGCCGATCCGACGGGATATGGGCGCATCGTCAGGCAATCGCCAACCTCGCCGGAAGTTGAGGCAATCGTCGAGCAGAATGCGCTTGCCGCCGACCGGCTTTCGTTGGGCGAAATCAATTCCGGAATCTATGTTTTCGAGACCAAACCGCTGCTGGCTCAATTGGGCAGAATGGGCACAAACAACCCCCATGGCGAGCTTTACCTGACTGAGATCGCCGGCTTGTTGCGCTCCGCCGGCGAGCGCGTTGTCGCCATTCAAGTGGACGATGCCTCTGAAGTGCTGGGGGCCAATACCATCGCTGAACTGGTGGCTCTCGATGCGACTTTGCGTGCTTTGACCGCCAGCAGGCTGATGGCGGCGGGAGTCACCATTTTTAGACCGGACACTTGTGTCATCGACGCCGAGGTTGAGGTCGCGGCCGACACCGTGATCGAGCCATTTGTACAGTTATTGGGGCACACGGTTATCGGTTCGGATTGCCATATCCGGTCCTACTCAGTCGTTGAAAATTGCACCCTCGGAGATGGAGTTCTGGTGCGCCAAAGCTGCATTCTGGCCGAAAGCACCGTGGCCGACGGGGCCAGGATCGGTCCGTTCGCGCACCTGCGGCCGGGAAGCGAGATTGGCGAAGACGCCCATATCGGCAACTTTGTCGAAACCAAGAATGCGAGTGTCGGCAAGGGATCTAAAGCCAGCCATCTCACGTACTTAGGCGATGCCATCGTGGGCGAAGGCACCAATATCGGCGCGGGAGTAATCACATGCAACTACGACGGGGTCCATAAACATAAGACGCATATAGGCAAGGGCGTGTTCGTGGGCAGCGATTCGACCCTGGTGGCGCCGGTCACGATCGAGGACGGATCCTTCATCGGCGCCGGCTCATGCATCACCAGGGACGTACCGGCAAACTCATTGGCGGTTGGGCGATCGCGTCAGTTCACTAAAGAGGGTTGGGCCACGGCGCGACGGGCACTTCAAGGCGGAAAAGGGACGAAATCTTGAACTTTTTGGGGCAAATTGGGGCTGAAAATCGCGTTTTTCGCTGCAAAAAACGGCCAATAATGACAGAAAACTGCGAGGTATGACCGCGATTGTTCGGAGCTTTGGTGCCTTCGGGGGATTCGAAACTAGAATAATTCTAGTACTTTGAATGTATGACAGTACCAACGTGCGTCACAATGGCTAAAGAAGCCTATTGTGTTGTTCGGGGTACATGTGATCATATTACCAGTTAAAAGTAAGCCCAATGGAGCAATAAATCTGAAACTTCTGGTCATCGTAACGTTTCTAGGAGAATAAAGGGCTAGAACCAAGTCGCTGCAGCAGTAAAAACAGGTTCGTTTCGCCAATCCTGAGTATGAAAAAGATCATTTTTGCCGATAACCACCATGCGAGGACGGGCTGGAATTGAAGCGCGCGGAACTTCTGAAGCTAGCGTTCGTACCTAATTGAAACCTTTTAAGTGCCTCGGCGTCAGGTAAGGTAAACAGCTTGGTAGTTTGCTCTTACGAAGTGGTTTGGAAAAAGGCGCCTCGCATCGACTGCGGGCTTTTCTGAGAGCGATGGGCACTGTGACGGCTTCAAGTTTCGTTGCCAGCCCCTGAAGATAGATTTGGAGAACGAGCTTTGGAAGTGGATCTGGCAGGACCGGATGGCCGAAACTCGATAACGCAAGCTGCTGATGGTGAGGCGCGCTCGAATTCAAGATTGCGTCGGCCCGAGCGGATTCTTGTCGTCGATGACGAAGTTCACGTGCGTTCGATGATTGGCGCCACGCTGGAGCGCCAGGGTTACGACGTACAACTGGCTTCGTGCGGTCGCGATGCGCTCGAAATACTCGAACACGATGCCTTCGACCTTGTGCTCACCGACATTGTGATGCAGGACGGCAACGGCATCACCTTGCTCGAACGTATTCGCGGGCAACAGCCCCATCTGCCCGTGGTGATGGTAACGGCCATCCATGACATCAGCGTGGCCATTGACTCCATGCGGCGGGGCGCCTATGACTATCTGCTGAAGCCGTTCGAACGCGAACATCTGCTCAACACGGTTTTGCGGGCGCTCGACTATCGCCAGGCATTGCAGGAGAACCACAACTACCAGCAGAATCTTGAGCAGGTTGTCAGGGCACGTACAGAGATGCTGCGCCAGGCGATGGAAGACCTGGAGCACTCCTACGACGTGACGCTCGAGGCGTTGGGCGATGCGCTCGATCTGAAGGATTCAGAGACCGAGGGCCACTCGAAACGGGTGACCGCGTACACGATCGCTTTGGCGCGAGCGATGGGCATTGCGCCTGCCGAGATCAAGATCATCGCGCGCGGCGCATTTCTTCACGATATTGGAAAGATGGCGATTCCCGACAACATTCTGCGCAAGCCGGGCCCGCTCAATCGGGAAGAGCAAGAGGTCATGCGCGAGCATTGCACACGTGGTTATCACATTCTGCGCAAGATTCCATTTCTGAGCGAGGCGGCCGAAATCGTCTTCGCGCACCAGGAACATTTCGACGGCACCGGCTATCCCAGCGGGTTACGCGGCGGTGAAATCCCGATTGGCGCGCGCATATTTGCTATCGCGGATACGCTCGACGCGGTCACCAGCGATCGGCCGTACCGCAAGGCGCGTAGCTTCGACACTGCACGCGAAGAGATACTGCGCTGTTCCGGAACGCAGTTCGATCCGTCGGTGGTTGAGGTCTTTCTCAAAATCCCCAACGAATTATGGCATGAGTTGCGCTCTGAGATTACTGGACAGAACAAGCGGTTCTCTACCTTTGACCTATCGAAAACACCTCGGCCTCTGCTTTAACCGGCTATGAGCCGGCCATTTTAAATTGCGGTCGACTTAGCCGGCTCACACCGCAGCGAATGTCCTCTTCGCACGATGCCTCGATCAGGCTACTTATTCGTGAGCGGTGCGGCTTGATTATCTTCCGTGCTTCCCTTGTCCTGGGTATGTTTGAGATTGCTCATGATCGTGTCGTTGGCGGCCTTGTGCAGTTTGCTGGTTTTCTCAAACTCAATCCTTGCGTCCTCTTTTCGGCCCATCGATTGATAGAGACGAGCCAGCCTCCAGTGAGGATTGGAATCATCCGGAACCAGTTTGGCAGCTAGTTGAAATTCGCGAATAGCGTCTTCGCGGCGCCCGCTATCGGCATACAGGATTCCCAAATCAAGATGCGCTCTGCCCAGCTTGGGATCGATCTGAATGGCCTGCTCAATCAAGGGAAGCGCCGTTGCCTGCTGGTTCAACTGCATATCGGAGTCAGCCAGAAACGCCAGTGCCTGTGCACTCCGCGGGACGTTCACTAACTCGGCTTGAAATTCTTTCGCAGCCTCCTCGAACTGATTCTGGCTCCACAAGAGATAGCCCAGTCCGAAATGCACGTTGGGTTCTTTCGGATCAGCTTTAACTGCGGCTCGAAACTGTTCTATGGCGGCGGCATGGTTGCGCATTTCGTCGTACGCTTCGCCGGCCAGCATATCGGCTTCCGCTGATTCAGCGTTCAGCGTGAGTATCTCGCGATAGACATCGAGCACGCATTGAAACTGCCGCGTCGCCAGGCAGCTATGCGCTAGCAGCAAACGAAACTGCAAATTTTGCGGATCGCTGATTGCGGCGGATTTTAAATACGGCACGGCCGCGGCAAGTTCTCCGAGACCATAGTGCGCTATACCAATGAGGGCAGTGAGACGTTGCGCCGCGAGCGATGATGCCGGCTCGTTCTTCAACAGGGGCGTGAATACCTGGATCGATTCTTTTAAGGCACCACTCTTAAACAGCGCAAGGCCGAGATTCAGTCTCAAGCCGGGCATGCCTGGTTTGAGGGCCAATGCCTTCCTATAAAGTGGGACCGCCTCTTTATAGTGTTCCTGTCGCGCCTCGAGAAGTCCTAGATGAGCGTAGGCCTCGCCATCATCAGGATGCCCTTTTAATACTGTGTGCCAAGCTGCTTCGGCATCGGCAACGTTCCCTTGTTGTTCAAGTGCGACGGCCCGATCGCGTGCATCGATCGAGACACCGGGAGCTTGGCCTGAGCCAATAGGAGCTGCGATCGCCAACATGATCGCAAGAATGATTTCCAGTCGTACAGTCGGCATCGGGCTCATCTCCAATGGCATTCTCGCTCTTCACGATCGTGGGGTGCAATGCGAGGGCGCAGATCAGAAAAAAAGGCGCGGCAGGTTTTAGCCCGCCGCGCCAAGTCACGAATTACACCTAGAACCGGAACTTGCCGCCAAGCTCCAATGTGCGTGGACCATAGTCGCCCGTAGCCGCTCCGAAGTTCGAGTCGTGCGAGTTGGCATCGACACTTTGGAATTGAGTGTGGTTGAAGGTATTGAATGACTCGAAGCGTAGTTCGATCTTCGGGCCCTCGCCGGATGTAAGCGGAATCGACTTGAACAACGACAGATTCCAGTTGAACAGTCCCGGCAATACCACAGCATCTTTCCCGGCATTGCCAAAGCCCTGGTTCGATCCTCCGGCCCATGGTGCGGCCGGATCTGCGAACGACGAAGTGCTGAACCAAGCTCCAACTTTCTTGGGATAGGAGACTTTCGATACCAGGTTGGGACGGTTCGTTGTGCCGCCGCCGAGACCCAACACATCTGAGCCGGTATAGGTGATGTACTGCGGAACGCCCTTCTCGGCCTCAGTAACTCCTGAGACCTCCCAGCCGCCCAGTACCAAGTGGGCAAACAAGTTTGTACTCTTCGAGAAGAATGGAAGCGCGTACACATAGCTCGCGTTGAAGATATGACGCCGGTCCAGCGTACCCGACCCGCGATCGTACCCTGAATTGAACGGGTTAGACAACCCAGCCAAATCGGAGCTCCCGATATCGATTTCGTGAGACCAGGTGTAGGCCAATTGCGTTGTGATCCCGTGGCGGTTTTCCAAGCGGATGCCTGCCTGGAGTGAGTTGTAGTTGGTGTTGGTCTCGTTTTCTTCCTGGTTGATATCGCTGAAGCCAGGATAGATGCGGTAGCGGTTGGTTACCACTGTGCCATTCGCGACGCCTTCACGGTCGGTAACATCGGCCAATGGCAGCGTGTTGATATGACGGTCGTCGTTCTGATCCCAGCCGATAGAGCCCACATATTGCACCACAGCAATGATCGAGGGCGCTAGTTGATGTTGAACCCCGAGACTGAAATTCGACGTTCCGGGGGGCGGATAGTTGTACTTGATGCTGGTCAGAGTAGACGGAAACGACTCGGTTGTCTCAACGCCGGTAAGGGCGCTGATCGTAGGGTTGGAGAAGTAAATGTTGGTCGCCGAAGGCTGATACGCGAACGGTGGATTCAACGCGGCATTGTAAACATCGTTGCCCTGGACGCGCTCGAAGAACATGCCGAACCCGCCGCGAACCACTGTCTTGCCATTGCCCATTACGTCGTAGGCAAAGCCCACACGCGGCTGCCATGTGTCGTATTTGTTCTGCACATTTCCGCGTGGAAAGCCGCTGACGCCCGCTTCCCGAATGCCGTTCAGATAAAACTCTTCGCTACCAGTCGCGCTAAAGGTCGAGAGCGATGAGGGATCTAGAGTTCCATCCGTCTGCACAGGGTTGCCCAGCGATGTGTCATAGTCTCCGGGCACAAAGTTGGCGAACTTGTCATACCGCTCAAACGCGTGCGGTAGTCCGTCGAACCTGATTCCCAGGTTGAGTGTCAACCGAGGAGTTACGTGCCAGTTGTCGTTGCCGTAGAAGCTGTAGTTGTTGTTGACCCAATGCTTGCCGGCAAGATATTCCAATTGGGTAAAGCTGGACGCGTCGCCCAATAGGAAATTGACATACGAGTCTTTGCTGAAGTTGCTCGAACTGAATACCGCGGTCCCGTTCGTGTTGGCCTGCAGTTGCTGATTCTTGTAGTCGTGCAGCCAGCTAAATCCGAACTTGAACTGATGCCGTCCCTTGGTCCAGGAGAGATCGTCGCGATACTGAAATCCCTCATAGCCGTTCTTCCATGGGAAATAACTCGGGCTCCAAGTGGTATTGAGCGGAGAACCGGACAATTGGATCTCCGGCATTTTGTTCCCCAGGTTGACGCCGTTCGCGAAATTGAATCCGACACCTGTCCATCCGCTCGGCTCCGCAAAGCTGCTCCCTGAACCAGCGACCGGAGTGAGCGTGATCTTGTTACCGCTATAAAGAAATGCGGTTTCGTTCAACAGGTTAGGTGAATAGGTCTGCGTCAATTTGATGGCCGCCGTGTAGGACGGATTGGTCATCGCCGTTCCCACGGTTGGATACGTGCTGTCGCCCCAAAGCGGGGGGAAGAACGTCTTGGTCATCGCGTCATGCAGATAGTGACCCATCAACTGATATTTGCTGTTGATGGCATGATCGATACGCACCACATCCTCGCGGATGTTTTCGGGAGCCGGAATGGAGGCGGTGTATTGGCTCGTCCCCGTGTTCGGCTTGGGGAATGTGCCGGCGTTCAGTTGGAGAGCTGCGTTTTGGTCGATGAGGTTGGCAGGAATTACGTTACCCGGAAACGGTGATCCGGGGGTTAAACCATCTGTCGCATAGAGCGCCAATTTAGCGGCATCCGTTGTTTGTGGCACAATCGGCACCGCACCGCCGCTGGGAACCGTGTAAGCCAACGACGCTCCCGCTGTCGGGAAGTTGCTAGCCATAACCGTGTTCGCCACCAGCGGCGAACTTCCTTGAATAAGCTTGCGCCATTCCTCATTCCAGAAGAAGAACGTGCGGTTGCGGCTGTTGTTATAAATGTGAGGAATCCACAGCGGGCCGCCAATATTGCCGCCCGGCTCGTTGAGTTTGAACTCTGAAACCGATTTGCTGAAGTAATCGGCCGCGTCGTAAGCCGTGTTGCGGTTGAATTCGTAGAGCTCGCCGTGATAGGCGTGGGAGCCCGACTTCAACACCATCAGAATTGTTCCACCGGAGCCGATACCATAATCGGGCTGGTAGTTGCTGTCGAGTGTCTGGAACTCGGCGATCGCATCCTGCGAGGGCAGGTTCATGAAGCAGCCGCCGCAACCACGATCGTTCTGTTCCGCTCCATCGAGCAAATAGACGTTGTGCCCTGAGCGGGTTCCGTTGAAACTGATGCCATTGGACGAGGTCAGAGCGTCGACGCCGCCAAACTGAGACAGGTTGTTTGATACGCCCAGGCCCAATGCTGCAAGGCCAGTCACGTTGCGTCCGTTGGTGGCCAGTTCTTCAACTTGCTGGCCGCTGATCAGCGTACTGACTTCACTGGTTTCAGACTGTACCTGTAGGGCGTCAGCTTCGACCGTGACGGTCTGTCCCTGGCTGCCGACAGTAAGGGTAACGTTTTCCTCCAACGTCGCTGCAACGTTCACCACGATGTCGTTCTTGGTGTATTTCTGAAAGCCCGTGGCGGACACCGCAAGGCTGTAGTTGCCGACACCGACGTTGGCGAACCGATATGCGCCCGCGGAGTTCGAGGTGACCGTTCTCACTTGCTTGGTGGCCATATTGGTGAGGGAGATGTCGGCGTTCGGCACCAGCGCTCCGCTAGAATCCACCACCGTTCCGTTAAGGGTCGCATTGTCTTGAGCCCATCCTATGGGGGTCAGAACGAAGAGCACCGCAGCCATGGCGAACCACAGTGCTACACATTTCTTAATCGTCCGGTAATTCATGCACTGGGTGGTCATGATCGCCGGTTGCATCTTGGAACGCTTCATAGTTTGCCTCCTGAGCAAACGCTTACTCAAATTGCCTGCATATTCGTTTTCGTGTCTGCGTATCCGTTTCTTATGCTTCGTGATGACGAAATCGTTCCGAATATTGAGCCAAAATATTAATGCAATTTGTTTGAACTCCGCCGTTTCAAACTCAACGGTCTCCTTTGTTCCTGCTCACTGGTCCTGCGTGACGCCTAAATGCAGGCTGCTTATGGTTGCTGCTCCACCCCGAGTGCTAACTCCCGAGAGAGAGTTTTCTATCATGAAATTGGATAGACGTCTCTCCAGCAAGCGTTTACTTTGGCGCCGACATTCTTACTCCCGGCATCCCACGTTGTCAATGCGAAAAATTGGATAATTTCCTGGTTTCCCGACAATCTAATATTTCCCTATGCAAAATCCCTTTACTAATGCGTTTAACCTGCACGATTAGAAGGCAGGCTTGGCTGCCACGGCAAAGCACGGTAATCGATTTCTAGGCCCCGCACCGGTTTGCTCACTCGGGATTGGACTTAAGGCCACCCTCGTGCGCAGCGACGCCAAACTTTGCCGGTTTTGTAGCCACCACCCCGGCCCCTTCCCGCACTGAATAAAAGCGATCTGCGGCCAGATTCGTCAAGGTTTCCGTCTTACCGCCAGGCCAGAAAATCTCCACTTTGTCTACCCGGTCGTGATCTCCCAAACCGAAGTGAATGCGAAGGTCGTGCTGCGAAAGATAGCTTCCACCGCTCACCACTTCTCCAAGCTGGACCAGTCGTCCAGCCGTCGCCCGTATGCGCGCGTTCAATGCCAGGCGATTGCTCTTTACGCCCTCTAGCTGGAAGCTGATCCAGTGGTTGTTTGCTCCCCCTTCGGGACGCAAAACCATCGGACGGCCCACAAGATTTTCAACGACCGCGTCGAGTCTGCCATCGTTAAGGAGGTCGCCGATCGCCATTCCCCGGCTCACCTGGGGAATCTGAAGAGCGGGGCCAACCTCCTTGCTGATGTCCTTGAATGTGCCATCGCGCTGGTTTTTGAGCAGCACTTTCGGCTCCCGATATTTGGGACCCGACGCAATATTGTCTACCTGGGGATAGACATGCCCGTTGACGATGAAGACATCTTGCCAGCCGCAATTGCTGAAATCGACAAACGCATCACCCCACCCCACGTAGCCGCGTGTCCCTTTGGCGATCAGGGAAGGCACGGAAGACTCCACGAAGTTCATGCCGCCGTCGTTGCGATACAGCGCTGCATACTCGTTGTCAAAGTGAGAAATAAGGAGCGAGAAACGGCCAGTGTGCAGATAGTCTCCCCACGCGACCCCCATGTTTGCCTGCGCCATGCCGTTCTCGTTATAGGCCACGCCCGATGTAAAACCAGCGTCTGTAAATTTGCCGGTGCCATCGCCCTTGTAGAGATAGTTAGGCTGACCGTCATTGGTCACGAATAGATCGAGTTTTCCGTCCCCATCAAAGTCCGACCAGATGGACGTGAGTCCGTATCGCTCTTCTGCATCCGATACTCCGGCCTTCTTCGACACCTCGGTGAACGTGCCGTCTTTATTGTTGTGATAGAGATTGTCCGATGCCCCTTTCAGACCCCGCGGACCGCACTGCACGTCAATCCCCATGTAGCGGCAACTATCCTTCGAGCCGAACGCCGCCATATCATCCAAATGAAAGTCGACGTAGTGCGAAACGAACAAATCGGCCCAGCCGTCGTTGTCGTAATCCCCAAAAGCAGCGCCGGTTGCGTATTGATTGTCGTCACCTAATCCGGCGATCTTGGTCACGTCTGTAAAAGTGCCATCGCCGTTATTGCGATATAAAACCACGCCGCCAAAACAAGTCACCAGCAGGTCGGGCCATCCATCGTTGTTGTAATCTCCAACAGCCACGCCGTGCGCCCAGCACGGATAACCCACTCCGGCCTTTTCGGTCACATCCGTGAACGTCCCATCGCGATTGTTGTGGTAAAGAGCGCTCCGCGCTTTTTTGCCGTGAAGCGCCATCTCCACACTCTGCGCATTGGTGAAATAGATATCTGGCCACCCGTCGCGGTCATAATCGATGAGCGCTACCCCGCCGCTCATTGACTCCACAATGTAGCGCTGCTCGGGACTCGACAAATGCTCGAACGTAATGCCGGTCGAGGCGGTTATATCGACTAGCTCGGGATACTTTTCATCGCCGGCAATCTTCGTATTGGTTGGCGTCGAGTGCTGGACTCGGGAGGCAGCAGGATGCGACTGACAGACACTCAGCGCGACCAGCGAGAATGCGCAGATCACGCCGACAGCAGCCTTCCATACCAAGCTAATCACAGACGTCCCGGCAAACCTGGAAACGTGAGACCCGCCGCATCCGTCCTGGCTTACTTCGTCTACCGCAAATTCTGATTGCATCAATGTGCATCTGCCTGGCGACAATGTTGATTCCTATTTCTTCGATATCCGATCCTACACCTGCGTATGATATTCGCAGAACGATGCGAGCACGCGTAGTGTCAATTGTCCGCAGATGCAGCCCGGAGACCCGCGTCAACAGGCCGCCATTTAGAGGGAGGCATCCATGAATCGCGAGTTGGCTTTGAAGATTGTGCTGGCGGTGGTAGGGGTGATCTTTATCGCGCTGAGTTATCCGATGGTGGTGTTTATTCGCCAGGAACCGGCACTGGCCATGATGCTTAGCCTATACGTCACCTTGGGCATTTTTCTGCTTTTAGCCATCCGCAATCCTGCCGCGAGCCGCAGCGTGATTGCCTTTACAGCATGGTCGAGTCTCGCTCATGCGGCATTCATGGGCACCCAGGCATTTCTAAACATGGTTGCTCGCGGAGAACTGATCGGCGTGGCTGTTCTCTTCGTCATCGGCATTGCCTTCCTTGCGCTCGCGCCACCAAAGGCTTCTCAGCCGGGAAGCTGACGGGCAAGAATGCGGAGTGTATAGCGGACGTAGTTGACCGTCCAGACGCTTACTAATATAATTCGTTTATGCCAAGACCGAGAAGCGACGAGAAGCGCACTGCAATCCTCGAAGCGGCAACGCGCATCATTGTCTCGCAGGGTCTCAGTGCGCCTACGGCAGGCATCGCGAAAGAGGCGGGCGTTGCCAATGGGTCGCTTTTCACTTACTTCGAAACCAAGACGGAACTCTTCAACCAGCTCTACCTCGAACTGAAATCTGAAATGGCCGCCGCTGCATTGAAGAGCACTGCGGAAAAGTCAGATCTTCGTGATCAGCTCTTTCGGGTCTGGCGAAACTGGACAAATTGGTCTGTGTCCTTTCCTGATAAGCGACGCGCGCTTGCACAATTAAGTGTTTCTGATGAACTCACGCCGGCAACTCGGGCAGCAGCACACAAGACGATGGCCCAACTCGGCGAACTGCTTGAAAAAAGCCGCGCCGGCGGTCCGATGAGCAAGGTGCCGATGGGCTTCCTCCTCACGCTAATGAGCTCGGTAGCCGAAGCGACCATGGATTTCATGACTCAAGATCCCGCTAACGCAAAGAAGCACTGCAAGACTGGTTTTGATGCCATGTGGCGGATTATCTCGTAGTTTTCTGCGTGTAATGATGACTGACTAGTCAGACAATAATGGAGACTGAAGATGCCAAACAGAATCGGCAATCCCGACGGCAACGCCTACATCATCACCGGACCAACCTCAGGAATAGGACGTCGCACCGCCCTGGAGCTAGCCAATCACGGCATAGTTGTGCTCGTGGGCCGCGACCCCGCTAAGCTCGCCAACGTGCAGGAAACGATCGCGCAGCAAGGTGGGCGTGCGGTGTCGGTCGTGTGCGATCTCTCGGAGCTGGGCAGCGTGCGGCGCGCAGCTGCGGAGATTGCCGCGCTTGATCTTCCAATCGCCTGCCTGCTCAACAATGCGGGCATCATGCAGATGCGTCCCACAAAGAACGCGCTGGGATGGGACATGTCATTCGCCACCAATCACCTCGGCCCGTTTGCGCTGACAGAGGCGCTCCTGCCGAGTCTTCCGAATGGTGCAAATGTAGTTTTCATCGTCTCCGCGGTGGAGGACCCAGAGCGCAAGCCTGCCGTGGCCGCGGGTTTTCGAGGTGGTCGCTACATCTCCGCAGAAGCGAGTGCGCGGGGTGCGTGGCAACCAGGCGGCGCCAAAAAGCCGGGCTTCGACGCCTATGCGACTTCGAAACAGGCGATCCTTGCCGCGGCGATGGCATTTGCCCGCGAGAATCCACGGCTGCACTGCAACGCGATCGAGCCGGGCCTGAATCCAACGACCGGTCTCGGGGGAAGCGATATCGGCGCTTTCGTTCGATTTCTACAAACGTTCGTCATCCCACCCATAGTTCCGCTGCTCGTGCCCTTCATCAAGATTTTGAGCACTCCGAAGCGGGCCGCGCGTGTGATCACCAAAATCCTGACCGATGCAACCGCTCAGAGCGGCATTTACTACGACGAGGGAGGCAGTCCAATGCAAGGCTCCGCGCTCGTGCGTGACCCACAGTTCCAAGATCGCGTCGTGGCCGAGACGCGCGCTTTGCTGGCCGCGATTCCCGCTTGAATTCAGATCTACCCGCTATTTTCGATTCGGAAATTGCTTCACCGTCAACAAGCTCACTCCTTGGGCAGCGTGCAGGAGAAGCTGGCCGCATCGTCCTGGTCTCCGGTGCCGTTGTATTTTGCGACCTGCGGATAAGGACAAAGAGGACGCGTCATTTCAACCTTTTTGTCGGCGGTGTATTTAGTAGCGATGATGCTTGCTGGCCGTTTGCCGGTCTCTACCCATTGCTCAAGAGCCGTGAATATACCGTAGGTTTCACCTTTGGCGGAGGGAATGCCGAACTGGCCAAAGGCGCTCGGTCCGGGGCCGCCGACGCAGTGTCCCATTCCGGGGACCATGTAAAGACTGACAAAGGTGCTGGCCTGCTCTTCGCCCGCCGCCGATTGGACGCTCTTGTAATAAGCAATGGTGTTGAGCGGGGAAATTGCAGGGTCATTCCAGCCGTGGTAGAGAATGAGTTTGCCGCCTCGGGCTTTGAAGCGGCCGAGGTCGGGGTCGGTAGAGTTGATCTGCTGGGCGGTGCGAGTATCGGCGGCAGCGATGGCCTGATCAACGCTGGCGGTAAGGCCGTTCCAGGTGGGGTCGTCGTAAACCATGTAGCGGAAATAATTCTGGATATAATTGCTGCCGCCAGGAGCCGAGCCGGTGACCCAGCTTTTCCAAGTGCCGGCTTCATCGCCAGGCATGAGGCCGGGGAAGATGAGCGTGCCGTGACTGTCCTGCCCGCCGCTGTAGATCTTGCGAAGTGCGGCTACCTGCGGGGCGGTGAGGCAGTTGAGAGCGTCCTCAGATTTGCACTGGATAGCGGCTGGATCAAAGTGGCATTGGCGCGGATCGTTGAGGATGCCATCTTTAAGTCCGTCGGCTGAGTCGCAGGCGGCGAGCACGGCAGCGGTAATCGCAGGCAGCTTCATGGATGAGATGTAGCCGGCTGGATCGGCCAGGACGGCGTGCTGCACGTCGATGCCGGCTGAGAGCATGTGCGTCCAGTTATTGGCCGGAGCGCCGGCGAGAATGCCGTCATAGTCCTCAGGAAAACGCTGGGCCTCCATGAGAGCCTCGCGCCCGCCGTCGGAGCAGGAGTCAAAGTAGGACTTGGAAGGACTCGAGCCATAGTAGGCCTTGGTAATGGTCTTGGCGCGGTCGGTTGTGAGATGGAGAGCGCGATAGCCGAAGTCGGCGATCTTTTCAGGATGCTGATAAGCCCAGCTAGCGTCTTCCGCCTCAGCCTGGTGGCCGGTGTCAGTGCCGGCCGTGGCGTAACCGCGGCGCAGGTTGCCGGCGAGGCCACCATACCCGATGCTGCCGGCAAAACCGCCATTGCCGACCCCGAGAAACTTCTTGTTCCAATTCTTCTCCGGAAGCCAGACTTCAAATAGGATGTGCGAATCCGATGAGGGACGAAGGACTCCCACGACGCGGCAGAAGGCGGGGAGTTTGCCGACCGGATCTCCATAGGGAGGCGTAAAGGTACCACCCGGAGTAGCGACGGCACTCGTGATGGTCGTGTCGGGAAGTTCAAGCGAGGCAAGAGCGGCGCAATCGGCGGCACGGGCCGCGATCGGAGAAAGCGCGACAAGGGCAGTAAGCAGGAGGGTTCGCATCGATGGGTAGTGTAGCACTGCCCTCACGAGTGGTTGAGAAGGCAACGGCGAACGGTGGAGCGGCGCGGGCTTTTCGCGGCAGCCACGAGACGTAGCCGGACAACCAAGAGGACTAACTGCCTCTGCTAGAAATAGGCATTTGAAAGGTACTCGTTCGACCATCGATCCAGATTACGCCGGCCTCGAATCAAGACCACCCCGACTTATTGCCGGACTCCATCGACCTCGATGCCATCATCGCTGGGCCGGAGGTGGAGTGACGGAATTCTCTAGGGTTTGGGCTTATAACCCCAGGTTGTAGCTCCAACCGCCGTTGGCGCAACAATCGATTGAAACGCTTCTCTCGATTTGCTATGTTGAGATAACTCACCTTTATCGCGGCTGGCGGATATCGGGCTGCGAACGCGATCAAGCCGTTTCTATCGGCAGCCATTTCGGAACCGTTGTGTGGGCGCCTACCGTGCGTATCGAAACCTGTTCTCTATTCGATTCAAAAAGTGCTTGAACATTCGAGTTCGTGAATCGCATCCGAAATGGAGATCACATGCATACAAGTTGTAATCTTCCTCCTGAAGACCCACTGCACAGCGCGTGCACCGGCACGGACAGTGCCTATTTGCAATTATTGATTGAACATAGCCCGATCGCCATTGTCGTACTCAACTCTTGCCATCAGGCCGTGCAATGCAATCCGGCCTTTGAAAGGACTTTTGGCTACGATCGCGCCGAAGTATTAAACCTGAATTTCGACGAACTAATTGCCGGCGGAGATATGCTGGATGACGCCAAGAGCTATACCGCGGCAGTTTTGAAATGGCAAAAGGTCCAGGTTGTGACGCGGAGGAGACGCAAAGACGGTTTATGGATAGATGTCGAATTGCATGGAATTCCGCTTATTATCAACCAGGTTTTACGCGGCGTTTATGGGTTGTATATCGATATCTCCGAGCGCACCCGTGCTGAGTCATCTTTGCGGCAGCTGACTTGCGAGCTGATGCACACTCAGGAAACCGAAAAAAGACGGATCGCGCGCGATCTGCACGACGCAACCGCGCAGGAGCTTGCGCTGCTCAGCATTTACCTGGGGAAACTGCGCCGTACCCTTCCCGCTGAGAACGCTGAGGCTATCGCATTGGTAAACAGCATTCGAGATCTTGCGCTGCAGTGCACGCAGAAAATCCGAAGCGCCTCCTACTTGCTGCATCCGCCATTATTGGCCGAGGCCGGACTCGTTCCTGCGATCTCGTGGCTCGCGGAGGGGTTTGCCGAACGCACCGGCATCCCCGTGAATGTGCGGATCTCCACTAAGTTCGGCAGACTCTCCGACAACGCGGAGCTAGCGATCTTCCGAGTCGTGCAGGAAAGCCTCAGTAATGTGCTCCGGCATTCATTAAGCAGCGATGTGAGCATTCGCCTTATCCGCAAACCGCACGCGATCGAACTTACCGTTGAGAATCGCGAGTGTGCCGGCGCTCCCGAGAAGGTTCGCAATGTTCTTCAACATCACGGTGTTGGTATTGCGGGAATGAAGGAGCGCCTAAAGGAACTCGGAGGGCAACTAGACATTCGCCTCGCCGGCCGTGGAATGACCGTCGCCGCTTCCATTCCAATGGAGGTGCGAGCCAGTGCCTGAGTTACGCATCGTGGTAGCCGACGACCATGCGTTGGTGCGTCGCGGAATTTGCGACTTGCTTGAAACACAACCGGGGTGGAAGGTGGTTGCGCAAGCGGCGAACGGCCGTGAGGCGGTGGAGGCGGTAGCCAAACACAGGCCGAATGTCTTGGTAGTCGACCTCGCCATGCCGGAACTGAACGGCTTGACCGCGGCCAGGGAGGTGCTGCGGGCATTTCCTAAGACCGAAATTGTCCTCCTCACGATGCACAATACAGATCAGACAATTCGCGAGGTTCTTAAATGCGGCGCGCGGGGATATGTACTGAAGTCCGATGCCGAGCAGGATCTGACTGCGGCGGTTAAAGCTGTGTCCCAGGGTAAGCCGTTCTTCACTCCCAGCGTTGCCGATGTGGTCTTGAAAGGTTTTTTAAGCAAGAACGCAAGCCTCGATTCTCCCGAGCGGATGACGGAACTCACTACCCGCGAGCGCGAAGTAGTTCAGCTTCTGGCCGAAGGCAAGGGCAATAAAGACGTCGCCGTAGCCATGCGCGTCAGCGTGAAAACCGTTGAAGCGCACCGCAGCAATATCAATCGAAAGCTATCCATCCGCACAACCTCCGACCTGGTCCGCTACGCGGTTCGAAACGCCATCATCGAACCCTGAATTCTGCAGCGTTCAGTAGCTTCCAGTTTCTACCCCAGCCGATCGGACGCACAGTGTCTCAAGCCCTAAGGGTCTCTAAGGGATCATTCTCCGCCAATTAGGGAAACGCCTGATTGATTCAATTGGGCGCCAAGTCCAGTATCGAAGCAGGCCCCACCCGCTCTTGTGGTTCGCACGCACAAGCTGCAAGTCCGCAGACTTCTCCCCGCTGAAACCGTTAAACGTCACACGCAATCATTCGTAACTTTCATACGCCTGGGGACCATGCCGGGCTTCCATGAATCAAGCCGCCATTGTGGAGCACACGCCAGGCTCGCCAACGGAGTGCGGTCCAGTGTTTCTTTTACATATCGTCTTATGGAGAATTTATGAACTTGAATCAAAGGTATCTTCGTAGCCTTCCTGCTTTCATCCTAGTGATCTGCTTGATCCTGGCTCCTGCGATCGGCAAAGCACAAACGCAGACTACCGGGGCGATCACTGGGCGAGTTACGGATTCAAGCGCCGCAGTCATTTCGAACGCCTCGGTTACCCTCACGTCACGGGCAACCGGGGGACAAACAGATTCAACCACCGATCAAGCCGGCAATTATCGATTCAACCTCCTTCCTCCGGGCAGTTATCAATTACGTTTTTCCGCCCCAGGATTCAAGACGGCCATTCCCGCAGAGCTCACGGTCACTGTGACGGAAACCACCACGGTGAACCTTGCGCTGACTCCGGGCGACCGCCAAGACACCGTTGAAGTGAGCGCCTCGGCAGAGCTGTTGCAGGCGGAGAACGCCACGCTTGGAACTACGGTGGAAGGCAGTACGATCCAGGCCCTTCCGCTCACCGAGCGCAACTACACACAGATTCTGACACTCTCGCCCGGTGTTGCTGGAAACGTCAACGACGCTTCGCAGTTAGGCCGTGGAACTACCGACACCTATGTTAACGGCGCCAGCAATATCAGCAACAGTTTCGTGATGGACGGCGTGGACATTAACAACTTTGGCAGCGGGCGCGGAGGCGACTTCCTTCAGCAAGGTGGAATTCCGATTCCCAATCCTGATGCCATTGAGGAGTTCAAGATCCAGACCACCATGTACGATGCGGGCTTTGGCCGCGACGCCGGAGCCAACGTGGAAGTGGTGACAAAGTCTGGCACTAATCATTTTCACGGCGCGGTCTGGGAGTTCTTCCGCAACGACGTGTTAAATGCCAATAACGTGTTTCTGGAGGCTGAGGGTCAAGCCCGACCGGCGATGAAACAGAACCAGTTCGGTGGTGCTTTTGGCGGACCCATCCTGAAGGACAAGCTCTTCATCTTTGGGTCATACCAGGGCACACGTCAGATCAACGGGCTCAGTTCGAGTTCGCTGTCCAGCAGCCTTTATCCCGATCTGTCAGCGACCGACCGCAGTGCGCAAGGCATCGGTAGCGCCGTCTGCAACCAGTCCGCGCTCGCGACCCTGCATGGCGGTGCGCAGGTGAGCTGCGATGGATCGAACATTAATCCCGTCGCGCTCGCCCTGCTAACACTGAAGAACAGCTCAGGCGGTTTTCTGATCCCCGCGCCTCTGGTCGTCTCTGCCGGGTCTCCTGTTGGAAAATCGACTTTCAGCATCCCCGGTGATTTCACCGAAGATCAGGTAATCGTCAATGCCGACTACCAGTTGAACGGAAGCAACCGGATCGGTTCGCGCTACTTCTACTCACGCGATCCGCAATCCAATGCATTCAGTAGCTGCGATTATGGATGCCCTCCGGGTTTTGCGCTCAAGACTGCCTACACTAATGACATTGGCACGCTCAAACTAACGTCTACCCTGACTCCGCGCTTGTTGAATGAAGGCTTCGTCGCCTTGATTCGCAATACCGGTGTTCTCACTAGTCAGACATCGATCGCCGATAGCTCTATCGGTATGTCGCCCGGCGACCCTGGGTTTCCCTATCTTCCGATCATAGACATCAATGGCCTGTTCAGCCTGGGCGGCGGCTTCAATGACTTCTCGGATTCAGTCGTCAACACCTATCAGGCAGGCGATCAGATGTCTTGGAATCGCGGCCGTCACGATCTGCGCTTCGGTTATGAGTTTGAACGCCAGCAGTTCGACTTCCAAGATCCCGGCCCTCGCCGCGGCTTTCTTGATTTCGGAAGCTTCTCGGATTTTCTGCTTGGTCAGAGCGGCACCCAGAACGGTAGTGGCTATAGCAATGTCTTCCTCAGCGAAGGCATTGCCGGGGCGATTGTCAAGGACTTCCGCGCCGTCGATATGTCGTCGTTCGTGCAAGACGACTACAAACTGAGCCCCAGCCTCACCCTCAACTTCGGCTTGCGTTGGGAGATCAACAGCAACATCAGCGAGGCCGATGGCCGCATGAGCAATGTCTTTCCCGATCTGCTTTCGGCCAATCAGCCGACATCCGATGGAAGCTATGCGGGTTGGGTTGTGCCTTCTAACTTCCCATCGACTATTGCGCTGCCGCAGGGAGTTCAGAAACTTTCCGGCAAGTCAGTAACGACGCAGAATATGCCGCTCCATAACTTTGGCCCGCGAATCGGGTTTGCATGGATTCCCTTCTCCGCACAGACGACTTCGGTGCGCGGAGGATACGGTGTGTTCTACACGCGACCCAATGGAAACGCTACGCTACAGGTGCTCACCAGCCCTCCCTTCGTTGGCATTAACGTTCTGGAGGGAGTGGGCAATACGGCAGCGACCTTGCAGGATCCCTTTAACCCGCTACCCACTCCCGGCGTGTTTCCTTTGCGCACAGCAACGTCTGAGTTGAGCGCAACCATCATTGAACCCAAATACGATTCACCTATGACCCAGCAATACGACCTCGACATACAACAGCAACTGACCGGTTCGACGGTCTTCGATCTGGCTTATGTCGGCACCCGCAGCACGCGCCTGCTCGAAAGTCGCAATATCAACGAGGCACTGCTGGCGAGCGAAGCAGGGCCGGTCAACGGCATTACAACAAATACTGTTGAGAATGCCTCTCAGCGTGTGCCTTACGTTGGATTCGCCCCCGGTGGCCTCGATCGCATCGAGTCCTACGGCACATCGATGTACAACAGCTTGCAAGCTAATCTGCGCCGCCAGATGAGTCACGGAGTGTTGTTGCAGGCCGCGTATACATGGAGCAAGGCGATGACCGATGTTGAGGGATCAGGCCAGGGCGCGGTGTTCACCGGCGGCAGCGGCGACAGCAACAACTCCGACGATCGCCAGCAACGCTGGGGACCTGCCGGCTTCGATCGCACCAATCGCTTCGTCTTTGCCTATCGGTGGGAGCTGCCCAAGCTGCATGGCGCAAACCTGCTTACGCGTGAAGCTGTGAATGGCTGGGCCATCTCCGGCGTAACGACGATTCAAAGCGGCGATCGGCTAACTATTACCGATCCGACTGGCGGGTCGATCTATGGCTCGGTCAGCACATCGCGCGCCCAGTTGGCCTCAGGCGCGACCAACAACTCAATCGAAACCACTGGCAGTGTGAAGAGCCGGCTTGATAGCTATTTCAATACGGCCGCCTTTACCTCTGTTCCTGTCATTGGCGACGGAACGGATTATGGAAATAGCAGCGACGGCGTGGTGCGCGGGCCGATGCAAGACAATTCGGACTTCACCATCTCACGGCTCTTCAACCTCGGCCTGAGCGAAAAGCGCACTCTTAACTTCAGCGCGCAATTCTTCAACGGCTTTAATCACGCGCAGTACTCCGATCCGGGAACGTCGTTTGGATCGGCTAGCTTCGGAGTGATTCAGAGTACCTCGGTCGCTCCGCGCGTTATTCAATTCGCCGCCAAGGTTGCGTTCTAAACCGGCCGCCGTGATGCTAAGGTTGAAAAAAAGGGAGTCATCTATGAAGCACTTGATCGCGGTAGCCGCGCCGTTTCTCTGTACCTTGATTGCCGCCGGGCAGGCAGCGACGGTTACGCTGCCCGCCTCGCCCTCAACGGTCGTGTGGGGATACTACTCCGCTAAGGCCAAGCCCGTGCTTACGGTTCATTCCGGTGATACCGTGCGCATCCAGACCCTGTCTACATGCGGACCCACGGACCGACTTATCAGCGAGGGCGTTGCATCCTCCGATATTCCCGCATACAACGCCGACATCTATCGTGAAGTAAAAGACAAGGGGCCGGGCGGTCACATTCTCACCGGCCCGGTGGACATTGCCGAAGCGGAACCAGGCGATGTGCTCGAAGTCGATATCCTCAAGGTCGATATCGATGTACCCTTCGCCTGTAACGGTTTCGGGGCCGGCCGGGGATTCTTGCCTAACGACTACCCTTACGGCCGCACCAAAATTATTCCACTCGACCGCGAAAAAATGATCGCGCACTTCGCGCCCGGCATCGAGATTCCCTTGCATCCCTTTTTTGGCAGCATGGGCATCGCGCCACCGGAATCCGCCGGACGCATCGATAGCGCTCCGCCGTGGATGCACGCGGGGAACATGGATAACAAGGAGCTCGTCGCAGGGACTACTCTCTACATTCCAATCCATGCCAAGGGAGCGCTGTTCGAAGTGGGTGATGGACACGCCGGCCAAGGCAATGGCGAGGTGGACATTACCGCCATGGAGACTTTCCTCTCCGGAACATTTCGCTTCGTCGTCCACAAAGGTCAGCACCTTCTCTGGCCCCGTGCAGAAACTCCCGCCAGCTACATCAGTATGGGTTTCAGCCCAGACCTCAAAGAAGCCACAACTCTTGCAGTGCGCGACATGATTAACTTCCTTGTAGACCAGAAGCACCTCAGCCGCGACGATGCATATATGCTGACCAGTGTGGCCGTCGACGTGGACATTACACAACTTGTCGATGGAAACGTGGGCGTACATGCCATCTGCCCCAAGTCGATCTTTGCCAAATAGTCAGGACCAATCGAAAGTATGCTCATGAATGCATCGCTTCCTGCGCAACCGTCCATGTCGCAATCCGCTTCTGGGTTGCGACGTGGACTGATCTCTGTCCGCACTCTCGTCGTGCTCAGCTTCCTCTTGATGGAAGGCCTCACTTCAGGACTTTCGCAAGCCGCGCCGGCCAGCGGGTTTGTGCATACAGCGGACGTCGATCTGGCCTATGAACTCTATGGCAAGCCGACTGGCCAGATCCCCATCATGGCTATTAACGGAGGTCCGGGGCTTTCGCACAAGTACATGATCCAGAATGATGTGTGGCCGCGGCTCGCCGAAAGGCGCCAAGTCGTTTTTTACGATCAGCGGGGGACTGGCAAGTCGACGCGGCTTCGGCCCGGCGCTTCGCAAACAATGGATGCGCAGGCAGCCGATCTGGAAGCGGTGCGCGCGCATTTCGGTTTCGATAAGATCGACATCGTCGGCGACTCCTACGGCGGATTTCTGGCCATGGCTTACGCATTGGCGCATCCCGAACACATTCATAAAATGATTCTCAGCGACTCCGCTCCGCCGTCTCTTAAAGACATCGTGCATTTGCTTCCGCAGGTTTTCCCTGACATTGAGGAAGAAGATGCGCAATTGAACAAGAAGCTCGGAGACACAGACGAAGCCGCGCAAAAGAGCCTGGTCAATCACTTTCGCATGATTTTTTATAGTGAAGACCTGCTGCATACCTATCTCGCAAATATCGGTGACATCGGTTACACGCCAAGCGTGGGTGCGGCAGTCCAGGCATCGGCAGAGAAGATGGACATGACCCTGGAGTTACCAAAATTCAAATTCCCAACGCTGATCATTACGGGCCGCTATGACATGAATGTCGCTCCGCTGACAGCCTGGAGAATGTATAAAGCGATCCCAGGCGCGAAGCTGGAGATTTTTTCCAAGAGCGGCCATCTCCCCTCCTATGAGGAGCCGGATAAATATGTACAAGTTGTCAATTCCTTTTTAGCGAATTGACTCACGTAAAGGTTGAAGCCTTCCAGATTCGATCACTCAATGGAGATCGCCATGCGCCGCCGCACATTTCTTTCTACGCTTCCCCTCGCAGCCGCGGGATCCGCCGCCTATGCGCACGACATGAGCAACGGTTCCCTTGAATATGGCCCCGATGCGGACCAGCCTGCAACTCCAAAAAAGTTTCAGGCTTCAAGTGAAGAGGGCTTCTCACGCCCCGATGTCCATGCCGGCGACCGGCCCGCAGGAGCCAGCTTCGCCTCGCGCTCGCCCGCGTTGGGCTGTTCTGGAGCCGCCGGCACGGCACATCCGCTCGCGACTCAGGCAGCGATTGAGATGCTCAAGCGAGGAGGTTCAGCGGTGGACGCGGCCATTGCCGCCAACGCGTTGCTGGGCTTCGTTGAACCAGTCAGCTCCGGGCTCGGCGGCGACTGCTTCGCCTTTGTGTGGGATCCCAAGACGAACAAGCTCGAAGGCATGGCAAGCTCCGGACGATCTCCAAAATCCCTTTCTCTCGCCACTGCCCGTTCGCGCGCCATCAATCGTGTGCTTCCCAAACTCGGAGCTGTTACCGTCTCCGTGCCCGGCGCGCTCGACGGCTGGTGGACACTGCATCAGCGCTACGGCAAGCTCAAGTGGGCGGAGCTGTTTGAGCCGGCCATTCATTATTGCGAATCAGGCGCGCCCAATCCGCAGATCATCGGCTGGTATCTCAAGCGCAACATGGCTATCTTTCTCCGCCCTGGCTCGGGCGTGGAAGAAACCGCCAACGCCGTCGCTACCTATATGCCCGGCGGCGTGGCGCCCAATGAATACGATGTGCGCCGCAATCCCGATCTGGCCCGCACCTATCGCATGATTGCCGAGGGCGGACGCGACGCATTTTATGACGGCCCCATCGCCAAAACCATCGATGCATATTTCAAACGCATCGGCGGCTGGCTCTCGGCCGAAGATCTGCGCGAGCACCACGCCGAATGGGACCAGCCGCTCGTGACCAGGTATCGCGACGTCGACGTATATGCCATGGCCGCCAACACGCAGGGCCTTGCAACTCTGCAAATGCTGAACATTATCGAACAATTTGACATGCGCGAATTCGGATTCCAATCCGCGCAATCGCTTCATGTGCAGATAGAGGCCAAGCGCCTGGCTTATGAAGATCGCGCCCGCTTCTATGCCGATCCGCATTTTGCAAAAATCCCCATCGACTGGCTCAACTCAAAAGACTATGCGAAGCAACGCGCAAACCTCATTCGCCTTGATCGCATCCTCGACCCCGTCTATCCCGGCCACGCTCCCGAACACGGCGACACTACTTACTTCTCAACGGCAGACGAGGACGGCATGATGGTGTCCATGATTCAGTCCAACTTCCGTGGCATGGGTTCGGGCCTGGTGGCCGACGGCCTCGGTTTCATGTTCCAGGACCGAGGCGAGCTCTTCTCTTTAGAAGACGGTCATCCTAACATCTACGCTCCCGGCAAGCGGCCTTTCCAGACCATCATTCCCGGCTTTGCTTCCAGGGATGGCGTGCCATGGCTAGCCTTCGGCGTAATGGGTGGTGATATGCAGCCGCAAGGCCAGACGCAAATTATCGTCAATCGCGTCGACTATGGAGTCGACGTGCAGGCCGCAGGCGACAGTCCGCGCTGGCACCACGAAGGCTCTTCGCAAACCATGGGTGAAGATCAGCCCGGCCTCACGTCCCGCGGCATTGTGCGTCTGGAGGCCGGGGTTCCCGCAGATACCCGAAAGGCTCTTATCGCGCTGGGCTGGCCTATGGGAGTGAGCGACGGCGGCTTCGGCCGCTACGAATGCATTGAAAACCGCAAACAGGGCCAAGACCGCGTCTATGCGGCTGCATCCGAGATGCGTGCCGACGGCATTGCGCTGGCATACTGATTTATGGGTCAGGCCAACCATCTAATCGAACATGGATGAGGTTCGCGATTGCACGTGACATACGAGGGGTCCACAGTCGCATAGGCGTCGTCAGTCTCTGCGAGAATCCAGGTTCAGAGGGGTTTGTGGGCGATCCGGAAATAACCCGATTTCAGAGTTCCTTCCGGTTTTTCTAGTGAACGGCATTGTGCGAATCGTTGATTGTCGCAGAACCTATGATCATAATTAGCTTCGCTCGCGAGAAGGTTCACAGCAACTTCGATTACGGGAATTAGCCATGAGGATCGCATTTCTGGGACTAGGCAAAATGGGAACACCGATGGCATTGCGATTACTTGTTGCCGGCCATGAACCGTCGGTGTGGAACCGGAGCGAAGAGCGTACTGGGGGGTAAGCCCAAACCGGCGGAATTTATCCAGACAGGTTCTCCAACGGCGTTGTTGCATGGATATATTGAAGATCAGCTAGTCTGAGATAGATTCCAGGAAGGCTGCGAAGTTCAACGCCGAACAAGCACAACGCCTCGCGCCGCCACCATATCCCCAAGATAACGCTTCGGGTGAAGAGCTGGGCAGAGTACGATGCCGGTCTTCGGCGTCGAGGCAGTTTGACGTTATGGGTTACTGAAGAAGTATTGGAAGGCTGGCAAGCTGCTCGTCGGACGACGCCTGGCGGGCAGTTCAGCTACTCCGAGCTCGCCATCGAGACAAGCATGATGCTGTGTCTGGTATTGCGCCAAACCGAAGGGCTGGTGTCCTCCATTTTCTACTTGCTGGGTGTGCCGCTGAGCACTCCTGGTCACAGCACCTTGAGCCGAAGGACGAGGGCAATTGAGTCAATCTCAAATGGCTGTGTTCTGCCTGACGGGCCGATCCACCTGCTGCATGCACATGAGTCACTACCACGTGAGCTTGAGCGTTGCTATATCTGTGTACTGAGAGGGCACTGCCTTGTTTTGTCCCATTGGCATCCGCCCATAAATCGCAAAGCTTTGGGAGCTATGACCAGCGGAGAGAATCATCGATCCCTTTATGACTGAGGTCCCGGCCGTACCGTCGCCCAATACCAGGGTCCGTCCCGCGTCGAGATAGAGCTCATAGTATAGAGACTGTTCACCACCGCTCAGTCGACGCCCGGCGGTACGTGAAGGAAGCGTGGACAGCGACACGGCAAACGATACAGCTTCGCCTCTCGAGCCGGAGCAGGAAACAGTCACTTGTCCAATAGTGTCGGTCGTATGATGACCGATGACATCATAGGTTCCGAAAGCCACGCCGCTCGAGGATACCGAGCACGTTGCAGCGAAAGAGGCTGGACAAAGGCAAATCGCGAGAAGAGCCACAATCCCAGCACGAGTCATTTATTTCCTCCGCAGGTGAGCGGTCCGATTCGTGGAAGCAGTTCGTTTGGAAGCGCAGATACGGTGACGTCGCAGGCATGTGCAGCCCATTCGACATGCAAGCGGGCCGGTGCCTTGAGCGACGGAAGAAACGCTTCTCCGTGGAAGGCCACATGTGCCCGGACCGCTCCATCAATAGCAACTGTTGCTCCGACTGGAATCAGTTCACCTGAGTCCATTTTGAGGATGACGATCGCACCAGTGGATTTCTGCGGAGCGAACTGGACCAACACGCCGCTGCGAAACATGGGCACAACAGTCTTGTCGGATACGTCGAGCAGTGTATCCATCGAGATGGCAGAGTCATCGATCCTAATGGAATTGTGATCGTAAGGGGCGAGCCATGGTACAAGAGCTACGCCATTGCGATTGGTCCGCGCCACCTGGAGGTTATTTACAAAAACGCCGACGTTGGGTTCATGCGGCACTTCTACCATGGCGAAGCTGTTTTCAAGCCAGCGTGTCGTCAGAACATTGCCGTGCAGCCATGCTATGCCTGCCCGATCGCTAAGCCGCCAACTATTCGCCTGATCGCCCTGACTAGTTTCGACGTCCCACTCGCCATGATCATTCTGATAGGACAACTCCGCATCAACACGTCCATTGTTGAGTTCGTCTGAACGTACGCGATAGCCATATCCAGTCCCGGTTGGGAGCGTTGTCTGGATCTCCGTGATAGCCGACCGGCCAGCGTTTCCGGTCTCCGCCGTCGAGAAAATGATCCCTCTTCTGCCGAACGGCATCGAGAATGAGAAATTGACTCCTGTCGCTCTCCGCGGCGCGGTGCTGATGGTGGGAGTAATGTTGAGGTATCCGGGCCCCATGCGCACACCTGCCGTCGCCGTGAGTGAACGCAGGTCCCCGGCGCCATGTAGGACCTCCTGGATGAGACCCACGCTAACCGTGGCATAGTTGCCCACCGCGATGCTCGTACTTCCCTGAAATAAATGCCGGCCATTTGCCTCTGATGGCAGAAGTCCAATCTGCCAAAAGCCTGGCGTGGCAGTCTCGTAATGAAACGCCAATCCGAATGCCCGAGCCGCATGGTCGAAGTCTACGTAGGATAGATTACCGGGACGGCTTCCGTTGAGGCTAAGCACAGTGCCGCCCCCTAGCACTCCAAGCCGCCGAAGCACATAGCTCGCGCTAGACCCCAGTGCTTCGTTGGCCCCTGTCAATTCTGCTCTGGCACCCAAAGTCAGCGAGTCTGTTATTCCACGGCGCTCGCTCCCAAGTAAAAAGAAAGATTTGTATTGGGCGCTTGTTACACCGTAATTGCGGCGAAATGTACCGGCCTGATATGCGAAGTCGCGCACGCCTTGCTGCAAGATATCGGTTGACTTGATAAATGGCTGCGTAATGGTCTGGGAGCGCCCCAGCGCATCGGTCACGACAAGTTGAATCTGCCCCTCGCCTGACATCACAGGGATGTTCTGGATTGCAAATGGGCCCGAGTCGACAGGCTGAGACAATACCTCAACATTATCTGCATAAATATTGACTACGGAAGGCGCTACAGCTATGCCTGAGATACTCGGAAGTGCTTCGGGAATGAACGACGGTTGTACGGCAAAGTTGGTGGAATAGCTTATCCCTGCGAAGTATGCCTGTCGGCCCCACATCTCTCCCGAAGTCATGCTGTCGCCTACCGTGAACGTCACTAATCTATCAGGAATATCATGTGTAAATAGAGTATTGATTCGGGCCGTTTGAAATCCATTTGTCCCCGCAACCGCTGAGAACTCACTCGTCACCACTCCACTTGGGCCGAAGAATCCTGCCTCCCCAAATCCTGAAAACTCGTTCAAATTATGGCCGACCAAATATTGAAGGTCGCGATTGAGAAAAGCCCCCGGACCCGATACCGTCGGAAGGAGCCTCATTCGCCGTGAAGCATCTGTCCGGGATAAACCGAATGCACCGGGCGGGACTTTGATGTTGAGCGCCTGCTCCTGCATATCGACTGAGAATGTCAAACCGCTGACGTCATCGAGTGGGTAATACTCCTGCTTTCCATGGAGCATGGGAGATGTGGGTGGCAGCGAGAGACGGTTGCGTCGAAAGAAATCTACCGATAGATACCAATGCGAGTCGTCCTTTAGCGCCGGCTCAAAGTCACTCGCGAGCTGACCATTGAGCCGCACCGCAACGAGGATCTCGGCGGGTTCAGACGCAAAGCTTGGAGTGGACAAAAGAAGCAACAAAAGCAATACAAGACCTTTAGGGATTATGGAGCGTAAGTACCTCGTTAGCGGGATTTCCATCGGTAATTGCCTGCATGAGAAGGCCGCCTTGGTCATGTGGAGGAACGTCCTTCACGATCCATTCCTTGTGGCCGCCAGCCAATACGTACTCAGAACCGCTCTGGACGGCGATCGGGTTAGTTCCGTCAGGAGAACTCAAAGTGATGCGCCTGATCTGGATGTGGGCGTTTCCATGGTTTTCGACGGACAGCATCATGCCATCTGGCGATCTCGACAAGATCCATGACAACTTCGCTGCAGCGGGACTGCCCGATTTCACGAAAAGTGGAATACTGATCCGAAGAACGGTGTGTAACCCTTGAACCCCCGCGCCCGACGCAGAAGGAACCTCTTCGAGGATTAAACGATATGTTTGCTCGGCATCCAGCGCTGTATATTGCCTCACCCCAACGCGGATTGCCTGGCTTTGGTTCGGCAATATGATGAACACAGGTGGATTGAAAATCAAATCGTCAGTTTCATGCTCGGTCTCCTGATTGCCTTTAAGTATCCACTGCACTGGATGAAGCTGAATTGTTACTGCCTCGTCCCCGTTGTTTGTAACCTGGAGCGTTGCGTGCAGATGTTGGTGCGAAAATTCTACGCGGACCGGAGTAACCGTGAACGAAGCAGCCATAAGGGGAGGCGCTCCTTCCAGCAGGAACGCCAGCCCACAAAATATAGTTGATATAGCTTTCTGAAATTGCATTATGCCTGCCTAGAACGTGATGGTGGCAACAACGGTGTCCGCATAGGAGCCGGCAGGAATATTCTGAGAAGCCGGAATGGAAGCGTACACGGTTACTGTGTCCGTGGTGCCCGTTCCGGTGTGCGATGCTCCGGTTGCATTCGTATTGCCCCAGACGGTTTGGTAGTCTGGAGTCGAATAGAGTTGATAGTTTAAGTAATCCGTTGTTCCATTCAGTGCCCTGCGGAGCGGCGTTGCATCTGTTGATCCCGCACCGGCGTTGGAGCCTTGGCTAAGGGTTATCGTGCTGGCCGAACCGGTTGTGCATGCCACGCTCAGTGTCGCCGTGCTGGTCGATGCCGTGGCTTGATTGGCAACGACGGGATCATAGGTGAGAGCCAGAGCGCCAGCATTGATGCTGCAGCTTGCGGTTACGTTAGCGGTCACAGCGAGATTGCTGGTGGCGGTACCTGCGAAGGCTGTCCCCGCTCCAGCGATAAGGATGGAACACAAGGCAAGAAATTTCATGTTAAGCATAGTTTTCCTTTTCAGAAGTCAATATGTTGCGTTGAGTATGTTGCGTTGAGTGAGCCGGCAATCGGCGGAATCCCGCGGAAAGCCAAATGACAAACCATCCGTAGATACATTCCTTACTTTGATTGCCGACACTTGACTAACGACGGTAGCGTACAAACGCCGCATCGACAACCCGTTCGAGGTAATGGATGACAAGCTCGCCTCGACCGGGCACTCTTTGAAAGAGAAATGCCGGGCTATTCGTGAGAGATTGTCCTTGCGACTTTGGGCTCGCCGAGTATGCACCTTCCAGTGACTCCTGCATTCTCGACGTGGTGATGTTCGGGGTACTTGTTTCAAGCGGCGATACTCTGGAATCGGAGTGGAATTTCAACAGTTCAGACATCTAGACATCGGCCTTTCTTGAACATGCTTCTGAGAGATTGCTGTTCAAACGGCCTGTATCTGCAGTTCGAAGCAAGCTCCCGATTCAGAGACTATGCGAAACTCTGGTAGCGAGGGCGTGACTTTTAGGTGGCAGTTGCGTGACCTTTACGCTCAGTAAGTATGGCGCTTGATTGTTTAGTGGGATGTCAAACAGAATTAACTAGGAGGAGTCACGATTTTCGCGCGCACTGCAGCTTCCCAGTGCTGATTAGGCTAGATGGAAATTGCTTACGGCGGGTATCGCTATGGTGCAGTAATCTTGGCCACGTGTATGGAACGCGATACCCATTGTTTCGAAAAAGGCCTGGAGTGCCAATTTTTTGCAAGAAAGTTAATTCGCCCGTGGTAGATATATTCGAATAGAGGTACCGTTGCCCGGTTCGCTAGAAAGTCGAACGAACCCACCTGATTGGATTACAAAACTATGCACGATACTCAATCCAAGGCCCGTTCCTCTTGATCCCTTGGTAGTAAAGAATGGTTCAAAAGCTCTGGCACTCACAACTGGGGACATTCCGATGCCAGAGTCGGATACTAAAATCTCGATATAATCGCTCTTCTCTGGCCTCGAACTCGACTTGTTCGGGTCGTCATTCAGGGATACATTCTTTGCGCTGATTTCAAGACACCCACCGAAAGGCATCGCGTCGCAGGCATTGAGTGTGAGATTAAGAAGCGCCGATTCGAGTTGCGTCTTCTCGATCAAAACAAACCAGAGATCGTCGCAGATATTAGACTCAATTGATATTTTATCCGGCAATAATGTACGAAGCGACTTGAGAGAACTCATCAAGAGAGTGCCCAGATGTGTCGGTGTCGATACCCGCGATTCCTGTCGCGTAAAGGCCAGAAGGCTCTTTGTCAACTCGACACCACGGAGTGCACCTGCGGTGGCGGCTTTGATCATTTTTGCCTGTTCACTTTCTCTGGGCACATACTCTTCAAGGAAATCGAGATTGCCCAACACGACACCGAGAAGGTTATTAAGATCGTGGGCAATACGGCCAGTAAGCTGACCCAGGGAGTCCATCTTTTGAGCATGAAGGAGCTGGGCTACGAGTGAGCGCTGACGCGCTTCAGCACTAAGGAGGCCATCAGTTTCTCGATGTCGATGTGACATGGCCAAGTAATAATAATGAAAGGCATCAGCCAATGCCTTTCGTAAATCGGTTTCAGTAGCCGGCTTGACCAAAATACGGAAGACACCTGCCTGATTGCCGTTGCGAACCGTCAAAGGGAGGTTATCGGTTCCAGAGAGAAGCATCTGAACTGTATCAGGGGCAACCTCTGTTACTGCCGATAAAAAATCAACTCCCTTCATCCTCCGCATGTCCACATCCGATATCACGACAGTAAAAGGGCCGCGCTCGCGAATGACAGCAAGGCCTTCTTTGCCGCCTTGAGCGGTATCTACCAAAAAGTCGCCACGCAGGAGCCTTTTATAACTATCTAAGATTCGGGTGCTGTCGTCGACAAGTAACACTGTATTTGCTACTAGAGTCATGTGTATCCTTACAACTGATGCGATAGCCTGGTTTGAGGTTGAACGAAAGCCATGAGAACGCGCTAGAGTCACAATTTCAACATATTTGAATTCGCCGCGCGCCACTGCGGCACGTTACGTCCCGGCATAGGTCTGCCAAAGAAGTAACCTTGGCCCATTTCACAATTCGCTTCCGCAAGCAGTTTCGCTTGCTCCTCTGTTTCTATCCCCTCTGCGATTGCTTCCATGTCTAGCGAATGAGCAAGAGCGATTATCGTTCTGACGATGATGTCGGAATCCCTTTCCGTGGTCATATGCTGAACAAAAGCTTGATCGATTTTCAATTCGGAAAAGGGACCGCGCTGCAATTTGAGGATGGAGGAATATCCGGTGCCAAAATCATCCAGGGCTAGTTTAAAGCCCTTGATTCGCAAGCGTGCCAACAGTTCAGAATGACTGACGTCGTCTTTCATCGCTGAAGTTTCAGTCAATTCGAATCGCAAATGATGTGCCGGCACGGAATACTGCTTGCAGATTCTCTCTATCTGATATGGCAACTCCGCATTATCGAGGTCCAAGGCCGAAATGTTGACCGAAACAAATTCGTCTGCGTCTTGCAAAGAGTCCCATTCAGCAAGCTGACTCACCACGCACTCAAGGACCCGCGCGGTGACAAGGTTTGTCATACCTTCAAGAGCAGCAATAGGCATGAAGCGATCAGGTGTAAGTGTTCCGAGTTCCATGTGTTCCCACCGCACCAGTGCTTCCCATCCGACCAACCGCCTCTCGCGGAGAACCACGAGAGGCTGATAGTACACTGTCAGTTCATTATTCTGTAGAGCTCCGCGCAGTAGATCAGCATCAATTGCGGGCTTTGTATTCGAAGCCTTCAATAGCGCGTTCCGGACATCCGCAATGCGCAAAGGCTTTTGCAAGGGTGCCAGCATGCTTAAACCGAAATGGGTGCCGATCTTCTTGGCGGTATCGATGACGCGCGAGTCCATTCCGCTGGCGACTAATATCTTGGCATCGCATTTGGTTGCCTGGAGAAAGCGAAGCAATGCCACTCCGTCGAGTCCCGGCACATTCAAATCGAGGACGACAATGTTCGGCGTCTCAGTGAGCACTAGTTTCTTGAATTCATCGGGGTCTGTTGTTGAGGATGCTTTGATTCCGCGTTCTTGCGCAACCCGCTCAATGATGTCTAGAAATGCCTGATCGTCGTCGATAGCAAGCAGACTGTTCCGGTCTTGTTTCGGTTTAGAACTGGCATCGCGTACGGCGGCGAGCAGGCGATATCCTCGCCTGGGCAGAGTTTCGATGACCTTGGGATGCTTGGCATCATCTCCAAATGCTTTTCGGAGTTCCAAGACGTATTTCTTCAGCCCTTTTGGATCCACAAACGTATCGGGCCACAGAGCGCGCACGACCTCTTGGTGCGATACAAGTTGTTGTGGGCGTGTCGAGAGATACACCAAAAGACTGCAAGCTTTGGGTGTGAGAGTGATCGCTGTGCTGTGTGAATGGAGACGCTCATTAGTTACGTCGAACTGTACCGGTCGCGCGCCATCAATGTCGAACTCTAATACCGTCGATAGAGGGAAAATGGGGTGCGTCACTTGCAGCCGTCCTTGGATACGGGGCATAGAAGGAGCCCTATGCGTCATTGTTGCGATGCACCATTATTTCTTATGAAACTATTGTATCGTTTGAAATGAATCACGCCTCCCACGCACCCTCCTTGGCTTGGATGCAATTTTGACCTAAGGCGCAATTTTGCCTCGTTTGAGGGGTAAAACGAATTGGAATGTCGATTGTAGATTTCCCGCGAGGTTACTTTTAGGTTCCGCAAAGGTCTACTACCATTGACTCCGGCCTATCGGAGTCTGGGATATCCGTGCGAACTGAGGTTAGTTCGACTCGAATAAAATTTCGTATCCGAAAGAGCCGGTTATCGCTCGGGAAGGCGTGCTACTCGAGGCGAAATGCACTATATATATGCTCGAGGAGCATGGCTCATTCGCACTGGGACTCGATGAATGCGAGCTGCTGCATGTTGCTTGGTCGGCTCTACCAGTATCCAGGGAAGACTCTGATTATCGCCCTCACGTGACTTGTAGGTTCCTGCGAGGTGGTTTGGCGTTCTCTTCCCGCTCAGAGCTCACAGTTTAGTCATAACATTCTGCTATGCATCCAATTGCTAGAAATTGCGAAGTGGAGATTGAGACGCAGAACTCCGTCAGCAGACACACGCTGCGGCAGCTTCGCGCGCCGGCGACTGCGGCTGGAGTAGGGTCGGCGAAATGGACAACTTTTGCTGATCCGTCATTGAGACCTGCCAGACCTCTGGTAGTTTTCGTCGATTGTGCAAGAAGCTTCGTCGATTTGAATCGGGGAGCTTTATGGAGCAGCGGATACGATTATCAAATTGCGCGCGACTGCAACCATGCCCTGACGTTCGCGGCCGGTCGACAACTTGGGGCATTTGTCGTTACGTGTGCTGCCGATGCTGCGAGGTTAATGGGTCGTTGGACGCGAATTTCCCCTGCAACCCCGATTGTGCTCCTCAATCGATCGAACGCAGGGCCTTCCGGAGGTGTAGTCGGTAATCTCGTGATTGATGAGGTCTCCAGTATCGAGGCCCTCATTCAGCTTCTAGACCTCCGACTCACTTACAAGAAGGACACTCTCCTCACCGAACGGCGCTATCAGCTCATTCAACTCGAGTGGCCATTATCGATACTGGCAGATCGCGACGGCGAAGTAATTTGCTTCGGAGGTGTGACTCTTTCGATGAGCGATGCAGGTTTGTGGGGGAGAATAGTCGGAGAATTCACACCAGGTGAAACTGTGCTGATTAGTTGCGATAACGCTCCTGAAGACCCTTTCCTCCGCGCTGAGGTTAGGTATCGCTCTGGCGATATCTATGGATTTGTCTTCCACAAAGGATACTTCGAACGGCTAATTCATCACAGGCACAACGCTTCGGCCACCGTATGTGTTGGCTCAACGGGAGCGAGAGATTAGCAGTTCGTCCATGCATGCTTTCAAACGGCGTTGTTGCATGGATCGAGTCTCAGCCGAGTTTTTCTATGATCCAGATGGATTACGCGGCAATGTTGAGACGGCGAACGGAGTCCGGCCGTCCATCGATTGCACCGGAGTACACTCTGCGAGCGCTGTTGTTGCCGATGCGCGGCTGTACAAAACGAGTTATGGCAAGGGGTCGAAGCTGAGTTATCTGGGGCACGCGCTGGTGGAAAACCGCAACCGTCTGATCGCCGCGGCGATGGTGACGCATGCCGACGGTTATGCCGAGCGCGATGCAGTGCTGTTGATGCTTGCTGAAAAGCAAGAGGGCCGCTCACGCCGCATCACGGTGGTTGCGGACAAGACTTACAACACGAAGGATTTTCTCCTTGAAGCTTCCGATCCAGCAATGCTGGCTTTAGTCCATCCTCGATAACGCGCACGTCCCCGCTGGTGATGGCCCAGAACAGTGGGTTAAGATCATCTGAACCACCGTGCTCTTGGCGCAGTGGGACGACGGTGCGTTTCGGGACTCATTCCTATCGCCCGAGCCAGGTCGAGCATTGTCGACGGATTTTCGCGCTTGCTATGTGACCATAAATATATGAAAGTAAATCAATTGCGAATGCAACCGAGGTTCGCGCTAATAGGCAGAGAATATAATTCGAGAAAGCGTGCTCCGGGGCTAAACTCACCAACCCGTGGGTCCACTCAACACAATGGAAAAGACTTCCAATCCATCACGGATGTTGCGCTTTGGTGTTTTCGAAGCCGACCGTCAATTGGGAGAATTGCGCAGACAAGGATTGCAAGTCAGGCTCCAGCAACAACCGTTTCGGATTCTGCTCATCCTGTTGGACAACGCCGGTGAATTGGTCAGCCGCGAACGGTTGCGCCAGGAACTCTGGCCCGCGGATACTTATGTCGATTTCGATCACAACCTGAACAAGGCGATGAATCGGCTGCGGTATGTATTGGGAGATACGGCCGATAATCCCCGGTTTATCGAGACGTTGCCACGCCGAGGCTATCGATTTATTGCTCCGGTGATCGCTCCGGTATCAACCCCGGCAGTGGACGCTCTGCCGGCAACGGCCGATGCCGAAATCCCGACGGCAGCCCCTTCGGAACCGCACGCGGCAGATAATGACGCGACGGCAGTTGTGACGCGACAGGCGCTCAGGGTTCCTCTGCTGGCCTTGCTGTGGAGTGCAATTGGTCTTGTCCTGATCGTGGCGATAGGGGTGGGAATCGTTGGCTACCGCCATTTATATCCGTTTCGGTCCGGGTCTCTTTCGTCCGTTACGCCGCGCCGCTCAGTCGCGGTCCTGGGGTTCAAGAACCTGTCGGGCAATCCAAGTGAAACGTGGCTTTCTACTGCTCTACCGGATTGGCTAACGACGGATCTGTCTGCTGGAGGCCAGCTTCGAACCATTTCGGCGGAAGCCGTTTCCAGAATGGAGACGGAACTGGCCCTGTCCCACGTTGACAGTCTGGGGAAAGAGAGCCTCAGCAAAGTCGGCAAAAATCTCAGCACCGACTACGTGGTGGTCGGTGCTTATGCCGTTATAGGTGAGGGATCGGCGGGCCAGGTTCGTCTCGATCTCAGGCTCCAGGACACGCGAACCGGTGAGACCATTGCGGCGGTTTCGGAAACCGGCACCGAGTCGCACCTTTTCAATTTGGTGTCGGTCGCCGGTGGCAGCTTGCGCGCCAAACTCGGCATTGCCGGGGTCACCGCCCAGGAAGCAAGCCAGGTTGCGGTCGCCCTGCCGGAAAATCACGATGCCGCCCGGCTCTATTCGGAAGGCCTGGAAAGAATGCGCATCTTCGACGCTCCAGCGGCGCGTGATTTGCTGGAAAAGAGTATCGCCATCGAACCCGGTTATCCTCTTTCTCACGCAGCAGTCGCCTCTGCCTGGGAGCAGCTTGGTGATGACCGCAAGGCGGAAGAAGAGGCGAAGACTGCCGTACAACTGTCAGCCAATCTTCCCCGCTCCGACCGTCTTCTGGTCGAAGGGCGTTATGACGACATGTCGAGAAACCGGGACGGCGCCATCAATGTGTATCGCGCCCTTTTCGAGTTTTTCCCCGATAGCCTGGACTATGGACTGGCTTTGGCGCACGCCCAGACCAGCGCCGGGAAAGGAACCGAGGCGCTCGCGACCATTGAACTGCTACGCAAGTTGCCGGTGCCTTTGAGCGATGACCCGCGCTTGGATTTAGCCGAGGATTGGGCTGCCGAGGAGCTTGGTGATTTTCGCCATTGCCTGAATTCAGCTATGAAAGCAAGCCAAAAAGCCCGCGCAATTGACGCGTCCTTATTACTCGCGCAAGCGCTGGCCGACGAAGGCTGGGCGTACGACAATCTTGGTCAATCGGACGACGCAATCGCCGCAGCGCAGGAATCGCGCCGCCTCTTCGCCGCAGTCGGATACCGGCGAGGGGTAGGTCTGGCGACCAACGAGATAGGCATCACTCTTATGAACAAAGGCGATGCTGCCGGCGCCAAGGCGAAATATGAAGAGAGCCTGGCCATTCGACGAGCGCTCGGAAACAAGATGGGAATCGCCGCCAATCTTGATAATTTGGGCGATGCCCTGCTGGCGTTGGGCCGACTCAACGAGTCCCGCAGCAAGTACGAAGAGTCGATGGCAGTGTACCGGGAGCTTGGGCACGAAGATGGAGTAGCCCGCGTTAAGGGGGACCTGGGCGTCTTGCTGCTGGCAATGGGCGATCACCAACTCGCCAAGCAAAACTTCCAGGAGGCGTTGGAAGTCTGTTCCCATCTTGGGGATAGGAGTAACGCGGCCCTCGATATGGCGGGGATGGGATCGGCGCTGCGTGCCGAGGGGGACATCGAGGGGGCAAAGAAGTTTGATTCGCAGGCGCTGGCCACCTTCGAGGAGACTGGCAAACGATCCGGCGCCGCACTCACCGAATTGTCGTTGGCTCAGTTACTCATTGATGAAGGCAGCGCCACGCCGGCGGTGAATGAGGCTCGCCAAGCGGCGTCTGAGTTCAAAAGAGAAAAAGGGGCAGAGAACGAAGCCGTGGCGAATGCGATCTTAGCTCGCGCCCTTCTGGCCGAACGGAACGTGAATGACGCCCGAAGCGCAATCGCAGAGGCAAACGCTGCGCTAAGCAGATGTGATTGCTACGGAGCCAGGCTCCTGGTCGACATCACTTCGGCGCAGGTCAGCGCGGCTTCAGATACCGCTTTGGAATACAAACGGGCCGCCGGCATGATTGAACGGGTTCTCCCGCAAATCAAACAGATGGGCTTCATGAATTACGAATATGAAGCCAGGCTTTCGCTTGCAGAGATCGAGTTGCGCCGAGGCAATCTCCCTCTTGCCCAGGCGCAACTGAAAACTCTAGAGAAACAAGCATCCGCCCACGGCTTCGGACTGTTCGCCCGTCAGGCCGCTGCCATCTTGCGACAGGCTAATGGAACCGCACAGAAATAGCCTCTCGTCCTCCTGCTCCTCCCGATTCCACCCAATGTATCCTGCTCGCAGCCCGCAGTTGGCGTGGCTCGAAAACATGGACATTCGAAAAGCAGGCCCTCTGACCACCTCCCGGTAACTCCACCCAAAGGAGGATATCCGGCCGCGCCCGCCCAAAATGCGAAAAAACTGCCCCGCTGGGGTTCCCGAAGTCGGCCTAAAACCACAATTCACGCGCGCGACATTAACAATTAATCAATTCTTAAATAAGGACTTAGGGCGCGACACGGCAACGACACGCCGGGCATTGACACTCCCCCCCGCTTCCGCAACTGTATGGGGCAGGAACGACGGCGCGTTCCTGACTCTCCAAGTCATCCTGGGCGCCGTTCCAACCGCACACGGAAGCAACCGAAGCTCTCGTGAATGAGCGCTTAGCGCAGGTTCTCAGCAACTACACGTATCTGTTTCCAACGGTGACAGCCGGATAGCCCTGGCTGTCGGCAATAGGGAGGATTTTTTGAGGCCAATGAGATGCATTGTGAAATTGATCGTTACAGCTCTACTGCTAATTGCGTGTCTGACCGATCGCAGTTCCCGATTATTCGCCCAAAGCGCGGATACGGGAGCAATCTTCGGAACGATCGAAGATAAAGGCGCCGCCGCACTCCCAAGTGCCACTGTGATCATTACCAATGACCGGACCTCCGTCACTCAGACAGTGACCTCGAACGGCTCCGGGTTTTATTCCTTCGAAGCGGTCCCCAGTGGTGACTACACGATCGTAATCCAGAAAGAAGGCTTTGAAAGTGCCAGAATCGAGAACATCCATCTGGATCCTGGCCAGCGCAGGGAGATGTCATCGAAGCTTTCCGTGGGCAGCGTCCGCGAGTCGGTCACCGCGGTAGCCAATGCGCTCGAAGTGAAGACGGAAACATCGGAAGACTCCTCAACCATCGACTCCAAGGAGATTTCGACCCTGCTCGTCAATGGCCGCAACTTCCAATCCCTGGCCACTCTCAATCCCGGCGTTAACAACACCAACGGCAATAATCAATTCAGCGGAGGCGGCCTCAATTCGACGACCACCTTGTCGATCGGCGGAACCGGTACTGACGATACTACCTACGCCGTCGACGGCATCTACAACATGAACACCGGCAACTACATCAATCTCAACATCACCCCGTCGATGGATGTCATCTCCGAGTTCACGGTGTTAAAGGCCAACTACAGCGCCCGCTATGGAACCGCCTCCAACAGCACTGTCCTGGTGGATACGAAGAGTGGAACGTCGGAGTATCACGGAACTGTTTGGGACTACTTCCGCAATGACGCCATGGACGCGAGCGCCTACTATAGCCAGGGCGAGAAGACCAAGCTCCATCAGAACATCTATGGATACAGCCTGGGTGGCCCGCTGCAGATTCCCAAACTGTATAACTGGGACCGTAAGAAGAAGACCTTCTTTTTCGCCTCCGACGAATGGTGGAGCAAGTCGGTAGGCAACACCGCTACGACGTGGGTAATGACCCAGGCGATGCGCGGCGGCAACCTGGCAGGAAGCATCGGCATGCCGACCGGCGGACTTACCTTAACGCCGCAGGGAGCAGCGCTTCTGGCCGCGGAAGGCAAGGCCAACTGCATCACTTCGCCGACAACAATCGATCCCAGTTGCATCGATTCTACCGCGTTGGCGATTTTGAACAAGTACCAGCCGACGGATAATGCTTCCAATGCAAGCTTCAACTACATCAACACCAAGCCGACGACGTTTTCGCAGATCGATCACGACTATCGCATCGATCATGAATTCAGCCCCAAGGAAACGCTAACCGGCCGCGTGATGTACGAGCAGACAGACAATTACTATCCTTTCTCGGCCTATGAAGGCAGCAGCTCGCCGACCATCACCGACTCCATCTTTACCAGCGGCATGAACGCCATGTTGCGGCTCACGTCTATTCTGACGCCCACCATCATCAACAGCGCATCCGTTGCCCAGACCTTCGATAAACCAAGGCTCCATGCCGCCAACGCGCCGATACCGTCGGGCGCGCAAATCGGGTATTTCTATCCGAACGTGAACCCCTCCGACACCGTGCCGAATATTGGAATCTCGGGATATGACCCAATCGGCGTCGGACCTCTGCCCATCAATGCAAGCGATGGCGAAGGCATCATCAACGACGACTTTACCATCGTCCGCGGCAAGCACAGCCTGCAGGCCGGCGCCTTCTATATCTTCGGAATCAAGAATCAGAATTCCGGCGATGCAACCCAGGGTAACTTCAGCTTTAACGGAACATATACCGGAAGCGGGGCTGCCGACTATCTGCTTGGGCTTCACGCCGGATACTCGCAACCGAGCGCCGATCCTCACTACACTGCCCACTACCGCTCCACTGAATTCTATGTGCAGGACGACTGGAGAGCCACCCCTCGACTCACCGTTAATGCCGGTGTCCGATTCTTTTACTATTCGCCCGATTGGCTGACTGGCCCCGATCACGAGACCTCGAACTTTGAGTTTCCTCTTTACCAGCCCTCTCAGGCGCCAGCCATGATGCCCAACGGAAACTTGGTGACCAACGCCGCTGGAATTCCGATCACATCGGCCGGCACCGTCGCCAATCTCCAGAACGGTCTGGTATTCAACACAACTCCGGGCGTACCGCGTGGCTTCTATCACCAAAGTACGATCCATCCGGCGCCGCGCATTGGCTTTGCCTACGCCCTCACGAACGATCACCGAACCTCTGTTCACGCTGGTTACGGCGTGGGTTATACACGTGTCCCGTTCCAGATTACCTCTGCCTTCGGATCCAATCCTCCCGGAGTCACGAACGAGAACTATATTTCCGGAACACTTGAAAATCCAACAGCTACGGCCGCGATCAGCGTGCCCTCAGCGCCCGCACTGCAATTGGTCAACACTAACTTCAGAGCATCGCAGATCCAGAGCTTCAGTCTGATTATCGAACGCGAAGTATTTCGCGATGCCGTCTTCCAAGTCGGATATGCCGGCTCGGAAGGCCGTCATCTCCGCGCTGGTTCCGATCAAAACCAGGTGCTTCCCACCACTACGCCTTACTCTCTGAGCTGCCTCGCTCCTGGACAAGCCGCGACGGCACAGTATGACTTTGATCCTTGCCTCAACACCAACGCAATCTCATCCGATTACATCCGTCCTTATCAGGGATACGATCAGCTTTTCGAATGGGTGTATGCGGTAAACAGTAACTACAACTCCCTGCAGTCGCAGTTGCGCGTGAAACGGAAGACTGTTGAGACCACTTTGAACTACACGTGGGGCAAGGCACTGGGCGATGCCAACGGCGGCGCCAATTTCCGCTCCTCGTATAGCTCAAACCAGAACACGTATTGCCTGAGCTGCGAATATGGTCCTCGCAACTTCAATCGTCCGCAGATCTTCACCGGAAACGTGATCTACACTCTACCGTTCCACGCACAAGGGGGACTTGAAAACCAGTTGTTCACTGGATGGTCCTTGTCGGGCATCGCAATTTTGCAGAGCGGCTTTCCCCAGACACCTGGGCTATCTGCTCCCAACACCGGCCTGGCATCGAGACCCGATCGAGTCGGACCTCTTCACCTCAGCGGCAACCACAACCAGATATTTGATCCGAATGCATTTGCGATTCCGCAATATGGCTTCTTCGGAAATGCTTCGGTCGGTTCGATTCCAGGGCCGAAGGAAGTCGCCTTTAACACCGCGCTCTACAAAACCTTCCCAATCAAAGATGCCTTCAACTTCCAATTCCGCGCTGAGGCATTCAACCTGGCCAACCATCCCAGCTTCCAGGGAGTCGATACCGGCATCGGTCCCAACGACCCGACCCCTGGGCTAGTCAATTCACCCACCGACCCACGCATTCTTGAGATCGTAGGAAGATTTACCTTCTAAATAGGTGTGGAAACGCCGCCCCTGGGGACCATATCATCCCCAGGGGCAACTTAAATGCTACTCTGCAATAACCAATCGGAAAGAAGAATGATGCGAAGTCTCTGCCTTGTTAGTAAGGCCTTGCTCTTGGTGTGTCTCACGTCTTCTGTATATGCACAACATGTCCCGGCTGCCAAGCCCGTGGAGCTGCGATGCGATTCGCTCCAGACTCCGCTTGGCGACGATACTAAGGCTCCGCTCCTCTCTTGGAAGCTACAGGACGACCGTTCCGGAGCAAGACAAACAGCCTACAGAATCCTGATATCCAAGGATCCCGAAGCATTGAAGCGAGGCCTCGCTGATATTTGGGACAGCGGACAGAAAAACTCAGATCGATCCGTTGATATTTCTTATGCAGGTCCTGCTCTCGCTCCATCGACACGCTATTACTGGCGCGTAGAAGTGTGGGACAAGGCCCATCGGCCTTATCCCCTGAGCGATGTGAGTTGGTGGGAAACGGGATTGCTCGAGGCTGCGAATTGGCGAGGAAAATGGATAGGCTATGAAAGCGCTCGCGACCTCATGGTGCGCCAGGCAAAGGCCGACTGGATCACCAACCCCGCGGTTCCCGGCTATAAAGGCGAAGCGGATACCATGCATGGCTTCCGCCTCTCTTTTGACTTACCCAAAGCGGTGAAGTCTGCCACTCTCTACGCCACGGGCGAAGACACTGCGGCTGCCTGGGTCAATGGCCTGCAGGTCTTGAACGCCACCCCGCAGCCTGCCTGGGGACGACTTCCGTGGAGAACCTACGCCCGGAAAGATGTAACTTCACAACTCCACATCGGCAGAAATCTCCTGGCCATCGGAGTTACTCTCTATCGGACTGGAAATCGCAGTGTCACGCCGATGACTTCAATTCTTTATGTCGAAATGGTGGATGGTACTTCGCAAGTATTCACCAGTTCAAGTTCCGACTGGAAATCGGCCTTCAACCCATCAGGCGCCTGGTATACACCGCAATACGCTGACCTCTCCTGGACCGCACCGCAGCCGTATCCATTGGTGCGCGACGCCTTTGGTGCGCTCGAAAGCTTAGGCAGTCCACTGCCCACAGAGCCGGTCGCTGCGCTCCGGCGCGACTTTAACCTGGTCAAGCCAATAGCATCCGCGCGACTCTATGCAACGGCGCTTGGTCTATACAAATGCAGCTTGAACGGCAAACAAGTCGGCGATCAGATACTCGCTCCCGGATGGACGGACTATCGAGAGCGGGTTACCTATCAGGTATTTGATGTGACCTCGCTGCTGCGCGAAGGGACCAACGCGATAGGCGCATACCTAGCTCCGGGATGGTACGCCACACCGCTTGAGTGGATTGGGCAAGGAAATAATTACGGCTCCACTCCGCCCGCATTGAAAGCCCAGTTAAGAGTCGAGTACAAAGACGGGTCGGTAGAGTGGGTTGCCACGGACGATTCGTGGAAGGGAGCCACCTCTCCTATTCTTTCCGCTGAGATATACGACGGCGAAACCTACGATGCGCGCCATCTCGAGACGGGCTGGGACACTGCCTCTTTCACCGATGCTGCGTGGAGGCCTGCGGCAATTGTTCAACCTCATCAGCCTGAGCTTGTGTGGCAATCATTTCAGCCTATCAAAGCAACGGCTACGCTCCCCGCAAAGGCCGTTACCAACCCCAAGCCTGGCATCTTTATTTATGATCTCGGTCAGGAACTGGCTGGTGTCGCAAAGCTGCGCATAAGTGGCACTGCTGGTACTGATGTACAGATACGTTTCGGAGAGATCCTAAACACAGATGGAACTCTCTACGTTGAGAACCTGCGGAATGCCAAAGCCACCGACCACTACATCCTAAGTGGGAACGGCGTCGAAGAGTACCAACCTTCCTTCACTTTTCATGGCTTCCGCTATCTTGAAGTCTCCGGCTTGGCCGCCGCGCCTTCGCTCCAAGATGTAAGCGCCATTGCATTCCACACCGACGCGCCCATGACCGGGCACCTGAAGACCGGCAGCCCCATGATCAATCAGCTATGGAGCAACATTGTCTGGGGTCAGAGATCTAATTTCGTGAGCGTTCCCACTGATTGCCCTCAACGCGACGAGCGTCTAGGCTGGAGCGCAGATGCGCAGGTATTCTGGCGCGCCGCAAGCTTCAACATGGACCTTACCGCTTTCTCACGCAAGTATGCCGCCGATCTTCGTGGAACACAGGTTGGTACCGCGATGTATGGCATCTATGCGCCTGGCACCACCAAGCCCAATTCTGGTTATGGCGCAGGATGGAGCGACGCCGGAGTGATCGTTCCCTGGACCTCATGGATACAGACCGGGGATACGACCATCATCGATCAAAACTGGCAAGCAATGGAGTCGTATCTCGCAGCCATTGCCGATGCTAATCCCGACTATCTCTGGAAGAAAAAATCCGGCATAGCCTTTGGCGACTGGCTCGCGCCCGAAGGAACCACTTCCGAAGAACTTATTGCAACCGCATACTGGGCCTACGACGTGACCTTGATGCGGGAGATGGCACACACCCGCGCCAAAACAGACGATGAGCGTAAGTATGCCGCGTTGTTTGAAAAGATCCGCGCCGCATTCAACCGCGAATATGTTCATGCAGATGGTCTGGTCGGCCCGATGTCGCCCGCACCTACAACCGCAAGTACGGACAAAGCGCATGCCGGAGTAATCGAGACGCAGGCGGGCTATGTCCTCGCGCTCCACATGAATCTGTTGCCAGAGGCCACGCGCCCGCTAGCAGCAAAGAGATTGGTCGATCGCATCGCAACGAACGGACGGCGGCTTGGGACTGGATTTTTGAGCACGCCGTATTTGCTTGAAGTTCTCACCGACGCAGGTTACGCCGACGTCGCCTACCGTCTCTTGCTCAACACGCAATATCCATCGTGGGGATATATGGTCGAGCATGGAGCGACCACCATGTGGGAGCGCTGGAACGGGGACAAAATGCTTTCCGATCCCGGCATGAATTCCTTCAACCACTACGCTTATGGTGCGGTCGCCGAATGGATCTTTCGCTATGCTGCGGGCATTGACACCGTTGCCGAGGACGCGGGCTTTCACACCATTCTTCTGCATCCTAATTTCGATGCTCTCCTCGGAAGTCTGGACTATTCATACGATTCTTCGTACGGCACAATTCACTCCGCCTGGACCGTAAAAGGCAACGAAGCGAAGTGGAGCGTAACGATTCCGGCCAACACAAAGGGAAAAATCTTACTGTCGGACAAAGAAGCTCAGGCCTACATTCTCGATGGCAAGCCGTTGTCGAAAAACCACCTCATCACCGTGACTGACAGAGACGGCGACAAAAAGCTATACGAGCTTCCGGCCGGAACATATAACTTCACTGTGACTCTCCATCATTCCTGATGAATGCAAAATCGGAAAGGCAATTCTCGATGAACAGATGGATTAGCGACATCGACCGGCGCTCATTTCTACGCCTCGCCGGAGCTGGTATTGGATCTGCTGTAGCCTTAGGGTCTGCGCCTCACTCCTTCGCTCAGCAATTGTCATCGGTCGATCAAGACGGCTCTGGCGCCAAACCCATGCTCCGCGTTGAAACAGATCCAGGGCGTGCATCGATCACAGTGCTGAGCTGGGATACCGAAGGCGGCGAGCGCGCGCGCAGAAACCTCCTCCGGGCAAACTCTTCAATAGTGCTCCGCGTCAAGCTTAGCGGAACCTGGACTACTAGTGGCGACTTGATGTCGCAGCGAGATGGGCTCGAAGCAGGCGGAACACGCTATGCATTTTCTGTCTCGCCTAACGTGGAGATTCAATGGACAATTCAACCCGCGCCCGGCCAATTCACCATGACCATTGCCGCGCGCGGCTCCGCCATAAAAAATGTGGAAGCGGTCGAGTTGATATTTCCCTTCGACCCTCAAATCACCCCCACAACCATACTTCCACAAACATGGGACGAAGACGGCAATGCAAGATTGCCCGCCGTGATATCCGCGCCCGACTTCGGCCAAATGCTTCTGACAGACGTGTCCCACTCGCCTCTCAAGGCGAGGCTTGAGGGCAGCCGCAGCGAGCGCAAAGTCGACCTGGTACTTGAATTACCGGCCATCGGCAGCGGTCAATCCTACACACTCTCGCTCACGCCAGTCTACTTGCCTTTGCCCCAGGGAATGACCGACAAAGCTCTATGGCAAAAAGTGCGGCGCGGATGGTTTAATACCTGGCAACCAAGTTCGCGATGGGGCGACCAAGGCCGCGAATTCAGCGCCCCTCAGGGTGTTCTTGCCAACAACGTGATTAGCGATCCAGTCAGTTTTGCTCTCCCATTTTATGCAGACCAAGCCCTGTGGACTCCCCGGATTGCGCCCGGAATCTCGGTGATGGAACAGGTCCGTCATTCCATCGATTGGTGGCTCAAGCACCGTACAGATCCGAGCGGAGAGGTGGTTGGTTATTGGGGCTACCGGAATTTTTTAGATTCGAATCCCGGCATCCTCATATCTGCCTGGGACTACGTTGAAGCAACCGGCGATCGCGCTTGGCTTAAGGAACGCATCCCGCAATTGGAACTGCTATCGACATTTCTTGAGCAACGCGATGTTGATCACGATGGCATGGTCGAGGCCACCCAAAGCGGCAACTATAACACTCTCATCGAGCCCGCGCGCTCCTGCTGCTGGTGGGATGCATTGAACTGCGGCCACAAGGATGGCTATACCAATGCCATCATCTACCGAGCATGGCGATGCCTGGCGGAGCTCGAACAACAATTAGGCCGCACCCAACAACAGGCACGTTACACTCAGCTGGCCGATCGACTTAAAGCTGTTTACGCCAAGACACTCTATAACCCGGCCACGGGTTGGTTGGCGTGGTGGAAGAGCGCTGACGGCCAACTACATGACTATGCCACGCCCATTGTCAATGGACTCGCCATTGAGTACGGTCTGGTAGAGCAGGACGAAGGTCGCAAGATACTGGCGCGCCTTCGCGATAAAATGTTGGCAGTGAACTTCACCCGTTTTGATCTTGGAGTTCCCTGCACCCTCATCCCTGTCCTCCGAGCCGATTACCTTCAACCCGATGGAGCCGGCACTCCTAGCCGCCAAGACGGAACCGACACATTCCAGGATTATATGAACGGCGGCATCTCAGCAGGTCATGCGCTTCACTTCATCATGGCCCACTATGTTGTAGGCGAGCAGGAACAAGGAGACAAAATCCTGCATGCCATGTTGCAACGTCAGTCCACCGATGGTTTTCAAAACGGCGTCCGCAACAAGGGTGGCGAAGGAATTGACTGGACCAACTGGACTGGATCGCCCACTGGTTACGAAGGATATCTTGCCGACGTCTTCATGTTTCTCCAAGCCACCCTCTTGCGCGAACCTTCATTTCGTGCCCGCTTTTACCGACCCCTCACGGCGTTAACCAAAGCCTGAACAGACAGAACGGTTCTATCGCAATAGCAAATTAAGTATCGCTACGTAAATCAGCTGCGAAAAGGGAAAACTCGACCTTTGCTCGATCCACGCAACAACGCCGTCAATTGTGTGCTCTGTTCTCGAGTCTAGATGTATAGCCGATGAAACCGGCCGTGCGACTCAAGGTCGGGCTTCGGATTCCCGCAGCAGTCCTTTCCGAAAAAATTCCATCTCCTGGCCTGAGCCGATTGTGATGCGTGCGAATGTGGGCATCGAGGGCCAGCTGCGACCGATGCTCACGCCCTGCTGAGCCATACGCACGCCGGCGAGGCTGCCGCGCATTCCCATGTCGAGAAGAAAGAAGTTCGTCTGGGAAGGAATGAAGCGCCGGCCGTGTTGAGATAGCCATCGAAACAAATCAGCGCGCGTAGCGGAAATGACTCGCTTGCGCATAGGGACCAGTTCGGGGTCCTGCAGACTTACAGTGGCTGCGGCCACGGCGGGCGTGGGCAAGAAGTTCGGGGTGCGCAGGCCAAATCTCGATAAGAGCTCCGGATCGCCCACTGCAAAGCCGCAACGCAATCCGGCCAAGGAGAAAATCTTGGAGAAGGTTCGGAGAACGAGGATGTCCTCCTCGCTGTTCGCCAGATTGATGGCCGATTCGGCATCGGAGAAATGGATATAGGCCTCGTCAATGAGCAGCACAGAGCCGGCGGGCTTGTGGCGCAAGGCCCAGGCGATCTCCCGCTCCGTGGTGATCGTTCCGGTTGGGTTATTCGGATTGCAGATATAGAAAAGCCCTGCATTCGGATCGGCGGCAACCATGGCCTGGATGTCGTGTGAGTAATCAGGGGTAAGCGGAACCGCGTGGACTTTCGCACCAACGGCGGACGCCTGCCATGGCACAACCTCAAAGGTAGGATCGGCACAGATCAGCGAGCGGGACGGCGATGTAAATGCGATGGCGGCGAACTGAAGCGCATCTGCCGAACCAGGGAAGAGCGCAAGGCGCTCGGGACGAATACCGTGGGACTGGCAGATGATGTCGCGAAGTCCGTCGGTCAATTCGCGATGATAGCGATTGCCCTCGCGAACCGCCTTCGCCGCGGCCTCTGCTGCGGCGGGCACGGGGCCTTCGAAGTATTCATTGCCGTTGAGCACGACTTGCGGGGTGCCGACGCGATCCGGATGAGCTTCCCCGGCGATCCGTTCGGACCAGGCAGCGGCATCCAGGCCGGTGAGACTTATTCCAAGCGCGGTTCGCGCCGTAGAGCGTAGAAACGCGCGGCGCGACGCGGAACTTTGCAGAGACTTCGAGAGTACATCCGGCATGGCCACCTTCATCGGGGTTGATCAGCGTAAGCGATCGTTGAATGAGACCCAGCACTGCGGAACAGAGGCACGCTGTTCTGCGGCCCCGTTGCTCCGTTCTGCTTTCCCTAATGCGCCACGAGAGGACGCGCAATCTCGTCGAGATAATCCGGTACGCCGTCGACGCGGACAAGAGCCGGATACTTCTCTCCGTCGTGGTATTGAACCTCGACCGTGAACGTGGATACATCGTTATCCACCACCAGCAGAATTGGAGCGCTGGAGCCTTTACTGTCGCGAATCTCCCTGTGCAGTGCGTCCATAGAGAAAGGAGCGCCGTTGAGCTGCCGGATCTTCTCCGTCGGAGCAAACTGCGCCTGATCGGCTGCGCTTCCGCGGCGCACATCCGTGATCGTGCCGTCAACATCTACGGCGATACCGAGGGAGAAGAATATGTCCGAACTGCTCGAGTAGTCCCTGAGATAAGCCGTTTCGAAGCTGGTCGGAGTTTGTTGGTAAACCAACCGATAACCGCCCTGCTCGATCCCTTCCAGATCGGCATGCGGCTGCAGGTCGCGGACGCGAGATTTAAGAAATGTCGTCCAATCGAAAGGGACCACCTGGTTCAGGTCAACGGCCAGTTCGTCAAAATCGTAAGGTATCGTCAGCGGCTGCCCGGAGTGTTCCTTCTGCAGAAAGATCTTGAAGAAGTCCGTGAGACTCTTCCTGTCATCGGTCAGTTTGCGAA
>Ga0224528_1000048_pt1 | contig 94840 bp, 71 predicted proteins | sample CBST25metaG_2_FD_179888 | JGI IMG/M metagenome (GOLD analysis project Ga0224528, IMG submission 179888) | Peat soil microbial communities from Stordalen Mire, Sweden - C.B.S.T25 | ecosystem: Environmental > Terrestrial > Soil > Wetlands > Peat | place: Sweden: Norrbotten County, Stordalen Mire...
CCCACGGACCGCCGCCGACGGCGCTGATCAGCATGGATTCGCCGCCCAGCAAAGCATGGGTGACGGCGGCGTTGAGAGCCGGCCCGCCCGGTGCCGCGTGGAATTGGCGGGCGTAGGTCTTGGTGTCTTCGGCGGGAAGACGGTCGAGCCAGTAGAGGACATCAAGCGTGGTTCGGCCCACAAACAGAACGCGCGGAGGAGTCATCAATGAATCAGGCCGCCGCATCGCTGGCGCTGATTTCCAGAATCGTACCGTCGGTTTTCTGAAGATAGGCAACAATGTCAAAGAGGTTGCGTGCCTGCGGATTGCCTTGCGGGCTTAACATGCGCATCAGGCTCTTGGGAGACTTCGAGATCGCTTTTCCGAGAACGATAAATCCCACCGTGCCGTTGATGTATTCGCGCAGAACCGCCTTGGCCGTATCCAGATCGCCGGCGACCATGTTCGCCACCGCTTCGCGCAGGAACTCGCGGCGGAACGCGCGGATGGCGAGCTGTTCCTTGATGGTCTCCCGAAAGCACCGAGTCAACGGCATCCATTCCTCCCTGTTACGTCTCTTGTATGTAGTCCAAAGCGCTTGAGCGGCATCGATGTCGGCCTGTTGCCGCTTTTTTGTGCCTCCAGCCAGGAGAATCACCAGCTGCTCTCCGTCCTTCCCAAAATAAATCCGATATCCCGGCCCGAAGTCCAGGCGCAGCTCGGAGACGCCTGCCCCTACGCTCTTCGCCGCCGAGAAGCTGCCGCTTTCCATGCGCAGTATGGCCGCGATTACCCGCGCAACTGTAGCCGGTTCGAGCCTGACCAGCCAATCCCGGTAAGGGCTTCGGCCTTCTGAATCGACGTACTCGCGGATTTCGATCACCGACAATAGTAACGCGCATGTTACCTTAAGGCAACACTGTTGTTGAGAATTGCCGCTTACGGCGTATCGGTAATCGCGTCGGTGGACTTGCTCATCTTGGCCGTGCGCTCCAGCTTGTCCCAGTTGAAGGGCTTACCGTCAATGGCGCGCTTCAGCGTCTTGAAGAGCACGATGGAGAAGACCTGGCGGTAGGCGAAGCGCTGCAGCCAGATGTGCCAGAGCAGCCAGCCGTCGCCCTTGTTGGCGGGGTGGCGGCGCTCCAGGCTGAAGGCGACCGACGAGGTTGCGAAGTCGATCAGCAGGAAGCCCAGGAAGTAGACCAGCAGCTTCTCGAAACTGGCCGCGGAGGCAGCTTCGGGATGAAAATGGCGATCGATGAAGTAGTTGATGACACCGCCCACAAACATCAGGTCGATGAAGGGCGAGACCAGCGGCAGCAGCATCTGGAAGATGAGAATGTTGGGCAGGGCGAACAATCCCATGGCCTTGTTGCGGATGAAAGCCAGGCGGTGCTTCCAGATGGCCTGCAAGATACCGAAGGACCAGCGGAATCGCTGCCGCATCAGCCCCTTGGCGTCGATGGGCGCCTCCGTGAAGGCCAGGGCGCGATCTTCGTAGACCACCTTCAACTGCTGTTCGAGTAGGTTCATGGTGAGGTCCGCGTCTTCGGCCACGGTGTTAATCGGGTAACCGCCAGCGGCCTTGACTGGGGCGGTGCGCCACGCGCCGATGGCTCCGGGAACCACAGTGACCACATTGAACAGGTCCAGTGCGCGGCGTTCGAAGTTCTGGCTGGTGATGTATTCGAGGGCCTGCCAACGGGTCCAGAGATTCACGCGATTACCCACCTTGGCGTTGCCGGCTACGGCGCCGATGAGTGGATCTTCAAAGTGCGGGATGAGCTTGCTGATGGCGTCGGGGGCGATGACGGTATCGGCATCGATGCCCACGTAGACGTCTTCGGCCATGCGGTCAAGCGCGTAGTTAAGAGCCGCGGCCTTGCCTCCGTTGGGCTTGGTCAGCACCTGGACGCGGCCCGCTGCAATCTCGGCCCGATACGCGGCGCACGCCACCTCGGCAGTGCGATCGCTGGAGCCATCATCGATGACGATGATGTGGAGGTTCTTGTAGTCGGAGTTGAGCACCGAGCGCACGGTGCGAACGATGACCGTCTCCTCGTTGTACGCGGGAATCAGGACAGCCACGCGGGGATTGAATCCGGGCGTGGCCGGCCGGTGCGGCCGGCGCAGGCGGTCGATGATGGCGAAGAGTCCCACCAGCAGCAGGCGGCCACTCATCAGAATGTCGCCGACGAAAAAGACCAGCACGATGAAGTGTCCGATGATGGCCAGGCCGGAGAAAGCCACCGAGTCGGGCAGGGCGCGCAGGCGCTGCCAAAAATTGAGCCGAGGCATCACGTCGGCCGTGGTTTTGCCCATCAAGGCAGAGACCGGGACAATGGTATAGCCGTGGGCGCGCAGCGCGTCGATCAGGTAGGGCAGCGCGGCCACAGTCGCCGAGCGCTCTCCTCCTCCGTCATGAAGCAAGATGATCGAGCCGCGGAACTGCGGCTTGGTCTTCATGGTCTCCAACTGGGCGAGGATCGACTGAACCATATCGGCCGGGGACTTGCGCGGATGTTCGCTCCAGTCGTTGGTGTCCAGCTTGTTGCCAACGATCGTGAAGCCGTCCTGCTGGATGCGCACAACGGGGGCGGACTCGTCGTCGGTATCCGGTTCCTCGTCGATATCGTAGGGCGGGCGGAAATAGAGCGGCTGAACGCCCAACTTGCTGGCGAAGAGGCGCTCAGTGAGCTTGATCTCCAGATCCAGTTGTCGGGCTGAGATTTCACTGATGTTGGGATGGGTCCAGGTGTGGTTGCCGATCTCGTGGCCTTCGCGCTCCACGCGCTGCATCAGGCCGATATTCTCGGCTGCCTCGGAGCCGATCATCACGAACAGCCCCTTCGCACCCTTCTGCTTCAGAATGTCGAGAATTCTCGGCGTCCATTTGGGATCGGGTCCGTCGTCGAAGGAGAGCGCGACTTCCTTGGGGTGGTAGCCGTACTGCTGGATGGTGTAGGTATGCGGATACACATCCATGTGCTCATCGATGATGAGCTTGCGCCGTGGGTCCGCCTCGTCGGTATCGACGGAAACGGTGCGCTTGCCTGGCTGGGGCAGACCGACCACGCGGAGAATGTCTCCCTCGCCTTCGGTGTCCACGTCATGGCCGGGCTGCACCGCGCCCAGAGATTGCAGCGATTCGGGGCTCGATGGCTTGTCCCAAATGCTCCATAGGGAACTATCTTCCTCGCCCAGCCGCCACAGGGCAAAGGTCTGCAGACCCAGGGCGCGGGCGGCCCGCAATTCATTCAGCACCGTGACGCCATCCAGGAACCAGACCACGTGGCGCACGTTGCTGTCCTCATCGATGTACTCGAAGTGGGGATTGAGCGAGTTGTAATCCAGATCCAGATCGGCGTCGGCATCGGAAGCGTGCTGCCAGGCGTCGGAGACCGAAAGGTCGTCCGTGTCGATGACCTTCGGCTTGCGATGCTTGCGATCCTTGGGATTGGGAATCGTCAGCGTCCAGTCGTAGCCGTAGTTGCCGATGGCGCAGATCAGCTTCTGCTTGGGCACGATCTTGAGCACGCGGACCAAGTTGGCGACGAACCACTCCTGGCTGGCGATGGGACCCGGTTCGCTTTCGACCGAGTGCTCGTCGTAGTTCATCAGCACCAGTCCATCGGAGTTGGCGGCGATAACCTTCAGGTCGCTATCGGTGGCCGAGACGGCAACGTTCACATAAAGCCGCAGATTGCGTGGATGCAGGTCGCCGTAGAGTTCCTGGATGAAGGTCATATACGCCGGGCTGGCGTTGTCGGGGAGGCTCTCAATGTCGAGCGAGAGGCCGCGGTAGACCGGAAATGCGGTCAGGAAGCGGACAATCTGCTGGCGCAGCGCGGCGCGTTTGCCGGGATCGGCCAGAACGTCTCCGAAGGCCGGCTCCCAGCTCTGCGTGTGCGGGTTGTAGTTGTTCAGGTGGGGGAAGATTTCCGTGTCTTCCTTGCCCGCCTGGATCACCCGCTTGACCTTGTTCATCTCGTCCGGATCGTGCACCGAGGCGCCGTTCACCACTGCATATTCGTGGTGACTGTCGTTATTGATCCCCAACAGGGTTCCCTGCGGCGAGTCGACGTGCAGCCACTGCGGAAAGAGCAGATCGATCTGGTGGACGTGCTCCTTGAACGAGGAGTAGCTGGCCGCGTCGTCGTCCACGTAATAGGCTGCGCGCAAACCTTCGCCGGTGTTGAAGGGAATGTCGGAGGGGCGGCGGCCGGTCTTGCGGCGTGCCGGACGCGCCAGCTTGGCGCCGTGTTGCACCAGCGGGCGGTCGGACAGAGCCTTGTAGTTGTGCTTCAGCGCGGGCAGTAGCAGCTCAGGCAACTGCTGATTGCGTAGGACGTTGAAGATAAAGCCGGCTAAAACCAGCGTAGAAACCACGGCCGTCACATCGAAGATGCGGCGCAGCCGCTTCCATCGCTTGCGTTGCGGGTCAAAAAAGATCTGTTTATCCAGCATGAACGGTCTCGCTAACGGCGGCTCTCCAACTCATTTTCCGTGACCAACACTGCAAAACGCAGCCTCTGCTTCTTCCCGGCCGCATGGCTTATCGCCGGGGATTCTGGAAATGGAAAAACACTCTGGAATTCAGGGTATAGCAATTGGGGTAGCGCTGTATCCTGAGGACTAGCCTCGTCGCGGCGGGAAGGGTATTCTAAAACCGCATGATCAATCGAATCAGAGTCCGCCGCGCAATGGGCACGGCGGCAAGGGGAGAGGTTCTGTGAGCGGCTCGCGCTGGGGCGCGGGGTTCGCAGCCGTAGCCCGTTTTGTGGCGGAGATAGACGCCGCGGCAGCCGGCAAGGGGCCGTTGCGGCCGGGGTACGTGCTGGCTGGCGACGAGGCATTCCTGCTAGGCCGCTGCCGGCGCGAGGTTCTGAAGAAGTTTGTGCCGCCGGAGCTGAAGGACTTCTGCCTCTCCGATCTGGATTTGTCTTCCACATCGATCTTCGAGGTGCTGGACCTGGCGCAGACACCGTCTTTGATGGCGCCGTTCCAGGTGGTTTTTGTGCGCAATGTGCGGCAGCTCTACACCCGCGGGGCCAAGAAGGACGAGTTTGCGGCGCTGAACCGCTATTTTCGGTCGCCCAATCCGCAGGCGCTGCTGATTTTTGTGGCCGACTTTCTGCGCATTCCTTCCGACGCGCGGCGCATGGAGATGGACGACAAGAACCGCTTCGAGCGGCTCACCGAGACGCTGGGCGAACACTGCGGCATGGTGGAGCTGGCGCGGGTGAACGAAGACGACGCGATGCGCTGGACCACGATGACGGCCAAGGAAGCCGGCGTCACCATGGAGCCCGACGCGGCCAGGGAACTGGTGGATGCGCTGGGCGCGGACATGATGCTGATTGCCTCGGAGATGGAAAAGCTGCTGCTCTACACGCTGGGGCACGACCGCATCACCCTCGGCGACGTGGAGACGATGGTTCTGGGAGCCAAGCAGCGGTCGCTCTACGAGCTGACCGACGCCATCAGCGCGCGCGACAAGGCGCGTTCGCTGGCCCTGCTGCAGGGGCTGCTGAATAGCTCGGACGCCGGGGAAGATGCGGCTATCGGCCACCTCTACATGCTGGCGCGGACCTTCCGGCAGATGCTGGTGATTCTGGAGAAGAACGTGCGGGACTCGCGGGCCATCTGGCAGGCGCTGTGGCAGGGATTCCGGATGCCGCCGTTTGCGGCCGACGACCTGATCAAGCAGGCGCGGCGCTACAAGAGCCGCAAGGAGCTGACACGGGCGCTGCGGCTGATTGCGCGGGCCGACCTGGAATTGCGCTCCTCGCCGCCCGACAAGCGGCTGGTGCTGGAGCGGCTGGTGTATGAGCTGGCTTCCGAGCCGAAGCCGGATGCAGGGCTTTTCGGGAGCAACCAGCTTTCGTTCGAGATGTAGTGGTCAGGTCTTCGACTCCACCTCTCGCGATCGAGCTGCGAGAGGTGGAGTCGATAATAATAAGTTCTATATTTATGAATCGCTTGCACTTTCTCCAAGCGTTGTTGCAGCTTAGTTAACTCCGTGGTCGTTCAGCCATGGGCCATACAGGCTGTCATGGCCCTCGATGTGTACGGTATACAAGTCGCGAAGATGGGTCAGCAGGGTGCGCATTCCCACATCTTCGCCGTGTTGCACGCGCAAAGCCGACAGGCGAATGTCGCTGAGCATGCGAAGGTGCTCGGCGCGGTGGGTATCGAGACCGGGAAAGCTGTACATCTCCATGAGTCGCTCCTCGCTGACAAGGTGCATATTCGTCAACTGGACCAGCCGGTTGAGCAGCTCTGAGACCTCGGCGCGCCCCGAACCGCGGACCATCGCCAGGTGCAGGTCGTTCAAGGCATCCATGAGGATGCCGTGCTGGTCGTCCAGGGCGCGCACGCCGACGGAGCAAGCCGGATTCCAGGTGAGAAGGGTCACAAGAGCCTCTGCAAACCACTATCGGAGGTATCGGCTGCGGGTTTCAGAGGGTCACCTGGGATCTTCGCTCCCCTGGTAACCAAGGTTTGGCGGGCGAGGTTGGGGGGCGGCTACTCGAGGATGATGTCGGGCTCCGGCTCGTGTCCGCGGGTGGTGAGGGCGATGGCGGCACCCAGGATCAAAGCTCCGCCGGCTCCGGCGAAGGGGCCGAGGTGCTCGCCGAGCAACTGGACGCCCAGCCAGGAGCCGAGAGCGGGCTCGATGTTGAGAAAGACGCCGGCGCGGGAGGCGGGAACGTGGTGAATGCCCCAGTTCCAGAGCAGCGTGGTGGTTGCGGTGCAGAGCAGCCCACTGATGGCCAGCGCGACCCAGGCTGTGGTGCTGACGTGGGCAAAGGGTGGAGGCTGGGCGTTGGAGTGGGTAAGCGGGCTGAGCAGCCACGGTCCCAGCACCCAGACGGCCAGCATCAGGGTTCCGGAGAGAATGGTGTAGGCGGTAACCTGCAGCGGGCTGTGGGTCTTCATGAGCTTTTTGCTGAGCAGAATCCAGGCCAATGAGGTGGCCAGGGAGAAGACCACCAGCAGGTCGCCGGTGAGCGAAGGCTCTCCGTGGACGGCGGTCCCGTGGCTTCCGCCCAGAACAACCAGCGCCGCGCCGGCCGTGGAGCCGCTCAGCGCGAGCCAGCCGAACCAGTCCAGGGATTCGCCGGCAAAGAGGGCTGCCGCGGCGGCCAGCAGCACCGGCATGGCGCCGACCATCAGCGAGGCGTGGCTGACCGTGGTGAGCGCCAGGCCGTGAAACTGGATGAGGAACTGGACGGGGATGCCGAGAAAGGCGCAGGTGAGCAGCAAGCGGATTTCCTGGCCTGTCATGCGCGCCCGGCTCAGGAGAGCTACCGGGACCAGCCCCACGGAAGCGAAGAGAAAGCGGTAGAGGACCATGTGTTCGACGCTCATTTCATTGAGCGCGAGCCGGCCAAGGTAGAAGCCTGTACCCCACAGGCAGCCTGCCATGGCGCAGGCCGCGTAGCCCAGAAAACTCAGCCGCCGGCCCGAAGTTGTGTACGTTTCCATCCCTCTATAACTGTCGCACATGCAGAGTGGGAGCCGTATCACTGCCCAAAACCGGCTCCATCGGAGAGAATGTCAATCGATGGAGAAGCGGTTGTCGAAAGCAGGATTTTGGAGGCGCGCGGGGCTGGGGCTGGGTCTGGCTGCGGTCGGTTTGACGCTGGGCGCAGCAATTGGCGGGCAGGCGCAGTACAGTACGGCGAGCCTGCCGGACGATCCGGAGGGCGTTTCCAGCCAGCCGGCCAAAGCGCCCGACGCGCCACGGCCGACCCATGCAGCGAAGCCGAACGCGTTGCCCGACCGGCTCCCCGAGAAGCCTTCGCTGGCGCCTGTTTTTACCATTCCCGTGGAGCCGCTGGGCTTTTCAACACCGGGGGCCCTCTATCTGGGGCAGCGGAACAGTCTGGTTTCCCTGGACTTTCTGGATGAAAACAGGGTGCTGTTCACCTTTCGCGTGCCGGGACTGATTCGCCGCGAGGGCGGGGAGGGCGAGGGGAGCGAGGGGCGCCAGATCCGGGCGGTGGTACTGGAACTGGCGACGGGAGCGGTAACGGCTGAGGCGCTGTGGACGGTTCATGACCGGTCGCGCTACCTGTGGATGCTGAAGGACGGCCACTTCCTGCTGCGGGACCGCGAGAGCCTGGAGCGGGGCGATGCCACGCTGGAGTTGAAGCCATTCTTGCGCTTTCCGGGTCCGCTGGTGTGGCTGGAAATGGACCCCGAGCATCGCTATCTGGTGGCCGACTCGCGGGAGCCCGCGGAGGGGTCCGCAACCCCAGGCGTAGTGCCCAGCCCGGCCACGGCCAAGGCCGACATCGAGGTGGATGGGCAAAAGCCAGCCCCCGGCCAGCCGGAAATGGCTTTGCGCATCCTGAACCGGGAGACCGGGAAGGTGATGCTGATGAGCCGGGTGCGCGCGACGGTTCACCTGCCCATCAACTCCGACGGCTACCTGGAGAGTTTGCGCGGCAGGGGCTTGGGTTGGCTGCTGAACCTGAAGTACTTCAGCGGCGGCAGCTCAATCCTGGGGCAGGTGGAGTCGGCCTGTTCGCCTCAGATGGATTTTGTCTCGGAGCGCGAGGTGCTGGTGACCGGTTGCTCCTCTACCGGGGAGGGAAGGCTGGTGGCGCTGGGGACCAATGGCCGTCATCTTTGGGAGAACCGGACCTCGGACCGGACAATCTGGCCGCTGCTGGCGATGGGGCCAGACGGCTCGCGGATGGCGCGCGAGGCGCTGGTCGTCAGCCGGGCCGTGAGCGCTCGCAGCCCGATTGACCAGGAGGAGATCAAGGGGCAACTGGTGCAGGTTCTGGACGCGGCAGACGGCAAGGTGGCGCTGGAGACCGCGGCCAGCCCGATTCTCGACGCCGGGGGAAATGTGGCCATTTCTCCCACCGGGCGGCGGGTGGCCGTGCTCAATGCGGGAACGATCCAGGTCTTCGAACTGCCGACGCCGCCCCCGTTGCCCGATTCTGCAACCCAGCCGATCAAATGAGCTGTGATTTTGACCACGCAAGACATTTGTGAAAGCGTGTAAACTGAGCAGCGGGAGATCCTGTTTTGGCCACGGCTGTTATCACTTACGCTGCTGCGGCGGTCACCGACCGCGGTCGCAAGCGCCCCTCCAATGAAGATGCATTCGGCTACGCTGTCGAGCACGGCGTCTATGTCGTTTGTGACGGCATGGGCGGGGCAGCGGCGGGCGAGATCGCCAGTTCGTTGGCCGTGGATGAGATGCTGCGCCAGTTCAGCGACCGCGCCGGCCAAGAACCCGAACTTGCCGTAGCTGCCGAGCAGGCGGTCGCCGCAGCCAATGCGGCCATCTACTCCCGCTCCCAGCGCAATTACCAGTTGAACGGCATGGGAACCACGCTGGTGGCCCTGCTGGTCGAGGATCGGCATGTGCTGGTGATCAACGTGGGCGACAGTCGATGTTACCGGTTGCGCAGCCGTTGTCTGGAGCAGATCACCCTGGATCACTCGCTGGTGGAAGAGCAGGTGAGGATGGGGCGCATGAGCCACTCCGAGGCTTTGCGTTCGCCGCTGCGCAACGTGATTACCCGCGCCCTGGGTACGCAGTGCCAGGTGACGCCCGATCTCTTCGAGCTGGAAGCCGAACCACAGGATCTTTTTCTGCTCTGTTCCGACGGATTGACCCGCGAACTCACCGACCCGCAGATTGAGGCGATTCTCTCGACTGAACAGACCCTGGATGAGATTTGCGCCCGCCTTGTTGTCGCTGCCAAGAAGGCCGGCGGCCACGACAATATCACCTGCGTGCTGGTGCGCGCGGAGAGCTAGAGCCGCAGTCAGGGCGATCGCATTTGAAATTCAGGCTGGAAATGATGTACCAGCGCTTTAGAGTCAGCGCAAAACTCAATTGCAAGCAGGCCTTGTAACAGTCCGGTACCATGTTTTCCGTAATCTGATTGGCCTGCGACTTTGAACGACTCTAATGCGATTGCCCGTGCCGGTCACCTAACCCCGTGCCACACCCCGCCCGCTTGTGGTATACGTTTTCACATGCCTCGCTCCACGTCGTTTTCGCTGCCTGTCTTATTGCCTCCGCTCTTGTTGCCCTTCCGCTCGCTTTTGCGCAGAACCCTGCGATTGCTCCCACACCGCCCATGGGCTGGAACAGCTGGGACGCCTACGGCCTCACCATCGACGAAACCGATTACCGCGCCAACGTGAAGGTGCTGGCGGGGATCAAGGAGTATGGCTGGAAGTACGCCGTCATTGACGAAGGCTGGTACATGGAAAATCCCTCCGGCTCCAACCTGGAGCAGAGAAAGTATCTATGGGACGGCAACGGCATTCTGATTCCTACCGCCAACCGCTTTCCCTCTTCGGCCAATGGCGCGGGATTCAAGCCGCTGGCCGACTGGGTCCACGCGCAGGGGCTCCGCTTCGGCATTCACATTGTCCGCGGCATTCCCCGGCAGGTGGTCAAGCAGAACCTGCCCATCGCAGGGTCCAGCTTCCACGCCTCCGATGCCGGCGACACCACCGAGACCTGCCCCTGGGACGAGGGCAACTATGGCGTGAAGGACAACGCCGCCGGGCAGGCCTACTACGACTCGATGATGAAGCTCTATGCCGCTTGGGGATTGGACTACATCAAGGTGGACTGCATCTCCGACCATCCCTATCGGCCCACGGAGATCCGCCAGATTGCCGAAGCGATCAAGAAAACCGGCCGCCCCATCGTGCTGAGCCTTTCGCCGGGACCCACGGCTCTGGAACGCGGTGCCGAGGTGGCCGAGTACGCGCAGATGTGGCGCATCTCCGACGACCACTGGGATCTCTGGTCGGCCTCGCACAAGCCGGGTGGAAGCGAGTTCCCGTTTGGCGTGCGCAATGCCTTCGACCGCTTGGCCAAGTGGTTCCCTTATGTGCGACCGGGCAACTGGCCCGACCCCGACATGCTCCCCTGGGGCTGGCTGGGGCCGCATCCGGGTTTGGGTGAAGCGCGCCAGTCGCGTGAGACGCACGATGAGCAGCAGACCGAGTTCACGCTGTGGGCCATTTCCCGCTCGCCGCTGATTCTGGGCGCGAACCTGACCAAGCTCGACGACTTTACCCGGTCTCTGATCACCAACCAGACCATGCTTTTCATGAACCAGAACCTGACCTACAGCCGTCCGGTCGATCCGGCGAACCTGGGAGCGGGATTCGAGAACGCGCGGGTCTGGCGCGGCTCCATCAACGAAAAGGGCGCGGGCAATTACGCCGAGTTCTTTGCCTTCTTCAACCTGGACGACAAGCCGGTCACTCTGCACGCGACCTGGAAGCAGCTTGGCCTGGAAGGGAACCGGCACATCACTCAGAATATCTGGACGGAAACCGCGGGCAAGCAAGCCAAGGAGATCACCATCACACTACCCGCCCACGGCAGCACTGTGTACGAGGTGCATTAGGGCGCGGCTTTAGAGCGCCTTCCGCTTGAGTGTTTACATAGCCGGAAGCCATGATGAAGTTCGAGCATTCCTCCGTGGAGATCGACTGGAGCAGCTTTGCGATTTCATCTGCCAAGAGTGCTGAGTCGGCCAAACAAAGCCTCCGTGATCTCAAGCCGTGGCTTCGGTTAGAAAACCGAAGCCGCCGCTCACCTTGCGGTGTGCGGTATACTGGGCGGCGTTGGGTTCGATTTGCTCCTGATTCGGAGAATTCGCGATGTGGAGTCTAACATGGTCAAATACGGACAAGTGAATTGACCCTGACCAACTTTTTGGAAGGATAATTTGTCCGTAGGACAAAATGAATTGTCCCAAGACAGGAGTGATAAGACCATGGCCAAGAGCGTAAACAAAGTCTTCCTTTTAGGTAATGTGGGGAAGGATCCAGAGATCCGTTCCACCCCGAGCGGCACCATCGTCGCCACCTTCGGGCTCGCCACCAGCGACCGCTACCAGGATCAGCAGGGCAACTGGCAGGACCGCACCGAGTGGCATAATCTGGTCGCCTTCAAGCGTACTGCAGAGATTGTGCGCGATTACGTCAAGAAGGGCTCCAAGCTCTATATCGAGGGCAGAATCCAGACCCGAAGCTGGGACGACAAGGAGTCCGGCGCAAAGCGCTACAAGACCGAGATCATCGTCAACGACCTCTCCCTGCTCTCCGGCCGTGAAGAGGGTGCAAACGGCGGACAGGGCGGTTACAGCCGACCGGTCAATGCGTCGAGTTCTGCGGCCAGCTTCGACCAGCGCCCTGCCGCCGCCGCTGCGGGCCAGGACGAATTCGCGCAATCGGCCGAAATCTCCGACGACGACATACCCTTCTGACCTGTACCTGCGACCACTTTTGTAAAGTTTACCCATACCGCCCTGATTCTTCAGGGCGGTATTACCTTCTTTGCGGAGAAATTGTAAAAAATATTATCCACGCGAAATATTTATGTCGTGCCTTGGAAATTTTAAAGTTTAGGGGCTAGTCGTCCTAATGGACGCACTCAAGTACGGCATCAAGACGTTCATCACGAAGAGTCGGGAACGTTATTGTCACGACACGGGCCCCGCCGATAGTTAACGGATGTATTGATCTTGGCCCATAGAAACTGGTCGCGGTTGTTTATGCCGAAGCCATTTCCTGACCTATCCTTTCCCCCGCACCCAACCAAGATATTCCTCAATCCATTAAGGCGCACAGACATCACGAGGCGAGCTTGTTGAGTGCTCATGGCCAAGTGGATCTCAAGCTAACGCCCGATCGCTGCACCTTGGCAGTGCGATGCTTCTCACGTTTATTCGTCAAGAAGCCTGAACAGCAGGCAAATTATCGTCGATAGAATGTTTGCCACCGTCAAAGTCCGACCACCCGGTGTGTGAGTGCGCTCGTCGCTGATGTTGTCTCCAAGGGCTCGCGCTGGGAACTCACAGTTTTGCAACTCGCAAATCGAGGAGAGTTGTGCAACTCGCACCACGAGCGTGTCTCTTCGTGGTTGCCACGTGGCGGACAGGACGCAAGCAACCAATACATCGCTGATCGCACAGGGGGTTGAATGACCACTGAACTACAAGAAACGAAAGACCACAGTGCCCGTCTCGTCCAAGATTCATTCGTTGCCGGTGCCACTGAGAATGCGCAGAACGGTGACCTGCTGCGAGAGGAAGTGCTGCGAATCACGACGGCGATCCGACAAGGCCATCTCTCTGAACGGGCACAAGTTGGCATCTTCGCTGGAAACGACCGAACGGTTGTTGAAAGCGTAAATCAGATGCTGGATGCGCTGGTTGAATCTTTGAACCTGTCCGCTTCCTACACCGACCAAATAAGTAAAGGCGAGATCCCTCCCAAAATCACCGCTCCTTACGAGGGTGACTTCGGCGTCATCACGAATAACTTGAACATTTGCATCGATGGGCTGAGCGGATTGGCGGAAGCAAACGCCACGTTTAAGAGACTATTGGTCAATGATTTCACGAGGCCTGTGGAAGGAAACTATTCCGGCATCTACGGGGAAATTGCTACCGGCTGCGAAGCCGTGCGAATAAAGCTAGTGTCGGTTGTGGCGACTTTTGTAGGAACGATTAAGGGTGATTTCGATATATTGCCCAAGTTGAAGAAGATAGGGCGTCGCTCAGAGCAGGATGAAATGATGCCGACGTCCATCAGGATGCAGGAGAACATCCTTGGGCTGCTGCAAGAAGTGGCTCGATTGACAGAGGCAACACGAGAAGGCCGCCTGTCAGAACGCGCCAACCCCGAACATTTCGAAGGCGTATATGCCGAAATGATCAACGGGCTCAATGAGATCCTGGATTCTATTTTGACGCCCATCGCGGAAGCCAATCGAATTCTTCAGTTGGTCCAGGGAGGCAATCTTCGGGAAAGGGTCGAGATTGTCTGCAAAGGCGATCACGAGCGCATGAAGAACGCGGTCAACGGCGTACAAAGCTGGCTCAAGCACCTGATTGACTATGTAACGAAGATAGCCAACGGCGATATGACGGCTTCGATTGAACGATCGTCGGATCAGGACCAGGTTCACGAATGGTTAGTGTTGCTGAAAAACAACATCAACGCCTTGCTCGCCGATGCCGTATTGCTCTCTCAAGCCGCCGCAGATGGCCGCGTGGGAACACGCGCAAATCCGGACAGGCATCCTGGTGATTTCCGCAAGATTATCGAAGGCGTCAACACGACGCTGGACGCTGTGGTGGAGCCGTTGAAGTTCGTCGCCCAGCACACGACGACGCTGGCATCTTCGTCGGAAGAACTGGCGAATTCAAGCCGGCAGATGGCTGACTCCTCGGCGCGTGCCTTAACCAGAGTTACCGCCGTGTCGGCGTCCAGCGAACAAGTCTCTCACAATGTTTCCTCAGTGGCTACGGCTACTGAAGAGTTGCAAGCCTCAATACATGAGATCTCGAAGAACACCAACGAATCGGAGCGCGTGGCCAGGCGAGCTGTGCAATCCGCGGAATCGACCAGCCAGATCGTCAAGAAGCTAGGCGAGTCGAGCCGGGACATCGGCAAGGTTCTTAGGGTAATTACTGCGATCGCGGGCCAGACTAAGTTGCTGGCCTTGAATGCGACCATCGAGGCAGCGCGAGCAGGCGAGTCGGGTAAGGGGTTCGCCGTGGTAGCCAGCGAAGTAAAGGATCTCGCAAAGCAAACGGCCATCGCGACCGAGGATATCAGCAAGAAGGTAGAGACCATCCAAGCTGATGCCACGGCTGCTGTGGTTGCAATTGAGGAGATTAGCACCGTCATCAGCCAGATAAGCGATATCTCTAACAGCATCGCTTCAGCCGTTGAAGAACAGACGGTGACTACCAAGGAAATCAGCCGCAGTATGACCGAGGCGGCCGGCGGAGCGGGGGAGATTGCCAAGAATATCGTCGATGTCGCTTCTGCAGTGAGGGACACCACGAATGGCGCCAGTGACACGCTTAAGGCGTCAGAGGATTTGAGTCGGATGGCTTCTAAGATGGAGACTTTCGTCTCGAAGTTTACCTTCTAAGTCTTTGGGTGCGGAAGTCACTGCGATCCAGGCACGGCCCCATATTGCGGCAGTGCATAGAACATTTCGCGATTCCATGAACAGGTAAGTTTCATCTGGTTGACTCTCAGCCAGCACAGATCAGAAGGAGAACACAATGTCGTCAAACCAGGCTTCCATCCCCGTTCCAAGCGGCTTAGCGCCCAGGTTGCCGCGCACTACAGCTGATGTACCGAAAGACGGCATTGCGATTAAAGCAAGAGTTCGCATGTTTATTTGGCTTGGCGCAGCAACAGCGGCTGGTCTAACCGTTGCGCTTCTGCCGGCTCCGCCTCAACTCTCGACAATTGCTCAACGGGTTCTCGGCATCCTTGTCTTCAGCGCGATCATGTGGGCTGCGCAAGTCTTGAACAACGGAGTGACGTCCGTTCTGATGATGGGCCTGATGATTCTTGCGGGAGTACGGCCGCCTCTTGCCTTGAGTGGATTCTCAGGCGGGCCTTACTGGATTTTGGTTGCGGTCCTGTTCTACGGCTGTGCGATGAAGAAGACGGGGCTCGCGCAACGGGTATCGTACTATATCCTTTCGCTCTTTCCAGCGAGTTACCCCGGAATCTTGACCGCGTTCTTCCTGATCGGCTTCGCCCTAGCTTTAGGCATTCCGTCTATGACTGTGCGCACCGCGATCATGGTACCGATTGCGTGGGCAATGGTGCAGGAATTGGGACTTCCGGCCCGCAGCCGGGGGTCGGCTCTCATTCTTCTCACCACCGTCGAAATGGCTGTCGTCCCAGGCCTCGCGTTTCTGACCGGCTCTCTGAACGGGCCGGTGGTGGTCGCGGCGTTCGATGCAAAGCATATCGCTATTACTTGGGGTGGCTACGCCCAGGTACTAGCGCTACCCACGCTGTTACTCTGCGGGTTGATTCTTTGGGCCAATCAAGTGCTGTTGCGCCCTGAAGCTCCGCTGGCGCAATCGGGCAATTTCGCAAAGGAACGCCTCAAGGCGCTTGGCTCATTCCGAGGGCAGGAACTCATTACTGCGATTGTGGTGATCATCTCGATCGCACTATGGGCTACCGACCGCTATCACCACATTCCAAGCTTCGTGATCGGCATTTTCGCTCTCGGCATCTTTGCGCTCTCAGGAATCATCAAGGATGAGGACATAAGCACGGGAGTGTCGTGGACGCTTCTGCTCTTTCTGGGCGGCATCTTCGGCCTGGCGAACGTTATACAGGAATACAAGGTCGCAAATTGGCTAGCCGGGCTCTTCGTGCCCATCGCCCAGCACCTTGTCTTCAGCACTGTCGTGGTATTGATTGCGGCTGCTCTGCTGATGCTCGCATTCCGCTTCGTCGATCCCTCGGCGTTCATTGCGATTCCAGTGATATTCCTGTCCATCGTAGATGTGACAGGCAAAGCAGGAATTCCGCCTCTTGTGCTGATGGCGGCGTTGCTTCTTCCGTCGGCCCCGTTCTGGCTTTCCTATCAGAACTTCTGGTTGGCAATGGGCGAGGCTGTTACTGCCAATCAGGCATTTACCGCGCGTGACCGTGTTCGTCTGGCCACCGTCTATGCCGTGCTTGCGCTGGGCACTCTAACAGTATCGATACCGTACTGGAAGTTGATTGGATTATTGAAATAGGGAAACTGGTCGAGCCAGAAACAAAACAATGCGAGTCATTCGCGGAAAAGTGGGAGTTCTTCACATGAAATCATTATTGAGAAGGTCGTTTCTTTTGCCGCTGGCATCGTGCTTGGCGGTCGTCATTCTGGCACCAGGGGCAGCGCGCGCGACAGAACTCGGAGCAAGCGTTTTTCCCGTGGGCGTCGAAACTGTTCTGACCGGAGTGCAGCCGCATCCCGGAAAGGCCATGTTCTATGAATACACCTGCTTCTATGCCGCCAATGAGACTGACGGTCCGAAGGGCGAAAAGGAACCCATTGAATTCAAACTCCGCGTTCTCGCGACTGCAATCAAGATCAGCCGCACTTGGAATGTGAAACTGCTTGGCGGTCATTTCAATACGAACATTGCGATTCCGATTATCTACCAGCAGTTGCATGTAACCCCAGGAAAGTTCTCGAAGTATGCCATTTCCAATGTGGATGTGGTTCCGTTTGGGGTAAACTACAGCAAAGGGATCGCCCATTGGTTTTATGAAGCCGATGTATTCATGCCGGGAACAGCATACTCGAAGGCTGATGTTGTGAATATCGGTCAGCATAACTTCGCCGTCGGACCGGTCGCCGGATTCACGCTTCTGCCAAACAAGGGCAAGACGGAAATCAGCGCGCGAAATTCCTACCTGATCAACGGATACGACAAGGATACGCATTATCACAGCGGCAATGAGTTCTTTACAGAATTCACAGTCGATCAAGCTGTGACCCACAAGATGTCTCTTGGCGTAAACGGCGCGATCTATCAGCAGGTTACAAGCGACCATGAAAAAGGGGTGCTTGTAGGGGGAGATGGAAATAAAGGCCGCGATCTGCAAATTGGACCGCAGGCACGTTTTGAGCTCGGTAAGCACGGCGGCTATGCATTCAAGTATTACCGTGATACGTTGGTCCAAAACAAGACTCGCGGCAATGCCTTCTGGTTCCAGATTGCGGTTCCGTTTCCCAACCTCAGCAGAAAGACCACGGGAATCTGATCTCTCAAATCAGAAATCTGTATATCGCTTATCGAAGGCCGTGGCCTCCGCTCAGTGGAGCGGCGGTCGCGGTCGAGCAAATATGGTTCGCTCAGAATTGCGCTGAGATTGCCAGGCATCTCAGGCGCAGACTCTGCGGGATTCGGAATCAGCACGTCCCGCGATCGCTCCATCTATGTACCTCCGCAGTTCCGATCGGAGGGCACTTTGCCGGATTCAGGAGAGAGTAATAAATGCCAAGTGTCGAGAAGCCGATCGAGACCGAAAAACATGTTGAAGGGTATCGCGATCTCCGCGATCTCATTCCGGCCCTTGAAGCGCAGGGACAATTGATGAGGGTTACCGAGAAGATCTCTCCGGAGCCCGGTGTGCGCGGCTATCTCCGCGCCGCATCGGCGATGGAGAATGACGGTCCCGCGGTGTTATTCAACAACATCGAGGGCTATTCCGGAAAACAGCTCATCGTCAACACGCATGGATCCTGGGCCAATCTGGCATTGATGTTCGGCCGAGCCAAGAAGACGCCGCTCAAGGAGTTGTTCTCTGACCTCAGTACAAGGTGGGATCGCTATCCTGCCAAAGTCGAGTGGGTTGAGAACGCCCCGTGTCAGGAGAACGTGATCGACGGCAATATCAACCTATACGAGATTCTGCCGCTGGTTCGCATCAACCCCTACGATGGGGGATTCTTCCTCTCCAAAGCGAGCGTCATTAGTAAGGACGTTACCGACCCGGATAATTTTGACGCGCAGAACATCGGTATGTACCGCATCCAGGTGCAAGGCCCCGATACGATCGGCCTGCAGGCGCTACCGTTTCACGATATGGGGATTCACCTGCGCAAAGCCGAGGAGTTGAACAAGCCTTTGCCGGTGGCAATCTGCCTGGGAGCTCCGCCCACCATCTCTTTCTTCGCCAGTGCGTGCTTGGCGTACAACGATTCCGAATACAAATATGCGGGTGCTTTGAACAGTGAGCCTTTGCAGGTAACCAAGGCGCTTACATCCGACCTGGATGTGCCCGCATATTCCGAGTACGTCCTGGAGGGGTACGTTATTCCGCGCGAGCGATTCCCTGAAGGTCCGTTCGGTGAATTCCCCGGCAGCTACTCCGGCGTTCGTGGCCAGAATCGGATCAAGGTCACAAAAGTTACGCATCGCACGAACCCGATCATGGAAACCCTCTATATCGGCCGCCCTTGGACCGAACACGACTGCATCGACGGCTTGGCCACTTCCATCACGCTTTACAAGCAACTCCGGGAGAGTATGCCGGAAGTGACCGCGGTCAATGCCAACTTCAATCACGGGTTGACCGTCATCGTGGCCACAGCCAATCGTTTTGGCGGCTATGCAAAGTCTGTAGCCTTCCGTCTGGCATCTACCCCGCACGGAATCTCTTACGCCAAGAACATCATTCTTGTCGACCACGACGTCGATCCGTTCGATTTCACGGCAGTGATGACAGCCTTGTCGACGCGCGTGCGCGCAGATAAGGACGTCTCGATTATCACCAATACACCGGGTATGCCTTTGGATCCGTCTTCGGAGCCAGCCGGTATGGGAAACAAGCTGATCATCGACGCAACGACTCCGGCGCCACCCGATGCGGTGATGCGTGAGGTTCGTATGATCGATCCCGTGCCGCAAGCGACACACGTTGCAGAATTGATTCACAAATTCCAGGAAGACTTTGCTCACGGCAAATAGTTCGCTGCGCCAAGCGTCGAACCAGGACACAACAAAGATGGAGATGGTCATGAAATGCATTCGTTGCTACGAAGACACAGTCAAAGAAGTCGCAAAGGCACCGGACGGCAGCAACGCCTGGGTGGTGTTCTATTGCGAGCACTGCAATTTCAGCTGGCGCACTTCGGAAGAGCCGCAAGTTATTGACCCAGAGAAGCGGCCGGCATTCTTTCAACTCAAAGGCGTCGATCTATCAGACCTGATGTGCCCATGCCCGATTCCGCCGCTCAAGACGGCGGATTGAGCGGCACCTGGCGCCGCGACGGTCCTCAAAAAAGGTCAATGGCGAAGCAGTGAAGCCGGGCCTACCGTCAGCCCGGAGCGTATTACTTATCATCGCCCAGGTAGAAGCTAGCATCGTGGATGCTTATTGAAAGTTGCAAACAAGAACCTTGACAGAAGACGAGGAGACGCCGAACCGGGGTAATTGACGTTGCGATAGACTGTTCCGCGATTACCCCGCGCACGCGAAAGACGACGATGCAATCCAAGTCACCAAATCGCCTCGTTGTAGGAATGTGCGGAGCCAGTGGAGCACCTCTTTGCATAGAACTCCTCAAGGCGATGCAAGAGCTTCCCGATTGGGAAACGCATCTCATCATAACGGATGGAGCGCGACGAACCATCGAGTTGGAAACTAACTACTCCTTCGCCGATGTCGCAGCCATGGCCTCCAAGTGCCATCCGCTGAATGATGTTGCGGCGTCGATCTCGAGCGGAACCTTTAAGACGGCTGGCATGGTGGTGATCCCATGTAGCATGAGGACTCTTTCCGGCATTGCGCACGGATTCTCGGAGAATCTTTTGTTGCGCGCTGCCGACGTAGTGTTGAAAGAGCGCAGGAAGATGGTTCTGGTGGCGCGCGAAACTCCGCTCAATGCAATCCATCTGGCCAACATGACCACGTTGGCTACTCTCGGCGTCGTGATTCTTCCACCCATGCTAACCTTCTACCATCGCCCAGAGACTGTTCAAGACATGACACGCCATATCGTTGGAAAAGTCCTTGACGTATTTGGACTCGAAGTCACGTATTTCAAGCGCTGGGCAGGTGCGGAGAGCTGCCGGTAGAATCTGGGTGTCCTGGTGATCTTTGGCTCATGCCCACTGTCCTGGGAAGTACGACGGATTCTTCGATGAGGTTCAATCCAGGACTCGATACGCAATAATGCGGGATTCGGTGGCTTGAGATTCGAGTGCGGTGGCTCGGATCAATACCTCGAAACCGCGAAGCGAGCCGTCGGGGCGGCGCGCGGCCGTGATGACGGACCGTAGACCGTCGACAGAAAAGAGCATCTCTGTGGCAGCTTCAGTTCCGGCGCCATCCAGGCCCTGAATCAGCAGAATGTGCCCGGTCTTGTTGAGATTGGGGACGAGCGCCAAGACTGCATAAGTGCCATGCGAATAGCTGCTCCAGCCGGTGGAGTAAATCGCCTCTTCACCGTTGTGGGGGTGAAGATTGCTGATCCAGCTTCGGCTTGAGGATGGATCGTAGACGAAATGGAAGTTCAGTTGCGGTTCCGCAACAGCAACCCACGGATTGCTGAAGATGGAGCCGAGCAGGACGGCATTGCCCTCAGACAAATCCTCAACCTTTAGATCGCGAGCGGAGCGAATGATGAACCGGTCGGCCTCGGCTTCAGGCCGGCGTTCGAGCCGCGAAACAATCCGCAGATCGAGGACGCTTGTGTACTTTTGCGCTTTCAGATAGGAGGTGTAAACGTGATCGAACTGCTCGACGCCCGGCCACCTTTCGTAATCTGCCAGCGAAAAGGTCCGCTTGCTCATCTCCTGGAGCATCACGAAGCCGGTGTCGGCGGGAACCACATAGGTGTTCTGCCCATGCCGAAAGACCTCGCGCCAGACCGCGCTCGCGCTGTCGTTATCGAGGGGAGGCCGCCCCGCGAAGCGATGATGGAAATGGGTTACGGTCCAGCCACCAGCGGCTATTAGGATGAGGGCCGACAGCACCCACCGCCAGAGCCTCCACGAGGCCAAAGGCCCGCTGCGAATGGGCGAATACTGCTCATGACTTAGTGGGGAAGGCGAAGGCCCAGGCTTCGGAGAAAGCGATGCTGCAAGAACGTGGTGAATTCCCTCCGGCTCTGAAGCCCCCTGAGGATGCACCGGAGCTTCGACGAAGACTGGGACATATCCTCCCCGCGGAACTTCCAGCCGCAGAGTTTCGCTCCGTCCCTCGTGGGCATAGTACTCATCGAGCCGCCGGCGCAACTGCCGAGCGTAGTTGCGAACGATATTGTCCTCGCCTGGATCGTAGCCCGGCTGCCGCCGAAAGACCTTGACGCCGATTTCCTGTTCTGTGATCCGAGGGGCGTTTCCGGCAAGAGAGCGCTGCCAAACGAAGCGCAGGAACGAAGTGAGGAGTGGGGCTTTGGAGAAGTGGCGGCTCTCAAGGATGCGATTGATTGCCGCCTCACAGAGTACGGGATCAATCATCCGTCCGCCGCCAAGGAAAGGATCGTTAGCGGCCACCGGTTCCAAGATCGATTGCTTCATTTACTCATAGGATATGCCTGCTTTTCACTGGCGATATTAAAGAGCCGTCAACAGATATCGAGGGGTATACCCCTCCGGATATGAACCGGCGACGCGGGGATTCATGGAATCTTCACTCGTCTCTATCCCCCCGCGCAGCAAGCAGTTAGGGACGCCGAACCGGCGCGGTAGAGTGCCCCCGCGGGGTTTCCCCTTGCAATCCACCTTCGGCCACGTCGCACTCTGCATATAGCTTCACCGCTCGGTAAGTGGCAAGATCGGGCCGGCAGGAGCATTCTTTGGAGGCTTTATTTCCATGATAAAACGCGGGATTTTTCTCGATGCTACTCGCAGTGTTCTGGCTTTGTTGGTGGGAGCCGTCTTGGTCTGTGGTCCACTGGGCCAGGCCCAATCCACTACCAGCGCGCGGCTTTCCGGCGAGGTAACGGACGCCAGCGGCTCAATGGTCCGCATGGCGCAGGTCACCGCGCTGGACACTGACACAAACCTCACGGCAACCACTACGAGCGATGGCGCCGGCAACTATGCCTTCAATTCCTTGCCGGTGGGCCATTACAAGATCACCGCATCGGCTTCCGGGTTCGAGACCCTGGTCGAGACGGACATCCAGCTTACGGTCGGGGAGTCGGCCACTTTAGACTTGCCATTGAAGACGGGCGGAGCGTCCGAGACTGTCACCGTCTCTGGCGGCGCCGACCTGATCAACACCACAACCGCAGACTTGAGCCAGGTGGTCGACCAAGACACTGTCAAGGAGTTGCCGCTGAACGGTCGCGATCCAGGAACGCTGGTCACCCTGTCGGCGGGCGTAACCAACGAGTTGAACAGCAACGCGTCCACGCTCCAGACCACCAACTCTTTCCCGAACGAGACCGGCGCCTCGGCGGGCGGACAGCGCCAGGGCAGCACCTGGTATCTGCTCGACGGCGTCTCGCACATGGACACCTACCTGATGCTAGCCCTGCCGTTCCCCAATCCGGATGCGACGCAGGAGTTCCGCGTGATCTCCAACAATTTTGATGCGCGCAATGGTTTTGCGCCCAGCGCGATCGTTTCCATCCAGACCAAATCAGGTACCAAAAGCTACCACGGCGGCGCGTTCGAGTTCTTCCGCAACAGCTCTTTCAACGCAGCGGACTACTTCAGTGGTTTGGGCCACGATTCTCCGAAATCGGTCGATCCTCTGCACCGCAACCAGTTCGGAGGGTTTGTCGGTGGGCCAGTGCCCTATTTCAAGAACAAACTGTTCTTCTTCACCAACTACCAGGGAACTCGACAGACCACACAGTCCGAAACGAACACAACCTACACACCAACCCAGGCCGAGCGCGACGGCGACTTCACGGCCCTGTTGTCCAACAAAACGGCCGCGGGCGTGGCAGACCCTATCCTTCTTCCTGCGCCGTTTGTGAACAACAAGATCAATACAAATCTGTACAGCTCCGGCGCGGTGAAGCTTCTGGCGGACATTCCCGTCGGCAAAGACCCGCAAACGGGCGAAACCAACGTTGCCTTCCCCAAGCAGCCGACCGGCTACGATGAAAACACCTCGCGCCTCGACTACAACCTGAGCGACAGCCAGCGACTCTTCGTCCGCAGCTTTGTGAACTACTACAACCAGACGGCGCAGGGTACCCCGGGCAACATACTCGTCGGGGTTGCAGGGACCCACGGGATCTTCCTGAGCGACGTCATCAACCACACTTGGACGATCAACCCGACGACTCTTAACACGCTGGCCTTCGGCTACATCGGTTACGACCTGACCAACGGCTCGCCCGTCCTGGGCACCAACGGCAAGCCGCTCTGCCTTTCCCAGTTCATCAACGTCCAGGATCCACCCAACCAGTGTTACCTTGAAGACTTCAACGTCAGCGATGGCAGCAACAATTATTCGCTCGACTTCGGATTCACCTCCTTTTCGAGCAATCCCTTTAAGACCAAGCGCACCGACTACAGCCTGTCAGATACCTTCACCAAGACCATTAACCGCCATACGATCACCGCGGGCGTAGACGTCTTCCACCGCCATCACAACGAGACCTCGCTCTTTGCAGAGAGCCCAAGCATGAATTTTGACGGACATTACAACAGCTACACCAGCAACGTAAGCGGGACTACCTATGATGTCCCTTTTGCGGACTTTCTCCTTGGCGAAACGCAGAGCATCACCCAGGGGGCGGGCGAGCAGAACGCCACCTCGCAATGGATGCTGGGTTTCTACGGACAAGACACCTACAAGGTCAAGTCCAACCTGACGGTGACGCTGGGCCTGCGCTGGGACCCCAACATGCCGGCCCAGGTAGCAGGCGGCCGCGGCGCGGACTATGTGCCGGGACAGCAGAGCACTCGCTTCCCGAATGCGCCGCTGGGCTTGGTCTTCCCTGGCGACACCGGCATCGACAATCAACTTTACAAGACGAGCTATGCCTACCTGGAACCCCGTTTCGGCATTGCCTGGAGACCGCGTCCCACCACCTCTGTGCGCGCGGCCTTCGGCATGTTTACCACTCCGATGGAGGACGCCTTCTATCAGCAGGTCGGCGACGTCGCTCCGTTCTCACCCCAGTACACCCTTTCCAACGGTCCCAATGCATCCTCGGCGGTCCAGGTTTCATTCGACAACCCATGGACCAACTTCCCTGGAGGAGGCGGTCTGGCTGCGGGAAAGAGTCCGTTCCCTCCGTTCGCCGGCGCGAATCAAAATCCCTCCAGCCAATCGCTCTTCTTAACCTCCAGCTCCAGCTCGCTGAGTGTGCCCGCCACCTTCAGCCCCACGTTGAAACTCGGCGTCACACAGAGCTGGAACCTCTCCGTCGAACAGCAGTTTGGCAAGGCGAACGCCCTTCACCTGGCCTATGTCGGCAACGAGTCCTATCACCAGGCCACCACGGTCGACGCGAATCCAGGTACTGCTGTTGGGGCCGGGGTGCAGCCGCCCTCCAACAATCTGAGGATCAATTCGACCTTCGGCAGCGTGATTCAGGTCCAGGATGGAGGCACATCGAGCTACAACGCATTGCAAGCCGGGTTCCAACACAAGTTTGCGCATGGCCTCCAACTCCAGTCCAACTACACCTGGTCAAAGACGACCGATGTAGGAGGCTCGGGCGATCCAACCTTTGAAGCGAGCGTAAGCGATCCGTACCACGTCGGCCACGACAGGGGGATTTCGAGTCTCAATGTGCCAAACGTCTGGGTCACCTCTGGCATCTACCGCCTCCCCTCGTTCTCCAAGAGCAATTTTCTCGTGAAGAATCTGGTGGGCGGTTGGGAACTGAGCGCCATCTACTCGGCGGAGTCGGGAGAACCTTTCTCGATCAATCCCGGCCAAGGCAGAAACCGCTCAGGCTTCGATGTCGGACAGGACCTGGTCGACAATGTTCCCGGTGTGGCGCGTGCCGTTCGGCATGGTAGCAAGTCGAATTGGCTCAATCAGTACTTCAACCCGGCGGCCTTTACTCCCAATCGGTACGGAACGGCAGGCAACTTCGGCAAGTACAGCATCGACCGCCCACCGGTGTACGACCTGGACTCGGCGTTCATCAAGAACTTCAGCGTCCATGAGGGCATCAACACCCAGTTCCGCTGGGAGATGTTCAACGCCACCAACACCCCTAGCTTCGGTGCGCCAGGCCACAACCTCTCCAGTGGCAACTTCGGCAAGATCCAGTCGACTGGCCCCATCCCCGCCCGTGTCATGCAGGCGGCACTGAAGATAACCTTCTAACGACAAACACCCGGTCTCAGGCGGTGAGTCTCCCCGTCTGAGACCGGGCTCAACCCACGGGCAACTTGCGGGCACTGCAGGTCTCGTCTTCCGCGGCGGCATATCTGAGGTTTGGGCAGAGGTAACCGGCTTCAGAACTCGGCACCGCCCAACCTGGTCCCCAATCCGATCCGGTAGGTGATCGCATCTCCCTTTACGTCAACATCCGCCAGGACGTTTTTCGGTATCTTGGACGGCAGTGAGGCTTGATTAGCAACATCATGACTGACAGTTAGACACTTCAGGGTAGGCGGTGATTCGGCTGGAACGCGGGATTGTGGCAGCCCACCACCCGAAGGGATGAGCGAGTCGGGAAACTGCCTGAAACAAAACCGCCCGACTCGCACCCAGGATATGGGCCTTGGCTCACAACGACTGGCAGACAAAGGCTCATGCACTCCCTACTCTGCTGTGTAGGTGGTGTCGAGATGGCGCCAGTCTCCATCGACTTGCCAATAGAGCCGTGCATAGATTGTCTCTCCGTTGGTCGGAAGCCCGGTCACGTCCACGGATTCGTGAGTCGTATATCCCGAGTTATAGAGATTGGCGGACCCCACCCCATTGCTGCCCAGGACGAGATAGTACTTCGAGATACCGGCCCCGGCCGACCAGGTGAAGGTTACGCTGCTGCCCGTCAACTTTGAACCTGGAGCCGGAGAGGTGAGCGTGGCCAGTGATTCTGCCGTGTAGGTGTAGTCGAGATAGTGCCAGGCTCCGCCGATGAACGCATAGAGTCGCGCATAGATCGTCTCTCCGTTGACCGGAAGCCCGGTCACGTTGACGGATTTGTGCGTTGTATACCCCGAGGAATAAAGGTTGTTCGATCCCGGCCCATTGCTGCCCAGGAAGAGGTAGTACTCCGTAACACCGGTCCCGGTCTCCCAGGTGAATGTTGCGTTACTGCCCGCCAACGTTGAACCTGGTGCCGGAGAGGTGAGCGTGGCTGAAAGCAGGATCGTAATGCTCCGCGTCACCTGCGGCGCTGCTCTGTAATCTGCGTTGCCGGCCTGGTTGGCGGCAATCACGATGGTGCCCGTCCCGGTAACGGTGAGGATGCTGTTGTTTGTTCCGCTGAGAATCCCTGGGCCGGAAACAAAGCTGAAAATGATCGGGTTGCCGGAGCCTCCGCCGGTTGCGCTCAGCGTGATTGGAGCGACACCGTAATATACCTGGTATGCCGGCCCTGGGAAGTTGATCGACTGCGAGCCCTGCAGACCGGTCCCTGTCAGAGGGATCCCTTGTATGGCGCCGGTTACATTCAGGTTGTTATCTGTCAACTCGGCGAGTTCGCTGATGCTGCCGATCACGGTCGGCCTGAAGTCGAACGCCATGGTGCAGCTTGCCCCTACGGCAAGTTCAAGGGGCGCCGATGAACTTGCCGTGGTCTGCTGGCAGGTGGAGGAGGGGTCCCAAGCAAAATTGGAGGGCACACTCGGATTGTCGCCCGTCGCCGGCAAAGGGAATGTGAGAGCGGAATTGCCAACATTCTCCACTGTCACCGTCTGTGGGCTATCGGTGCTGGTCGTTCCAGTGGCGGTTGTGGCGAAGGTCAGACTCGGCGGATCGGCGTAGTCTTCCTTCAATAACCGGCCATTGTTGGTATCGGCAATATAGATGTTGCCGCTGCCGTCCACCGCGACCCCGCGGGGATGAAACAGGCGGTTGTAGGGATAGTTTGCGATGACAATGTAGTTGCCTGCCGATGAAGGTGGAACCTTCAACACCCGGTTATTGCCCGAATCGACAATATAAACGTTGCCGCTGCCGTCCACCGCTACCCCCATGGGATCAAACAGGCCGTCTGCGAGAACGCTCTGGGTGTAGCCGCCCGCAGAAAGCGTCTCCTTCAATACCTGGCCAGGATAGGTGCCGATTACGGCAATATAGACGTTGCCGCTGCCGTCCACTGCGATCCCAGTCGGATCACTGATGCCGTTGGTTGCAGCGTCTGCGACAATGCTCTGAGTGTAGCTGCCCGCCGAAAGCGTCTCCTTCAGCACCTGGTTACCATCGGCAATATAGACGTTGCCGCTCCCGTCCACGGCTACCCCTGTTGGATAAGACAGGCCGTTGGTTGCAGCATCTGCGACAACGCTCTGGGCGTAGCCGCCCGGCGAAACCGCCTCCTTTAGCACTCGGTTATTGTCGGAATCGGCAATATAGACATTGCCGCAGCCGTCCACCGAGACCCATGAGGGATTTTTGAGGCCAGTCTTTGCGACGATGCTCTGCGTGTAACCGCCCGCGGAAGGCGTCTCCTTGAACACCCCCACGTCGGAGTCGGAGACATAGACATTGCCGCTGCCGTCCACTGCAACCAGCAAGGGAGCATTCAGGCCGTTGTTTGCAGCGTTTGCGATCACGCTCTGGATTCCGAGTGGGAAGTTCACCTGCGGCCCCACGCCCGCGCCCTGCACGTAACCCGTAGCAATCACCTTTCCTGAGCCATCGAGCAACTTCGCAGCGCCGTACCGCGTCCCCGCGAACTTGGGCGTGAAGCTCACATCGACCGTGCAGGTAGCCCCGGCGCCATATGCGATTCCTGCCTTGCAGGTTCCTGTGCCGGCATCGGCAAAGTCCAGGCCCGTGGCGCCTTGTGTCACCACTGCCGTTGAGCCCAGTGTCTCCGCTGTGTCGAAGGTAAAGATCATAGAGACCGGAGTGGGGCTCGTGCTCCCCACGTTCTCTGTCCCGAAATTCCCGCTCTGCGCGTGAACAACGGCCCACGGCATCAAGGCCAGAACCCCGCACCACGCGGGTATCCAGGCACGCATCCACAGAAGATTGAAGGCACGGGAAATAGCAGCCGCTCGAGTCGTCGAGCAGAGAGAGGAAGGGTTGGGGTTCATGACGGATTCTCTCCTTTGCGCGCGTGTTCTGCGTCAACGGATCGAGGTTTAAGACGGACACGCGACTTCAGGTTCAAAAGAAATGTCTCGGCCAAGCCAAGACGTCTCCAGCATCTCGAACGGGAATGCGCGCCGCGAATCCATGGCTGGACTTGCGACGAAAGATTAGCACAAATTCATGTCTTGAGTCGTACGGCAGTGCAACGCGAAAACCAAGTATGTATCGAAGTCAGGCCCCATGCCTCGCATCCCGGCTGCTCCTATACTTGCAAAAGGAAGCAGATTTCCCGCGAGGTTACACAAGCATTGGAGTATTGGATCGGATTCGGCGGTCTCTATGCGCGTTCTCTAGCCTGGCTGATGCGCCGGATGCCCAACGAGCAGCAGAGGCTGCTGGCGGTCACCATCCTGGCCGGAGGTCTTTGCGGATTGGCCGCCGTGAGCTTTCACCTGAGTATTGGTTGGGCCGAAACGCTCTTCATCGACCGTGCCAACGCCGCCCCCGGAAACTCCTGGATCTGGTGGACAATTCTGAGCCCCACACTCGGCGGCTTGCTGGCCGGGCTTTGCCTCACCTACCTCGTTCCCGGCGCGGCGGGCAGCGGGATTCCCCAGGTGAAGGTGGCTTACGCCACGAAGTTTGGATTTGTCTCTCTCAAAGACACCGTTGGCAAATTCCTCATGTGTGTCCTGCAGATCGGTTCGGGCGCTTCACTGGGCTTGGAGGGGCCGACGGTGCAGATCTGCGCTGGGGTAAGCAACGCACTGGCCCGCGCCGCCCGGCTCAGCCCCGAGAACCGGCGGCGCATGGCCTCTGTGGGGATGGCGGCGGGCATTGCAGCAGCCTTCAATGCGCCCATCGCCGCGGTCACCTTCACCCTGGAGGAGCTGATCGGCGACCTGGACCAGACCATGCTCTCCGGCGTCATTGTGGCGGCAGCGCTGGCCGCCGTGGTGGAGCACTCCATTCTGGGCGCCACCCCCGTCTTCCACGTCAACCGCGCCTACACCCTCACCAATTCCTCGTCTCTGATCTGGTACGCGCTCCTCGGCGTGCTGGCCGCCATTGTTTCCGTCACGTTCACCGACCTGCTGCTCTGGATGCGCGCTCAATTCAGACGTCTGACTGTCGCTCCCAAGTGGGTGCAACCGGCTATTGGCGGGCTGGCGGTGGGCTGCCTGGCCGTGGCGGCGCTGGCCCTCTTCCACCTGAACGGCATCGCCGGTGACCCTTACAAGACATTGACGCTGGCTTTGACTGGGTCCATGGGCGTGCTGCCTGTAACAGCGATGGCCGCTTTCTGCGTCCTTAAGCTGCTTTCGACGGTCTTCTCCTATTCGAGCGGCGGCGCGGGCGGCATCTTTGCCCCGGCACTTTTCATGGGCGCCATGCTGGGCGGCTCGGTAGGCTACCTGGACGTGACCGTCTTCCACCACTCCTCCGACGCCATCGGAGCCTTTGCCGTGGTGGGCATGGGCGCGGCCTTTGCCGGCATCGTTCGCGCTCCCATGACCTCGGTGCTGATTGTCTTCGAGATGACCGGCGGCTACGGCCTGGTGCTGCCCCTGATGATCGCTAACATGAGCGCCTACGCCCTGGCCCGCCACTGGCGCCGCATCCCGGTCTACGAGGCGCTGCTGCTGCAGGATGGCATCACGCTGCCGCACGGGAGACAGCCCAGCGAGTTCCCAACCCCCAGAAAAGAGCAGGCGTACGAATTGTCCTCTAATGAGGAGGACTGAGGAGAAATGAAATGGCTGCGACCGCGGAGTTTTGCACTTCGCAATCGCACCCGCTCGGGCTTACCGCTTCATGTCCATGTTGTACATAAAGAGAGCTCTCAGTTCCAGGTACGGCCCGTGAAAATCTCGTGGCAGAGGCGCATAGTCGGAGCCGGTCAAAGCGCCCCAGGCTGCGCGGTCCAGCGCTACATCGCCGGAGCTGCCTTCGAGTTTCATGCTGCCATCCATCAACCTGCCGTTGGGCAGAACCTTGAAGCGGATCAGCACCTGGCCCTTTTTATAAATCGGCGGGTTGACCTCATCGGGAATCAGCGGATCCCAGGTGTGCTGCGTCTCGTGGTGCCAACGCTGCAGCCAGGAACTGAAATCCACTCCCTGCGTGTCGGACAAAACCTCGACACCGCCGCTTCCCGCGCCGGGGTGCATCGCCAAGCCGCCGCCGGAGGGCTGGCTATAACCGCCCCGGTTGGAATTGCGGTTTGAGCCCTTCATGGCATCGCGTAACTGGTCGTTGGGATTCGCCGACCCCATGGCGAAGTTGGGCCGTGCCGGCACGGCTGCCGGATGCGGCGCCTCCAATTGCGACTGCTGCGTCGACGGAGGAGGCGTAGGCAGCGGCGGCGCCTGCTGCGCGGGGGGTTGCTGCGACGCGGGCGTGGGCTCCGGCGGCTTGGGCCGGTTCATCTCTTCCAGCGTCTTCTTGTCGATGACCGTGGGCTTTTGAGGAACAGGCTTGATGGGGACCTTGGGCTGCAGCCTGCGTAAAGCGTCGGGCGGCACATCCAGGTAGGTGAGGTCCTTGCGCTGATTGATGGCGTCAATGGGATCGATCACCCGCGGCACCTGGAAGACGTACTTGGGAATCCAGGTGATGGCCGAGAGCAGAAGCAGGTGCAGCAGGATAGCCAGCCAGATGCCTTCGCGCAGACGCGCCCAGCGGCGCTCGTCTTCGAGATCGCTGATCATCTGGAGCAGCTCGTGGGTGTCGTAGTCTACCCAGCGCGAACTGCGTCCAGCCACGGATTCGGACTCGCGCGGCTGTTCGTCCGGCAGCGAATCGGCCGGTACCGGGCTGCCGCTTTCAGGACCGGTGGTCAGGCCTGTTTCGTCCGGCCCGTTGGGCTTGCTTGCATCGGTTGGCGTTTCGCTGGTGGGCATTCGTTCCTGGGAAACCGATGCAGGAAAACACCCGCCGCCGGCTTCGTCTCGAGTCCTTTCCTTCTATTCTCTCATTCCGGCGAAACCTGTGCCCACTCCCGTGGCCCTTACAATGGTTTCTATAGTGTGTAGGACGGATCAACGGGCGGAAGGGGACCCTGTTTGAAGCTGCTTTTCGTTCATTTGATGGCCAAATGGAAGATTGCCATGTTGCTTTTGGCCAAGCTGGGCTTCTGGGGCGCGGGCGCCGCTGCTCTGCTGGACTCCTCGACCATTCCTGTCCCCATGGACCTGTTCATCGCCGGCTGGGTATGGAACGACCGCGGCCACTTCTGGCTCTATTGCCTTCTGGCTTCTGCCGGTTCGGCGGTGGGCGGACTGTTGCCCTACGGACTGGGCCGTGCCGGCGGCGAGCTCTTCCTGCTGAAGCGCGTGAATCGCGCGCGCTATGAGCGCATGCGCGCCCGTTTCGAGAACCAGGAATTTCTGGCCATGATGATTCCCTCCATGCTGCCTCCGCCGACGCCGTGGAAGGCCTTTGTCTTCGCGGCAGGTGTCTTCGAGATGCAGGTTATCCCCTTCATGCTGGCCGTCTTTTGCGGCCGCATGGTCCGTTGGCTGCTGCTCTCGATGCTGGTGCTCAAGCTGGGACCCGGCGCTGTGGGAATCGTGGCGCACCACGGGCTCACTGCAGGCGCAGTCGTCGGCGTGCTGGCGATTGGGGGCTTTGCCTGGTGGTGGATGCGCAAAAAGCGGGCGGGAAAACTTCTGGAAGACTGAGGTTTTTTGAGCAGCGGTCAGTCCAGCAGTTTCTCAATCTCCGCAAGATTGAAGCGGCAGGCGCTGCCAGGAAATTCGAAAGGCTCGGCGGGCAGAGGCTCCAGCCGCCCAGCGGCATAGCGGAAATGACGACCGTTGGGATCGAGCACCAGGATGGCGCGGATGCCCATCCGCTCGTAGTCGGCCAGCTTGCTCATCATGCGGGTCACGGTATCTTCCGGCGAGAGAATCTCAAAGACCGCAAGAGGCGGATGGGTAATCACCTGCTCGATGGGGAGATTGCGGTCGAGGATCGTCACGTCGGGAACGCGAAAGTTGCCAGAAGCCACCTGAACTCTCAACTCCGCAGCGGCTCTTATATTCCACTCAACGCGCCGGCTCCTGAAAAATTCCAGGATCGCCGCCTGTAAATCCGCATGGTTCCATTCGCCCACAGGCCTCTCCTCGATCACGCCGTCCACATATTCAGCGTCCGGCTCAAAGCAGCTGGCCAGGTAGGTCTCAAGGGGCACGTAGGTGGGTTGCGCTGCGGCTGCCATGGCTCTCCTCCAGTCAAAAGGATTGTAGCGCCGTATTGGAGCCGCGGGCGATGGAAGGTTTCTTCAGTTATCCCCGCGGCGCGATCGTCGTGACGGGCGCCAGAGTGCGCGACGCGTTCATCCTCCGCACCAGCACCGGAACGCCAAAAGCGGCGCCTGCAACGATAGCGGTCGAGAGCAGGTCATTGCGATAGAACGGCACGGCGGCGGCGTAGCAGGCCTCGAGCCCCGAAAGCGTGTGCGCATACGTGACGCTGCCCACCCAGACCGCGTAGTTCGAGACCACGAAGAACGAAGTCGGCCCCAGCAGAACACCCGCGCCCACACGGACAAAGGTGGTGCGCGCATGCAGCAGGATCTGTCCCAGCGCCATGGCCATCAGGTACCACGCCCACGTGGGCACGTACCCCTGCCACACAAAGGTGTAGTGGTAGCTGTAGACGGTGAGGGCGTAGTCGGTGGCGATGAGGGCCGCCAGCGGAACCAGCATCTCGCGCCACGAGCGCCGCGCGCCAAAATACAGCAGGGCGCCGCCTACCGCGGTGAAGTTGAGCCACCCCGCATGGGGCAGAAGACGGCTCACTACGGCAACAAGCAAAAGCAGATAAGCGGGCATGAACACCTCGGGTTTCGGGATTCTAGCGTCTCCGGGCGGGGAAAATGCCCGGTGAATCAAGTTGACTCCTTTCATTCTGCGGGTCAGGCGCCGCCCGGTCAACCTTTACTTTCACGCGGTCAACAACTCTGTCGCGCCCATCAACGGACCGGCACCAGCTGCCACTTCCGAGTGCAAAAAGCCGGGGTGCAGGAGCCAGGCGGGAGAGCAACAGCGGCTGGGGTAGTTTCCAGCCGCCCGGCTGTGCCGCTCCCGCGTATCCTGTCCGCAGGGGAAATCGTATGAAACGGACCGTCGGTTCTGCACTCATCTTTTCGTCTTTCTTCGCATGGAGCGCATCTGCCCAGACGATTCACGGCCGCGATGGAATCACCCTTCCGCCGCCACCCGCTGTCGAAGCCGTTCCCGTCGCCGACGATTATTTTGGTACCAAGATCCCCGACAGCTACCGCTGGCTTGAAGACGCCAAGAGCACCGAGACCCGCGCCTTCCTCGACGCCCAGAATGCCTACACTGCCCGCTACCTGAAGCAGGCGCATATCCGGCCCCAGTTGCTGGACGATCTCGACGCGCTGGAGCACGTCTCCCGCTGGTCCCTGCCCGTCGAGCGCGGCGGCAATCTTTTCTTTCTCAAGCGGCTGGCCGGCGAGGAACAGGCCTCCATTTATATCCGCCGTGGCTGGAGCGCAAAAGACGAGCGGCTCATCGATCCCGCCGCTCTCAGCCGCGATCCCAACACCTCGGTCAGCCTGGCGGATCTCTCCCGCGACGGCTCGCTCGTGGCTTATGAAGTCCGCCAGGGCGGGGCCGACGAAACCACTGTCCGCGTGGCCGACACCAAGACCGGCAAACCCCTCGAGGATGAGCTGGCCGCCGGTCTTTATCGCTCGGTCAACTTCACTCCCGACGGCAAAGGGCTCTTCTACACCCGCTCCAACCGCCAAGGCACACTCCTTTACCAGCACATTCTGGGCACTCGGCCCTCCCGCGACACGCTCCTCTTCGGCCACGAGTTTCGCGGCGAAGAACTGGGTCCCATCGACCTTTTCAGTGCGGATGTTACCGACGACGGCCGTTACCTGGTCATCGAAATCAACCGCGGCGTTCCCGCCCGGCGCGTCGACATCGTCTTTCGCGACCTGACCAAGCCCGGCTCACCCTTCGACCTTCTGGTCTGGGGCATTGATTCCCGCTTCTCCGCCATCTACGCCAAAGGCGAGTGGTACGTGAAAACCGACTACCACGCGCCCTTGGGATGCATTCTCAAAGCAGACCCCGGCATTCTGCCCGATGTTTGGAAAGCGATTGTTCCCCAAGGGCAGGAGCCTATCGAGAACTTTTCCATCGTCGGCGGCAAACTCTACGTCAAGCGGCTCAAAGACGTGAAGTCTGAAACCGCCATCTACTCCCTCGACGGAAAACCCCTGGGCCGCCTCGACCTCGACGCCATCGGCTCGGTCTCCGCCATCCAGGGCCGCACTACCGACCGCTACGGCTTCTTCGCCTTCGAGTCGTTCATTCAGCCGCCGACTCTCTATCGCCTGGACACGCTCACCGGCAAGCGAGACCTCTTTGCCCAGCCCAAAATCCCCTTCGACTCCAGCCAGTACGAGCTCAAGCAGGTCTTCTTCAAGTCGAAGGACGGCACCCAGATTCCCATGTTCATCGCCGGCCGAAAGGGTCTGAAACAGGATGGCACCGAGCGCCTGCTCATGACCGGGTATGGCGGCTTCGACCTGAGCATGACCCCGCACTGGAACCCGGCCTTTGCCTGGTGGCTCTCCCAGGGAGGCTGGTTCGCCTTGCCCAATCTTCGCGGCGGCAGCGAGTATGGCGAACACTGGCATGAGCAGGCCATGTTCGAGAAGAAGCAGAACGTCTTCGACGACTGGTTCGCCGCGGCCGAATACCTGATTGCCAGCAAATACACCTCGGCCCAGCATTTCGCCATCACCGGACGGTCCAATGGCGGCTTGTTGATGGGAGCAGCGATCACCCAGCGGCCTGAACTTTTCTCGGCCGTGGTCTGCGGCTACCCGCTGCTCGATATGCTGCGCTACCAGAAGTTCCTCCAGGGTCCGCAATGGACCACCGAATACGGATCGGCGGAGAAGGAAAAACAGTTCTTCTATCTTCTGAAGTACTCGCCCTACCAGAACGTAAAACCCGCGACCAACTACCCCGCCGTGATGTTCTTTAGCGGCGACAGTGACACCCGTGTGGACCCGCTCCATGCGCGCAAGATGACGCCCCTTCTGCAGTCGGCCTCCTCCAGCGGCCGTCCCATCCTTTTGCACTACAGCCTCACCGGCGGCCACTCCGGCGGAGTCGCCGTCGAGCAGCAGATCCAGGACGATGCCGACCAACTCACCTTCCTGTGGACCGAAACGGGATTACCGGGCGCCAAAAAGTAGTTACCGGTGGGCACTTTGGACACTCACAGGGATTGTCCCGCCGTAACCTCTTGCCGGGGGCGCTCCTTCCGATAAACCAGGTATGGGAGTTGCAGAGCGGTTCTCCTGGGCGGGCTTGCGCCGCACGCCATCTCGGGAACTCTTCTGCCCGGAGTCAACATGCCGAAAACAGCATTCGAGATGAGCGGAATCGATCGGCAACAGGAGGACGCCCGTCTGGCTGCACTGAACTCAACCGACATTCTCGACACCCCGCCCGAGGTCGGTTACGATGCCATCACCCGCCTCGCTGCCGAGTGCTTTCAGGCCGATATCGCACTGCTCGGCTTTGCCGACGAGAACCGCATCTGGATCAAATCGCATTGGGGCGATGCCGTGCAGGAATTGCCTCGCAAAGACTCCATCTTCGAGATGGTCCTTGCGAAAGACGGCCCGGTGGTCGTTCCGGACGTCTCAGCCAATCCACAGCTCGAAGGCAGGCTGCCTCTGCTCAAGCGCCTCGGCGCTGTATCTTTTGTCGGCGTTCCGGTTCGCTCCTTCGATGGAAAGATTTTGGGTGTCTTGACGATCTTCCGCCGCCAAGCCGACCCAGGCATGACTCCGGACGCTTTACAGATGCTGGAGAACCTGGCCGACATGGCCTCCAGCCAGTTGGAACTGCGTAGATTGCGCAAGTCGATCAGTGGAAACGGCCCACGGCGCGCGCGCGCGGCCGCAGCCTCCGGCACCAGTTGGCCCCGCCGGCCCGATCTTCGTCAGGCGCTGGACGAGCGCCAGTTTGAACTCTATTACCAGCCTGAAGTCGATCTCTGCACTCGCGAGATTGTGGGCCTGGAGGCGCTCATCCGCTGGAACCATCCCGAGCGCGGCCTCATCTCGCCCATGGACTTCATCCCCCTGGCTGAGGACTCCGGCATGATTCTGCCCATCGGCGACTGGGGCCTCGCGGAAGCCTGCAGGCAGATTCAGAAGTGGTGCCGTCTGGACTACCGCCATGAATCCCTGCGCGTTTGCGTCAACCTCTCCGCACGACAGTTTTCACGCAAGGGACTTGCCGACCAGGTCGAGACCCTCCTGCGCCAATCCGGCATCGGCAGCCATCAACTGGGACTCGAGATGACCGAGTCCAGCCTCATCCCCAACGTCAACACGGCCGTCGAAGTGCTCAACAGACTGCGCAAGCTCGGTGTTTCCCTGCTGATGGACGACTTCGGCACCGGCTACAGTTCCCTCAGTTATCTTCACTCTTTCCCTTTCGATGTGCTCAAGATCGACCGCTCCTTTGTGGGCCGCATGACCGAAGGCGAACAACCTCGCCAGATCGTCCGCACCATCATCGAACTGGCGCGCGTGCTGGGCATGGACGTTGTCGCAGAGGGCATCGAGACTCGCGACCAATATCGTCTCCTGCGCCAGATGGGCTGTCGCTTCGGCCAGGGATTTCTCTTTGCCCGCCCCATGACCGCCGAGGCTGTGACCTGCCTGCTTGGCCTCCCCGACCGGGTGCTTCCCGATCCCGAAACCTCTGAACTCTGCAACTGACCGCCCTGCCTCCGATCAGTCCGCGAGCACGGCCACAAGAATTCAACTTTGGAACTGTTGCGCCGCGTTCCTCTTCTGGAACCCGCGCAGCCTTCTCCATGGGAGTTTTCTGACGCTCGAAGTGCTTGCGCAGTCTATGCTCCAAGCCATGCAGCAGTCTGCCGAAATTCCGTCCGCTCCCAATTTCGCTGGCTTGCTCGCCTCGCTTGCCGCACCCGCCCAAGAGCCCGTATCCGCCCGGTCCGACGAACGAGCCCACGACGGTCTCGAAGACGACTTCGCCACCCTGAGCTATGAACGCGCCCTCCGCGCACACGCCCGGTACCGCCCCACTCATCCCACCGACCAGTCACTCACCCAAGCCGTGGACACTGCCCGAATCCATTCCCCAGACAATCTCCCCGAGCCAGTGCCGGAAACTCCGCAACCGGCGCCGGTGGATGCGCGGCCAGAGGCGGTTTCCCCGTCCGCCAAGCTCTCCGAACGCAATCTGAAATGTGCCAGCATCACCATCCGCGTCAGCCAGGCCGAGTGCGCGCAACTGCGCCAGCGCGCTGCCGAAGCCGGCCTCACCGTCTCTGCATATCTGCGTTCCTGCACTTTTGAAGCTGAGTCTCTGCGCGCGATGGTCAAGGAGACGCTGGCCAAGATGCGCTCCGGCGCCCCTGCGGAAGAGGGCACTGCCTCCGCGCCCTCCCGCCATTCCTGGTTCTACTGGCTGGCGCGCCTGCTGCCCGTGGGACAGGGCAGGGGGCGCGCTGCCAGAGACTGATTTTCAGCCCACTTACTCGACTGCCAGCACCAGGCACTTCAGGTATTCGGTCTCCGGCAGGTTCAGCACCACCGGGTGGTCCAGTGAGGCGCCGCGCCGTTCCAAGAGCCGCACACGACGATGCGCATCGGTGGCGGCCGAGGCCACGCTGGCCTCCAGATCGTTCCAATCCACGTGATGCGAGCAGGAGAAGGTCACCAGCAGGCCGCCTGGATTCAGCATCTTGAGCGCTCTCAGGTTCAATTCCTTATAGCCCCGCAGAGCGCTCTCGACCGCCCTCTGGCTCTTGGCGAAGGCGGGCGGATCGAGCACGATGGTGTCGAACCTCTCTCCCGTGTCCGACCAGTCGCGCAGAATCTTGAAGGCGTCGGCTTCGACCCAATCCACCTCCGCGCCCAGCCGGTCTCGATTGGCTTCAAGATTGCGTTCCGCCACTTCCAGCGAGGCACGCGAACTGTCTACTCCCGTCACTTGGCGGCAGAACTCGGCCAGATGCAGGGCAAAACCGCCCTGGTAGCAGCAGACGTCCAGCGCCCTGCCGGTCGCTCCCAACCTTCGCGCCCACTCTGCCGTGGCAGCGTAGTTGGTTCGCTGGTCCAGGAAGGCGCCCGTCTTCTGCCCGGAGTTGGCGTCGAAGTGAAAGAGCAGGCCGTTGAGCCGGAATTGAGTCTTGGCCAGGGCAGCGGCAGCCGCGTCCTCTTCGCCGGCTCGCTGGTACAGAGGCGCTGGATTTGGCGCCGTCAAGCCTTCCAGTTCGCGCACTCGCGGGTCGGGTCGCTCGAGAATGGCCGCCGGCTCAAGCTCTTCACGCAAGACCCGCACACAGCTCTCCCGCACCGCGGCCGAATCCAAACCCTTGGCCAGCAGTTGCAGAATCACCAGTTCACCGTACTTGTCCACCACTAGGCCGGGCAGTTCGTCGGCCTCGCTGAAGCACAACCGGCAGGCGTCGGTCTGCTCGTCCAGCAATCCTTTGCGACGGCCGATCGAGGCACGCAGCCTTGTGCTAAGCAATTCCAGCCAGCCCGCCTCGTCCAGCGTCTCCCGTGACAGCAGCCGCAGAGCAATCTGCGAGGTGGGGCTGTAAAGCGCCGTGCCCAGCAGCAACCCGCGGTTGTCCGCCACCGGAAGCAGCGCCGGAGGAACCTCTTCGCTCCCTGGAGCCAGTTTGACCGATTCAATATCCGAGGCGTAGACCCACACGGAACCGGCGCGCAGCCGGTCGGAGGCGCGACGAGTGATGCGTGCGCCCAGCGCGGAGTTGGGCGATTCTGTGTTTTGGCTTCCGGGTGCTGCCTTCTTGACTTTAGGGTTCGCTTTTCCGCTGGATGCGCGGCCTTCCTGCCGTTTTGCGGCCGGACGGTTTAGGGGAGTCTTCTCAAAAGGAGCTGCGGGTCTGTCCGCTCTTTGCGCCTTTGGAGCTGTTGAAGATGGGGAAGTGCGCGGCTTGGTCATTCGCTCCTTAAGCCGGCGCACCAGAGGAACCGGAATCAAAGTATTCCGAAAGCAAGTTTCCTAAGTGGATCTTTCCTGAAGAAAAATCCACTTAGGAGACTCTACTTAACGGCGTGCTCGCTCGGGTTCCCCTTGATGGGGCTGCCGGCCCTTACTTTAGCTGAAGGGTTTCCAGGTAGCGGCTCAAATTGCTGATTCTGAGCAGCACCTCCTGGGGATTGGTCTGGTTCATCTTACCAAGGATCGGCCCCCATGCGGGCATTTCGCCCGTACCCCTCGGCGCAATTGCCGAGCCAAACTGCAGAGCGGAGACGATATGGGCCTCCGGAAACCTCCCACGGTTGTTTCTGGTCAACATTGACAGGTCGGTCGGCGGCCTTTTCAATAGGACTGCATACTGCCCGTGGCCTTTTCCATCCACGCCATGACACGGCGTGCAATAGTTCGTATACATCTGCTTGCCGCTGGTAGGAGCGGTCTTATTCACCGGAATGGTTACTTTGGTCCCGGATTGGTCTGCATAGCCAGTTCCGACTGCAAATACTGTGAGAATGGCCATAACTAAGAGGCGTTTCAACATAAGTTCCTCGGTTCTGGACCTCTAGTCCGAAGGGGACTCTACTCCTCCCTTTAGGTGTATGTGCTGTGACGGTTAGCACACATACCGAGGCCCGCTGACACAGATGTACCACCTGAATTGTGCACAGTGTGAGCTCACGGCAGGTGCCGGATCTGCAGGGCAGTGCTTGTTGGCAAGCAGCTTGAGCCTCTGATATCTGCCCCCGTTCCGATTTCCCAGGATCCACTGCGCAAGTGCTTGAAACAGTTGACCTGCATATGCATAGAAAGCTTTGCGCAATATGACCGGTGTTCCTTCGCCTGTGGCTCTGATCTGCCTTCCTTAAACACCACAGACTAACGCACGCATCGCGCAGGGTGCCGGTCACTCCATAATGACTAGCAAAATATCTTTTCCGCTTCCGCTCGCAGCAACGGCGTCATTGCGCCATCAACCCTGGCCGATTCCCGACAAAGTCGCTGCATCCGCAAAACTTTGTCGCAATTGCTACAGGAGCCTTAACTGCGCAAAACCAACAATGGAAAAGGCTTCCACTTTGGCATCCCAGTTGCAAGTATCCCCGCAATAGCTGCACTCCGATACAGTCCAATACCGCGGGGGATGCAATGGAAAAGAGCAATCACACGGGAGTCTCACAGTTGCGGGTTATGCAGCCGGCCGAACTGCGCGGCATGCCAGCCGGCTGCGGGTCAAAAGTCGGCAGTGGCAAATCCAGTTGTGGTTCGGCAGCGGGACAGGGAGATCTCTCGCAAGAGGTATGGGAGAAGGTGAAGAATCATCCCTGTTACAGCGAAGAGGCGCATCACCACTACGCGCGCATGCATGTGGCCGTGGCGCCTGCCTGCAACATTCAGTGCAATTACTGCAACCGCAAATACGATTGCTCGAATGAATCGCGGCCAGGTGTAGTGAGCGAGCGGCTGACGCCCGAACAGGCAGCCAGAAAAGCGCTCGCTGTGGCCTCTTCCATACCGCAGATGACAGTGCTTGGGATTGCGGGACCCGGCGACCCTCTCGCCAATTCGGAGAAGACCTTCAAAACCTTTGAGCTGGTCTCGCAAGCGGCTCCGGACATCAAGCTCTGCCTGTCTACTAACGGCCTTATGCTGCCGGATTATGTCGACCGGATTCAGGCACTCAATATCGACCATGTGACCATCACCATCAACATGATTGATCCCGTGGTGGGTGCGCAAATTTATCCCTGGATCTACTTCGAGAGAAAGCGCTACGAAGGCGTCGAGGCCGCCAGGATTCTGAGTGAGCGACAGCTGCTCGGTCTGGAGATGCTCACCGCCCGCGGCATTCTTTGCAAGGTGAACTCGGTTATGATTCCCGGCATTAATGACCATCATCTAGCAGCGGTCAATAGGGCAGTCAAAGCGCGCGGAGCCTTCCTGCACAACATCATGCCGCTGATCTCGGCGCCGGAACACGGCACTGTCTTTGGCCTCAATGGGCAGCGCGGACCGACGGCCCAGGAACTCAAGGCGCTACAGGATTCCTGCGAGGGCGAGATGAACATGATGCGCCATTGCCGCCAGTGCCGCGCAGATGCTGTCGGCCTTCTGGGCGAAGATCGCAGCGATGAGTTCACGACTGAAAAAGTTATGGAGATGGGAGTGAAATACGATCTCGAACTTCGTCAGGCTTATCAAGCAGACGTCGAGCGGCAACGTGCGTCCGTGGTCGCGGCAAGAAACACGGAGCTAAAGACCCTTGCGGGAAAGTATAGCGACATCTCAATATTGATCGCAGTAGCTACCAAAGGCAGCGGGCGCATCAACGAGCATTTCGGCCACGCTAAGGAGTTCCAAGTCTACGAGGTTAGCACCACGGGCGCTAAGTTTATCGGTCATCGCAGGGTGGATCACTATTGCCAGGGCGGATTTGGGGAAGTGGAAAGCCTGGAAACGGTGGTTCGAGCCATCAGGGATTGCGTCGCGGTTTTCATTTCCAGAATTGGTAACTGTCCTCGCGAAGGGCTGTTGAAAGCCGGCATTGAGCCAATCGACAAGTTTGCGCTCGAGTACATTGAGAAGTCGGCGATTGCATATTTCAGGGAGTATCTGGAACGCGTGCAGAACGGCGAGATCGTTCATACGCAGCGTGGCGACGCTAAGCTTCGCCAAGGTGCATTGACTGCCTGAACGGCAGAATCGCAAGGGGGTTGAGAGGATGTCTGAGCAAGCCGAATTTGACTTTGAGTTAGCCCCGGCCGCAGAGAAGTTCATTCGCCGCATGATGCGGCTTGCACCTAACCCAGAGACAGCTTTCCGAATGAAGGTAACTCCTGGGGGGTGCTCCGGGTATGCCGTGGAGTTTGACATGACGGATCAGCCGGTGGCAAATGAGGTTGTCTTGGAACATGCGGGAATGCGACTTTCATTCGATCGCAAGACACTCCTTCTGCTGAATGGGGGAGTTGTGGATTTCATCGAAACCCTGTCGCATACAGGATTTGTTGTCACTGTACCTGGAGGCAGTACAGAATCCTGCTCTTCTGTCTCGAAGTTGGTTCCTGTCCAGATGTTATCGGGAAAGCCGACGAGCAAATAGAAATGGGTGCGACATGTTCTGGCGCAAGTCTGAAAAGCCTTTGGATTGGCAGGGCCGCGAACTTTACTGCGGTGGATGCGTTCATCGCGAGTTGGCTCGCGAAGAGCGCTGTAGCCAAAGGCATGTTTGCGTGCTCGATCGCTCTCCTCTGCGCATCGAAGAATTCTTCAAGAAGAACCCCGAACTCGCCAACGAGTATCTCACACACTCCTATTTCGAGGTGCGTGCCGCGGCCGCCAAATACGCGGACGTGTTTCGCTTGACGGCGCTGCTGGACGATGAAGACGAATCGGTACGCTGGAGTGCCGCTTTGCGCCTCCCGCACCGCTTTCTATTGCGGCTCAGGAATGATGCACACCGCGAAGTGCGGCTTCGGGTCGCCGAGCATCTTGAGGCTGAAGAACTGGTGCCGATGATTTCGGATCCAGATTACTACGTGCGTCAGATCGTTGCCCGGCGCATTGGTGTCTCCCATCTGAAGAAGATGATCGACGACCCTGATCCAGAAGTGCGGGTGGTGGTCGCGCAGCGCATCTCCTCCGAGTCGCTGATGGAGTTAGTGGGCGATCCGGATGTAGCGGTCTGCCTTGCCGTAGCTGACCGCTTGACACCTGCGCAACTGCTGCCGTTGCGTTTTCACTCCAGCCTTCGCGTTCGCTACGAGGTCGCAATGCGCGTCCCCGTCACTGCGCTTGATGCAATGCGCAAAGACGAAGACCCGCTGGTGCGAGAGATCGTGGAGGAAAGAATCACCGCAGCACGGGAAGAGCGTGAAACAGAACACGCAGTCATTGAAATGGATCGAACAAATTGGGAAGGGAGAAGACACTGAATGTCGAATGCCGTGCGTGATGACGAGATTGTGGAACTCGATGGCCCTCCTCAGTTCGAGTACGGGCAGAAGGTTCGCTCTAACCGAGTGGTGCGCAACGACGGAACCTTTCCCGGCAAGGATATTGGCGAAGTACTCGTGAAGAAGGGTGAAGTAGGGTATGTGATCTCAATCGGCACCTTTCTGCAACAGTTCTATATCTACGGCGTGGAGTTTCTGAGCAGTGGATACCGGGTGGGAATGAAACGGAAAGAGTTGGATTCTGTTGATGCCTTTGTCGCTGAAGGGAGGGTATGATGGAAGCAAGCAATCCGCAATATGCGTGGGGCCAGATCGTGCAGACCGCGGCTGACTTGCACAATGACGGCTCTTATCCGGATCAGACGCCTAATGCCTTGCTGGTGCGCGCCGGTGAAGCTGGTGAAGTTGTGCAGGTCGGACGGCACACTGACTCAGGAACCGTTGTCTACATGGTGGAGTTTGCGCTCAATCGAGTCGTTGGATGCTTTGAGTCAGAGTTACTACCAGGTCAACCAAATGGAGGAGCGCAATGAAGGTCATGATCCGCAGAAATCAGTCTGGAGTGCTTTCCGCATACGTCGCTAAAAAAGATCTTGAGGAACCGATTGTCGAGATGGAGAAACCAGAGATGTGGGGAGGCCTGATTACGCTCGCCAATGGATGGAGACTGGAGTTGCCGGCAATGGACGTCGCGCCAAATTTGCCGGTTACCGTTGAAGCGCGCAAACTGCAGGAGAGTGAGGTGTCGGTATGAGCCTCGCATCCATCGAATCAATTGCGCAAGCTTTCCACGATGGTAATGCAATTCCTTATCTCGGGCCTGGGGGCGTGACTCTGAACTCTTCAGAGAATCCGCTGCCCGGCTCTCCTCTTGCGCTAGTTAAGCAGCTCACGGCAAAGAGCAGCGTGCCCTACAAGATCAAGAACAACCTGACCGCGGCCGCCCAGTTCATCGAGAACTTTAAGCACCGTCGAACCGTCAGCAACGCCATGACTGAGGCGTTCGGTATCGATGCGCAACCCAACAAATTGCACACCATGCTAATGAGCCTTCCCTCGCTTCCGCTGGTGGTTCATGCGTGGTATGACGACCTTCCACAAAAAGCATTGCGCGCGCGCCCGGCATGGGGAATGGCTCAGGGCGTTGCCCAGTCGGAACATTTCGGAAATTGGGCCCATTACTTTGCTTCCGATGGATCGCTGGCTGGAGTCGAACCTGGCAGCTTTCAACGCGAATGGAAGACTTTGCTCTATCAACCGCTGGGATCGGTGTGGCCGGCCCACAATTATCTTGTGTCGGATTCGGACTTTGTCGAAGTGCTGACCGAAATCGACATTCAAACGCCCATACCTGAAGCCGTCCAGCAGATTCGCAAGGGAAAGAGCTTCCTCTTCCTTGGTTGCCGGTTCGCCGCGCAAATGGATCGCCTGTTTGCATGGGAGATCATGAAGCGCTCATCAGAGAAACATTGGGCAGTCTTGCCTGAAGAGCCAACACGAAATGAAGCTCGATTCCTCGAAAAATATAACATCGAACGGATAGCTATGAGCCTCGACGACTTTGTCGCGGCGTTTGAGGAGAGGCTACAAGTGCATTAAGTAGGCACTCTCGTCTCAAGATGAGAGACGCAAAGCTATAGAAATGCAGTATGTAAAAGCTTCGATAATCCTCACCTCGCAGCTATGGAAGCCGAGGCAAAAGTTCCGCACTCTTAACAACTTCCATAGCGCCTAGTTTCCCTTTTTCCCCTGAATACTTCCAGCACAAGGACCCGCTCGCGAAGGAGCGCTGGTCCGGGACCAAAGGCGACAACGCTCAATTGCGGAGGCCCTTTCGTCGCATTCGCTACAACGAATAGTCGAGAATGTAGTGATCAGCACAATTCGGCTGCCGGTGTGCATCCCATATAAGTTAGTGAATAGAAAGCAAGATACGTAGATTTATAGTTTGGCATGGCAATTGCCTATAGGTAGGCGTACACGGGAACGCGCAGAGGAACAGGTAGAGTCAGCATCCCGGACCCGACATTCACTTGGTCACTGCATTGTTGGAAGCAGATGGAGAGGCCAGTGAGACATTTTAAAATCCAAGAACCAATCACAGAACCGAGGAGGGGAACAATGGCTAAGCTGAGGCAGATAGCTTTCTACGGCAAAGGCGGAATAGGTAAGTCCACTACGTCGCAAAACACGTTGGCGGCGCTGGCCGAGATGGGGCAGAAGATTCTCATCGTCGGCTGCGATCCAAAGGCAGATTCGACACGCCTGATCTTGCACGCAAAGGCGCAAAACAGCATCCTCAGCCTGGCGGCGGAAAAAGGGACCATTGAGGATATCGAGCTTGAAGAAGTGATGAAGTACGGATACCAGCGCATCCGCTGCGTTGAGTCCGGTGGTCCCGAACCGGGTGTTGGTTGCGCAGGCCGCGGCGTCATTACGGCCATCAATTTTCTCGAAGAGAACGGCGCGTACGAGAACCTGGATTACGTTTCTTACGACGTGCTTGGTGACGTCGTCTGCGGCGGATTCGCCATGCCTATCCGCGAGAACAAAGCGCAGGAGATCTACATCGTGATGTCGGGCGAGATGATGGCCATGTACGCAGCCAACAACATCTCAAAGGGCATTCTGAAATACGCCAACTCAGGTGGCGTGCGTCTGGGCGGTCTGATCTGCAACGAACGCCAGACCGACAAAGAACTGGATCTGGCCGAAGCGATGGCCAAGAAGTTGGGCAGCAAGCTGATCTACTTTGTGCCCCGCGACAACGTGGTGCAGCATGCAGAACTTCGCCGCATGACAGTGATCGAGTATGCGCCCGATTCAGCTCAGGCAGCGCACTATCGCAATCTGGCGGAAAAGATTCACAACAACGCCGGCAACGGCACAATTCCCACGCCGATCACCATGGATGAACTCGAGGAGATGCTGATGGAGCACGGCATCATCAAGAATATCGACGAGGCCCTAGTCGGCAAGAAGGCCGCTGAATTCGCGGCGTAAGAATAATATGCTGCACGGGCGCTGTCTCTCATCGAGGACTGCGCCCCTCCATAAATCACATTGAGCGAGGTCCATGATGAGCGAAAATGCCGGGATCGAAGAAATCAAAGAGCAAAATAAACAGATGATCGCGGAAGTTCTGGAGGCTTATCCAGAGAAAAGCGGAAAGAAGCGCGCCAAGCACCTGGGGACTTTTGAGGAGGGCAAGTCTGATTGCGGAGTCAAGTCTAACCTCAAGACCATTCCAGGCGTCATGACCATTCGCGGCTGTGCGTATGCAGGCTCGAAGGGCGTGGTGTGGGGACCGATCAAGGACATGGTTCACATCAGCCATGGTCCGGTGGGCTGCGGTCAGTATTCCTGGGCCGCGCGCCGCAACTATTTCGTTGGCACGACGGGCGTGGATGCTTTCGGCACGATGCAATTCACTTCCGACTTCCAGGAAAACGACATCGTCTTTGGCGCCGACAAAAAGCTGGGCAAGCTTATCGACGAGATCGAGATTCTGTTTCCGTTGAACAGGGGCATCTCGGTTCAGTCGGAGTGCCCGGTGGGGTTGATCGGCGACGATATCGAAGCCGTATCCCGCGCCAAAAGCAAGGCAATCGGCAAGACCATTGTGCCGGTTCGGTGCGAGGGTTTTCGCGGCATCTCGCAGTCACTGGGCCACCACATTGCGAACGACTCAATTCGCGACTTTGTCTTCGATAAACTGGGAGACAAACCGTCGCGCTTTGAGAGCACACCTTATGATGTGGCAATCATCGGCGACTATAACATTGGCGGCGATGCCTGGTCCTCACGTATTCTCCTTGAAGAAATGGGACTGCGCGTGATTGCACAGTGGTCAGGGGATGGTACGCTCGCGGAGCTTGAGTCTACGCCACATGCCAAGCTCAATATCCTTCACTGTTACCGCTCCATGAACTACATTTCCCGCCACATGGAAGAAAAGTACGGAATTCCATGGGTGGAGTACAACTTTTTCGGACCGACTAAGATCGTCGAGTCTCTGCGCAACGTTGCGTCGCATTTTGACGACAAGATCAAGGAAGGCGCCGAGCGCGTGATCGCCAAGTATCAGGTGCTGACCGATGCAGTACTCGCCAAGTATCGACCGCGTCTGGAAGGCAAGAAGGTGATGCTCTTTGTTGGCGGCCTGCGTCCGCGTCACGTCATCGGAGCCTACGAAGATCTGGGCATGGAGATTATAGGCACCGGCTACGAATTCGGCCACAACGACGACTATCAGCGCACGACGCAGTACGTGAAGGATGGCACGTTGATCTACGACGACGTGAATAGCTTCGAATTCGAGAAGTTTGTGGAGAAGATGCAGCCCGACTTGGTCGGTTCCGGCATTAAGGAAAAATACATCTTCCAGAAGATGGGCATTCCCTTCCGGCAGATGCACTCCTGGGACTACTCTGGCCCCTATCACGGATACGATGGCTTTGCTGTCTTCGCCCGCGATATGGACATGGCCATTAACGCTCCCGTATGGCGGATGACGAAGTCTCCCTTTTAAGTAACGCGGAAACCCGAGAGGAGAAATCACGTAATGAGTCAAAATGCAGAGAAGGTGATCGACCACTTTGAGTTGTTCCGCGGTCCTGAATACACGGAGATGCTCGCGAACAAGAAGTGCATGTTCGAGGATCCCGTGTCGGCCGAAGAACTCGCGCGGGTGAGCGACTGGACCAAGAGCGCTGATTATCGCGAGAAGAATTTTGCCCGTACAGCTTTGACCATCAACCCTGCAAAGGCCTGTCAGCCCTTGGGCGCGGTCTTCGCTGCACTCGGGTTTGAAGGAACGCTGCCCTTTGTTCACGGCTCCCAGGGGTGCGTTGCGTACTATCGCAGCCACTTCTCCAGGCATTTCAAGGAGCCAACTGCAGCCGTGTCTTCATCGATGACCGAAGACGCCGCCGTTCTTGGTGGGCTTAACAATATGATCGACGGTCTGGCCAATGCCTACAGCCTTTACAAGCCAAAGATGATCGCCGTATCGACTACCTGCATGGCTGAGGTGATCGGCGACGATCTCAACGGCTTCATCAAGAATGCGAAGGAAAAGGGATCGGTGCCTTTGGATTTTGACGTGCCGTTTGCGCACACGCCGGCATTCGTGGGCAGCCATGTCACCGGCTACGACAACGTGATCAAAGGCATTCTCGACCACTTCTGGAACGGCAAAGCAGGCACTGCGCCCAAGCTGGAACGTCACCCCAATGGCAAGCTAAACTTCATCGGCGGCTTTGACGGTTACACAGTCGGCAATATGCGCGAGATAAAGCGGCTGTTTGATCTGATGGGAGTCGAGTACACGATTCTTGGCGACAACAGCGATGTTTGGGATACCCCCGGCGACGGCGAATTCCGTATGTACGATGGCGGCACCACGCTGGAGGATGCGGCCAACGCGATTCATGCCGACGCAACCATCTCCATGCAGGAGTTTTGCACTGAGAAGACGCTGGAACTTATCGAAGCCGCTGGACAAGAGGTGATTGCATTCAATCACCCAGTGGGCGTCGAGGGCACGGACAGGTTCCTGCTTGAGGTTTCGCGCCTCACCGGCCGCGCGATTCCAGATGCAATCCGCAAAGAGCGCGGTCGCCTCGTGGATGCAATCGCTGATTCAAGCGCGCACATTCACGGCAAGAAGTTTGCCATCTTCGGCGATCCTGATCTGACGCTGGGCCTCACTGGATTTCTGCTTGAGCTTGGCGCGGAGCCAGTGCATGTTCTCTCTACTAATGGTGGAGTGACCTGGAAGGAGAAGGCAGAAGCGCTTCTGGCCGCCTCGCCCTTCGGCAAAAATTGTCATGCGTATCCGGGCAAAGACCTCTGGCATATGCGCTCGCTGCTCTTCACCGAGCCCGTCGACTTCCTAATCGGAAGCACCTACGGAAAGTTTCTGGAGCGCGACACCAAGACGCCGCTGATCCGCCTGGGCTTTCCAATCTTTGACCGTCATCATCACCACCGCTATCCGGTCTGGGGCTATCAGGGAGGACTCAACGTTCTCGTCACGATCCTCGACAAGATTTTCGACCATATGGACCAAACGACGAACGATCCCGGTAAGACTGACTACAGCTTCGACATCATCCGCTGATCTCTTCAATTCTTCCTGTGCTTTTGCGCGGCGACTCAAACCAGGGTCGCCACGAACACATCGACAGTCGGGTGCACGCGAAGCCGAGCAGCTTCAGTGTTGCGCCGGCGGACAAGAGGAGCGGCGATGGGAATTCTTGGCGCGAAAATACAGCAGGTCTTTGACGAGCCCGGTTGCGCCACGAATCAGGCGAAGCCTACCAAGGAACGGAAACAGGGATGCAACAAGTTGCTTGCTCCCGGTGCCGCTGCCGGCGGCTGCGCCTTTGATGGGGCAAAGATCGCGCTGCAGCCTATCACCGATGTGGCCCACCTGATTCATGGACCGATCGGATGCGAAGGTCACTCGTGGGACGGTCGCGGATCCAAATCCTCTGGGCCGCTGCTTTACCGTACAAGTTTCACGACCGCCATGAATGAGCAGGACATTATCTTCGGCGGTGAAAAGCATCTCTACAAGGCGATCAAGGAGATCGTCGACAAGCACAATCCTCCCGCCGTCTTCGTCTATCAGACTTGTGTCCCGGCAATGATTGGCGACGACATTGAGGCCGTATGCAAGACGGCCACGAAAAAGTTTAGCAAGCCGGTAATTCCCGTCAACGTTCCCGGATTTGTTGGCTCCAAGAACCTGGGCAACAAACTGGCGGGTGAGGTTCTTCTCGATTATGTGATCGGCACCGAAGAACCGGAAGTGACGACCCCGTACGACATCAACATTATTGGCGAATACAATCTATCGGGCGAGCTGTGGCAAGTTAAGCCACTGCTTGATGAGCTTGGCATTCGCATTCTGGCCAGCATCTCCGGCGATGCAAAGTACCATGAAGTAGCCCGTTCGCATCGTGCTCGCGCAGCCATGATGGTTTGTTCGAAGGCGTTGATCAATGTAGCGCGCAAGATGGAAGAGCGCTATGGCATTCCTTTCTTCGAGGGATCGTTTTACGGAATCGGCGATATGAGCGATTCCCTGCGTAAGATATCAAAGCTTTTGGTGGATCGCGGTGCGCCTGCGGAACTACTGCAACGCGTCGAAATCGTCATTCAGCGCGAGGAGGCTCGCGCATGGGAGAAGATTGCTCCCTATCGTCAACGCCTGGAAGGCAAGCGGGTTCTTCTCTACACCGGCGGAGTCAAATCCTGGTCCGTGGTAGCGGCGCTGCAAGAGGTAGGACTCATCATCACTGGCACCAGCGTAAAAAAATCCACGCCAGACGATAAGGTGCGCATCAAGGAGATGATCCGGGAAGACGCGCACATGTACGACAATTTGAAGCAGCGCGAAATGTACGCCATCCTCAAGGAAGCGCGCGTCGACATCATGCTATCCGGGGGCCGAACGCAGTTTGTTGCCCTCAAGGCCAAGATGCCGTGGCTCGACATCAATCAGGAGCGGCACCAGGCCTATGCCGGCTATGTGGGTATGGTGGCGCTGATCAAAGAAATAGACAAGGCTCTTTCCAACCCCATCTGGGAACAGGTGCGCCGGCCCGCTCCATGGGAGCAGGCGGCGATGCAGAGTGCAATTCAGATTCACATTGCTTAGAGACAGCAGCGCCGAGGGTATGCATATGGTAAAGGCAGTCGCCAGTCAAAAACAATGCATGGTCAACCCGCTCAAGATGAGCCAGTCGATTGGAGCCGCGTTGGCCTTCATGGGCGTCGAGAATGCGATGCCCCTCTTGCACGGATCGCAGGGATGCACATCCTTCGGACTGGTCCTGTTTGTGCGCCACTTCCGCGAGGCGATTCCCATGCAGACCACGGCGATGAGCGAGGTGGCCACGGTGCTGGGCGGGTTCGACAACGTGGAGCAAGCCTTGGTCAATATCGCTGGCCGTGCCAGACCTTCACTGATCGGAATTTGCACGACAGGGATTTCGGAGATCAAGGGCGATGATCTGGGCGGCTTTCTCAAGACGATTCGCTCGACTCATCCGGAACTGGACTCGATTGCTCTGGTAGATGTGTCGACGCCGGATTTTGAAGGCGCCTTTCAGGACGGGTGGGCAGCGGCCGTTACAAAAATCATCGAAGAGTTGGTAGAGGTTCCGCTGATCCAAAAAAGACCGACCAGAAAAATTAATGTTCTTCCCGGTTGTCATATGACCCCGGGGGACATCGATGAGCTGCGCGATATTTTTGACGCATTCAGTCTCGATCCAATATTTCTGCCGGACTTGTCCGGCTCTCTTGACGGGCATGTTGCCGAAGATTTTTCTCCGACCACGACAGGAGGCATCTCGGTAGCGCAGATTCAGAAAATGGGATCGGCCCTCTACACCATCGCAATCGGCGAGCAAATGCACGGCCCCGCCATCACGCTGGAGTATCGCACGGGCGTTCCATATAAGTTGTTCGACCGACTTACCGGTCTTGCGGTCAACGATGAACTGATGGGATTTCTTTCAGGCATCAGCGGCGTTCCAGTGCCGCGAAAGTATCGCCGCCAGCGCAGTCAGCTTATCGATGCGATGCTGGATGGCCACTTCTATTTTGGCGGAAAGCGTGTGGCTATTGCCGCCGAGCCGGACCTTCTTTCTGCAATGGCGCACTGGCTGCACGAGATGGGATGCGAGATTCAGGCCGCCGTCACCACAACGCAGTCGCCGGCGCTCGAGAAGATTCCGGCCGAAGAGGTTGTGCTTGGTGACTTGGAGGATTTGGAGTTGAGAGCATCCGGAGTTGACCTTCTGGTGACGCATTCACACGGACGCCAGGCAGCGGAGAGGCTTGGTGTCCCCCTGTTTCGAGTTGGTATTCCAGTCTTCGATCGTTTAGGTGCGGGCCATCAGCTTTCGGTAGGTTATCGCGGAACACGGGACTTGATCTTTGAAGTCGGTAATCTCTTTCTCGCGAATGGGCACGAGCCGACCCCCTCAACCTGGATGCCTGCGGAACACAAAGCCCAGCCATTGGTTTCGATTCAATTGCAGTGAGCACTCTAACTCGCATTGGGAGAGAGATATGAAAGTTGCTTTTACAACAGCGGATGGAGTTCACGTCGACTCGCATTTTGGTTGGGCCAAGAAGATTGCCATCTACGACATTACTCAGGAAGATTGCCGGTTTGTCGCGAACGTTGAGTTCACCGGCGGCATGGAGGAAGACGGCAATGAGGACAAGCTGGGGCCCAAGCTGGAAGCGATCAAGGATTGTGCAATCCTCTATGTTGCCGCAATTGGTGGTTCGGGCGCGGCACGAGTTGTGGCCAAAAAAATTCATCCGGTGAAAGTGGCTGAGACAGCAAAGGTCGAAGATCTTCTTGAGCAATTGCGAAAAGTCTTGAGCGGCAATCCTCCACCATGGCTGCGCAAGGCGCTCAACAAAGGCGGAGAGCGCGTTCTGGACTTTGAAGACGAGGTGATCTATGGATGAATGTGCTGTACAGACGGACGCGCCTGCAACGCATGGCTTTCTTGGCGAGTTGATCAAGCAGTGGAGAGCGCAGGATACTCATGGGGCCTGGGATGCCAAGAGTGACGATGAACTGCTCGCGCCCTACATCATCACCAGGGAGCAGCGGCGCGAGATGCCGCTCATGGGCGACCCCGATCCGGATACGCTCTGGCGCATGGAACTGTTTTACAACGCCGTTGGGTTGGCAGTTGAGCGGGTGACCGGGGTCATGGTCTCTCCGATTATGAAGCTGCATCACGAAGGTTTTGGACGGCTGGTGCTGACCGCGGGTAGGCTGATCGTGATCAACAAGCACATGCGCGATGTACATAGATTCGGATTTGAAAGCAAGGAAAAGCTCGAATCCGAAGGAGAGAAGTTGATCCAGAGCGCTTTAGAGTGGATTGAGAAATATCCCGAAGTTGCACATTTTTGAGAGAGGCACCAAACGCGCCCTCCTAGGGCAATTGGAGAAGGAATGGAAGCGACGCAATCGGCAACTCAATCGTTCACGCGCGACGGGCGCGTTTGGACTCCCTCGTATCTGCAATCCATTGATCCTGATACCTGTATTGGGTGCGGCCGCTGCTTCAAGGTGTGCGGCCGCTCCGTGATGACCTTACAGGGATTCACGGAAGACGGAGACCTGGTTTCGCTGGATGACGACGAAGAGATTTTGCGCAAGGTGATGACGGTAACGGATTCGGGCGCTTGTATCGGCTGTGGTGCATGCGCCCGAGTCTGCGGAAAGAATTGCCAGACGCACGGTGCCTGTTAGGGGGAACTCATGACGCCAGAGGCTACGTATCATTTCTTACGTCAAGCCAACGCGACCACCGCGTGCGAGCCATTCGATGGTCATGTGCTGGCGTCTATTTTTGCGGCCGCAGTCGAAGAGACCCAAGCGGGCGGCTCCTTCACTAACGCTCTTGGAATCGGAGGTCCTGCTCTTCGTCACAATGTCGAAAGGTATTTTCCAGGAACATTGCCTCAGTTGACAGCACTGCGGCTGGATGAAGAACCGGCCATAGAAGAAGACGAGCGCTGCTTGCGCGAGTTGCTGTGGCGCTTTCGCACCGCTGCCTCTCCGCTTAATTCGCTGCTTACTTCTCTTGTATCTCGCCGGGCTACGCGAGCAAATCATCTATGGCAGGACCTGGGACTTGCCAACCGGAGCGAATTATCGAGGTTGATGCAGCGGCATTTCACGCTGCTTGCACGCCGCAACAGCCAAGACATGAAATGGAAGAAATTCTTTTATCGCATGATCTGCCGCGAAGATGGATTCAGCATGTGTATGGCCCCCTCGTGTTCGGAATGCAGCGACTTCTCCGGTTGTTTCGGCGACGAAACAGGAGAGAGCCTGCTGGCCCGTGTTCGCCATCATCTGGAGGCTCCGGGGCTAGTGTCGATTCAGGCTGTCTCATCTCTTTGACTTGAATGCGACATGTATGAAATGTGACAAAAATCTTCCTCGATGCCACTGTATGCTCGTAACTATATTGCTTTCAATGGCGCCCAATTGGCACCCCACGTGCAATTTGAGGCGTAGGAGCAAACAGGGAGGGCGGGATGATCGAGTTGACTGAAGCTGCCGCAGGCGCATTGCAAGTAGCGATCGCAGGAGCCCCAAAATCCATCGCGGGACTTCGTCTCGTCGCGGAGCCAGGTGGTTGTTCCGGCCCGCAGTATCAGATGGGTCTGGTTGAAACAGCGGAATCCAGTGACATTTCCAGTGAGAGCCGAGGTATCAATATATTTATCGAACCCTCCTCCCTTGCTTTGATCAGGGGATCCATCATCGATTTTGTCGATAACCAGCATGGCACAGGGTTCTCGTTTGACAACCCACAGGTTAGATCCAAGAGCGGCTGCGGGAAATCCTGCTGTTAACTGGTATTGTCAGAGGAGTTTTGCTATGACGGAGACGTTCGCGCCTACCCCATGGGTCTATCTGGATAACAATGCGACGACGCGGACCGATCAGCGCGTCGTGGAGGCCATGCTGCCGTTTTATCGAGAGAACTTCGCCAATCCCTCCTCAATGCATCATCTGGGTCAGGCTTCTGCCGATTCCGTTCGCGTGGCTCGAAATCAGGTTCGTTCGTTGCTCGGCGCGGCGCGGGACAGCGAAATCATTTTCACCTCGGGCGGAAGCGAGTCCAACAATACCGCGATCTTTTCGGCTCTTGAGTCATCCGATTCCCGGAACGAGATTATTACTTCCGTAGTTGAGCATCCGGCGGTGCTCGCCGTCTGCGCGTATCTGGAACGGACCGGCAGGGCCAAGATTCATCGCGTCCCGGTCGATCTGAACGGAAGCCTTAATCTCGACAATTACCGCCAAGCGCTTTCTGAAAAGACGGCATTGGTGTCCATTCAGTGGGCTAATAATGAAACGGGCGTGCTGTTTCCTGTGGAACTTCTCGCAGCTATGGCGCATGAGGTCGGAGCGCTGTTTCACAGCGACGCCGTGCAGGCTACTGGAAGAGTTCTCCTGAATGTCCAGGATACCAAGATCGACATGCTTTCGATTTCCGCGCACAAACTGCACGGCCCCAAAGGCATCGGCGCCCTTTATTTGCGTAGCGGAATCAAACTCTCTCCGCTGATTCATGGCGGCAGGCAAGAGCGTGGCAGGCGCGCTGGAACAGAAAACACTCCTGCCATCGCCGGCTTTGGTGTGGCTGCGGAATTAGTAGAACACGCCTTGCCGCATGACATGGTGAGAGTTGCGCTGTTACGCGATCGCATGGAGCGTGAGCTTCTCCGCAGCGTGCCCGGGGCGCTCGCGATTGGCTGCCAGAGCGATCGCCTGCCCAATACGCTCTGCATTGCCTTTGAAGATATCGAGTCAGACTCGATCCTGACGATGTTGGAGCGCGAATCGATTGTCGCATCTTCCGGCTCTGCGTGCAGCGCGGGATCGATGGAGCCGTCGCACGTGTTGCGTGCTATGAGAATCCCGTTTAGTCACCTGCGCGGGGCGGTGCGCTTTTCTCTGTCGCGTGAAACTTCGGATAGCGACATTGATCGTGTCCTCGAGGTGTTACCGCAAGCAGTTCGCGATCTGCAGTCTCTATCCGCTCCCATGGAGGCGGCCTTTGACTAATACACTGAAAGTCATCATGAATGATTCAACTCTTCGCGATGGAGAACAAGCTCCCGGTGTTGCGTTCACGCTTGAAGAGAAGCTCGCCATTGCACTTGCTTTGGAAGATGCCGGCGTGGATGAAATAGAAGCAGGCACTCCGGCGGTTGGAGACAGAGAGATCGAGGAGATTGCGGTTATCGGCTCTGCGCTGAGTGCGTCCGAGCCCATTGCCTGGTGCCGCATGACGCGGGCGGATGTGGATGCCGCGCGAAAGACAGGCTTGAGGCGGGTCAATCTTTCCATCCCCCTTTCCAACATTCAAATGCGCGCGAAGCTTAACCTCGATCGCGAAGGTGTGCTGAGCCGCATCCGCGACGTGATTGCCTATGCTGTCGATTGCGGATTGCGCGTAGCCATGGGTGGTGAAGATTCCAGTCGCGCCGACATGAACTTCATACTCACCGCCGTGGAAGCGGCTGAGAGCGTCGGTGCTCACCGCTTTCGTTATGCCGACACCCTCGGCCGCATGGAACCATTCGCGGTCTGTGACACCTTCACCGCGCTTTCCTCGGCAACCGCAATTGAGTTGGAGTTTCATGGCCACGACGATCTTGGCCTGGCCACTGCGAATACGCTCGCCGCGATTCGAGGCGGAGCAACTCACGCCAGTGTGTGCGTCCTGGGCCTGGGAGAACGGGCCGGTAATGCAGCCCTCGAACAAGTCGCGGCCTGTCTTAGTCACTTTCAAGGAATTGACAGCAATCTGAATCTATCGCACTTGCCGCGGCTTGCCGAAGTGGTAGCCGGGGCCGCGCGCAGGCCTATTCCTGTTGGGAAAGCAATTGTCGGCGCCAATGCTTTTACCCATGAATCAGGCATTCACGTAGATGGGCTGCAGAAAAACCCATCCACTTACGAGGAGTTGTCCCCGCAAACTTTCGGCCGCACGCGGCAAATTGTTCTCGGCAAACATTCGGGAATGGCATCGATTGCTGGCGCCCTAAAATCCCTCGGACTGCCCACAGACACGCATCGCACGCAGAGGGTGCTGGCTCAGGTCAGGCAGCGATCGATGCAGGCCAAACGCGTTGTCAGTACAGATGAATTGCTGGACTTCTATCGGAGTTCGAGCGGTGCAGTAATATCCACGCAGATCCCAACAGAGGTGAATTATGACCGTGCTTGAGCAACTGACAAAGCTTTCTTCCGCGGAAGATTTCTTTGGATTTCTTGGAGTTCCCTATGACCCGGCGGTTTTGAATGTGGCTCGTCTGCACATTCTTCGGCGCATGGGAGACAATCTTCGCTCGGCGGGCATGGAGCCCGACGAGACCAAAGCCCGTGCCTATTTCCGCGCGCATCTGGAGCGAGCGTATCAGGATTTTGTAACATCCACGCCGATCAAGGAGCGGGTTTTCAAAGTCCATCGGGATGCTGTTCAGCCCAAGGTCACACCGCTTGTGCATCTGACCATTCCCGGCAATAGCCAGAACACGCTGTAACGCGCATATGCGGCTTGCTTGCGCTCATGACCAAACTCACATCGCGACGCAGAAGTAAGGATGATCCATTTATGAATGCAGTCTGCAAGCGACAAAGATTTCTTGATATTTGTACTATCCTCATTTCCTCCTTATCTCGTCAGCTTTAGTCTTCAGATAGACTTCTCATCTTGTCTGCATTGGACCTGTGAGTTTATCCGAAACCGGTGAGCCGGAACCAACCACGAGGCTTTTCGCTAAGAGAAGCTGGAAAATGATCTACCTGAGGAGAATACAAATGGCTGATAATAAAGCACCGCAGATGCAGGCGACCCTGGGCCTTACCGGATTGACCAGCAACGCAATGGCTCTCATCGCTCCCGGCGCCTTTTTATGGCTCACCTTTTATATTCAGGCCACCACGGGCTCTACCGCGCCTACCATGTGGCTCGGTATCGTTGCTGCCCTTTTGCTTTGTTTAGCCACTGCGGTCGCCTACGCGGAAATCGCCAAGCTTTATCCCGGTACCGGCTCCAGCTACTACTATGCGGAGCAGGCTTTATTATCCAAGGACAAGTTCTTTAAGTATGCCCGCATCGTCAAGTTCATCGTCGGGTGGGGATCACACCTGTATTACTGGGTCTATCCCGGCGTCATGGTGGCCACAACTGGGATCTTCGTTGGTTACATTGTTGGCTTTCTCTATCCCGGTTTTCTGAGCGGATCGAATCCAGGTCCCATCTTCATGGCGTTGGTGGCGATCGTGTTTTCCTTCTTCGTTGCATGGATCGCCCAGAAAGGCGCAGGAGCCTCTACCGCCGTCAATCTGGCCATCAACATTGTGCAGATTTCAGCATTGATGGTTTTCAGCGTGCTGGCCATTGGGTATCGCGCTAGTCATCCCGCTGGTACCCCTGCTTTTCAGTATGACGGACAGACGCTCGCCACCTATAGCTACGAGTTTGCTACCGCCAAGGACGGCTCGACGGTTCGCGACTCCAGCGGTGCTCCCTTGCCGTTGCTGGACGCGGCAGGCAAGCCGGTTCCCTTTACCATCGACTATCCCGAGAAGGACGCAAGCGGCAACTTCCTTACTCACAAGAACGCTGCGTCTGTTATTGCGCCGCACAAGTTCAGCTTTGTATTCATCCAGGCCACAGTTGCCATCCTGATTCTAGTCGGATTTGAATCAGTTACATCGATGGGGGGCGAGGCCAGAAACCCCACAAAACATATACCGATAGCAGTTATTTCCTCGCTGCTGATTCAGGGGCTGGTGTGTTATCTGATTGAATATTTCGCAGCGAATTATTTCCTGAACTCCGGGTATACGATGCAACACGCCTCCGCCTCCGCTGCTCCCATCGGCGATATGATGATCATTGTTGGCGACAAACTGCTGGGTCACGGCAACGGAAAGTATTTCATGCTGGCAGAGGCCTTTACTGTCTTCCTGGCGTTGATTGGAACCACGCTGAGCTGCATGAACACTGGCGCGCGTGTGACCTATGCCATGGGGAAGGACAACGAGGTTCCCCGCCACTTCGGAGTGCTTCACTCCGGCTCGCTTACGCCGCGACGGGCCATCTGGACACTTGCCGTCATCTCGGCGATCATTGGGTGTGTTGCGGTTTCTCTGGCGTTTGCTGATGCCGGAGCGCCCAGTGATGCTTCCATTGCGGCTCTGCCCCACGGCATCTTCTCAAGCGTCGGCTATACCACACATGACAAGATGGCAGCTCTCCCTAACTCGCTGCTGACTATTACCCTGACTTCAAACTTCGGCACCTTCATCCTGTATGCGCTTAGCTGCGGCCTGTGCATCATGGCATACGACAAGCGTCACGACTATAACGTGGTTCGCCACTTGCTCATCCCAGGATTCGGATTGCTTGCCAACCTTGTCTGCATGGCCTTCTATCTGATTAGTCCAATCTTCGGCCTGGGAACCTTCAAGGAACCTCTGCTGGCGCTGGGTATCTCCGCGGTATGGGCAGCCTACGGAGCCATCTACTTCATACGGTCCTCTGAGAGCAAAGGTAAGCCAGTTCTGCTCAAAACTAGGTAAGGCGTGCGCAGAACGATGTGAATGGCTTTCTCGATAGCTTTGCTCAGCATTGTTGGTAGAAAGGCACAAGGGCGTTCCATGATGAGAACGAGATGCTTCTCGGTCATCTTGAAACATGCATTCTATTGCAAGTGGTCGGCTATGTCGGCCAGGGCAAACGCATCTTAAATTCTGAGCAGATGGATCAGGTAGTCATTGTTCCACCCGGCTTCGAGCCTTTTTCCGCGGACACCGCGTTTTGAGGTTTTGTCTTGTTTGAGCAAGTTGAGGGCGATGCGGTTGAGAACGGAGGAGTTCTACGCCGCATAGCCAGCGCGTTTGCGGTCGAGGTCTTCGCCGAAGCCCACATTCTGAACCCAGTGCAGCTTGTTTTCGATGCCCCAGTGTTGGCGAATGCATCGATTCAGCCGCGCCGCATCGGGTTCCAAGCTGGTGAAGTAGTAGCGGATTTCTGTCTCTGTCTTGCCCGTAGCCTTGTGATACCGCTCTGCCTCAATGCTCACAAACGCCCGTAACGACGCCCATTCTGTAGCTTTTTCGATCAGCCCAGGTCTGCAATCAGCGAGCAGCGGCGTTGCTCCACCCGCCCGTGACCGTAGTCGAGTTCTTCCGCGACCGCATCGGCGGACAGCATCTGGAACGAGTCAGGCACCCTGCCTCCAGGCGACTCTTGTGGAGCAGCGTCATAACTCATCGCGAGCCATCTCCTCGAAGACGGGATTCACGCACATCAGGTACGCGAGAATCGACGGCAGGTTGCTGCCGGTCTCCAGAGTCGCCCCAGAAATCTGAGGCATTCAGAGTCCTTCGTCCCAGGGTTTGTTTCCAGCGCCGCGGCCTGGTCCATATCGGCAACTCTCACCCAAGGAAGAGTACGCGGTCAAATACGTATAAGACGATTTAGCTGGCAACTTCCGTGAAGATGCGGAGCGAGCACCCGGGTGTGTAGAGACCCGGAAACACATCTTTGTGGGGACATTCATATTTCACCGCAGGTTCATAATCGCAGGCCTGGCAGCGGTGTATATCTCTAAATAGTCAACTCCTTCCTTGCCTCGTTCGAAAATCCTTTAATCCCTCCCTGCGAACGCAAAAAATCCTAAAAAAATTTATCCGAGGTGGTTGGGAAATGCCCATCTCGCCCGTTATACCAAGGGGATGCTTTTTAGCCTTGCGACTCAACCGGCACTGCTCAGTGTTTCGCGGACCGGCCACAAGTCAGTTGGGCTGCCTAAGCATTTATCCTCAGCAGCCCAACTGCGGGCTCGATAGGGAACTCATGAATTGGCGCTCGGCACGCTCCGTTTGGGGCTCCAGCAAGGTCTGTGTCTAATTGTTCTTCACCCTGGCCGTCAGCGTCGCAGCTGCAGAGAGCTTGCAGTTTGTAAGCGTCTACAGCTAGGGGGGTGAAGGCTCGTTGAAGTAAGAGAAGTACGAATGTTTCGAATTGCCCAAGAATTAATCCGCAATGAGGATTGCTGTAACGAGAACTTTGTCATTGCGGGAGTAAGATTCGTGCCACTGTCGAAGACCCACAACTGTCCTCGGAGACCGGGAACACCGGTTGAAAGCCGTCGCAAAATGCAAGAGGAAGAATCAATGGTTCCGGTCGAGAGGATGGTGAGCGTGGTTTGGCTGCGCTCATGTGGAGAAGAGGTGGAGCCGGTGACTGTGGTCAAGCGATCTGCGCAGAGAACGGATGAGAAGCAGGACAGCAATGGTTTGGTTTGTGATTTCGGTTCCAGATTGATTCCATTGAAAGAATGGGGAGAAACCGGATGGCGCCGGCAGACGCTAGAACTTTACGATGCGCTCAGCCCAAAGCTCTCGCAGTTTCTGCGACGTCTCGGGCTCAACAAAGACGAATTGGACGATGTCATTCAGGAATCATTCCTTCGCCTCGCCGGCCACCTCAAGAAGGGCACCAGCGGCGACAACCTTAATTCATGGGTCTACCGAGTCGCGCGCAATCTCGCAATGGATACTCACAGGTTGAATCGACGCGAGCATGAAGAAGTTGAGTTGGAGTTTAAGCCAGGGGATGAACCCATCGATCCGAAGGCGAACCCGGAATGGGTCTATCTGCAGAATGAACAGTTCCGACGACTGAAAGCCGCGATGTCACAGCTGACTACTCAGCAGTACAACTGCATTCTGCTGCGGTCTCAGGGGCTGCGTTACCGGGAAATCGGCGAATTGATCGGAATAAGCGAGCAGCGCAGCATACATCTGGTGAAACGAGCAATGCAAAAGATGGTAGGGGGTTTGTAAGTTCCTTGATGCGTAAATTCCACAATCTGTTTCGGGGGCATGTCTCCGATAGTGAACTGACCCTTCTGGCCACTGGCGACCTGCCATCACGCAAGCAGCTACGGGTAGAGCAGCACCTGGCAGATTGCTGCGAGTGTCGCGCGCGGTGCGGTCGTTTCGAAGCTCTGTTTTTGCAAGTAATGGCGTACCACTCCTATCGAACTGAGTTGGATAACCAAGACGAACGCGGACAGCGCTTCCGACTTGCCGCGCGGTTAAACCAGATGCCGGACTATGTGCCGGATACGGAGGTAGCGAAACCTGGAAAGGAAAAGCACAGCGTCAGGGCGCTGGTCCCTATGAATCCGATACTTGTCACTGCGCTGATTCTTGCAGTTGCGTCCATAACGTGCGTCTTTCTATGGATGCAGCAGTCGAGACCCAGTATCACTTCGAATACGCTTCTTGTGCGCGCGGAAGCCTGGGATCCGGGTGCGGCGCACAATAGTGCGCCTGCAGTGATTCGGCAGACCGTGAAGATCACGACCGGTAAGCAGAGCCTGAGACGCACGATCTACCGCGACGCAAAGGCAAAGCGGAAGCCCAGGGAACTACAACTGGCAGATGACGAGAATCTGCTGAAGCTGAAACTTGCGCAAGCTGATGTGGCTTGGGATGCCCCCCTCTCCGCGACCGGCTATCAGGACTGGCATGACGCCCAGCGAGTGCGTGAGGATCAGATCCGGCGCTCTGCCGGCGATCTATTGGTTCTTACCACCACCACTCCAAACGGAGCTGTAGCGTCCCAATCGCTGACTGTGCGCGACACGGACTTTCATCCGGTTTGTCGGACGGTTTCCTTCCGTGACAGCGCGACGGTGGAGATCGCGGAACTGAATTATTCGGTTCTGCCCTGGACTCCGGAAGTGAACTCCCTGTTTGAACCGGAAGAGGGAATGCGCGCAGCCGGTGCGGCAAGTCCGCTGCTCACCCTGGTTCCGCTTCCCCCGCTGCCGCTGACCGAAGAACAGTTAAACGAGGCGGAGCTCAGCACAAGACTGACACTGAACCGCCTTCATGCCGACGCCGGAGAGCAGATCGAGGTGGCTCGGGGGCCTCTCGGTATTGAGGTTCGCGGGATCACGGATACCGGAAAGCGGAAGCATGAACTCGAAGTGGAGTTGTACATGCTGCCCCATGTGACAGCATCCATCTCGAGCATTGACGAACTGAAAGCGAAGTCGCCGCAACAAGACGAATTGTTGAGCTTGAAAGTCATTGAAATGCGGACGCGGACAACTCCACTGGAGTCCTACTACCTGGCACACGGGCGCAACCTTGCATCACTGGGCAAACTCTCGCTCGAGCTCTTGAATGGCGCTGATGCAATCGACCGCGAGAGCAAGGCGATCGATGATCTTCAGCAAAGGTTCTCGCATAGTGACGAGGTTTCACTGGTCGCGTTGGACACGCTCGCGGAACTTCTGTTCACGCACAAACACAAATTGCTGGCTGCACTGGAGAGTGAAGAGCAACTGCTCGCCCAAGCACAGATCGAGGCTCCACATTCGCAGCAGGCTGGCTCGACAAACGGCATCGATTCGGATCTCGCGGTCCTTGCGGAGCGGAACCTGGCACTGACCATGGAACTGGCACTCGGCAAAGGCGGGAGCGGCCGATCTGCAGAAACGATCGCCTCGGAACTCGCTGCGGCTATGAGCGAAGTGAGTCTGCGGGCGCACGCAGTGCAGGTTGTTCCGCAGAACTCCACGAAGCTGGACAAAAGGAAGTAAGGGGATTTCTGGAGACCATGTCTCTCAATTTGAATCCGTCTTCGTCTGCTAGTTTGATGCGCTTTGGTGGCCGCCACCGAGCCACGGCGTTGTGGCCTTTTGCGCTGTTGTCGATTGTCCTCCTACCCATGGTGTTTCTATCAGGGTGCGGCAGCAACGCGACGACAAAGTCAGGGCCGATCTCCGTGACCTATCCGAGCGGAGCTACTCCAGGGCAGTTGACAGTACTGAGCACTGCTACTGTCAGCATGGCTCCGGTGGATGACATTGCCAATCTTGGCGTGGACTGGACGTTGACCTGCGGAGGAAATGCTCAAACCGGTTATATAACCACTGGATGCGGAACTCTGGTTCCATCTCACACGGCGGACGGATCTCCCGCAACCTATACTGCGCCCAGCCTGATTCCGACAGACAGCACCATTACGATCACGTCCCGGGTTTCCAGCGATCCATCGCAAACTTCCAGCGTCACCATCAAGATTGTCAATCTCCCCATCGCAGTCACGCTCTCGTCGACACCCGCAACCCTAGCGGTAGGTGGGACAACAGGTGTGAGTGCCGCTATCACCAACGACATCAGCACCCAGGGTGTCAACTGGAGCGTCGCCCTCGCGTCGACCCCAAATGTCCCTTGCGCGGCGAGTGTTTGCGGATCTTTCAATCTGGCACAAACGCAGAGCGGAGTGCTGACGACGTATACGGCGCCGGCCATGTCTCCTCCGGGCGGAACAGTGACGATCACGGCTATGTCAGTAGGGGATCCGACGAAATCGGCCACCAGCACACCGATTACGATTCTGCCGATTGCAGTGTCTGTGTCGCCGTCCGCGTTTGAGATCGCGACATCGGGGACGGTCAGTCTGACAGCCCAGGTCACCAATGACGTGAAGAGCGCTGGCGTTACATGGAGTTGCGGCTTTAGCGGCTGCGGCGTTTTCTCTCCGACCTCGACTGCGAGCGGCGGAGTGACGACCTATACCGCTCCTGCCACAGTTCCTTCCGGAGGCACAATAGCCATCACTGCCACATCGGTGAACGGTGGAATCGCCTCTCCCCCCGCGGTGGCAACGGTTACCAGCTCTGCGGTGATCACCGTTAACATCACGCAGTCGCCCACATCGTTGGGTATCGGTAATGGGGCCACGGTTAAGGCAACGGTAACAGGGGATTCCAGCAATGCAGGCGTGGACTGGACGGCAACTTGCGGCAGCACGGTTGCAGGGGCATGCGGCGCCTTCAACCCAGCCACCACTGCAAGCGCCGCCGGCACAGTTTATACAGCCCCCTCGACGCTCCCTATAAACAATTCGGTGACAATCACTGCTACCTCGCACGCGTATGATCTCAATCCTTCTCTGCCTGCCAATTCAGCTACGGCGACGGTTACGATTACGGCGCCGACTTCTGTCGCCTTTACCCAGCAACCACCATCCAGCATTACAGCCAACGGTACGGCGACGGTAAGCGCTTATATAAGTAACGACGCAGCGTCTGGCGGCGGTGTTACCTGGGCGGTGCAATGCAGCAGCACAACAGACGGTGCGTGCGGCTATGTCAGTCCCAATAAAACAGCGAATGGCGCTCTGGCAACCTATGTTGCGCCGCCTGCCTCCCCCGGTGTGCCAATCAGCATCGAGGCTGTCTCCACCGCCGTTGCAAGCGCCACAGCCTTATCGAACCCGATTACGATCGTTGCATCGAATACGCATTCAATCGCCTTCGTTCCCTTTGCGCCTTCCCAGGTACAATTCGGAACTACGGTGATGCTCAACGCCGCGGTAACCAACGATTCATCCAACTCAGGCGTGGATTGGGCGGTATGCGCCAGCGGTTGTGGCTTCTTCACCATCAAACCCGCCGTTCCCGAAATTAAGGCGGTTCCTCCAAGTCCTGGAGATCCGGGAAGTCCCGACGTACCTGCGGTTCCCGCCGTAATTGCAACGAGCGCCCAAGGCTGGCCGAATGGCCTTCCCATTACCTATACAGCGCCCACCGTCGCGCCAGAGAATGGGAGCGTCATTGTTACCGCCTCGGCTACCGCCGACAGGTTGAATGACGTGGATGCACCTGCGACAGCGGTCTCGACAATTGCGCTGATTTCGGAACCGACCGGGCCTGAACTGCACGGGATCGTTCAAGCCGGATCGCAGCCGGTCGTTGGGGCATCGGTTTACCTCTATGCCGCCGGCACCAGCGGTTATGCCTCGGCATCCACGCCTGTCTACAATCCTTCCACAGCCGCATTTGCCACATCGGATTCTTCAGGTAACTTTAAGATTCCGGCTGGCTATGCCTGCTCCGCGCTCACGAGTCAGGTCTATCTTGTCGCTCTCGGTGGGCATGTCGGTACGAGCGGCACCAATCCGAGTCTGGGTCTCATGACTGCCTTGGGATCATGCGGCAACCTTAGTTCAACGCCTATCGTAATCAATGAGATCACGACCGTGGCTTCCGCAGCGGCCCTGGCGCCATTCTCGGCCGACAATTTACAGACAGGCGAGCTGAGTTACCTCAATGTTGGATCCAGCAGCGCCAATTCAACGGTCGGACTCGCCAATGCCTTTGCATCCGTAAACAACCTCGTCGACATCACGACGGGACAACCGAAGTTCTGGACGGTTGCAGGGAACGCAGCGGTTCCCTATGTGGTAATCAACACGCTGGCGGATGCTCTGAATGCCTGCGCGGTGACTGCGGGAGGCTCGGCGGGGGACGGCACTGTTTGCGGCAGTCTCTTCACTTACACGAATCCCCTTAGTGCAAAATATCCAGCCTTGGCGGCGACTGACACGCTGCAGGCGATATTCGATTTGTTGAAGCCGCCTCCTCCAACCACCAGTTATGCATTTGCAGGCGCTTCTGTATTGAGCATGGCAAGTCTGTCCTCTCCCTACCAGCCCATCCTGAGCAATGCGCCGACGCAAGGCACCGGATGGTCGCTCTCTCTGAACTACACCTCGGGGGGCGGGGTTGGCGGATCGGGAAGCACTGCTTCGGGTTCCTCCGCGCTGGCCATTGATGCTTCGGGCAACGTGTGGATCGCCAACAAGAGCATCAACAGCGTGAGTGAATGGAATACTCTTGGGGCGCCCTATTCGACCGGCACCACCGGAACTGCAACTGGCGGATTTACCGGCGGAGGAATCTATGCGCCCTCAGCCATCGGCATTGACCCGAGCGGTTACGTGTGGATCGCCAATGGAAACAGCACGCTGAGTAAGCTGGACACCACAGCGACAGCGGACTCGAATAGTCCATTCAGCGGTGGCGGCCTGTCCACCGGATCGGGCATGGCTATTGACGGACAGGGCAACGTCTGGGTGACCAGCGGCGGCTCGCCTGGATCCGTCGCCGAATTCAATACCCGCGGAATCCCCCTGTCGCCAACGACTGGATATACGAGTGGCCTGGCCGATCCGTCCGCAATCGCCATCGATGCGTCCAACAATGTTTGGATCTATAACCAGCAGGCAAATGCCTTATCCGGTCAATACGTTTTTGCCAAATTGAATGGCGGGAACGGCTTGCCGATGCTTGGAATCACGGGAAACTCCAGCGGTTATAACCCACCGCAACTGGCAATCGACAAGGCAGGAGACGTCTGGGACGCAATCGGTGGAATCGCGATCCAAGAGATTCCGGTCGGCTACACTGGGCTGCCTACTGGACAGCAACCTGCCGATTATCCCGATCCCTCTGGATATCCGATCGGTGACCCTCAAGGCATAGCCCTCGATGGTTCAAACAGGTTATGGGTGGCGAACGCCGGATATAACCCAGAGCAGATACCCGCGAACCTGAGCTTATTGGACTCCACATCGCCTGGTGGTGGCTTCTCCGTGGTCTATGCGGATCCGACATTTTCCAATGGTCCCTCATCTGTCGCGGTGGACAGCGCGGGGAACGTCTGGATACTGCTCGACAACAACACACTGAAAGAGTACGTAGGCGTTGCAACGCCTGTTGTAACCCCGCTATCCCTGGGCGTGAAACAGAACAAGCTCGGAGCGAAGCCGTGATGCAGCCGAGGAAGGATCGAATGACGGGATTTGAGAAGGCCATGAGAATCAGAGAAGAATTCGGAACATCGGACTTGCGCAGAACGGCGTTCAACCCGGGATGCTGGAACGCTCCCCTCTTACGTGTCCCTGCAGATACGAGCCGGAGGCTTGGCCGCATTATTGCCTTCTGTTTGTCTGTAGCAACTTGTGTGGGCTTTTCCGGATGTGGCAGCAGTGCGGTGAAACCGCAAGTGGGCGCGATTACTCCCACGGACATCAATGGTGTCGCTCAACCCGCCATTAAGACGCTTACCGTGGGCAGCGGAACGTATCTCGACGTCACGCTCACCGATGACAAGAGTTTGCTGGGCGCCGACTGGACGGTGAGTTGCAGCAGCGCGCTGACCCCTGGAACCCCGCTGCCTCCAGGGCAGACCGTCGATACCTCCTGTGGCTATTTCACCCCGATCCACACCGTAAGCGCACCCGTCCCTGCATACGCGGAAAATGCGGACGGTATTGTTACCTATTACACTGCGCCGGCGGCACCGCCGAAATCCGGAACGGTCACACTGTACGCGAGTTCGTCGGCCGATCATTCGAAATTCTCGGCTCTCACGCTGGTCATTCAAGGCCAGCCAATTTCAGTGGCCATCGTGGCCTCGACACCACCGCCATTCACCCTTCTAGTGAGCGGAACGATGTCGCTGACCGGCACGCTGAGCAACGACTACACGGTCGGTGGTGGGAGCATCGACTGGTCTCTGTCGTGCCAATCGAGCGACTGCGGATCTTTGAGCACAACAAAGACCACCAGCGGAACAGCGGTCACCTATACAGCCCCGGCTGCCGTTCCGACGGGGAGCACTGTCACGGTTACCGCGACCTCAGTTACGGACCCGACCGTAGCGAACAGCATCGTCATTACGATTACTTAACGCATGCGCCTCAAGGCATCAAGGAGCGCGCGGGGCCGCAGAGCGACCTTTCACGAGCACTGCCAGGGAAAAGTGCCGAATGACGGAGGGGAGTCGTTCGGCCGGAGAACGGATCTTAGGAGAGATCAGATCAGCATGAGCAGAAAATACATTGTCGTCCTTTTAGTGGCTCTTAGCCTCCTGGGTGCTCAGGCGCAGAACTCCGCGAGTCCTGCTCAAGGGAAGCGCAGCCGGGTCAAACCAAAAACCGAGGAGCGGGTGCTTCTCGAACAACTCAGCGAAAAGCTACAGGCCCTTGACCGGGTAAGCGACAAGGTCGACGGCCTCGAACAGCAGGTCCAGGACCTGAAGCGTCAACTGCAGGAATCGAACAAGACTGCTGAAGCGGCCCGGACCGACGCTGCCCAGGCGCGGAAGGAACTCGATAGCGCGCAGCAGGCAGTGGGACACAATGACCAGCAGGTTGCTACGCTGCAGAGTGCCGTGTCGGATCTGAAGTCTGCGTCGACTTCGCTTGTCGAGACGGTTCAAGCTGAGCAGACAGCGCAGCGGGCGCTCGAACATCCAGACTCGCTGCACTTCAAGGGAATCGAACTAAAGCCCGGGGGGTTCCTCGCGGCAGAAACTGTGGATCGCCAACGCGGCGTTGGCGGTGACGTGAATACACCGTTCAACAGCATTCCCTTCGCTGGCACGACGGCCGGGGTGCTCTCCGAATTCAATGCCAGTGGCAGGCAGTCGCGGGTCTCTCTGCTCGCCGAAGGCAAACTGTCCAAATCCACGGTGCGCGGCTACTATGAGGCCGATTTCCTTTCTGCCGGCACGACATCCAATGACAACCAGTCGAACAGCTACACGCTGCGACAGCGACAGGTCTGGGCACAGGCCGCGCTCAACAGCGGCTGGACCATAACGGGCGGACAGATGTGGTCCCTCGCTACGGAAGACAGGCATGGTCTTGAGAACAATACGGAGGCCACCCCTCTCACCATCGACGCCCAATACAACGTCGGCTTCACCTGGGCGCGCCAGTATGGTTTCCGCGTTACCAAAAATCTAGGTTCCAGGCTCTGGATCGGGGGCGCGGTCGAAGAGGCGCAAACGCTCAACATCGGCGGACACAACCTGCCAACCATCGCGTATCAGGAAACGGGCGCCGGTGGCGGGCTCTATAACTCAACCGCGAATTACAGCTTCAACTACGCGCCGGATTTGGTTGCCAAAATTGCGTGGGAACCGGGCTTCGGGCACTACGAACTGTTCGGTGTAGGGCGCTTCTTCCGTGACCGCGTCTTTCCCAATGGGCAACTGACGAGTGGCGCCTCGGCTCTTGGCGCGTTTACCTCGAAAGCCGCTGGTGGCGGCGCAGGCGCCAACGCGCGCGTTTCGCTCTTTGCAAAGAGAGTGGATCTTGGCGCGCACATCCTGGTCGGCGACGGCATCGGACGCTACAGTTCAGCGCAACTGCCGGACGCAACGGCCCATCCCGACGGATCGCTTGAACTTCTTGCCGGGGGCTCGGCGCTGGGCAGCCTCGAATGGCATACGACGCCCCGTTTTGATCTCTACGGGTACTACGGCGGCGAGTACATGCAACGGGCTTATTACCCCAACGGCCTCTATGTGACGACCGCTGGATCTACCTATGGACAGCCCATCCTAGTTGGTTACGGAGCACCGAACAACGTTGTAAGCGGCTGCTACACCGAGACACTGCCGACCAATGGACTCGCAAATGGACCGAGTTCTGCAACATGCCAGGCAGACAATCGCAACATTCAAGAAGGGACATTCGGCTATTGGTTCCGCTTCTACAAAGGTCCTCGTGGGACCTTCCAGCAGGGGATTCAGTACTCGTATGCGGAACGGCATACCTGGCAGGGCATCGGCGATGCGCTGACCGGTCTTGGCGGATCACCCAAAGCCATCGACAACATGTGGTTCACCTCGTTCCGCTACTACCTGCCACAGTAGGGCATTGCCAACCAAGTATCAAGTCTGCGTTACGCATGACAGATGAGGGAGTGACAGGGATGCTTCGACTTTTCGCTCGACTGCTGATCACGGCGCTAGGGCTGATCGCGCTTGGCGGCACGGTGAGCTTTGCACAAAGCGGCCAGATCTCAGGGCATGTCACGGATCAGCAGGGAGCGGCCCTTCCGGATGCTGCTGTTCAGATCGTTAACCAGGACAGCAATTTTAAGCGGGATACCAAGAGCGATAGCCTCGGAGCCTACGCCGCTCCCTATTTGCCGGCGGGTAAGTATCAGGTGAGGGTTCAAAGGGAAGGCTTCAGCAGCGGCAACAGAGTCGTTCAATTGGCAGTGGGCCAAGCGCTGGTCGTGGATATAGAGATGACCGTTGCGTCGGCCAGGACTGAGGTAACGGTCGAGGCTGAGACACCTAGTCAGATCGAACTCGGAACAGCTTCCCTTTCCACCACCTTGTCCAACGAGGAGGTTGCCGCCTATGGTCTCAATGGCCGTAACTTCTCGCAGTTAATCACCATGGCGCCGGGCGTGAGCAACCAGACCGGTCAGGATGAAGCCAAAGTGGGCGTTGCCGGGAGCGCCAAGTTCAGCGTGAACGGCGGCCGTGTCGAATACAACACCTTCGAAATCGATGGCAGCGACGTGCTGAACACCAGCATTAACGCCAGCCGCGGCCAGGGCGAGCCTTTGATGGTGTACCCAAGCATCGACGCCATCCAGGAAATGAAGGTCCTGACCGGGGATTACAGCGCCCTTTACGGAAAGAGCGCTTCGGGCAGCGTGCTGGTCAGCACCAAGTCGGGCGGTCCTTCGTTCCATGGAAACCTCTACGGTTTCATCCGCAACGAGATGTTCAACGCCAGAAACTACTTTGATGCGCCGGGCCGCACCCCTCTCTACAGAAGGCAGGACTATGGCGGGACGATTGGTGGCCCGCTGTACATACCGGGAAAATACAACACGAAGAAGGACAAGACATTCTTCTTTTTCTCGGAAGAAGTGCGTCTGGAAAAGACGCCGGTGGACTATAACCAGGCGGTGCCGACTTCGGCCGAGCGCGGAGAGGATATTCAGAACCTTGGTCAGGGCAACTTTACCGGGGTGGGGGATTTCACCGATGTATGCCCAGCAGTACCACCCGGCTACGACGGTTCAGGCGTGTTGAATATTACGGATTACCCGGATTGCCCCCGGACTCACAGTAGTACTAATTCGGGCCAGTATCATGCCAGCAGCGAAGTCTCCGTGGGATATCTCAGCAAGGCAATACTCGATAGCAATATCATTCCGGAGCCTAATTCCGTTACCGGCTGTGATACTACCAACTCTACCACTCTGCCGCGCTGCTATGTCACAGCAGTCTCTCCGCCGACCTATTGGCGTGAGGAGCTGTTTCGGATCGATCATGTTCTAACGCCCAACGAACAGGTAGATTTCCGCTATGTTCACGATGCATGGGATACTACCACGCTCGCGCCACAGTGGGGCGTTGTGCAGAACAGTTTTCCCACGGTCGAGAACCGGCTCTTCGGTCCCGGACTCGATCTGGTGGCGAGTCTCGCTTCGGTTCTTCCGCACAGCGTGTTGAACCGGCTCACGCTCAGCTATGTCGTTGAGCACATCACGCTGACGCCGCAACCTGGTCCTGGACTTACCAGTCTGTACAGGTCTGGGATTCTGGATATGAATGCACCGTGTGGAATTGCGACCGGGTCCGCGAATCAGACAGTCACGGAGTGCCCGATGGGATACATCTTCGCCAATGGTTACGGAGGCAACAAGATGCCCGGGCTCGTGTTCCAAGGATCGAATGGAGCCTATGGCGGCCACGGATTTGCAGCGGATACAGGTTATGCCCCGTGGAACCAAGCCAACCCAACATATTCCATACGGGACGACCTTAGCAAAACCTGGGGACGGCATACGATTCAGGCAGGCTTTGAGGCGACGTATGTTCAGCAGAACGAGCTCAGTGCGGTCACAGGAGCAAATTCAGGCGACTTGCAGGGTCTGCTGACCTTCAGCAACCAGCAGTCCAGGTACACATCGGGGAACGCTTTTGCGGATTTTCTAGCAGGTCCCAGCATCATGTCCCCGGTGGCGTATAGCTCAACTAAGGATAACGTATATACGAGCACCGCAATCAAGAGCTACACCCAGGACAGCGCGCAGAAGAAATACTATAACCGCTATAAGTCAGCCGACATTTATCTGCAGGACGACTTTCGCGTCAACAGCCGGTTGACTCTGAACGTCGGTTTGCGCGCCAGCCTGTTTGGAACCTGGTATAACGCTGAAGGAACGGCCTATAACTGGAGGCCCGAAGCCTACGACAAGTCGATCGGCGGTTCCGTATATGTGGATAGCAACAACGGGTATCTCGTCGATAGCTCATCGAGCTCTCCTGTCCCGCTGGACCTGAACAATTCCAGAGCTTATGACATCATCACAAACGGCTTAGTTCAATGCGGCAAGAATAGTGTGCCCAAGAGCTGCATGTCGAGCAGCATTTTTCATCCCGGCCCACGGATTGGCTTTTCCTGGGATCTGTTTGGAGACGGAAAGACCGCGATTCGGGGCGGATATGGATTGTTCTGGGAGCATGGGACCGGCTACGAAGCGAATGTGGGCTCTCTGATCGGCAGTGCGCCACTCGTCCTGAGTGAGACCCAGTCCAATCCGACTGATTACAACACAATTGGATTCTCGTGCCAAGATGGATCGACGCAGTGCGGTAGCACAAACTCTGTGCACAACCCGACCTTTCCGTTGAGCGTGACCTCGATTCCCACCAAGGCCACCTACCCCTACACGCAGCAATGGAGCCTGAATCTGCAACGCGAGATTCGGAAAAGCCTCATTGCACAACTCGCTTACGTCGGCACCAGGGGAACGCATCTGACGGCAGTGCGAGACGTCAACCAGCTATCTCCGCTTGCTCCCGGCGTGAACCCTTTCTCTGCCAACCAGCCGATTACCTCAAACGTGTGCCAGAGTGGGGCGAATTATGGCTACTTTTTCCCATCCGCAGGCACGAGCGCTTCAGGAACAACGGTTACGGGACCTGGGATCGGACCCACATCTCCGGGCTGGATCAACATGGTCGTGGCATGCACAGGCCATCCTGGTTTTGTGAGTAGTACCTCCGCAAATCCTGTCGTGCTTGGAACAAGCGCTGACACCTTCCGGCCTTATCCTGGGTTCAGCAACATCATTTCAGTCGAAAATATTGCCAACTCCTCCTATCACGCCTTGCAAGGCACGCTGCGGGAAGTAACAGGGCCTCTGACGATCGGTGTGGCCTATACGTACAGCCATTCCATGGACGACTCCTCCGACCGCTCCAGCGCCAACTTTACCAATTCTCTCGATATCAGGTCCAATCGCGGGAGCTCTGATTTCGACCAGAGACACATGCTCAACGTCAATTACATTTACACGCTTCCCCTCATCCACTGGTTGGATGGCTTTGCCGATCTGCTGGGTGGAGATGAGCCCGATAATGTTGCGTCTTCCGGTTCTGGGCACGGCGTTCGCAACTTCCTGCTTGATAACTGGCAGCTCGCGGGTATTACCACGTGGCAGACGGGCACGCCCTTCAGTGTTATCAATGGCGGCGGCTCCAATGGCATCGGCACTTCGGACAATGGCGGAGTTGGCGACGGGCTTGGCGTCGGTTCCTATGCCGATCTCATGCCTGGCGTCGGCGCGCATGGCGAGAAGCCTTACGTTGCTGTCGGCGGCCAGAACATAGGCCCGTTGCTCCTGAATCCCGGGGCGTTTACCGCGCCTCGCGGCCTGACCTTCGGCAACTCAGGCCGAAACTATCTCCGCAATCCTTCGCGCACTAATTTCAATGTCTCCCTGCTGAAGCACCTCAAGGCTTTTCACGAGAAAAGCGACATTGAGTTCCGCGCCGAAGCCTTCAATGTCTTCAACCACACTCAGTTCCGTATCTACGATCCCAGCCATCCCGGCAATACGGGCAACAATGTGATCAATTGCTACGGAGACATTGCAACTCAGTATTCAGCCGGGGCGTCGGGTTGCCTCGCCGGCAATTCCTTTCTTCATCCGGTGGATGCGCACGACCCGCGCATTCTGCAGTTTGGACTGAAGCTGGGCTTTTAGGGAGCGAGAAACATGATGTTTATTGGAACCTATCCAAGGACGAATGAACGAAGTGGCACGCCAAGGAAAGACCTCCTGCACCCAATGATGTCGATTGCAATGGCACTGGTGCTTACGGCGTATCTTGCGGGCTGCAGCAGTTCGGCCCATACTCCGGTTGCCACATCGAGTGGGCCGCAGCACTATATGACGCCGGTTGTTGCGGGCGTGTCCGGCACCGTTACCGCAAGTCCGGCGACCTATTCCATCGACGACAAGGCTCATACTCCTACCTTTGCGCAGCAGACATATGCCATCAATAATGCTCAAACGGGTGCGCGGATCAACTACTCCGGCGACGTTGTCACACTCTCGCGCGGTCTGCTGGAACTCGAACTTGCCTATTCTCTTTGCGGCGGTGCGTCGATTAATAACTGCACCGAAGAGGTCACCTACAATCCGCTGCTCACCGGCAGCGGATGGGCCGTGGAACTGGCTGGGCAGGCCGGAGGGCTGTTGCAAATGGCCGGACAGCCATTCACGCCAATGGTCCCGGCGGTGACGTGCCCTTCGATGAGCAGCGCGGAGACATTTTTGTTTGTCACTTTGCCGACGGGCCTCATCACGAGCGGCACAGCTTCAAAATCATGGAACCCTCTGCTTGAAACCGCTTACGGCAGCGTCGACATCAGCGCGAGCGGCAGTACGGTTACGTTCGCCAATATTAACCAAAACATTCTGCCGTCGGCTGTGCTGCCAGGGGGCGTAGCGACACCGGCAAATGCCTCGTCGCCAAGCGTGACGGGGGCCTGTTCCACGACCGTATACGGAGAGACGGTGGCTGTTCCCGCCAATCCCACGACCACCATCGATCCCACGGGAACTACCACCATCAGCCCGCAGGCGATGCTGGGAATCGGACCGTCAGGGCTACTGGTCGAAGACAACGACTCGCAAGATACAAGTGCGGCGAAAGGGACATTATACGAAAACGTACTCGGAGCCGGCACCGGCGCAATCGGATTGCCGAAGCCATCGAGCGCGCTTGATACAGGTTCGCTGGTCAGCGCGCAGTACCAGGGCTTCTTTTATGGCGGCGGTTCGTATGATTCCGCCAGAAAAACCACCTCTAATTGGTCCTCGTTGCCGGCGTCCTTCGGATTCTCAACCTCAACCACATGCGTAGCTCCGCGGACTTCCACGATGCTCTACGGCGGCGACTACAAGAACAACGATCCCACTACCTCCACCGATGGCTTTGGCAACTGTAACTTCGCCATCGATCTTGGCGCGCAGACCACCAATGGCCTCTTTCCCAACGCAATGGTCTACGTGGGCACGGGCTTCGCCACCAACACCGCTGGGACCACCGGTTGTGGACTTACTACCGGCTATTGCTTTCCCGCCGTGGCCATCGCCGGCCAGTTGAACGGCAAGTACGCCATCTTTCTCATCGGCGAGGACACGGTCGGCTCTCCCAACCAGGCGTGGGGAATCTACCTCCTGCAATCGAATTGAAGTACGCGCGGCGCGCCTGAACGGATGCCGGGCTTGAAGAAACAAATTGATGAGACTCGTTCCCCGGGGTGCTCGCTTGAAGATCAGCGCAACTACAACACACGAAAGGATGCGGCACCATGAATTCATCTGTCTTGGTAAATAGCGGAGGCTTTGTGGCTCAAAGCCTGCGAAAACTGCGGGGGAGCCGCCCTGGTGTGGTGGCTGCGCTGTTCACGATGCTTCTCTTCATCGCCGGCTGCAGCGACAGTTCGAAGACTGCGACGCCAACCCCCACCTTCACTCCGGCTGCGGGCACCTACGCGGCAACGCAGAATGTGACCGTCTCTGACACCGATCAGAGCGCGGTGCTCTATTGCACCAACGACGGCAGCACGCCCACGGCTTCTTCTCCGCAGTGCGCCAATCCGATCAGGGTTTCCCAGAGCCAGACACTGAGAACCATTGCTATTGCCTCTGGCATGAACTCCAGCGCCATAGTGTCGGCTGCCTACACCATTAATGCATCGGCTTCGGCACCCACGATAACCGGTATCGGTCCGGCAACCGGTTCATCGGCGGGCGGTACATCGGTGACGATCGCTGGAACCAACTTCACCGGCGTTACCGCGGTGAACTTCGGTACAACCCAGGCGGCCAGCTTTACAGTGAACTCCTCTACCAGCATTACGGCGGTCTCTCCGGCAGGATCGGGTTCCGTGCATATTACGGTTGTTGCTGCGGGGGGCACCAGCGCCACTACGACGGAGGACCTGTTTAGCTACGGTGCTGTTCCGTCGATCACTGGCCTTTCGCCTGCCTCGGCTACCGTAGGCGGAGCCGCCTTCACTCTGACGGTGAGCGGCGACAACTTTACCTCAGACGCGGTTGTGCAGTGGAACGGCGCCACACTGACTACGACTCTTGTCAGCAGCACGCAACTTACGGCCGCGGTTCCAGCCAGCTTACTCGCCGCCGCCGGCACTGCAAGCGTCACCGTCACGGAGTCTGGCGGCGTATCGGCCAACATGGCGTTCTTCATCAACGCGGCCGCGCCTTCCATCGTCGGCATCAGTCCGGCGCAAGGCTTATCAGCGGGCGGAACCGCGGTCAACATCACCGGGACCAACTTCACGGGAGTCTCGGCGGTTAGGTTCGGAGCCGCGTCGGCCGCGAGCTTCACTGTCAACTCCGCGAACAGCATCACCGCCGTTTCTCCCGCGGGCAGCGCCGGTACGGTGGACATACAGGTTGTCACTCCCAGCGGCGCCAGCGCAACCGGCGTCACCGATCAATTCACTTATCTCGCTCCTCCAGCCGTGACCGGCATCAACCCCGCGACCGGAAGCAGCGCGGGCGGCACGACGGTGACCATCACCGGCTTGAACCTTACCGGCGCTACGGCGGTCAACTTCGGTACCACTGCAGCCGCTGGCTTCACCGTCAACTCCTCGACCAGCATCACCGCCGTTTCCCCTCCAGGCAGCGCCGGCACGGTGGACATCCAGGTTGTCACTCCGGGCGGCACCAGTCGGGCCAGTGGCGCCGATCAATTCATCTATGTCGTTCCGGTTCCCACGATCACCGGTCTCAGCGTCTTCGCTGGTAAACTCACGGGCGGGACCACGGTGAACATCACCGGGACCAACTTCACCGGCGCGACGGCGGTCAACTTCGGCGGCACGCCGGCACTCAGCTTCACCGTCAACTCCTCGACCAGCATCACGGCTGTAACCCGGGCGGAGAGCGCCAGCACCGTGGACGTCACAGTGGTTACGCAATACGGCACAAGTGCCATTAGTTCGGGGGATCAATTCACCTTTACGTCGGCGCCTGTTGTGACCGGCGTGTCTCCGCTCGTCGGGCCGGTGACCGGGGGCACTGCGGTCACCATCCAGGGTGAAAACCTTAACGAGGCGACCGCAGTCAAGTTCGGCGGCACGCCGGGCACCGGTGTTTCAGCCAGCGCCGACGGCTCGACCATCTCTGCGACTTCCCCCGCGGGCAGCGCCGGGACCGTGGATATAACTGTTGTTTCGCCGGGCGGCACCAGCCTCGCCAACTCCGCGGATCAATTTACCTATGTGCCCGCTCCCACGGTGAGCGGCGTCAAACCCGGCAGCGGCTCAACCCTGGGCGGAACCGCGGTCACCATCACTGGAAGCAACTTCACCGGTACGGGCTACACGGTCGCTGCGGTCAACTTCGGCAGTGTAGCGGCAACCTTCTCGGTGAGTGTCGACGGATCGAGCATCTCCGCGACTTCTCCCGCGGGCAGTGCCGGCCAGGTGGACATCAGGGTTGTCACTCCGGGCGGCACCAGCGCCATCACCTCCATGGATCAATTTACGTATGCGGCGCCTCCGGTGGTGACCGGCGTCAGCCCCGTGTCTGGTGTCACTGCGGGCGGCACCGCGGTGGCGATCACCGGAACGAACTTTACCGAAGTGTCCGCGGTGAACTTCGGCGCTACAGCGGCCACCTACACGGTGAACTCCGCTACCAGCATCTCCGCGACTTCTCCGGCGGGCGGCTCCGGCACCGTGGATGTCACCGTGGTTACCCCATACGGCACCAGCGAAACCGGCTCGGCGGACGACCAGTTCACATACGTGTCAACCATCAGCGGAGTTGTACTCAGCGGTCCTAACACTGGTACCGTCACGCCGATCAGCGCGACGGTGCAGTTGTACGCCGCCGGCACAACGGGCTATGGAACCGGAACAGATGGTCCTCTGAAGATCGGTAGCGCGGTTCCGACCAATACCACCACGGGAGTTTTCGGTCCAATCGCCTTCGACTGCTCGACTCTCCCCAAAGGTGGCGACCAACTCTACCTGGTGGCGAGCGGCACAACGAATACGGATGCCGTTCTGATGACGGCGCTCGGTTCGTGCGCCAATATCGCTACCGCGTATCCAAACGGCGTCACCATCAACGAAGCGACAACCATCGCCTCGGCCTTCGCGCTGGCGGGCTTCGCGAACGCAGACACGACGAACGCACACGGCATCGACATTGGTGCGCCCACAGGCGGTCCATCCTGCAATGCCGATGCCGGATGGAAGAGCACCGGCCCCTCCACCTGCAACTACACTGGCCTCAAGAATGCCTTCGCCACCGTAACGAACCTCGTAGACATTCCCAGCGGCCAGGCGCTTGCCGTCACTCCGGCGTACTGCACCAGCAAACCCTGCTTTACTGCCACCGCCACCAACACTACTCCCATCTACGCCACCAGCATTGTGCCGCAGGGGCGCATCAATGCCATGGCCAATGCGCTGGCCGCCTGCGCCAACCCCACCACTGGCAACAGCACCATCTGCGGCACACTCTTAACCGCCACCACCATCGAGGCCACGACTTATCAAGACCTCTGGATTGGTGTCTACATGGACTGCGCGTCGACCAACCTGAATACGCCCGTTGACACGCTGCAGGCGGCGCTCAATATCGCCCATTTCCCCGGAGACAGGGCGTACACCGCTTGCGGCGTGGATGTATCGAGCACTGCGGGAATCTACAGCCTGATTTCCGCCACGAATCCACCCTACTCGCCCACGGTGACCTCCACAATGGTAACGGTCGACAATCTGAGGTCCGACCTCTCGCTGGCGCTCATCTTCCAGGGCGGAGGGTTAGGTGGTTCAGTGAATAATAACCTACGAGGCGTGGACGGTACGCCGGCGACGACCGGCCTGGCCATCGACGCGAACGGGAATGTCTGGGCGCCCACGCAGAGCTCTACTCACGGATCGGTTGTGGTACTCAACAACCAGGGCGCGCCTATCTCCGCTGCCGGATCGTCGAACGGTTACGGCGGCTATACGACCGGCGTCTACAACCCGCAGAGTATCGCCATCGACCAGAACGGAAATGCCTGGATTGGCAACTCGCCCACCAGCGGCAACCACAGCCAGACCGACTTCGGCAGCTTGAGCGAGATCCAGTTGAGCGGATCGCCTCTCACTCTCACGACGTTGCAGAACGAAATGAACGGCAACGCCACCACCCTGCTGACTCCCTCGGCTTACGGCCTGGCCATCGACGCAAATAACAACGTGTGGGTCTCCTCCAACCCTAAAGGCACCTACGCGTGCGGCGGGGGCCAGTATGGCGGGAGCATCCTGGAGTTCAGCAGTTCCTCCGGCGCCCTGACCCTGCTCAACGGAGCAAACGGAGGTTATTTGAGTTACCCTGACAGCAGTTGCCCCACTACCCTTGCCTTCGACGAAAGCGGCTTGTTGTGGACCTACGACGATTCGAAGTTCAATGGCAAAGACCCCAATCGAGGCGTCCTGCAGCTCGCTCCCTCGTCGGGCACTGTGGAGGCAGCCTACCCCTACCTCGTGGCGTTACAAAACCCTTCCTACAGCGGTTTCAATGCTTGCGTCGCAGATGGCGATACACCGACCACCCATACAAATATGGCGATCGATAGCCTGGGCGATAGTTGGTTTGCGGGTGGATCCTGGGGTGACGGCTGCATGTTCGTGATCCCCAACATGACAACAGCAGGCTCCGGCGCTATTAGCAGTGGAACCTGGGGCGAAGCTCTGCTCCCGGCCTCCGACAATGTTATTGCAAACAGTCCGACCGCTATCGATGGTGGCGACAATGCGTGGGCTATCTACACGGGGGGCGGCTACCTGATCGGTTACAGCAGCGAAAACGCCACCTCCTCCTACAATGCGACAGCGACGGACACGGCGCTGCTCTCTCCTCAGGACGTTGGCGCGCTCAAGTGGGGTTTCGATCCACAGGATCCTTCCCAGTACGCCAGCGGCCGCACGGGAGGCACACTTCCATTCGAACAAGGGGACGGCTTGGGTGTGGACGGCTCCGGCAACCTCTGGATTGCCAGCACAGCAACCACCTCGAATGTTAATAGCCTGGTCGGCAGCCAGTTGACTGAGTTTATCGGCATCGCCGTGCCCGTGCAGACGCCGCTGGCCACGGCCCTGGTGACGGGAGGCCTGGGCGCCAAACCGTAGACTCTTCGTGTTTCCGCTCCCAACTGTTTGCACCCCGCAACACCGAAGATCCACACCGGGCGGCGCTTCCACAGGAGCGCCGCCCGTGTCCTTTTGCGGTCGCGTTGCTCTCTTCGCCCGGCAATGGTGCGCTCGATGAATAGGCCGTGATTCCTCTGTGAATCCGCGCCTTGGCCAGTTGGGAAAAAGGGTTCCCAACCGTTTTACAACTAGAGAACCAGAAAGGGCTCCGCGTCAATGTGGCGCGAAGGTCCTCTGGAGAAGCACCCCCCCCCCGCGGCGTAGTTTTCCCTATTGCCTAGGTGGTCTTGTAAGTGGTCTAGCTGTATGTAGCCGCGGCCAACGGAAACATCCTGGAGAAGCAAATGCGAATGATGACGAAGTTGTTCGGAATCGCCGTGGCGCTGAGCGCGCTTACGGCCGGCGTTCACGCGCAAACCCCCGTTTTCGTCGGGGCCGGATCTTCCGCCCTGTTCCTTGAACTTGGAGAGGCAGCCGGCACATCCACAGGTGCCATCCCGGTCGGCCTTGGCGCCACCTGCGTATGGAGCCAGAAGGGCGGCAAGACAACCAGCCTCACCGTGAGCGATGGCGCGGTCGAGTCCGGGCAGTCCTGGATTGCCTGGACCCCCAGTACCACAGACAATACCTGCACGACCATCGACTCGAGCACCAAGATCTACGTATATGTGCAGCTCGATTCGGTACTCGGAAACCGCGTCTATTTCAACGGCGGCAAGCTGGGCGACGTCTCCGCCAGCCCGGCAAACGTCGCGACCGACAACCTGATCAATAAAGCCACCAACAACGCAATCGTCGAACAAGCGACCTTGCCCCTGGGGATCTGGACGGCTTTGACTCCTACAGGTGGACTGGCCGTGACGGCGGCGGGAACGGATATCCGCCCCGAGGACGCTGAGTTCGCCATACAGCGCGCAACCACAGGCTGTGGCCTGGCTGTCAGCGGCTCTAATTATTTCGGTCTCGGCTATACCGCCGGCACGTCGGTGATATCGAGCTCCTACAGCAGCAGCACCTTCCACACGAATACCTTCACGCTTCCGTCCAGTGGCTATACCGTGCTCTCGGTTGGCGCGACGCCGATCATCTTCGCCGTCAACACCTCCGGCACCGGCTTCGGTCCGGCCGTCACCAATGTCAGTCTCGCCGACCTGCAAAAATACCTCGAAGGCCAGTACGGTTCCACCAGCCACGTGACCGGAGCTGCGGGCGCCTCCGCGGCCACTGTACTCATCCGCGAACCTCTTTCCGGAACCTATAACACCGTCGAGTATGCGGTTCCGAACACCATCGAAAATCTAAACTCGCAGGAAGCGGGGAACTGCAACGGATTACTCCCCAAGACCAACCCCCTGCACCTGGTCGCCAGCGACGGTTCCGGCGGCTATCGCAATCGCGTGATCGGAACCGGCGAGGCAGTCAGCACCTTGCTTGCGACCCCGGATTCCCTCGGCTACGCCTTCTGGAGCACGGGGAACTTCGCGAATGTAGGAATCACGGGACAAGCACGGTACCTGACGGTGGGCGGCGCCGATCCACTCTACGATCGAACGGCATCCAACTACGCCACCATCAAGAACACGATTCCCACTGTCGCCAATGGTCAACTCACCGATGTCACCTTCGCCGATCTCAACAATAAGGATTACCCGGTCTGGTCGATGTTACGGCTGGTCACTGCGACCTCCGGGTCCAACTACACCTACGCTCACAAACTGGCGCAAGTCGCGCAGAACTTTGTCCCAGTTTCGACGCACCCGGACTTCGTCAAGGCTAGCGCCCTGCAGGTGGTGCACTCCCACTTTACGCCTCCAGGCGTGACCACCACACCAAACAACGGTGGTACCTGCGGAACTGAAGCCGGCGGCGACGTGGCCGGGGTGATCCTTGCCCTCAACACTTGCACCACTGGCGAACGTCAGTAAACGCAGCCAGAAAGAAGCGCCAGCAAGAACTGGATTGGAGGAGGATTCCGCATCGATTGCGGAATCTTCCTTGCCAGTACCCAAACAAAAGTCGTTTTCAACCAAAAGGGAGATACTTATGAATGCTTGGGTTCGCACTGTAGTTGCTTCAGCGTGCTTTGCTGCGACGGGCCTTCTGGCGCCGGCGGCAAATAGCCAGAATGTCAAGCCACAATGGGCTGAAGGACCGAATCTCGTCGTCAACGGCGACTTCTCCGCCAACGGCGGAAGTCTCGAGGGATGGACCTATAACACGAACGCGGACAACTTCTACTGGCAGTTTGCCACGTACGGAACCACCGACGATGCCAGCAACGGCTGCACAGGCGCAGACTGCATCACCGGCGCCGCAGCGGAACAGAACTACCTGTATCAAACCATCCAGACGATTCCCTTGGTCGCGATCTACAAGCTGACCTTCACTTACGATGCAGGCGCCGGAGGAGTGAACGAACTGAAGGTTCTCGCTGGGCGCCAGGTTGTCGACGACATCGTCAACGTGGCGCAGGGATCGAACACGTACACGGTTTACTTTATTACCGACCGATTTGACACCAAGCTGAAATTTCTGGGACGTCAGGACAATAGCTTCTCGTACCTGACCGACATCAGCGTCACGAATGTCTTGCCCTGGGATCTCAAAAAGTAAGACTGACTCACGCAGTAGGGAGCAGGAGCGGGGAGGCCTTCTAGGTCTCCCCGTGCTCTTCAACAGCAGTCTGTATCAGGCATTGGAGGCGCACGGTCCTCCCGGTAATCACTTGGGGCGCTGCCTACGACGATCCGAGTATCTGCGGGGGATCCACGCGCGGTTGCCGTGATTCTCCCGGTTGTTTTAAGCCTTTACGGAGAAAGATGAAGATTGGCGGGTCAATGGAACCGCTGGAGAGAATATGAAACGCATCTTTGCGTGTGTATGGCTCTTGTTGATGATGAACTGTGCGAATGTATCTCTCGCACAGAATAGCTCGGAAATAAACAACACTCTCAAGACCGACAGTGCGACGCCACTTTCTCCAAGTGACGTAGCGCCAGCGTCTCATCCTGAAGCCGAGATGCCAGAGGAAAAATGGACCGAACTGAACGCAGTTAGAAGCGGACTCGATCCGTCGCGGATCGAGTCCGCAGTTCTGGCAAAATGGGATTTCACGGATTACACCAGCGAACTAGTTCGTGTTCAGTGGAGGGTAAACGATCCGATTGAACTCTATGTAGTACGGCCCCATGGCGTGGCAAAGCCGCCCGCCATTTTATATCTGTATGCATTCCCCGCCGATACCGATCGATTCAAAGAAAGAGCCTGGTGCGAATTCGTCACTAAGAATGGCTTCGCGGCAGTTGGGTTCGTCTCTGCTCTGACCGGCCAGAGATATCACACCCGGCCCATGCGGGAGTGGTTCGTCAGCGAACTGCAGGAGGCTCTTGGTACATCGACCCACGATGTGCAGATGATTCTGAATTATCTTGCCAGCCGCGGAGATGTCGATGCCTCGAAAGTCGGGATGCTGGGTGAGGGTTCCGGAGGAGCAATCGCGATTCTCTCCGCGGCGGCAGACCCGAGAATAGGGTTCGTCGATGCCATCAATCCATGGGGCGATTGGCCGGATTGGTTGAAAGAATCAAGTGTCGTTCCTGATAAAGAGAGGGCAGCGTATCTTAAACCTGAGTTTCTTCAGAAAGTCGCAATGGTGGATCCGGTGAAATACCTTCCGCAGTTCAGTCCGGACAGAATCCGGATCGAAGAAGTGACCAGCGACCCGATGACGCCGAACGACGTGCAGGAAAAGATTGCGGCGAGTACGGCTTCACCCGGCAGTGTTGTGCGCTACCCGGATGTGCATTCTCAGATTCAAGCCTGGACAACGCAGCATTCGTGGCTCAAAGAACACCTCCAGCCCCCCTCCACTCCGGCGATAACTGCACAGATAAATCATGGCACCTAAATTGTGCACAGTGTGAGCTCACGGCAGGTGCCGGACCTGTAGGGCAGCGCTAGTTGGCAAGCAGTTTGAGCCTCTGATATCTGCCCCGTTCTGATTTCCCAGGACACACTGCGCAAGTGCTTGAAACAGTTGACCTGCATATGCACAAAAAAGCTATGCGCAATTCTCGACATCGAATCAAACACATAGCGAGGCGTTAAGAACGGGAGCAGACCCATCCGGTTCGCGAACCACCTTGCGCAGACGGTCCATGAGTTGTTGAAAGGCGCCCTTCTCTTGGTAGTGGTCGCTGACGCCGACTTTGCCGGCATGGCGCCAGATGCGGGCGCGACGCCTCCGGCCCTCCGGCCTTTGGCTCCCGATTCTGAAGTGATCGCCCGCCCGCATCGTCGTCGCTTCACCGCCGAGTATAAGCGAGGGATTGGTGGACGCACTGCGGCCGCATCATCGCCCGCTCATTGCCTCGCTGTCCGTGCTGCCTGCGCCGCATCTTGTCACACAGTAGTACCATGAAGTGGTGATGGATGTCCGGCAAGGCATGTCCTAGCAGCGGACCGTGCGCCAGTGGATTCGCGCTCAGGGCTTTCCGGAACGTAAACAGGTCGAGCGTTCCTCGGCCCTCGATCCATTCCATGAGTATCTGGAGATGCGCTGGCAACAGGGATGCCACAACGTGATTCTGGCAGGAGTTGCACACGCGAGGCTCTGCCGGAAGACCTGGCATCGTTCAGGCGTGGATCAGAAAGCATTTCGGCTCGCGTAGATACCGGAGCCGACAACCGCCTTCCCCTGCGGTGCCTCCGTGCGCATCCCCGCGACAAGTCGCTTGGTGGCTGCTCAAGCAAGGTAACCCAATTGCATCTGCTTGCGCACTGTCGAACAACATACCAGTTGACGGTCTCGGAAAGTCCTTTACCCACGGGGTCCCGTGACGGCTGACGCCCAGACAACCCTGCCCGCTGTGACCTTGGAGGGAAACATCCATCGATTGATGGCGGCCTTTACGCCTGACGAGGAGTCCGTCTTCTCAGGTTAACGGCTGAGGCCGTTAACTCCGTCGATTTGCAGGCAATTCAAGTGGCACAACAACAGGAAACGCGGCCAACTTCCGCGATCTGCCGAAGCGGATGAAGGAAAGAGTGGATGGGGCGGAGGGTCAGGATGCCTCGCAGTACCTCGCAGTAGTGAAAGAGGCAACTAAATGGGTGACGACGCCGGCCGGAACCACAAATTCCGATTCGCCTTTCCGGAAGAACTCATCGCTCGAGGCGTCTTTGCGAGCCCAGTCGAAGGTGTAGCCGAGGGCGGTCCATGGATAGGGGTGGGCGGTGGCATAACTGGAGTAGTAGTTCCTGAGGAGCCAGTCAATGGCTTCGTCGGTGCCGGGCTTCGCACTCCACACATCTCCGCCGGCGACGGCATCGCAAGTGGTGGTCGAAGTGCCCCGGTCGGCGCAGGGGCGAAACACCTTCTTCATGTCGTCGGGTGAGACGGTGAATTCGACGAAGGTGTCGTAGGTGGCATTGAGTGGCAGGCCGAGTCGCTGCTTCAAGCGAGTGTTGAGCTGATCGGGGTCCGCCCCATTCTCCTCTACGAATTGACGGCAGAACTGCTGGAGATGATCTTCGACAGTGACCCAAGCGGGCCTCTCGAGCGCTTGATCTTTGAATCGGGCCACGCAGGTGGAACAGGTCCAAGTGACCAGCGTGTCCGAAGTCTTCAGCTTGACTAGGGATTGAGAGACCAGGGCGGGGTTGGGCCACATGGCCTGCAACACGGCGCGCAGGTAATCCGCCTGGAACTGCTCCGGGGCCTCTGTGAGAAAGGCTGCGGTGTTTGGCTGGGCGAGGATGATTTTAGCGACCCCAATGACAAGCGCAATGAGGACCAGAATCGCGAGGACCGCCGGAATTCCCTGATCGTCTTTGCCGTTCATGGCTAATCCCTCCAGGTTAGTTCGCTGTTCATCGCGCAGCAGTGTTTTGGGCTCCCGCGCCCGTGGCGGAAGGGGCGGTTGCATTGGAGGGTTGCGACGTGGGTACCAGCTTGTCCCTAGCTTCACCTGCCTTCTCGGTACGGAACAGGCTCGCGAACACCTCGCCGAGTTTCTGGGTGGCGTCTTTGGAGAAGAGGCCAGCGAGGGCAGCGGCACCAACGAGCGAGTAAGGATTGAGGGAAGATGCGTCGGTGCTGGGCACAGCCGCGACGGTAATCAGCCCCCCGCGGACCGCCGCATAAACGATAAAGGCCAAGGCGGCACCGACGAAGGGCCGCAAGGCGCACCACCAGGCCCAACTGCTCTTTAGGCTCCGATTGCCGACGAAATCAGAAAAGGACTGAGCTATGTGGAGGAAGCTGCCGAGGGCGCCGGCGAGAAGGACGAGCAGCAGAAGATCGACTTCGCGATTCAAGCGGTGATGAAGCAGGAGAATGTCGACGTCGGAGGCGGTTGCATCTTTGAGAGCTTTGTCGTTGTAGTCTAATTCTCTTTGAGCACGTGCGACTTGCTGATCCATCTCGACAAGAGAGGCTGCGGGGGTGGCGGTGGCTTGGGTTTGCGCCGCGGTCGAAGCAGCCCGACCGGTAGCGGGCGTCGTGGAAATCGCCGAACCGGCGGGGCCCGCGTGCGGGTTCGTCGGAATCTGATCCGAAGATGTTCTGCCGCGGGTGGGCGACCCGGCATTGGGCGTGGCGGGCTTGGGCAGGGAGGCTTTGAGCTCGGCGCGTTGGGCGATGAGTTTTTGAAGGGCCGCGTCGGCTTGGGCTCTGTCAGCTTTAACCACCTCTACGTTGGGAACTCGCGCTGGAATAAGCCCGACGAGGAAGATGATGAGAGAGAAGACGCAGAACAGGTAGATGCCGAGCAGATAGACACCCACGCCCCCCCAGGGATTGGCAACCAGACTGATGGTTGCCTCGGAGTGCCTGCCGAACCTGTCTGTGGCGATTACCTTGACAGCGCAGTTTTCGGCAAACGTGTCGGGGGAGCTGTAGAGGCCCTCTTGACTCACCTCGCCGAGGGGAGGAGTACAGATCCAGCGAACAGTCTCGTGCTCCGCGGACGCCACGATGGCAACGAATTCCTGTTTTTTGCCCGGTGCGAGACTGGCGGAATCAGGGACAACGGTGATCGCTTTGGAGGTAAGGGAGACGGTTGCGCTGGCAGTTTCAGCATTGGTAGTGGCAATGATGGCGACGCTTTGCCCGTCGGCGATGGTTGGCGGGGCGACGTAGGTGATGGACGGACCGGTGGTAGCTATAGTCGAGCCGGGCGGAGTCGGGGGAGATACGAGGGTGCCCATGGTGGGCGGGCTGAGGGTCCATGTGGCGTCGCTGGCCGGCTTGTCGCCCACCGAGGCAGTGAAGGTGATGGGTTGGCCGACAGTAAGCAGAGCGGATACCGGAGTGACGGTCAGATTTGACATGGATGCCCCTGGTCCGACAGAACGCGGAATCGACTCGCTGGGACTTCTGCAGACACTTAAGAAGCCGTTGTTGAGAACTGGCCCCAGAGCCTGTCTCCGTGGGAATTGACAGCGGAGACCAACGCTTCTGATTTCAAACTTGTGCCGAAGAGAATACATCGGCCCTGTGAAAGAGTCAATTACAAAAAGCTGCCGATCTGCAAGCAGGGACTTAGGCGACTCCGTAGAAGAGAACGCTGCGTAAGCACTGGAGGGTACAGCTCGGAGCGATTGTGCAACCGGGTCGGCGCGTCGTGATGTTCAAGGCGACTTTGCTGTCCTTTAGTTGTGTCGAACCGCTGTCCTTTGGTTGTGTCGAACCGGAAAGCTGCGATCTCAATTGTTGACTTCCATTGCGCTCATCCAGCGTGGGTTACCAATCAAAATCCAAATCGATCCCGAAAACGCCGCTCAGGCCAGTGATCTCCAGCAGTTTCTAACCGAGTGCCAAATCGCCATAAGCGTTTATTGCGCCGATCAACGATCGGAGTCGGGCGGGAGATCTATCTCAGTGCCTTCAACCCAACCTCAACCCATCCACAAAACTCCTCAGACTTCCTGTCTCTTCCTCATGACTACCCGTGGCAACCAACCATGCCTGCTAACTCTTTTTTATTGCAGCATTTAAACTCATAACCCAAAGGTCGGCGGTTCAAGTCCCATTCTTGCAACGAGTTGCAAAGGCTGTGCCTAACGGCCAACCCAACAAACCGAAGTCTCCCGAATGCAAGGCGCCGGTTCGATCCTGGCCCGCGCCTCCAAATTCTTCTCCTAAGGTCAATAGTTCGTATAGTATTCCCCCTTCTCCTTCCATTATGTCCAATGTGTATTTTTCGTCCTCAATCGTGGTGAATCGGCGAAAATAGGGCCGAATCGTGATGGGGGGCGGACAAAAATTGGGTGAAGGGCGGACAAAAACCAGAGGGTTGGAGGTCTCATTGTCCCCCGATCCTGTTCCTGCGCAAGCTGCTCCTTGTAGCAATGTATGTGTGGAACGGAATGTATTCGGATCTTCGACATGGGACAAGCAGCGATTCCAGCGCCGATTGGGCGCGTCCGCGCACCGAAGAGCGTTTTCACCTGTGCCGTTCCAGAGTATTTGGGTGTGTACCGTTGGCTACAGTGGATACCGACTCGTCGTCGCTCCAACAGCGTCGCCAAAGCCGATTCGGAAGGACGCTACAAAGGATGCAAGCCCATTCCGGAAGACCTGCGGCACGACGCTCTGAAGTTGGCCGCCGAGGGCGCCACCCGCAAAGCTCTCGCATCACAACTCGGCATCGGCTAAGCTACCTCGTATCGGATTCTGGCTAACCAGGGGAACCAGAAATCCTGACCGGACTTCCGTTTTCAAGATTTCTGCCACACGACTTCTTGGAGCTCTCGTTATTTATCTTAAATTCATCGAGACTAACATCAGGAGCAAACAGGCAATAGATACGATAAACACTTCAAATTCCAAACACGAGCGAAACTGGGATGTGTTCTTTCTCATCCGTCTCTCGGAGGAGCCTCCTCATGCCGGTTGGCCTTGCGAATGCACCTTCTCGATGCATTAGAGCGATGTGTGCCATCATCTTGCTTTCTTTTTTTAGCGAATGCGGATTGACCGCATTCGCACAGAGCGGAACCAGTTCCTTGCGTGGAATTCTCAAGGATCCATCCGGTGCGACCGTTGCCAAGGCGGAAGTGATCCTGAAGAATTCTTCGACCGGACTGCAACGTGCGACAACTAGCGGCCAGCAGGGGGAATATCAGCTTCTCCAGGTAACGCCGGGAAGCTATTCAGTCGAGGTGCACGCGAGTGGGTTTGCGCCTGCGGTCAGCCAAAAGATCGATCTTCTTGTCGACACACCCGCGACGCTTAACTTCAATCTACAGATCGGTGCAGTTGAAACCGACGTGCAGGTATCGAGTGGCGATACAGGGATGAACACGGCAGACGCTACATTGGGCCACCCCTTCGACCAGCAGCAGATTCTTGCGCTTCCCTCCGAAGGGCGCAATCCGGTCGAGTTGCTGAGCCTGCAGGCCGGAGTTGCATATTTGGGAACAAACACGGATGCATCCTCGGATTCGCGCAGCGGAGCGGTGAACGGAGCGCGCAGCGATCAGAGCAACATCACCGTTGACGGCCTGGATAACAACGACCAGTTGCTGGGCAGTGCGTTTACGGGCACGCTGCGCATGCCGATGGACTCGCTAGAAGAGTTCCGCGTGACCACGTCAAATGCCAATGCCGACGCGGGACGATCATCGGGCGCGCAAGTCTCCCTGGTTACCAAGAGTGGTACGAACGCGTTGCACGGTTCGCTCTACTGGTACAACCGCACGCGCTTCGGCGTCGCCAATGACTGGTTCAACAAACAGGCTCAGATAGAAGAGGGCGAAGCCAACAAGCCCGGCCAGTTGATCCGCAATACCTTTGGCGCATCGCTGGGCGGGCCGATTCTGCGCAACCGATTATTCTTCTTTGCCATCTGCGAAGGACAGCGATCGCGCGAAGCGGTGCAGAAGACGCAATCGGTTCCCTTGCAGAGCTTGCGCAACGGAACCGTGAATTACACCGGCGAGGACGGTAACAGGCATACTCTCACCGCCAGCGATCTGCGCAGCATTGACACCGGCTGCACCGCAAGCGGCACCTGTCCAAACGGTGGCGGGCCCAACAATGCCGTGGTGGACCTGTGGAACGGAGAGAGCAAACTGGCGGACGGCAGCACGATTCCGGTATATCCACAATCAAACACGGAAAGCGGCAGCGGGGCGGATGGGATGAACATCGGAGGTTACACCTTTGCCGCGCCACAACCGCAGGACCTGAATACTCTGGTGCTCAAGCTGGATTGGAATCTGACGAGCAACGGCAACCACCGCATTTTTGTGCGTGGCAATCTCCAGGATGATGAAACACAGGAGGCACCGCAGTTTCCTGGCCAGCCGTCCAGCCAGACAGTGAGCGGAAACAACAAAGGCATCGCGGCCGGGTATACAGCCATTCTGACCCCGCAACTGATCAACAACGCGCGGTTTGCCTATGTGCGCGAGGGCAACGGCACAACAGGGCGGAATGCATATTCGTATGTAGGCTTCTGGAATATTTCGGATCCTGTCTCTTTCGCGAGGACGACGCTGGTAAACGTGCCGGTGACGCAGGTGGTGGACGATCTGACCTGGTCTCATGGCCACCATACCCTGCAGTTCGGCGCAAACTGGCGCATGGTGCACAACAACAGGCAGTCGAACGAGCAGAACTTCATAGAGGGATCGGTGCATCCCACCTGGCTTTATGCTGGCGGCATCGCCAACACGGGGCAGGACCTGGACCCTGCAACAGGAAGCTATGAACCGGTCGATGCCAGCTTCGCCTATTCGTATGTGCCGCGGTAGCAGATGTAACCGGACTGGTTGGTTCGATCTCCGCCGCATATAACCAAGACAAGAACGGTGTGTTCGCAACGAGCGGTGCGCTGGTTCCACGTCACTTTCTCAACAATGAGATGGAGTTCTATGCGCAGGACTCCTGGAATCTGCATCCGCAGTGGCAGTTTACGCTTGGGCTGCGCTACGCACTGTTGCAGCCGCCTTATGAAACCGGCGGCAATCAGGTGTCTCCTACACCGGGTCTGGCCTCATTTTTTGCAGGACGCACGGCGGCCATGAAGCGTGGACAGATGTACAGGCCGTCCATATCCTACGCACTGGGCGGGCAGGCCAATGGCAAGGAGCCGTATTGGAACTGGGACTGGCGAGATCTTTCGCCGCGCGTTGCATTCGCAGTTACCCCGACGGCTTCGAATGGATTTTGGCATGCGCTCCTCGGCTCCGGAAAAACCGCGATTCACGGCGGCTACGGGCTCTACTTCGACCACTTCGGAGAAGGCGTGGTGAACAGCTTCGATCGCATGGGTTCCTTTGGATTGACATCGAATCTCGAAAATCCCTCCGGCGTGGAACGAACCAACTGTGTTGTGCGTTTCTCCGCGCTTACCACGATTCCTTCGGGCAATGGCTGCCCGACGACGACCGGCGGTCCAGCTGTCGCCGAATTGCCCGCCCAGCCTACGGGAGGATTTCCCTCCACGCCGCCTGGCGCGGGAGAGAACGGAAGCTTTGCTACTGCATGGGGCATCGACAATACCCTGAAGACGCCTTATGCGCATGTCGTGAGCCTGAGCCTGGCCCGAGAACTGCCAAAGAATTTTGCGCTGGAGGTCGCCTATGTGGGCCACTTCGGACGCAGACTTCTTCAGGAAGTGGACATGGCCGAGCCTGTCAACATGACCGATCCAACTTCCGGCGCAACATATTTCCAGGCCGCCACGGAACTGGCTAAACTAGTTAACGCCAAGACGCCGATCTCTCAGGTCAGCCCCATCGCCTATTGGGAAAATCTGTTTCCATCAGCCGCCGGAGCGGGACTACTGTCCTGCACGGACTGCAACGGCAACAATACATCCTGTTCGCCTGGCACCGCGCCGTCATCGCCTTCGGCCACGCAGAATATCTACGATCTGTTCTATACCGACAGCCCCAACTATACGTATGCGCTGCAATCGCTGGATACGAATTGTTTCCCCGCATGCTCTACGATTTCTCCGTCGGGGTATGCTTTTTGGGACGATCAGTTTTCTTCCCTCTACGCTTGGCGGAGCACCGGCACGAGCAATTACAACGCGTTCCAGGCCAGTCTGCGGCATCACGCTGGCGCTGTCATGGTGGACGTGAACTACACCTATTCGAAATCTCTTGACGAGAACTCGGAAGCCGAGCGCATCAACGAGTATGAAAACGGAGGTGGCACGGCCGCAGCCTACAGCGGCCAGGTCATCAACTCGTGGAACACCAAGGGACTGTATGGGCCATCCGACTTCGATGCGCGCCACCAACTGAACGCGAACTGGATGCTGAGTCTGCCGGTGGGACGCGGCAAGATGCTTGCCTGCGGCATCTCGCGCCTCGGCGGGCTGGCCATCGACGACTGGCACCTGTCGGGGCTGGCGCGTTGGTCCAGCGGCTACCCCTTCAGCATTTCCACCTACGCCTTCGGCACCGACTACGAGCAGGATAGCCGCGCCGTGGTGGTGGGCAGCAATCCGCACACCGGTGTCACAATGAACAACGGTGTTCCAAACGCCTTCAAGAACGCCTCTTCCGCCGCAAGTTCCTTCCGCTTCGCCTACCCTGGCGAGTCGGGCCAGAGAAACAATCTGGTTGGACCGGGCTACTTCGGCATCGACATGAGCCTTGCCAAACAATGGAAGATGTTCTCTGATAGCAGCGTGCGCTTCACGTGGGATGTCTTCAACGTTACAAACTCTGTGCGCTTCGATAGCGGAACGATCAGCCAATACCTGCTCTATTCCTCCACGCTGGGCAATTTCTCGCAGTCGATGACCAAACCCCGCGTCATGCAGTTCAGCCTTCGTTATAGCTACTGATGAGGAGACATGAATTGATTCGGCGAATTTCGATTGCAGCTTTTCTTCTTTTCTGCGTCCTGGCCTCGCACACGGCGCAGGCCCAGGCGCGCACACGCAACGTGGTGCTCATCGTAAGCGATGGATTGCGCTGGCAGGAGATTTTCACCGGAGCGGACCCCACATTGCTGAACGAAAAGGATGGCGGCATCTGGGAAAGCGCCGAAACCTTGCGCGGCAAATACTGGAGTGACGATCCCACCGAACGGCGCCGCAAGCTGTTTCCATTTCTTTGGGATGTCGTTGCGCGTCAAGGACAGATGTATGGGAATCGCAACTTGGGCAGCATCGCGCAGGTCACCAATCCTTACGCTTTTTCCTATCCTGGCTACAACGAGATGATCACCGGTAAGGGCGATCCTCGGATCGATAAGAATGACTTCGGTCCCAATCCGAACATCAACGTCTTCGAGTGGCTGAACCGCCAGCCGGATCTCGTCGGCCAGGTACATGTCTACGGCACTTGGGATACCTTTCGCGACATCTTCAATCAGAAACGCAGTGGATTGCCGGTGAGCGCGGGCTGGACGATTACCCCTAGTACCGGAACTTCGGACGGCGACAAACTCTACGCACAACTACTGGCGACCGCAACGCGTTTTGACGACGAAGATTTGGACAATGCTCTGCTTGTTAGCGATCATCTGAAAACGTATTTTTCTGAGCCTCTGCCGGCGGTTTCTGAGTCGCCATTCGTAGCTTCATTTTGAGGTACTCACAGTAGTTTTCCGGGGCGGGATTATCCTGGAGTTCCTCG
>Ga0224528_1000050_pt1 | contig 93058 bp, 62 predicted proteins | sample CBST25metaG_2_FD_179888 | JGI IMG/M metagenome (GOLD analysis project Ga0224528, IMG submission 179888) | Peat soil microbial communities from Stordalen Mire, Sweden - C.B.S.T25 | ecosystem: Environmental > Terrestrial > Soil > Wetlands > Peat | place: Sweden: Norrbotten County, Stordalen Mire...
TTCCCGCAACGAGCACAGAGGTATCGACCACGCCTCTAGGCCGTTTTTTCTTGGGGTAGGGCAATGACGCTGATCTCCGGTGATTTCTTTCGTTGCGCCCGATACAGCTTGATCTCATCCAGGATTTCGCGGTCCGTCGTGCCCTTCAGGTCGCCGGAGGCTTCCTTGAAGGCGAGGGTAATCTCTTCTTTCCAGCCCTTCCGCTTTCTCCCGTTCGCTTCATCACTACGCGATTCCGTTATCGGAAGCTGGGCTTCGAGTTCTCTGGCCAATGCCTCAAGCGGAATTTCGATTTTGACCACTTCTTTTCCCCGAACCGGCCGCGAAAGAATCGAGATATTGGAAAACAGCCCGGCCTTCGATCTTTCCGCGTCCTTGAAAATCTCCCTGGTGAATCTCGCCAGCAGAGGCACAGACGTTCCCAGCGACTCCTTGAGGTAAAAAGCGACCTTCGCCTCCAGAAGAAGCGCAGCGTCGAAAACGAAGAATCTGTCCTTCCGCTGCGGCTGCAAAACGCCGAACTGGACCAAGTTCTGGAGGTCCTTGGGTGCAACGCCCAGAACCGCGCTGGCCTCCCGGAGTTTGAGTTGAATCGTCTGCATAGTATCCACCTTCATCTAAATATTAGATGAAGTCGGCGAATTGTACAAAGAAATTGTTGACTACCTACGGTCTGGTAGCGATTTGGAAGGTAGGTCTGGTCAGCAACGGCAAAGTGCCACAAGCTGTGGCACAATCATCCATCCGACATAGCTACGACCCAGCACGCCCACAGCAATTGTGCAATATGCTGTTGTACAATTGCTCGTCTGGTCAGGGTGCAACATTTGTGTGATCCCTGCGTCGAATCCGGCATCCGTTCTGTCCACGACCAGGTTTCCAGAAGCGGTTGTGCAGTACGAGCATTCGGTAACCGCCCGAATGCTTAACAGCGGTTTTTCCAGCAGAGTATTCGGCTAGGCCGAATGCTCAACTCACGCGCAAACTTCGCCGAATTCTTCGCCGAATTGCGCGCCATAGGGGCTCCAAAACGTCCTCTGTTGTCCTCTGTACTCCGTTGATAACATGCGTACTCCGGGGTTAATGAGTGCACTGTTAACCGAAGGGTTGTAGGTTCGAGTCCTACCTGAGGAGCCAATTATTTTCATAGACTTACGAGCCTTCCGAACCCCCTGACAACCCCTTGAAAAACCCGATTGTGGGGACTTTTGTGGGTACCCCCTCGGGCAGCCCCGTTTCCTGGCTGGATTCTTCCACAGGTCGTCTCGTAACAATGGACTCCAGGGCGCGGCGCTTCGCCTCCATGCGAATGTGGCTATAGTGCTTGAGCATCTGCTTGGAGACATGCCCGGCGATGTCCATGATGGTCTGGTCGCCCGCGCCGCTTTCTGCGAGGTCGGTGATTAGCGTGTGACGGTTGTCGTGCCAGCGGCCTTTCACCTGGGCCTTCTTCCGCAAGGTGTTCCATGCCGTCTTGAGGGTGGTGACAGGGCGCGTGGGATCGCTCGGACTCGGTTTTCCGAAGGGGAAGACATACCATTCGGCTCGGGGTTCTCCGAATTTCATTTGATACCACTCGGCATATTCGGCGAAGACTTCCAAAAGAGTGGAGTTCAAGGGAATCGTGCGTCCCTCGCCCGCTTCGGTCTTGCTGCGGCCCACTGCCAGATAATTCTTCGTGAAGTTGATTTGCCCCCAAGTCAGGGTCTTGATTTCGGCATCGCGCATTCCGGCGTTGAGCGCCAGCGATAACGCAAGAAAGATGTGCGGAGACCGGGCCGTGCGGGCCTCTTCCAACATCCGGTCTTTTTCCTCTGGCGTGAAGGCCTTTCCTACGGTTTGGTGAACCTTCAGCTTGAGCATCTTTCTCTTGCGCAAGCGGATGCGGAGCAGGTCGCCCGGCTCATCCAGAATGCGCAGTAAAAAGCCGACTTCTTCATTGACGCTCTTGGGAGAAGCGCCCTCGTCGAGACGGGCATTCTGGTAGTGAATGATCGCCGCCTCATTGAAATCGACAAGCATCTTGCGGCCGAGGATTTGCTTCAGGTGATGGACTGCATACTCGGCAAAAACCATAGACTGGGGCAGCCTCAACTTGTAAGTGGCAAGGAACTCGTCCGCCAAGTCGCTGAATGTGCGGATCCGTTCGTGGCGCTGGTCGGTGAAGTTGTTGAAACCCTCTTCCAACTCGCGCTTGCGCTTCTGCTCAGCCCCTTTGGCGATAGTTTTCGAGGGCGATTTCGAGGACTCGCGGATGCGCCGCCCAGAGAACCAGAATTCGTACCACCAGATTTCACCGCGTCGGAAGAGACTCAAGGTCGTCTCGTAACAATGGACTCCAGGGCGCGGCGCTTCGCCTCCATGCGAATGTGGCTATAGTGCTTGAGCATCTGCTTGGAGACATGCCCGGCGATGTCCATGATGGTCTGGTCGCCCGCGCCGCTTTCTGCGAGGTCGGTGATTAGCGTGTGACGGTTGTCGTGCCAGCGGCCTTTCACCTGGGCCTTCTTCCGCAAGGTGTTCCATGCCGTCTTGAGGGTGGTGACAGGGCGCGTGGGATCGCTCGGACTCGGTTTTCCGAAGGGGAAGACATACCATTCGGCTCGGGGTTCTCCGAATTTCATTTGATACCACTCGGCATATTCGGCGAAGACTTCCAAAAGAGTGGAGTTCAAGGGAATCGTGCGTCCCTCGCCCGCTTCGGTCTTGCTGCGGCCCACTGCCAGATAATTCTTCGTGAAGTTGATTTGCCCCCAAGTCAGGGTCTTGATTTCGGCATCGCGCATTCCGGCGTTGAGCGCCAGCGATAACGCAAGAAAGATGTGCGGAGACCGGGCCGTGCGGGCCTCTTCCAACATCCGGTCTTTTTCCTCTGGCGTGAAGGCCTTTCCTACGGTTTGGTGAACCTTCAGCTTGAGCATCTTTCTCTTGCGCAAGCGGATGCGGAGCAGGTCGCCCGGCTCATCCAGAATGCGCAGTAAAAAGCCGACTTCTTCATTGACGCTCTTGGGAGAAGCGCCCTCGTCGAGACGGGCATTCTGGTAGTGAATGATCGCCGCCTCATTGAAATCGACAAGCATCTTGCGGCCGAGGATTTGCTTCAGGTGATGGACTGCATACTCGGCAAAAACCATAGACTGGGGCAGCCTCAACTTGTAAGTGGCAAGGAACTCGTCCGCCAAGTCGCTGAATGTGCGGATCCGTTCGTGGCGCTGGTCGGTGAAGTTGTTGAAACCCTCTTCCAACTCGCGCTTGCGCTTCTGCTCAGCCCCTTTGGCGATAGTTTTCGAGGGCGATTTCGAGGACTCGCGGATGCGCCGCCCAGAGAACCAGAATTCGTACCACCAGATTTCACCGCGTCGGAAGAGACTCATGGGAATCGCTCCTGTTCTCCTGCCTACTCTCTTTCCGCAGGGGAAGATGCAGATGAGGACGCGCGCCGGATGGTGCGCATATCCAGAAACATTTTTTGCGGGCGGTTTGCTGCGGCTCCTTCCAGCGGAAGGAAGCCGTAACGCGCATACCATCCTGCCTTGTCAGGGTAAGCGTCGGTGATGAGGCAACGGCAGCCGACTTCGTCGGCCACGCGCAACGTAATCTTGAGGGCCTCGGAGAGCAGCGCGTGTCCGAGACCTCGACCGCTGAAGCGCTTGTCCACGGCCAGGCGCGCCAGCAGGACCAGAGGCAATTCATAGGGAGACAAGCCGCGCACGTACTTCTTGGGAAACCGCTCGCGCGGAACGCTGGAGGTTGCCAGCGTGAAGTAGCCCAACACTGCGCGTGGCGCGGATTCCTCAAGCGCGACGTACGTTACGCCAATCGAGACCTTCTGCTGATTGGTCCACGCATGACGCTGCAAGTAACTGTTGAGCGGCGCGTCTCCACAATCGAAGTTCTCCACCTCGTCGAATTCTTCGAGACGGCGAATCGTGACAGCCAACTCAGTGCCTCATCGCCCGAAGAAGGGCTTCGGTGGGCTCGGCCGGCTTGCTGGTTGCAAGCACGGCGAGGCTTTCCAACTCCGCCGGTGTCCAGGCAATTTCAGTCTGCGGCAAGGTCAGTTCGGGCGCTACGCGCTCCAGGCGGGGAAAGAGCAACACCTTGCGTTCCCCGCTGGTGCTCTCGCTGACGATGCGGTGCCCGCTCTTGCGCTCGGCGACAGCCCAGCGAAAGAGCGCCAGGGCGTCGGCCAGGAAATCCGAGTTGCTGGCCATCTCCAGTTCTGCCTTGAGACGGCGCACCATTTGGTCTTCCGAGGGGGCAAGATCGGCCTGGAACTTGATCTTCGGTGCCTTGGCCCGCATGTGAAGCTGAGGCACCGCGTGTTTCGACTTTTCTTTGACGGTTGCAGGCATGAAAGTGCTCCTGAAAAGATGATACTCTTTTCAGGTTTCAATCTCGAGTGCTTGTCGAGTCGTATTTTGCCACCATGCTGCTGATCTTGTCCCCGTCTTGCAATGAATATTTGGGAGTTTATGTGCATCTGATTTATCCCGTTCGTCTTAACCGAACAGCACCCCTCACGGATCGCGGTTCAATCCGCTGGTCGGGATCATCGCCTCCGAAGGGCTGGGCCTGCGCCCAACGGTTCAATTCGTCCTCGTCATAACGAACCAGCGAGCCGAATTTGTGGTATTTCGGTCCCCGGTCCTCAAGACGCCACCGGCGTAAGGTGGCAAGGTTGATGCGTGTTCGTTCCGCGACTTGAATCTCGTCGGGTCCAATTCCCCGCCGCTTGCGGCGTAGCGTTAGCTCGGGTTTTTCGGGATACCTCGCCGCTTGCGGCAAGGTGGTTCATTTGGCGAAGAGGCCGCTCCCACCTTGATCGATTCGCAAAGAACACAAATCGATCAAGGTGAGGCATCCGGTTACGTGGAAATCAGCAGCGGGTGAAGGCCCGCTAGATCTGCATGACTTCGGCTTCCTTTTTCTGCGAAAGCTCTTCCATGCGGCGGATCTCGGTGTCGGTGATCTTCTGGATCTCTTCGAGCGCGCGCTCCTCTTCGTCCTCGCTGACCTTCTTTTCCTTGGCGAGTTTCTTGAGGGCGTCATTGCCGTCGCGGCGCACGTTGCGGACGGCGGTGCGCTGATCTTCAAGAATCTTATTAATGTGCTTGCAGACCTCGCGGCGGTGCTCTTCTGTCATGGGCGGAACGGGCACGCGCAAGAGCTTGCCGTCCGAAATGGGGTTCAGGCCCAGGTCGGCGGCTTGTATGGCCTTCTCGACCTCCTTGAGGACGCTGGGGTCCCAGGGCGAAATCAGAATCAGTTGCGGCTCTGGCGAGGAGAGCTGCGCCATCTGGTTGAGGGGGGTGGGGGTGCCGTAGTAGTCCACCTTAATCTGGTCGAGCATGTGCACGCTGGCCCGGCCAGTGCGCGTGGCGGCCAAAGCGGCCTGGAAGGTGGCCACAGCCTGATCCATTCTCCGCGTGAGACCGACATGAAGTTCTTTGAGCGCCGGAATACCGGCCATAATCGAAGCTGCCATTGATTTGTCCTCGTGGTGCCAGTTGCCAACGAACATTCTACTAAAATTGCGGCTGCATGGCGCGGCGGTCGCAAACACTGCATGAAAATCTATCTCCCGGTCGATGCAGCCTGTTGGTGGGCGTGGTAGCTGGAACGGACCAACGGGCCCGATTCGACGTGGCGGAAGCCCATTTTAAGCGCCTCGGCCTTCAACCCGGAAAACTCGCGCGGAGTGTAAAGGCGGGCCATGGGCAGGTGGTTGCGCGAAGGGCGCAGATACTGGCCGATGGTGAGGATGTCGCAGTGAACCGCGGCCAGATCGCGGAACACTTGGAACAATTCGGCGGTCTCCTCGCCGAGGCCGACCATGACGCCGGATTTCGTCAGTCCTTCGGGGCGCAACTCCTTGGCGTAGCGCAAAAGCTCAAGGGAACGTTCGTAGCGCGCGCCGGGACGAGCCACGCGATAGAGCCGGGGAACCGTCTCGGTGTTGTGATTGAGCACGTCGGGGCGGGCCTCGACGACGGTGCGAATGGCTTCCGGATTGCCCTGGAAGTCGGGGATGAGCACTTCGACGCGGCAGTTGGGGGACAGGCGGCGGATTTCTTCAATTGCCAGGGCGAAGACGCGTGCGCCGCCGGGCAGATCGTCGTCGCGATCGACGCTGGTGAGGACGGCGAAGTCCAGACCCAGCGCGGAGACGGCCTGCGCCACGCGGCGAGGCTCGTCGAAGTCGATGGGCTCGGGATGGCCCTTAGGCACGGCGCAGAAGCCGCAGTGGCGGGTGCAGAGGTTGCCCAGTAGCAGGAAAGTCGCGGTTTTGGCTTGCCAGCACTCGCCGATGTTGGGGCAGCGGGCGCTCTCGCAGACGGTGTTGAGCTGGAGGGAGCGGGCCAGTTGCTTGAGCGAGTGGTAGTTCTCGCCAACGGGGGCGCGGGCCTTGAGCCATTCCGGCTTGGGAGCCGGGGGCTTGCGGGCGGGCGCGATTTGGATCAGTTCCGTCACGATTCCATTGTACGGGGGATGCGGTTTCCGGCGATGTCAGCGCTTCTCCAGCTTCAGTTTCCGAGCGCGTAGAGCTTGCCATCGACGCTGCCGAAGTAGAGCGTTCCATCGTGCACCGCCGGCGAGGAGAGGATGGAGCCCATCGAGAACAGCTTGGTGCGCATATCCACAATGGTTTCGTCCAGCGTGGGACCAGACCAGACCGCATCCCCCTTTAGCTTCCCATCCGGGCCAAGGAAACGCGGTCCATTGGCGGCGAAGGCCGGCGTGGCAAAAGCGCCCGCATAGGCGCGCCGCTTGAGATCCACATCATGCAACTGGCCGTCGAAGGCGCCGAAATAGGCGTGGGAACCTGCAACTGCCGGCGAGGAAAAGCCATAGATGCCGGTCGGGAGCCAGTACAGCACTTTGCCGGAAGCGGCATCGAGAGCCTGGAAACGAAAAGTGTCGGAAGTGGTGTAATAGACCACGCCATCGGCCACGGCAGGCGAGGCGATCACCCAGGATCCGTCGTTCGGCGTCTTCCACTTGAGTGCGCCGGTCAGTGCATCCAGAGCATAGACATTTGCGTCCCGGCAGCCGAAATACACGACGCCATCGGCAATCGCCGCAGAGCCGGGAATGCCCGTCATGAGATGGATTTTGTTGTCTTCGCCGGTTTTGAACTTCCACTTCAAAGCGCCGGTTGCGGCGTCCAATGCGTAAAAGTACGTGTCCCAGCTTCCGATGTAGACGATGCCGCCGGAGACAGCCGGAGAGCCATGGACAACGTCGCCGGTTTTGAACTTCCACTGGAGCGCGCCGGAACTGGCGTCAACGGCATAGACATAACCGTCTCCGCTCCCGAAGTAAACCGCGCCGCCGACAACAGTGGGAGAAGAAAGGAAAAAGTCCCAGGGGTCCGGCACGACCTCCGTGGGAGGAAACGCGCCCAGCGTCCCGGCTTTGGTGAAGCGATGCTCTCCCTCGGTTGCAAAGAACCAGCGCTGCTTTCCGGTGATCGCATCCACGGCATAGAGGTTGCCGTCGAGACTGATCGCATAGACAACGCCGCCAGCAACTGCCGGCGAAGAATTCACCTGGCCATGGGCATCGAACTTCCAGCGGAGTTTTCCGGCGGCATCGACGGCATAAAGGCTTCCGTCATGGCTGCCAAAGTAAACCACGCCGCCAGCCACGGCGGGCGAGGAAACGATGGCTCCGCCGGTTGCAAAGGCCCACTTCAGCGAAAGCTGCCGCGGCGCTTGCGAAGCATAGACGCCCAGATGAGATGGGCCACCGCGAAAGCTCGATTGCGCTTCCTGCGCCACAGCGGCCGCAGCAAACAGACAGGCGAATGCTATCGCACTGAATCGATCCATGCAGGCGATTATAGCAATACGAAGATCACTGCCAAAACCAGCAATCGAAGGGGTTCTGATTCAGTTTTCTTCCACACAAGACATTTCATCGAAGGGAATACGACGATCGTATTTCCTTCAAATTACTCCGCGGCGGCGATGGCCTCAGCGATGCGCACGACGGCCTGAAACTCGGCGCTGCTGTCGGGGCGGTGGCCGTTGACAAGGATGGAAAAGGCGAGGGTCTTGCCGCTGGCCGCGGTCAGGTAGCCGGAGAGGGCGTTTACCTCATTGAGCGTGCCGGTTTTGGCCCAGAGACGGCCCTTGAGCACTGAGTTCTTGAAGCGGCCCGATAGCGTTCCGTCCACACCAGCCACGGGCAGGGTATCGCGCCAGGCCGCGCCCCAGGGCTGCCGCGAGGCGTAGACCAGCAACTGCGTAAAAGCGCGGGGGGCGATGCGGTCGTCGGGACTCATGCCGGAGCCGTCGTAGAAAAAGAAGTCGCTGTCGTCAACACCCGCGCCGATGAGAAACTGGCGCACGACGCGCGTGCCCTCGGCAAAGCTGCCGTCAGAGCCATGGACCTTGCCGAGCAGGCGCAAAAGCAGTTCGGCGTGCAGGTTCTGGCTGACCTTGTTGGTGACCGTCACATCCTGAGTTATCGGAACGGAAATGTGCGTTGCGAGCACCGGGCGGCCCTCGATGGGAGCCTCAACGGTCGACAAGCCGGAGCGGGTGAGCTTGAGCGGCTGGGCGCGCTCACCGATGAAGTCGCCGGTTCCGTACAGGAACTTGTGCCGCGAGACGGGGGCTCCGTCGACCGTGACGCCACGGCTGCGGAGCGCCAGCTTGAAGGCGGCGGCGGCGAACTCGGCGGGGTCGTCCACTGTCAGGCTGGCGTGAAAGCCCTCAACCGGTATAGTGCCCCAGGCGCGCACCATCCTGTCGCCGGGGCGGCGATCGAGGCCAGGATGAGCCGCCTCGCCGTGAGCCGCGGGCGTCATGGAACCATCCAGGGCGAAGTAGTCCACCGGCGGGTTCCACTCGGCCACGGTTGCCGCTGGGTTTTCCGGGTCGGCGGCCACCGTCAACTCCACGGTGTTGTCGTTGAAACTAAGCGCTGAGACGGGCGCGCCGTACTCCCACTGCAGGCTGTCCCAGGCCCAGGAAACGCCATAGGGCTCGTCGGGATAGAAGCTGTCATCGCCGACAACGCTGCCCTCGACCCGGCGCACGCCAGCCTGCTCAACCTGCTCGGCCAGCCGATTCAGCACGTCAAGGCTGCTGGTTTTGGGGGCTTCAGTGGCGGACGGGGTGATTGTGGCGCCAGTGGCGGCGGCTTCTGGCGGGTGGTAGGGATAACGGCGCGCGCTCAGAGTGGGATCGCCCGCGCCGAGCAGAATCAGATCGCCGTGGAGTACGCCCTGGTTGTCGATTTTGCCGCTGGCCACGACGCGGGTGGTCCAGGTGAGGGTTTCGACGGGCAACAGAGCAAAGGCGGCGGCAGTGGTCACCAATTTGGCGTTCGAGGCCGGGATAAAAAGCTGGCCCTCGTTCAATCCGTAGAGCGGCTGGCCGTCGAGCGTGGCCACGCTGATGCCGAAGTGGGCGCGGCTCAGCGCCGGTTCGGCGAGAATGGCCTGAATGCGGTCGGCAAGCTGGCTCTTGACCGGAGCGGTCGGCACCGCCGGTTTGACGGCGTGTTGGGCCTGGGCAGCGAGCCCGGTGAAAAGGAGCAAAGCCAACAAAAACGCAGGAAACCGCCGAAAAGACTTCATGGAGGGAAGTTTATCAGGGGCAAAGAGTTTGCGGCGTACCATCGAATAGTGGAGGACGTCTCACGCCGCCAAGCGAGGATAGGCAAAGGAAAATGACCGGTTTTAGCAGAACAATTACTTGCTGGAAATTGCGCACCCGTACGCTGGAAGTGGGGCGGCGGACGCTGGTGATGGGCATTGTCAACGTCACGCCGGACTCGTTCAGCGACGGCGGGAAGTTCCTTGATCCGGCAGTGGCCGTGGCTCACGCGCTCGAACTACTGGACGAGGGCGCGGACATTCTGGATCTGGGCGCGGAAAGCACACGGCCAGGCTCGCGCGCGGGCGGAGGCTCTTCTCTCCCGCCGCTGGTCAGCGCCGAGGAGGAACAGGCGCGGCTTTTGCCCGTACTCGAAGGGATTCTTAAAGCGAGGCCGGATGCAATTCTTTCGATCGACACCTACAAAGCGGCGACGGCTCGGGCGGCGCTTGCAACGGGCGCTGAGATTGTGAACGACGTGAGCGGTTTCTTTTGGGACGCGGAGATGGCCGGGGTTTGCGCCGGGGCTGGCTGCGGCGTGGTGTTGATGCACACGCGGGGACGGCCCGAGGAGTGGAGCGCACTGCCGCCGCTGGCCTCCGATGAAATGCTGTGCGCGGTGCGGAATGGCCTTGCGGCAAGTTTGGCTCTAGCGGCTGGGGTGGGCATCCCGTTGGAGGCGCTGGCGCTCGATCCGGGCTACGGATTCGGCAAGAGCTTCGAGGCAAATTATGCGCTGCTGGCGCGTCAAGAGGAGCTTCTGACGTTGGGGCGGCCGCTATTGATAGGGGTGAGTAGAAAGAAATTTCTAGGCCGGACGCTGGCCGGACTTCATGGCGGGAGCGACGCGCCGATCGAAACTCGCGAGGTGGCCAGTCTGGCGGCGATGGTGGCGGCCATCCTGCATGGGGCGGACATTGTGCGCGTTCATGCAGTGCGCCCGGCCGTGGAGGCGGCGCGCGTGGCAGACGCGGTGCTGGCAGGCCGGACAGCGTAGAGCCAACATGGACTATGATGGATTTTTCCGGCAGTGCCGGACTCGGATCGGCTCCTCGCGGGTCGAGGCAATAGGAGGCATTCATGCCGCAGTGCAAATGCTGTGCAACAGGTAAGTGCAAGTGTGCGATTTTAATGCGGGTGCTGGGGCTTTGCATCTATGCCGTGTCGTTTTTTCTGCCCGCCGTCCGTGAGGTTGCCGGGCCTGGCGGAGACGCGCCGACGGTGTTGCGGGGCTCGCGCTGCGCATGGATCACGGTGGTGAACTCGCTGAATCCGCAGATCTGGCACTCCAAATACGCCCTGGCGATTCTGAGCGGCTGGATCAATCCGCTTATGGTGCTCTACCTGCTCCTGCTGATCTTTCCGGTGCTGGTGTGGCCGCGCCGCATCGTGGCTGGCGCCATGGTGGCTTTCCTTATCGGGACTTGGGCGTTTTTCTATATTTATCCGCTGGTTCCGTTGGCGGGGCACATCCTGTGGTCCGTTGGAATTCTGATGGTCGTGGCTGGAGAATTGATCCGGCGGAAAAAGGCTGAATTGGCGGTTGACTGAGAGCCGAACTACTACTATGACCTTTCGAATTTTTCGTTCCCTGGTTCCAAGAACGGGGAATTCACCCCGCGGGCAGCAGCAGAATGCGGACAGGGCTGAGACGAACTGCTCTGCTCGCGAGTTCGAGCGAAGCTTCAGGTTTTCGATCGATTGCGGTAATCGAAGGTTCTCGCGCACGGCAAGCGCAACTTCCGGTATAATTCTCTGAGGCACGGAGAGATGGCCGAGTGGCTGAAGGCGGCGGTTTGCTAAACCGTTGTAGGGGGTAAACCCCTACCGGGGGTTCGAATCCCCCTCTCTCCGCCATATGATTGAGCAATCCGATAAAAACAAGCAACTTGATGGTATAGAACTACTTCGGCATGTCGGGAACCCAGCAATATATTTGAAAATCTTACCGATTTTGCACTGCTTACAGCCTGCAAACCCCAAAAACTCGACAATTCGACAATAGACAACAGGTATACAGACAACCCAACAACGCAAGCGGGGCGCGTTCTCCTTATGTGCTGGCGACGCCAGAGTTCAGGGCAGGCTGAGCGTTGTGCGCAGCGACCGCGATCAGCAAGCCCGAGCCGATAATCAGCGTGCCGCCGATCAGCATGGGCAGGCCGGGCTTGTCATGCCAGACGATATAGGAGATCAAGGCCCCGGTGAGCAGTTGTGTGTAGTGGAACTGCGAAACGTTGCTGGCCGAGGTGTGCTTGACGGCGAAATAGAAGCTGAGTGTGCCGGCCGCGCAGAAAACGCCCATCATTCCCATTGCCAGCCAGAGCGTGGGCGTGAGCGGCTTGGGGTGGAAGCTGGTGAGCGCCAAGCCGGCCATGGCTGTGACCACGCCAGAACAGAAAGCGAGGCTTTCGGGTGGCTCGGTACGCGTCAGCACGCGCGACCAAACCATGTTGACCGAAAAGCAGGCGACGCAAACCAAGCAACTGGCGAGGCCGATGAGATCGATGTGCTGCGCGTGGCCAAAAGGGTCGACCGCAATGACCACGCCACAGAAGCCGACCAGCAGGGCAAGAGCCTTCTTCGCGGTGATGCGCTCGCCGAGAAAGACGGCCGAAAGCAGAGAGATGACCAGCGGTGAGGTGAAGATGAGGATATAGAACATGGTCAGCGAGAGATGGCGCAGTGCAATCACAACGCAGACATTGTTCGCCATGTCGAGCAGGGCGCGCAGCACCTGGCGAATCACCGAGCGCGGGCGCAGATTGCCAAGGCGGCGGCGCACGGCGGCTTGCAGCGTGAGCGTGACCGCCATGAAGAAACCCATGAAGGCAACGATCTCTTCTGGCGGCAGGCCGTATTGCCCGATCCACTTGATGCAACTGTCGCCGAGCACCCAGCAGGTGAAGCCGAAAACAGCAAAGAAGATGGCGGTCAGATCAGAGACGCGGGCTTTCATCGGGCCCCGTCGCGTCGGGCAGCTCGGAATGGGGAGAAGATCCAAGAAAACATGATGTAGTTTCAGGATAGACGATCGGGCGGTCATTCAGCCGGAGCCCGGAAACCGTGGTGAGCAGCCGGAAGGACTTTCCGAAATTGAGAAAGGATGTGTCCTATTTCACATCGAGCATTCCCTGGGCGCTAAACAGGCTGCGGAAAAAGGCACAGAATCAGACTGTTCGGAAGAAAGGTTTGGCAGGGGCTAAAGCCCGCATCTCTACTTTATTGCAGCTACGGCACGACTGAAGTCGTGCCCTGTTACAAAGCAGCCTTTTGGAACACCTTCTACGAGTTTTTCCGCAGCCTGTCAAGCCCATCCCCTTCACAACATCAGCTCATGCAACGCTTTCTCGGAGCCTTCGCGCATACTGTCTGGTTTCAGTTGGCGAGGATGATTTGCGTTTGACGAGCTCTTGCGATATTGTTAGTCCGATTCAGCCCAAGATAGAGAATCCACCATGAAACTTCGACGAAGGTCTGTGACTATTATTGGAATCGCGGCAGCGTCTTTGTGCCTGGTGGTGTTCGGACTCGTGATCTGGCGCGTGGAGCGCGCGTTGGGCGGCGCCAATCGCGACGCGTCGCAACAGGACCGTTTCGACGTTGAAGAGCGAACGCTGGGCGCGCAGCCCAATCCGGGCTTTGAAGGAATCTGGGCGCCGGCAGTTTTCAAAAGCGCGGCCTTGTTTCAGGGGAGCATCTATCTGGCCGGTCCGGCGGGGCTTTACGCTTATGCGGCTGACGGAACGCTCGAACACATCTATCGCGTGGGAATGGATCTGCCCACGGCTCCTTTGGGACAGATGATCGTGGGCATGCGGAATGGCGCGCGCCAGCCGGAACTGCTGATCGCCACCCTCGGCGAGGGCGTTCTAACCTTCGATGGCCAGAGCTTCCGGCAGATTCGTGCTCGCCAGGATGAGGCGCGGGCCATCACCAGCGTGCTGCCGCTGGCCTCCGGGCGGTTGCTGATGGGCACAGCCAAACTGGGCCTGCTGATTTATGACGGCAAGACTCTGAAGCGCTTCCATACGACAACGAACAATGTTTATGTCACCGCGCTGGCCGGTACGGAAGCCGAACTGTGGGTGGGCACGCTGAACGACGGCCTGCTGCACTGGCATGGCGGGCAAACCGAGCGCATCGGCGAAGAGCAGGGACTGCCCGACCGGCGCGTCGAGCAGATTGCCCTGGCCGAAGGCCGCGCCTACGTGGGCACTCCGATGGGCGTGGCCGAGGTGCGCGAGGGAAAGATCGCGCGCGTGCTGGCCAAGGGCAGATACGCCCATGCTTTGCTGGCCGATGGAGACTCGCTGCTGGTTGGGCAGATGGAAGCCGGAGTGATGCGCATCCCGCTTTCCGGTCCGGAGAATGACACCAACGCCAGAAGGCCCATTGTGGCTCTCTCCGGTGCTGAAAGTTCAGGCGAAACCCGTGTAACAATGCACGGGAAGCATTCCTCAGGGGCAAAATCACTGAGCGAGCGGCCCGTGCCGGTGACCGTGGAGCAGTTTCTCACCGCGGGAGGAAGTCGCTATGCTCTGGCCTCCAGCGGGCTGCTGCGCCAGGAGGCCGATGGGCAATGGCGCCGGACGCTGGGCGGCGGCGGTGCGCAACTGACCGACCGGGACATCTCCGCGCTGCTGGTGGGCTCCGACGGGCGGCTCTGGGTGGGCTATTTCGATCGCGGGTTGGATATTCTGCCGGCCGCGGGCGGCGAAGTGGAGCACGTCGAAAACGAGCACGTCTTCTGCGTGAACCGAATTGTGGAAGACGCCCGGCACGGCGCGGTGGCCGTAGCCACGGCCAATGGCCTGGTGATGTTCGACCGCGACGGACGGCAGAAGCAGGTTCTGGAGCGCGAAGCCGGGTTGATTGCCGATCACGTGACCGATGTGGCGCTCTATGGCGACGGCATGGCGCTGGCCACTCCGGCGGGAATCACGTTTTTGGATGCCAGCGGCGCGCACAGCATCTATGCCTTTCAAGGACTGGTCAACAACCATGTCTACGCGCTGGGCGCCAGCGGAAACCAGCTCGTGGCCGGAACGCTGGGCGGGCTTTCGCTGCTGACTGGCGACTCGGTGCGCAGGAATCTCACGACGGCGACCTCCGGCCTGAAACATAACTGGATTACGGGGTTGGCCCAGGTGGGCAATGAATGGCTGGTGGGCACTTATGGCGCGGGCGTGCTGCGCCTGGCGGCCGACGGCAGTGTGACGCCGACCGAGGCTACGCGTCAGGGCGTCGTGGTGAACCCGACGGCGATGGCGGCCGACGGACGAATCGTTCTGGCGGGAACGCTGGGAGAGGGGTTGCTGGTTGGCGACGCCACGGGGATGCGATGGAAGACAATCACCGCGGGTTTGCCCTCCTTGAATGTGACAGCCCTGGCAATCCGCAACGGCGTGGTTTACGTGGGCACGGAAAACGGGCTGGTGAAGATTTCCGAAGACAAGCTGTGAAGCGGAGTTAGCGAGTCAGTAGCAATTCATTTTCGCCGCAATGAGGAACGCGATGAGACGAAGCGGTTGGTTGTTGGCGCTGTTGCTTCTGATGCCGATGGCGGCAGTTGCGAACAGCGGCGTGCTGGTTCCACTGGATAAACAGGCGCCCGATCCGGCGATTCTTTCGCTGACCTCGATGGAGGTGGAAATCTCCATCGACAACGGCGACGCCCGCGTCTGGGTGCGGCAGGTCTTCACCAACCACACCGCCAGCCTGCAGGAGGGCAACTACCTCTTTGCCCTGCCCGGCGGCACGTCGGTCTCCGACTTTGCCGTTTGGGACGGCCCGGTGCGCATTCCCGCCGTCATCCTGGAGCGCAAGCGGGCCAAGGCAATCTATCAGCAGTTGAAAAGCCAGGCCATCGATCCGGGCCTGCTCGAACAGGGCGAGCGCACCGAGGACGACGCGCGGCGCAACTCGGTCTTCAGCGTGCACATCGTTCCCATTCCCGCCTACGGCACCAAGCGGCTGGAGATCGAATATCACGAACACATTCCCGTCGCGGCGCGCAAGAGCTACTTCCTGCTGCCGCTCAAGCCGGACGCTTACACGGGACAGACGGTGCAGAAGCTCACCATCCACTTTCAACTCCACTCCGCGGGGCGGCTGAAGGATTTCGCACTTCAGGGGCATCAGCTTCCATTCCGCATCGATCAGCAGGACGAACACACCATCCGGGGTACGGTCGATGCCTCGAATATCAACATGTCCGAGGACTTTGACCCTTCGTGGACCATCAACGAACCGGGCAATGCTCTGGAAGTGATTACCTATCGCGATCCCAATCCGGCGGTCACTGTCGGCGCTGGAATTGACCCCGGAACGGCACCGTCTAACCCGAAGGACAAGCTGAAGCCCTCCGCCGAGCCGGGCTTCTTTGAGGCGCTGGCGCAGCTTTCCGCGCCGCAGGCCGCTAGCCCGGCAGGCGGGCAGGGAAGCCGCACGGTCGTCGTGCTGATGGACACTTCGCTCTCCATGCAGTGGGAGAAGCTGGAGCGCAGTTATGCGGCCGCGGCCAAGCTGCTGGAAGGCCTGGGACCGCAGGACAACTTCAATTTGCTGCTCTACAACACCAGAGTCGAGAGCTTCAAGCCCGCTCCAGTAAGGGCGGAGTTCGCCCAGGTAACGGCTGCGATGAACTGGCTGCGCCAGAGCCATCTGCGCGGCGGAACTGATTTACAGAAGGCTTTGGATGCTGGGCTCAATCAGTTCAGCGGCGGGGATGCGCCGGGCGCGGCGCTGGTTCTGTTGACCGATGGCGAGGCGACGCGCGGTGTGATTCAGAGCGGCAAGCTGGCGAGTTGGTACGCGGCAAAGTGGAAGCAGATGCCCGCCGTCCGCCGTCCGAAGACCGATATTTTCGCCGTGGGCGACGATGCGAATCTGCCTTTGCTGCGCATGTTGAGCCACAACGGCGGCGTGATGGAACAGGTGCTCTCCACCGAGCCGGTGGATTTCAAGCTGGCTGCCTTTCTCGGCAAGGTGGGGCGGGCTCCGATCGGCGATCTGCGGCTGACGGTGGCTCCGCAGGCCGCTGTGGACAAGGTCTATGCGCTGGAAGATTCGGTCTTCGACGGCGGCGAAGCGCGCTGGGTGGGACAGTACACCAAGCCGCAGAAGGGCGTGAGCTTCAGCGTGGACGGCCAGCAGGATGGCCGCTCCCTGACAGTGAAGGGCCAAGCAGACCTTCCGGCGCTGGCTCTCGAACACAATCAGTTGCCGCGCCTCTGGGCCGGAGCGCGGGTGCAGGCATTGCTTGACCAGATCGAACGCGACGGAGAAACCGAAGCGGCGATTAACGAGGTCATTCGCCTTGCGCGCCGATACAAGTTTGTCACACCTTACACCTCGTTTCTGGCCGCTCCTCGCGCGCTGCTGAGGCCGCGCGTGATTCGCCCCGGCGATCCGGTCCTGCGCGTGCATACCGACAAGGCCATTGTTTCGGTGATTGCTCTGTTCCCCTTTGGCCTGGAGAAGCCGCTGCGCTATTTGCCGGGCGAGGACGTCTGGCAGACGCGCTTCCTGGCACCCACGGATATGAAAGACGGTAGCTATCCGGTGCGGCTGGTTCTGCGCGATGCGAATGGGCAGGCTTATCGTGAGTCGAAGAGCTTTGTGATTGCCTCGACGCCGCCCACGGTCAAGGTGCGGCTCGATCGGAAGCGATTCCGCGCGGGCGAAACGATTCCGCTCAAGGTCAGCGCGTCGGAGAGCACGCGAACGCTGACCGCGCGCGTGGAAGGGCTGGCTCCGGTCAGCCTGCGCTGGGATCGTGAGCAGGGAGCGAGTACGGGCGAGATCGGCCTGCCGCGGGCCTTGCCTCCGGGCGAATATGTGCTGGCGGTAACGGCGGAAGACATGGCGCACAACCTGGGCAGCGCGGAGGTGCGAATTGAAGTGGTTCCTTAAGCGCGAATTTTCCAAGAAGTTTGTCTCCATGGCCGAAGCGCACGCATCCGGCCTCAGAATCGGATTGGGCGCGGTTGCCTTGACGGTGGCGGCGCTCACGGCTTCGGCTTCGCTGGTGGTCTGGCAGAGCCCCGGCTTGCTTTTGGGCGCGGGCAACGGAATCGCCCGGTGGCTGGAGAATGCCGAATCGGGCTCGGGCGTGGAGAAGGCGCTCTACCGGCTGATGAAGCTGCCCGGAGGTGAGGTGCTGTTTCGGCGCTCGCCGCGCGAAACACGTTCGGCGCTGGAGGCTCTGATCAGCGCCAACCAGAAGAGCGCGGCGCTCTACTCGCTGCGCGCCCTGGAAGACGAGCAGGCGCTGGACTTCGACGCCGCCGAGCGCGACTGGAAAAGCTGGGCGGAGCGAGCCGACGACAAGGCCGCCGCAAATCTCGACCTGGCGGATTTCTATGAGCGCCGGTTGAAACCGCGGGAAGAGCTGGCGGCTCTGGAAACCGTGGGCCAGACTGCGGCGAGCCCGCAGGAGCGCTGGACGGCGTCCGGCTCCGAGCGCTCGTGGAAGGCGTGGGAACGGACGCTGGAAGTGGTGGACCGATACGCGCTGGGCCGCGTGGCCGCGCAGCGAGAGTATGCCGGATGGGAGCGCCGTTATCCGCAGGAAGGTGCCGTCTACGAACGCGAACTGGCTTTTGATCTGGCAGGCAAGGACTTTTCCGCTGCCTCGGATTTGATTGCCCGCTATCGGAAAGCCATTCCCGGTGATGCCTTGTTCCCGGTTCGGGCCGAGGCGGAAGTCGCAGCGGGACGCGGCTCGGCAAGGGATGGGCTGGCTGTTTTCGATCGCAGTTTTCAGCCGTTGTGGCCGGCGGAGTTGGTGAAGAGCTACTGCGAAATGCTGACCAGCGGCCACCAGACGCTCAAGACTCGCGATGCGCTGCGGGCCAGTCTGGCAAGGAAACCGGAAGGCGGAGCCGAGACGCTGAAAGATGCGGCGAAGCTCTTCTATATCTTCCAGCAGCAGGGTCAACTGGAAGCCGCCAAGGCCGTGCTGGCCGAGTACCGCGAGCGCAAGGATGCGCACGCCGCCGCCTGGAGCGCCGACGAACTCTATACGCTGGGGCGTCTGCTGGAGGGCGTGCAGGATTTTCCCGAGGCCGCCCGCTACTACTACGCGCTGGCCGCCAACAAGCAGACTCCCGATGCCGAGCTGAAGGGGCTCGCAGGGCTGACGCGCATTCTGCTGACCGCCCCGGAGCAGCCGCTGCGCCTGGGCGGGGGCAATCTGGCGCTCTACAAGAGCATCGCCAGGATGGACCGCGGACCGGGCTACCTGAACGGCATTCTTTCGCTGTTCCTTAATTCGCAGCAGCCCGCCGTTGAGTATTCCAGCCAGGATCAGCTCGCCGCGCCTTACTTCCATCGCGCCAAAGCCGCCGAATTGCTGGCGGATATTGACCGGCGCTTTCCTCAATCGCAGGAGCGAGCGGAACTGCACGCGCGGCTGATGGACGCCTATGCGGCCTACGGCGAAAACGATGCTGTGATTCGCGAGGGAACTGCGTTTCTGGCGCAATTTCCGGCCGACGAGCGCCGCGTGGAAGTGGCGCTTGCCGTGGCCGATGTCTACAGCCGAACCAATCAGACAGAGAAGGAGTTCGCTCTTTACGCCAGTCTGTTGAAGGAGCTTGCAGCAAGGGCGGATGGCGTTCCACTGGGCGCGGAGGGAGCGGCTTACAGCAAGCCAGTCGCGCAACAGGCCGCGGGCAAGGTCCGCTCCGCCGATTATGCGCGCGTGCTGGACCGGTATCTTTCGCGGTTGGTGGCGATGCAGCGATTGCCCGATGCTCTGGTGGCGCTGCGCGGTGAACTGGACCACAATCCGCAGGACCCAGGGCTCTATGAAAAGCTGGCGGAGTTTCTGGAACAGAACCGCATGAATGCGCACGAGGAGGATGTCTACCAGCGGGCCATCGACCAGTTCCAGGACACCAGCTTCGGCACCGGCTGGTATGCCAAGCTGGCCCGCTTCTATCTGCGCCAGAGGCGCAATGCGGATTACTCCGCGCTTTCGCGCAAGGTGACCGGAATTTTTTCTGGAACCGAGCTGGAAAAGTATCTGAGCGAAGCTCCGGCGCCCGATGCGCGGCTTGCGTTGGAAGTCGATCTCTATGCCCATGACCGCTTTCCGCACGACCTGACTTTTGTTCGTAATCTGCTGGAGCAATACCGTGGGCACAAGCAGTGGAATGAGGCGGAGAAGCTGCTCTGGGAGCACTGGTCCGAGTCTCCCGCACTGCGCGACCAGTTGTTTGAGTTGCTGAGCAGAACCGGCCGGCTGGATGCGGAACTGGAGACGCTGCGCCAGCAGACCCCGGAGATCGACAAGGGCGATTGGAGCGTCCTGGCAAAATCCAACCCGGCGGCGGAACGCTTCTGGGTGGAGTCGTGTCTGTGGCAATCGCGCTATGAAGAGAGCGTGGACGCGGCCGATGCACTGGCCGCGGAGTATCCTGCCGATGAAGCGCTCGGCCAGCAGGCCTCGTCGCTCTATCGGTCGCTGGCTTACTTCCATCCCGAAGATACCGACAAGGCCATCGGAATTGAGAAGCGGCTGCTGAACGCCAAGCCGGATGATCTGGATACGCTGGCGCGCATCGGCGACATCTACGCCGACCGCGGTCGCTTTGCCGAGGCCGCGCCCTTCTGGACGCGCATGGCGGAGGTGCATCCGGGCGAGGCCGAAGGCTATCTGCAATCGGCCACGGTCTATTGGGATTACTTCGATTTTTCGTCCGCATTGGCGCAATTGCACAAAGGCCGCGAACGGTTGGCGGAGCCGACGCTGTTTGGCTACGAGGCGGGAGCAATTGAGGAAAGCCAGGGCGATTTGCCCAGCGCGGTCAAAGAATATGTCGCGAGTTCGCTCGGTGAAAAGCCCTCAGAGGAGAGCCGTGCCCGGCTGCAAACGCTGGCGCGTCATGCTGAGTTGCGCGACGCGGTCGAGTCTGAAACGGCGGGATTGCTGAAGTCGTCCGGACCCACCGGCGCGGCCATTGAGCTGCGCGTAAGCGTGCTTTCGGTGCAGCATCGCAACGCGCAGATCGCGCAGGAGCTGAAACAGGCCGTGGCGAAGACCGACTCTTTCGACGTGCTTGACGCGCTCACACAGGCTGCCCGCAATCACAGTTTGCCGGAGGTGGAGCAGCAGGCGATGGCGCGGCAGATTGCGCTCACTACCGACCCGGTGCACAATCTGGAGTTGCGTTATGAGCTGGTGAATCTGGAGGAGCAGCACAATCCGGCAGCCGCGGCGGCGGAAATTGAGTCCATCTACCGCGAACACGCCAAGGTGCTCGGCGTTGTGCGCGCAACGGTGGACTTCGATTGGAATCATCAGCAGAAGCCGCGCGCCGTCGCCGTTCTGCTGGAAGCGGCGGATGCCGCCTATCCCGACATGAAGCGGCAATTGCAGTTGGAAGCCGCGCGCAAGCTGACGGAAGAGGGCGAGTATCCGCGCTCGAAGAAGTTGCTGGAATCGCTGCTCAGCCAGAAGCCGCTCGATGCGGAGACCGAAGCCGCATTGGCGGATAACTATGCGCGCTCCGGCGATCAGGCAGGACTTGCGGCATTCTATCGGGCAGAGTTGACTGGCGTTCAGACTGCCAGCCTGGAGCGCGGTGAAAAGACGGCGCGGATCGCGCAGTTGCGCCGCGGAGCAATCGCGGCAGCCACCCTTCTTGGCAACTGGAGCGATGCGGCGGATCAATACATCGAATTGGTCAACGCCTATCCGGGAGATGCCGCGGTGACTCAGGAAGCCGCGCTCGTGGCCGGTGCGCACGGGCAGGGCGAAAAGCTTGTTGGCTTCTATCGCAAGACAGTTGCGGCTTCGCCGCGCGACGCTCGCTGGAGCATTGTGCTGGCTCGTCTGGAAACGGCGTTGGAGGATTATCCGGCGGCCATCGAGGCTTACGGCAAGGCGATTCGCGTGCGGCCGGAAGAGAAGGATTTGTATCTGTCGAAAGCCGATCTGGAAGAACGCCTCCACCGGCTGGATGATGCCGTCGCCGACTACGAACAGCTTTACAAGCTGAGCTACCGCGATCCGCAATGGATGGTGAAAACCGCCGAAGCGCGGGCGAGGCAAGGCCGCAATGCGGAGGCAGTGAAGGCGCTCGAGGAAGCCTGGATAAATGGTCGTCCGCAGCAGGCGAAGAATGATTTTGAGGTTGCTGTGAGACTCGAGCAATGGGGACTGCTCGACGAAGCGCGCAGGTTTGCCGAGCAGGGCGTGGATGCGGCTGGCGCCGATCTACTGGTGGATGCGGATAATCAGTCGGGCGCGGTGCTCTATGCGCGGATCATGGCGCGGCTGTGCCAGAGCGATACCGCTTTCACGCGCCTCGCAATCGCCCGGCAGAAGGCGGAAAACGTGCCCCTCTCTGCGGTGGCAGAGCAGGTGGTGAAACAAGGCTTCGGCGCAATCACCAATGAGGATTGGCGCCGTGAGCGGGTTGCCGAGCGCGCCAAACTGGCAAGGTCCGGCTTTGCGCAGGCATTGCAGTCCATGGCCGCGGTCATGGGCGAATACGGCACGCCGGAAGAGAAAACGCAGTTTGCCGCGTGGCTGCAGGGCAAGCGCGCCGGAGCCGCCAATGAAGCCGAATTGCGCGAAGTCTACTTGCCGGCCATGCAGGTGGCGGGGCTGGTCGACATGGAAGCCGACCTTCGATGGGAGTTAGCCGAAAAGAGCGGCGATTCCAATCGCGGGGGGCTGAGTGAGTGGCTGCAACTACAGCGGCGGCGGGTGCTGTTGGAGGGTGTCGGCGCAAAGCTGGAGAGGCTCGCCGCCACGCTTCCGGCCAAAAAGCAGCCGCCGGTCTTGCAGAAAGCGGTGGAAGTCTATCGTGCGCTGGGAGACTCCAGTGCGGAGCTGCGCGTGATGGAAAAGTTGCGGCCGTGGAATCAGGTTGGCGGAAGCGAGCAGCCGCGCTATTATAAGCTGCTGCTGGCCGCGCGGTCGCAGAAACTGGTGGAAAGAGCCGCTGGCACGGTGGGGTCGCGGAAGGCTGTCGCGGACAGCGCCGCGCAGTTCCTGGTGGCCAACGGCAACTCCGATCAGGCTCTTGCCGGAATTGCCGCGCGTTCCGCCGGGTTGCCCCCGGTGTGGAAAAAAGCCTATACCGGACTGACGGGCCTTTATCTGCGCGAGCATACGCCGCTGGTGCGCGCCAGCTTTGAAGGCGCGCTCGGCGGAGACCCGACCATCGCGGAGCGTCTCGCGCATCCGGTCGACCGCGAGCAGCAATTGGCGGGCGAAGTCTGGTTCTACTACGGCTCGCGCTACGGCGAGTATCTGGACGAGGAAAAGGACGAGCAGGCCGACAGCTATCTGGAGGCAGAACTGGAGCACACCCCGGACAGCGCCAGCGCCTATGCGCAGCTTGCGGAGTACCATGTCGGCTCTGGCCGGATTGAGGCCGCGCTCGAAGACTACCAGCATTCGCTCGACCTCAAGCGCGATCAACCAGCCGTGCTGGATCGCATCGCAACCATTGAATGGAAGCAGGGCCGGCAGGCGGAGGCGCTCTCCGCCTGGCAGTTGGCCGTTCAGCGGCTGGCCGACGAGATGGATGCACGCCGCGTGCCGGAAAGTTTCTGGGGCGACTTTACGCAGGTGCTGACGGATGCCGCGGCACAGCGACAATATGCGGCCATCAGCCAGCCCGTGGATGCGATGCTGCGCGTCTATCTGGCGCGCAATGGCGACTATCGCGCGGAGCCGTTGCTGGAGGCCGGCTATCACGCCCATGGCGACTCCATGGCGTGGATGCTGGAGATTACGGCGTCGGCCAGCAATCCGGGCTCGGTGCTCAGTTCACTTCTGCAAAGTGACTGGCGGAGTAATTGGACGCAGAAGGAACACCTGATTCGCCAAGACCAGATGAGCCAGCTTTATGCGCGCATTTTGGAACTCGAAAGACGCCAGGATCAAGTTAATCCGGGAGAGGCCAATTATGAACTTGAACTTGCCGAGTTTCGCTTGGTGGATGCGCTGCTCGACGAGAAAAAATTCACCGAGGCCCGTGCGGAATTCGCGCGCGTCCCCGAAAGTAGACGAAGCACTTCGCAGTGGCTCGGCGCTGAACTGCGTCTCTCCGAGGCGGAGGGCCGCTTGCCGCAGTTGATTGAACAGTGGAAGAAGCAGCCCGAAACGTCTCCCACCGCAAGCGACTTGCAGAATGCCGTCAGCGCATTGCGTGAGCCGTCGAGGCGCATGGTGATGCGCTTCTGCTATCAGCGCGCTCTCGATGCGCGCGAGCTGACCGCTCCCAACTTTTTGGGCCTTGCGGCCGTCGATCTGGATGAAAGCGATGTTCCCGGCGCCGTGGCCCTGCTGAAGCGCCTGGCGCTGGTCAGCGACAACACCTGGGCCGATACGGATTCGGCGGCTAGCCTTCTGGAGACGCGCGGCCGCTTTGCCGAGGCGCTGCCTTTCCTTCAACCACTGGCTGAGGCATTTCCCTGGAATGCGAGCTACAAGGTCCGGCTGGCTGCTGCCATACTGGCCGTTAGCCCGCAATCGCCGCAGGCGCTTGCAACGCTGACCGCCGTGGCCGCCGATCCCAAGGCGAAGTATGCGGAGCGGGTGGCCGCAGCCAAGGCGCTGAAGGGCCACGGCGGCGCAAAGTCCGATTCCGGCAGCGTGGAGTTACAGTTGCTGGCGCGCGACGGCTGTCCCGCTGCGAACGAGGTCAACAAACCATATTTTGTGGAAGCCCGCAGGGCCGCCGCAACCTGTGCGTCCGGCGACAAAGAGAGGGAACTGATTCTTCGCTCCGCCATTGCCGCCGCGCCCGACAACTCGGAGTTGCGCCTCCAGTATCTTTCGGCGGCCTTTGCGGCGGGTCAGAATGCTCGCGCTCTCGTGGCCGCGGAGCCAATTCTGGAAAACGGCGGAAGCTTCTACGGCCAGAGCTACGGGGGATACTACGGTTCGGACGATTACGAAAGCAATTTCAGCAAGCAGATCAAATCCACTCTTGCCGCACTGAAGCCAGAGGATGCGGCCAAACTTACTTGGTTTGCGATTCGCGCCAAGGAGACGCGGCATGAGAGCGACGAAGCCCTGCAACTTATGCAGAGTGCGATGGGCTCGGAAAAGGACTCGCCGCGGCAGCGCGCTTTTGAAGAAGAAAAGAAGCGGCTGGAGACGGATGTGGCCCGCAGTGTGGAAAACGAAGCGCGTGCTCCGAAGATTCACGCCGAGCTGGATCAAGACCGGGTGGTACGTCCACGATTGCTGCCGGGGATGCCGTTCACTCCCAGGAAGGCGGCCAGGACCGAGGAGGATGCGGAATGAAACGACGCCTCTTGATTTCAGCGGGCGCGCTGCTGCTGGGCTGTGCAGTGGTCTTCGCCGTGGGCGCATTGGAGCGGGTTCTCAAGCCCCAGCCCGAACTGCCGTCGCTGCTGCCCGAGGGAGCGTTGCTCTCCATCGAGGCTCGCGACTTCGGCTCCCTGCTGCACGACTGGAATAGCTCGGAGGAGAAGCGCGCATGGCTCGCCAGCGACAACCATGCGGTTTTCAGCGCTTCGCGTCTCTTCACACGGCTCTCTCAGGCGCAGGATGAGTTCTCCGCCGCGGCGGGACTTCCAGCCGACGCCAAACTGCTGGAGACAATTGCGGGCAAGCAGAGTTGCCTGGGACTTTACGACATCGGCAATCTCGAGTTTGTCTATGTCACGCGCCTCAATCAGCAGCAGATCGAAGGCACTCCGCTCTGGCAGACGCGGAGCAAATTTGAGCAGCGCAGCGAGGCCGGCAGCCCGTTCTACGTGCATACCGATGCGGCGTCGTCGCGCACCGCGGCCTTTGCCGCCAAGAATGGCTGGCTCATTCTCGGCACTCGCGAAGATCTGGTGGCGGGCGTGCTCGACCGCCTTGCCGGAGCCTCTTCGCACAACCTGGCCAACGAGGGCTGGTTTGCTGAAGCCGTCAAGCAGGCGCCGGGCGAGCGCGGCGATCTGCGCATGGTCCTGAATCTCGAAAAGATCGTCCCCTCGCCGTATTTCCGCAGTTACTGGGTTCAGCAGAACATCACAGAAATGAAGCAGTATGCCTCGGCGGTGAGCGACTTGTATCGGACCAGTCAGACTTACCGCGAGGAGCGCGTCCTGCTGCGCCGCGCCGGGCTGGCAGCCGTCTCCCAGGGCGATGTTCGCTCCCTCGTCGCTCTTGCTCCCGAGGACGCGGCTTTCTATGCTGCGCAAGCCTCGCCTGCCCCGGAGAGCGTGCTCGACACCTTGCGCGACAATCTGCTGGAGCCAAGGCCGGAGAGCGCGGCTGCGTCGTACACAACCGCTCCCGCGGCGGCCTCGGCGGAAAATGCCGGCAGCGCGGCGCAACTCGATGTGCGCATCGATCAGGCTCCGGATGTGGTCAAACAGGTGGATACATACGCGCCCCTGCGCGCACTGCTAGCTGCGCAGCTGCCCGACGCATCGCTGGAAGTTTTCTCTACGCGCGCTTCTCGGGAGGGTGTCTTTGTCTCGCTGCAAACGGCGATGGCTCTTTCAGCGCCGCAAAACTGGGATGAGGACGCGGTGCGCATGGCGCTGACCTCGGCCCTGCTGCCTGGCTTGACCGCCGGGAAACTCGGCGTGCGCTGGCAGAAGCGATCCAGCGCGGCGGGCGAGTATCTGGCCCTGGATGGCGCTGTGGCTCTCTGCCTCGCGGTGAACGGCAGGCAACTGCTGCTGGCCAACGATTCTCTCCTGCTGGAGCGTATGCTGGCGCGTCGTCAGAAAGCCGCTCCGGCCGATGAGAACGGCAGCGTGACGTATGCCGCCCTCTTCCGCCACACACAAGAGCAAGGCAATTTCCGCCGGCTGATGGCGCAGTTGGACCTCGCCGGGCATCGCGGCGCGACCGATCTTCAAGAAGCATCCGTCGACGGCCAGGCACCGGCATTCTTTTCCGGAAATGTGGCGAGCTTCAGCCGCGTCTTCTCCAAAGTGGAGTCGGAACAGGTGGAAGAAAGGGATCTCGGCGCCAAAGTGACGCAGACGGTTACTTATCAATGGCGTCGCTGACTGCGAAGCGATTCAGGCTGGCAACCGGCGCGTGGATCGTGCATCGAGCGGCCATTGCTATGATTTTTCTGCTCTTTTTCGCGTGCCAGATTTGGGCCCAGACCACGCGCGAGGCGCAGTTTTCTCTGGCGGCAAGGGCCGTTCTCGAGCGCAACTTTGGCGGCCCGGAAATCTCCTGGCTGCTACTCGATTCATCAGGCAGCGTGCTGGCTGAGCGATGGCCAGCGCAACCGGCGATTGCTCCCGGCTCCCTGGTCAAGCCGTTTCTTGCCATCGCCTACGGAGAACAGCACGGTGGCCAGTTTCCCATGGTGCACTGTCTGGGCACGCGCACCCGCTGCTGGCTTCCGGCGGGGCACGGAAACCTCGGACTGGAGGAGGCAATCGCACAGTCCTGCAATACCTATTTTCTGGACCTTGCAAATGGCCTGGATCGCAAGCGCGCGGCAGAGACCTTTGCTCGCTATGGGCTCGCCGGGCCTGGGGCAAATGCGCGCAGCGAAAATCTTGTGGGCCTGGGGACGGCCTGGAAAGAGATGCCACTGGCGCTGGCCAGGGCCTACCTAGCCATCGAAAAAGAACAGCACTCCGTCCTTCAAGGCAGGATCGTCAAGGGCATGCTCGGCTCAGCGGAGCATGGAACGGCGCGCGGAATCGATGCGGCTCTGGGCAGGAATGCAGCCTTGGCCAAGACCGGAACGGCGGTTTGCTCCCACACACCGCGAGCGGCTGCGGATGGATTCACCGTTGTGCTGTACCCGGCCGCGCAGCCTCGGCTCCTGCTCCTCGTGCGCGTGCATGGCGTAACCGGCGCTGCCAGTGCAGCCGTGGTGGGCGCAATGCTGCGCTCGCTCGGAGCCGGTGAAGGAGCGGCCAGGCAATGATCGACTCGATGCCCAGCGATCGCTCCGCCCTGATCCGCGCCTTTTACCGCGCTTGCATCTGGTCGACGTTCCTGCTGCTTCTTGTGGCCGTTCCGTCCGCCGAGGCACAGCAGGAGGTTCGCTTTGGCGTCCTGGGTTTATTCCATCCGCGCGAACTGCAACTCGAACCGGTGGACGGGCAAGTTCTCTCCGTAGTCGCCAAAGGCGCTACGGCCACTTCGGCGCTGGTGTTGAACGGCGAACCGGATCATCGCCAATTGCTCTTTCGTGCCGAGGGCGAACGCGTGTTTGTCGGTTCCCGATCTGCCGCTGTTTGGACCGCTACGGCCAGAAATGGCGGACTTGTCGCATTCCGACTCACAGTGCCCGGTAGATTCCACCGCGTCTATTCGGCCCGGCTGACCATTGAAGCGCGCAACGGGGAACTGGTGGCCGTCGCCGCCATGGATCGCGAAACAGCAGTGGCTTCCATTGTGGCTTCGGAGATGGATGAAAGCGCCCCCATCGAAGCGCTGAAGGCGCAGGCCGTCGCCACCCGCTCCTTCCTGGCCGCCGGCCAAAGGCATTTGGATTTCGACTTTTGTGATACCACCCATTGCCAGTTCCTGAAGTCTCCGCCCGCTTTTGCGAGCCGGATTTCCAGCGCCATCCAGGCTACGCGGGGGCTGGTGATCGAGTATCACGGCAAGCCTTTGGCAGCCATGTATTCCAGCCGCTGCGGCGGCCGTACGCGCACGCTGCGCGATGTTGGCATGGAGCCCGGCGAGGACTATTCCTATTACAGCGTTTCCTGCGCTTGGTGCCTGAAGCATCCCTTCACTTGGCGAAGCAGAGTTGGCAATAGCGGCCATGCGCTCCGGCCTGGCGACGAGCGTCAGCGGATTGCAGGCGTGCGGCAGTGGGGCTGGAGTGCGATTCCAGGCAGCGACTTTACGGCTACGAAAGACAGTTCAGGATGGCGGTTGGAAGGCCATAGCATGGGCCACAGTGTAGGAATGTGCCAGCATGGCGCGATCGGCATGGCAGCATCAGGCGCAAGCTTTCGCGAGATTCTTTCCTTCTATTATCCGAACACCGCACTGATTTCACTGCCGTGACGATTGGAGGATTCAAGGCTCAAGTGCAACCGCGCATATCTATTTGAATCTGTTCACGGAATTTGTTGCACTTGGAGTTTGAATCCACCAGGATCATTCTCTGTGGTGTGTGCGACTTTTACCAGACATAGATTGCCATCACTTTGGGTGGTCCAGCGGCAGTGTCCTTAACCTCAGTGCTCACGACGATCTGAACGTTTTTCTGCGGCCAGTCCTTCGGCGCGTTTTGCATGACATCTTCCAGCGTTTTCTGGTTCACAATGAGACCGGCCGCAGCGTCGGAACCGCTGGCCTCGATTCCAGCAACCAGGACGACAAACTGTCCGGTATTGGAATCCAGCAGGCGAGTCATCAATCCAAAATCCTTACCGGTAGAGCCATGGATGGTGGACCAGGAGCGGCCTGAAGTGCCTTGTTCCTGAATGCGAAGTCCTTTTTCGTCGTCGACGAAGAAGAAGTGCAACCCGGACGTCATCTCCATCGTCCAGGGGTTGCTGAATGCGCCGATCACCACTGCTGGAGAATTTCGCAGATCCTCATACGAGTAGCCATTGCCAATTCTGACTTCGCTGTCTTTTCCCTGATGCCCCATGAAATTGGATAGTTGGACGGCTGCTTGGACATCGCCTTGTCCTACTCCGTAGTCGGAAAACTCAAACATGTCGCCCCAGGTAAGCTTATCTTCTGGTCGCAGATGAGGGCGGTGATTCATGCGATATACCTCGCGATCGAACTCGCCGGGCACCTGAGCACTCCGCTTATATAGCTCTGCCGTGGGACGGTACAAGATCGGCTTCGGCAGACAGATCAGCAGCGGTTTGGATGAGAGAAGAGCCGGAGACCAGAATTGAGCAATTGCCGACTTGGGGAGCTTGGCAGAGTGTCTGGAAGAGAAAAAAAGAAAGACACTGATACAGGCCACAGCGGCCAAAAGACCCAACAAAAGGCCAAAAAAGAATGTCTGGTAGCTCTTCTTTCCCGGAATCCATACCCCCTCAATTTCTGCGACAGGCTTTGGATATGCGCTGAGCGGAACGGCAAGGGGCGCCAGGCCGGTCAACTCACCGCCTTCGGGCTTCTGTTTTACATCCAGTTTAAATTCAGGAGTATAGGACCCAAGGGGGAGATCAATTCTTAGCGGGCTTTCCTGCGCATGTGCCGCATAGTATTGTTCCAGCCGCCGCCGGACCTCCCGGGCTTGCGCTCGGACGACCGAATCGTCCCCGGTAGCGTAATCCAATGGCCGGTTGAAGAGAGCGGCACCGATCATGCGCTCTTTCAATGGCTCGGGGTGATTTTCCAACCGGTACTGGACGACGAAGCGTAGAAACTGTTTTCCGCGAGTGCTGCTGCGGAAGTGTTCGCTCTCCAAGATGTGTTTGAGCGCTTCAGCCACCAAAGCAGGCGAAGGGACAGACGCCTCATCCTCGTCGGAATGAGGTAACCGGGAGGGATCCGACGCGTTCTCCGTAGGGAACTGGCCTGGCTCCTCGCTGTGTCGTTTTTGAGAGATCTCACGAGTCATTATTCTTTGCCTTTCCTGTACCCGATCAACACAGGAGGGAGGAGGCATCAGACCTTGGGCAACAGACCGTGCACGAAGATCATTGTAGCGCGTAGCCTGAATCCGGGGAACGGAAATTTAGATAACATCTATCTTATCAACAAGTTTGACATGTGAAGAACCGTTTATACCTTGCAACTTCTCTGCTTGGAATTGCCTAGTAGGGATCGTTGGGCGGCAGATGGTTTTCAGGTAGTTTGCAAAAGCAACATGAAAGAGCGCTGTTTCGATAAACGAACTGAAACCCAGTAAGCGATGCGAAACGAGCAGTGAAGCAGTTCGGATCATTGAACACCACTTGGGAAGAGGCGGCCAGAAATCAGGAGCCTCATGGGGCATCTTCAGACAAGAAGCATCCAGCAACCCGAGTAAACGCATACCCGAAACCCGGAAGTCGCAATTCTTGGAGGCATTTCAGATGAAACGCACCGTATCTCTAGCACGCTGGATCGTCCTTTTCCTGACGATTGCAGCGCCATTCGTTGCCTGGGGACAATTCTCCACAGGCATTACCGGTCGCGTCGCCGATGCGACTGGAGCCGTCATTCCCAAAGCAAACGTCACAGCTCATAACGAGTTGACGAACGAGGACACGAACACCGTCACAAGTTCGTCAGGCGACTTTTCCTTCACCAGCCTCAAGCCAGGCCTTTACGACCTCTCGGCCACCGCGCCCGGTTTCGATACCGCTCGCGAGACCGGCATCCACCTGCAACTGGAAGCCACCATTACCGTTAAGCTAGCCCTCAAGCCTGGTAGCACCAAGGAGAGCATCACCGTCCTCGCCGACGAGGCGCAAATTGACCAGACCCACGCCGACCGCGGTGTGGTCTACTCGACGGACGAACTGGAGCAGTCTCCCTTCGACAGCGGCAACCCCCTGATGCTGGCCAACGCAGAACCGGGTGTCTACTTCAACGGCTGTGCAAGCTGCGGATGGGTACGCCCCTTCGATAACAACTCGATCAACCTGTTCTCGGCGAATGGTCAAGGTTCGGACACCAACGATTTTCAGATGGATGGCTCGCCGAACGATGCAAATACGTATGGCGGCCGCAATATCGGTTACGTACCTCCCACCGCCAGCATTCAGGAGATGAAGTTTGTCTCCAATCCCTACGATGCGCAGTACGGGCACACCGGCGGCGGCATCTTTGACGTCGTCACCAAGTACGGCACCAACAAGCTGCATGGGCAGGTTTATGAGAATGCCCGACGCACCTGGCTGGACGCCAACTCGCATTACGACGATAATCCGATCATCAAACTGCCGAAAACCAGCGATCAGCGCGACCAGTATGGATTTGAAGTCGACGGTCCCGTCGTGATTCCGCATCTTTTCAATGGCCGCGACAAGACCTTCTTCGAAGGGCAGTTTGAAAACTATTCTCAAAATACCCCGCAATCCGGAATCGACAATGTTCCGGCGCTTAGTCCCGGCTCGACTACCCAGAACGTGACCAAGACCGGCGATTTCAGCCAGGCGTATTACTGGGATGGAACCACAGATCAACAGATCAATACCTACGATCCCTTAACGGCGACCGGCGCCAACGGCATCCGCTCGCAATTTTCCGGTAACCAGATTCCGAGCGCGCGGTTGAATGCAACCGCACAGAAGTTGCTGAGCTATCTGCCGCTGCCCAACGTTGCCACCCCCTCCAATCAATCGTGGGGTATCGACAACTACAAATGGCAACTTACGGAGACGGACAAATTCAAGAATGTGGTGGCGCGCCTTGACCACAACTTCGGCGCCAGTGACAAAGCCTATCTCCGTTTTGCCTGGAACAAGCGCTTCCAGAACAATGGCGATGCAAATGGCCTTCCCGGCGCCGCGGAGACAGGTGTTTTTCCGCTGCTCCGTCAAAACCATTTCTTTACCGGCGACTGGCTGCATACATTTAACTCCAACTCAATCCTTGATCTGCACTTTTCCTACACGCGGTATATCGATGCGGAAAAAGAGGGGTTAACGCCATTCGACCTCTCTCAGGTCGGCCTGAGCAGCCTGGCCATCGCTGGCACGCCGTCCGTTTTCCCGCAGATCTCCGTTTCCGGCGTCTCCGGGTTCGGCAACTGGGCCAGCAATGGCGGCAACAAGATTTCGATCTCCAACACCGTTGCAGCCATGCCGATCTGGACCTACAACCATGGCAAGCACACGATCAAGGCGGGCATGGATTACCGCTGGATGCGCGCCAGCAATTTTACCTCGGGCGCCTCTTCCGGCTCCTTCTCCGTGGGTAACGGCTGGACCAAAATGCAGGCCCTGAATGACAACACAACCGAAAACACGCAGGGAATCGGCCTGGCTTCGATGTTGCTTGGCAGCATGGACAGCGGTTATATCAGCATCAATGCCAACTCATATTTCAGCTATCCCTACTTTGCTCCCTTTGTCCAGGACGATTGGAAGGTAACCCCGAAGCTGACCGTCAATCTTGGCGCACGCTGGGATATGCAGGGACCGCCTTCTGAAGCGCACAACAAGATGCTGGGCGATCTGGACACCACAACACCGAACCCCGTCATGTCCGAGATCACCACAGCTCTGCCGAACGGCACGGGCCTGGTTGGCGGCTTGACCTTTGCTGGCGTTAACGGCCGCCCTCGCACTCTCTTTAGCGAGGACTTTACCTCTCTTCAGCCGCGCGTTGGTTTTGCCTACTCGCTGGATAACAAGACGGTCATTCGCGGCGGCATCGGAGACACATTCATCCAGTTCGCCGGCCAGGGCTATAACAACGGATTCAGCCAGTCGACGAATTACGTCGGAAGCACAGACGGTGGATACCTTCCCAACGGCGCCACCATCAGCAATCCCATTCCGTCTATCGCTCAACCGGTCGGTGCGGGCCTTGGGCTTAAGTCGCAGTTAGGAAACAATATCAGCGTCTCCAACCGCAACTTCAAAACTCCCGGCGTGGTGAATTACTCCCTTGGAGGCGAACGTCAGCTCAATGCGCATACCTCTGTCGATCTGAGCTACGTCGGCAGCACAGGCTTTCACCTGGACACCACGGACAACATCAACCACGTCAACACCGGATTTGCGGCTCATTGCAATCTGGAAATGGGCGCCTCCATCACCACGTACAACAACTGCAATAGTCAAGGCAACAACCCCGAATGGGTGGCCAATCCGTTTCAGGGTGTTGACGGCTTCTCTACGGCCAACACCGGCAACGGCAATGGCTATTACACTAACTCTCTGATCTCGGCCGGCGCCTTTACGCGTCCCATGCCGCAGTTTGGCGATATTTACCAGAGCCAGCAGAATGACGGGGAGACACAGTTCAACTCGCTGCAGGCCGTGGTCAACCACCGCTGGAGCGATGCGCTGACGGCGCATGGCAGTTTCGTATGGGCAAAGACGATGGATTCGGGAACCATCATCGATCCGAACTACCGCATCCGCGGGCACTACGTGGACTTCGGTAACCGCAAATGGCGCTTCACCGCTAACGCCGTCTGGCATATGCCGGTCGGCAAGGGGCGCATCTTCCTGGGCAATTCCAATCGCCTGGTCGATTCCGTGATCGGCGGCTGGACGATGGGCGCCATTTACTACTATCAGGCAGGCACCCATTCCAGCGTCGGTTTCCCGTGGCAAAATCCCGGTATCTGCGGTGAGTCCTACTGCAACTGGGTGGAAGTGATACACAAACAGAACTATGGGGTGCATCGCACAGTGAGAAACGGAACACCCGTTATTGCTGCTTCCAGCACTTGCGTCGGCTACTACGACAACAACGGCAACCTTCAGAAAGAGGGCTATGCAGTCTGCCCGAAGTCAACCCCGACTGCGCGGGAGGACTTCGATTTCATTCAGAGGCCCAGTTGGGGCGCCTATCAGAACGTAAGCGATTCCGGCGTCTACAACCCTCGCGGACAGCAACTCGACATGAGCATGACCAAGACCTTCCCGGTATGGAAGCAGACGAAGGTCGAGACCCGTTTCGAGAGCTATAACCTGCCGAACCACCCGAACTGGGATGGTGAAGGCTATTGGTGGGCGCCGTGGGATCCGAACTTCGGCACCATCAACATGACCTACGCCGGCCAAACGACCTCCCCACGGAGCGTGCAGTTGTCCGCCAAGATCATGTGGTAAATCCGCGCGGCGCTGCATGGTCATTGCGGCCATGAGCGTCCCTTACCAACGAAACCTGCGCTTCTTTTCCTTGGAGGAGAGGCGCGGGTTTTGGTTCGCAGTAAGCGCATATGTAAATCACCTTCCACCTTAGTATGGTTTCCAATTACAAAGCTGGTCGAGTTCCTATTCTTGCAAATAGCGTATAACTGCCAGACTTCATGAAGGAACCGCCTGGAGAATCGATGAGAATGATCCTCGCCACCCAATGCAATCTCCGTGCGTATACTGCGCGCCACCACGTTATTCTTTCTATTCTTTTTCTTGCAGTATTGGCAGCGCTAGCCGCTTGCCGTATCCACGCGCAGTCCACCATGCTCGCTCCGACGCCGCCGATGGGTTGGAACAGTTGGGACGCGTATGGCACCACCGTTCGCGAAGAGGAGGTCAAGGCCAATGCCGATGCGATGGCGTTGGCGCTGAAGCAGTATGGATGGCAGTATGTTGTCGTTGACATTCAGTGGTACGAGCCGAAGGCGAAAGCGCATGGCTATCGGGATGGAGCAGCGCTCGCTATGGACGAAAACGGGAGACTTATCCCCGCTGTCAATCGGTTTCCATCGGCAGCAAACAGAGCGGGTTTCAAGCAGCTTGCCGATTATGTGCACAGCAAAGGGCTGAAGTTTGGCATTCATATTCTTCGCGGAATTCCTCGTCAGGCCGTCGAAAAGAATCAGCCGATTCTTGGAACCGGTATTCACGCCGCGGAAATCGCGAATACCGCCAGCGTGTGTTCCTGGAATGCGGATATGTATGGAATCGATATGTCCAAGCCAGGGGCCCAAGCCTACTATGACTCAATCGCGGCGCTCTATGCCTCCTGGGGTGTGGATTTTATCAAGGCCGACGATATGGCAAGGCCGTATCACAAGGATGAAATCGCCGCACTGCATCGCGCCATTGTCAAAAGCGGTCGTCCGATGGTGCTGAGCCTTTCGCCCGGCCCGGCGCCGCTCAGCGAAGTGGACGACCTGCGCGTGAATGCTGAGATGTGGCGCATTGAAGACGACTTGTGGGATAGCTGGAAGTCGGTTAAGGCAATGTATAAGGATGCCGCATCCTGGGTTCCGCTGGTGTCTGCCGGACATTGGCCGGATGCGGACATGCTTCCTTTGGGACGAATCGGCATCCGCGCAGAACAGGGCGAGGACCGCAACTCCAGATTGACTCCGGATGAACAGCGCACGTTGATGTCCCTTTGGTCGATGCTGCGTTCGCCGCTAATCTTTGGAGGTGACTTGACATCACTCGATCCCTTTACGCGTTCGTTGTTGACCAACAAAAATGTATTGGAAATCGATCAGCATAGCTCGAATGCGAAAATCGTCTACTCAGAAAACGACCTGCATGTATGGACCGCGAAGGGTGAGTTGCCAGGAGTGGTTTATGTAGCCTTGTTCAATTTCTCCGATTCACCTGTGCATGCAAATATGGCCTGGAGCCAACTCGGAGTAGCCGCCGCTCCTGCCAGCATCCGTGAATTGTGGACAGGCAAAATGCAGCACAGTTCACGTCTGGTTGACGCCAGCATGGCTGCGCACGGTGTCGTTCTCTACAAGATCGAAAGCCACAGATAGGCGGCAATGCGCACCGCATGAAAACTGGCGATGGCGATTCAAGCACGCCTCATTCAAGGCGCGAAGCGTAACACAGTTCCGCATCTCGGAAGAGAACAATCACACGAAAGGAAATGTGAAATGAGAAAAGCTCTTCAAACCCTCTTCTTTGGTGCGTTCCTGGTCTGGTTCTACGCCTCATATGCCGGTGCGCAGACGCTGACATCCGACGGCTTGCAGGGCATGAATTGGGCGAATCCAACGGACAACGCCAACGGTGCAGCGTGGCCCTCCGGCATGACCGGGACTGAAACCTACGCACAGGCGGTGGTAGAAGGACAGACAGTAGGCAATGCGGTCAAGAAAGCTGGCGGGAAGACTGTTCGCATGCCAATTACCTCCGCTCTGGCCAACAGCACCAACTGGCCGATTTACATGGGCGCCATTGATGGCATCAACAGCACTGGTATGAAGGTGATCCTCTGCTTCTGGGCGTACAACACGCACCATGTTGCCGACACAAGTGCGTGGTACACCATGTGGGACACCGTGAACGCCTCGTACGGCAATACCATGATGGTCCGATATGAACCCATCAATGAACCCGATGACTACAGCGCAACGGACCTCGACAACCTGTATGCAGGGTTCATTAGTCGCTATTCGCCGCCCGCCCGCAAATGCATTCTGGATGGAACAGGTTATGCGCAGAACGTGGTTCCGGTCGGTAGCGATTCGCGTTTGAGCGGCCAACTGCTGGGCCTCCATTCCTATCACTGGTACTGGGGCTCATCCTCAAACTGGAAGGACGATTACAACGCCATGGCCACCGCCGTTGGATCGTATGCCGCGCGGACGGTCGTGACTGAGATCGGTGTTCAGACCGAAGGCCGCAACCCATCAGTCGAATTTTGGCAGCAATGGGGAACCGACCTGCAACCAGACCAGGCGCTCCTGACTGGTGGACTCGACTGGGCGCGCGTCAATAACGTCGCAACCATCGCTTGGTCTGGTATCGACGATCCCGACCTTTATCACTGGTTCTATGCCTTCAGCAATCTCACAGAGGCGAACACAGAGGTTGCCAACATGTTTCGCTGGGCGTGGAGTGCTGGCTATAATGGCCAGTCGTTGACGCCACCGATGGGCTGGAGTAGCTGGAATCACTTCGGTTGCAGCGGCTTGAACGAAACGGCTATCAAGCAACAAGCTTCAGCCATGGCGTCCAACGGTATGAATGCGGCAGGTTATTCGTATGTAAATCTTGATGATTGCTGGATGGCGACCAGTCGTGATTCAAACGGCAATCTGGTGCCAGATCCAACCAATTTTCCCAGCGGCATGCCCGCACTCGTCAGTTACGTTCATAACCTTGGCCTTAAGATCGGGCTCTACGAAGACGTAGGAACTGCAACTTGCGGTGGACGCCCAGGAAGTTATGGACATTACGCGCAGGATGCAGCAACGTTTGCCACGTGGGGAATCGACTATATCAAGATGGACTGGTGCTCCAACACAGGCCTTGATCCACAAACGCAATACACACAGTTTTCGCAGGCGTTAACGGCGGCGAATGCAAATGTCGTTTTCAGCATCTGTGACTGGGGGACAAAACAGCCCTGGACATGGGCGCCCGCAGTGGGAAACTCATGGAGAACTACTCCGGATATATCGGATCATTGGCTTTCCATGATCAATAACCTTGAAGCCACCAGCGCGCTTGCCTCCGCAGCCGGACCAGGAGCTTGGAATGATCCGGATATGCTGGAAGTCGGCAATGGCGGCATGACCGATACCGAGTATCAGACGCATTTTACCATGTGGGCGATGCTGGCCGCGCCGCTGATCGCCGGTAACGATTTAAGCAACATGAGTGCTGCTTCTCTTGCAACTCTTAACAATTCCGAAGTTATTGCGGTAGATCAGGATGTAATGGGTACGCAGGGCCTCTTGTTGTCGGATAACGGATCCGGCTTGCAGGTATGGTCAAGGCAAGTAGTCGGCGGCACCATTGTGGCACTACTGAACAAGTCTGCTGCCACCGCGGCCATTACTGTAAACTGGAGCGATCTTGGAATCGATCCGACTCAATCAGAAACTGTTCGCGATATATGGAATAAGGCCGATTTAGGATCATTCACGAATAGCTTTACCTCCGCGGTTGCCTCTCACGGCGTGACTATGCTGAAACTGGCAATCAGCGCAACGGTCCCGGCGCAGACGATCTACGAAGCCGATGCCTCTGCAAATGTGGTTTCAGGTGGCGCGGTGATTGAGCCATGTTCATATGAATGGGGGTATTCGTGCCTGGATGGAAACGAAGTTGGGTACATTGGAAACGGCGGCACGATCACTCTGAATAATGTGAATGCAACAACGGCCGGAACATATAATATGACCATTTATGGCATGGTAAACGGAACGCGCACCTATGATGTAAGCGTCAATGGTGGCGCGGCCTCTGCGGTTAGCCTCACGGGAACAAGTTACTCCATCCCCTCTGCTGCAGGGGTCCAGGTGCAACTGAATGCGGGGGCGAACTCGATAGAATTTGCCAACGCAAGCGGATGGACGCCGGACCTTGATCATATCGTCCTTAGCTTGCAGGGAATAGAAACATCCTATTTTAATATCGCTTACCCCATCCAAAACGTCACCGTTGCTGCTGGAAATACAGCAACTGCTTCGCTAATGCTTGTGCCTATAGGAGGTTTCTCTGGCACCGTTTCAATCAGTTGCACGCTTCCTGCCGCAATGGTTGGAGCTACCTGTTCATTTGCGACTGCATCGCTCAGCAATGGAATTAGCGCTAATGTGTCACTCACTATTACCACAACCGCCGCCCAGACTGCCTCGCTGACACCGCAGGATAAAACCCGAACGGCATCGCTTCAACCTCCCTCCTCAACCACAAGGCATCCAGCATTGAAGATCTTTTATGCGGGCGCATTTCCCGTATCTGCTCTCATGCTGATCGGGATTGGGGCTTCGTTCAGATTCCCCAAAAAAAGCAGGTGGATGATTCTGCTTCTCTTCACGATCGTTTCAGCGGGCATACTCCAGACGATTGCCTGCGGAGGGGGTGAAACTAGTAGCGTAACAACTTGTTCCACCGTGCCCAATGCGCCAACGGGATTGTCCGCAGCATCGACTACCAGCACTGGAACTACGCTTTCGTGGACGGCAGCCAGTGTAGGCAGCAACTGCGCTGTAAGCAGCTATTCCGTTTATCAAAACAATAAACTCATCGGGACAACAAACAACTCGACCTACGCCGTGACTGGTTTGTCACCTGCAACAACATACAGCTTTTATGTGGTTGCCAATGATACAGCCGGCGCCTCGTCGTCCAGTTCCGCAGTAAGCGTTACGACTGGGTCCACAGCAACACCGAGTGGAAGCTATGACGTTACGGTCACCGCGACCTCGGGGAGCATATCACAGAGCAGCGATTTTCAGGTGATCGTTCAGTAATGGATTACCACAGACGGCATGACGGCGGAAATCCGAGAATGATTCCTGTAGTCATGCCAATAGCCGCTACGTCTATACCGAGAGGATAAGAGATGTATTCAAGAACCAGTCGGCTGCCGGGTGCAGCTTTGAAAAGTATTGTTGCACTGCTACTGCTTTGGGTGCCCTTGCAATGGGCGAAGGCGGTTGAAGCGCCGAAGATTGTAAAGAAAGATGGAAAGTCTGCGCTGTTTGTAGAGGGCAAGCCCTATTTGATGTTGGGTGGGCAGATTCACAATTCCAGCGGCTGGCCGAGCGAGTTGCCGCAGGTGTGGCCGTCGATGGAGGCGCTTCACGCCAATACAATTGAGGCGCCCGTGTATTGGGAGCAGATTGAGTCTCAAGAAGGGCATTTCAATTTTGACAATGTCGATCAGTTGATTGAAGGTTCGCGCGCGCATAATCTCCAAGTTGTCTTGCTCTGGTTTGGAACTTGGAAGAACGGGAACATGCATTATGTGCCCACCTGGGTGAAGGAAGACAGCAAGCGGTTTCCGCATACGATTCGTCCGGACGGAGAACCGATCGACGTGCTGTCTCCACTGAGTCGCAACACGCTGGAGGCGGACAAATCGGCATTTGTTGCGTTGACGCGTCATCTCAAGCAGATCGATGGCGATCGCCACACAGTGTTGATGATCCAGGTGGAGAACGAATCCGGCAACATCGGTAGTATCCGCGATAACTCCGATGCAGCGAACCGGGAATTCGAAGGAAGGGTTCCGTCTGATTTGCTGACGGCTGCACAAAAGCCTTCCGGTAGCTGGCGTCAGGTCTTCGCTGGTGATGCGGATGAGATCTTTCAAGTCTATCATCAGGCCAAGTATATCAATGAGATTGCTGCAGCCGGCAAGCGCGAGCTTGATATTCCGTATTCTATTAACGTCTGGGTAAATTATCCGGCGGGAGAGTTACCCCAGCGTCAACTGCCTCTTCCCGGAATTGGTTATCCCAGCGGCGGCGCGATGCAATCGCGTATAGGATTGTGGAAGGCGCTGGCTCCTTCGATCGATGTGATTGGGCCGGACATCTATTCATCAAACTCTCAGTTCGTTCTTTCTGTACTTCAAGCCTATCGTCGTCCAGATAATGCATTGTTGATTCCCGAGATTGGTCGGAATGACGAGTATGGAAAGTTCTTTTACTATGCTTTGGGTGCTGGTGCTATCGGCTTTACACCTTTTGGCGTGGATCAAACAGGATGGAATATCTTTGGCGATCTTCCCTGGAAGGCTCATGCGCGGAACTTCGAGTTATTTCAGCCCATGGCCGACGAGATTGCGCGCCTGGAGTTCGAGGGCAAAGTGAAAACTGCGGTAGAAGAACCGGGACGCAGCGAGCAGCAGATAGACTTTGGTTCCTGGCAGGCAACAGTCGCTTTTGGTTTTCCGCAATCGGACGGACACACCGCACCCGGCACCAAGGATGCGCATGGAGCAGTGATGGTGGCTCAGCTTGGCCCGGATGAGTTTCTTGTTACAGGAACAGAGGCGAGCGTCGTCTTCCATCTTCCGGGGAAGCAGCCGTGGATGCGCAGTCAGTTTGTGACTGCCGAGCAGGGAAGTTTTGAACAGGGTGTTTGGAAGCCGATTCGCCTTTGGAATGGCGATGAAACAGACCGTGGCCTGTGCTTCTATGACAAGCCCGAAGTGGTGCGCGTGCGCATGGGACGCTTTTGATTGATACATCACATTGAAGCGCAAGAGAAAACGGCAGACAGTGACTCCTGTCTGCCGAGTCTCAAAAAAAGACCCCCTTCTCCAAAAGGAGAAGGGGGAAGGAAGGTCACATGAGCGACGTTAACACGATGCTGCTCACATGACAGCGGCATTGCCTGCCGCATCTCAATTCCGATCTTGCATTTAGTTAAGCTGTCAGCGATGCGCGTTCAGGGGTAAGTTTCTGTGCCTTGATATCCCGCATCGGAGGCTGACCAAAGAACCTGCTGTACTCCCGACTGAACTGGCTCGGACTCTCATAGCCCACCTCGAAGGCGGCGCTCGCCGCGTCCAGTCCGTCCATGAGCATGCGCACGCGCGCCGTGTGCAGACGAAGCTGTTTCTGATATTGTAGCGGACTCATCGCCGTCAGAGAGCGGAAGTGGTGATGCAGCGTGGAGACTCCCATCTGTGCGACAGACGCCAGTTCCTCGACGCGCAACGGCTTGGCGTAATTCTCCCTCAGCCACGCAACGGCCTTGGCCGTTCTGTTGCTCTGCTCGCCCAGTGTAGCGATGGCGCGAAGATGCGTTCCTTGTGGTCCGCGCAGCAAGCGGTAGAAAATCTCCCGTTGAATCAGATTGCTGATAAATGGAATATCTTGGGGCGTATCAAGAAGATCGAGCAATCGGGAACATGTATCAAGCAGCTCAACCGAGTTTTCTCCAACAACCATGCCGCGCGTGACAGAAGTCGGCTCTGGAAGATGGAACTCTTCTTTGCTGACAATTTCCCGGATTGTCGGCATTTCCAGCCGGAGCATCAGTGCCAGAATCGGTTTTTCCCTGGATGCCTTTGTTACCTGACTGATTACCGGCATATCAATTGAGGTCAGCAGGAATGTGGACTTGTCGCACACGAGCGTCGTCTCGCCGACATTGATGTGTTTTTCTCCCTGGACGAAGACAATCAACTCAGGCTCGTAGGCTGCGGAAGTGCACTTCGTAGGGGCATTTCTGCGATAAAGGCTCAGGCCCGGTATGTCGCTTGCTTCTCTACCGTCCACGAGAATGCGGGCAGAGATCTTGCGAGCCAGATTCGCCTGCAGTTCAAGCAGATGCGCAGTTGTTTTCCCGTTAGTATCCTTCGCTTCTGGCATAAAACTCCGCGTTTGCCCTCGATATTCAGCGTACCTCAAAATCCGAGACAATACGTCTAAAAATCTTTCGGTTGAGACAAATAGGCAATAAATCGGCAGGATTGTGACATTGCGTAAAAATGAATCCGTGCCGTCTGGCCAGGAAGAACCACGCAGAGAATCAGACAATAGAAAGGAACGATCGTGATACCGCTCGCAAGCCATTTCTATATAGTCTTGATTGGTCAGAGGCAGCGCATGATGCGCAGATCAGACCTTTGCTTCAGATTTTGCACAATACATGGGGCATGAATGAGTTTGGTGTACTCCAGCGAGGACGCTACTGGTTCCCAAACTGCGGATGATGGATTCGTTCCTGTTGATGACGATCCCCTGTAAATCGCCCCAAATGACGAGCCTTTCAGATGGCTCGTCGGTGAACTCGCATGTGAAGATGCCGGCAGCACGGACCCGTGTATCGATTTGAACAGTTTGAAAGACGGTGATGACCCAGGATGGAGCAAGGGGGACGGCCAATGGCAACTCACGATGACGTCGTGAATATCGCGTTCCGTGCATTTTCCGCGCTGTTCATTGCAGTGCCTGTATTCAAGAGCTGCATTTTATACACCTGCAATTCAGCGCCGGGAGAAAGGAGGAAGCGCAACCATGCATCTGCTGAAAAGCATCTTTGACCACTTTGCACCCGCTCGAATAAGTCATCAAACCGGATGCCTGGAACGCTGGATCGACACCCGCCGCAGAACGGTTCCTCCCTCTGGGAAGCAGTACCGTCATCGCGCAGTCGAGGAGACCGCCGGTATGGAAAGGGCGCTGGCTTCCTACCACGCCGCTGTGGTCATGAAATATGGAGTTGAAGAGGCCGCAATAGCCTCTCTGGACTGGATCGAAGAGTTGCGGATGTCCAGCGCAGAGGAGCCCTCTGATTGGCGCTCAGTGACCACCGCCGCGGCACGCCGACTGGCTTGTCGCGTACTTGTATCCGAATGTGTGCAGAAGAGTACAGCCGAATAATGATTAACTGTTTCAGGAAGGAAGAAACGAAGATGCAAAAGCGCAAACTTGGAAGCAGTAACTTGGAAGTATCGGCCATCGGGCTCGGTTGCATGGGACTCAGCCACGGCTACGGACCCGCCACAGACAAGCAGGAAGCAATCACACTGATTCGCGCGGCCGTTGACCGTGGCGTAACATTTTTCGATACAGCCGAGGTCTATGGCCCTTTCACGAATGAGGAACTGGTCGGGGAAGCCCTCGCACCCGTTCGCGAACAGGTCGTGATCGCCACCAAATTCGGCTTCGATGTTGCTCCTGTGTCAGGAGAGCGGCGCGGAGGCCTCAACAGCCGACCGGAGCACATCAAGGCAGTCGCAGAGGCGTCTCTGAAGCGGCTGAAAACCGATGTGATCGATTTGTTCTACCAGCATCGCGTCGACCCGCAAGTGCCGATAGAGGACGTGGCGGGAGCTGTCAAAGAGTTGATCGCAGAGGGCAAGGTGCGGCATTTTGGCCTTTCCGAACCCGGTGTTCAGACGATCCGCCGCGCCCACGCAGTTCAGCCTGTAACCGCCGTTCAAAGCGAGTACTCTCTCTGGTATCGTGGCCCGGAAGCGGAGATCCTGCCAGTGCTTGAGGAACTTGACATCGGCTTCGTACCGTTCAGCCCACTCGGGGCCGGTTTCCTTACGGGCAAGATCGATGCGTCCACCAAATTCGATAGCACGGACTTCCGTAACAGTGTTCCCCGTTTCACCCCGGACGCATTGAAAGCGAATATGGCTCTGGTCGACTTGCTGCGTCATGTGGCAAAGCGCAAGAGCGCCACACCCGCTCAAATTGCGCTTGCCTGGCTTTTGGCTCAGAAGCCATGGATCGTACCGATCCCCGGCACCACGAAGCTGCACCGGCTGGAAGAAAATCTAGGAGCCGTAACTGTTGAACTCACCTCCGATGATCTCCGGGAAATCGATGCAGCTGCTTCAAAGATCCCCCTGCAAGGAGCGCGGTTGCCCGAAGGAGCACTGGCGATGACGGGGCGATGAACGGCAGACCGCGGCGGTACGGTTCGGTTGTTGTCTTGCTGTCATGCGCACCTCTCCATGGCCGTGAAATATTGCTAATTCGTCGTCATGTCGGGGCTGGAAAGCTTCCGAGACCTGACAGCGCGAAGAGGTGGTTGCCCAAAGAATTGACGGTACTCCCAGTTGAGCTGGTTCGCATTTTCATATCCGACCTCGAAGGCCGCCCTTGTAGCATCCACTCCGTCAACAAGCATCCGTTGCCGTGCCATCTGCAGGCGCAGCCTTCTTTGATATTGAAAAGGAGTCAACGACGTCAATAACCAAAAATAGTGGTGCAACGCAGAGATGCCCATATGTGCAACGGAGGCAAGTTCTTCCACACACAAAGGCTTGTTGAAATTCGCGCTTAGCCATGCAATTGCGCCTGCCGTTCGATGGCTTTGTTCATCAAGCGCTGCCATGGCGCGAAGATGGTCTCCTTGAGGTCCGGCGAGCAAGCGGTAGAGGATTTCCTGCTGGATCTGCTTATTGAGAAATGGAATATCCTGGGGCGTGTCCATAAGATTCAATAGCCGTAAACATGGGTCAAGCATATCGATCGGAGTTTTTCCAATCGCCAGACCGCGTGTACCTGAAGGAATTCGTAGTGGAGAAAAGTTCACCTGATTTACGATGTCACGGACAGTACACATGTCGATTGTGAGATGCAGGGCAAGAACTGGTTTTTCGCGTGTTGCGACAATGACCTGGCTTTCAACAGGAATTCTGACAGAGGTCAAGAGAAATGTTGATTCGTCGCAAAGGTACGTTGCATGACTGCAGTGAATGCGCTTTTGCCCCTGAGCGAAAACAATCAGCTTTGGCTCGTACATAGACGAAGCACATAGCGTGAGAGAGGTGCGCCGATAGAGGCTCACACCAGGAATCTCTGTATTCTGCTCCCCCTCAGTGTGGATATGCGTTGCAATCTTGCAAACCAGCGCCGCCCTGATCTTGGCAGCCAGAGACTGCGGTTTACGGCTCGCACTGTTCTGTCTTGCCATATTGTTTCTGGATTGCTCCCTCATGCTCAGCGTACTGCGAATCGTGCGCTTTTGTGTGCACAAGAATGAAAACTGAGAGGAACAGGCAATAAATAGGAAGAAATATGGAATCGCAGGTAGCACCCTGGCTCGTATGCTTGGAGTTGAGGAGATTGGATGTTGTTTGGAACGCTCGGAGACTTCACTCGTTCTTTCGATTTTCTCATCTAAACCTTGGCAGGGATAGTTAAGGGGTGCACATGTACAACGCAAAATCCTACTCTGCTGTGAGCGCGCGTCGCAGCTTGCTTCCACAAAGATCGTGCGGCGCGATCCGACCGACACTGACATGCAGTTGGAAATTCTTTTCTGCGGCGTTTGTCACATGGATTTGCATACGGTATCCGGAAGCCATGGAAAAGCTGACCGGCCGCTGGGTTGGGTGTAAGTCTTGAAGCTGGTTTCTTACTGAAAGGATACGATCATGGAAAGCGAAATTCCGCGTCGAACGTTTCTGAAAACAAGTGCAATCGCGCTGGGCGGTGTTGCCGCAATCAACTTGAGTAATATGGCCAACGCTGCTACGAAGCAAGACAAATCTCCGGTGTATTTTACGAAAGATATTAGCATCGGCGGATTGTTGAAAATCTACGAAAAAGTGAATGGGGGAATGACCGGAAAGATTGCCATCAAGCTGCACAGTGGCGAACCGCACGGGCCGAACCTTTTGCCGATCGAACTGATTCGAAACCTGCAGCCCCATATTCCGAACAGCACCATCGTGGAATGTAACGTACTTTATCCAAGTCCGAGGCAACATACTGCGACGCATCGGGAAACGCTGAAGACGAATGGGTTTACCTTCTGCCCGGTCGACATCATGGACGCTGACGGCGACGCGAGCCTGCCAGTTCCCGGAATGCGAGAGATTCTTGATACATTGCCATCTTCCACGAATGCTCTCTATACACCCGGCACGCATCTCACTGACGTCGCAGTAGGGAAAAACCTGCTGAATTATGATTCACTCTTCGTCTACACACATTTCAAGGGGCATACGATGGGCGGTTTCGGCGGATCGCTCAAGAATATTGCTATCGGTTGTGCGTCGGGCCAGGTGGGGAAGCTACAGATTCACGGCGAGGGGTGGCCAGGTGGGCCGCTTTTCCTGGAGCGGATGGTTGAGTCTGGCAAAGCCATTACATCTCATTTTGGCTCACACATCACGTACATCAATGTGCTCAAGAATATCTCCGTGGATTGCGATTGCGATGCGCATGGAGTCAAGCCAACCTGCAATGACATCGGCATTGTTGGATCACGAGACATCCTTGCCATCGATAAAGCCTCGGTCGATCTGGTTTATGCGCAGCCGCAACTTCAGAGACACGATATGGTTGAGCGAATCGAATCTCGAAGTGGCCTGCACCAGCTTGAATACATGAAGACCTTGCACATGGGCAATGATCGCTACGAACTGATCATGCTGTGAGAAAGTGCAGCGGCCTTCGTAGAGGACAATTGAAAAGTCGTTTCTAATTAGGATACTTGGTCACAATGGAGGAAACCACATGAGTAAACGCGTACTGATTCTGTCATCGAGTCCGAGGAAAGGTGGAAACTCGGACACGCTATGCCAACAGTTTATGGATGGGGCGATCGCAGCAAAACATCATGTCGATCGCATCTTCCTTGGCGACAAAACCATTCATTATTGCACCGGATGTTATGCCTGCAATAAAACCGGGAAATGCGCTCAGAAAGATGACATGAAGGATATTCTGGCGCTTATGGTTGCGGCTGACGTTATTGTCATGGCGACCCCGGTGTACTTTTACACCATGTGCGCCCAAATGAAAACTCTGATCGACCGAACGGTTTCCCGGTACACGGAGATTTCAAACAAGGATTTCTATTTTATCGTGACTGCGGCGGTCAGCAGTAAAGCGGCTGTGCAAAGAACGATTGAAGGTTTCCGTGGATTCACGTCTTGTCTGAGCGGAGCAAAAGAAAAAGGAGTTGTTTATGGAACAGGCGCCTGGGAAATCGGCGACATCTTGTCGAGCAGTGCGATGAAGCAGGCTTTCGAAATGGGAAAGTCTTTGTAGGCATCTGGAACAACACACGATTTAAACTGAAGAACAATGTTACACAAGGAGAAACAATCATGAAGATTATACGAATTGGCTCGTTACCTTCTAACCAAGGGCCAGCAGGCTATTTCACCGGAACTGTACGTGTCGACTCAATGTTCTCTGCTGAAGATCCTGCGCATGTTTCATGCGGCAACGTCACCTTTGAGCCTGGTGCGCGAACTGCATGGCATACTCACCCACTTGGTCAAACGCTGCTTGTCACGTCTGGTTTCGGTCGTGTACAGCGGTGGGGTGGACCTATTGAAGAGATTCATCCAGGCGATATCGATTGGATCCCTGCAGGCGAAAAACATTGGCATGGAGCTTCGCCCGCAATTGCGATGACACATACTGCGATCCAGGAGAGTCTGGACGGAAAAGCAGCCGAATGGTTGGAAAAGGTCAGCGACGAGCAATACGAAGCCAAGGCATAAGAAGTGCCCCTTGGTCGATGATTCTTTGTGACGTGCGTACTGTGAACGGCTTCCTGCTGTATAAAAATGTGGCGCACAAGAGGATAAGGCAACAAACAGGAAGGATTGAGTAACTTCATCCTGCACGTTTGCTCATATGATGTGAATTGGCAAAAGTCGCTCAGTGAGCAGGCTGACAAAGACCTGCTCGAGGTACGGAAATTATCAACCAGCAGACTATGGACGGAGATCTGTCTATTGACAAATAGAGCGCAAGGGGGCATTCAATGGCCATTACAGAAGCTGCCAGGAAAAATCACGAAGAGCTTTTCCCGAATCATCAGTCGAAGCTCGCAGTTACCGACCCCGAACTGATTGAAGTATTCGACAATTTCGCCTTCGACGAAGTTATAGCCCACGATCAACTCGACATCCGGACGAGACTGATGGTGATTTTGGCGTCTCTGATCGCCCAGCAGACGCTGAGCGAATACAAGGTGATTTTGGTCGGCGCACTGAACGTTGGCGTTACTCCCATTGAAGCGAAGGAGATTCTTTATCAGGCAGTTCCGTATGTAGGCATTGCCAAAGCCTTCGACTTTCTATTTGCCACCAACGAAGTCCTTGAGAGTCGCGGCATCAGACTTCCGCTCGAAGGCCAATCCACAACCTCGCCGGAGACCCGCTACGAAAAGGGACGGGCGCTTTCGAAGTCGATCTTCGGTTCAGCCATCGACAAGATGTATGACGAGTCTCCGAAAAACCAGGTCCATATTCAGCGCTACCTTTCGGCCAACTGCTTTGGCGATTACTACACACGCACCGGGCTTGAAATTAAGACACGAGAGCTTCTAACTTTCTCGATCATCCTATCGCTTGGAGGCTGCGAGCCCCAGTTGAAAGGCCATATTCAAGGCAATGTGAATATCGGCAACGATAAAGAGCTACTGCTTAATGTCGTTATTCAATTGCTGCCCTACATCGGTTATCCGAGGACGCTGAACGCGATTCGCTGCTTGAATGAAGTGATCCCTGAAGAGGGACGCGGCTAAAAGAGATAGGGATGCAGGTTGAAGCGCGCGCTTTTTTGGAAGAAACATTGCTCATTCAAAGGGGATGCGTCGCGAAGACTCAATACAACACAACTGGCGCCGCGTCCTGATGTTGGCAGAACCCTTTGCGCGGCAGGCAAGACCGTTGAGTTACTGCAATTTCCGCGAACACTTACCATTACAGTAGTTGACAGGAGATTCACGATGTCTCAACGCACATGGTTCATCACAGGCGTCAGTAGCGGCTTTGGCCGTCAGATCACAGATCAGCTTCTTGAGCGCGGTGACCGCGTTGTTGGGACTGTCCGCGATACAGGCAAGATTGCCGATCTACTCACGCGGTTTCCCAAGGACTTTTTTGCCGAGGTGCTTGACGTAACCGACACCGCAGCGGTCCATACCGTTGTCGATCGAGTGTTTGCCCAGTTCGGACGCATTGACGTGATCGTCAGCAATGCAGGCTACGGTCTGTTTGGTGCGGCTGAGGAACTCACCGACAGGCAGGTCGATCACATGATCGCGACCAATCTGGTTGGTTCGATTCAGCTCATCCGTTCGGCGTTGCCTCACCTTCGCAAACAGGGCGGTGGTCGTATCATTCAGATTTCCTCCTATGGCGGGCAAGTTGCGTTTCCCGGGAACTCGATGTATCACGCCACGAAGTGGGGCATCGAGGGCTTCGTGGAGGCAGTTGCCCAGGAGGTCGCGTCCTTTGGAATTGGCATGACGATCATTGAGCCTGGCGGCGCACGCACCGAGTTCCGCTACGGTAGCGCGCAAGTGGCAAATCTAACGCCTATCTATGACCAAACCCCGGCACACAGCTTCGTACGGATGCTTGATCCGAAAAACGGCCTGGCCCCTGGTGACCCGGTTCGAATGGCTACGCGCATCATCGAGAGTGTTGACGTGAATCCCGCGCCGCTCAGAATAGTGCTTGGCTCACAGGCGCTGGCAAGCACCATCTCGACTCTTCGCAAGCGAATCGTAGAGTTCGAAGCACAAACCGAACTCGCCGCGTCTACGGACTTCCCTCCCGGGAAGTGAATTGCGCTGCATTCAAACTCAAACGTGCTTGCAGACGGCAGCCAGGTCTCCTTTCACCAGCGCACAAGCTGTCGGTGGTCGAGCGCATCGCTGGGACAGCGAACGCAAACAGCCACCAAGCAAAAAAGGCCACCCGCTGAGAAGTGGCCGTCTTGCCCTTAAACTCTTTAGAATCTTTGGTGCCGGGAGGGGGTGCGAATTACAGACGGTGTTGAGAATATGTAAGTTACTGATTCTAGAATCGCCAAAATCGCTCAAAACGCCAGAAGCGACATCTTCAGGCACAAATTGGGCACGAGTCGGTGGAGCTTTCTTTCTTTTGGGTCCGGCTTCTCTGCATAGAATCGCGCTGCATTTCTAGCCAACTCCGGGGGAGGTTTTGCAGACCTTCTCTTATTGCGGGTAAAGCCTTTGCTTTCAGCGTCGCTTTGAGAAGATTCAGCGTTTTTGTCCGCTTTTTGTCCACCCCTCTTCCGCAAACGGTTTTTGGGGAACTTGTGCCAGGCGATAAGGCCGTCTACTGTCCAGAGCATTCCCTTTTGCTAAGCCCATCTGGACACGACAAGAAGGTAGAAAAGCCATGGAGATGGGCTGAGATCAGGGTGAATTTCGCTGTGATTCACCCTCCCAGTCCGTCACCGCCTCGAAGAGTGCTCATCTCTTCCGTGTCAGGGGATCAATCTCTGTGTGTTCAATGACTTACGAGACTTTGTAAGCCAGCCAAGTTGCTGCAAGTCCTTGAAAATACGTACGGGCCATTCGGCTTGCGTGTTGGACTGAGGGTTGATCGGCGGTTGATGACTTCGGCCTTGTAACCGATGGTCCTGCCATGACCGAATCCTGAGGATGGTCATGGAGCCATTGCCTTGTCGACCGATTACTGGATTCGCCGATGCCGCTCCTAGGAAAAGTCCAAGAGTAGGACTTCTTCTTTACTCCCACCACCCCTGCAGCGTCAAACAGTATTGTGATTTTTCTGTTTAAGAAGACATGGCCGATCCCAGGCCTGCTGGCTTCGTCTGCTGTTTGCGAAGGCAGTAAGACTGTGGTTTGCCAAAATGGAGATCTGCCGTCGAATCAAGCAGATGATGTATGCATCCACGTGGCTTGCCTCCATGTGGAATCGGTCGTATGCTGCGCCTCCTGAAACTCCTGTTGGTTGAGGCTCTTCGATCCTGTTGCTCTCGCCGTGATCTGCTCCTCAAAAATCTTGCTTTTCGGCAACAGCTCGCCGTTTTGAAACAAAGGCATCCTCAACCGAGATTTTCTGCTTCACACAAATTGTTTTGGGTAGCGTTGTGGCGGCTCTGGCCAGGATGGAAGCAGGCGTTGATCCTCGTCCAGCCGGAGACTGTTGTTCGCTGGCATCGGGCAGGATTCCAATTGTATTGGACTTGGTTTTCGCGGCATCGGACCCGCGTCGGAAGAAAATGTATTACCAAGGAATTGCGCGAGTTGATCTTTCGCTTGGTCGCCGAGAATCCTACATGGGGTGCGCCACGGATTCACGGAGAGTTGAAGATGCTTGGCTTTGATATTTCGGAACGATCGGTGCTGCCCTGGATGAGAAAAGCGCCCAGGAATCCCGAGCCTGCAAAGCGATGGTCGGCATTTCTGAGCAACCATCGTGAAGCCATTGCAGCAATGGATTTCTTCACCGTGCCTATGCTGACCTTCGGTGTTTTCTACTGCTTCTTCGTCATCGCGCATGACCGGCGCGTATCCTTCATTGCAATGTGACCAGACCTCCGAGCAGCCCCTGGGGCATCCAGCACTTGCGCGATGCCTTTCCCTACGACTTGGCGCCTAGCTACCTGATCTTCGATCGTGGCACGCAGTTTAACGAAGAAGTGATCGACACAATGAAGAGCTTCGGCATCCATCCCAAGCGAACCAGCTTCCGAAGTCCGTGGCAGAACGGTGTCGCCGAGCGCTGGGTCGGCAGCTGCCGCCGCGATCTTTGTCACACGCTGCTTGAGATCGGCGTTGAGTAACTCGTCAGGGTTCAGTTCCGGCGAGTAACTGGGCAAATAAAAGACCTCGATCTTGTCGGCGTTCTTTGCCAACCATTGTGGAACCAGCTTGCAGTGATGTACGCGCAGGTTAGCGAGAATCAGAATGATCTTTTTCTGCTGGCCATGCGTGAGCCGTTTCAGAAAGCGAAGGAGAATCTTGGCATTCAGCGCGCCGAAAAAGACCTTCCAGCGCATCTTCCCCTTGTTGGTTATTGTGGAGAGCACGCTCAGGCTCTGGAGGTTGACGTTGGCGCGCACCACGGGTGTCTTTCCTCTGGGCGCGTAGCCGCGTCCGCGCATATCGTCCGAGCGCAGGCCGTTTTCGTCGCCCCACTGAATCTCGGCATGCTCTGTTTTCGCGTGTTTGGCGATATTGGAATAGGTTTCGTTGAGCCACTTACTGACTGCCACGGGCGATTGCTCGAAAGCTTTCTTGAGTGGGCGCTGCGGAGTAAATCCCCAACGCTTCAAATACTTGCCGGTGTTGCGACGGTCAGGCGGATGCCGAAATGCGATTCGATCAATTCACTGACCGCTTGGCGAGTCCACAGCGCAAAACTCATCTGCAACTGGTCCGGCGTGTGGTCCTGAATCAAGCGCTGAACCTCGCGCTCCTGTTAGGCGCAAAGCAATCGGCCGCTGCCTTTGGTCCGGCCGGGACGCTTGATTTTCACCGCGACCCAACCCCCGTGCCGAAACGCCTTATGCGCCGCCACAACCGTGTGCGTGGATAACTCGCACTGACTCGCCGTCTCCCGAACTGGAACTCCTGCCTCGCGCAACTTCGCTGCTCGTTGCCGACGCTCATTCAATGTCGCTACTGGCAACTTGCGGGAATCAACCTTTTCCATATCTCTTGAGGCGATGAAAATTCATTTATGTTGCATTGTCTATGGGCGGGATCAATAATCATCGATCTTCAGATTGCCCGTTCCAACCTCTTTAGGCTCATCTTGCGTTGGAGAAGAGTCTGCCTTTACCCTGTTCCCCGTCTGCGACTACAATTCCAATCGTGACGACCCGTCTTTTCGACCTCTACAAGATCGGCGTCGGTTCCTCCAGTTCCCATACTATGGGGTGCATGCAGGCATGCGTGCGGCGTGGCATGGTGGCGGAAGGCATTCTGCCCGACGGGTTCAAGGTGAAGCGCCGCGCTTACTTGCTGGCTGAGCGGCTGCGCGAGAAAGAGGCGGATGGGTTGAGCTGCGATCCTCTGGCGCCGCTTGACTGGATTACGGTCCATGCCATGACGGTGAATGAAGAGAACGCCGCGTGCGGCCGCGTGGTTCCCGCCGAGGCTCACTATATGGAAAGGTTGAAGTGATCAAAGTCCTTTTCAATCTGGTGGTAGTGTTTTGTCTGGCCGGGGGAATGGGGTCCGGCCAGGAGATGCCCGCGCCAGCCGACAGAACTCTTGAGCAAGCCCGGCAGTGGGTTGAGTCGCATCAGTTGGAGAAGGCGAATGCACTGCTTTCCGAAAAGCTGCGGCAGGACCCGGGGAACGAAACGGTACTCGTGGAGCTGGGCCGGGTGCAGTTGGCCCAGGAACTGAACGACGATGCTTGCAAGTCGTTTGAGGCGGTTCTGGAGAGCGACCCCGATTCGTCGACCGCACGCGAGGGAGAGGTCAAGGCCGCGACGGCAGCCGCCCTGGCCGATCGCAAGGCGGGGCTCAACGACAGTGCGCTGATTTACCTGATCCGGGCCAGGAAGTTTGTTCCGGACTCTCCGCAGTTGCTGCTGGATTTTGGCATTCAGGCGGAAAGCATGCGGATTTACCGGGATTCGGATGCCGCTTTGACCAGGGCCCGCGAGCTTGCCCCGGACGATTCCCGCATTCTTTATGCGCTGGCGCATGTGGAGTTCGACGAACAGAAAATGCCGGAGGCGGAAGCGAATCTGCGCGCCTATTTGAAGGTGCATGCGGAGGACGCGACCGCGCACTACGGCCTCGGGCACCTGCTGCGCGTGCTGCTGCGAGACGACGAAGCAAAAGCCGAGCTCAAGCAGTCGATCACGCTCGAACCGCGGCAGAGCGGCTCCTATTACGAATTGGGCGAGATAGCCCTGGAACAGAACGAGAACAGCGAGGCGAAGGTCTACTACGAAAAAGTGCTGGTGCTGGCTCCGAACCACGGCGGCGCCCTGACCGGGATGGGGATTTTGGCGTTTCGCGCCAAAGACTACCAAGCCGCGGAAAAATATCTTCAGAGCGCCGTTTTCTATGCCTCGGACTATCCCACGGCACATCACTATTACGGTCTTGTCCTGGGCCGGCTGGGGCGCCAGGCCGAGGCGGAACGGGAAGCGGCTCAGGCCAAGACCCTCAACGAACAGCAGGTCAAGACGAGCCGCGGCAACTTCCTTACAATCATTAACTAGAGCAATTTCAGGATGACTAAGTCCGTTTGGTTTCTTGCCGGGTTGCCGCTCCCTTTACTCCAACGACGAAGTGGACGCCCTCTGGGCATCGTTGGGGACCCGGCATCGATGCAACTACAGGCGGTCAGAGCCCCGGGCCGAACCGGCGAGAGGATGGAATGAAGGACTTGAAAGAAAGAAAACTTTGGGGAGCATGGAAGTGCTGCGCTCTCTTGGCATTTCTTGTTGGCGGGTCTTTGGGGTGCGGGCACAAGCAGCCGCCATCCATCATGGTCATCACCCCGACCGGGGGAATGGAATACTGGGAGAACTTCGATCATGCTGTCAGGACCCATGCCGAGTCCGCCGGAATTCATGCAGAACTGGCGGCGCCGCAATCGGTGACCGATTACACCGAACAGGCGCAGATGGTGGAGAGAGCCATTTCCAGGCACGTGCAGGGAATCGTCGTGGTGCCTTCCCATCAACTGGTGCTGACGTCGGTGCTGCAAAAAGCCGTGCGGGCGCATATTCCGGTGGTGATTGTGGGCAGCCCGATCAACCTGTCGGCGAAGGATTTTGCGGCCTTTGTCGGCTGGGATGAAGCGGAAGCGGGAAGACTGGCGGCGAGGCGATTTATCGCGCTGCTGGGCGGCAAGGGCGAAGTGGGGATCGTGGGCGTAAGCCCGACTGTGGAGGGAAGCTCCCTGATCGAAAAAGCCTTTGCCGATGAGATTGCGCGAGCGCCGGGAGTGAAGCTGGTGGGCGCGAAGTACGGCCTTTCGGACTGGGCGAGGGGACGGCAGGCGGTGCTGGATCTGGTTGCGGAGCATCCCAAGATCAAGGGCATTTTTACCACCGACGAGTTCTCGACCCACGCGGCATCCTATGCCTTCGAGCCGGGATCGCGGAAGCGGCCCGCGTTGATCGGCATATCCGATGAAGGGAATGAACTGCATGGGCTGAAGGAGGGAAGAATCGACGCGCTGGTGATCAGCGATCCAGCAGAACTGGGCACACGCGCGACGCAGGCCATGCGCGCGGCGCTTTTGGGCCACAACGCCAGCACCTATTCCACGCAGCTTCCGGTCTATCTCGTCGACCGGCACTCCATGGAGACTGATCCGATTGTGGAATCTCTGACCAAAGGCTCCTAGCCTCAGTAGGGAGCGATCTTCACGTTGCGCCACGAGGCTTGAGCATAGAAAGAGCGCAGTCCCGCCACTCCCTCGGTCAGGCACTTGTTGTCCTGATAGTCGATCCGTGTGGGGGGAAGGTTCCCGCCCGGCGTGGCAGTCACGGTCAGCTTGCATCCCTGTGCGGCCAGTTCCAGGTGGTACCACGAGTTGGTCGAAATCGGCGTGGCCAGCTTCAATATCTGAAGAGAGTGCCAATCATAGGAAGCGCGGCCCAGGATCAGGGTCTGGTCGTCGGGGCGCAGTCCCGCGTAGTAGCCGCGGTAAGAATCGACGCCCTGTTCGGGGTCGGTGGCCCGAATCACCAGGCCTGCATCTCCGTAGTGCGTTTCCGAAAACAGGAGGTCGAAGCGGATATCGGCTGAGATGCGGTAGTTGGTTCCCTGCGAATGCTGGGCGATCAGCATATCTCCGCGGCCATAGTTCGAATTCGACAGCACGTCTGCATGCTCGGCCCAATTGCCGCTGATCCGCTGCCAGCCGCGCAGGGTTTTATAGCGGTTGTTTTGCCCTGAGCCCAGTCCCAGGCGCGAGGAGACGACGACTCCCGCGACCAGTGCAAGTCCGAGGGTGGCAGCAATGATGGCGGTGATCGCAATTTTGGAAGGAATCTGCATTGACGGTGGATCAAGTATATTGGTCTTGCTTTGCTTAGTTCAATATCCATCCTGTGGGGGACGCAAAAGAGGCACCCCATACGACGTGCCTACTGGCCGGTCTGCGGCCTGATTGCGCCGCTCGTGTTGCTCCTGTCCATCAGGGCGCTGGCGCAGGAGACGATCTCGCCCAAGCTCCAATCCATCGAATCGGCGATCCAGGCCGCTAACGCCTCCACGCATCCTGTGCCCGTGGTGGTGCGGGGCATCGTCATCCTGAATCGTCACGAGATTGTGATCGAAGACCGGACGGGGGCCACGGAGGTGAATCCCGTCCAGGCGGAAACGATTGCACTGGGAGACGAGGTCGAGGTCACGGGGCAGATGCGGTCTTCTCCCAAGCCGCAGGTTGAACAGGGGCATCTGCGCCGATTGTGGGGAGGGTCGATGCCGCTGCCCCTCTCGATTACGCCCGATGAAGCAGCGGGAGGAGAGAACGACCTCTTTCTGGTGCAGATAGATGCCAAACTGCTCGATTCCACTCCTGCCGGTTTGACGGGCGTACGATTGAATCTGAGCGGCGAACATCAGAACTTCTCCGCGGTTCTGCCCAACGACAACCTGGGCGGAGAGCCGGCTGAAAAGTTGATGCAGCCGGGAGCGACGCTACGGCTTACCGGGATTCTGTTTCTGAATCACGACCAGAGTGGAAGCCGCGGGGATGCGTTTACGATTCAGCTCCGCGCTCCGGATGATATTGAGCTGGTGGTCGGCCCATCCTGGTGGACTGGGCCGCACCTGCTTCTGCTGGCGGGGCTTGCGATCATCCTGATTCTGATCTGCATCAACGGGTATTACCGCATCCAGCACGTGCGCTATCGCGCCGTGGCGGAGGAACGGGCAAATATCGCGCGGGATATTCACGATACACTGGCGCAGGGGTTTGCGGGAATCGCGTTGCAGCTCGAAGCCGCGGAACAGACGATCGAACGCGACCCGCGTCAGGCCAAGGCCCTTCTGAAGGAGGCTTTGCAACTGGTACGCCACAGCCGGGACGAGTCCCACCTCTCCATCGATATCCTGCGCTCACTCTCGCGCAACGATCACTTGGATGTGCTGATCTCCCACTGCATCCTGCAAATGCGGGCGGCGTCCGGCACGGCAATCGAGCAGGAGGTTTCCGGCGAGCCGCTCCCGCTCTCGTTCGACTTGGTCAACAACCTTTTCCGAATCGTGCAGGAAGCCGTTGCCAACGCGATACGGCATGCGAACGCGAGCCAGGTGCATGTGCGGATCCACTATGAGAAGAACGGAGTGCTGCTGGAAGTGGAAGACAATGGAAGCGGCTTTGACCCGGGTAATATTCCGGGGGCCAATGAAGGGCACTACGGCCTCACCGGCATGCGCGAGCGCACGGCGGCAATCAATTCCGAACTTCAGATAGAATCGACATCCAGAGGAACGCTGATCCGCGTGAGGGCTGCAGCATGACGACTCAAAAATACGGCGCAAACTCGTCCACCTTGCCCGGCAACAACGCGCGCACGCCGGGAACCGTTCGCATTCTGGTGGCCGACGATCACCTTGTGTATCGCATCGGCATCCGCAGTCTGATTGGCTCCGAGCCGGGTTTTGAGGTGGTGGGCGAAGCTTCGGACGGAGATGAGGCGGTCGAGCTTTATCGCAAGCTGAGGCCCGACGTGCTGCTGCTCGATCTGCGCATGCCGAAAAAAGGGGGCATCGAGGTTGTGCGGTCGGTTCGCCAGGAATTTTCCGATGCGCGCATTCTGATCGTGACCAGCTACCAGACGGAGGAAGAGATTTTCCAGGTGTTGCAGGCCGGAGCCCTCGGATATACTCTCAAGGATCTGGGCCGGGAAATGCTCGTCGATGCGATCCAGACCGTGTGTGCGGGCAAGCGGTGGGTGTCGTCGGCCATCGAGAGGCAGTTCGCCGATCGCGGCCTGAGAACCCCGCTCACCGCGCGGGAGATTGAAGTGCTGAAGCTACTGGCCCGGGGTCTGACCAATCGCGAGATTGCCCACGTGTTTCACATTTCTGCGAGCACAGTCAAGAATCACGTGAATAGTCTTCTGGCCAAGCTTGAGGTTGCGGACCGCACGGAAGCCGTGAGCTTCTGCCTGTCGCGCGGCATCGTCCTGCCGGAAGATCTCTAATCCGAGCGGCTTCTCAAATATCTCTGCCCGCTGCGTTGCGTGAAGTGGAAAAATGCTCAATGCGCAAGCGCAGCCAGTGCCAATGAATCGACGCTGAGGAAGAACCCGCTTCGATTCTGCGCTCCGATCGAATGCCCTGCGCGACCAACGCCCTGCGCTTTGTTCTGCCTCGCGCCATCCAGCGGCGCAGGGCAGAATCTGCCGAAAAAGGCAAACCACTATACGCCGCTCATTTTACTCATGTCAATAGGCACTTCTACTCAAGCCGATTGTGTTCACCGGCGGGTACTCTTCACAAAGTTTGTAAAGCCGTATTTAGAAATGCATGAAAAGGTTTTCACTCAACGCAGTCAAAATCTTTGCTTCTGAACGCTTTCCGGGAGGTAACAAGTTGAAAATACGTTCATTGTTCAAGAGATTTGCCGCGGTGTTGTCGCTGATCCTGCTCTCCGGAGCAGTTCTTCACGCGCAGTCCGTGCAAGGTACGCTCGCCGGAGTCGTGACTGATTCCACGGGCGCTGTTGTTCAGCATGCCGAAGTTGGCATCGTGAACGAGGGAACGGGGGCCAGCTACACGGCAACAACAACCCCGGCCGGAGTTTTCCGGTTTCCTGATGTGGCCCTAGGTCGCTACACCGTTACGGTGGACGCCAACGGCTTCAAGAGTTCGGTGGCGAAGGGAGTGTTGGTGCAGATCAACACCGTCGCTACGCTGAACATCACCCTTCAACCCGGCGCGGTTTCGGAGCAGGTGACCGTCACCAGCGAAGCGCCCACTCTGGAATCGGAATCATCAGACATCGGCGGCATCATTACCGAGAAACAAATCACCGATCTGCCTCTCGCCCTGGGTGGCGTGGGCGCCATGCGCGCCAACGAGGCCTTCATCTTTCTGCAACCTGCAACCACAGGGCCTGGAGCGGCCAGCAGCAGCAACGGCATCTTCCTGTCCAAGGTGGCCGGCGGTCAGAATTATGGCAACGAAGTTCTGATCGACGGCGCCAGCCAGCAGCGTAGTGAAAACGGTTCTTCGTACGACGAAGAAGCACCCTCTGTCGAAGCACTTCAGGAGTTCAAGGTCACCACGTCGCTGCCTGAGGCCGAGTTTGGCCGTACCACGGGCGGCGTTGAGGATTTTGTTACCAAGAGCGGAACCAACATTTTCCATGGTACCGCCTATGACATTTACCGCGATGCCTCCTTGGATGCCAACACCTACTTCAACAAGGGCTGGCGCGCTTACAACTGCTCTGGCGCCAACGATACGGCTGCCTGTCGGGCGGGATGGAATACTCCCGTGGATCACAAGAACGACTTCGGTGGAACTTTTGGCGGTCCGGTGCGCATTCCGAAGATTTACAACGGACGCGATAAGAGCTTTTTCTTCTTCTCTTGGGAACAGCTCAAGTACGCCACGGGCGGAACGACAACGGTCAATGTGCCGACAGTAGCAGAGCGCGGGGGCGATTTCTCTGATCGTTTGACTACGACCCAATCCGGAACCAACCCTTGCGACGGCTCGCCGGTCTATAACGGGGAAATCTTCGATCCGGCAACCACCAAGACGATCAATCTGCCGGGTGGCGGTACAGCGGAATGCCGTACGTCGTTTATTCAGGAGAATGGCAAAAACGCGATTCCTTCCGGCCGCTTCAGCACGGTATCCAAGGCCCTTCTGGCCTACTATCCGCAGCCAACGACCGACAGCCTGAACAGTAACTACTCGCAGAGATCCGTTTCTCCGATCAACAACACTACCTATACCATCCGGATCGATCACAACTTTAATGAGAAAGTCAAGGCCTGGGGCTCTTACAATACTCGCGAGAACGACTTGTTCACGGGCGGGCCGGCAAACCTGCCTTCTCCCGTAAGCACGGCCGGATGGTGGCAAAATTTTACCACCCACTTCTTCCGCGCTGGCTTGGATTACTCCATCACGCCGAACCTGCTGAACTACTTTGTGATTGGTTCCAATCGCAGCAACAGCCAGAATTATTCTCAGGCCGTGTCGACTGGCAAGGATTGGTCGCAGATGGTGGGCCTCGGGAATACGGGTGGTAAGAACTTCCCACTCATCAGTACCGGCGACTCCCAGATCGGGTTGGGCTTTGGCAACAATGGCGACAATGTGGATAACGGCCTTCGCCTGAATGACGCCTTTGCCTGGACCCATGGACGCCACAATGTCAAGCTTGGTGTCGATCTGCGCTTCACGCAGTATTCACCGATCAACGGCAGAAATGAATGGATCGACTTCAGCAGCGTCGAAACAGCAGCATCGCAGGCCCAGGGTGGCGGACTTGGTTTTGCCAGCTTGATGCTAGGTGAAGCTGACAACGGCGGTACAAACGTCGTTCTGAAAGGACAGCGCTGGACCTCTTGGTACTATGCGTTCTTTGCCCAGGACGATTTCAAAATTACCAAGAACTTGACCTTGAACATCGGCTTGCGCTATGACGTGGATCAGCCGCGGACTGAAGCGCATAACAACACCTCCAACTTCAGCCCCACGGCCAATGATCCGGAATGGAACATTCCCGGCGCCTTGGTCTTCGGCGACACATGCACCCACTGCAATACGGCTTGGGCAAATACCTGGCGCAAGGATTTCGGTCCTCGTGTCGGTTTTTCCTGGTCGCCTGATTTCCTCCATCAGAAGACGGTTATTCGCGGCGGATCGGGCATCCTATACGGCCCGCTGGTCTATGACGACTTTGGCGGTGGCATGGTTACCGGTTACACGGCGAACCCGTCGGCTCCCAGCAACGGATTCGATCCGTCGTTTGCCATTGATGGCGGCATGCCCGCCTACACGCCTCCCCCGGACGAAGACCCCGGCTACTTCAATGGCCGCGCCCTGTCGGGTTCCTATATCACTCCGACTGCCGGTCGTCCCGCTACGCTCTACAGTTGGAACCTACAGGTCCAGCACGAACTGGCGAATGATCTGCTCTTTACGGTTGGCTATATCGGCAATCACGCGACCGATCTGGAATCCAACCTGCTGAATCCCAACAACATGTCCAAGAAGTACTTCTCGTTGGGCAATGCGCTCTATCAGCCCTTCATCGGCAACAGCGCAGGCATTGCTGCTCCGTTTGCCGGATTCACAAAGAACTGGAACAATCCCAGCCTACAGGCTGCCTTGCGCCCCTTCCCGCAGTACGACTACATCGACCAGGGATGCTGCCTGCAAAACGTTGGTATGTCCAGCTTCAATGCGCTGGTGGCCACCGTGCAGCGCCACTGGAAGGATGGTCTGAACCTTCAGGTTTCTTATACCTGGGGCAAGACCTTCACCGATGCGGACAGTGCTCTGCCCAACAGTGGTGTGGGAGTCTCGCAGGATATGGACGTAGATAACCTGCACAATGAAAAGGCCATCTCTGCGATGGACATCCGCCACACGCTGGTGATCAGCGGACTGTATGAACTGCCGATGGGCAAAGGAAAACTCTTCTTCAACCACGGGATCGCATCGCAGGTTCTCGGCGGCTGGGAAGTCGGCACCGTACAGCGTATTCAGTCCGGTCAGCCTCTATCATTCGGTTGCGAATGGGGCATCCCCGGATTCCAGAACTGCATCCGCTTCGGCAGGTATAAGGGCGCATCACTGAAGAGTGCTGTGTACAAGCGGGGCGCGAAGAATATCAAGCCCTTCGTCAAAATCGGCGCAACCGGATCCTTGGATCCGAATGTCAACACGATGTTCAACCTGGAATACAACGACGTAACCCGGACAGGTTCGCCTGTTAGTGGCGCGCCGATTGCCTTCTACGACACCAACGACAACTACGCCCGTGATTGCACCGCCGCGAGTCAAGCGAATTGCAATAGTGCCGGGTACAATCAACCCTACAGCTTTGGCACCGGTATTCCGCGCACCACCAGCGAGGTTCGTACCCCTGCCTACTTTAACAACGATTTTAGCGTGCTCAAGAAGATCACTTTGGCTGAGGGCTATACGCTCAGCCTCAAGGGCGAATTCCTGAACACCTTCAATCAACATACCTTCGGCATTCCCGACCTGCAGCCCTATGACTACGGTACCTTCGGACTTCCTTCGGGAACCATCAACGGGCCGAGAAACGTGCAGTTGACCGCGCGCTTCACCTTCTAACCAACAGCCGGTTTTTCACGGCAACCCAACCCAGGGGATACAGGGTTCTCCCTGTATCCCCTGTCTTTGAGTAGAATGTTCGCTGCCGGGGAGCGCTCTTCATTGGGCGCAGCAGAATCTGCAGCGGATGGACACAGCGCATTCCTTGTGCGAAACATGAATTCGCGAAACCGCGGAGGAGAATCCCAAATGAAGTGGATGATTGCGCTGTTGATTGCATTGAGCCCGATCAGTTTTTTGCGCGCACCAGCACAGACATTACCGGAAAACCCGGCGGGACCGAGCGATGAGGATGCTTTCCGCAAGGGCACCGAGGCCATCCAGGCTGGCAGATTCGCGGATGCCGCGAGTTGGATGAGCAAGGCGGTCAAACAGAATCCCCGCAATCCGGTCGCGCAAATGGAACTGGGCGTTGCGGAGTTGCGCCTGGGAAAGCCGGCGGAGGCTTCCAGCGCGCTGCGCCAGGCGATTGCGCTGCAACCGGACATGCAGGGAGTCAACCTGTTTCTCGGCATTGCCTATACCCAGATGAATCGCCTGGACGATGCCGTGGCGGCGCTGGAACGGGAGATCGGTCTGAATCCACAAAATAGCCAGGCGCAAATGTGGCTGGGAGTTGTGGAGATGAAGGCAGGGCATCCGGAGAAGGCGACGGGGCCGCTTGACCGCGCGGCGGAACTCTCTCCCAACGACCTCAACATCCTGGAGTACCGCGGCAAGGCGCACAGCGACGTGGCACACGATAGCTACGCGCGCATGGCTTCGATCGATCCGAATTCATGGCATGTGCACAAGGTGCAGGGCCAGCTCTTTGCCATGCAGGACAAGCACACCGAGGCCATCGCTGAGTTTATTGAAGCCATCCGCAGCGCTCCCGGGAACTCGGATTTGTATGAGGAACTCGGCAACGAGTATCGCAAGTCCGGCGAGCTGGACTTGGCGAAAAAGACTTTTCAGAACGAACTGAAGTTGAGCCCCAACAATCCGATCGCCATGTACAACCTGGCTGGCATCGATATCGAGCGTAACCAGGCGGAGACAGGCGTTCCGCTCCTGCTCAAGGTCATCTCCAACTATGCGAACGCTCCCGCCGCCTACTATTTTCTGGGACTGGGACAAAGTCAGCTGGGCAAGCCGTCGGAAGCGGTCGCGGCCCTGGAAAAAGCGCTCACCATGCACCCCGAGCCGGAGCTTGCGCCGCGCATTGAATACGAGCTTTCCCGCGCATACCGGAAACTCGGCAAGATCGCCGAGTCCGATCAGGCCATCAAGGAGTACAGGCGCCTGAAGGCGGAAAACGCAAAGAAGTATCCGGCTCTGCGCGAGAACGCGGCCACAGGGCAGGACCACGGACAGACCGCAGTCCCCGTCCCGCCGGCCAAGAATTAGATCGCAGCTGCAGGGAAGAATCGCCGCAAAAACAGAAGCATTTCAAAGTGAGGAAGAAATTCATGCGCCGTTATGGTTCACTCATCTTGTGTTGCATGCTATTGGTCGTTCTGGCGTCTTTGCCCGGCTGTTCCTCGGGCGGCGGAAGCTCCAGCGGAGGAAACACCAGCTCCACGCCGGCGGCGACGACAACCACGATAGCCTTGTCCAAAAACAGCGTGACCACCGGGACTTCCGTGACGCTGACGGCTACGGTGAGCACCACGTCCGGGACTGTGAGTTCGGGGACGGTGGCGTTTCTGGACGGCGCGACGCAACTGGGAACAGCTACGGTGAATTCTAGCGGTCAGGCTTCCTATTCAAGCACCAGCTTTGCCGCGGGCACGCACAGCCTGACGGCGAGCTATGGCGGAAACTCATCGTATGCGGCGTCGGTTTCCGGAGCGTCAACGCTGACCGTGACTGTGCCCACGCTGCAAAGCACTCTCGCTTTGTCGGCCTCTTCGGCTACCGCCATTCAGGGATTGCCGGTTGAACTTGTCGCGTCCGTAGCCGCAGCATCCGGTTCGGGCTCTGTTGTGCCCACCGGAACAGTTACTTTTGCGATTGGCTCAACCACGCTGGGTACAGTGTCGGTGGACCCGACTGGCGTGGCGAACTTTACCTCGACGCAATTGCCCGTCGGCAGCAACTCCATCATCGCAACGTACAACGGCGATGCGAATTATGCTTCCTCTGTATCCGGCGCAGCAGCCGTTGCTATCAACAAGGCAGCTTCTTCCACCTATACCAATCCGCTCACGCTCAACCTGACAGAGTCGCTGCACGGCGTGAGCTGCGCGGATCCTGCCATCTACAAGGATCAGCAGGGCGGAGTGAACACCTGGTACCTGTATTGCACGAGCGACGCGCTCTATGCGGGCGATCCGAACCCGCATTACCTCGCCATCTATCAATCTTCCGACCTGGTGAACTGGACTTATGACGACAATGCCTTTTCGGGTTTGCCGTCGTGGGCCAACGTAAGCGGCGCGTCGTTGTGGGCGCCAGCCATCAAGTACTTCAATGGGCAGTACTACCTTTACTATGCGGCTTCCGCCACCAGCCTGGCTGGCAACGGTTCGGCGATCGGCGTGGGTACCAGTTCAAGCCCGGCCGGCCCGTTTGTGGATTCCGGAAGCCCGGTCGTCGAGCCGGAAGTGGCCACCAACTGCTGCAACGGAGCGTACCGGTCCACCATCGACCCCGATGAAATCCAGGATGCGTCCGGCCAGAGATACATCCTCTTCGGTAGTTTTACCGGTGGCATCTACGTGCGCAAACTTTCGGCGGACGGCCTGACTTCCGACAAGTCGAGCGAGCAACAGATCGCGGCGGACAACCGCTACGAAGGCGGCAACTGGTGGTACGACAACGGTTACTACTACCTCTTTGCTTCGTCCACGAATTGCTGCAACGGTCCGCTGAGCGGCTACGGCGTTTTCGTCGGCCGTTCCACCACTCCCATGGGTCCGTACGACGATGCTCAGGGCATCTCCATGACCGCGACCAACGTGGGCGGAACGCCGGTCCTCAGGATGAATGGCAACAGTGTCATCGGGCCGGGCGGCAATGTGATCTTTGCCGATGAGTCGGGGCAGAATTACATCCTCTACCACGGCATCGTCAGCACCAGCCCGTATTACTCGGGCGATGTGGGCTACACGGCGAGGCCCGGATACATCGACGCGATCGATTGGGTTAACGGATGGCCGGTGGCCCGCGGTGGGTTCGGACCCTCCGATCAGGATGCGCCGCAGCCGCTTCCAGTGGCGCAGCCGGGTGGAACCAGCGGCTATGTTACGACGCTCGCCGCGCAGGATGCGGAGCGCACGGCGATCTCCGCGCTGTCGGATGAATTCAACAGCACGTCGATGAGTTCGCAATGGAGCTTCGTGCACAGCCAGCCGTCATACACCCTGACTGGAACCGCATATCAGGTGCCGACTGTCGGATTCGATACCACCAACGCCATGGCGAGCGTTCCCATGTTGGCGGAAAGCGCACCCGACGGCGATTACATGGTCGAGACCAAGCTGGACATCACGCTTCCCATCTCCGGCAACGGCAACGACTATGCTCAGGCAGGGCTGCTGCTCTACGAAGACGACAGCGATTATGTCCGGCTGGATTTGTATTCCAACAACGACACGCGGCAGGTGGAATTCATCAAGGCAGAGACCGAGCAGGCTACCGGCTATCCGACCTGGGGCGCAACCAACCTGGGGGCGCCGGCCATGACCACTGATGTGAATGCATGGCTGCGCATCGTGAAGAGAAACGTAAATGGCCAGGAGCACTACACGGCCTACAGCAGCAACGACGGCGTGAACTGGATTCAGAGCGGGACCTGGGTTCACCAACTGGGCAGCGCGGCAAAGATCTGCCTCTACGCGGGAAATCGAACCGGATACACAGTCAGCTTCGACTATGTGCATGTGTCGACGCTTCAGTAATGCGAACCGGCGGAGGCGCGCAAAGAAGCATGCCTCCGCCGGCAGGTACGGATACGAGAGCACATCCGACCGGAGTGAGATCGGAGTGCATGGGGAGATACGCAGTGAAGAGAATGATTGAATTTGCCGTTGCCTTAAGTTTTGCGCTGCCAATGTATGGACAGGTGACCGTCAGGGAGCCGATTCCGCAGACGGCAACGATTGAAGTGAATGCGGCCCAGGTTGGCATGCAGGAGATTCCCCGCACGATTTTCGGGACGTTTCTGGAGCCGATTGGGAACTCGACTTACAACGGGCTTTGGGCGGAGCTTCTTCAGAATCCCAGCTTCGAGGCGGGACTCTGGAGCCCTGCGCAGACAGAGCGGCTGCTTCACGATACGCCGGAACTTCGCCAAGCGAGCGATCTGATGTTGCCCCTGCCGTGGGAGCCGTTGGATGCGCGACAGGGAAATCGCTACGAGATCCATTTGGGCGATGCCGCCAACTCGTGGCAGTCGCTGCGGGTGTTTGCTGTTCCCGGCGAGCCGACAGGGATCAAGCAGAAGGTCTATCTTCCCATTCACCGCACACGCGATTATGTGGGAAGTCTCTATGCACGGCACCTGAGCGGGGACACGAATATAGTGGTCAGCCTTCGGGTCAGGAACCAGAACCAAGTGCTGGCTTCCGAGAGTATTCAGGTCACGGACAAGGCGTGGAAGAAGTACGCCTTCGCGCTTCAGGTTCCGGAAGGGAAACTGAAGCGGCTCGATCCGGCCGATTTCGTCGTGGAACTGGCGGGCAATGAGCGCGTCGAACTGGACCAGTTTTCGCTGATGCCTGCCGACGCGAAGAACGGCCTGGACCCGGATGCAGTGGCCATGGCCAAAGAGATGAACACGCCGCTGGTACGGTTTGGCGGGAACTTCACTTCGTCCTATCACTGGACTGATGGCGTTGGGCCGCGCGACCAGCGCAAAAACGCGATCAACAATTCGTGGGGAATTCCGGAGTACAACAGCTTCGGAACGGATGAATTCCTGGAGTTTTGCAGGCAGATTGGCGCTCAGCCCCAGTTTGCTCTGAACATGGGAAGTGGAACGCCGGAGGAGGCCGCAGCTTGGGTCAACTACGTGAATCAGCACTGGTCCACGCACTCCGGGCTGCTGTGGGAACTGGGCAATGAGCTCTGGGGCAACTGGAATCTCGGTTATCCTACGCGGAATGAACTCGCCGCCCGCACCGCCGCTTATAGCAAGGCTGTTCGCGCAGTCGATCCGACCGCACGGCTTATCGCCACGGGCAGCGATCCGGAAGTGTTCAACAGCTGGAATGCCATTCAACTGACAAATCCGGCGGGAACCTTCGATTATCTTTCGACCCACTTTGTGGTGGGCACGGCCGAAGTCGAACTCAAGAATCCGACTCCCGAGTTTGTCGCAGAGGCCGCGTTTGCGCTGCCGGTGGAACTGGGAAACCGGCTCCGGCAGGCACAGGGGCAGATCAATAGCACACCGGGCTATGACAGCCGTGCGCATCTTGCCTTCACGGAGTGGCTTTTCATCGGGGACCGCTACAATGCGCCAAGCTTTACCAACGCGGGCGGAGCGATTGTTACCAGTGGGCTCCTGAACATGCTGCTGAAGAACTCCGACATCGTTCCCATCTCCGACATGACGGGCATCATGGAGTTTGCGGGAATCTGGAAGAAGCGGAGCCAGGTGTTCGCGACTCCCGCGTATTACGCCTTCAGAATGTATGCGAGCGCCGACATTGCCAAGCCGGTTGCCGTAACGGCCAAGGCGGGTGAGTATTCCGTTTCGCAAGGGGTAAACCGGTTGCCGGAGATTGCTTCCGTCCCATATCTGGACGTGGCGGCCGCGATCAGCCAGGATGGCAAAACGCTGACGCTATTCTGCGTGAATCGCAGCCTGGCGACGGACATTCCCGCGCGTATTCAACTCCACAACTTTGCCGCGATTCGGACGGCCACCGTGCAGACGCTGAGTGCGCACAGTCTCACCGATGCCAACGACGAACTTGATCCGGCTCGCGTCAAGCCGGTGGACAGCGTCGATACGGTTCATCCCGATGGATGGGCGCATACATTTACCCATTCGAGCGTGACGGTCATTTCCCTGCATCGCAATTGATGTGCAGCGGGAATTTCACTTTTTGCGCTGGAGAACTGACCCAGGAGTTTTAATTGTGAAGAAAAAATCAGCAGGTATGCGCAAGCGATTCTCTAACTTAGTCTTGCTTTGCAGTTTGATTGTTGTTTCCTGCGGCCTGCTTCAGGCGCAGGAGCCGCGCTGGACCGAGTCGCGAGCTAATCAGTGGTACCAGCAGCAACCCTGGCTGGTGGGCGCCAACTTTCTTCCCTCCGACGCCGTTAACGAGCTGGAGATGTGGCAGGCCGACACGTTCGACGCGGCTGAGATCGATCGAGAATTCGGCTGGGCGGAAGGGATCGGCATGAACACCATGCGGGTCTTCCTGCACAACCTGCTGTGGGAGCAGGATGCTCCCGGATTTCAGCGGCGCATGGATCAGTTTCTCGCCCTCGCCGCGAAGCATCACATCCGCCCGGTGTTTGTGCTCTTCGATTCCTGCTGGGATCCCGATCCGAAACTCGGACCTCAGCATCCGCCCATTCCGGGCGTTCATAACTCCGGCTGGGTGCAGGCGCCGGGAAGGGCGATCCTGGCCGACCCCGCGCAATATCCGCGCCTGAAGGCCTACGTGCAGGGAGTGGTTGGAGCTTTTGCGAACGACCCGCGCATTCTTGCTTGGGATGTGTGGAACGAGCCGGACAACGACAACGGAAGCTCCTATGGAAAAGTCGAACCGAGAAACAAGCAGGAACTGATTCTCGCCATTCTGCCGCAGGCTTTTGCATGGGCCCGTGCCGCCCATCCCACGCAGCCGCTTACCAGCGGCGTCTACGCGGGGGACTGGTCATCGTTGGACAAAATGTCTCCCGTGGCGCGGGTGCAGATTGAGCAATCGGACGTGATTTCCTTTCATAACTACGATTGGCCGGAGACCTTCGAAAGCAAGATTCACGACCTGCAACAGTTCCATCGTCCCCTGATCTGCACGGAATACATGGCGCGCGGTGCCGGCAGTACGTTCGATACGATTCTACCGATTGCCAGGAAATATCACGTGGGCGCAATCAACTGGGGATTGGTGGAGGGGCGGTCTCAGACCTATCTGCCCTGGGACTCCTGGCAGCGTCCTTATGTCGTGGAGAAGCCGACAGTCTGGTTCCACGACGTGTTTCACACCGATGGGACGCCCTATCGCCAAAGGGAAGTTGAGATCTTTCAGAAACTTACAGGGAAGCAGTAACAGAGATAGGAAAATACTCGCGTCGTGACCTGAATCCGGGGTCGATCATTCGTATTCCATGCCTCAAGATTGAGACTTGGAGCACCAAGCGCTAGTACAACAAAAAGCGGCTAGAGACCAGGTGGCTTGGGAATCGCGTATTCCGGCGCGTGATATTCTTGCGCCAGTATTCTATGTATGCGACGGACGCTTGAATGGTGGAAGCGGAAACGAATCGGGCGGCACGGTGCTCGATTCGTTTCCGCAAGCTGGAAGTAGGGTTCGCGGCAGAGACTTATTTATCGAAATCGCCGAGCAGCGCAGGATGCTCCGGCGACGGAGAAGCAGGACTGATGCAGAATAGAAAATCGAGAAGACGAGGCTATGGCCGGTGGCTAAGGCTGTTCCTTGTCTTTGGGCTGGCCGCGATTGCAGCGCAGGCTCAAAACAGTTCCCCTCCCGCGCAATCGGGCGGGAGAGGCATGAATGCCGCGAAACTGGTGCCGGGACGCTTTGTGGACGTCACCGAGAAGACCGGGATCAAGTTTCTGCATCAGGCTCCGCACACATCGCGCAAATACCTGATCGAAACCATGGGCTCGGGCGTGGCGCTGTTCGATTGCGACAACGACGGCCGCCTGGATATCTTCCTGGCGAACGGTGCGCCGTTCACCGATCCCACGCCCAAAGGATTCATCCCGAAGAAGACCGGCCCTGAGTATTGGAATCGCCTGTATCACCAGAAGCCGGATGGAACCTTTGAAGATATTACGGAGAAAGCCGGCCTGCAGGGGGTTGGCTATAGCATGGGCGTGGCCGTGGGCGACTACGACAACGACGGTTACGAAGATCTCTATGTAACCGGCTATGGCGGCAATCGCTTATATCACAACAACGGGAACTGCACATTTACCGACGCTACGGAGCAGGCGGGCGTGGGCGGCAGCGGCTGGTCGAGTTCCGCGGCCTGGGTCGACCTGGACAACGACGGGCTGCTCGACCTGGTGGTGGATCGTTACGTGCAGTGGGACTGGGACGATCTGTGGTGCGGCGAGCATCGCGAAGGTTATCGCGGCTATTGCCATCCGGATGTGTTCGGGGCCATTCCGATGCTTGTGTATCACAATGACGGAAACGGCCACTTCACTGAGGTCGCGCACAAACTGGGGCTGGACAAACCAGCCAAGGCGCTCGGGATAGCCATTGGGGACTACGACCAGGACGGGCGGATCGATCTGTTTGTCGCCAACGACTCCATGCCGGAGTTTCTCTTTCACCAGAAGAAGGACGGAACGTTCGAAGAGGTCGGCCTCGAAAGCGAAGTCGCGGTCAACGCGGAAGGACAGACCTATGCCGGGATGGGCGTGGACTTTGTCGACTACAACAACGATGGCTGGCCCGACCTGGTGATCACCGACCTGGCCAACCAGCGCTATGCGATCTACGAGAACGCCAGAGACGGCACCTTTACCTACGCGAGTTTCTCCTCGGGACTGGGCAGCATGACGATGCTCCACTCCGGTTGGAGCCTGCGCTTTCTCGATTACGACAACGACGGCTGGAAGGACCTGCTGATTGCGCAGGGACACGATCTGGACACGATCGAGAAGAGCTTTCCGCAGTTGCGTTACAGGGAACCGATGATGCTGGTGCGCAACACTGGCAAGAAGTTTGTGGATGTGTCCGGCATTTCTTCGGAGATCTTTCATGAAGCCTGGGTTGGCCGGGGCATGGCGATCGGCGATCTGAATAACGACGGGCGCATCGATGCAGTGGTTTCGACAAACGGCGGACCGGCGCACGTGCTGCTCAATCTGACGGAGACGAATAATCACTGGATCACGCTGAAGCTCATCGGACACAAGAGCAATCGCGACGGGATTGGAGCGCAGGTGAAGATCTCGACGGCGCTGGGCGATCAGTGGGGAACTGTGAGCACCTCGAGCGGCTATCTTTCATCCAGCGATCCGCGGCTGCACTTTGGCCTGGGCACAGAACAGCTCGTTCAGCGCGTAGAGGTTCGTTGGCCCAGCGGAATCCAGCAGGTGCTGGTCAACGTGAAAGGCGATCAGCAATTGACGGTCGATGAACCGGCCCAATCCGATAGCGCAAAACCTGTTGCCGACGCAGTAACGCCCAAGCCGTAATCAACTCAGGATAGGGCTGAGTCATTGCCTTTTCGGATAGGGCTCACAGGCCTATTCCTGGCTGTGCTCGCTGTAGAGTCTCTGGCTCAGGCTGAATTCCTGCTGCGCACGTTCGGCTTGACCTGCCTGGCGCAGTGCGCGGCCCAGTTCGAAATGGGTTTTGGGGTTCTTGGGATCGAGCCGCGCAGCCTGTTCCAGTTCGGCAACGCCGCCGGTGCTGTCGTGAACGGCAAGCAGCGCGCGGCCGAGCTTTTCGTGGCATATCGCTGACTCGGGCCGAATGTGCGCTGCGCTGCGGAGCGGATCGATGGCTTCTTTCGCGCGATCCTTGTCGAGCAGAAAACTTCCCAGGTCAAGGAACGGCCATTCATCGGTTCCGTTTTTGTCTGTCCAATCGGCCGCATTGCGCAACGCCTGTTCGGCCAGGTCCGGACGATTGGTCGCATCGTAAACCAGGCCCAGATTCTCTTCCGCTTTCACGTGCTTCGGCTGGAGGGTGAGGACGCGCTCGTACATCCGTTGCGCATCGAGGTAGCGATCCTTGGAGTAATAGCACCGGCCAAGACTGTAAAGAACATCGGCGTCGGACGGGTCCATGCCGGAAGCTACTTCGAGCCAGTGGATGGCGTCTTCATAATCCGTGAGCAGTACGTAGTCGAGCGCGACGGAGCGAAGTTCTTTGGGCGTGGGCTTGCGATGCTGTGCTGCCCGCGTGTACATGTCCAAAGACTGCCGCGCCTTGCCCTCTCCGCGCAACACAAGCGCCAGGGCATAGAGCACATCGGCGGAATCGGGCTGGCGCGCCAACGCCTTGCGCAATTCGGATTCTCTCTGGCCCAGCGTAGTTTTAATCGAATCTGACTCTTCTTTTGAGTAGGCAGGGGTCGAGGGACGCGCCTCCTTGGTCGGACCCTGGGTCTGCGCAAGCAGTTGCGATCCTCCGCCGGCAAGACCGCAGCAAAGAAGAGCGAACCATACTGAGGATTTCATCACCATGCTTTCTCCAGACCGTCCTTCGATTCCCTAACATCTTTTCAAATGTTGCGCGGAAATACTACACCGCAAGGCTCATCCAATTCCCGGCGGCATTGCGGGGGAGGCTGCGGCGTGCCAAGTCAGAGCGCCGGGCGGCTGGGCGAAGCCTGAGATTTGCAGAGCTTGCCTCCGCACAGAGCGCCGGTAATGCCGCGGCCCTCGGTGATGGTGTAGATGCGGTCCACCGCGGGCAGCTTCACCATCTCTTTGGCGCCGGAAGGCCAGTGAATCTCCGCGGTTCCGGCATCGGTTGCGTCGCCGAGCCCGAAGTGCGGGCGCTGATCGTTCGAAGAGATGAAGCTGCCGCTGGAGAGCACGTCCTGACGCATGCGCATGCCGTTGGCGTTAAGATACACCGTGGCGCACATGGCATCGCGTGGGCTCTTCGGCCCGCCCACCAGCTTGATTTCCACCCAGTGATGATGGTCGGGGTTCACGTTTCTCAGCAGGGTGGGAGGGCCGTCGATGGGATTGATGATCACATCGATCTTGCCGTCGTTGAACAGGTCGCCGAAGGCCGCTCCCCGCGCCGGGATAACCGTCGCCAGCCCCGAACCTTTAACTGCTGGCATATACTCGAATCGCCGGCCATCCTTGCCCGCCACGTTGTGGAACAGAAGCGGACGCTCGGCAAAGCTGGTGCCCCAGTTCTGCTGGTCCACCTCGGGATAGACGTGGCCGTTGACCATGAACAGGTCGAGCCAGCCGTCGTTGTCGTAGTCGATGAAGCCATCGCCCCATCCGACAAAGGGTATCGTGGTCTGGGCGATGCCCGCCCCGTAGCTTACGTCGGTAAAGTCTACATTTCCGTCGTTGTGGTAAAGCACCTTGTAATCGTCGGAGAAGTCGGTCACGGCAAAGTCGATGTTGCCGTTGTTCTCATAATCGCCCACGGCAATGCCCATCGAGGCGATCTCGCGCCCGTCCTTGTTCAGTGCGAAGCCAGAGGCATAGCCTTGCTCATCGAAAGTCCCATCACCCTTGTTGATGTAGAGATAATTGGGTTCCGAATCGTTGCCCACAACGAGGTCCGGCTTGCCGTCGCCATTGATGTCCAGGAAGATCGATTCGAAGCCGTAGAACGTGTTCTTGTCGTCCACGCCGGCTTTTACGCTGGTGTCGGTAAAGGTTCCGTCGCCGTTGTTGTGGAAGAGGTGATCGGGCTCGCCCTGCAATCCGCGCGGTCCGCACAGCACCGTCACGCCGCGATATTGGCAGAAGGAATAGCCCACCGCCTTCGAGCCGGAAGTGGGCAGGTTGTTGCGATCGAAGTGCACATAGCCGGAGACAAACAGATCCAGCCGCCCGTCGCCGTCGTAGTCGCCCCATGTGGCGCCGGAGCTCCAGTTGCCCAGCGTGACTCCGGCTTTCTCTGCCACATCGGTGAAGGTTCCGTCGTGATTGTTGTGGTAGAGCCGGTTCTTTCCGTAGTTGGCGACAAAGATATCCGGCCAGCCGTCGTTGTCGAAGTCGCCTATCGTTACGCCAAAGCCCCAGCGGTCGTTGGTCACACCGGCCTTGGCAGTCACATCGGTAAAAGTTCCGTCGTGATTGTTGTGGAACAACGCGGCGTGCGGCGGTTCTTCCTTGCCGTCCAAGGCGTTGAAGGTCGACCCGTTGACCAGATAGATATCCAGCCAGCCGTCGTTGTCGTAGTCGAGCAGCGCCACGCCGGAGCCGTCGGCGTCGAGAATGAGTGGCTTCAGCGGCGAGCCCATCTTGTGGCTCCAGCCGGAAAGCCCCGCGGCCTTGGTCACGTCCTCAAAGACAACCGGGCCGGAGTCCACAAAGCCGCCCGCGGTGATGGGCCGCTTTTCCGCGTCATATACCGCCGCATAGGTGCCGCCTGTGGCATTGCCGCCCATGCCACTCGGCCGCGGTGGGGGCTCCTGTTGCGCCCGGCACTCAATAGGAAGGCAAAGCGAGGCGATTAGAACGCCGGAAAACAGGCAGCGCGAGCGTAACAACAGGGGCCTCCACATCTCACAGTTTATTGTAGTGATGCAGCGTCGATGGTGCGGGTTGCGGGCTGAATAAGAGTCTTCATCAGCGTTTTTCAAATGTGGGCATCGTGCTGTTCATCCTGGTTCACCAGCCACATGATCTCGTGCGTTGCGATGGAGTGCTGTGGTATCCCTCCCCAGGCACAAAAACAAAGGCGCGTCGAGGGCAGACCCAGCGCTTTGCTCCATCCGTGAAAATGCTTTGGATGGCTGCTGCACATACAGTTCAGGGCAAGCACCTGGCTCGAAAAAACCGATAGCTTGCCCTGTTCTTTCATGCTGCGATCGCTCGATATTGCCGCAACTTGTGACGGCGGCTGACGGTAAATGACTGCTATTTGTTCTTTCGGCCCACGCCCTGTTCCAAATGGGTTGCAGGCCCGTTGGAGCGTGCAACCCACTTGCTCCACAAACCCGGATCGGCGAGGAGCTTGATGTAGACTCCACCGACCACCGAGCGCGCCTGGAAGCCGACTTCACGGGCCGAGACAGTATCGTACCAATCGTTCATCGGGACGCGGTCGGTAGTTTGGTTGAGGAACTGGAAGATCGGGTGGACGATGGCCTGGAAGTCGGCCGGATTGCGGGCCAGAGTGGCGGACCACACCGTCCAGTCCAGCTTTGTGTAGGTGGCGCGGTTATCCAGCGGCAGCCCGAAGCGGTTCATGTGCGACTTGTAAAAGGCTGTCTCTTGTTGGGCTATCTCAGCGGGAAACATGTGTAGATCCAGAATCTTGTCCCAGACGAGATTGTATTTCTGGCTCCAGGTGCCGGATTTGTCGAAGGCAAGGCGGTAGTGGTCGCCGTCGGCTGCCAGGGGACCCCACTTGGCGGCCATGGATTTGGCGGCAGCTTCGTACTGCGCGGCGGCCTGGTGATCGCCCAGCTTTTCCGCCAGTTGGGAATATGCGGCCAAGGCCTCGATTGCCTTGATGGAGAGATTGGTATTGTGGGCGAGATGGCCGGCGAAGTCGTCGGTGCTGAGCTGGTTTTCAGGATCGAAACCCTTGGCCAGCAGATACGATGCCCACTTGGTGAGCAGGGGCCAGTAGCGGGCGGCGAAGTCGGTGTTCTGCTCCGCATGCTCCATGGCCGCCACCATCAGGATCATATCGCCGGACTCTTCCACCGGCATCTGATCGTCTTCGCTGATCTCGCCTCCGCCATAAAGCTGGCCGTTGGCGAGGGGATAGACGCCGAGGTCATGCGGGGCGAAAGGAAACTTCCAGCGCGTGGTCTGCGCATAGCGCATGATAGGCTCCATCTGCGCTTCAACCAGCTTCGGGTTCAGGAAAAGGAACATTGGCGCAGACGGGTAGATCACGTCGACGGTGGAGATGGAGCCGTTGCTGAAGTTCTCCTTGGGCATGAAGAAGGGAACGCCGTTCGCATCTTCGACGAGCTTGTGGGCGGCGATCGCCTGGCGGAATGCGAGCGTTGCAATCGCGGCGTACTCCGGGCCTCCGGCTTGCGAAAGGTCGTGCTCCAGTTCGGAGTCGTAGCGTTTGGAACGCTTCATCAAAGGCCGATAGTCGCGCTCCGCGGCCTGAAGCATTGCGCTGAAGCTGGAGAAGTCCTTGCGCCAGTAGGGAAGAAGCTTCTGCTGCATGTACTCCACCGAGTACTGGTCGTCATAGGCAAGGAGCGCATGACGGCTCACAGGGGTTGCGCCGACCAGGCCCAACGGCAGAGCCATGCTGAGCAGCGGAGGCGCAGGATAACGGCTCTGCGGCATGCGCGGCTGGTCGAGGTCATCCTCGTTGGGAACATGGCCGGTGGAGACAAAGCTGTTGCGATAGGTGCCATTTCCGGCGGCAAGCTCGGCCGTTCCTTCGGCCTGGGGTACGGCCATGTAAAAGTATCCCCAGTCGATTCTCAGGTCGTCCCCGAATTTCTCCAGCATGGGCTGCTTTGAGGTTCCCACCTTGAGCAGATGCAGATCGCCAGTCTCGGCGCGCGACCAGACGACAGGTTCGTCGGGGCGATTGGTGGCGATAGCTCCATCTGCGTCCAGATAGAGGGCGACATCATGCGCGGAGCCATCGCGTGACTTCACATCCCAGGTCACGTAAGTCACAGGGCGTGCCATGACTTTGAGATCGTCGGGAAATGCCGGGGTCAGAAACGTGATGGTCAGCTCGATTTTAGGGCTTTGCAGGTTGACAATGGTGCGTGTCGGAGTGATCCGGCGACCGGTCTCTTCCAATGCGGGAATCCTGCGATTCGCATCGCCGAGATAGCGATAGTTCTTGCCGTCGACCCGAAGGATGCCGTTCAGCGAATGAACGGCGCCTGTCCAGTGCCGCGTGGGGCCATCGGTCAGCCGGTCTGCGCCGGACCAGATGCTGAAGTAGGGATCGTGCGCGACCAAGGGGGTCGCTGGAGCGCGCAATACGGCTGCGTCCTGTTGCGCGGTCGAGGCGATAGATGCGCCACAAAGAAAAGCGGCGGCCATTGCGCAGTTGATCAAGGAACTCTTCATTGCAATATCCCTTCGAGCTTTAGATACAAAACACAAGTTTTTCAGCAGGGGGATACGGTGTGCAATGGGAGCTATTACCTATGGATCGTTTTTCGCTTTGCATGTTGCTGCTGCGCGCCGATGCAGGGGCAACGCGTGAAGTGGAAAACGATCCAGATCTCTGGCCGCGTGGCTTTACGGGACGTGATTGAGTGTCGAGGTCACCCAGGTCTCAAAAGCGAGACCTGGGTGTCTGACGTCAACTGGGCACCCGGCGTTGATGCAATTCCAAGCGGTCAGAGAACAGAGACTACTTTTTGCACTGCGGAAACGCGGTAATGCGCAGCTTGGCTGCCGCATAGGGGATCAGCGTGATGGTTTCCTCCGGCGAATCGCTGGCGACGGGGCTCTGCGGCAGGGGGTTGGCCACGCCGTCTTCCGCGCGCCACTCGTCGAGCCTGCGGGCCTTTACGGTGAGCCGGACAGGCGCGTGCCGGGCCGTGAATGGGCCCTCGCCAATTTCTGCTTCCGTGACCGCTATGCTCTTTGCTGGCGCGGCCGGGTCGATGTTCAGCGCGTAGTTCCACGGGGAGGTGGGAAACACCTGCCAGTCGGCGGTCATGCCGCGATCGCGCAGTTTGACCCAGTCCTCGCCGATGCCGTAGGAAAAGACGAGCGGACCGCTCTCGATGGCCACCGAGTCGTGAAACCAGTGGGAAGCTCGCGGGCTCATGGGAAAGTCAAGTTCGACACGGTCGCCCGGGTTCCAGGTGCGCTCGATGCGGGCAAAGCCGCCCGCGGCGGGACGGGACTCCGGATGGCCATTGACCGTAAGCGTGCTGCCCGCGGCCCAGGCCGGGATGCGGAGCTGGAGCGGGAAACCAACCGGGGCGGCGGGGTCGATGGTGAGCCGGACCGTTCCGCGGAAGGGATAGCTGGTCTCTTCGACCACATGGATCGGTGTGCCGCGCAAAACCGTGTGCACTTCGCAGGGAGCGTAGACGGCTGCAACGAGGCCCTCGGCATTCTTTCCGCCGGAGAGCATGAAGAGGCTGGAAACAAACTTGGGCCAGCCCTGGTGGAAGTTGGCCGCGCAGCAGCCGAAGTTGGGTTCGAGCCCGTAGATGTTCGACTCCGGCCCATCGGTGGTCCACGGCTTGTGGTGCAGGCTACACTCCACCTGGTTCGGCTCCTGGTTGTACTGGTGTGCCCACATATCGTCGGTGAGCGCGCCGGGCAGGGCATTGAAGGCGAGCCGCTCCAGACGGTCGCCGAGCGAGGGATCTCCGGCAATGGCGAACGCCTGCTCCAGCGAAAACATGTATTCGACCACCGTGCACAGCTCCGAGCCCTGGGAGGGGTCGCGGCCCGCGAGGTGCTCGTCGCAGGAGAACATGCCGTTGGGCAGGCCGTGGTATTTATCCAGCTCGGAGATCATCCTGAGGATTGCGGAGCGGTCGGCATCCGATCCGGAGACCAGCGACCAGACGGGGCCGGCCTTCACAGCCTGCCCATTGTTCACGCCGTGCGTGGCCAGCGCCAAATCCTTGAGTCCGTTGTTTGCTTCGTCGAGCTTCAGGAATTCCGCTGTCATGCGTTGGGTGTACTGGAAGTTCGTGAACTCCGCCGTCCAGTCATAGCCTTGTTTGTGCAGGAGACGGGCCAGGTCGAGCAGGTACGCCGATCCGGTGCGGTTGTAGAGCCAGATCAGGCTGACGAGCTCATCCTGCCAGCGGAATTTTCCCCAGTCGAGCAAGGGACGCCTGGGCAGTTCGGTGAGCTGATGTTGGAAGTATCTGTCCATCACGGGGAGGACCCGCGGGTCGCCGGTGAACTCGTGGTACTGGGTGAGGACCTTCAGCATCACCATGCGCGGCCACCAGTCGTCGTTCGACGTGGGGCCGATCATCCCATTGGCCGCCTGGTGATTCAGCGTCCAATCGAGATAGCGCTGTGCCTTGGCTTTGAGCCGCGCATCGTCGAGCAGCCAGGCGAGCGGCACAAGACCATCAAGGAAGTAGGGGCCTCTCTCCCACGATTCGCCTGTTCCGCCCAGCCATCCGCTCCTGGGGCCGACGTCCGCCCAGGTTTCGTCCAGGTGTCCGCCCAGTCCGTTGGCCTGAATCTCAAGCTGTTTTTTCAGCCAGCCGTCGGGCCGGATGGCCCCCAGCGGCAAGGCGTAAAACGCGCTGGGGGCCAGCGGAGCGCGGTTCTCGATGAGCGGCGAGGCTGCGGAAGGCGCGTGCGATGCCGAGAAAACAGGGCTGCCGGAGGAGAGAAGGAAACGGCCAATGGGCAACGACGATGCCAGGCCGACGACTCCGAAGCTGTTCAGAAACTGGCGGCGCGTGGAAAAGGCTTTCGATGAGGGCAGCAAGGTTTTACTCCTGAATCAGAGCGGAACCAGAGTAACCGTGCCCTTGGTGAAACTCTCGAAGATGGCTCTCTCTTAAGGAAGAAGCCACTTGGGGGGGGCGTGCATTCGGGAACATCCACTCAGGTTTCGCTATAGACTTGCTATTACTAGCTATAAACCTCCTAGAGGCTAACAGAACCGGCGCTCGTCGCGCATGGCCCAGACGACCTACTCCGAGGGCCGCGGGCAGCGCATAATGTCCGCCTCTCATTCAGGATGGTTTTGAACGGACAAGCGTACAGGTGGACCAGTGAAACAGGTTTTACCGTGACCGGATTCTGCAGCCTGCGAAGCCTTCTGCTCTCTCCGGATGTGTTTGCTTCCCAAAAATCCGTTTTTCGAACCGCTGTACCAGAATGCCGCTTGCTGCACCGGGCCACAAAGTCGGCGGAAAAGAAAGGCGCTGGTCCTTGCGGGGTTATGCATTCATGGATGTGTGAAGACCTCAAATTTAGAGTAAGCACCTCGGGCTGTCCCCAGTACACCCTGCGGCCACTCCCGAGAATCGCCTTTTCTCGGGAGTGGCATTGCAAGGGACGCAAAAATGAAATTGGTAGTAATCTGAATCGGCGCGAACGCGCGCTCGAAGATCAACAGTTGATGCCTATGAGGGGAAAACCTGGGACATCCTGGGCACAAACGATTTCAGGTTCCGCTAAAATATTGATTCTGCAAGTTATTAAGTCTGGTGCCGGGAGGGGGGGCGAACCCCCATGACCTTGCGGTCGGCGGATTTTGAGTCTGATTTTGACAGCTTTGCATCGAATCGCAATGTGTCGCACGTAAGCGAATAAAGTATTTGTATTCATAAAGATAAAGTGCGATTCTTCTTTGCATAGAATCGCACCGAAATGCAGAAAAGTTGGAAACGAACAGCCATCAAAACAGCCACTAGAATTGACCTGTTTCGGCCCGTCTTACGGGTACGTTATCCACGTGCAACAAGGCGAATGTCGAGGTCCATGCCAACCGCTGCGGCATACCGAATCAAGGTTCGCATGTTGGCGTTTTCCGGTTTGCGCTCGGTTCGGCTGAGTTGCGGAGCACTGGTCCCGATCTTCTCGGCAACCTCGGCCTGAGTCAGCCCCTTTTGCCGTCGCTGATTCGCCAACGCCAGACCAATCTTCAATACCTGCGTCTCTTCTTCGTACGCCTTCTTGACTGCGGGCTTACGGAGTTCCTTTTTTGCGTAGCTATCCCAAGCGGTCGTCATTTGCTTCCTTCTCCTTTTCCGCGTCTGGCCCCGGCGGGGCGCTTCGAGCCTAAACGAGCCTCGTGTTTTGCCATCCTCGCGCTGCCGATACGCTTGTCTGCTTCCTCTACTGCCGGAGTGTTCTTCGTCAGACCATGCAGCAAGATTGCTGTACGGTCGTCGTCGAAGAAGTACAGAACCCGATAGCGCGTTTTTCCAACCCGTAACCGAATTTCGCGGAGCCGTCCATCAATCTGTGAAGTATAGGGATAGTCGAGAGTCGGCCCTCCCTCTTTCAGCAGATCGATACGGGCAATGACCTTGCCTCGAACTTCCTCTGGCAAAGTGTCCAGCCATTTCATTACGGGCAGTTTTCCGTCATCGTCCTGATAGAAATCAACATTCCAAGCCATCGCTGGACGTTTGCCCTCCCAAGCAGTTTATCAAATATGATAAGTTTGTGCCACGTGCGCAATGATTCTTTGAACCCCGTCGCAAACGGAATCGAAACCGAATACATGGGGAGGCCGCTCAAGCCACAATCCGTTCCGGGTGATCGCCGTTTGCATACTTACGCAGTTCAGCCACCGGAATCAAAACCCGGCCCCCAATCTTTCTGAACGGCAGACGCCGCGTCGCCACCAGATAGTCAATCCCGCGCACACTGATAGAGAGAAGTTGCGCGGCCTCATCGCGGCTAACCAACAGTTTGGCGTGGGACGGAACTATAACCCGTACCGGCGGTTTCTTGGATGCGCTGTCAATTGGGTGCATGGTGCGTACCTCCAGAGAAGATTTCACTGCGTGTAATTCCAAAAATCACAAACTTAGCCCCAGTTCGACTCCGTGGCTCAACTCGGAATGCAGAGCCTTCGCGATGTCTTGGGCAGGCGGAGCAATCCCGATCTGCGGCTCAAGCGCACTCTGGTGCGAAGCATCGCGGGCAAGAACATCTGCGAGCTTACCGGCGTTATTGGTGAAAACCTGCGCATCATTCTGCCCGCGCGAAATTGCAACGTAGGCCATGCGGTTGTTGAGCAGATCCTTCGCGCCGAGTTCAGTATCGACGTGCACGAGCACGCGCTCTGCGGTCTGCCCCTGGCTGGAGTAGCTCGTCATGGCGTAGCCGTGGTCAATGTGCGGATGCTGCTCGGGGTCAATGGCAACACTACGCCCGCCGTCCAGCTTGAGATTGATCTTTCCATCCGCGCCGAATCCCTCCACTGTTCCAAGCTCACGATTGGCAATCTTTTGCTCGTTATCTGGCGAGGTGAACTGGATTCGGTCGCCAACAGAAAAAGTCTTCTCCTGAGCGCGGTAGGCTATTACACCCATCTGTCGGCGCGGATCGTAGGTCTGTTCGCTTCCGTCCGCACGCACTACCGTCAGAAGATTCGCTTGAGCATCAATACCAATAACGCGCGTGTATTCGCCCTTTCTGATGCCGGTTTCCCGCGAACTGCGCGAGTAGCGCAGAATGTCGTCTACTTGATACTGCCGTGCCCAGGTGCGATCCGCGCCGGTCATCTCCTGACGCGGCACAAGCGTTTTAATGGCGTGCTCCTCTCGGTTCACCAATCCGCGCGACTGCAATTCGCTGTGAATCCGTTGATTGATTTCCATCCGTGATCGATTGTCCGGCGAAACAACAAGAGTGCTCTGCGGCGAGCGTGCGTATTCCTTTGCAATTGCCGCGATGCGTTCCTCGCGGCTCGTGTGCTCGTGCACTCGTCCCTGGTCATCAAGGCTGGCAACCGCCTGTCGGACCTCGCCGCGTGCCAACTGCTCCACGACATATTTCAACTCTGGATCGCGCTGTCGCACAATCTCATCGAGCTTTGCTGTCTTCATCCCTGCTTCTTGAAGCTGTGCAAAGGGCCGGCCTGCCTCGACAGACTCATGCTGCCGCGTATCGCCAACTAACAGCACACGGTCATTTGCATGGAGACGTTGAATAAATTCGTGCATCTGGCGCGTGGAAGCGAGCGAAGACTCATCGAGCACATATAATCGCTTTTCACCCGCGTCCGGCCTTGTGCCGTATGCAAGGAGCTGTTGTAGAGTAGATGTCTCGATTCCTGCCTCGGCGAGCTTCTGGGCCGCGCGTGAAGTCGGCGCGAAGCCTTCCACATGGTATCCGGCGCTCTTTGCACCCTCGCGGATTACAGATAACGTGGTTGTCTTGCCTGTTCCGGCAACTCCCTCCAAACCGACGATCTTCTCTCGTGCAAGAAAGATTTCATCGACGGCCCGAAGCTGTGAAGCATTCAACTCTGGGTGCCGGTCCTCTGTCCAGATGCGCACCTGCGGCGAAACCAGCATAAAATCGCCGTGATTACCTTGCTGCATCCCTACAATGATCGACTTTTCCATGCGGACCATCTCGGCAGTTGTGTATTGCGGAGCTGCGCGCCCTTCTTTGTGACTGATGGTGCAAAATTCCCCACTCGTGACACGTCGCGAAAACTCCTGGCGCACTTCGCCATATGTGAGTTGCCCCATGCCACGGTCCAGCATCGATTGCAGGATTGTCCGCTCGTCCTGGACCGCTGAATGCTCGAAGACGTGATTCCGCGCATATGTGGCAGACAGTTGCGCTGTCTTTTCTTGCCGTGGCTCGAACTGATGAACATGTTCCCGCGCCCGCGCTACCACGCGGTCGGCCTGATTGCCGAACTGCACAGCCAACTCACGATGCCGCCGCAAGACTTCATCCTGCGATTGAATTTCTTTTTTGTCGCGCGTCCGATGTGCCGCAACTTGTGCCGCGCCTGCGCCCTCTCTGCCAATCTCCTGCAAATGTTCTTTGATCTGTTCCCGTCGTGGACTCGATGCTTCCAAGTATTCCTGCGTGTACCCCTTAATCTCTGGCTGGCCGTGCTTGCCGATTTCAATCTCATAACCGAGCTTCTGTAACCTCATGGCAAGCTCAGAGCGATAAACACTGGTGGCGTAGTGCTGTGACTGAAATAGGCTGCGTTCTTGCAGGGCATGAGACTGGCCGTTCTCGCACACTGTCATGTTGAAGACCACCGCGTGCGTGTGAAGCTGTGGCGCGGCATATCCATCGACAGGCCGCGCCGTATCGTGCTCAAACGTCGCTGCAAGAAACTTGCCTGTATTCTCCGGCGCATGAATATTGCCGATGCGCGCCTGTGTGTATCGCTCCAACTCTCCAAGCGCGACGCGCACGCTCTCGCGATGCGCTTCCCGCACGTGAACATCACCGCCCACAAGCGCGGTAAGCGAAACGGACTTCGGCGCGGAAAAGGTAGCATCCCATCCTGCCCGGTGTTCGACGCTCGTTACCTGCTTGCCGTATTCGTTCTCGTAGGTCCTCGCGGGCTGATGTTTGACGAGCTGCGCTCCGTTCTCAGGATGCTGGCCATCGCTCAGGTTTGCGAAGTGTTCTTCATGAACAGCACCATGAAGATTCCACTCTTCGGCAAGAGCACCACGCCATTCGCTGTATGCCTGTCGATCTTGGCTCCAGTAATTCTGCTGCTCGGAGGCGAACTCGCGCGCGTGGTAGGTTTGTGCCTGTTTTGCGGAAAGAGCTTTTGAGATTGTCAGCATCGCAAAGACTCCTATATGAGAGTCGCAGCATTTCACAAATGCCGTGCTGTTTAGCGTAACTCAGAATTGGCGCAAATAGTCGCATTATGACGAAAAAATTATTCATTGATATTGCGTATCGACCGTATGGCTATTGATGTTTCGAGTATGTGGATGTCTATTATGCGTGTAATGCGCTTCTGATTCATGGATGGATTACAAGGGCAATTGCTGTGCGATTCAATCCGTAATTCAGCGCTCAATGTAAGCTGAATTACTCTCCTTATCAAGTAACTAATCGCTGCCGATGAACGCCTCTTGCCGTTGTTGTTGCAGCCGGGCAAATGATTAGCTTTGAGTGGATGTAAGATCGGGATTAGACTGGGCAGAACTAATGCGGAAACTATCAACGATGACGACCGTATAGCAATGAACTTGGAGAAAGGAATATACAGATGGATGAGAGGCCCTTTCGTGTTGCTTTCATCCATGCAAAAGAAGTACCGTAAGCATTCGTTTGCTCGGATGAATCGCGGGCATCGCGTAGGCAGTCGGCTCAGTCAATCCACTGCGATTCATCCCAGGTAATCGGCTCTTGCTGCACGCCGTTTGCTCTCCGTGCTCCGGGAAAGATGGACTGGCCTTGTGCAGGGTACTTCGGCTCGGCTTGAGAGGGCCGCTCCGAAGAAAGTTCTGTACGAGAATCAGCAGGCTGAATATTCGCAGGACTGGAGAGTGATTGACTCTGCAAAGCGGGCGGGATCGCAACCTTTTCCAAAGCCGGTTTATCGACACTTCTGCTGGTCCAATCGGCCAGCTTAGAACGGACCTTTCCCAACCATTCCCGAGGCGCGATAGAGCGGCTGATTCCATGTCGAATAGGAGACACATCCCGCCAGTCATCCCGGAATGAATCCGCCGCGATTACCTCACGCCAAAGGCGCTTCCATTCCTGCCACAACTCTGCCCTCGTTGTGAAGACGATGAATGCCACAATCGTCAGCGCAAAGGCGCAGCCTTCGAGCAGTGGAAGAGCGATAACGTTCGAGTAAGAACGGTCATGATAAATGTTCGTCCCTAAGGCATCTTTCAATTCGCCGGAATAGACCAAGTCGGGGGCAGATTTCTCCAGGCCAATCCAGCCGCTTTTGATTGCCGCAGAGGAGAGATGAAGAGACAGGTTTCCAGCCTTTCCGGTGGTCACATCGGAAGGAATTGCAGGCAAGCTCCTGCGTTCTGGAGTTGTCTTCATTAGCCATCGAATTTCGGTTGCCGATCCTGCCTTTTCCGCAGCCTTGCTGCACTGCCGATAGTCGAGCAAATAATAACTTTGAAGCGGCTCTATCTCCCATACAAACCATGCTGCAAATGCCAGCACAGGCGCACCCAAGAGAACGGCCAGAAGCGCCGCAGTTCGCCATGGAAATGCGCGACGTAACCGCCGGAATCTCACGGCTATTTCTCCCCTGATTCGGATGCCGTCTGGCTGCGCTTCCGGGCCAGCAATTCCACGGCTTTCTGGTCCTTGATCGTGTCAGCATACGTGCTGATTCTGCGCAAGGTTTCGTCGCTCAATGGCCCCTTGGAAGCAACCGAGAATAGGTTGACAACCATGCTGCGCAAGGCCAGCAATTCCGCCAGCAAGACGGGGTCTGTCTTCTCTTCTCCAGCGGTACGTGCCTGGGCGAGCGCCACCTCGCGCAGCCACTCGGCCACCTTCTTTCCGGCGCTGGATGCCGCAGATTCGATCTCGGCAAACTCAGCATCGGTGAGCCGCGTCGCAATGGACTTGATACGGTTGCTCTCGCTTGTCGGCGCGGAAGGGGACGCTGCTGGAACGGATGCCTGCGGTTTGTCATCGGGAGAGGTCATCGGCAGATACCTCGATAGCGGCATTTTACGCCTGCTCGATTTGAGGTGCTATTTCAAGGGAGTTCACTAACTCCTTATGAAAGAGTGTGTTTACACGCGAAGCAAACAGAAGTTATCCTCAGCGCAGCGGCGTTTACGCTCGTAAACTCGAAATGCTAAGCCGTTGAAACCGCTCATGTTAACGAATGTATACAAAGGTATCCCTACAGCTCCCACGCTGGGGATGACGTGTCGCAGCGCCAACTTCCGGTGCGTAAGCACCGTGTTCTGTGAGGGCAGTAGCAATGGCCTTCGTGGAACGCGATGCTGATTGCACCGTACAAGCCGGCAAGATGTAGCGAATGAAAGAGTCGTACGGTGAAGGCCCAGCAAGCCACACCGGCTCCGAGTCATGCGGGCACGGTCGCGAGGCCGGATACGAAGCGTTGACAGGAGGAACTATGGGCCAGGTTATTGAACCGCGAAATACCCCTAACTTCAGGACGCCGACGCCCTGACACGACGCGGAAGGCAACATTCGGTGGAGCGTTACTGCGAGCTTCATCGGGGTCCTGCGCGGTCTGTGACCCTGGCACGTAGGGACACATCTTGCACGGAAGTTGGGAGATCCCGGGTTCACCCGTGAGCGGCCAGCGTTTGCGGGACGCATCGGGAAGTCCAAGGACAGGAGCCGATGATGAACGAACACGGGAAGTCGGACAGACCCGTAGTACCGAAGAAGTCTCCGAACAAAGCCAGAACACCGGTGGCGGAGGAGATGGAGGGAAGGGGTCTGGCCAAGGGGAATCTGGGCCAGCAAAACGCGTTCCGGACTCAGAGCCGGGTAGACGTGCAAAGTGAGTTGGCGCAGATACGACAAACGGCAAAATCGAACAAGGATGTGAAGTTCACCGCTCTGATGCATCACATCTACCGGATCGACACCCTGCGGTTTGCTTACTCGCAGTTGAAGAGGCAAGCGGCAGCCGGTGTGGACGGTGAGACGTGGCAGCACTACGGCGAGGCTCTTGAGGCGAATCTCCAGGACCTCTCCCATAGACTGAAGCGCGGAGCGTACCGGGCCAAGCCGGTGCGTAGGGTGTACATCCCGAAGGCGGACGGGCGGCAGCGACCGCTCGGCGTCACGACGCTCGAAGATAAGCTCGTTCAGAGAGCGACGGTGGAAGTACTCAACAACATCTACGAAACCGACTTCCTTGGCTTCTCTTATGGGTTCCGGCCAAAGCGCAATCAGCATAATGCGCTGGATGCTCTGTGGTGCGGACTCCATGAGCGACGTGTGAACTGGGTGCTGGATCTGGACGTGCGCAGCTTTTTCGATAGGCTGTCGCATGAGTGGCTGGTCCGGTTCCTCCAGCATCGGATAGCGGACCGGCGCGTGGTGCGGCTCATCCAGAAATGGCTGAACGCGGGCGTGCTGGAAAAGGGCGTGCGAACCTTCGCAGAGGCAGGCTCGCCGCAGGGCGGAAGTGCATCGCCGCTGTTGGCTAATATCTACCTCCATTACGTCTTCGATCTCTGGATTCAGGCATGGCGTCGGAAGTGCGCGCACGGCGATGTGATCGTGGTGCGTTACGCAGACGATGTTGTGGTTGGATTCGAGTTCAAGGACGATGCTGAACGGTTCTGGTCGGAACTGAAAGGACGAATGGAAAAGTTCCAACTGGAGCTGCACCCGGAAAAGACGCGACTGATCGAGTTCGGACGCCATGCGGCGGCCAACCGGAAGCGCGCTGGACAGGGTAAACCAGAGACCTTCGATTTCCTTGGTTTCAAGCACATCTGCGGGAAGACGAGGAAGGGCCGGTTTATGGTGCTTCGGCAGACGATTCGCAAGCGTATGCAGGCGACGTTGCAACGGGTCAAGATCGAGTTGTGGCGGCGTATGCATGATCCTGTTCCTGAAGTCGGCAAGTGGTTGAAGTCCGTTGTGAGCGGGCATATCCGATACTTCGGAGTACCGGGCAACCGGTACGCGCTGGCTCACTTCCGCTACACGGTCAGTAACCTCTGGCATCACGCGCTCGAACGGCGAAGCCAGAAGGGACGCGTCCAGTGGGAGCGTATGCAACGACTCATCCGCCGATGGCTTCCTCCGGCCCATATCTGCCATCCTTATCCATCGCGTCGTCTGCGCGTCACTACCTGAGGCAAGAGCCGGATGCGGGAAATCCGCCAGTCCGGATCCGTGCGGGGGGTATGGAGCGATCCTTATCCCTACCGCGACCCCCGTTCATCCGCTGCGTAAGCAGCGCCGGTCTTGGGACGCTCGTTCTGACAAGGGACTCCGGCCATGATGATCGATCTGCGCCGCGCACCAGTTTAGAGGCAGAGCTTGCGGAACAGCCGGTCATCATCGCCGGTGTCGGCGTCGGCGTTGGCGGGCACAATGGAGGCCAGCCGGTTCTCTACATCTAGCTTGAACGCAGCGGCTATCTTCACCACATGGATGCCAAATGTCCTCTGCAACTACCCAAGTGCGCAGGTCCATCCATGAAAACACCTACCGTTGGCGTGGTTGATGCCGTCGATCTCGTCAGTCCCAATTGCTCAAGATATTTCTGGCAAAGCGCCCGCACCGCGATAAAGTATCCTGATTTATTTCTGTTGGAGTAAAATTCCAGAATCATGCGAAAAAAGTTGACGATCGTCGCCTTTGGATTCACATTGCTATTTGCCGCATGTCCAGATGAACAGGCCGAGCAGAAGCAAAGTCAGGCTAACGATGTATCGCATCCGTCCATGACGAAAAATGACACTTCGCTACAACAAGAGAACCAAGAATTCCTCCATCAAAAACAGCGAGTTGAATGGGGAGATATTTCTAATTGGGCGCTCGTATTGATAGGCGGAATCACGGCCTTGGCTGTATGGAAACAAGCGAGAGACACCCGGCTCGCTGCGGAAGCCACTGAGAAAAGCGCACGGGCATCCTTGAGCCAAACGGATTGCATCATCGCTTCGGAACGAGCCTGGATCGTGATTGATGTAAAACGGCAAGATTCTATCGTTAGTTTTCGGGCAGTCAACGTGGGCAAGACTCCAGCGGAAGTCCTCTCTGTACACGGAAACACCATTTCAATAGCGCAAGGAAATTCCGCTCCTGTAATCTGCTGGGATGAATTGGATGAATCTCTAATCTGCACGCCTCCGTGCTTCCTTCCCCCTACGATAAGCTGCCCCGCTTTTGAAATTGATCTCGAAAAACTGTTCGGGACGCCAGAAGATGCCCATTATTCCTTGAAGATGGGAATGCATGAATTCGTGTTCTACGGAAAAGTGCGGTATTTCGATACGCTTAAGCCTGACCGCAAAGAAGTTCACGAAACGAAATGGCGATATTGGCTTCTTCCCTACAGACCCGATCCTCCCATTCCCGATCCAAAGCATCCCGAGGATAACAGTCATACTTAGACTCGCATCACTGGTGGAAAGCTCCGTTTGGTTGGGAACTTCTTGCATATCGCCTCAGGCGAAGATAGAAAGGATGAGTTCCGTTAAGGTATCTTCTGCTTGTTGCAAAACCTATTCATTTTCCGACGAGCCTTCTCGGTTTCTGATTGCAGACAGTACGGCTTGGTCGAATCACATTCTTCGATCCAGCGCCAATCACGAAGCTCATCGGTAACCTTTTTTTGTTGTGCATCGAATATCTTTTGTCGAATATATTCACTCACTGCATCAGCTCCGCACACTTCTTCAGCAACACGTTTGGCCACCACCCTGGCGTCCCGTTCTGTCGGGATTCTGTAAGGTTTGAGGATACGAAAACCTTTGAGGCTCTCATTTTCGCACCATAAATGAGGGGTACATTTGAACTGGTAAGAATGTCGAAGTTCATGTGCAAACGTCATGACCAAGGCTGTTGGATTGATACATGTCGATCCGTATAAATATATGAGTCCATCAAATGAAAGAACTTCACGATCACAGCTATTTATCGACGAACTTATATCCGGCGTAAAAAGCAAATCCACCAGGTATTTAGGGCATCCTTCGCTTATTAGTTTATCCCGCTGCCAAGGAACCCACGACTTATCTGCTGTGGGGGAAAATAAACCCCGATTCTCCGACCCGAATATTTGCTTTAAAAACACGGCATCTTCATCATCAAAGAAGGCAAGCAGCCGCATATCAATAGGCGGTTGAAACGCGGACACTTTTAATACACGCTCTGCCAACTTATTTCTCTCATCCTTTATGGCAGCATCGCGAGTTTTCACTTCTATCTTGACGGGCATCGATTTAGTTGGATACCTCCTCGCGTGAGCCTAAAGCATTGGGCGGATAGTCTTCAACTTCGTCGGGGTCAAGTTCGATTGCTCCCGATATTGGCCTGAATCCGGCGCTAATGTCGGCATGGTCATCAAGCCGTTTGTTCACACGTTCGTGAGGAATAAAACCTGCGTCTGGATATGGCTCTTCGTCGATATGGTCATCAACCCACTTATTAACACGCTCCCGCGCCAGCGACAGCTCTGCGGAAGTCAGGTGCGAAGTGGCTTCGTCTCGGCACGTTATCGCGTAGGTCTGTTCGGAACCTTTGAGGCCTGATGCTGCAAGGTCAAGCCAGAAATAGGACTCAGCGTAATTCTGGGGAACACCCTGGCCACGCAAGTACGAATTTCCAAGGTTATATTGAGCGGCCGCGTTGTTCTGTTCAGCGGCCCTGTGGAACCAATCCAGCGCTTGTACGTAGTCCTGCGTTACACCTTGGCCATGGTAGTACAGTGAGCCGAGGCTGGTTTGTGCGTCGGTACTGTTCTGGTCAATTGCCCTGCGGAACCAAACCATTGCTTGTGCATAGTCTCTTGAGACGCCTTGCCCGTCCCGGTAATAGCAGCCGAGGTTGTATTGTGCCTGTGCGTTGCCCTGCTCGCCCGCTTTACGATACCAGATGGCTGCTTGGGCATAGTCCTGCGGCACACCTTGACCATGTGCATAATGAAGCCCAAGGTTGTACTGCGCCGATGCAAGTCCCTGATCGGCTGCCTTGCGATACCACTGTGCGGCCTCCGCGTAATCTTGTGGCACCCCCAAACCGTAATCGTACATATAGCCGAGACTGGTTTGTGCATCGGCACGGTTCTGGTCGGTTGCCTTGCGGAGCCAAACAATGGCTTGTGCATAGTCTCTTGAGACGCCTTGCCCGTCCCGGTAATAGCAGCCGAGGTTGTACTGCGCCGCTGCATGGCCTCGCTCACCCGCTTTGCGATACCAGATAGCAGCCTGCACGTGATCCTGTGATATGCCGTGGCCATTAGAGTACATAAAGCCCAGCATGAACTGAATTTCTGGGTGATTCGGATTCAGTTGAATCCCGCGTTCAAAACACGCAAAGGCATCTTTGTATCGCAACTTCTGGCGGAAGTCCATGCCCTTTTTGAGCCACTCCTCCGCCTCTTCCTTTACCCGCAAATCGGCACTGCCACGGGCAACGAGAGACTTTACTCCAGCTATGGTCAGCGCGGTGGGCTGCGCCGGAACCAATGCAGTTTGTTTCTCCGACTCGCTCATCTGCCTGCCCCACTGGTCGATTTCCCCTCAAACTCTTGCCGGACCACGGTTATGCGGAGTTGAACGCTGGACGCCATTTCCTCTAACAGGTCTCGTCCCTCCACTGTCGCGAGGTCTGCCTTCGCCTTTAGCTGGGCCAAATCGGTTTCCGACAAACTCACAATCTCCAGTTCGATTGCAGCTATGCGGTCCCGAATCTGCTTCAACTGGCGCAATACGCGAATCAGGTCCGCGCCTATGCCCGAACCTTGCACCGCATCGGGGCTGGCGTCGAGAGCGGTAAGAATACGGCGGAGCGCGTCTTCGTCGCCTGCCGCGTATGCGGCGTTGACTTCCTTCATTAGGCGCTCGCGCCGGACGCGGTCTGCATCATCGGTTGCGGTATCCGGGTGAACCCGTTTGGCGGCCTCGCGGTAGAGTTTCTTCAATTCCGACGACGGCGTAAAGGGCTGAACCTCCGCAGCCTCGCCGTGGGCTGCCGAATAAGCCTCCTCAGCTTGGGTTCGTGCTTCTGCCGCTTTGGATTTTGCTTCGGGTGTGCCAGCCTGCTCAGCGCGGAGTTCGGCGAGTCGCGCATTCCACTCGTCGAGTTCGGCGTAAAGTACCCCTACCTGGCGAAGGTAAAAGCCCTCAAACGCTGCCAGTTCCGCTTTCATGCTGGCCAGCAAAAGCTCTTGATCCGCGAGTTGCGCTTCGAGCCGCACTAGTTCTTCTCGCTTTGCTTCAAGCTCTTCTTCTTCCGGCGTAAGTCGGCGCACCAGTTCGGTTCTCATCCACATTCCTCAACAATCGTTAGTGCCAATTTTACTTCTCCGAGCGAGAAAAAGGCGACTTACCAGAAAAACTGGTCAGTATGCCCGTTACAACCACCTTTCTCCGGCATATAAGCTGTCTGTGGTGCGCGAATCGCTTCTGCTTCTGAATAGCCATTCAGAGGAGCTGACATTCCCCGGATATTGGAAGATGTGACGAGGCACGAGGGCCGGTGTCAAGGCTCAACGACCGCGAAGCGGCGCGCTTCAGCGCGGCCTTGACTCCGGTCCGGCCTCGGCTATGCTCTGTCTATCCGGGGAATGTCATTTGTTGCCCTATCCGGCTGAACATATATCAGCTAAGCTGACCGGAAAGAGGCCGCCCGTCAGCTCTCCATCTCTGTGCGCTCCCTCGATTACCTGATTGCTGGGAAGCTACTGGAGATGCGGCGTGTTGGCAGCAAAGTTCTAATCACCCGTGCATCACTGGTCCGGTTTGCGTCTGGGAACCACTACGAGATTACGAGGCGCTCCGATGCTGAG